>Ga0247841_10000060_pt1 | contig 259732 bp, 389 predicted proteins | sample LaCruzMarch2015__2_FD_192410 | JGI IMG/M metagenome (GOLD analysis project Ga0247841, IMG submission 192410) | Freshwater microbial communities from meromictic Lake La Cruz, Castile-La Mancha, Spain - LaCruzMarch2015_18m | ecosystem: Environmental > Aquatic > Freshwater > Lake | place: Spain... | reverse complement strand
TTCGTAAGCCTTACCCAATAGCCCCCGCTCCTCAAGTATCTCTTCCATTTGTGCCTCTGTAGTGACACCGGCGAGTAACGCTTCATTGTATGTACGACTATACATCCAATCAGCCGCCCTAGCATCATCTATAGAAGGGTTATCAATATAATACTTTTCACCCTCATAAAGAAAGAACCTCTTATCATCAAATAGATTCTGAAGTTCCTGTTCTGCCTTATTCCTGTTGTCTGCCATATTCCAATTCCTCCACCAAAATTATTTTACGTGTCTTACTTCAATAAAGTCTTCCGCAGTAGGCACATACTCTATAGTATATGATCTTTCTAGTTCTTTCTCGAGCTGCCTTACGGCATCATTGGAGGCACGAAGGATTTTTGATCTGAGGGGTTTGAATGCTTCGGGGTTACCAGCAAGGGCAATTACCACACTTTCCACCTGATCCAAAATCTGTCCGTAAGCCTTTTTCTGTACATCCTGTACAGTCTTTGCGAGCTTGGCTCTGCTCTTTCTTTGAAGTTCCGTTTCTTCAATAGCCATGTCCTAATCCCTCCTTACTCTGTCCTAAAAAGGGGGAGGTAGTTAATACCTCCCCCACCTTTTCCCAACTTGCTGTTAGTTCTGATTAGAACTGGTCAGCAGATGAGTTTCTCTCAATACAAGGAACGTCATGAATGTCCACATCGCCCTTTACGACGTAGAGCTCGTTAACACTTCGGAAGTTAAATTCCTGAGTGGCACCAGCCCCACCGCCTCGTCCACCACCAACTGCATTGTTAAAGTTCTCAGCGGTAAGCTTGAGCCCAGGAACAATAACAGTCTTCAACGGGCGTTCACGCGGAGGATCGGTACAAGAACCAACGTGACCAGAAGTATCTGGGTCAAAGGTTGGATAAGTAGCAGTACCATCCCAGTCATAGTATTCCTCGCCCACTAAACTAGACTGCATAGCCTTACGCCGCATACCTGTTCCACCAGCTTCCTCATCAGTTTGCTGGAAGACTTTGATAACAGCAATAAGGTTAGTCTTAGATGCAAGATGGGTTAAAGTAAGATCTATCCCATCCCCCCCTGACTCATAGTCAGCAGGCGTAAGACCCGATAGAATTGCGTGCTTCTCAAGGTCAGCCGCAGTAACCGTAGTATTAGTCGTGATTTCAACCGGAAAGTTCATTGAACGAGCATAAGGTCTTTGGTGACCAATCTCATTCTGAGCTGTACGAGCTGGATTCGCGGTAATAGTAATGGTCTGCATACGAAGTTGCATACTCCAATCGTTATTGGTCTTACCACTAAGTAGGTCCGGATCGATCAAATAAACTTCAATCTGACCCTGCCTAATAGCCCCTAGATCCTCGGCATGATGCCCAGCAGGATTGTCGGGAGCGGTAGAAGCACTAACTAGCTCGAAGTACTTGGCATACACTTCATCAGCATCACCCTGCGAAGTTGCAAAGGCACTAGCAGCATAGGTAGCCTCTAGTTTATAGCCCTTCGCAGCTGCTGGGAACAAGGTTGCAGCATCAGTTGGGAATGTCAGTACATGAGTAGTATCATTGTAACCAAAGATACTAGCGGCGGCTGCATCTGCAACCTCATAGACGGTACCATCGCGATCACCATACGCCTTAACTACAACACCTTCTATACCCATTGTAGTCCACGACAAGAAAGCACGCTTACAGTTGGACAGAAGAGGAATAGTGTCAGTACTAGGAGTAAGACCTATTGTGACAGCCTGGCTATTCTGCGGTGCATAAATAGTCCAAACTTCCTTAGAAATAAAACGCCCATTATTAACCAACCACATCTTGTTGTCAGTTTCCGCGGCGTAGTTCTCAGTTGCATTAGCCCCAACATTATAGGTAAGGGTCATTGAGTTAACAAAAACCTTATCCATAAAAAGAGACATTTGGATCTCATCATCTAAAGTGCCCAATGACGCCTCTTCCTGTACTGGGGCCCAAACTTTGACACCATTAGACAGAGTAAAGTCGGCAAGAGAAACACCATGATAATATCTAGCAACACCTGAGCCGGTGCAGGACACATCTGTACGTATATAAGCACCACTAACTGTGGGTGTGCCTACCATGCGTAGCGGGTTCATACCAGCCAAGACCGCCATTGTATCAACATCGCCCCATGCATTGGTATCCAAAGCTACCGCTACTGCAGGGACGTCATCAACAACGTCAATCCTGTCAAGGTGACCCAATTCAAATACGTCCTCAGCCGTAAAAGTTGTATTGCATCCCAAAGTCTGTGCCCGGTATAGGCGATGCCCATTAACAGAAACAGCCTGAGAGGCATACATAATTCTGTTACGTTTAGTAGCCATATTCTATTTCCTCCTAAGAAATGAAAAGCTCCATTTTTTACTGATGCCAACTAGATGTTGCTGTGGGGGCTCCGCTAACGGGCATCAATCCTTTTAGGTAATATCCAATCCGCACATACCTTGCCTATCAAAAAATCATGTAATACCTGTCCTAGACAAAAAGATAGTTAAATTTGTTTGGATGATACACAAAATATCAACTATACCTAGTTACCATCTGTACGTTTTGGTTTCGAAAGTGATTTCCGCACGATAACGATTTATCTGTTCCTTTTCATAGAAAGCCCATTGTGGTAGCCCAGACAGCTTTTTTTTCACATTCTCAAAAAACAAAGAAGTATATTCCGTGTGTACGGTCGTAGAGAATAACCCATTATAAAAGCCCCCGCCTATCAAAGGCAAACCACTGGGAAACGTATACATGGGGCAACGCCGTGAGTCAAGGCCCGCAAAAATAATATCCATCAAGTCATCCCGTTCTCCTTTATTCTTACCAAATATTTGAAGGTTCCAATAGCCTTCACGTATATCACCACCCCCTAGTTGTAGAGGAAGAGGTTGCCCCCTTTGTAGTTCGATAGACACGACAGGCAAAAAGGGCACATTGTCGCGGGGCCACGCGTCAAGAACTGAAACATAGTTCCACTCGTAGTCAACAGAGTAACTACTTAAATCATCGTTGCTCTCAATCTGCCCTGCTAAATAATTGACTCTGTAACCAGAAGCAGTTACAGCACCATTATATATATTCACAATACCAGTTTGTTCACTACCAAAAATACTAGTCTCCCCAACATAGTCAAAGTATAAAAGCCCTCTACCTCGTCCAGACGAATCACTACGTTTAAAAGGATAGTGTGTAGTATCAGTATTGTCTCCATAACCGATATCCCACAACCCGGTGGATACTTGAGTTAAAGACTGCCCTGTCTCGGTCTCGGCGTAATGCGGCCCCAAAACAACATCTTTAATATACAAATAAAGACTAATGTCTTCTTGACGAGTTAAATTCATCCTTGACCCCCGCCAAAAATTTTCTTAAACCAGGCTTTTATCCTAGCCCAAGTAAGCGGTGCCGCTGAAACAACTTCTCGAAATTCCTTTTCCACAACGGGAGCAATTGATACAAAAACATAATCCACCTTGTTCTTCTCGTAACACGTAAGAGCATAATCGTAAAATTCAGCATCAAGTTGGTTGTGAGCACGAATAAGGTTTATTATCTCGGGTGGCTCATCCTGTATAGCTGGGCGGATAGTAGGATTGAGTCTTGGTATATCTTGAAGAGCCCACCCAAAATCCTGATTGCACATTTGAATGAATTCTTCATACTTTTCAGTAACTCCGAATGAAGTAAATAAATTTACTAAATTTTCTTTAGCATACATTAATTCTCTTCGTGAATTATAATCAATCTTAGGTAATGAAGAAAAAAGATTAACCTGCAAGTTCTGCATTCCCATTCGTTCTCCAAGACCGAGTTCGTAGATTTCCTTGATAGAGTATTTTATCGCGATTGAATGTGCGTCATGCTCTTTATTTGCTCTTAAGAAATAATACTGAGATAAAACTCGATCAACAGGTTCTCGTAGAAGTGTAAGGTGGGTAATAGGCACAATCCAGTTAACATACCCCAAATTTGCCAGCGAAAAATGCCCGGCGAAAGCACGATACCCTAATGAACGGGGGTAATTGCCCATGGCATTTTTTAACTCAGCACCAATCAAACGTTTAAATCCCCCATCAAACATCCGTTCCAACAATTTACAAAAAGTTGTCCCGCCAGTTTTGGGGACATGGAAAAATAATACCGTATTATCTGCGTTTTTATCCCGCACCCGTAACTTTTTCAAATGAGTAAGCATCCTTATTCTCCTTCATATTTATTTATAGCCTCAGACACGATAGATTGTATATCTACCTTTTCCATCGCATCCCGAAAGAACGGGATAGGAGAAGCACCAGAAGCAGGATGCTCATACTGTTCAAAACTACCTACCGTATACCAACCTTCCCGTTCCCATGCACTCTCGCTAATAAGAAACCCACCATTATACACAGCCGGCATTGGTTCTCCTTTTTTAGCAAAATAGATATCTGGTCCTACAAATGCGTATCTCCCGCCAATACCTCTAATTAAATAGACTAACCAAGCCACAGGAACTGGGGTGTGCAGTAACTTAGTTCTATCTTCAGTGTATCCCAACACCTCATCCTTGCACAGACCTACCTCTAGGCTGCCGTCTTCAGTTAGCCTTAGACTCTCGTCCCATGTTTCCTTTAAATGCTTTACAATAAACCCCAAATGATTTTTTATATTAGTGGGGTCATCCTGCGGGGAGCGGTCGGATAAATCTTCAAACTCTTCCAAAAAAGCACCGATAACTTGTTTACCCCCAGGCTGGTCCGACCCCATATAACTTAGTATAGCTTGTCGCAATTGGTCCGAAAACTTTGTTACTTCCTGCCCCACTATACAATCTCCTCACTACTATCGGCGGTAGCACAAACAATCTCTACTATTCCATCAATAGATCCCATCCCACGTGGTACAGGATAGTCACGCCCAACAAGTGTCCTACCATCAACAATAAAATATTTCGCACTACAAAAATCATCAAAATACTTACTGTCAGCTTTTAAAGAAACCAAGTCTTGCTCAAGAGTTCCTACTGGAGAATCAGGAGACTCTTGCTTAAGTTCCCATATTACATGTGCTTTTATAGTTTTCTCATTAGGAATACTTAAAATACCCTTACCACGGCATACAGGGCATAGGTGCCTAAAAGATGTAGAAGTTACTATCTTTTCATAAGCGGTGCCCACAAAAAGAGTTTTGGTCCCGACAAAAGAAGCGTTATACTGAGCATCAGAAGATTCTGACATGTGGTCGTAGAAACAATTAGGACATGTCTCTACTAGAACACTGTCAAAGCCAATAATGATATCTTTACTCAGATTTAATACTAACTGTTTCTGAAACTTTTTAAACTCTTCTTTAAAACTTGCCGGGACCAAGTCCATTTTTATGACACTCCTTCGGTCGCTAATTCCTGTAATCGGTCTTCCAACCAACCCCGCACACGTTCCTGCCCCGCTAAATTTTTTGCCATGCTGAGGGCTGCCTTAAGCTTTCTCAAATCTACGCAGTCTTCAATAGTGCTTTTCCCAACGTCATCCGCAGGCAGCAAAGCAATCTGTTTAGGAGTCAATCCAGCGGTATCCATCTTTCGGCGGGTCTCCCGAACAGCAAAAACATTCTGTCTCTTACGCTTCTGTGTGCTTCCCTGTGCTATACGATTACGTTTTGCAGGAGAAAGCGAGATTGTGCCATCGAACTCAAAAGCCCATAGTCTCGGGTCCGCAATATCCTGTACCCAGTCCAAAAATACAGGAAACTGATCACGAGTGAATTCCGAATTTCCGATGATACCTGCCTTAGCAGTTCTCTTGGGTTTACAAAACCCCTCAAAAATGGTCTCCAGATCGATTGTAGCATCCGGTTTGACCTGTTCCTTTAATAAAATTGCATACTTTCCACTAATGTTCCTTGCTAGATATGCCATAGTAATATCCTCCACTCCACTCTAGTTATGTACTTATGAATTTACCACAAGCCCTTAAACCGCAGTTCCCAGCGGCTAAAAAATACAACAGGTTAGTTAATGCACCAAAAACCGGGGTCAAATCACCTTGTTATTATTCCTGCAGGTGGTGCTTGAGCTGGAAATGCTACAACAAACTTTGTGCACCCAGGACAACTAGAATACCTTATATGACCACCGTAGGCTGCAACAGTGTCTCTGACCATGGCAAGACCCAATCCCTGGTTGTATTCGTCTGGATTTTCTTTAGTAGAAAAGTATGGCTCAAATATCCTATCACCCAAAGATGCATCTATCCCCTTCCCATTGTCAATAACCGTAATTATTACATTACCATCTTCTAATGCAACTTCTATTGTTATCTCGGGGTCGTTATGCATAATAGCCTCTCTGGCATTCCTGCACAGATTAGTAATAAGCTGCGAAAAGTCTATACGGTTAATAGAGATAAAATACCTATCGGAATTATTTTGCAAAGTTTTCAGAACAAAATTGGTATCGCTGAGACTTTTAAAGTGATCCGTAAACATAAGAGTACGCATTATAGTCTTTAACTCAGGAATTACATTAATTAGGTGTAATTCATCATTACTTGCTATTTTTGAATAATCAGACAATGAGTTGAGCACCTTAATGGAGTATTCAGTACGCTCTATACCATCCCCAGCCAAGTCTACTATATCAATCGCTGTATCCCTTAGCACGGCATAACACTCATGCGCATGAGTATCACTACAATTAAGCAACAAACAAGCTTTTTCCACTTCCTCATTTATAAGTTCCAGACAGTTCAGGATAGACTGCATAGGCGTGCGTAACTCATGGGCTACCCCCGAATTAACTAACCGAGAAGACTCCAACAAATCACGCGTCTTAGCTATTTCCAAAATTTTTATCCGGTCCTCTTGCCATGCTCTTTTAACAGCAACAGCAATAGACAAAGCCAACTCTTCCATAAAAAAAATTGTATTTTCCGTAAACTTATTTTTTGCCTTATTATTTAATTGAATACACCCAATTATCTCTGATCCGGCAGAAAGTGGGATAATAGCTACAGATTCATATCCTGCCCGATTACACTGATTTCTCATCTTAATATTTAGTTCCCCGCAAACCCCGCTTAGTGGATCAGTTGTACTGTTCGTCCAAAAACTACCGCCCTTTGTAAAGAAAGAGCACACAGAGTCCGTCAGACCAGCAATAACACGCCCACAAATACATTGAAGAAGTGGAAGTTCTTTATCCGCACTCTTACTTTTATGTATACCAGGTTCGCACAAATAGTTTTCTAATTCTATAAATTCTTGATCGAACCCCCTATAAACAAAGTAGGGAAAATCATCCCCTTCTTGTAAACGCAACCCAATCGCGTCCACTCCGGTATAGTCCTGTATTAACTTAAGTAACTCTTCAATTGTTTGGATACCGGTATAAGGCTTATTCAGGTGTTTCAAAATATTAATTATTAGTTCCTGTTGCGCTTGTAGTATCTCTTTTTGACCTTCAGCCTCTTTACGTTCCGTTATATTCCTAACATTGCACTGAATAAAAGCAGAACCATTAACAGAGTAACTGTTGCTAATAAACTCAACTTGCAATACTCGTCCATCCCCAGTTTCCAAAGGTAAGTCTTCATACCGCACGTATCCTTCTCGCTGCAATCTATCAAAGATATCTTTATTTTTAAGACAATCCACAAATGGACTAACTTCCCAAATCTGCTTACCAACAAATTCGCCGTGGGAATAACCCAACATTTCCACCATAAAAGGATTTACATCCAATATCTTACCGGTATCAAAATCAAGTATCAGAATCCCATCTTGTGCACTCTCGAACAATCGTCTATATCGTAATTCACTGTGCTCCAGTGCGATCTCGGCGGTCTTACGATCAGTTATATCACGTGCTATCGTAGAAGCACCAATTACAGTATTAGTATTATCTAGAATTGGTGAAATAACCAAAGAAACGTTTACTATTTTACCATCTTTTCTTCGCCTTACAGTCTCATACCGATTTATATGCTCCCCCCGTATTATCCTAGCTATTAAACCTGTAATTTCATTTTTATATTCTGGGAGAATCAAAATAGATACATGTTTACCGATAACTTCTTCGGGTTTATACCCATAAAGATTCTCAGCACCTTTATTCCAATCCGTAATTTTACCATCCAACGTTTTACCAATAATAGCATCATCCGAACATTCAACAATAGTTGCTAATCTAACATTCTTTTCTTCCATCTGAAGTCTTTCTGTAATGTCATCTATAATCTCTACTGCACCTAATATATTACCTTTAGAATCTTTAATTGCTACAGCTGTAAAATGTAACCAACGCCCACTCTCACCAAGCATAGGGAAGAAGTCTGTAGCCTCATACGCCCCCTCGATTAACTTAAGTCGACCACACTTGTTGCCATATAACCGATCTATTGACTCCTCATCCTGGTCCACTAGAAGATCAGCCAAACTCGGGCGAGCTGAAGGATAAAACGATTCCCAACTTTGGCTCTTGCCTACCACCTGATCTGCCTTCATACCAGTAATTTCTTCCAAGGCACGATTCCAGAATATAATGTGATGATTATGATCAATAACGAATTGGGGAACAGGAGAATCATACACTATTGCCCGTAATTCAGCTTCAGCACGCTTAATTTTTGCATTAATAATATCTTTTTCAACAGCGTAAACACAGGCTTTGTATAGGAGGGTAGGGGTAATGTCGGGTTTGGATAAGAACTCACTAGCACCCAGCAAGAAACAACTGAAGGATAAACTATTGGAGTCATTACCAGTTACTACAACAACAGGTAAGGAGGAGAATAAGGACTTAAAAACAGTGAGAGTATCTAGTCCCCGAGTCTCGATTAAATTCAGGTCTAATACTACAACATTAGCAGGAGCAGATAACAGCAAATCCTGCAACTCATTCAGTGACTTACAAGTGTGAATACTACTGACTCTTGGCATATCACCAAGCATGGAGGAAAATAACTCGGTTATTTCTTCTTTGTCGTCCACTATAACTATATCTAAATTCGGTTCCATAGGAGACACCAAATCTTTAAGCCACACAAAGACCCCTATTCGTTAACTACTGAGACATGTGTCTGTTCCGCCAAACATACGGCATCAAACAAATCATTTATTCTTACGGGCTTTTCCATTAAATAAGTACCTATACCGTTAGAAGTATCTACTTTGGTCATAGATTGTGCTCGCTGAAATAATTCTACGTTGTAAGCTAACCCTGTTATAAAGATGATAGGAATATTGTTATTTAATTCTTTACGAATAAAATCATAGACCGTAAGCCCAGAATTGGACGGGCCATTCAAACGCAAATCTAATAGAACTAGAGAAGGCATCTTGTCAGATATTTCTTTTTTAGCCTTATCGACAGATTCAGCGATTCTCACCTCATACTGTGCAGTCAGCTTCTTTGACCACATCTTAGTCACGATGGGATCATTTTCTACGATTAGTACATCCATCATTTCTGCCTCTTGCTTATTTCTAAAATTGCCTTGTCCAACCGTTTAATTGACAACGTAATTTCCTGGTCCCTCTGCTCGCTTCCTGCATTCCTTGATTTCAATTCCTCAATCTGTGCCTTCAGATTGTCCAGAGAACTATCAATCTTAACAAAAGCTTTATCTATGCACGCAATCCGGTCGTACTGGCGCTCCCACATTTCAATGCTTAGAACACCTAGAGTCAATAAAATAGAAACTGAAATACCCAAAAACCACATCCATCTACGGTGGTCTCTTTCATCCAAAAGTTTTTTCTGCTCTTCTATATAAACTTGAAGATTAGTTGTCTTACTATCAGTCTGTTGTGCTAATTGAGAGACAATCTCTTCCAATTCACCCAGTAACTCAGCTTGTCGTGTATCCGCTTCAGACATGGGCACCTACCTTATCCAGCGTTTATACCAAGGTGCAGTGTCCTTATTAATTTCCCCCCCATTATGACTTTTTACGATTGACTCTATAGCATCAGCCCAAACCTGCCAGTCAGCTAGTCCATCACTAATAACTTGCACATCTTTATAAGACCAACAGGCAATCCCCTTCTTGCTGTCCATAGAAGGCTCGCTAACCCATTTTGTATTAGGGTATTTTTTAGTATCACCCTTACCCTTATCTATCATTACCACATCAGGACGAGGTGGTAAAGTAATTTCGCTTACTAGGAGCTGCTCCCGCGGTATGCTAGCACAAGAAACCAGTAGTAAGAATACGATAATGAGGATATAATTTCTCATCTTGGTGGCCCCATAAAAATATTCTCTAACTTTAGTTGCCCTCCCACAATCGCGGGTGGCTTCGGCTTCTTCTTCTGATTGTAATACGAGTTTAAAATATCCATATTGCTTTGCAGAAAAATATTAGTCTTTTGCACAGAAGCCTTTGCAAGTTCGCACTCTTTAAGCTGTGCCTCTATTGTAAATATCTTGCTCTTTTGGAAATGGTTTTTCACACCAAGATAACCAACTACAGCCATGGCTCCAATAATAACCATAACCAAAATTGTCTGTGTAATCATCCCTGGGTAATACATACTTACTTACCTGGTAATAAATTTAATTGCAATAGCCCCACCCAATGCTGGTCATGGTAATCCTTTTTACGCATCAGAGTCTCCTTAAAATAACCAGCACTAGAAGATGCTTCAGCAATAGTGATAACCTTTAAATCATCCTTTTTCCAAGCAAAACAAACATGTCCATATGGTCGAGGTGGCTTGCCTGGTTTAGATGGAAACGTGTAAAAGATTAAATAAGGAAATCTTGATTGCTGCCACATCTCCTTATTAATGGTCCATCTTTTTTTATTAGCCCACGTACGCCACATACGTTCTGAAGTAGTCCTAGGCAAATGCCCTATACCACTTTTACGGCATATCGTTTCTATACCACCTGAACAGTCGAAGTAGATCGACCAGTTCGCTCCCCACCCGTAAGGCACCCGGCGGGCTAGATAAAATTTAGTCCAAAAATCCATTCTACGTATAACACTATTCTCTAGTGGATCATCACTAAAAACAATATCACTCATTTTAAGAGGTTCTGCATTGGAAGTTACTGCAATAAGTGTTATTACTACAGCAACTAATAACCTTTTCATCTTAACCTGGATTTATCGCTTTACAAATAATCATAGCGATACATAATCCTATCACTGCCCAAAAACCCATGCACCCCAAACGCTCCATAGGCGTACCTTTTTCCATTAAAGTGCGAAAGGAGAAATACGGGAAGAACCAAGATACTAAAGTCATCGCAGAAAAAAGCGTAAAAACACCATACACCGTAGCTGGTATAATTATATTCAACATTGCGTCGCGTAGTATACTTAGTTCTAAATTTTTATCATACGTGTAAAGGAGGTAGACAGATACGAACACCCAAAGGAATACACCACTGGCGTTAATGAGATTGGCTAGAGTACGTTGCCAAAAAGACCACTCAGGATTAGTTTCAATTATTGCTTTATTTACTTTTTTAACTTCATTTTCTAAATCTTCCACAGTTTAACCCTCCTCTCCCTTAGGAACACTACCAGCCATCAAAGAACTAAAATCATCAATAGCAGAACCAAGACGGGGGAGCACCTGTTTAAGTATGTCTAGACGTAACATAATAATTTCGGAAAGCTCTTCCATAGGATTAGAAGAGTTATCATCACAAGGACTGCAACAATCGTCTTTGGGGTAACCAGTGCCGGGCAAGGAGTAAAGAAAGTCATTTAGTACATCCCTAACCAACCTAAGCATTTGAATATCCTTCTCTATTTGTAACAACCACTCTTGCATAGTCATAGTCTAGTCCTCCCGTGTATAGTCTAATAGGAGAAGAAGGGAAGTTATTTGGAGAGGTAGTCCTCAAACTTCTTCCACTTACGAGTGACTATTCCCCACGCCTAAAGGCGGGGGGCTTCTTTGGCAGAGCCAACAGTCTGTAGCCCCAGACTGAGAATATTTATCGCAGCATTAACATCTCTATCAATTTCGAAATTACAACATGGGCACTTAAAAACTCTAGTTGATAATGGAATCTTTTGACGATATCCACAATGTGAGCAAATTTGGCTAGTGTAGGCGGGATTGACTTTGATTACTATTCTACCGGCGCATTCTGCCTTGTAGACCAGCATATCAAAGAAATTTCGCCAAGCCACGTCTGCTATTCCACGGTTAATGCAGCGAAAGTTATCTTTTTGCATATTATTGATGGACAGGTCTTCAATAGCTATCACACCATAGGCGTCTATGAGTTTACGAGACAGCTTGTGAGCAAAATCTTTTCTCTTGTTCGTGATTCGCTCATGAACGCGAGAAACTATCTTGCGACACTTGTGCCTCTTACGGGTTCCTTTGGTTTGTTTGGAAAGTCTGCGTTGAACCTTTGCAAGATTTTTAGCCTCTTGTTTAAAGAAACGAGGGTTATCAACCTTTTCACCATTAGAGAGTGTCATGAACGAAGAGAGTCCTGCGTCAAGCCCAACAGAGACAGTATTGTCAGGGAGAATATTTCTATCTACTTCGCAAGAGAAAGAGATAAACCATTTCTGAGTTGCAGTTTTTCTAATGGTACAAGTCTTGATTGTCCCTTCAGTTGGTCTATGAATTACTGCTTTTACTTTCCCAATTTTGGAAAGACTTACGGATTTTTCGTTGAGTCTGAATCCAGTTTGAGGGTATGTGAAGGAGTCATATCTACCGAATCCACGAAACCGAGGATATCCGGGATCGACACCTTGTTTCACTCTGCGGAAGAAAGCCTTAAATGCAAGGTCTATTCTGACGGCTACATTTTGCAAAACTTGAGAATGAATGTCTTTAAGTTCAGGAACGCGTTCTTTCAGTGTAGGAAAGGTTGCTTGTTGGTCATAGAGAGAAAGCCCTTTATGGAATTGTTCCCAACTATTTTTACGCTGTTCCAGCAGATGATTATACAACCGCCTGCATTGCTCAAGGGTATTTAGCAGCAATGTTTGTTGCTTCTTAGTTGGATAAATCCTGTATTGAAAAGACTTTCTCATATTTTACGCACCTACTATATTTTGACACAAAGGAAGTTAAATGATTCCGTGTTTTTCATGAAAGCCCACGAATAAATTCGGGGGCTTTAAACCAAGGAATTTCGGTAAGCAAGAATTTGTTCTCTGTTAGTGAGGTTCGGAGGAGATAGTGTTAATGATTTCTTTGGGGTCACATTAAATATCTTATACAGGACATCAAGCCAACGTGGGACACCATGCACTAACAAAACAGAAATTTGACCGTGTCCAATCTGCCCCTCAGCAATATCATAAGTATGAACTGGTCCAGTGTATCCTATTACGTTTGCCCACTCTCTTAAATAATCATAGTCCTTCAAAGACACCTGTACCAAGTTTTTCTTAGGCTTAATACACCCATCACTAGCTACCAACCCCGCAAAAGCACACTGCTCTAAACCTATTTCATCAAAGAAACCAAAGTTAACATCATACTTTCTTTTTTCTTGTTTTTCAGGAATTTCAGCATCCCCCTTCTTCCTGAAATAATCCGCACGAGCACGAATAGAACCGCTACTGTGTGTTGGTATTAAAGCTACCAGTTCCTTAGAAGTAACCTTACCATAATTCTCCTTAAGAAGTTTGTCCTCTTCAGGAGTCCATGCAATACGTTTTGAACCTGCCATCCTAAATCTCCTTATACTTTTGGTCTATACTATAAGTATATTACCCAAAAGTGTCCGAGAGGTAAAAATTAACAGCAAAAAATGAAAAGAATGGTGTGAAAAAGAAAAGCGGACCCAAGAGTCCGCTTTAGTTAACTTGGGGTAATTAACCTAAGTTATTGATTTGATTATTGATTAACCCCAGCGGATGTGCCAGAAGGCATTGAAGCCATCTCCGGCGTATGCTGCCTCATCAGTAACCTTAGTTGTAAGGAAATAAGGCTCTAGGTTAAATTGACAGAACCAACCATATCGTCCCCAGGAGCCGTCCCAGAGCCGATGTTTCCAATCAGTGGTCTTTACCTTACGGGTCTTCCCACTTAGGTCAAGATAGATTATCGCCATGTTTACGCCTCCTTATGGGGTATACCTATCAACGACACCAAGGCACATGCTGCGGGCTTCGAGACATGCAAAGCCATACTCGCACCAGCCATAAAAGCCTTGTTGCTGGCGTCTGTGTAGAGTCGGATCGTCATGGGCTTCGTACTCCTGCTTAATTATCATGATAAGAGACATGTCGGACTTGTCAAACCCATATACCTGAGTCTCACCAGCCGTATCCAAGTTTCCATTCTCATCAAGAACATTACCGTGAGTGATTGTGTAATCATTAAAGTGATTACTTGTGTCGCCCCTGAACGGACCATACAATGACGTCTTGTCATTGATGTTGTATTTACCACGCACACCTAGACAATCTGCAACCCTAAAGGTAACTCCCCAAATACTGCCTAGACCAGCAGCCTGAAAAATTTCCCTTCGAGTTACTGGGTCAACTTCGGTGTCCGTATACTCTCTAATGTCAGCCATGTCTTCCGGAGAAATCCAAAGTTCCCCCAGATTACGACCTAACCGCTGATATCCAACTATCATGCGATTCAAAAGCTCCTTTGAGAAATAGCCCGCAGAGGCATCGCCCGCTGCCATTTCATATACAGGAGCAGCACGAGGAGGTAGAATGCCTGCACCATCAAATGCTGAAGTTACAGCAGGAATAATGGTTCTCCATCCAGCCTCTTCCTCATATGCAGCAATTGCATTAGCAACTGCCTGCTGAGCCTTAGTAACAATATCCACACGTCCCTCACGAGCATACTTGAGGAGCCAATTCTTCGCCGCCTGTAAGGTGAACGTAGGAATTAAGACCTCTTCTGCCCCGAGTTCCATGGTGTCCTGTGCAACATAAGCCATACCAGGAAGAATCCAGATAGGGCTATCAAAGTCATCCGCGATTGGGAATGACGGTTGCTGGCCAGGACCAAGCCTGATGACCGAAAACAACTGCCGCATGTAAGACTTCTCTTCAACCTTCTTTAAAATTGGTCCGGTTAAAGAAGCTGCAAACTCTTGGAAAGCCCTAAGGCCCCGCGGCGTGTGCATGTCGGCGGTCGCTTTAAAAAGTTCACATTTTCTTTCTAAACTAATAGCCATTTTATAACACACCCCCTATTATATCAGAGCCTTAATGTGCAGCTGTCGTCCCTGCACCAATCTAGCCACTGTTAGTGTGTTCATCGCTACTGCTACCGGAGTAGTATTATTTACTCCAGATTGGCAATAACCACTACCAGAAGCGGTGCACAACGTTCCGCTAGCTGAAGCATAAAGCTTGTCACCAGCACTGATCGGTACATCCACATCATATACGTTTGTGCTCCAGAGACCCAAGTGTGCTACGCCTACAGGTCCACCAATAAACTCTTGTTGAGTTCCCTGATGTCTCGGTAGTCGCCCACCCCATGGCACGTACTCCCTGTCATAATACTGACGGATTTCTTGCATTAGAAACCCAAACGGTACCTGATCGCAATCATCCATCATTTTGACCACAGTCGTTTCACCGTCGCAGCCTGCTATAGTAACTACTACGCCCTGCGGACAAACGATTGGGGAACTTGAAACGTAAGAAGAATCTTGTGTAATGTCATGCTTGCAGAATGAATTCTCAAGCACAGGTTGTCTTGCAATAAACATTATTTCTTCTCCTCCTCATCCCACATGCTCGCATAGTCTTTAGCCATCTCTTCTGGGAGGTCATCGTCGCCTCCAGCAGGAATAACAGTAAGAGATGCCATTTGCTTTTTGAGTTTCAGGAGTTCTGCCGCAGTCGTTCTCGGGTTGTCTAGCACGTCGTCACTAATATCTGTGTCAGTATCTACACCATTGTCAACTGCCACACCCACAGGAACAGTTGCAGTCTGAGCAACCTTCTTTTCCCAACGAACTTTGAATGCTACAAGCTCACCTTTGTAGTCAGCGAACTCTTCGTCATCCATCTTCTTAATTTTAGTTCTCAGTTTATCTGTTACACTAGCACTCTCCAGGAGATCAGCCTCCTCAAGCTCAGCTATCCTTTTCTGCATAGCAGCATCCTGTTCCATATTATGCAACTTAGTTTCCAGATCGTTCTTAGCCAGTTCCGCTGCAGCGTGCAACGCTGTAAGCTTAGAAATTTCCTTCTCTAAATCAATAATCTTTTGCTCTAAGTCTTTCTTTTCGCTTCTTAGGGCTTCATTTTCAGCTGCAAGAGACTGATTATCCTCCTCAACCGCAGCTTTGGCATCTGACAAATCTGCGAGGTCAGTCTGATAACCTTCAACAAGCTCTTCCAGTTTGCCTTTCTGATTAGTTTCGTCAGCTAAAACTTCTGCGACTGCCTGCTTAGCTGTTGCCCTAATTTGCTTGTTTTTATTGGTCGATTTCATTCATTAAACCCTCCACTAATAGAGTGTACCAAGTCTTTTGGCGACTTATTATCACCTGTTCTGCCCCCACAAAACCTTGACCTTTTCCACCTTTTATTATCTGCTTATATATTTAAGTTAGTTAATTACACGGTTTTCGGTGTATAAAGTTAAATAAAAATTTATAGCTGGATAAACCAATCGAAAGTTCCAGTACCAGACAATGTATTAGAATACACTGTATCAGTGTTAATTCCCTTAGTAACCCACCAATTTCCTGGATTTATATCATTAGGAGTAATGTATATTGTATGATTAATATTTCCAAAATTATGAGTTATCTCTGTCCCAACATCACCCGACCAAGGTAAACCATAACCGCGGTTGTATTGAATACTTTGCGGATTATAATAGCTGTAAGTTAAATCAAGTAAACCCGAAGTTGGGTCTGATATATTTGTAGATGTTGAATAAATTTCTATGGGAACTACTTCACTATACGGACCAAATGTACCTGTAGAGATAACCGTTCCAGATGCTGAAGTAAACACAGGAATAAATCTTGTTTGATCTGCAGGAACACCAACTGACAACGAAGGGGCATAACCAACCTTTACCCAACACCCATATGAGACGGAACTTGCAAAACCAGATTGATATCCAGTTAGGTTACCTACTTTTCTGTATGATGCAACAATAGTAGCTCCGGCGGTTTCTGTACCCCCACTCCAATACACAGAAATATACATTGTATCAGATCCGGTACCGGTTACGGTAACTGGAGCAAAATCAAATTGTTGCTCACCATCCCCATTGTGCGTACCAGAGTAAATATCACCAAGTGTGTAAGTACCTGCAACTACCTCCCTTGCTTGTTTAAGTGTAAACTGGGCCCCAGCAGTCTTGTTAAAGAGCCACACAGAACTTATCTGTGCTTGATTATCTAGAAGAACATCTTTATTAACTAATGTATAATTATCGAATTGGCTCACAGCTTTATCTGGGATAGAAATCCCAACAGTTGACCCCCCACCCCCTACAACCCCGCTTAAAGTCAAGGACATACTTTGTAAGATATGATTAGATGGTAATAATGAGAATCCGATAGGAAAGGACACACCAGAAATCGATGCCTGAATAGTTCGTTGGCATAAGCTCTGATAACACGGAGTAGTCGCTGAAACTGCAAACCTATTGTAATCTGTTTGTTCTATATAAATATTTTCCCCGCCCGAAATTACTGTCTGTTGTGCAGCATCAAAACAATGTTCTCTATACTTTATCGTAACTTGCATATAACCAGAAGTATCCGCAACAGTTTCATTCTTATAAATCTTTATTAAACGGTCAGACGCGGTCGGATACCAAATATTGCCCTGTTGAAGTCCAGAAACTGATGTATAAACAGAAGGAGTAAACTCCTTTATTATTGATTCATTATCAAGTTCTTCACCTATTTTATAACTAACTGCGTATCTTGCAGATAACCTTACACTATAACTTGTACTCACCGTCCAGGTTGTAATCTGGGTACCTGTTTGATTACCTGTTTTATAAGACTGTGTTATTCCGTAAAGACCAGGAGCGCTGCTCGATGAAAAAGAATTAAGTGTGATTGCGTTATACACACCGATTTCATAATTTCCAGTATCTGGTACCCTAAATAAATCACATGCTTGCCAATAATTCCCTCCGTCCTTTGTGAAAGATATCTGGCCACCACTCACTGTAATTGCTAAACTGTCGCGGCAATCAGCCGTTCCAGCAGACCATACCTTACCATATTTAGGCTTTATAACCGCACCATTTGTGCAACCTACTCCTATATAATTAACATACCACCCATTTTTTAAATACTCCCCTCCCCTTCTAAAACTAGTCGCTGCACCTGCATTTGTAGTACCAGTGATAAGATCGAGTGTCGGGTACATTTCTGCCCCGTAACCACCTAAAAACCCACTTACAACAGTTATAGCTACGTTAGTAACTTCGCAATTAGCTGGAAGTGTAAATAATTCTTTTGGAAAACTATCGCTATAGTAGACATCAAAAACTTGAGTGACCTCAGTTCCTGAACAAGCCACTACAGACCTCGCTGTGGTTGCCTCTGACCCGTCCGTAAATTTAATGCTACTAACTGATGGTGTCCCAGACGTAGTTGATACCCATTCTACGCCACTGTTAATTAAAAGTGCATTAAGGCTTCCCGTAGGTAAGCCCGCCGTTCCACCGCTAATAGTGCTGCCATCTACATACCAAGTTAACCCTATAAGGTTTGTAGTAATGCCACCCTGTCCCACCAACGCGGGTATCTGAGATATAATATCGCCGGAAGTTGTAGTTAGCTGTTCTACAGTAATGCCTCCACCTACCTGAGCTAATAAATCTCCGCTGATAGTAGTCATTTCATTTAAATCGATAAAATTTAGATTTGCCCAAGACTGTGTAGCATAACCTGATAAAGAAGGAATTTGAGCCACAACATCCCCGCTTACCGTGGTAATTTGTCCATGCGTAACGTAATCAGTAGGTATCTGAGAAACAATATCACCACTTGCAGTAGTTAACTGCTCAAACGTGACCCCGCCCCCAGGCTCACCAATTTGAGCTATAATATCCCCACTTATAGTAGTCATTTGCCCATTATCTACATAAGAATTAGCAACCCAACTCTGTGTAGCGTAACCCACTAAGGAAGGAATTTGAACAACTATATCTCCAGAAGCGGTAGTTAGTTGCTCTTGGGTTACTCCGCCACCAAGTTCCATTTGTGCTACCAAATCCCCACTAATGGTGGTCATTGCTGCTGTACCTACAAAAGTAGCACTAGCCCAATCTGATAAAGACTGCCCACTCACATACCAAAGGTTATCTTGGTAAGTAGCAATTATACCATAAACTCCAGATATAGTAGGGGTAATACCCATTAGAAAAGAGTCTATTTGGTCTTTAGTATAGTAATCAGAAATAGGGAAAGGGTAAATAATTTTCATCGACCAGCCAAAAATTCCATAGTTATACTGTAATCAGAACTAACCCATCCTATCGTTGCAGATGTATCAACTACTAACCTAGTCTCCCAAGCGGCCCCATCCCGAAATGTGAAGTAGGTGGCTGCACCAGATGCAGTAGCAAAGAACCAAGTGTACTTTTGGCGGGGTTGTAGAAGAAATTCTTTTATGTCAGTATTTGTTATGATAGGTGTCCATTCACCACTCACTACAGTAAAGTTCTGAACAGGCAATATTCCACCCACTGAATTTCCTACGGTAACATTTTCTATATCTCTTGGCTGGTCTTTTATCATTCTTTAAACTCCAGCACTCGCAACAACTTCACCTGTTACATAACTGATTAACTCAAACCCATTGGCCCTTGCGATCAAAAGTGTCTTATTAACCACTACATCACCAACATTTATGTAAGTAATGCCCCCCAAATCCTTAATAGTGGGCGAGAAAGTATGTCCAGTAATAACATAATCAAACTTGTCTTTAAAGACAGTTACAATATTAGCTTCGTATACTGACTCTTGCTCCGGACAAAGTCTTTTATATAATTGATGGAAGAAACCACTTGAGGTGTCTACAGTGGGAGTTAGCAAATGCCCATGCAAGCAGATTGCTTTCTTATTAGCGATAGGAAAAGTAAGAGCGGAGTGAACAATAGGAAATATATCTTTAAGAAATATCATATCATTATCTTTATCCCCAATTATGTAATGTAACTTGGAACGGCAGTCTTTGAAGAGAAACTTCAGTATATCTTGTGCCACAGACAAGACTTCACCCATAGGAGCATCTTGTAGATTAAGTAAATCCCCTACAATAACAATTTTATCAGTTTCCTTTATATACTGACGCAGATAGTCAAGCAACAAGGTATAATTATTATCATGCCTTCCGCCCACATCAACATCCGATAAAAATATCGTTGCCAATTTCGGGTCTCCTATTTCTGCAAATTTACTATGCATCGATCCCAAAATACTATAACTTTTTACCTCCGCCGCAACTCATAAAGAACTGCCAATAGAATTCTTCCTAGAGCCATTCCGCATTCCAATCCAATTAAAAATTGTTGCATATTACCTCTTCAGTAATTAGCACTGCCTAATAGTAATGCTCTCCATCCTAACAAAGTAACTTAGTTATTATCCGAAATCGCCTGTTTATTACACTATCATTTATCCTGGATAGGGTAACTCAGTTCTAATTTGACTCTTCAAAGTTTTCCATTCCTCTAACGCAGTCGTCCACTCTGCAGACCCTACCGTATATTCATCATCTATATTCATACGAACGGGATCTGTTTCTGTTCTGAACCTCTCCTCGCGCTGTAATTTTATGGGAATCTTCCTCACCCCAATATAAGCCAACCACTCTGAAGATGTTTCTCCTAAAGCAATTTTTAAGGCTATACATTCAGCTGACGAGGAACTGAGCCCATGTGCTGCCAATACTAACGGAACTAAACCTTGGGCATCAGCCCCATCTAAATGTATGTTATCATTAGAATCTACACCACTAACTAACAGCCCTACTGCCAACAATTCGTTATGAATTTCTTTTGATTTTTGTGCCTCCGCCAAAATTTTCTCGTCCATCACTTCGTTCATATCAACACCCTCCCCATAATTATGCAAGTATCATTATATGGGTTTGTAAGTAGCCACCACCCATAATCGTATTAACTCCAGCCTGTGGATATTCTAATGACGTAATATAATGATAGCCTTTAGCCAATGAAAAAGAAATGGGATTTACAAGCCAAAACCAAGTGCTAGAAAAAGCGTGAGAAGCAGTAACAGTATTAGTAGTAGATGAGTCTACGGCGATACCAAGCCAAATTGCCCCACCAACAGCAGTATTCGTATGCTCACTTATTACTCCGGTAACATACTGTGTTCTACATGGGGCATGAACAGCTCTTGTCTGCCCAGTTCCTGTATTGCTTTCCCTCCAAACAGCAGTATCATACGTCCAAGATGCAGTTACATTTGCAGGACCAATCCTAAATAATTTAGCATTATAATAATTTGAAATAGATAATTGCGTTGTGCTACTCTTAAACTTCGATCCCGAATCATTAAAAGTTGTAACTGTCCCTAACCATCTATACCCCCGCCATGCACCGGTATTCGAAAAAACAGGAGAACCACCAAGTATATCCAACCCCAAAAGATCTCCGGTACCAGCCATGGCTGGTCCCCATTTTCCAGCAGCTAAATCTGTAGCAAAAGTATCAGATGTATGTGCCGCAATACATGGGTAATAGGAACCACCGTTAGACACTTTATCCCCTACTTTATAATCCGTACTCGTAACCCACGCAGCATATCTTGCACTAGAACCAGCAGTAGATACAGCCCATTTAGCAACAGCCAATGCGATAGTAGTAGCACTAGTGTAAACCGCAAATATATCATAAACTGTATCGTAGGTTATTGCTACACCACCTATATCATTACCTGTAGATGAAAGAGTAGGCTCAGAAGAACAGTTAACAACCTCTTCGAGAAAAGTAGAATTGTTGAAAATTCGTACCTGATTTGAATTTAAAAATGACCATTTTATCTGGGTTGTTGAAACATAATCCAATCTTCCTCCCACCACATCAGGAATCTGCGTCATTATATTCCCACTTACAGTAGATAGAGTAGACGTAGTAACATAATTTGTTAAACTCGGAATTTGTGTTACTATATCTCCGCTAGTAGTTGTCAGAACAACTGGTGTAATGAATTGTCCATTTGCCCAACTTTGGGTTGCATACTCTTCTAATGAAGGGATTTGAGTAATGAGATCACCCGACACAGTAGTTAATCTAGCAGGAGTTATATAGTTTGCAGAAATATCGGGGATATCCCCAGTTTGAATTGTTCCACCAAAAAACACTGTCCCATTAGACCTCAAAAACTGACCTGCTGGAGCAGCTTCATTGATCTGGAATCCTTCTGAAGATGAAACCTTTCCAGTAACTTTGACGTCCGCCCATAAATCTACTGTTTCAGCTATAACAGAAAAAGTGTCGTAGGCAACTAAACCCACATCAGCATGATCTGATATTAGGTTTATGTCACCAAGTCCGTACGTCTTTAGAGATAAATCCTGATTCGCATCTGTTCTAAAAACTAATTCAGGTGATGTATCATACAGAATGAGTTTATCATTCACATATAACGATTCCCCACCCATACGGACATCATGCACATAAATATTATTTATTTTCTGGGTAGGACTGCCTAAGTCCCGCGTTGACACTACACCACTAGCACCAGTCATCTCTGGTAGTAAATTACCAGATAATTCTCTAGAACCGTCTGCTAAGAAATACTGTGTGTGATCATCAGTGTTTAAATTCTGTAAACTGCCATGTGAGATGATTATTTGTGATACAATATTGCCACTGGTTGTGGATAAAGTTGAAGAAGTTATATAGTTGTCTAATAAAGAAATACCAGACCAGACTGTTCCTGTATGAACATACAAATTTCCCGTGTCAGAACTGAAGAAGAAGCGGCCACTTACACCGCTGTAAGTAGTCATATTGTCATAAGTATCTACGATTGCTTTACCAATCAGGCATTTGGTTACACCGTTATAAGAAAAAATTGAGCAAGTTGAGGTACATAGGGCTAACTCCCCAACTGCCATTGGGTTTTCTAATATCTGTGCCTCAGTACCTCTTTTAACTTGAATAACTGTTGACATTCATAAATCCTTTTAGGTACCGAATTTCATATAGCCCCCACCAAAATACCTAAATAATAAAAAACCTTAGACAAAACTACCCCCGTCCAAAAGAGTTATCCAATTATTCAAATCAGCCCCCGCCGTTGACTTCGGAATGGCATTTGCCGCAGGCGTAGCTGTAGCAACTTCATCGTCACCACCATGCTGATGTCTAGAAGCATGAAGAGGTAAATCAGTAGATATAAGAGGACCAAAATCAAAGGTATTAGTTCCTGTTGCTCTTAATACATAACCAGATACCGTTGTTACTGTGTGCACTGTAGAACTTGTAAGGGCATGTTGTTCTGCGTGGTGATCATCAGCTGTTTGCCCTGTAGTAGCTGAGTGAGCAACACTAACTACAAAATCGAATACGCCTAGAGGTTCGTTGTAGTCAACTGAGATAGATGTTTGAGTCCCTGAAGCCATGGGTCCTACAATAGCTTTAACAGTATCAGCACGATTGGTTGTCAGGGCAGCAAAGTCTGCAGGAGAAAGATGATAATAACTTCCTTCGCTCCCGCCGTCCAAACCAGACAGATAGTTATGGTGAGTTACTGAGGACATGGGAGTCCAAGTATTACCGGTATACAAATAGAGTTTGTCTACATCCTCAACCCAAGCTGCAAAACCTTCATTAGGTTGAGTCATTACCCAAGTTCCACTAGCAACTGTCCACTCTGAAATGTAATTATCATAAGTTGTCCAACCCCCCGTAGCACCAACAGAGATAATATAACGTTCCCCTTCTGCGGGTCCAACGGGCGGGCTACCTGAAATAGTCAGAACTGATGACTGCCAATCAATTCCTCTAATGGCAATCCCCAACTGGTCCATAATTCTCTGGGCTGACCATAAATCTATATTAGAGGAGCCGCTGTCATTAATAGACCTGTGAATTGTTGCATTATCAATGTGATCTCTGCTTTGTTCTGCTGTAACAGAGTGAGTTCCATCGTTGATTTGAATAACATACCCCGAAGAGTCTACTTCGGATGCAGCTACACGCTGATAATTAATGCCATCCTGAATATCATCTAAAGTGCCAACCGAACCACCGATACCCACCCATTCAGAACCATTACAAAAGAAGATCGTACCACTAGCAGTATTGACATATACACGCCCAGCAACTAAATTTCCTGAAGGGTTTCCCACCCCCGAAGCTACATTACCTACACAATAGTTATGCGAACCATCCCCAACGTACACAAGATTTTCGTCTACTGTATAAGCTAATTCCCCCTCTTCCAAAGTGGGCAAATTGATTTTTAAACCTCTTCTAATTTGAATTGTTGTAGACATTCTAGTTTAAACTCCCGAAAGTACTAAAACACTCCCCCGTCGATATATTCGTTGTTGATAACCACAACACGCCCTGACTCAGTGGTTACTATCCCACCCTGTCCCTCAAAATCATAATAATCCGTACCAGATATGGTAATACCAGAAACTACAATATTCACATAGTTTACCATATCGTTGTAAGATATTCCACTTGTTGTAGTATCACAGTACCCGATGTAATAGTTAGGCATCTTTCTATTCGCCCACAATCGACCTCTTAATTCTTTTTAGCCAGTACCATTTCTCATACTTACCTGCCTTTACGTCCTCAATTCTAAATCGTTTAGGGTCGTCTCCCTTTGTGGTAGACGTCCACTCTATCACAATAGGTTCTTTAGCCATGTTAGTTATATCCTATTATAATTACACGTACGTGTGCTAACAACGCCGCGGTTATATAAATATTTTCTATAGGGAGTAACCCAAAACTAAACCCGTCATTAGAAAAAAACTCTATTGGGTCATTATCTGTCGAATTAAACTTTACGTACACTGGTGCAGTAGTTTTAATTATACAAATCCGAGCTACACCGACCGAGTCAAACAGTGTTGTGTTATCCTTCAAATCATAATCCACAACATTTTCTAAATCTACAGACGTAGCCGCGTAACCCGAGTACGCCCGAGATGGATCACTAGAAATCATATTATATCTAGTCATATATCCTTACCTATATCGTGAAAGCCCATAAGTCCACAGAGTTAGCTGCAGACAATCCCGAAACATGAACAAAAACCTTCCAAGCTCCTGTTTCCATAACAGCCCAAGAAAGATTATTCGATAAATAGGATGTACCACTAACAACTGGTAGCATTACTTTGGACTTCTGGCTATCTAAACAACCCATTACTATTCCATAATTATCGCAAAGTAAAGGAGTTACAAGACATTCACCGTCCGATCTGGAATGTCGTAAATAACATGTTAAGTAAGCTGAATCACCAATAACAATACTCCCCGAAAAAGTTGTAGCATCATATACGTCATCGCTTATAACCGTCCGAATAGAGTTTGCTAGATTTTCGCTCACTTTCCCAGCAGTCAATCCAGTAAGTTGAACTACACGCTCTTTACCCTCCGCTTGTTCTGCTGCTGTAAATGCAGCGACATAAGTATCGGCACCAGATGTGCGAATACCTACAGAACGGTCTGCCATTTACTTCCAACCCATAGCAAATATAGTAAATGTTGCGGTAGATGAACCCGATACAGTTACATATATATCTGTAGTAACAAAAGGTGAAGCACCAAATGTCGTACCAACACCTATGGGAACAGCATCATGGTCTGTTGAATTCAGTTTTATAGAGATATCTTGTGTAATATCCTTAATCAAAAATTCCACGGGAGCAGACAAAATAGTGAACAATGAAGAATTATCCTTTAAACTGTAATCAACTGACAAACCCGACACTGTTAAAGTCTTGCAGGCATACGCCGGATAAGGGGTCGCGAATGCATTAGCAACTCTAGGAGCAAAACTATAGTCAAAATTTCCCATTTGTTAATCCCCCTCACCTCGACTAAGATACTTCTTAGCATATGGTGCAAGCCGATTTTGTGCTCGATTTCTTAATTCACTATCAGTATCACTTCCTAGTACAGCCTTGATTTGCTTAGCCTTAACTAACGCATCCTTCAGGCGTGTCAAGTCAACTTTACCTGAGCTATCCTTAAAAGGAAGGTGGCGTGCATTCTTGTCCATATGATCTTTATACCCGGTTTCAACAACTGCAAAACATGAATTAGGTAAGCTCTCTATAAACTGGGTGGTCCAAATAGCAGCAGATTCGTTCTCACAAGCCCACACCTCACGGGCGTAACTAGCAGCAGCCAACTTGTAACCTACAGAAGCAACGCACCCTTCTTCTACTACACCTTCGGTACTGGCTTCCTCATCTCCGCTAGGTACTAAACCGTCCTCTTCTTTGTTTGTACTTCTAGTGTCAAACAACCAACGTCCTACAGGGTCTTTAGTCCAGCGATGACAATCTTTAAAAGTTCTATCACCCGCTGTCACACACTGCTGATCTGCATAAGCACACCACATATCAGCGTCCAACCGATATTGCGGGCACGCAGCAGGAAAAGAAGTGAAATCATTGGGTGTATGAGGAAGTCCAACCCCAGTAGGGGGATTAGCAGTAGGCGGTGCCGAAGGGATAAAAGTGTCTGTTGCTTGTTCGTCGTTAGGACAATCGCAGTTTTCTAATGTTTCTATCACCTGAAAATTTATAGGAGATATCTCTTTATTGTTTCTAATTAACTCCATATAAGACTCAACACGACGAAGATCCAAAGAGAAGAGTTGGGATGCTGTTGCCATCTCATCTTCATCGTTTCCACTTATATTCAACACAGTACAACTGGGACATGCTGGAGAACCAACCACAGCTACTCCTGCCCACGTGATATCATGAAGAAACTTGAATAATTTAAGTTTCTTTTTACTCTGGTCTGCACATGTAACCATCAAACTATGTGCATTATCAAAATCTTCCTGGGACTTAAACTTACCAAACAACTGTTCAATAAATTCGGCTAATCCTAATGCCTCAGCCTCTTCTAAAGACAGTTTAATACCATTCTCCAAAAGCAAAGAAAATGCATCAAACCAGCATTCCATAGACAACCCATAAGCTTTTCTACTCATTGAACTTTCTATCTGTGGGAACCGATCGATGTAAACTATTCCACCTATAACAACATCAATATGTTTTTCAGGATTAAAGTTATCTGAAGTTATCAACAAGTTAGATTCACGTTCGATATACGCACCTTGGTAAATATGCCCAATTACTTTGTCTACTTCATGCTCAATATCAATTGCTTTATTAAGTAAAGTGGGTCGTGCTTTTACCAATTCCGCTTGGTCAAAATATGCTCGATTAAGATTAGGGCCACTTTCTACCATTTTGCCGGCAAAAGCAATCAAATCTGGCGTAACTACCTCTGGAAAGGAGATGTGCTTATATATGTCCTTTCTAGGCTTCTTATCCATAATCTCAATCTGGTAAGGAGCACTACCAAATAATCGATATTTACTCATAATAATTCCTCCCTAACTTTGTTCCATTTTCTATCAAGGTGTGGGCAATCAATGCTAACGAGTTTGCTCAGTATATGTTCCGCACGCTTGCCCCTTATCTGGTAGATAAACCTATACGCTTGTAACTGCCCTCCCCGACGCATCCCAAGCACACTTGCTGGTTTACCTACAGGAGGAACAAGGTCATCAAAAGCACATTTTATAAACGAAAGTAACTCATAAGTGCCTGATGCACCTACAAACCAGTCTGTTCTATTCTGTAGGTTATTGGTATACTTACCAACCGTACCATCACCATCTACATAACCAATCGAGTACGCCAAAATCTGATTTACATCCTGCAGATTGGGTGGTTGTAAAATAAGAGATTTTTTAGGAACAATATTGAAATGGTGTCTTAACTGTTCCACCCATCTTTCGCATACCACATACATTTGTGCGGACCATCCCCTATTTGGCCTTTCCTTAAGATATACTTTCCCGCCAAATTCGGTTAATGACGCAAATCTAAGTAATTGGGTGTAATCCCTAATCTGAAGTTCAAAACTAAGTTGTTTATACCTAGGATAAATACACCCATCCGCTGCAATAAACCCCCCATAGTAACAGTTCTCTAGGGTCAGTTCATCAAAATAATGCTCATTGGGTGTATACTTCGACACCTTGTGTAGAGGTAATCCATACTTTCTAACTTTGTCAATAATTGTATGAACTGAGCACCCCAATGTTTGGGCAAGTTCTCGATTAGACATTTTATCTCTATTATTTTTCAAGAATTCTATGTCTTCCAATGTTAATTTAGGTCCAGGCATCATACCAACCCCTCTTCCTGATTTACCAGGCTACCTAATTCTATACCCTTAATCTCCCTTATTGCCTTGATAAGTGTTTCTAAAGAGTTCAATTCCTGCTCATCAAACAGCTCTGCTATGCTAGCTGCTTGGCGGTGTATCTCTTCCTTCTTTATAGTTCTTACCTCTTTCTTAATTATATGCTTCGTTTTTCCTTCTGGGGTCGCTGGTGCCGGGGTCTTAGGTGCAGGCTGACCTTTCGGACGGCCCTCCGAGGGCGTGCCGGATGGTGTTTTTTGCTTGTCTTGACTATCTCCGCTATTACCAGCACCCTGTTGGTAAGGAGACCCGAGAATACCAAAGTTCCCATCAATAACATCTTTCTTTTCTTTGGTAAGCATCTTTTTTTCAAACTCTGGATCAAATCCAAGCAGTTTGTGTGCGGTTTCATAAGAGATAATACGCCTATCTACCAAAGACATTACTAGGGTCTTCATAGCTAATTCATCTTTTAAAATCATATCGTCCCAACGAATAGAAGGGATGCGCTTAAATCCATACGCATCTGCAATAGCTTTATACTCTTTATACAGCCACCGCGTAACTTGTCGACGTGCAAAAGCAATCTCTGCAGTCAGGGACTTAACAGCCATAGACATGGCTTCTTTACTGGTATTACCAATTACCAGACCATCTAACAGGGCCCTAGGAACCCGCATTGACCCTGAAATATCTCTTTCAGCTTGTTCAAATTTATCCGCCCCAAAGATTTGGTCTACGTTTTGCGCGGACACTCTTTCTACTTTTAGAGTATGGTTCCAAACCACCTGAAAAGCTTTCTGTGCTGTATTAAATAAATCCGAAACTTTTTTCAAGTCATCCACACGCAAAACAGGATTGTCTTTATCGCCGACAGTAATTACTAATATTTCTGACGTAATACCATCTATTGTACTATAGTCAGCCTCGCGTAAAGATTTCTTATATTCTACAGCCTCTAGAGCTCTGACCATGGGATTAATAGCATACTTTTCGTAAGGACGTCGCCTATTATCTATCGCCCCCACAAAATCCGGATCAAGCTCTATTGGCTTACCTTCCTTAATAGCATGCTTTATCTCTGGGGGCATACTCTCTAGTATGGATTTCTCCGCATCGGTAATTTTCCCTGTAATACTCTCTCGTTTCACCAGTTCCGACATTTCGTCTGATGGGTGCAAAACCACACGGGTTTGATTAAAATCTGGAGGACCTACCAGTTCTACAGCCTGGGGGTTTAATACGGTGTACGCAATCGGGATAAAACCCTTAGACCAACGCTTCTTTCTTGCAGCATACTCTTTTAGATTCTCTGCTTCTGGTATATAATCCGGTATCTGCCCTTGTAGCCACATTTGTCTTTGCAACTTATAATCCAAGTCATCTTCCCCCTCTTGTCTCTTGGGAGTCGCGGGTTGCGGGGGCTTCTTGACCTCCGACAATGTATTAACCTGAGGTTCATAACGCCCTACCACCTTATAGGTACGAACTAATCCGGAAGTAAAAAACTCGTGATATATCCATTCCAAAACTTGCTCCAGATCAACATCCTGGCACCAATTATCATAGAACTCTTTAATAGCCATATCCTCGCAATCATTCTCAAAACCAGACACGGCGAGATCTGCTTTGACGTCAATATACGATCCAAAAACGTCCATACTACGATAATACCCAAATATTCTATTATAAATTTTCTTGGGGTGCTCAGAAGTGATGTCAGGTTTAGCAAGATCAAGATCGGAATGTATAAGTGCGTCTCGGTAAGTGATTTCAGCTATAGCACGCTGCTTAACTCTTATCTCGGGTGGAACATGTCTCCCGTCACGTGCCAATGCTGGTTGTTCTTCAGGGGCTAACACAGCAAGCCTAGGACGAAATATTAACTTAGTTGTACCATCCTCTGCCTTTTGTGCTCCCGCAAATTCCGCATCGGGGTAATCATTTAGAAACGCCTGAACCTCTTTTTTTGCCTTTGCAACAATCCTCTTAGCCATTAGTAGTATCCTCCGCCCATATTCATCCTTGGTGTAATTATGCCTAGTAAGGGCATATTAACCGTAGGTAATAGACTTGATTGAATTTTATTATATACTAAATCACACGCCATAATAAATGCTGAATATAAATCTTTATGCTTTACAAACCCACCACCAGTTTCAGGTAAATCAAAATGAGCTTTCCCTGTTCTAGTTTCAGATATCTGTATACTAATCAGCTGCATGATTAATTGCTCAACGATTTTTACATTCCTATCAAGTTCATCCAGTTTACTTGAGGAAGACGCACCTTCCATTGGGCGCTTCGGAAAAGCTACTTTTCTTCGTTCTAACAAGAAATTCGCATTATGATTTGCATTCTCAATCCACGTTGGACTAAAATCTATAAGTTGTAAAATATGTCGCCCACGCATTCCCCTATATCGTTCATCATCCTTATCAAAGATTGGAGAAAATTCAACATTACCATGTGCCAAATAGTCAGCTACAGTTTGGCCACCGCCGCCTCGATCCATCCCAATTTCAACAATATTAAATTTACTAGTAAGCTGGAGTATACGTTCAACAATTTTGGGGGTGGGAACCTTGAAATGCTGCTCCATATGAGATATCTTGAGTCCGAACGTGGGGTCAACTTCAGAAATGACAATAGCGAAAGCATCAGAGGTACGAGCAGGGTCAAGTGTCATAATATACTGTCTTCCAGGATCCCCGTAAGGACGCATTTGCAAGTCTATACCTAAATTCTCAGCACGACATTGTTCTATGTCAGATATCTTAAAGAACCCACCACTATCAGATATCCAGGCAGCCTCATATTCCATTCTGAACTGAATAGAGGACATGTCACGGCGAGCATCAGATAAACCACCCTCAGACAACCATCCTTCTTCTAAAGACCAATAAGGAATTTGGAAGGTAGCATAATGAAGAGGATTATCAGTATAACCATCATCTAAACCATCTATGGCACCCCGCTTAATACCATGCATACGGTCTGAATATTTGCAATACAGATTATACACCCAATTAAAAGAATAATATCCCGATGTAAACATATGTATCTGGTTAACTGAAGACCGCCCCGATAATAAGTCTAACATTTCTTGCTTCTTATCCTCAGATAGATTAAGGCCCATAATACGTCTACGTTCTTTAGCCAACCGGGTCTGTTTGGTGGGCTCCATAGATGTAGCAGCAAAGGGGCGGAGAACAGTTTGAAAAGTATTTTCTGGGATGACACAAACTTCATCCAGCATCAGTGTATGCATACGCGCCCCCCTGACCTTTTGCCCATCCGCAAGCGGAAGACCGATCATCTTAGAGGGGTTATGCCCAGGCACAGCTTTAAATACCAGTGTACAAGCATCATTAGCTATGACAGGTGCACGATCAGTACATGCCTGTAAGAGAGGAGACCTATTCCATATATTAGAAACCTCCTCAAATATCTGTTTAGCCTGACGAAAAGAAGCTGACATACATCCCACTCTTCGTCCCGGATTGAGAAGTGCAGATAAAATACCCATAGTAGCAGCATCAAATGTCTTACCAAAACCACGGCAAGCTACAGTAATACTATTACGAGCATGCCATATTCGGTTAGTCACAACGCGTTGAATGGGGGATAGAGAGAAGTTTTCGTCGGGATTGGATGACAGGGGGTTGTATAGGAGGTCTTTAGCAGCCAAGGAGGGGTATCTCTTCCATATCTCTATAAGTTCTTTACATTTTGTACCAAATTGTTTTTCTAATTGTTCAAAAGCCATGGCAAGTTACCTAATCATATCATCAATAGTCGTGACATACTTATCTTCCCCTGCCAATTCCTCTTCCTCTGCCTCAAGTACAGCTAGCCGTTCTTCTGCACTACCGAATGTTTCTGATTCATAAGCTTCCAGAATATCAAGAATAGTAATATTGCTCCCCCTCTTGGGATCTACTCTTATATTCCTATTTGTCGCCAAGCTCTCAGAAAGTTTCTCATTTGCCTTCTTCAGTTTATCCACCGCCGCCATGACATTGACAATTGCAGTGGGATCTTGCTTAAACTTTGTCTTGGCGTCTTCCAGAAGCCGGTCTTCCATTACTAGATTCTTACAGAGACTTGCCAAAGCCTGCATATCCTGTGTCGTAACCTTAGCTCCCTGTTCTGTTAATTCTGTAAGATGCAATTTTACAAGTTTAAGAAAACGCTTCTGCTCCTCATCCGTAAAAACCTTCTTTGTTGGAACAATAACTTCTAATAATTCGAGATCTATCTCAGCTTCAGCCGCAATAGACTTAAGAAGCTTCTTCTTTTCAGCCTCTGTCTTTGGTCGTGTATACTGAGTGAGATTGTTTCTGGACTTAGGATTATAATTCACTTTATTCCTAATGCCCTTTTGGGGTTTATCACCAGCCATTACTTATCCTCATTGTGTGCATCTTGGTCAATAGGGGACTCTTTATAAAACCCTTCATTTAGAAGTTTCTCAGTATATATATCCCCAGCCTCATTCTCAAATTCATCAAATCCAAATTCATTAAATTCATCGGAGTGAGCCTTAATCCACTCGCACAACTCAACTCTATTGTGTCCACACCTTTCTAACCATTCTGCAGTCGATGTAGAAACATCTTTTTCCCTTTTTGCTCCATTGTATGCTGAGAGTAAATCATCAGAAATTTTAACAGGATTATCCCCCTTTTTAGACCTAGAAATTTTTCTACGTGTACTTTTAGATTTGGGGATGCCTTGTAAAGATTGTGATATTTTTTTCTTCTCCTCCTCAGTTTTAGTGCGATTACGCATCTGGTCTGCTATCTTCTCTATAGTTTCTTGAGAATGCTTATAACCTGCTTTACGCCCGCGTTTCTTCTTCCCAACATTGGAAAAGTTTACCTTGCCATCCAGAATATCAAATAAAGATTCTATATAATCAAGACTCATCGAATATTCCTCACGGATACCCCGTGCTTTAGCACTGGGGAGGAAGTGAGGTTCTGGAAATCAAGCTTGTTGAAGCTCTTTCCAGCAACCTAATGTGTTTTGCGTTAATAGATTTGTGGAGACTTTTCCCGTTGCCGTCCCTGATATCGAAATTGCCAGTGGATCGTCTTCCGAAAATAAAGGCTTCAACACGACCCCACTTCACCTTATCGAAGCGTCGATAACCTAATATTTCACGTGGGGCAGTATTCCTGATGTGGCTTCGGCTGCCTTTGTATAGTTTGCGATTGCACTTTCTTACTTGTTTGATCGTTAATGCTGTGGTCCGATTCTGTCCACCACCTGCAATAATGAAAGCATCGTTGATATGAGACTTCTCTAAACGTGCAGCAATGCGATTTGTTTTTGTGATATAACCAAATGTGTGTTGTGAGCCTGTGTCCTGAGTTAATCTCCACCTTACCATTGACATGAACGTTTCTGCTTTGAATCCGTTTCCCGCATTGATCTTAAGGTCTAGTGCTTTTTTATGGTGACTCTTGTGACAGGTTTCACAAAGTGTAATTAGATTATGGGGTCTATCACCGCCTGTCTGCCGGCTAACAACATGATGGACGTTAAGTATTTTGTCTTTATGATTACACTTTGGAGCTTGGCACTTGTGGCTGTCCCTGTGAAATACATACTCCCTGACATTCCAAAAACCGGACTGCTCACCATTCTGGTAGCCTTCGCCGAATATCTCAGGATTTTTAATCTTCTGAATATCAAATGCGGCAACCTCAATAACAACCTTGGTGATTGGCAGCAGTCCTTTTACCTTGTCGATCAACTTCTTATGTGAGTCTAGTTTGTGCTGAATACTAGGTGCCAACCAACCCTTCGGTTTCGACCTATTAAGGAACCTCGGTTGACGGTACCATGTCTTGCGACTTCGCCTGTTACGTCGATACATTGCTCGTTCGGCATTGAGCTTAACCATGTCGGTGCGTAATAAGACTTCTGCCGCATACAATTCAGCCCTGTCTGATACCGCAGATAAACCGACGTGAGTGAAGCCGCTGTCTACACCTAAGACGACAGGCTGTTTTGTCTCGCCAGTTGCTGCTGTGAGTTGGATAGTGAACGGTGTTCGTTTAACCACTACCGCTTTCCCTGCACAGAGAAGCACTCTTGCTCCTCTTGGAGTAGTCGGCATTAATGGATTACCTTTTTGATTTTTAACAAATACTCTCAAGTTTCGCTCCTCTTTTCTGAGGTTGGGACCGCATCGGGATTGTTGGAAACCGTTTTTAAGCTGGACACACCGTCCCTACCCACCAGGACTTTTAATGTCCAACCACAGTCGCCCGAAACGTGCGGAATATTTTGGGGTGTGTATGTATTTCTGGTTCTCAACTGCTGCAAATTAATGCCCCCTAGTCAACCAAGGCTCTTTCAAGCCCCCGCCTTTAGGCGTGGGGTGGTTGACCTACTTTAACCAATTCTCCACACTTACATATTACTGCACAAGTCAGTTTGGTAACGTACATTATATACCCGCACTTAGGACAAACAGCTTCAAACTCATAAAATCGGTGACCGAATTTATGCCGAAATATCCCGAAATCATAAGGTAATTTCGGTCCGTACAGGTCCATCTCCTTGCGGTGTTTGTGAATTTTACGGCGGCGAGATGGGGTCATCGCATATCTATCCGCGTCGTAATCCTCGTTAAGATGCTCAATTGGTATAAAATTGGCCATATCATTCCCTCCCTATTTTTATTGATTTCTGTAAAGCTTCTAAATCAGAATTAAATTGATTGATTCTTCCTGCAATATCCCCCAAGAAATCATATTCATTTTTGGCACGATCTACCCATTCGTTAGTTGGAGTAATTTCGATGACACATGAAATGCAATCCTTAGGGCGATCTTTCGGTTTAACCCCATCCATATCCTCTCTAGTTGCCCAATTTACAACACCATCATCATCTATCCATGCAAATCCCATAATTGTAATTGGTTCTTCTATTTTTGCCATATCACCTACTCCTTCCTTCTACCTTAGTATGACAATCTTTACACAAGGGCACTAAATCCCAAGGTGACTCAAATCCTAATGTATCATAGTGCAAGTGGTGTGCCTCAAATCGCGAAGATGCAACCTCCATATCCCCACAAACTACACAACAATTGAAAACTTTGAAAAAAGCGTTTCGCTTATCCCACCACTCAGCCGTTTTCATATACTGCTCCCGCCTAGCTGACATACTGGCTCTGTCTCTTATGGCTGGAAGTTCCAGTTTAACTTCAGTCGCAGTAAATACATCCTCCATATCTTTTACTACTCTAAACATAGCATTGTGTATCAATTCAGCTGGTTTATTAAATCGTATTATTAAATCAGAAATACTATAGCTAAACAGAGTATTAAGCTTAACCACCCTTCGTGCATCTGCGTGCCTAATGGGTTTAACCACCCAAGGTTCACAATAACCTTTATCTCTTATATATTGCTCTATCGCCACAGGCGTGGGCAAGTCTTGTGGAAAACAGCAAATCAGCTTATCAACACACCACCTTTCTATCATATAAGCGATGTAAAATAGTTCATCAGTTAGTCTTACTACTCCCCGCAAACCTTTTGAGAACAAAGGACTAGCAACACCTAATTTAACATCTGTCAACATCTGCAGACGCTGAGTCTTATATTTATCCATCCCTTCTAAGTCAGGTAAACCTAAAATGGTCGCTATCTTCTCTTGATACTCATTCAATGGTTCACTTTGCAAGCGAGCTCTGTGAAGAGCATCTCCCAATACTTCCACCTGTCGTTCCGCAGGGAGTAACAACACATCCTTATTTACCGCCGCTCCTAGAAATCCCGCTTCATACAACCAATCGGATAGCTGATCTTGGTATTTCCGTAGATATGCTCTTACTCTTAAGTTTTTGACACGCTTTGCATTGATACTCAATATCCATGTATTTATACGTGTCACAGGTATCATAACCATTTCACGCAGTTTACCATCGTGACCAACTGTTGTCATAAGACAACGGTTGAACTTCTCAGACTCCTTCTCAATTTTTCTACTCTGAGAAGCCCAATCTAATCCTACATTTTCACAAATATGTCGTGGAGAAATATACCACACATCGTTTTGGTCAACCGCCACAATAGTGTCTTCCATAAAATTAAATTCCTTTGTTACTATTTCCTTTCCCATTTTTTCCATTCCTTTTTACTTAAAGATTATTCTCTCATCATTTGAGAAAATATTAAACAACCATTCGCAACTGCCGTGAGCGGATCTCCTGCACGTTTTATGTTGCCAATCGTAAATGGAAAATTTTTAGATAAAAGTGCAACAGACATCTTTTCCATAAAGCCCTTAGGAAGACTAGTGCCTCCAGATATAACTATAGTTATAGGCTTAGTGAATTTAGGCATTTCATCGAACTGCCCAATCTTCTTTTCTAAGACATCACAAACATATTTGATTAAATTGTCATAATACATCACTATAGTTTCTTGTATCTGTCCTTTAGGATTATTCAAATCCATAGTTGGACTTTCCTTTTCCGCCTGCACTTCGGTCTCCGAAATGTCTAGAGGTTTAGCTACAGATTTATCAATGTAATCACCACCTTGGGCTATACTGAAGCTAAGAAGACACTGTCCAACTGAAAAACACGCAAAATTAAACATACCAGCACCGCATGAAACCGCAATTCCGGTTAAATCTTCATCCATAAGCTCACTGTACGCTAAAGCTTCTGATTCCAACAGTGGTACAGCTTTATACCCCATTTTACCTAGAATTTCTCCCATCCTATGTTGATGATATACTACATCAAACGACTGGTCTAACGGGTCAGCCGGATAGGAATAAACACATATTTCTCCTGGGGTTTGAGCTTCTTTGACAAGCGACTTAAGCAAAACCGCAAGCATTCCCATTGCATCTTTATCCTTCATACTAAGGACACCCTTCTTTAGTGGTCTCTCCACCGAGCCACCCCTTTCTATCGCTGTAGCAATCGCCTCTCTACCCACTACATAAAAGATGCCATCAGATTTTAAGACAAAAGCCCCCTTCTGAACAAGAGATTTTTCAATAAATTTTGCGGATACCGCCGACGTGGGTTTAATCGCATAGAAAGCGTCCCTTTCAGACACAAACTCAACCTTGCCATCTGTTCTCTCTCTCGCTACTTGAAGAAAGCTAGTTCCAATATCGACTCCGATTCCTGAAAGATAAGAAATAGATACCGGTATTTCTTTAAGTAATTCCTGATTTTGCTCCATCTTTATTTCCCCTTGTTCTTTAATTCCCGTAGTCTAGCTACACGGTCTTTTACGCTATTGCCCTCTGTTTTTTGCTCTCCTGCCTCCCCCTGTGTCTCGATACCTGAAGTATCCACAACATTTACATCAATATCACCAAGAATAGGCAATTCTTCGGAAGCCCTCTTTACAGTTTTTGTAATGCCACCTTCTGTTATAACAACAGGTTCTTTTTCTAAAAGCTTAGATAAAACCTGCCCTTGGTTATCTAATGCTTGATGCAATTCGTTCAGCTGCTGTGTTTGTGCGGCAGTCAATTGCATTTGTTGCTCTAAGATAGCAAGAACCTTATCTAAATGTTCTTTATCTATAGCTGACTCAACTGGTGGAGGAGCAGATTTAACAAGGAGCCCCCGCTTTTCACGCAGTTTTTCTTCCCTTAATACCTTTCTATTATCCTCATCGTCCCAATAGGTCACGATTAACATTCCCTGTCAGAGAGCCAATTAAGACTCAATCCCAAATTCTTTCAAATATATATCTAAACGCAACATAAATTGATGAATTAAATACGTAGTAAAACCGCTTATCAGCCCACAAAAGAAAAAATCCCAGTGATTTATATCTACTATATTAAACCCCATCCAACATAGTATAAATCCGCACCATACCCCCGCACACCACATACAACGGATTAAAGCACAAAACTTGCGTAGCAACCAGTTAGAATTGTCTGCCACACAAGATTTTAGCCATTCGCGGGGCTCTTTAAAAATACCTTGTTCAACTAGTATACTTGCCAGTGAATAAGCACATATAACAAATAGAAGTTCTTTCATGTCACAACCTCAACATGGTTACTATGAATAATTATAGTCTCTTCAAAGTGAGCACTTATTGAGTCAGAAATAATAAGATGTTTTGAAGAATCGATAGAATGAGAACTGCCATAGAATACTATGGGTTCAATCGTAATACTCTGCCCTTCTCTCAGTATAACCTCCTCAACCGCAGCGTTAGCCACATTGGGTATTAAAGGATACATATGTGGCTCCTCACCTATAGCATGCCCAGAGAAGCGAGGAGATGTAGACATTCCGTAATAATTCGCTGTCATTTCTATCATCTTCCCTATAATCTTATTATTAGCTCCCGCTGCAGAAGACCGTATTCCTACATCTAAGCAGTCTTGTGCGGCTTTAAGTAAGTAAGCTACTTTACCACTAACTGGAGGAAATGCAACAGACACCGCTTTATCCACAAACACACCCCTACAAAAAATGCCCATATCTATTGATATTATATCGCCTGCTACCACACACCTATCATCTGGGTATCCATTTACTACTTCATAATTAATGGATGCCGAAAACTGGTAAGGAAAATTGAGGAGACGGGGCGTGGACAAGGCGTGGTTTTGACGTAAGAATTTCTCTACACGAAAGTCTATATCCTGCAAGGAGACCCCCGGCTGGACATACGTTAAGATGAGGTTGAACGCGTCCCGTAGGACACGTCCAGCCTCTCGTAAATTTTGACTATTCGTTATATTCTTCTGTAACTTCGGTAATTTCCCTAACATCATCCCAGTTCCGTATTGAGTCTAAGCGTATGGGACGCCTTTCCATAGCATCTACCCTAGCACGACAACGCCGACACATACAAGTTTCGTTATGTATATCCCCTAACATTTTCTGAAAAAATTTACCTGTTTTCTTCATCAAACCAACCCCTCAGTATTATTTCGCAAACGAAGTTCGTCTCGCAAATATTTGTTCATACCACGCATATACCTCCGGTCAGTCCCACGGCGACTGTCATGCTCCTCTAAGTCTTCTGGGCGGTATAACCATGCTTCACGTGCCCAATACCGACGAGAAGCATTATCACCCGGAGAAATGTAGGGGTTGTCATCATAATCCAGATTGTCAGCTTCTGGGGTCTCCTCCCACTCTCTTGCCATTATAAGCCTCCTAAATAAAAAAACTAGTATTCTCTAATGCTACTAGGAAAGTTTATTAACGCCACGTCTGCGATACAATGGTCACACCATATGATATGATATCTAGAATCAACTACAGACGTACAAGGATGGCACATATAGCGCCCACACCGCTCACATCTTACATTAGCATACCGCATATGTATTCCGCTACAAACTGGACATACCCGATCTAAATAAGTCTTTTCAGGTTTACCAGAACGTTTATATCCTAAGGTACCCAACCAACCCTCACCTTCTGGACTCGTTAGCCACTTCTTGATGCCTATTATGACCACGTCAGACAAATCCTGGCCCAACGACCCCGACAACCCATTTAGAGCAACAAAATTGTTTACTATCTCAAGGTTTTCAGTCACAAAGTCTATAGCGGCAGTATAGAAAGCCCTATCATTCTTCGTAATATCCATTATTTCTATTGACATCTCCTATGTTAATATTTGACCATCCCCCAATATACGCCACTAAATAAACTAGACGCGATCGTATGACTGCTGTGGGAGACAAGATATCTCTATGGATTGAATTTAGAGTAGACAGAATAATACCTACATTTAGTGGTTCTAACTTAGACCAGAGCTGCAGTAAACGCCTTTGCATCCACGTAGGTTTCACCACCCCAACTGTATCCATGGCACGTGCAATCGTATCTGCTAGAATGAAACAAAGCAATCTAGAGTCAACCTTAGCCTGTATAATGTCAGTTAAGACGTAACTATACTTCCCATCTACAAAATGATTAACAGTAGTAGTTATATCTGGGTTCACAATACTACCACTAATTAGTGGTATCTCTTCGAAAGAAATGTTCTTATGCAAACTTATCAAGTTAACTGTATTACAGCAAGAACATGGGTCATATTGGTTTAGATAACATATATATTTGATGAACTCTGAACTAGTATTTAGCCCCGCCACTAAAGCCAATTGCTTTACAAAGTCCTCAATTTGATTATCGAAAGTCAAACTACAAACAATCTCTACATATCCAGCACTAGTATAAGGCTTAGTTATTTTATTACCTAACTTTATAGCAAGCCCCTCGGGAATGAAAGTGGTTGCTGGATCAACTACCCACAAAGGTTCCTCCCTGAATAAGAATGAACTACCCATATACTTCGGGGGCTGCTTTTTATCCAAACGAATAACTGACTTATTGTGCATCTTAGAAATGTATCCCACCAGATATTCTTTCAGGAAATCATCTTTACCTGAAAGAAAATAAGACTTAGCCCTGGTAGGGTTGCTTATAAAATCAGAAAAATACATTATGCACACAACTCCAACGCTATTAGTCTTAGAACGAACTTCTTATTTTCAGCCTCATGAAATTGCTTACTACGCCGTGCCAGCACGTCCGATAAATATAATATACGAGGAGAGCCCATTTGTACAAAAGGTTGATACAAATCCCCTCTATCAACCTGTGCCCCCAACATTACTCCCATCAGATTAGTAACTCCTGCGACTAAGGCATCATTATATAGAGTATCAAAATCCACCCCCGAATCAACTAGCCCCTCTAGTATACACCACAAATCCTTACAGTCATGTCTATTTATGGCATCCAGAATACAGGCTGTCTTGGTTTCGTCAAACGCCCCCAAGGCTATCAATGCGTTAGCTTCCGTAAACCCAATCTTGGGGGTTTTACAGTACAATATCACTTTCTCTAACAAAGTCAGGGCATCCCGCATAGAATTACAGGCAACGCGAGCAACAACGGGAGCAACCGATTCGCCTTTAACATCAGCAAGCAACTTCTTAAGGTAGTTCTCAATTATAGGGGTAGGAATTAACTTTAAGTCTAACGTTATTAACCTCGACTTAATCGTTTCAGGTATCTTGACCTTTTCAGTCGTGCAAAACAACCAAACGACATGTGGGGGCGGCTCTTCTAAAATCTTTAATAGTGAATTCCATGAAGCTGTAGATCTGCCCAGCCCCTGAGCTTCATCAATAATAAATACCTTGTAGTTACCAATTGCCGGAGTAAGCATAGCCTGCTCTATAATACGCCTTATATCCTCTATATTCCCGTTAGTAGACCCACTAATTTCTAATATATCAGGATGTCTCTGTGCCATAGATAATTGACAGCTTTCACACTTACCACAAGGTTCTGCAGTTTTTCTGCTATTACAATTAATTGCTCTGGCAAATAAACGAGACAGAGTTGTCTTCCCTAGTCCCCGCGAGCCAGAGAAGAGCAAACCTGCCGGAATTTTACCAGACGTGACAATGTTCTTCAGTATCGTTACAATGTGATCATTGTAAATAAAATTTTTGAACTGTTGCGGGCGCAACGTCAAAGCCAAATTTTGATAGCGTTCTGTCATTTTTTCCAGTCCGAGAAGATAGTTACATGTGTAGGTTTGTTTCTAGCCGGTTCAATTGTGTGTCTTGTACCTCTAGATTGTTTATCCCAAAAGCTTTAAAACTTCCTCAGGGAAGGTCTCTTGTTTCCTAGGTCTTGAGTCCCCTACGTTCTCAAATTTACTACTGAAATTTCTGAAAAGCTCTTTGTGGTTTTTGGCAACATGAAACTTCTTCACATAATTCTCCGGTATTTCCTCTATAAGTTCAATGTCGTCAAATCCTTTGGGATTCATATGCGCGTAATAGGGGTAACCCGGATGCACCCCCCTAATGTAAGCAACGTTCACAGGAATACCCATCTGATAGGCTAAAAATACCCGATGCAACCCGTCGTTTATGATGGCTTTCAACTCACCCCAAGGTGTTACATACTCCTCACAGACCGGCGGTAATATGTCAATAGTCTTATCTGGGTAGTGACACTTCAGATAGCCATTTAGCTGTAAAATGTCTTGCCCGTATTCTCTAAGAATTTCCCACCGCAATTCCTCTATTTTCTTGAGCTCCGGTAATAAAGCGTACCGCTGACACGGTGATAAATTGCGGGGGTTAAAGGTTTCAATTCTAATAAAAGAATTCAAATAAGGGGGTATTGTACTGCCCCTCAACGTAACATTACGAAGCTTCTCACAAAGCTCACCTGCTGACCTAACTTCTATTTCAAAGTCCATTATACCTTCCCTTACACGTTATACTTCTCTTTGTGCCGCTTCTGGTGGCAAGTGTTACAAACAATTTCCAAATCTGTTGGTAGTTCTTGTCCGCTACGGATATAGTTTAGATGGTGTACCGCAATACCAGTAGGGGACTGGTATCCACAATAGAAACAAGTATTATCAAAAGTCTCCTTAAAAGCTTCACGCTTGGCTACCCAAAGTGGAGACCTATCAATATAATCACTGTAAGCCCTGCCTTTAGGAATTATGCCTGCGGTGCAATATTTCTTGAAAGACTTGTTCAAAGAATTCCATTGATCACTGATAGCCCGCAAAATAGACTCCCGCGACCTATTGAACTCAGTAATCAACTGATTTATGGTCTTCTTATTAACATGATTTTCTCGCAAAAGTCGGCGGGCGAAAGCGATAGAAGTTCTAGACTGCCTTTTAGGTGCTGGAATATCCCACATCTTTAGGAGCTGGTCAAACTGTGTCTTGCTACTCAGTTCCTTAGGGAAATAAAGAGCTAGTTTATCTCGGCACCAACCCTGCCCCAAATATAGCTTACGGAATAGGCTCTCGGTCAAAGGAGTAAGTCCCTTTACTAATTCTGCTTCTTCAGCAGGTTCTAGTTTACCAAAACGACTGTCCATAAGCACTTCGATGCGTCTGTAAATAGAATCACGAAAGGGACTTTCTACACGGTTCGCCGTCTCAGCCAAAATAACAACGTCTCGCTCAAAGATAAGTTGAGCAATTTCCTCAGGCGTCCTAGCCTGTCTGTATTCGTCCAATGCAACCTGTAGAGCTTCATTAACAATGTTCTTAATCTGGTCTACATCAAGATTACCCAAACGGGGATTTACAGCAGCACCCTTAGTCCAGTAGTCCCGCAATACATTAGCACACTCTCTCTTATATAGAATCAACTTACTTTTTACACTCTCATCAACGCGACCGGTACCAATTGTTGCTAACCACATCGGAATATCATCAGCGTGAATACAAAAAGTTGAGTAATTCTTACCATCTAGGGCAGTTACAAGGCTAGCCTTGAATCTGAAGGCCCCGTCATTTTTAATTTTGTTAATCTGGTCTTGGACACCTTTGATGCCAATCGCACCACACAATCCCTTTACAGGAGACCACACATCATTATTTTCATCCTGTATCGATATAATTTGGTCTCCATAAAAATCCACTATATGCTCTTGATATACAACTACTTCTTGACTCAAAACTTCCGCCATTTAACCTCTCCTTACCTTCTTTACATATGAAATGGGGGAACAGTCACGTTAACTATTCCCCCGCTAGACTAGTATCAACCATCAACGCCCCGCCTAGCACTGTTGACGTTAACTTTACTGTTTCTACACATGGCAGATCAGCTAATATGCATCTTTCGGATACGTCGCAGTTGGCGATCGGAGATGCCTAAAACCTTTGACATCGACCCAATTACAATGTTTATTATACAAATCTTGTATGTCTTCGGGAGCAATGCTTTGTTATAAGACAATTTTATGGAGCACCTGGGAGTCGAACCCAGATCCAGTCCGCCTTTCGAAATGTAAATTTAGATGGTGTAGTCCATATTTATACTCCCGACAGAGAGTTTGCCAGCCTTTTCGAGACCCCGCCGCTGACTTTTGCGGGCTAGAAGGTTTGGTTTCCCGCACGGTGGCGATTACCCTACCCATCTCTATCCTAATGCCTGACACTAGGATACCTACTTGCATAGGATTTAGGGGACGCGGTTTCCCGCGTGCCTCCACCAGGTCAGTTTAGCCTCGTAACCAGGAGAGGAAGCAGGTATAAAACCCACTTGCCTCCGCCACCCAGTTTTCTGTTGATAAGTTACTGGGAACTCCGCCCTATTAACCAGCGTATGCTACACTAACCTTACGGTCGGCTTCACAAAAAGCTGAGAGCATGTCGAAAGAATTATCTTCGGCATTTATAATTCGAATGATTTACGGTACCACTCACACCGACCACCAATACAAATCTACTCATAACGTCTGTCGATACCTGTGTGCCCCGTCGTTCACCTACTAGAAACGTAATTCCTGAATTGCATCTTTTCAGGAAATCTCGCTACAAATTCACTAAAACTAGCCACTACTGATAGTAACATTTTTAATTGGCTATCACCCATTTTAGGTATTACCAATTGAGCTCCCGCCTCATAGTAACTATCCATATCAGTTTCTGTTGCATGCAAATTTGTTACTACTACAACAGGAACTCGTTTTGCCTTTACGTTGTTCCTAATCCTGTCTATTACTCTTACTAAGTTAGGCTGGTCTCCTGGTTGCTCATATAAGATACACACACCATAATCAGTGCCTTGCATCTTACTAATCACATTAGTTATGGCAGTCTCGGTATCGTAGTTCCTATAATTGCTCTTGCGTGCACAAAATGCAAATCCATCCATATCCATCTTTTCCCGCGAGACCACCAGTGCTTTAACATCCAAATAACCCATAATTTACCCCAGATTACACATGACCAGGAAGCTCTTCCCCTGGATCTGTATGTGCAATTTCAAACGCCATAACGTCCTTACGTTTATCTGCAAGAAAGTCTTCCAAGAATTGCGGACAAAGCGGAGCAAGATTTATTTTGTCTTGACCACACTCATCCAACATGCGTAGCATAGCAGATGCCGCAATCTTATTCGAAATCACTTCAAAGCAAGGAACACCGTCAACTTCAATAGTCCACAGATTGGGGCGTTCATCAATTAGAAATGACCCGATCTCACGACGAGGAATAGCAGGGAGGTGCATTTCCTCAATACCTTGTGCCTGCATCTTCTTTAAGATTTCTCGTGCTTTTGCCTTACTTACAGCCTTCACTTGTGCTTTATAAAAGTCCATCTTTTAGCTTCCCTTTACTGCATCCTTCAACACTGGTGACGCCGAAAATCTTGGATAGTTCTTCGCATCTACATACACCGTTGACTGCGTACGCGGTTCAACATACGCACGACCCTTCTTTTCGGTTACACTGAAGGTACCAAAGCCACGTACATTAATACTCTCACCTCTTACCATACCATCAGAAATATCATCAAAAACATTCCTAATAATGGCTTCCGCAATCTTTTTGGTTACTGCTTGTCCCTTAAACATTGATACACAACTCTCTACTAAAAACTGAAAATTCATGTAAAATTCTCCTTTTTCCTTTTTAGACAAGAAAGGGTTCTTCCCCTCCTACATATAAATATAGTACCTACTTCTGCCTCAGACCGCAATTATTTTCCCGCTACGGACATTTCGGCGTCCTCACCTAATGACATGCCCCTTACCTCTCGTAAAGCCTCTGCAACCGCAGTCTTTACAATGAGTTCTACTTCATCTAAAGAAAAAGATTGCGGTACCGGCTTACCTTGTCGCTGACGCTCTCTGATAGATGCCCATGTCGCATGCCTGGTTACTGGAGCAATTTCATCCAGTTGGTCGGGCATGTGGCGATTGCCATCATAAATACGAACCTGCCCCTTAGTCAAAGTCCTACTTCCATCAAAAATGTCATTCTTCGCCATAGTTAGCTCCTTTTAGTATTGCGACAATGTCGCGTTCGTGAATGATACGATATTCCGCATCATCTAAGATTAAATCAAAACCTGACCTCCAATTGAAAATTACTACATCACCTATGTGTACCTCGTGGTCCAGCCATGAGCCGGATGGATCATAATAACCGCGACTTACACACTCTACTACACCTTGAACTGGGCGGGTAGATGCAGTTTCAGGTAGATAAATACCACCTGTAGTCATTTGGCTATTACCTACTACCCTTACTAAAACCCCGCCATTAAGAGGCACAGGGTCAACATTCCGTGAAAAATCTCCCATTCTTATCTCCTATACTAAGTTAGTTATTTTGTTGGCTCACCTACTGTATATTCTAGGGTAGTCAATACATAACACAGCAGAATCATTAAAGTCTATATGACTCTCTATTGCTTTCTGTTTCAAATTAAATATATTTATACAATCACTACTAGCGACGAAAATATGTCCCCAATCAAATGTGGTATCAAGTTCACCTGTAATACGACGTAAAGGTAAGCTACCAGAGACCGCCGTGTAGTTATAAAGACTACCGCTATTCCAAATACTTATGCCAATATCAGTTGCCATAAAAATGACATTACTACTTACCCAAAGGTCATTTATACTCTCCCCCAGATCAATTTCCGTATCCCATGCGTCAAAAGATACTGGTTCACCATATTTAATTCTGAGTGTATTTCCATCTGCTAAGTAGGTAGTAGGACTAGAATCAACAAATGCCTTATGACCAGAAGTAGTCACATAGTTAATAAACTCACCACTGGATTTTTTCCAACTTAGCCCCACAGAAGTCACCACTACCAGATACTCATTACATGCATCTAAGGAGATAATTTGGTCAGAGAGCAACCCATTTGTTGTATTATAATTAAGAGAAAGGCTATCACTTGCATCCAGAGGATTACCACCATCTGCATAGTGCCCATAAGAAGACCAATCAAGACTATATATTCCTGTGTTGGTCCCCGCCAAAACCTCATTGTCGTAGTAACACATACAATTAACAGTACCATCCATGATTACCGAGATACACTCATTCGCAGATACCGGGTACGCGTACGGGTTAACTACAGCAAACCCATCTTCGGCACCGCATAAGCATCTAGGAGCATACCCAGGTAAGTGCAACCACTTTGCATTTTTTATAGTTCCAGCAGTAACAGTGTTTTGCCCGAGTAATAGCAACATCTAATCTGCTGTCTCCTTAGTGTTATTTTCGAGATTCAAAACGAATCGATTGCCATCTGGACTAAAAAGACTAGGCTTTTTATCCGTAGGCGGTAATACATTTGTGTCTGCTAGATACTTTAAATCGGTTAATAGCTGGTCAGCTACACTAGAAAAGGAAGTGAACATATTATCAGGACGATTACCATCTGGGGTCAACAACGCCTTGCTAAATGGATCTGTATTTAAAATACTCTGCTTCGTAAACACATCAGTATAATCAGAGTCAAACGTATCAGGATGCGGCCAGCCATTATCTCGACAAATGTGCTCTATTTCCAACATGCGTTTTATCCATCTTCTCGCTGATTCTAATATTTTCCTCTGCTTCAGTATAGCTTTATCATGAAGCTTAGCCTTATCTACACACTTAGCAACTTTCCTTTTCAATAACAAATACTCATCAATAACGGTAGCATGAAATCTTCTAGTCATATCAGACCTCTATAGAGTTATTACTTTTCCAGAGCTATAAAACTATTATTTTCGGGGGTACAATTTTCTCCGGTACATTATTATCTAGCTAGTATATTATTTTCTCCGGTACACTATTATTCTCGCGGATTACACTCCACTGAGTGTACACTATTAATATATCTCTTTTCCTTTTTCAACAAAACTAATATTATTATAGTACCCAAAAGTGCCCCAGGATGGAGAAAAACAGGGTAAAAATATTTATAACTTTATGAAATCAAAAAGAAATACAACTATTTTTCACTTTTTGAAAATTTTTTGGGTACTATACTTATTAGTAGATATTAGATTGGTAATTACAACAGGAGATATTCGGATGGCATTATGTTCTAATGTAGATAGGTGCTTGAAAACAGAGAAGATAAGTCTTTTCCGGGAAGATTGTTTAAACGGAATGGAAAAAATAGGTAAGGAAGAAGTCAGTGTTGTAGTCACTTCTCCTCCATATAATATCGGTGTAAAATATAATTCTTATAATGACAAAATTAGCCGTGGGACTTATTTAGACTGGATAGAGCGTTGGGCAGAAGGGGTCGTACGCGTACTTGACTCACGCGGCTCCCTATTTCTGAACATGGGTAGCAAACCCTCTGACCCTTGGGTACCTACAGAGGTTGCACTTCGTATCAAGAAGTATTTGTGTTTGCAGAATACTATTCATTGGATCAAATCCATAGTAATAGAGAAAAATGCGGCGGGCGATAATCATAATCTGACAGAAGATATCAATGTTGGACATATAAAGCCGATTAACAGTCGTCGTTATTTGTCCGACGCACACGAATATATATTCCATTTTACGAAACAAGGAGATGTAGAGTTAGACCGCCTAGCGATCGGTACACCTTACAAAGATAAGTCTAATAAGGCTAGATGGAAATCTAACACAACAGGACTTAGGTGCCGAGGGAATACGTGGTTCATCCCCTACAAGACAATTGTATCAAGAGAAAAAGAAAGACCACATCCAGCGTCATTTCCGGCTGAACTTGCAGAAATGTGTATTAAATTACATGGCACTACAAAAACCACCATGGTATTAGATCCATTTATGGGTATCGGAAATACAGCTCTAGCATGCATCAATCTTAATAGAGCATTTATTGGTTTTGAGATTGACCAGCAATATTTTGATATATGCTGTAAACAAATACAAACAGCACTGGAAAAATACAAATAACTATCTTAGAAACAAAAGTATAAAAGGGTGGGTGCCACTTAAAACTTGCTTGTAAATAGGTAGGGATATGTGATAGTGGCATACAAGCAAAACCCGATCGCCTGTGTGGTCGGTTCCCCGACAAGGAGCGGCGAGCACGCTAAAGTGCTCGCCATAAGACAAGGAGAAAGGTATTGTATAAGTATAAAAGAGATGTTGATTATTATATCCCCGTGTTAGAAAAAATCACAGAATATAGAAGGGATGGAAAAAAGATTAGTTGGAAGGGCAGAATTATAAACTTTCCTCGCTTCTCCGTTATTGGGGATTCTAAAGAAAATGTGGAAACACAAATCATAGAAAAAATCAAAAAGCTTAAGGAGCTAAAGGCAGATTTTAGCAAATAAGGAGTATGACAAGATGAAGAAACGTGCCCTGCTCATTGCAATCAATGCTTACCCGGATTCGCCTCTTTCAGGTTGCCTAAATGATGTCATTCTGCTTTACAAAATTCTAAAAGACGTCTATGGCTTCTCAGAATTCAAGATTTTAGATGATAAAAAGGCCACCAGAAAAAACATAATGAGAGGTCTTCAGTGGTTAGTAAATAACCTACAAGACAACGACAAAGCATTTTGGGGCTACTCAGGGCACGGTACTCAAGTTAATTGCACAACCGAAACAGCGACATGGGAAACCGACCGTATGGATGAATGTATATGTCCGATCGACATGGATTGGGATCTTCCTTTACGGGATGATGACATTAATAAGGTAATTATGTGTGCGAATCCAAACGCACACCTCCTATGTCACATTGATGCATGTTTTTCTGGAACCATACTAAAAAATTCCCCGACAGTTAAAAATGGGCACTTTGTTAAGAGCAGGTATATGCCACCGCCTTTGCATGTGTTATTAGAATCTGGTGATATGGAATTAGACGAGAATCTTAAGCCAATGACATCGCGTCTGAGACAGGATAGACTGAGGTCGCAGTCGTTTCTACACAATGTTACTACACAAGGAAATGCTGTGTTGATTTCGGGCTCAAGCGACGCACAAACAAGTGCGGACGCGTTTATAGACGGGCATTATAATGGTGCTATGACATATTACCTAGCACAAACTTTAAAAGAAGCAAATTGGAACATCAGCTACTGTGATTTAGTTGCAAAAATAAATGAGAAATTAGAAAAAAATGGTTTTAATCAGACACCCCAGTTGGAATCTAAAGATGAGTTAATGGATCAGCTATTTTTAGGCGGAACACATTAAACGAAAAAGGGTATAAGCAGTGGACGAAAGCCTAGGCGACATAACTTTTTGTTTTGATTGCCGCCGTAAATTAGATACCGCACTGGCGTCCGGATATAAGGACAAATTGTATATCATGGTGAATCAATCCGTGGCGGCACCCAACAAAAGGATACCCGTCTTGTTGTGTTCAAAATGCCGTGACACGCTGAAGACACTAGAAGTTGATGGGTTTGAGGTTTTCTTAAAGAAATAGGAGGGGGTAAAATGGATATTTCTAAATTTATAGATGTTTATATGCAACGTACCGAGGACAAGACAAAAGTCGTTGAACTACTGCAAGAATGTGATTCTGAAATCCAGCGAGCAGAAACTAACCTTGAGAATATTCAGAATATGCTCCAGATGGAATTAAAAATCGCAAAACAAAATATGAAAAAGGCAAACCTGGCAGGTAGAACAAAAGATTTTGATTACTACTATGGACAAGTATCGGGTATAGGGACTGCCATTTGTTGCATCGATAAAGCACTCAATATGAGGGATAGGCTGGCATCCAGTCAAGAAATAGTCTTTTTTAATGAGGGGAGATGTGGTATTGATTTACCTGACCGAGCCTCTCTTCTACTCGCAACAGTTGAAGAAGTATCTTGGGGTATATACAAACAATTACTGGGGCAAGAACCCCCAGTCAATACCTATACAGCTTTCTATGATAAAGCCCTGGAACTGGGTTTCTACACAAAAAGCCATTTGGAGAGAATACAACAAAAAGAAAATAAGACACAAGAGGATAGGATTACATTAAAGTTCGCAATTTCTTGCGAAGCTATTGCCATACATGGGGAACGGTATTATGGGGAAGCCATTAAACGAAGAATTCAATACACTTGTAAACAATCTGTGTAAATTATGTAAAACCGTCCCCGCCACGCAACGGCATCATCTAAAACCCAAGAGTAGGGGAGGGCGAGGTTTGGAAACTGTTCCTTGTTGTGCTGACTGCGGAGGACAAGTTCACATGCTCTTTTCCAACAAAGCCCTATCCGAAATGACTTTAGACGAGCTACTACAAAAAGACGAAATGCAAAGTTACTTACAATGGAAACGTAATCACCCTGGAGAACATAAACACCGTATGTCTCGGGGTGTGAAGGAGTGGCGACGGGGGCATAGAGGATAATGCCATGCTCCTGCCCCCAATGTATGGGTCAAGGTACATTCAAATGTGACTGGCCCGATGATCCGAAGAAGTGTGTCCAGTGTAATTATCCACGGGACTTATACGAGTGCGAAGAAGGAGTAATGCTATGTAAAATATGCGAAGGAATGGGATTTAGGTATAGAGACAAAGCGGGTAATTTTGTTACCCATGAGGAACACGTTAAACTACGAGGTAATAAATGAGTGAATTTATTTGTCCATTTTCAAGAAAGAACAAAGTGCATGTTAGTGTAATTCTAGACCGATCCGGGTCTATGTGCTCATGTTGGGATGATACTATAGGGGGTTTTAACTCTTACCTAGAAGGACTAAAGAAAGACAAAGAAACTGAGTATTTTATTAGCCTTACTCAGTTTGATGACCAGTATGAGATTAACTACGTCAAAAAACCCCTCCACGAGGTTGGTAATCTAGATAGAATAACCTACATACCTAGGGGAAGGACTGCATTGTTAGATGCGGTGGGACGAACTATTAATACGCTAGGAACAGTTCCGTATAATGAAAAGATGTTAATGTTAATTATCACGGATGGGCAGGAGAATGCTTCAAGGGAGTTCTCTTATGACCAGGTGAAAAAGCTGATAGCGGATAAGACTGAATTAGGTAACTGGACATTTACTTATATTGGGGCAGTCGCTGACGCTTGGGGGCAAGGGCAGTCATTGGGACTAAATGCGGGCAACACGGCTAAGTATGATGTCAGTAAAACTAAGTATGCATTCGCCATGACTTGCAGTGGTACTGCTCGCCTAGCAAAATTATGTGCTATGAATACCACTAACTTTTATGGTGACTCATTTACAGACTATACAGTAGTAGGAAACTGAAAATGCAAGCAATTTTATGGAGTTTAGTATGGATTCTAGTCCGGTGGGCTTTAGGAGTAGGCAAGGAAGTGATTACACAAGTAATTACCGTAGTAACTGAAGCGGAAACACTAAAACATGAAGATGGGTCAGCCTACACCGGGTTGGAAAAGAAGAACTATGTGTTAGGTAAATTAGACAGCTATTTTGGTAGCGAATTGTTAGGGAATCAAACCAAAATAGCTTACAATGCTTTATTGGAGTTAGCACTGAACTATATCAGGAAAGCTACTGGTGTTACATGAAAAAAGCAGAAATATACATTCGGATTATCGGAGAAGTAGCAGACGATTTTGACCTAACACAACTAGAAGATTGTTTATACAACAATGTGATGTTTGATATTGACGGTTTTGAAATAGGAGATGCAAAATTTTTAGTAAAGGAAGTAGACACATCATAACAGAAGCCAGTGCGATATTTAATCTGCATATTTTCTCTACTACTTTTAGTCTCATGTGCACATACATCAGTGAGGACTAAAATAGTTCCTACAGAGAACAAAAAAATTGGCGGGCGAAGTGGTATTCCTATTTTGCCCCGCCAAATCTCGCCGAGTATAGCATTATTTTTTCCCGTAGCAGGGGGCGAAATCTGTTCTCCCTTTGGTAATAGGCATGGACACTTCCACCAAGGTATAGATATAGCAGCCCCAAAAGGCACACCAGTAAGAGCTTGTATGTCAGGTAGTGTAGTGTACGCGGGAAGACATCGGAATTTAAGTGGATATGGGAATGCCATACTGCTAAAACACCAACCAGAAACGTTCACCTACTATGCACATCTTGGATTAGTTAAAGTAAATAAAGGGCAACAGGTAACTGCTAGGCAAATTATAGGTGAGGTAGGAAATACTGGAAAATCTAACGGTGCTCATTTACATTTAGAATTGATGGTAAAAGGAAAAACACACAACCCTGTGCCTTATTTGAAACTAGATGCTATATCTGCCACCAGGGTATCTGACCTTTTCTATTCTATAAAGAAATCAGCTACTGCATCTACAGTTATTAGGAGGTTAGTAGGAGACTAAGATGTCAAAATTATTATACATTACAGACGAAGAATATCAAGTAGTTATGTTTGCTCTCAAAGAATACGTAAATCATCTAGAAAAAAATCAATGGGAATTACAAGAGTTTATTACTAGATTGACTTTTATGCACGGAGAAACTTTACCCGAAGACGAAGTTGGGTACTATAATTATAGTAGAGGCACAGAAAAATGAAAATTCAGATCATAGAATACCCCAATTATAAATATATCTGCAAATGTGGTTGGTCAGGTAAAGACAGTGAATTGGAGATAATATTTTATACTCGCGGTCCTGGTGACCCGCCGGGTAATTACGCCGTGTGCCCTATGTGCCAATCTGCGGGTGGATTAGATGTGGAAAGTTTATCTGCTACAGTGCTCTGACGATACCCTGTATTGCGGAACAACTACTAATATAGACAGAAGAGTAGCAGTGCATAATGCTGGAAAAGGAGCTAAGTATACCACAAGGAGATTGCCTGTGTATGCGATATGGGCTATAGATTGTCCTAATAGATCGGTGGCGTGTAGACTGGAGCACAAAATTAAAAAATTAAGTAGGAAGCAAAAAGAAAAGTTAGTCCGCGGAGAATTATGTTTAGATTTGCACACATAATCTTATTGCTTTGCCTTATACCGTTGTTAACAGCATGGTTTAGTTCAGACACAGTAGAGGCGATTATGCGAGACCATGGGTTTAGTTTACAATCAAAGCGACAGCAAAATTTGCAATATTCTTCTACTCAGTATACCCAATATATATTTAGACACCACAAATATGGAATCGTAATTGTTAACGACTACCTTAACGGTTTTACAGAAATAAATGTTCGCACGCAAAGCAAAAATAAACAAGACCCGACTAAATGGCAAGTAAACGCATTACAGACAATATCACGAAATAACCTTAGGGCAACCATTCATAAATTTTTTGTAGAAGGACACTACTGATGATTAACAAAGAATTACAAAAATTACTCAAAAAGTTTGACCCTGAGTGGGTTGTCATGATTACCCGAGAAGAAGAGGATGGAACCTTGGATGACTACCCAATCTTGGGGGCAGAAAGGGTGTGGGATGGAAATGTTAAGATAGAACCAGAAATATCTATTAAAATTAGTGACCGCCCTGGGAGAAACGAATGGCAGAACGAAAAGTAATAGACTGCGATAAATGTGGTAAAGAAATTTCTACACCCATTAGATTAAGTATACCTAATGGAATTACCCGAGAATCAGGTGGGCATACAGTAGAGATTTATTTTGATTATGAAACAAAAGACCTATGTCCTAGTTGTGCAGAAAGTCTACTCAAATACCTACTCGGACACAAAAAACTGATAGACAAAGAAGGGAAAACAATGTGGCTATATAACAAGGATAAACAGCCGGATGGTGACAGCAATGACGCTGTCAGACTCGCTTTAAAGTTTTTTGGTATTGAAGAAAAGAAGTGACACAAACTGCTTTCATTATGTTAGACCTGCGATGCAAGGCACAAGCACACGAGCTTAGTAGGCAACGAGAACGTATATTTGCCCTGAAACAGATGGTCAAAAAATTAGCAAAAGTTATTAGTAGAAAACACAACGAGTTGCAACAAATTAAGGAGGAGTGTATGGGTGGAAAATATACAGATAAGACTTTTGTAATGTCAGACAAAGAGTATGAAACCTATGAGAAGTGGTATGAAGAGCACAAGAAAACAGGATGCCGCTTTACAGGTTATACTGGAGCCATCGGCGGGGGTCTAATATTCTCTTTTTTCCCCACGTCTCTGGGTAGTGCCATTACTGTGAAGTGCGGGTGCGGGGAAGAGATAAATATAACAGACTATGAAAGTTGGTAACATGCAACAAAAACTAATAAATAGAAAAAGTGTGGAAGCATGGATTAGGCTAATAAAGTTAGCTAGAGCAGGGAAGGATTGGGAAGCATCGGATACTATAAGAGATTATTTAAGAGAAAACAACATAACTGTTAGCTATAAGCAAAATGGCGAAATCATTTGGGAAGTTAACGAGATTCCGGTAGTAGAACCTTTGAAATGTTCTACAGTTGTTTCAAACAATGAAGAGGCATCGTCGTTGCTCAATCTGGTAGAGGGATTTGCAAAAAGTCTTTCCGATGCCTACTCCATCAAAAGAGAGGACAGACAAATATCTTTCTGGATAGCTACACCAAATATGAATGTGGAAGATAAATTGAGAAAAAGGGAAGAAATAAGAACTGAGCTATCACGTTTATGCCCGGACTTAAAGGGATGCTAGGTATGTTTAGATATTCAACCAGATGCAGTATATGCGGACGCTACTGTAAGATCGCAGACTCGGGCACTCCGTATGGGAGTAACCTGGACATAGAACCCCCAGAAGATACATTTTTCTGTAGAGATTGTAGAGACAAACATAAACAGCACCCAGAAATAATAATAGTAGAAGCATGGTGGAGAAAACCAAGAGCGAACTACACCACTTACAATCAAGCAAGTTAGAAAGTGTAATAGAAAGTTATACAAGGGTGCCAGAAGCCATATTCGTAATACTGCCCCTAGAGAGATATTAGGATTCAGGCGATTTGACAAAGTCGCTTGGGAAGGCAAGAAAGCATTTATTTTTTGGCAGAAGATCAACAGGAAATTTTGATATAAGGGATGGTAGTGGACAAAGCCTCCACAAGTCAATCCACGCTAGAAATCTCAGGCTACTGGAAAGGGCTAGCACTTTGTTAGTTTCCAGGGTCTCACTTCCTCCCCAGCACTAAAGTGCGGGGTATCCGTGAGGAATATTTGATGAGGTAACCATGGCACTATCAAGAACACAAGTATATATGCAAATTGATGCAGAAAGAGACCACCAAGACAATATTTGGGGCGGGGTCGAGCATGACCAATACCATGAACTGGGTTCTTGGATTTCCTATATGCAGGTTTATCTACGGAGAGCCCAAGATGGTTTGGTAGGCAAGGATTGGAATTATGAAGAAGTGATGAGCAATATCAAAAAAGCAACTGCATTGGGTGTTGCTTGCATGGAATATAATGAGTATGATAAGAGATAATATGGAAGAAACGAAAATAGAATCTACAAATTATGTTACAGTTGAGGGGTCGCCTACTTTAGGGTTATGGAAGCCACCTAAGGTATGTAAAAAGCGAACAACTAAGCACTGCCCGATGTGCAGGCTTGTATACTCACCACTATATGAATTGGTTGTTACAAACAATGTCGACTGGAATTTCATGTCTTTGTATATTAATCAGGAGGATAGACAAGAACCGATAAATTTCAATGTACGATTCTGTATTGCCTGCGGTCATGTAGAGATATATTCTGATCCGGAAGCATTAAAAGGGGTTCCTGATGCCTAAAGAGCTTAATAAAATAGAACCTGTCTTGCTCAAAACACTGTGCAGGTATAAACAATCGAGGTGTGGGAAAGGGGATTATATAGACATAGAACAAATAAAGAACATCTATGCTATGAGTTATAGCTACCCAGATGGAGAAGGTGACTTTTCCGTGTATTTTGAAACACTTGAGGATGCAATAACATATGCACTAAACGTTGCCCACTATTGGACGCATATTTATGAAAAGACCACCTCAGGTTGGGTAGACTTACAACAGGAGTAATAGCATGGATGCCGAAGAAAGTTCTCAACTAAAATTAAAAGTAATTAAACAAATGGTAGACGGTTTCGTTATCAGAATACCCAGTAAGCATCGCTATTATGATGCTGACCTTGCAAGCGATTGTTGGGAGTTCATAAAGATTTGTCCCGGCGGAGACTGCCGTCTTTAGGCGGCAGAGGAAGCCGGCTCCTCCTTTCTTAGTATTTGTGCCTTGACTTTTAGTTGCGGATGCTTTACCTTGTATATGAAGGAGCAAACGTGCAAACCGTAACTCTCAAACTTCCTGTTAAAAGTGACAAATTGCAAGCTCTCAAAGAGACCGCAGAACAATTTTCGCAGTCTTTTGCTAGGGTCTGTCAAACAGGATGGGAAGCCCCAAGGGTCAACGGAGTTGATTTGCACCATGCTACCTATCGTTTTGAAAGAGAAACCACGTCCCTTCCGAGTCAACTCGTGTGTTCCGCTAGAATGAAAGCAACAGAAGCTCTGAAATCTGCTAAAGCAAAGTTGAAAAAAGGTAAAAAGGCTTCTTGCCCTACAGGGAAAGCCCTCACAGTTAGATATGATGCTAGATCCGCCACGATTAGACTTGATAAGGGAACCGCTTTTCTTTCTTCTGTCGAGGGAAGAATCCCCATTACGTTGATAGTCTGTGACTACTACCGCAGATATCTTTCCTGGAAAGTCTGCTCCTCTGACCTCTGCTTCAAGCGAGACGGAAGAGTCTTTTTGCACGTTGTTGTCTCTACAGACGATGCAGTTGTTGAGCCCACGAACATCACCGTAGGAATTGACCTCGGAGTTAACCGTCCCGCAGTCACCAGTAATGCCGACTTTATTGGTGAACGACAATGGAAAGAAACCACCAAGAAATACTTTAGAATCAAACGCTCTCTCCAATCGAAAGGCACTGATTCTGCGAAAAGACACCTTAAAAAGCTTTCGCAGAAGGAAAACCGCTTCCGAAAGGATTGTGACCACGTAATTTCCAGGCGAATAGTTGATACAGTTGTCCCCGGTTCTGTCGTTGTCCTTGAGGATCTTGTTGATATTCGAGGCAGAGTAAAGGCGAAAAGAAAACAACGGCGAAGAATCCACTCTTGGTCTTTTGAGAGACTTCGTTCTTTCTTGGATTACAAAGGCAGGATGAGGAGCATTGCGATTGAATATGTTGATCCTCGATACACAAGCCAGAAGTGTTCCCGTTGCGGATACATAGCGAGAAGGAACCGGCAGAGCCAGTCTTGGTTTGTATGTAAGTCTTGTGGTTTTCAACACAATGCAGACCTCAACGCTAGTAAAAATATTCGCCTAAACTACCTTGCTTCCAAGGGCATGTCCGCTGGAAGTCGGGCTGATGTCAAACAGCCTATCGTAAGTACGACTTACAAGCCGCCTGCTTTAGCTGGCGGTATTTGACAGTAACTCTTAAAGCAGCACTTCAAGACAACCAAACTGGTAATAAGAGTTAGGGGGATAAAAACATGTTTTATACTGTAGACATTGAAAACCAGATTACGTTACTATGGGACAAGGTTCAAAAACATATTTATGAAGGAGAATATGAACAAGCCAAAGAACTGACAGATTTAATAACTAGCCTAACTTGGTTGGACAAAGTTAATAAGACCTATATTACATCTCCAATGTATTTATATCCTTGTCCACCACCTTGCCCGCCACCATGCCCCAACCCAAACCCTTATCCGGGGTTTCCGGACGGGTGGCATTATCTAGGAGATCCTCCATACACCACAGGAGATTTCCCTAGAGCATGAGGAACGAGAAGATGACAAAAGTAAAGGTAACAGCGACTAAAGAGTTATCACTAGAAGATATTAAAAATCTAACCTACCAAGAACTACTGGACATTTATTACGAACAGGTAGAAGACTGGTATATTAAACCGATGGAGATACTAGTTAAACACGACAATACTGGGTGGGCTATTATTGAATTGTTCCGGGCAATAGAATCATTTGTGCCTGGTACACTACCCTACTATTTAAGAACAGGTGTTCAACCCGTGCCGGAAGTAGTTATTAGTAGAGATTTTGACAAGGCTGTTGATTATGACACAGGAGTAGTTACACATGTTTTACCAACGGTTAAGATAAATCCTTTCCTACTTCCTAGCTATGTGCGAGAATATATGAGTAATAGGAAAAAAGGCTGGAGTAACGAGAAGTTTAAAGCTACCGAATTTAAAATGTTACTAATGTCTAGAGCGATGCGGGTGTAAAGTGAAAGATACACAGTTTAAAAATAATCAAGATGCTATTCAGAGAAAGGCTAGAAGGATATTCGAAGAGCAAATAAGCGAAGCAGAGGCACAAGGTTATCTAGTTGTGGTTAAACACTTGGAGTATGATATCCAGCACAGATATTTTTACGCCGAAGTAGACTTAGTAAAAGACGGAGTTCTTTATCCGATGCAAATGAAGAAATCTAGTGGGGAGTTAATAGAAAAATATGGGTACATCTAAATACGGACTTCCCCTGTTCCAGTGTGCGAATTGCGGCTCAATAGACCTTACTATACTCAGGAGTCTGATACAAACCTGGAAACAAGACAGCTGGGGACATCGGGAACTAAAACCTTATTTTGTAGATGATACTGAGAAAACGCGTATATACTGTAAGTACTGTAATAACTCTTGGTGTATAATAACACCCATAGGGATTCCTGCAGATATACTAACCCTACCTGAGGAGTTGAAATAGGAGTAATATGGAAGATAACGCCACATATACAGGTGTGTTATTCAAGGCAGGCGACGTAGACAAAGATGGGAGAGTTTTCTCTGCGGAAACCCTAAGAAAAATGGCTCTTACTAATGAGAACCTGCTATATGATGAAGTGAGTGGTGAGCTGTGGGTAGTAATTAAGGCGGGCAAAAAATGACAAATACATTAATTGACGAAAGGTTCATAAATAAGCTTATTGAGTTAACCGAATGTGATGCGATTTTGTGGAAAAAACACTGGGATAAAAATGGTTACTCACTACGAATAGAACAAACTAAGGTGTGTTTAGAATTCGGTATTGTATCTTATATACTTTGGTGTTATGACGAAAAGTATAAAGAACTATTTTGGGGAGCAGATTTACTAGCCACTCTCTGGAAAAGCGTTGATAAAAATGTAGTTCGCCAAGAAAAAAGGTTAAGTGAGAAAAGATGTGAAGACAAGAAGGTAAAAAAGCAAAAACTCATGGAAATGCGATGTAAGGACAAAGAGAATGAACCAGGAAGTGGTTGATATAGTCAGAGAACTCACAAAGTTGACTAAAGAGGGCAGTATCCCATGGACTAAGGACTGTTACAGGAATGCATGGCATACAACCGAAGCGATCTCCTTCAGTGTTGACGTAAAGATGGGCTGGTTATTTAACTCTATACAACTCATATCAGCTTTGTATTATTACTGGGGGTGTAATTGGGGCGGTGATTTAACAGAATTATGTAAGGCTATTAAGAATTATGATAAGCGATTGAGAGTAGAAAGCACTAACAAAGAGTTGGCAGCAGCAAAAGAAGCCCTTTCCAAAATTCCCAGATATAAGTAGGAGGATAGCATGGAGTGCAAAGTTTGTGGCGGCGAAATGAAGAAGTTGAAGAACTTTATGACTGGTGACATTGAAATTCCAGGAAGGTGGGGCTGTGATCAGTGTGGTCATCAAATCGCTTTTAGGCAAAAAGCATTTGGTGTAATACCAGAAGGCATAGAAGAAACTGGTGGGGGTCAGATAGATGAGGAAAAAGACTAGATCACGTTTAATACCATGGTGGCTATTAGCGGTAGTTGTAATAGGAAGTATAATGGAGAGGTTGCAGCGTTGGTGGGGTAAACTCAGGAGACTAGGTAAATGACGAACGAAGATTGCAGCAGGATTGGAATAAACAAATATCTTGAAGTTCTACAGCTGTGGTGTATGAAGGAATACCCTTTTAATTATGAATCAGTTTACAAGAACTTACGGGGAAGTGCATTGCACCGAGCTAGTTACTTCTTAGACCATGGTTTAGAGACAGCATGCGTGGAGCAACTAAAAGTAAAAACGGCTAAGTTAGTTGAGTTATTAAAGTTTAATCCGGATAGTCTCTTTTTCTAGACTATTCGAAAAGGTATCCTGTCCTCAGTGATTACCGATCACTCCAACACCCCCAGGAGCACCAATGCGTAGTAGAGCAGAACGTAGAGTAATGTCGCGCAAAGCTAAGCAGAAACACCAGTGGCGAGTGCACCTGTGGGGGAAACCTTGTTATGGAGAATGTGACTGGTGCTTCTTTTGTAAAAAATACAGATGCCATTGGCTTTCGCAACGTATAAAAGAATGGAAAATACCCACACGTCAAGAAGTTAGGGCTCGAGAATCAGAAAAATATCAAATAAAGGAATTAACATGACTAAAGAACCAAAGACGGTAGAGGAGTTTTTTATAAGTATAAATGGAGCAGATATAGCAAATGAGTGGCTTATTTTAGATGACACACCCACAGAAGCCGCAGCCGAAAAATCTAAAATCTTGTTAACCTGCCCATGGTGTGGTAAAAGTCTTTTTAGATTAACAATCGACGGACACAATGCCGGATTCAAATGTCAAAACCCCGCGTGTTCTGCTTCAGTGATTCCTGTTAGTCAAAAATTTCAAATAGTCTTTACAAGATAAATAAGTTGCAATTAATACCTGAATTAAAAATCGTATGCGACCGTTACGTTTACAGGGGTATTACATCTCTTTATTGCAACCGTGCATCCGAGTATTGTTACCTGTATGAATTTACAATCCCTTTGGTAGTGGAAAAAAATGCTAAATTCTATTTAGTGTATCATGTGGACATTAAGCGACATAAAGTAACATATTGGACCACCCTGGAGGAAGCCCGCACTTACCTAGATAAAATCGTGGGGCGGGGCACCACAGAACAATGGGAAATTATAGAGGAGTTAAAATAATGGACTTTAGAGCCATTTGGTTTACTTGCGGTGGAATAGCAGGTTTAATCTTTTTTCTATCACATCTGCGCAACATGTACGACGGAAATAATGGATTACGTGTAGGAAATATCCTTTCAGGATTAATTTATGCTGTATTCTGTCTATTTTTTGGAATATTTTCTCTACTTCTAGTATTGGGTATAATGGCATTCTTTTTGGAGAACACACCCCGACACAGTTGGTTGGCACGTTATGTGTATAGGAAGAAAGAGGAAGAACCCAAGTCGTGATGTATTATATCGTTCTAACTTGGATATTGTGCGGATTGTTCGCCTTCGGGCAGATAAGTTATCGCGAATACCAAAAATGGGGCAGTATAGGTCCTGATGCAGTAGATGCTTTTATTGCATGTATATCATTAGGACCTCTCGCTATCTTGTTTTTTATTAAGAAATAGGAGAAGACATTGTCGCATTGGACTGAACGTAGTATAGATGACTATGCATACTATATTCTAGCAGACTTTTTAGACCAGTTGGATATAGACTTATCCAATGATGAGGATGATAGTGCAGGTTACATCCTTCTAAGCACAATTATAAAAAGGGCACAAGACAAAGGAAAGCACGTGGCTTTAATTGCTTATGATAAAACTCCTGTCCCTATAGTATCCGATATATTCTACCGGTGTTGGGAACGAGCGGGGAAACCAGAGGACTATTTTGCATTAGGAGAAGACCTTTGATAACACGTGATCTGGTAAGAAAAGACATATTAGAGCGTGCCTGTGAAAAATGCAATGAACTAGTAGCAGAAGATGAAGATTGTTGGGTCTCTTTTTATAGAGGACAATTTGTGATTCTGCACAAAGAGTGCGGGGACTTCATGGAACACGCCACTAAAGGACTGCGAGGTGACAATGGCTGATTTGGTTTGTGAATGTGGGCAAAAAGTTTTTGAATATATTGCTGATGTTGGAGATAGCACTGGGTGGTGGCAGCAACACCAGTGTGTCGCATGCGGTACAACACAACTAATTCGCGGTATAGGCATTGAAGTAGACCCCGAACTTGCTAAGTGTATAACCAACAAAAAGGATAAGACTAGACCATATACACCCGGCCCCGGCATCAATCGTGCTAATTCGGGATGGCACGACTAGGAGAAAAAAAAATGACAAGACCCTTTAGTAAAAGTAAATTCCAGGGAGTAGAGTGGTTAGGACCAAACCACCACTATATAAGACACGCTCAAGCTATCAAACGGGGTTATTTTAAAATAATCCATGCTTTCTATAATGGTGATGGTTTACACTCTTTAATATGGTATCATAAAGATAGCATATGGGCAATATATCGGGTCTTTAAGTCGGGAATCGGCGGACGTCGTTACAATACCGAATCAGAAGCTCGTGCGGCATGGAAGGAATATAGACTAGCTAACCCACATATTAGATGTTACCATTGTGGGACTTCGATGCATACAATTAAAAAATATTTTGTTCCAGGTTATGGCGGTTTTTTGGGGGACCATTTTATGTCAATAAAATATTGGAAATGCCACAAATGCGAACGACAAATACAAAAATAAAGGGTTGTTGTCTATGGGAGATAAAAAAATAGAAGACGGGCAGTATGTAGAAAGTATAAGCTTGCAGCAGTCGAGAATGGAATGCCTTTTAGAGGATATTGAATCCGGGTGGGTAAATCCGGATTATTGGGTTGAAAATATAAGAGCGACATTGGATTGGCTCGACACTATACAAGAATGTGTTGATCAGATACACGATCGTAGATATGATTTTGTAAAAGAACAAAACGAAGGTTACACTAAACATGAAGATGGATTCTTCCGAGATGATCTTAGACCACTTGTTCATGCCATGAATTGGGTAATAAATACTTTAAACAGGCATGGTTTAGGGGAAACACAAGAATGCTTTAATAAAAACCTGGTTAAAGTGTTAGAATCAACCGAGGAATACAAACGAACAAAAGACTTGGGAGCAGGTATATGAGTTCGAGAGAAACATTGCAGAGATAGGATAATGAATAAAAATGAAGCTGAATATATCCATACGTATATTAAAGAACACGCCGACTTGAAGGCAAGAGTAGGACAACTAGGTCGGTATATATTAGTGGAAGAACATACCCGAGAAGAAATAATCGAAAAGTTTGAAAGATTATTCCCCGCATGGAAGGGTTACCGAGGAGTTAAGAAGTTAAATGTATAAATTTGACGACCAACAACATAACAAAATCCTTGCTAGTTTACAGATTACATATCCCGAGTTTGATGCACTTTACGCTTATATCATTGGACAAGGTTATGTTGCCAAGGCTTCTCGGGGCTTAGATTATGCTTACTTAGAGACTTTTTATAATGAAGAACGTGGTCTTACAGTAGTGTTTATGCTCCTGTTCAGTAGTGTAAAAGCAGAACACGGGCGTTGGTCTGTAAGTGTAATGGATCATGTGGAACGTAATGACAAATATTATGGGCATAACCCCACGGAATTGCTGGAAGAGATAAAAGGAAAGATATGAATAATACAGAATTAGTAAAATTTGAAAACACAGAAATAGAAATTTATGACCACGAAGGAAACCGGTGGGCAGTTATGTCCCACATCGCAGCCGCTCTAGGTTATTCAAACACGCATAATTTTTACCGTTTAATAGACAGAAATACCGATGAATTCAAGTCTAAACAGGGGGTCGTCAAAATGACGACACCTGGAGGCAATCAAGAACTACGAGTAATCAGTTACCACGGAGTCATAAGAGCAGCAATGCTAGCTAAGACTGATAGAGCCAAAGCCTTTAGAGATTGGGCAGAAGATGTATTATTTGCGGTTATGACTCGCGGTAAATATGAGCTTAAGAGTAAGTGGGATAAAGAACAAGAACTATGCCATGAAGACATAACACTGCTCCGAGGACTCATAGCAGACGATCCACGAGCAGCTGAATGGGTATATCCTCGTATTCAGTATCGTTGGGATAACTACGCGTCTAACTATGTAGAACCTAAAATTGCGGTAACCCCACTAACAAAGGAGTGGTTTAAAAGCTTATACATAGGGAAAGGGTGGAGCAAAGATGTCTTAACGCTTTACTTTCCTTTTCAGCTACGTAATAGCACTGATTTTGAAAATTATCGCAAACAATGGGGTATACCAGCAAAAAAGTCTTTACCAGTTCCACTTGCGATAGCTATGCAGATGTTTGTAGATTATCATCAGTTTCATATGCGGATTGATGCTATTGTGTTAAAGTATTTCTTTTATTCAAGAGACGTGATTAGGCGGCAGTTAAAATTTATAGAGACCAACATAACCGAGATACTAGCCAATAACCAAGTGATGGGTGTAAAACGATTTGAAAAAAAATCTTATGAAGAATATCGTAAGATGCCAGAGTGGTGCAACAAAAAAGCTGCCATGATTACTCCTACTGGTCCGTTTGATCGCTGTTGGGATTGTTTGCGTCCAATTTCTCTGTCTACAGTGCACCTACATCACATGCTATACGATCGAGTAGGTTTTGAATTGTGGACAGATTTTCGTCCACTATGTGCAACGTGCCACGCTTTTAGGCACGCAGATAAGCTTCCAACCGTAACAGGAGTAGCTACAATTGATAATGTAAGAGTGCTCCAAGACACAGGAGTTAATAAGGCACTACTATGTGAAGTGGACGGGGAAAAAGTATTTATACCCAAGTTTGCAATTAAAGAACAATCTCGGGTGAAAAAAATGGGTGATACAGGTATTTTAGTTATAGACAGAAAAATAGCTCTGGAAAAAGGGCTAGTAAGTATGTTAGATTAAAAACAAATTACAAGGAGAAACCAATGAAATTACCTACTGAGTCTTATAAACCTTTGTTACCATTACCCAAAGATGAACTGTGCGAGGAAAAATGAAGTTAATAACAGAATACCACGAAGACAAAACCTTCCCAGTAGGAACAGACGAAGAAATGACCCCCTTTATGGAAAAACTAATTGTAAAAGCACAGGTAGGAACGATAGAGCTCTATTACAGAGTTTTTTCGAAAGAAGACGCATTTATCCATGGATTTTTACCCATGGGACACAATATAAGTTTAGCTCACGATAAATTTGGGCGGCGGATGTGGTTAGAACATAAATTCCAAAATTGTATAGGTGAAATGACAAGCCCGATTTTCGTAATCTCTGAGCAACAAATAAAAGTGTTCGATCAGTTGTTTAGTGTATGGAAAGCGTACAGTAAGAATGTTACATGCACTAACTCCGCTGTGTACGATGCAGTGATGGGAGGGTAACAATGTTAGGGATAATATTTTTGTGGATAATAATGGGTATTGCGGGCGGTTTATTGCTACTACGCGGATGCCTTAAGATGGAAGGTGCAATTACTGGTCTAGGGGCAGTTAATGGTGTGTTAGTCATGCCCTTGGGTCCGATAGGTCTTCTAATAGGGATAGTTTTTTATGCACTCATGACGGGGTGGTTTGATAAAGTATTGTGGAGAAAGAAATGATGCAACTTGGACAAAACTACAAGCAGCCAAAGAGTTAGCACAGATACACTATGCTGACGCATGTGTGGGAGCAAGCTCTTTAACACCAGGCTACGCACGTGGTGAATATGATATGATAGATTATGTGCTTAATATACTTAGGTCAGAATGTTTAGTGGAGGAAAAGTAAAGAAAATGATGTTACTGATATGGTTTGGAACAGGTATTTTAGCTGCTATATTGTGCAATTATATATACTTTTGTGATCTGTACTGTGTAAAATGGGCAGATTTATTTATAATGCTACTCATTTCCATTGTATGTATAGCTCTTGGTCCTATTACACTACTCATTGCAATTATATTACTTATACCAATGCTTTTAGACAATCGCGATAGAGACACATGTTGGATAGACCAGTGTGTGTGGAAAAGGAGAAAGTAGAATGTGGGGAGCAATTGCACTAACTATTTGGTTATTATGTGGCTTAACTGCTTTCGGGTGGGAAGAAATAGGAATCACTTGTACAGCATAGAAGGAGACAAAATGGGTTTATTATATTTTGACCCCTACGCATTGGCACTACTAAACGGCATGTATAGGTGTGAAGGCGAAGAGAGTAAAAACGTAGATGAACTACTTGACGTAGATTACTATAGGTTGCAGCATCGTCTAGGGGGACTTAGAGCAGATAAATGGGTAGGGTGTTACCTTACAAAAGAAAAAGGAGGTAATGATGCTGTATGAAACCGGGGAACAGCTACAACGGGATCCGGGTTTAGCCATGCTTGCAAGAATGGGGCTTGCTGTGTTCGGGTTAGTAATTTTTGTGTTACTTGTTTCGTTATTACCTGGATATGTAGAGGAAGAACAACCAGTCGGTATACTTAAAAAAGCAGAAGGCGGATATACGTTCTATTATAAAGATAAGCCAGTAGAAGTAAGAGGAGAATTTGTTGGAAATACGGGATATTATATAGATACTGGTAAAGAAATGCACTTCATGACCCCATTTAGTTTCGGAACCTTTAAAGCAACTTGTTATATTTCTATCATTAAGATAAAAACCGGTTATTTTTTAGTTGAACAATGTCCTTTTTACCAACATATAAATTATGCGACTGTGGATCTGAACGGGAGTATACAATCAACAACAAGGATATTGCAAGATAAAAAGTGGATATATAAAGAACTAGAAAAATATGACTCTAGGTTTACGAAGCTTCTGCAGGAAATATATGAGAAGGAAAAAACAGTAATACAATGACAGAATATTCAGACGAAAGTAATAAGCAATACTGTAAAGAGTGTGCTTCGCTGCAAAATATGTACTACGCCTTAGGGCGTTACACAGCAGAGCAGCGGTTTGCGAATTGTTTAACATGTAAATTAAAAAAGTATAAAGAACTAAGATAACAGAAACAACAATAATAATACGGAATTATTCTCTTAACAAACCCCGTTTAACTAAAGTATTATTTCTAATAGAGAATGAAATAAAGGGGCTGTCCCACTGCGGGGAGATTGGTGTGTATTAATTAAGGGGGAATTGTTAGTGAGTCCGTGTGCGTCATACCCATTAGGGTTGGCCCCATTCGACCGTCTGAAGGGTAACGTCAGTCGTATTGGTCGGAAGAGACAAGAGCCTAGGTTCGCCCTAGCCTCGTACGCAGCTAACCTGAATGACTCTTCGGGGTCTACGGTCAAAAGCGCATGGACTTTTTCTTTTTCTTCGCTATGGTACCCTTGTAAGAGGGATGTGTCTTAAAATGCCGCCCGGTTCTGCCATCGTGGGCAGAATAATTAGTTGACAATTCTTCTGGGTTCTCAGATGTAGACCAATGGAGAACTGTTCGGTTATAAAATATAGTTTCATTATTTATTCAAAAGCCGGATAAGGTAATTCTGCTTTAATCATTTCCACCTTTCCCTTCCATTCTGCCAAAGCTGCATTCCATTCATCCGAACCTACAGTATAGTCATAATCCATTTCAGCTCTAAGTGAATCCGTTTCTGCTGTATAACGGCTACGTCGTTCCGCCTGAACAGAAATTTTCCGGGCGGCAATATATAAAGTTTGTTGTTCAGTGGTTAGAAGAGCTTTTAGCATAGCTAAGTCCGCCCCTGTTTTGTCTTGGGCTGCGATTATAGCATCTCGTATGATGCTTTGTTCTGGCGTAAGAGTGCCAAGGAAAACCGGGGCACCTTCATACAGCCCGATCATCGTCGGAAAATTAAGTGCCAAGAATTGATCTGTTAATTTATTCATTTTTGTTCCTTATGCCAAAATTTGTCCATTGAAAGTAGCCATTGAGTTAATCTCCCCCGCAGCCGCACCATATATATATAGTTTAAAGTCTGTCCTGCAATGTCAGAGCGTATCCATGCAATTGGGTATAGATAATGATTCCCCCTGGAAAGTGAAGCAGAAAAGTTGGCTACGATATGACCATATGGGCCATTTCCATACTCTGCACCTCCGATTGAACTAAATTGCGGATTAAATTTCTTGCCATCAAGTGCAATACCGATTACTGGGGCAGCACCGGTTTGTGCCGAACACTTAGCTTCTAGGAGCGAAGGCATCATAACTAATACCTCTACCTTCCAATCGTCAGAATCTGCTCGCCAAGAAGCAGGAGAACTATAATATGCACCTATTAGCTCTGCTGTTTCGGCTCCTGCTGTTGGAACTGTATAAGGATTAACCTTTCCAATTTTACGAAGTTTTGGGTTGATGTTTGCTACGTATAACCGGTCAGATACCATTACGGGACCAACACTTGTGCCAATCAGAACTTCTGGAATCAACATTCCTAAGAGCCGTCTTGTTAAATCCGTGGATTTATACTCGAAATCTCCCAAGGCGTAATTCGTGGGGGCAACTGTCGACGCCTCAACCCCTAAAACACCTCCTGTAGAATACCCATAGAGATAATAAAGTGTTCCTGCAACTAAAGCAGAGCAATCCAGGAATAACCCCGCAGCTGTAGTTGCTCCAGCGGAGCCAGGAAGTAGAACGGTGGAGTTACCCCCGTAAACAAGTTGGGGACAATGATCAGCATTACTATTCAACACAAAATTGGGGATAGATTCTCTGTAACCTGTTAAGAGTGCTGTTTCCGTAGACCAATTGTCAGCCGTAGAGAACCCTGTGCACGAATCAGGATGACCACATCCAGGACCAGGTAGGACTCTATGATGAGTCAAAGTTAGGTCGCCGGATACCCACGTTACTCGTATTTCATACTGATGTCCTTCGTAGAGTTGGACCGCTGTAAAAGTATGACGGAACCACCCAGTCGCGGAGATACTCGCTGTAGTTCCGCAGGTAAAATTTGTGCTTGTAGTTATATCGTAAATTGCTACTCCTAGTGTACCCGCTGATCCAACAGCTGAGAGATGAAAACTTAAAGCAGTAGGAGCACAAGTGGCAGGACAAATAAATTGCATTCCTATCCCTATACCGGTCCCGTTAAGTTGAGCAGTTCCTGGGGTTGACCCGGTTTGATAAAAAGCCGGTAGAACCTCAAATCTACCAGTCAGCATCTTAGACGAAAAAATAGTATCAGACAACGAACTGAGCATTACTAACTCTGCTGCCCCAATATTTCCTTCTATAAGTGTAGTTGCAAGGGTCAGACCATCAACCGGATGCAATTCACAGGAACACCCAGTATCTTCATCTGCTGCATAAAATCTTTCCGGAGTAATACTGCCTTGTTGTTTTTCGTCTACACTTTTTAGGGACAACGCATCGGTGTCCACAGAGGCAGAAGACAACTCCCCAGTAGCCGCAACACTGTTTACCTTAATATCACCGGCATCGGTAGCTTCGTAAGAGCCATCAGCTTTTGATACTGGTATTTGACCTGCACCAGTCGGAATAGGTAGACTATCAGTATCTGGCGCAGCAGTCTCACTAGGGGGTATATAAGTGATCATGAATTGGTATCCTTTTGTAAACAATTTTATATAGAAGTTAGCTAGATGGTTAAATAAGTAGGCTCAAAAACATGATTATAATGTTATAATAGCATCCTTAACTTTTACAGAAAGCCCCGACAAATTTTAGGGGCGTTTTATAAGAGAAAACCGATCAGCGGAGTAAGCATAAATAAACAGGGATGAGAATATAGTGGGGTATGTATAAACAACGATAAGGGAAGAGGAAAAATAGTGAATAAAAACAATAAGATAGGCTTAGATAAAGCATCGGAACGGATATCGCCTTGGGGTGGACATCTAGTCTTCTAAAGGTCTAGCGATTTCAAAGGGTTAAGGGGGCGGGGCTATCTATATTTTTACTACATTCCCCCAGTTTTATACGTTCCTAACCGTTCGGGGACAAAAAGACCTTAGGTTTCCCCTCAGTCTTCTTGCTACCTCCTAGAGTAAGTGCGACATACCTGCCCACTTGTCACTCTAGAAGGAACTCTCTGCACTCACACTGCTCCAAGAATAGGCACCAAACCTATCCCCATTGTATGCCTCTCGACACACAATGTTAAGCACGCTGAGCCATCCGAGAGATTCTTTAAGCTAGCTTTGAGTTGCTAGCCCGCCTACCTCTTCTTCACATTGGTGTTTCTCACGCACCTTTGTAAAGGCGTCCAGTAGACTCGGGGTCGTCAACCCCTGGAGTGCAACAAGAGTCATGAGCTCTCACTGCACTATGGGTTCCAGAACTCGTCAGTCCCTTCTTCCCACTATTACCTAATATATAATAATGCACGCGTAACAAAAAAACCTAACTATGTGCGGGTATAAAAAGAGCCTCCCCGTAATACCGAGGGGGAGACTCTCTTTATATGGCTGGTCACTTGCCAGCCACCTTCTGGATCACCCGATCCAAATCGCTGGTGCCGGGGTGCACCAGTCGATCCCAGGTCGTTCGTTGAGACGACCTTTGAATCTGCTCCATCTTCTGGGATATCTGTCCCTTCAGCCCCTGGGTCTCGGCCTTCATAGGCACTACGCAGAAGTAGTAACCTACCGCCAAAATTACCCCTATTATGACCAATGCTCTCATGTCTCAATCCCTCCTGATCAGGTTTATTCAAACTCCAGGCTGATCAATTCCCGGAGTAGGAGCAGGCACATTGTCCTGTCCTATTACTCATAATATATAATAATACATTACGCGTAATAGAATAAGACACGCGACGCGAGAAGAAGCCTAAAATGGCTTGCATCTCGTGTTACGGCGTGTCATCCGAAATACTTCCGGGCGACTGCATACTCTGCCTGTCGCCGCCTCAATTCCTCGGACTGCCTGTTGATTACAGCCAGTTCTTTTCTGACCGCATGTTCGTATTTAATCTTCTCAACGAAATCTTTCGCGTTGGTGAGTTCGTTCCTCACCTCACTCTGAACAGCCGCATACGATTTTGTTATTGCGAGATCCAACAATGCACCAGCGATTGTGAAAGCCTTCATGACAACCTCCTACAAAAGACGTTGAACCCCTTTATATGGCGGGTCTCTCTCCTATTAATTATTACATATATTATACCCACACAATTGCACGCGGGTATAATGAAAGCCTTTGTTTCTGTTGCCAGGGAGTGCTTTCTACTCCCCCGCGGCATCTAGTGCCGCACTACCGCAATAACACGATCGATCGTGCCATCCGGGTAAACTCTGATAATCATTCCCTTCTCCTTCCAAAGAAGAAAATCATGTTTACAATTGCACTCGTTCAGCCCCGCACAATACGAGGGACGAGCTTCTGGCAGTTTAACCTCCTACTGCCAAGTATAAATTGAGACACACCAGTAAAATTTGATATGCCTCTATTCTACTATAAGTATAAACACGCGTGCATAATTGTAATAACCCCTTCAAACTAACTGGGTTAGTGGGTAAGAAAAGAAAGGTACAAGAAAAGAAATGGTCTCCCCCCGAGAAAGGTAGCCACTTCTTTTCCTGGTGCATATGTCTTGATTGCGGGGCCATCACACCTTAGGCATCCCGCACCGCAGGGTGTAACTATTAGCACACCCAAAGAAAGAAAAACCCAGAGCCCTTGAAGCTAGGAGGAACTCCGATGGGAGCCGGGTTTTATCAGCTACTATAGGAGAGGGTGATGATACCTGTATAGCTTATGTACCGCCTACTACGGTAAACAGGTATCCTTTGTTCCCTCTCCATTATACTATAAATATAATTATACGCAGGCGTGTATAAAAGAAAATTTTGGCGGGCGCTGTACAAAGCTAAAGCAATCTCCCGATCGCCTCTTTCTGAGTTAGACAAGCTCCTTTTACTGGCAGATCGCGGGAAAAGCTTTAATGAAGACATATTCATTTGTTTTTGAAAAAATCGTTGTCCTTGTATTCTTACTCATCTTATATCCCTTAACGATACCCTCGGCGAAGAGGATTAAAGGTCTGCCCTGACCATGTTATGAGTTATATGAGAGTCTAATACCACCTAGTGTTTATATGCACAGGTAACATATTGTTTATTGGGTACAGGAAACAACGCCTGGCGTCTCTCTGTTTATACACCCTCGAACACTTGAGTGTAGTTGCTCTTGCATCGGAGTCACCTCAACTTTCGCAAGAGAATAAAAAGAACATAACCAAATTAAATACAACCTACTGGTATTTAGTTCAGGCTGATCCAGACAACAGCCACAGTTTCATAGTATATAGTTGCGTAGTTAAATGTGCTAATTGCGGGCAGGGTGTCACTGTGTGTAGTAATTGTTTGTATATTTGCATGTTTATATACAAATACTCACGTATGACTACTTTAATAATTACGCATAAGTGAAAATAGGTATTTTTTGTCAGGATGGGAAATCGGGACACCCTTAAAAAGGAAGATGAGTGATATTAGTGAGATACCTTTTTCAGAAAAAATCATGAAAAATACGATTTGGTACAACGCTAGTTAAGTAGTTTTTACTATTAAGGAATCAAAGAAAAGTTAAAGTGGAAGATTAGGGTTAGAAAGGGTAAAAACAGGGAAGACAAAAATGGGAAATAGAGTCAAAGCGGGGACAAAAAGACCTTAAATAGAAAAAATAGGGAAAACAAGGGGTTATAAAGACTAGAAAACGAAAAAGACGCGGCAAAATGAAAACGAAAGGTCAGAAACAAGGGTGCGGGTGCTCTCTATATAAAAGACACAGTGGGCATAGTATTATATGTATATATGAATATTTATATATTCTCGTCCCCTTCTCTATAATCATATCGTCATACTCTGTTTTATCTATCACTCTACTCATTTCTTTATTCGTTGCATCTCCATTCTCTTCTTTGCTTCTACACTTTACTCTGTGAACGTATATTATATAGCTATATATGCATATTCATATACACGCGTCCCCACCTGTGTAATTATACTCTTACACCCCATTGTATACGCTTTCCTTCTTCTCCGTTACGATTCTCCTCTTTACGTCTATGTTTTACTCTCTGCGGGCAGGATAACATGTACCCCTATTCAAAGGTGTATATTCTGTTGCTGCCTATGCTATTACCGCTTCTAAGCTCTTCTCAGCCTTCCTACGCGTATCCCTATACCTTTTATCACCCCAGTGTCGTTCTTCGCACTATAACGCTCCTAGTGCGTATTTTACCCCATCTACACGGGTAACAAAAAAGCCTTTTTGCTACCTGTAACTCCAGGTGTACACGTATCCTATTCGACGCATACACCCGGAGCTATCGGGAGGGGGTCAATCTAGAAAGTACCACCTCAAAAAATCCTTTAACAAATTCTTACGGGTACACGAAGGCAGTCCACACTCTTTCATGGCTGCCTTAAGTTCTGCATCATTACCCATCGTTAATACCTGGATGGGTAACGTTGCTCCATTAAGAGCAGTATTAGTGAAACCACTCTCAATAATAACAACCTCACCTTCTTCCTTAGCTGAGAACACAAAAATAGACTGATCAGGTATTATCCTAACCCACTTCCCCTCGAGCCCCCACAGGTCTACCCGCTCTCCGGCGGGCCTCCTAAATCCATAAGGGGCCGCGTATTCCTCCCTATGGTATAAAGTTCCATAACAAGAAATTATTATATCCATATCTACTCTCATCTCCTTTCTTTAGTGTTTAAGGGCACGGGTAACATTTTTTTAATTATCGCGCCCGCGAAAAATGCAAAACCCGATATTTATTATACGCCTCGGGTTAGGGCGTAAAAGTATAATTTACATATCGTGGGAGAAGAACATGCACTCTCCCGTGGCGGGGTTTACTTTATACCCCTTCCACCTCCACCCAAACTGCTGGGATTTATCCTCCCAACATCCCGCCTCCTTCCACTCAGGGGCTGGTTCCTCTGAAGGTGGAAGGTCTTTATTGCAAGGAACTCCATGAGTCCAATAACCCATGGAGTCCATCACATCAATTGCACCCTCCTCTTTTCCCCGCTTCCACCTCAACTCGGATAACGGGGTGGAGGAGAGCACCCTGATGCGCTCTTCCCGGAGATGCTCCGCAAATGCCGCCTGAGCAGCTTCTACGGAGACGAAGAATCGAATGGTTGACCACTCGTCTTCGTAGGAACCCCCTCCATAGGAGAGTTCCCACACCAGGGTCTTACTCGTCCCGATAGGGACGATACGGACCCACTGGGTCCCGTTGGACCACGGGGCAGGACATTCGAAGTGTCCTGCCACACGCTTCTCTATATCCCTTACTACTTCCAGCAATTCCATTTTCTTTCCCACCCGCCCTTTCAAAGGGATTTTATTATAGAAAGCACCTACATGCTTTCTTTTTCCATTTCAATCCCTTCCCACTTACCCTTACGGGCTTCGCAGTCAGGAATCAGGAGTCTGCTTTCCTCTATCTAAAGTTATATTTAATACGCGTGCATGCTGCACACTGGAACCCCTACCACCAATGCTGTATCACGTCCCCACTGGTAGCAACACTACAGCGTGTTTTGTAAACACCAAAAGAGTCCAGTTCCTTTATGTGGTAAGTGAGAGGTGGTTTGGATTTCTCCTTGTGTCCCTCTATAAAAACCTCTGCTTCTTCCATGGTGAGCCCACTTCTTGTTTCTAGATGTCCCCACCAATTATACATCTCGACACTAATATTTTCTGCGTTCATCGACAGCCTTTCTGGTAAGTGTCTAGAGTTGACAGCTTATTTAAAAACGTTTGAGGATAATTACTTATCCACAATCCGAGTAGAACATACTTTGCCTCTTTCCTACACAACCTCTATGTGATCCCAACCTTCATCCTCTCGCGGGGGCTCCATGCTTGCAAAGGTGCTGGCTAAAACAGCGTCAGGTATAGCATCAACCCTTTTGTTATTCCGCCGCAAGCATTCAGCCAATTCAGTATTGAACCACACTACTTTGACCCGATACCCGAAGGAATGGGCAATATTGATTGCGGCAGAGCGCGATATCTTAGATGGAAAGGTCCCCTCTAGAACAAAGGACTCACTCCGTCGAAGGAGCTCCCCAAATACTTGCCACACCCATTTCCCTGCTGTGTCCAGTGTCTGCGGGTTCAGATCTGCTGAGTAGTAAGCCCGGTGGTTGTGGTTATTCCAGTACTTGCGCCCCGCATCGTCGACACTGAACCAAGAATCAGAAGAAAGTAATATCAACGCCGGCATTTCTCGGGTTGCATAAGTGGTTTTACCACTTCCCTGTGTCCCCATAAGGACATGCAAAATAGGTGTAGTGATACCACGTCTTCTATCACCGCAGAGCAAACGAAGAAGGTAACCAAATCCTTCCGCAAGATCACGGTCCTTTGTTACGGAAGGTGGGTCACATACGAGTAGGTGATGGAGCCGTTCCAAAAGCCATATCCTCTTATCTCGATCGATGACTCCTTGTTGTACGAGCAGCTCTACCCGTTCTTCCAGATCGGCATAGACTTGGTCCATGTAGCCGGTGTTAGCCTTCTTATATATCTTATAATCCGCCATTGCCATTACCTTTTCCTTTCATTTAGATTCGTATGTGGGTCTTTTCTACCTATAAGGCGTTACACATTGTGGTGGACAAGTTGCATAAAGGAATCCCAACTTTTCCAGGGTTGTTCGAGTAACGCTGGAAGCCAATGGTGAATCCACAAATCTACCAGCTCTTGATACTCCCCTGTGTAAAGTTCTGAAAAGGGCTTCCCCTTTTCCAGGTAGAATAAGATGCAGGCTCTACGCATCTTGGGGAAGAACTCAACAAGGATAAAATCAACAGGCGACCTATAAATGTGTACCCGGGTCCTTGTCAGTAACTTATCCATGTGTTCCTTGTGATCAACATAGAATTGATGGACAAGAGGTAACGCTGAGTCACTCATGCTCTCACGTAGAGGCGTTTGTATTTGCCATTGCCTCATACTCATCATATCAGACCCCCCTCAAGTATGCTGGTGCTAAACCGCTTCCATGGTAGAGCTTGGGTTTGCCTTAGCCGCCCCTACGCCAAGTAAGTTGCAGATATACTGCGGACTTACTCTCCGGAAAAGAATCCCGCCCTCTTTGAAGCAGTCATTGGGCTTGCCCCCGGTGGATGTCCATCGCCAAGACTACTGCATCTTTAACCACCGTGTTCATCATAGTCTCCTTTCCGTTGGGGCGGGCACTCTGGAACGCGTAGTTTGCCGCCGAGGAGTCACCTACAAATTTAAGAAAGCCAAGACCATAAATCCAGATTACAAGAGCCCTAGGGCTCAGCAACACCCCCAGCTCCTTACCAGACTTACTTTGTTTTTCTGACATGGACAGGAGGTACATGCACATATCAAAGAATGTTGGGTATAAACCTTCCTGAAAAAGTGCCACCAAAAGATCAGAGGCAATGGACCATTGCCTCTCATTTCCCCTTTCCACTGCCTCTATCAGTTCCTCGAATAGCCGGTCTACACACATCCTATTTTCCTTTCTCTTGTGAAAACATTGCCAGAATTGCAGGTATCCACTTAAGCTCGCATCGAGCACCTAATTTTCCTGTGCTCGTTGAAAATGGTGCTTTCATCCACTTCCCTTCCCTGTTTTTGTGGAGAAGATAGATGTTGTGAACCCCACACTCTTCCTCATAAACTTCTAGCCAATACCCGTGGCCAAGGTGTGAGAGTCTTCTGGAAGAACTGATCTTTTCCCACGTGTCAATCAGAGGTAACGAAAAGACCGCCCTAGTTGGTAGAGGAAGATCGTCAAAGTGTTCCCACCAGTGTAATTCTAGGCGAGCAAACGGCTTACCTGCGTATAACATCACCACGTGTGTTTGATGGACAGACTCCTCGAATCTATCCATCAGTGTTTTGTGTAACTGGATGGAGAACATGTTGACCCCCTTGGGTATGACCCCGGCCATCCTCGTATATCCAGTCGAATCCTTCATTGCGTGCCCACCCCACCCACGCTACCCAGATACGTTCCAGTTCCACAACTGCTTCTCCCTCTATACTTTGTAAATCTTCAGGAGGACCACCTAGCGTATCTAAGTTTCGGAGTTGCTTCGCCTTTTCTAAGTCTACAATATGGGGGTGCTTTTCATCCGGTATAACCCCAGCCCTTCTTGCAACATGAAGGTTGTACCGGTATTGGTCAAACGATCGTGGCCACCAGTGTTCGCCCAGTTCGACACGATACTGTTTTTTGAACACCGTCTTCCCTCCCTTGGGATGTGCTACTCTTTGAAAGTCATCCCACTGGAGAATTTTTGCTTTCACAGCAAAATGCCCTAGTATGGCCTCTGCCATCAGATGGAAAATTCCTTCGAGTATTACCCAGTGCTCACAAACCGGGTGTTTAACTACAACCACGTAAGATTGACACCCACCCCATAATACCTTGGAGTAACCCAAAGGATGCGAATGTGGGTTCGCAAGAATCTCTCGCGGAGTTAAGCTACCCCCTGCGGTGTCTAGAGGGATATCTAGATGGTACTGCAGCTCACGAACGGGCATAATCACCAGTTCCCCCGATAACTCCCTAATCTCTTGTGGTCCCCAATCATAATTCAATTTCAAGCAGGTGTTTAATATCATACCTCATTCCTCAGCGACCCTGCCTATAAAATTGCCGGAAATCCTCTGGTTGCAAGATGCTGTTCATGGGACAAGGTTCCGGCAAGTATATAGACAAGTCGATCTGATAGCCGCGATAGGGACAGCCTAGTGGTTGCTAGACTGTCCCTCCCGACGTTACCTTTTCATACTTTTAAGATAGGACCTAACGACCGCCTTGCGGGTTTCCTCCCCGAAGGCCCTGCCTATCTTACCCAGTATGACCTTGGTTCTCGTTGTAGGGCTAACGGCGGGGGTGTGAAAACAAAATCCAGTTGTACTTTGTCCCTTGCCATTACCCCTACTAGCATTCATATGGGGCGCACGCTTTGATGGTGCAACAGTGAACCCCAGTTCCTCTAGGATACTAACCACTCTGGAAGTGATTAGTTCGCCAGGGAGTTTTGTTTTCTTTGATCGAAAGGGCGAGTCACTTGTTCCTCTCCTCTTTCCGCATCCTGTTTCGTGAACCGCTGGACATAGTCCATGATGTCATTCTTTGCTACCTCGTATATCCCGGCAATCTGCTGACGCAACTTGGCTATTTCCTGGTCCCGTTCCTCTAATTGTGCTTGAAGTTGGAGCACCAACTCCTCAGCTTCCACAACTCGGGTTTCCATTTCGGTCACTTGCTGAGAAATCTCATGCACCCGACGAGAAACGGTGCCTGTTGGCGGAAGAGCTATTCGGGAAGGGGATTCCTCGGGCGCGTGGGTGTCCATTGGTTCCGGCTCCGCTACCACATGTAAAGTAGGTTGCTGCCCCTCAGGTAGCGGATACGTATACACTCCCTTCCGAAGCCATTTGAGAATCCTGTCTTGCCGAAGTTTTCCCAAAGCTGTATTGACGGAAGGCTTGTGGTTTTTGCTTCCGAGAGCTTCTACCACATCGTCTACCGTAAATTCTTTTCCGGGAGAAAGTTGCATCACGCGAATGATGCGATTGTACATGCGGTCCTCAGGCGGCATTCTCATCAAGCACCTCCTTCGTTGGTGTTCTTATCCGCGGGAACTACCCGCAGTAAGGGTTTATCGACCGTATCCGGGATGACCACGATGCTACGATTCAACTCATCCAAATGCCGAATAGCTTGGTAGTAAATATCGATTGCGTCATCATCGCAGTCTACCGTCGCCTCTCCGAGTCCTGCCGCCGCAGCACGAATCATGTCTTCCACGGTGTCTTGAAACAAGGCTATGGCTTCCTCGTGTTTGGGAGTCATAGCATTGCTCCTGTTTCCCAGAAGTGCGTCCGGATGAACGCTAATGCCTGCTCCGGGAGCATATACTGTTCAAGAACTGGCTTCACCCAGGGTGTCCAACACCCAGGGAGATGATCGATGGGGGCACCGTTAAAGGTGAGCAACGAAATCACGCCCGTTGGCGTACCCACCCACTGTATATCAAACATGGTATTCCTTTCTACCAGAAGTACGCTGTCACGATAACGTATACACAACACGCTACAAACGCAAAAGCATACAAGCCGGTGGGGAGTTCCATTGAGGAACCCAAAATTGTTGGTTGTCTCGCCCGTGCTCTCTCCAAGGTTTCCCACAGGATTGACTCGCGGTTAAACAAGTACCACAAGCGGAACATGGCGAAACAGATTAATGACAAGCCTATCGTGAGCACAGGATTTAGTGCAAGTGCCCATACCCAAAGAAATGTGGTTAAAAAAGTGTAAACTACAACGAACGGTGCATACCTCCCGTAACAAGTAGTACGTTGCCAGTACGCAAAGTTTACCGCCTCCCTAATCGTACTCCACATTCCCCACTCCAAAAGGGTATTGCAGAGCCACCAACACCCCCTGGAAGATGCTGGTGGCTCCGGATGATTACTCATTACACAGTGTCTTTAGGAACCTGCCAATTGTGATCAGCACGTCCCCAACCAACTTCAAACCGAATCCCGCTATTACCGCAAGAACACATGCGGGATATAACGGGACATGCCACCACTTGGTGTCCATGATTACCTCACTCTTCAACAAAAGGTCTGGGTAGTTTACCTACCTTGGGGATGCGGTCCCCATTCCGTTCGCACAGCTGGTGCTGCCCTTTGTACTCTTCAGACGACCTGTTGTACTTGACAAAGGCATCTTGCACTGCCAGAGCATCCATCAATACCCGCTCCTGCAGAACACGAAGCCGTGCTAGTCTTGCACGTTCCCAGATGTTTCTCCACCAAGCAAGAAATCCCCGACAAACGTACAGGACATCTACAGGAAGCAAGTCAACCCTGTCCGGAATAGCGATATGCATCGTATAAACATTATTAGCATGTCGCCGATTTCCTGTCAAGAGTTGGATCATTTCCTGTTGGCCACGGAGAGAGTTTAGTTCCATTCTGCACCTACGTAGCTATCGAACCAAACATGGCTCGATCGAACCAGTGCGTGGCCTTCCTAATTTTGCTGATCACTGCTCCGATGTCGTCGAACTTCTTATCCAGCTCGTCCGACTCTGCCTTTAGCTGCAGCAATCGAGATTGAAGCTGCAGGATTTCAGCTTGAACCGTGATAACAGCTTCGTTCAGATTCTCGCCGAACCGGGTACGCTCCTCGTACTCGCGAAGCTTCCCGACAAGCTCTGCCATTTTCTTGGTGGTGCTTCTCCATTCCTTTATGAACGCCCACCCGCGGGGGGCACTCTGAATGGAGAGTGCGGCATTTTCGAGTTCCTTGTTGAATAGTTCAGGAAGGTGCCATGCTACCGAAGCCACAGTGGTAGGGCAAGCAATCCACACCGCCAGTAATTTCCCAAACGGTGACAACTCACTAAAGTAACTCATAATTTTCCTCCTTGGTGAGAAGTGCTAGGGGGAACAAAGTTCCTCCTAGCAGGTGAGACCTACGCGGCTTGCTGAAGGGACGTTTGCGTTTGCTCGCAAGGCCGCCCCGAGAAGACCTCTTCAGCAGCCCTACCAGTAAAAAATCCCACCACCCCAAACCCGAGCATCATCGCCGGAGTGGATGCCCACGCAGGTGGGGTGCCCCAGAGAGGCCACGTCATAAACCCGACTGTCAATAGTAATGTGATCATTTCTTTTTCCTCCTCGATATGTTGTGGTATGCCCAACATACATTGGGCAGTTGTGTAGGTACACTTGTGTAATGTACCAACTAAACCCTAATTCTATAAATGTACTTTTGGGTAAGGGGTTACCCTAAAAGGTACATATGATTATTTGCGTGCACGCTTTCACTCTGCATTCTCCCCGCTTCTTCGCCGAGTTACGCCGATTTCTTTTGCCAGAACTTGAATTCGTTGGCGGGACAGATTATACTTTTGTCCAATGCGGGCATAGGAAATAGTTGGATCCATGATTGCTTTCACAAATTCTGGATCGTTTAACCACTTGTGGCACCGAATTTTATTTAGTCCAGCAGCCTTACACACCTGTACGACAGTCCGTTTGGCTACCCCAACTATCAAGGCTATCTCATGATAGAAAAAACCCTGGTGTCTCAAGTGACATATTTTCTCTTCTCGCTCCGCACTGTGCATTCTAGCCAATTTGATTTCCTCCTTTACCACCCCCGCAAGATTGTACGAGAGTTGCCTTCCACCCACACCTAGTTACTCCTTTCTCACTAATTTCCAAAGCATGGGACAGTGTCTGTGCAAAACCCCCCAGGGTAACTATAACAGTAACCCTGTTCGATGATCCCCATATAAAACCTCGTACCATCGTCGAGGCGTCTCCAACACCGGCAACAAGAGATGTCTACCAGTAAAAGAACGTCCGTTGACTTGAAGGATTGATCGACTGGAATTACGCTTAATACAAACGTACCGATCAATACTCCAGTAAGGACCGTTCTCATTGCACCATGCTGCAAGCCAAATACTAATCCTTGGCGGAAGCTTTTGTTCATATTCCTCCTCCAATATCTGCTTAAGTTGGGGCATCACTGGTGCCCGACGATTGAGAATTGAAGCACAGCACAGCATTGGACTTTTTCCCCTGTAGACCCATACCGTATATTGCTGATGCATAACTAACCTCCTTTCCTGCGCCAGCAAAAAGCTGTAGGTTGTAAGTAACTACCCAAAAGTTTGTCTTCCTTTCTTCTTGGGTACTTTCTTCTTTAACCCGATTGTACTAAGATAGCCTATATAACCCTAAAACCCTTGATGGGTTAGAGGGATTATTACTAGGCTAAAAGGCATGGGCCTAACGCGTACGACTCCAATCTAGCTATTGTAGTTGGGCAATCAAGGAATGTGACAAACGTTCAACGCAGTGAACGGCTGCCCTGTCCCTGGAATCGCACTTCTCAACAGTACTCTTCCTCACAGGTCTGGTCCTACTTTTGCGTAGCAGAAAACGGCGGGAGTCGGTTGAAAGACAATAAATCCGATTGTCTTCGTTAGTAGTAGTGTTGGTAGATATAGAGTTGTTCTCGGGAACCTCTCTTCCCATTTCTGCATAATAGTTATGCATCTCCTTTCCTCCTCCTCTGGTAGTGCTTCTCAACACACTTTTCGAGGAGATAAACAGTGAACACACAAAACTTGATACCGCATCTGGCGAATACATTTTTCTTGTTGTATTCTTTAAGCTATCACCAGACTCTCTTACCCATAATGACATGTTCCCTCCGGACCGGATGGATTGAAAAGGGAGCAGAATCTGCTCCATGTGAACTCGACTAACCTCACCAACTAAGACAGCCAAAACTGCCTTGACACATAAATCCATACATCCCTCCCCTATTCCTGATAGACAGAAACTGAACGGCCCTAGATGAGAGCCAAAAGTGAAAGAGATAAGAAGGTGAGTAGTAGTAAGTGTAAAACCCAAGAAGCTATTAATTGTTTATATCCAAAAACAAAGCCGAGAACTTTGATTACTTTATTTACACGCACGTATATTAAACCATTAGTCTATAGATTTAACGCACGCGAAACAAAAAAGGTGTTAACTTCTCCTTTTTGTCATTTTTCCTCTTGTACCCTAATGTACTTTAAGATACTCTATAAACCCTTATATATGGGTAAGAGGGACTTACCAATAAGGCTTTATAGTTGCGTACGCGTGTGTAACCCTCGCGCGACTGTTTTTTTATCTTACTGCACCTAATAAACCCTATTGTCTTATAAATATATCTGCACCTAAAATGGGTAACTGAGGGTTACCATTATTAGGTTTGATATAACACGTATACACGAGAAGGGGGATTTTGGAACGTACAATAATTGGAGATGAATCCAAATTGAAGGAATAGGTCGCCTAGTTGCAGCACCAGACGACCCTTACACAGAACTACCTACTTAGAAGATGCTGGGAGATGGAGTCGTGTTGCCTCAAGAACAGGTAAGTTGGCTTCAGTGGGAATATATACTGTGGTTTTACCAGTATTTTCTTTCATTCCTTCCACCCAAAGCCAACGAAGATACCCTTCATTATCCTTGAGACTGCCGCCGATGATTAAATTTGCCTTTGCTACACCTTCCGCCCGCTTCACTTCTGCTGACGCCAAATGCCCCGCAGATTCTTCAGCAGCCTGGGCTTCTCTTATCTTTATCTGCCGGTTCCATTCAGCTTGTCGGAGTTCAGCTTCCCCGGCCAGTCCTCTTTGCCAAACAGTGTAGACAGGGTAAGCCCAAAAGATGAGAACAGTCACTACAAGGGCAAGTGTTGCGGCCCAGAGGGCGAACCTTACAAACGAAACTTCTTCGTGGTCCATTTTTTTTCCTTTAATGTGTTGGGCAGTTTTACGGAGATTCTTTATCGTTTACCTGACATTGGCAGCCACAACTGATCGTTAGACCTAACCACCCAATCTTCAGTTGGGCTGGATAACATTTGTTGGTGTGTTTTTATCTCAACAACCTGTTGTTCCAGGGATATAATTCTTGAACTTGTTTTAATTGAAATACAGAGAAGTGCAATACTAATCACAATTACACTGAACCCCAAAATTAGAAAGTTGATCTTGTTGTCCATATTATCCTCTTCTATCTAAGGTCTTTGTTGTCCCGCCCCAGAACGTTTTTGCATCGCCAAAAGGCGTGCTTCTTCACGCCGCCGCCGCTCTTCTTTTATGACTTTCATCTTACCGCGGTATACACGCCGGTTTGCCGAGCGCATGGTAGCTGCGGTGAAACGAGTAGGGTCTTCTACCAGCCGGCGAATCTGATACACCAGCCCGCTCTTTTTTGTGGTAGCTCCCATCTTTAGGACATGCTGAGCGAGGAGAGTAGCATAGTCTTCAGACTCACAGTTAAATTCTACGGGATTTTTGTCGTCAATTCGCTGGACAGCCGGACGTCCTATAGACGGACCAGTCTTGATACCAGCTTTAGTTGCTGTGGTCTGTCGTCGCCAGAACGTAACCACCAGCGTGTCATAATTTACTTTAACTGACTTGATACCGACTTTTCGAAGCGGGGCTTTGAACGGGCGGTTACCTTTCTTCGAATTCTTCTGTGTTGCCATGTCAAATTCCTTTCTTTTAGTGAGAAATCTGCCTATTGGAATGGCATATATTTTGGGCTTTTTTAGCCCCGGAACGTAAGTGTATGGTGGAGTAACCACCGATTTAAGACAGTAAAGCTTAGAACAGGAAAACAAAAGCCTTTGTTTCTTATTCTATTGCGAAAACTGCCCACAGCAGTTTGTGTAGCCCCTGCCTGGATGACATCCTTAGAGTTTGCAAAGAGCCAGGAAGAAATTCAGACCCCCTACAAACAAGGCTAACGAATGTGATTTGGGGGATTAACGCCCCGAGGGGACAACGAAACAGTCGAAGCCTTTGCCGCGTTTCAGCCGACTGATCTCTATTTTTCTCATATCAACAGCAACTGCTTCGTAGGTAAGCGAGCTATAATCATGTTGAATGGTTTGTGTTGCACGAGACTTCTTTTTACTAATCTGTTTCTTGTTCATTCACAACCTCCGAACAGTAAAAGCTACGTTACTTGAACAATAACGTTTTGCGGGAAGACCCGCTTTGTTAATCAGTCTTGAATAGGGTAAGATTGATTGCGGGCTATAGTAGCCATTAAACCCTTCAATAAAGAACTTTACCGCATGCGGTAATTAATCAATCTTACCCTTACTCTTAAGATATACCTTTGATGGGTAGAGGGTACCATCTAAAGGTTTGATAAAGAAAAAAGGGGTACGTAGACCCCCACATGTTACACTCTTCCGCGAGGAAGAAGCCAATCAAGTAAATAATCAAAAGCATCTTCAACCGCATAAGACACAACAGACTCTTTTAGCCACTTTTCTCGAGAACTATTGGTTTTGCGTAGATGTGCATGAAAGTTCCCCAGATCACCAAACTCTTTCAAAATGAGTGCATTGTCTGCTTGTTTTTGCAGAACATTCTTGTTATTCCAATCTTGAACTCGTTGCATAGTGGCGTCGTCAGCTTGTCCAAGAACTACTGCTGCCATATTATTTCTCCTACTGGCAACTGCCAGGTTCTTTTGAAGTTCAGGTTGGGGCGGGGCTAGGATTGGGTTTCTTTTCATAACCATCTTTGTACCAGCCCCCTCCCCTTAAGAAAAAGTTACTCCGGCTGATAATTAGCTTGGCACAACTTTGACAATGCCCACAAGGTAACACTTTTGGCTTCTTAGCACTGATAGGAAAGGATACCTCAGTAATTTGACCGCAATTTGAGCATTCGTATTCGTATACCATGTTTTCCCTTTTTCTTTTCCCTATTCTGGTGTGGTGTGGATACCACGATGCTCCCATTCCTTTAAGTCAATAAACCACAATCTTCAATAACCTCAACCTTTTTGCATCTTACTTTAGAAAGGTCATCCTTGAAGAATACAATGTCCTCCGGATCCACTAAACAGCGTTTCACTCTTCCGGAACAATGATACAGTGCTGCTAGTGCAGACGTAGCTGAAAGGTGAAGACCCTGCCCACATTGTATCCCAGGATCTGGATCCCAATCACTACATTCAACGATGCCCTCATATAAGACTTGTCCAGAGAAGTAATCAGTTCCGTCTGGTTGTGTTATTTTGAAGAGAACGATACGTCCATCAGGTTGTCTTACCAAGTCAAATATATCACGGAAATCTCTGGGACTTACCTCGGATGGTGGTATGTCGATTACTGAAACACTGCTAGCACACTCATTAATTGCAGGGGAGCAACCATAACCGAGAATGACTACATTCTGATAAGCGTTTTTTATCTTAGCAGCGGTAGAATATACCCTAATAACTGCAGAGGAGTAAGCATGTTCTATAATGGAGTTTCCCTTTAAAGCAACAATAGCAGCTCCCCCAACTCGTTTAATGCGGGCCCCATCCCGAAGTTCTTCAATTTGCGTGTTTCCGAACATGTCACGAATTACAGCATCTTGCCCCACCCTCCTGATATGAGCAGACCCCAGCAAAACATCTATGCTAGCACTCCCCTCTACCACATCTATGATTACACTACCACTTACGGAATCGATACGGGCGGATTCGCCAACGCTGGTGATAGCTGCACGCCCAGAAATGCAATAAATCCGTGCCTTTCCCCTGATGGCGTGAACCACAGCAGCATCACTTATGTGGCTTACACAGGCATTATCCCGAATAGATGTAACCGTAGAATTGTCAAAAATACTACTGATATGGGCATCTCCACCAATAAAGCCCACACATGCCTGATTAACAAGATAAACATGTGCCCGTGGTGGGGTTTTCATTATACGGGGTATGTTTCCCCGCACATAGATATACCCGTCGAAGTCATCTGGGATAGAGTCGTATTCTTCTTGACTATTTACGTATTTTTCTGGACTATTTACGTACCGTGTGTCACCCATTAGTTTTACCTCCACACCCTTACTGTTGCTTCCGGGTAATTTGTGCATGCAGTCAAGTAATCTCTCACGAATTGCACCAACCCATCGTAATTTCCCCATCCATTTGGGGGGTTAAACTGTTGGTAATCTTCCGGATGCATTACAAGTTTTGTCAACCCCTCGCAGAGAGGTTTAAGCAGCTGGAAAGCCTCCGATTTCAATTGGAGGTAGTTGACTTCTTACCCCCATATCTACATATGGCCTCCGGAGAGCCTCATAAGTTTCCGTATAGCCGTCTTCATGCTTCTCGTTAAGAAGTCCATACGGGGGTTCCCCAAACCACCTGACAAATTTCCCGTTTACCATAGCAGACACGAGCTCAGCGGGTAAATTTGCGGGGTCACGGAAGTTAATAAACTCCAAGTCTTCTCCTACGTTGTCAGGTATATCATAGAAATACCTGATTGCCCCATGTCCCCTCAAATCACTGGGGTATTCACAAAAATGTCTCAGCTCCTTTCCCTTTTTAGACTCAATATCTGGTGTGGTTAAATACCATAAGGTTTCACCTAGTTTGACTACTGAGATAAATTCACACATCGTTATGTCCTTTCACCCAGCTTTTCCCTTTGCTTTTAGTTCCTCATAGGCGTCGCTCTTGTATTTGAGCAAGAGACGCCTGCACCCATCATACACACGTTCGCTTAGAGGCTTTATGACCACTCCTTCACTGAGATGGGGGCTTTGGTCCATTAACTGAGTTGGTTGATTGGCATGCAATTTTAAGGCATCCAAACTAAATGGCCCACAATAAAGGAGAGGAGCTAACTCTAGTCCGTATAGAGTTGCCAAATTAGTTAGTTCCTGAACACCAGCGAATCTACCGTCTATGTAAATATCGAATAGCCGCCAGTCCGGTGTGTTCCTTCCGTAAGTCATACTTCTAGCACCATTCTTAATGCCCCTACCAAATATTTCTCCAAAGAAAATGACCACGTTGGCATTATAGTCATACATAATTTTGCAAATTGCATCCCGAACGTGTGGGTTATAGGGAGATGCGTAAATCGTAGGTTTAGCGGCCTCAAACTTCTTTTGTGTGCTATGAGAGCCAATCATAAACCCCACAAAAGTCTCATGGTGCAAGTGTTTACGGGGGATAGGCATTCTCTGGTCAACACCCATAACTTCTGCTTCAGTTATACGAACACCTCCCATTCTAGAGTTTGTTCCTTCAATCTTTTCATAAATTGCTACCACTTCACCTTCCTCAAAAGCTTTAGGAAAGTTTCTAAAGTTTTCGATGTTAGAGTAGTGAGTAAAAAGTGGATGTTCCCGTGCTTGATCACCGACTGTGAACTCTTCAGGAGGGCTATACTTTGTTATACCTAGTTGCTCAGATACTTCTTCGCCCTCTTGGAAATTCCAATGGTTAGACGCGGCGATACCAAATGACATAATTCCTCTGAGCTTTACTTGTCTTACCCGATTCCCATTTTTTAAATATACAGTAACTCCTAGTTGCTCTGCCAATTCCTGAGGAAGAATAAGATCAGGTGCAATAAAAACTCTTAACTCTCCTACCTTGGGGTTTGTGTCTCTATTAGTAATTACTTGCCAACCAAGAATGTCCAATATCAACAAGTTGTCTGCGTGGGGATGCTCAGTAATAGCATCAACTCGTGCACATCTTACAATTGTGTCACTTGGCATTTACAAAGCCTCTATAATCTCTTTTACTGTACTCCCACTTATTCGCCCGGCAAAATGTGCCATAATGGGCTGCATTGCTTGTGGTTTGTTACGGAAAAGGGAAAAGTCGATATTGTCTTGAATCCATACCAAAACTTCTTCTTTTGTGACAGGGGTTGGGATAAACTGTTTGAGGATATTGATAAACTGTTGGGAACCGTTTATAGACTGCTCATCTTCAATCGCCTTACGCACAATCTTAATAGCCAATAGGTCGGGAATTTCCTTTTCTCGGCACCGGCTAAACTCCCCCAAAATGAATCGGAGAGTAGACTTAGTATCCTCATCTTTTTCTACCATCGCTGTTGTTAGTTTTTGTTGTATTTGTTGTTGAATTCGCATCTTTGCACTCCTTTGGGGTCCCGTTAATTTTAATCTGTGTAGTTCACTGGCACCGTCTATATTTTATACTTGTAGATTTAGTTGAACTGGTCTCCTTCTACCAAGGGCCGCACCGTTCGCTTGGCCTGTGAAAATGTCCACAACCGCACATATGAGCTTTCTCGGGTTGCTCCTCTTCGGTGAGTTGTTCAATTTGCCCACAACAGGGGCAACTCCAAAAATAACCGTAGGTTCCGCTAAGGGTCATTTCGGAACCGCATTTTGAACACAGCTTTTCTTTAGTCGGCATAGTTGGACCCCACTATCCAAGAAGAAACACGGCGTTTAGGTCTGTTGTGCACCAACTAAACATAAAATCATGCACCCAATATTGCTTGTACTCGCAATCTGGGCATACCCACCCGCTTAGTGTCGCTATCAGGTCCGCCCCGCCTGAACAGTTTCCATTAAATTAGAACCAATCTCAATCATAGCATCTCCCTCTCTTTCGTTTCCTTCCATACTGGACGAACTTCGGTCTTCCTACGGGGATCATGGTCACAAATCGTTTTAAGTATATGGCGACAATTGTCGCCATCAAACGACTGTTGCAAACCATCCCACGCTCTCTCCCACTCCGATGGTAAGGGACACCGTGTCGCGGAAGAGACACAGTATTCGTTACAGAACAACGGGTAAAACTTTTGGTTTGGATGCAGTAGTGCCATGCCCTCGGCTGCTTCTCTAGCCTGATCATGTGTCGCATATCGCATTTCGGGTGGCGTGGCTCCTTCGGGTGACCAGACGATGAAGAAGGAGGAAGGGGGAATGACAATAGGATACCAATCTTTACACGGAAGAGCTGAAGTTCCATAAGTGCGTCCGCAAAAGGGGCTAGAAGTATTCGTGCACACACCAGCCTGCTGATATGCATCAGTTTTCCATCCCCCGCACGTCGCACAGCGCCGGTCTTCCGCCGGGTCACCCTTCGGCTCAATATAGGGTTCCCATATCGCACATTCAAGAGAGTCTGCAGTCCACTCCCAGGTTACGATCTTGGCACCTGTAGAGTTAGTATGAATGAAGTGCCCGAACTCATCAATAACCACATACCACCCGAGCGGCCATATGAGCTGCCGAGCCTTGCCACCCCCCAGTATGTATATCTGAGCTTCAAATCCAGTCAATCTGGTCATGTGTAATCCTTATTGTTGTTAAATTTTGTTTCGATAGCAGCATTGTGGTATTATGCAGCGTAGTTGTGGCTATATTCATTGTTGTGTGTGCACACTACCCCGCAACCGCGTCAGGCGGTATTTTTCACTTGTACCCCGTGGTCCTTGAACCACACAAGTTTGATACCTGAGATTGTGTGGATTTGCTCCAACAGCCATATCATCAAGTCGTCTTCTGAGTTGAAATATTTGGTATGGTGCAAACTAGAGTCATATACATACAGTCGTTGCTGATTATCCGTTCCGATTTGAATGTTAGATCCGTAGAGCAAAGTAAGTGCGGTAGCGGTCTGCCCTATCATAACAGGATGTTCTATCACTTTTTGTTCCTTTCATAGGGAGGCAACCTCTTTAAAAAAGATTGCCACCCCCATTTAGGTCAGAGGTCAGCAGTTTTCTATCTCTGCTTTAACTTCCTTAAGTAACGCTTGTAAGTCTTCTGGTGCGATACACAATAAAGTCCGCTCCTCAATGGAGTCTTTCAACTTCTGCAATTTTTTGACTTGCGGGTAGAGCATGTCTTGGGCTTTTATCTGTGCCCGTGCCAGTTTCGAGTTACTATTGCAGTCTTTATCCCCGTGAGAAAATCCGTCATACTGGAAGTAGAGCTGTCTCCCAAACTTATCGAGTTCTGTATTTATATCCTCCAACCGTTTCTTCAGTTCTCGCTTTTCCGCCATAAGGTCTTCTTGTCCCAACAGCTTCCAAGCAAAATTGTTAATTTGTTCTGCACTCATGCCTTGGCAAGCGATCTTGATCTTGTTGTCGATCATGTTATACAGTAACTTTTGGCATCTATTGATAACTGTGATTCCAACCATTTTTGAACTCATGTCAGTTCCTTTTTAGAAGTCTTGTGCGGTTTTCCGCTGGTAATAGTCGCTGAAGAAATCATCAGCGTCCTGTATAGTCGCAGGAGCGTCATCTCCCGAGGCAATGACCCCGGTACCATCACATACATAACACTCTCCCCCTTTAGGGTCCCAGCCACTCCCCTTACAATGAGGACACTTTCTTAAGTCCTTGCCCATGGTAACCCCCTATTCTATAGCATAGTTGATAACAAGTCCCAGATTGTGGTTTTCAAAATAACAAAACCAAAAGCCATTTATAGCAGGGAATGCCCGATCTGTTATTTCACGGTGTGCTTTATCGACCACATCTTTAATTGAGGATTGAAATGTTTCCAAGTCTGCTTCTCTTGAGGTTGTATATTGCGAATACACTTTTGTAAAGCAAGTAGGACACCACAAATGCCCCCGTGTCTCAACGTTGTTCACACGATACATCACTGGGTGCCCATAAGTCATCGTCTTTTTACAAACAGGGCATACCATATTACGTGTGCCTTTGTAAACCATCAGCCCACCTCGTACTCTTCAGACTCCAGTTCCTGGTCTAAAACAAAACCTTCTTCATCAAGGCGGGTTAATCCGTTAAGAAACTTATCAGAAAGTCTCTCTAGGGCTTCTTCCACCTCACTTAGTGAGTCTAGTAAACTGATGATACACGCGTCGACTTCATCGTATGCATCCAAATCTACTGCCGTGGGCTCATAATCCGAAACAGCTTCTGCAAATGAATACAGAGCTTTATCTAATACAGGTATTCGGTCAATCACAGATTCAAAGCGTCGTTTAGACAGAAGTTCCGGCATGCTTTTCTATCTTTCTCCTTTTTCTGATTAATGTGCCCACCTGCCTTGCAATGGAGTATCATAATCTCCACTACAAAGTTCCGCGGACGACTGTGCCTGATTTTTTTCTTAGACTTAGCCATTATATTCCTCCTATCTAGTGACGTTCCTAGTTTATACCCCTGGTTCGCCAATACAGCTTAGCTTCAGACAGTAGTTCCTCTTGTGTGTTAGCAACCAGGTTATCTTGAACTGTAGCTAAAAGGTGTTTCAGCACCTCACCTACAACTGGTCCCGGAGGAATTTGGAGTTCTTGCATGACTACTCGCCCGTCGATTTGCAAATCGCGAGTTGAGAACACTGGGTTCTCTATGCTATGGATGTAAGCAGCAACCTTATTGTATGTATGGTGCAGCTTTTCGTCTGCCCCCCGAAAATCCGGGTTGACTTGCCACCTGGGGCTCCTTCCGTAGAAATCTGCTCGTCCTGCTCGCCAAGACAAATCGAGCATATGCTTCCCATACTGTGCGATACCAATACGTTTTAGCATACGCGACATCTTGCCATCAATGAATGCATCCATGTGGTGCCCCACCAGATGTTTAAGTATGTCTGTATTAAAATCATACTGGCCTGTACGGGTTTGCCCGAAACGCAATCGTTCGAATATTGTGTCCAACATATCACACGATACATGGGGGTGACCATGAAACGAGTAGCCATAATCCTCATGAACGAACTCTTGTGTTGGGGGTTTGCCTATGTCATGGAACAAAGCGAATAAACGACAATATAAATTAGGATCAGACTGTTCAACAGCTAATAGTGTATGTCCCCAAACATCATGGCTGTGATATATGTTTTGTTCCACGTCCATCATAGCAACTAGTTCGGGGAACCAGAAACCCAGCACACCAAATTCAGCGAGCATTGTGAGTGCCCACGCCACATTGTGCCCTGATTCAACAGACATAATGGCCAAGAACTCATCTCTTACACGTTCAGCGGACAGAAGCTTCAGGCGTCTCTGCACGATTTCGTCTTCGGCTGCATCAAACACCTCAGGAGACAGAGAGTAATCATAGCGTGCCGCGAAACGTATAGCCCGCAACAACCGAAGAGCATCTTCTCTGCAACGCTCAACAGCACCTCCAATAAACTTAATCTTGTGTGCACAAAGGTCTTCAACTCCACCTACATAGTCGATGACTTCTCTTGTAAAAGGGTCTATCAAGAGCCCATTGATAGTAAGGTCACGGCGGGCTACGTCAAAATGAGGACCACTAACAGGGTCACATGAAAATGTGGGGAAAACCTCTTTACGATTGTCAGTTGGGCCGTTCACATCACCAAAATCTTTCCGGTATTGGGTAACCTCTACACTAACACCATCCTTTACAAACGTAAGCGTCCCGTACTGTTCACCAGTAGGCACTATATGTGCATCTACTATCAATTGCTTCATTACACTAACAGGCATTGATGTGCACATATCGATGTCTTTAGCGGGGTGAAGGTCACGATTTTCCAATACCGCTAATACAGACTCACGAGCCTGTCCACCGTTAACATACACGGAATGACCTGTATCTCTTATTGCAAAAGCCACATTAAGAGCTAACTCCATAGTTTTATCCCAATATGGCAACTTGGCTCGCATACCGACCTTCCTTTCTGAATAATTTACAACTCTTTGATCACTAGTTTCGGTTCAACATCTGGGACTTCATAGCAAACAGACTGTATCTCTCTGACGAGAATATACTTCACATTAGGATTACTGCGGGCCCGCTCTTTAGCACATTCTATAGCTGTCGCATAAGTCATAGGTGTTCCTGCCAGGCTTGTGTGCCAAACACGAATATCTCTTTTCTCTTGGGTTACGGGTGTGCAAGAAGAGATGGATTTTTCGCTTATGACTTCCCAATTTGTGTCCAGTAACGCTGAGTTGTCCCACGTATACGGACGCGGGAAAGCACCAGCATCGGTGTGGATCATAAACTCATTGCCTTGTGGGGGTGGGCTGATACGGAGAGTTATAAATGAACACGGAGCCCATGTCCAAGATGAGTTACGAATTTTACTACCCCCGCAAGCATAACGAATAGCCTCATACCCTGTCATTGTTCCTCCTTTAGGAAAGGGTTCCCTTAGGGGAACCCCTATGCGGTTAGTGGCGGGCAACAGCAGATGCAGGACCTGATTCTTCGTCCTTCCCTCCCGCCAGTTTGAAGAGTATCTCCATAGCAGAAGATGCAAACAAAGCTGATTGAGTTGCCATATGCTGAGCAGTTGCCAACTGCTTACGCACAAAATCAGGCTCGTATCCCAAAATGCGAACAATCTTTCGCAACTCAAACACTTCTTGTTTCAATTTCTTGTAGCCTGCAAAAATATTTTCTTCCCCATCCTCATTGAAGTCTTTGGGGCGCAACGACAAGAAGCGGTCAGAGATGCAGTCAAAAAGAGCACTAACATCTGCTTTGAGTGCAACATTCGATTGAAAGAGCTGTTCGACTGCATCATCATTGAACCGGCATACCGGTAATTCATAGGTCTCATCTTTTTGCTTACGCCCCTGTTTTCGGAGTTTTTGTGGTATGCGATTGAAGTAGTCCCGTCTCCATACGCTGAAAGACTTCTTAAGGTCTCCCCAATGTCGGTAGTTACCGGGTATAAATATCGTATTTACATCCTTGACACTATCGCCGTAGCCAAGTCCAAATGCTGTGATCCGATAAACATCATAATATGCATTGGTTGCACCCATCACTGTGCGACCCAATACATAATAATCGGATTTGTTGAGCTGTCCATTAAACTTATTTGCCATCACGAACATGAGACACAACGCACTCTCCACAGGTAACTGTTCGGGGAGCTTGAGGTCTGCTGTGAGTTCCAAAATCATTTCTTTCTGTTCCGGTGTTATAACACGCCGACGTCCCATCTTTTCCTTCCCTTTTCTATCTTAATAAATGTTTAAGTGATTGACAATCGCTACCCCATTCGTTCCACACAATATAATGAGTACCTGCTATCTCAGGGAGGTAGATACCGTCATATTTCTGTGGGCGAACGTATTTACATAGAAAGTCTACCATTCCATTACGTTCCACCCGCCAAACCGCACCTTCTGCCTTGTCGAGAGCTCCGTGAAAACCGTGATCCCCGAGAACTGCCGATGCTTCGCAAACAGGAAGAGCTGAGTTGGCACAGAAGAACACCCGCGGGCAACAAAATGGCTTTAAAAGAGAGTTGTTTCTTAAGTCAAGCTGTAATTTAGTGATACGTTTATCAGTAGAGAAAATATCAAATAGGAAAAAAGGTTCATCCAGAAAAGTATACTTAGTTCCATGTGCTTGAATGCACCACTCTCCTACACACCATTCCCCGTTAGATAAAAGTGAGTTAAACCTGTGGCTGTGCTCATACACCCAGCTAGCCCAATAGCGGTGCTGGAGATAGGGCGAAGTATCGGCTACGTACCCTGACCGTATTAGGGGAACGAGAGAGCTATCTGGTAACTTAGCTACACCAACATTGCTCCCGTCTATTTTCTCGCTCACAATGATTAGATCGCATTTGTCGCGTGGCTTTTCAGTTGCGATGCGGACATGTCCAATCGAGGCTTGCTTATCAGACGGCCCCAAACGTGATTGAGGCAGGTGTGGGATAGACCCGTAGATCGGGTGGTCGAGCGGCTTGGCATTCATCTTGGAATTCTGCCTTTCTAGTTAATTTGGGGTTGTGACTCTGTACTGCGCGGATTACGTTTGACAACGACTTCTCTACCACAAACGTTACACTTATAGATAATATGTTTTCGTCTTCGTGTGAGCCTATCTTTAGAGAATATCCCTATCTTGCAATCTCCGCATTTAAAGAAAACTTCCATTCTTCTCCTTTCCAATATCTCTTTTAAATGCTAGGCAGTACAGAAGGATGCTTAATTAGTCGTCGTAACCATCGTCATACTCAACTTCCTCCACGCTATCAGAGTCAGCAAGATTAGAAATGGCTGAGGTATTAACCTCGAGCTCTTCAGATTCTGTAACCTTGACCTTAGGCGGTCGTCCACGTTTACCTTTCGGCTTCTCAGGCACAATAACATTTGCTCTAGGTGTTGACTTCCCCTTGGACTCTCGTGTCTCTTTGCTCGCATCCTGTAATGCAAACTCCTCCAGTAACGCCAACAATGATGATTCTGCCTCCCCATCAGCGAAAACAATACCCATACCTTGAGCTAGACCACGTGCGTAAGCAGATCTCACTTTTGCTGTCTCACCGATCGTTTCTTTCAGTGTTTGAAACAATACTTTCTGTTTCTTCAACTCGTCGGCTTTAGCGTAGGCTTCGTTCATCTGCTGGCGGGACTGCTCCAGAACTTTCTCCACAGCATCCCGCTTCTTCCCAATGTTCAGTAACTCCTTGTTGAGGCTCTCTTCGTTCAGTAACTTCAATTGTGCCATTTATAGGCTCCTTCTTAATGTAGTCCCTCGGCATCAAATCCGAGAGTTTTGGGGCATTTATGTGCCACATGCTAACCTCCTAAATTCAAATTTACCATGGACCGCACCGTTCCCCTGGTCCATGAAAAAATCCGCATCCACAGAGATAATTAGCATTACGTCTATGGTCCTCACAAGTTTGAGGATCTACCGATTTTGTTGCGGTCAATAAACAGTTACAAGGCTGCTGATTATCCCACCACCAACAATCTTCTCGATAACATTTGTCGTCAATGCTGTGCGGCATTTCGCTTCTCCTCCACTGTATGTCGAGCACACTTCTCGATACCGAGAATCACAGCAGAACGTTGAATATCCCACTGAAGACAACTGATCGGAAAATCAGGATTCCACCACTTACAGTCTTCTCTCTGACATTTATTGTCTCTATCATGAGACATTCCGCACCTCTTTCTTTTATATCATTTTCTTTCTCAACCCTCCTATACTAGTATAGGCAGTATTAGAGTACTAATACCGCTATACCCTCAAATATATATATAGTAAAAGAGGAGGGTAAGAATAAAAAAAATAAATAAAAAGGAAAACAAAACGCCATTAGTTACAAATGAAGCTGAGTGGGTTAGACTCAGGAAGCAAATTGAAGAGAAGAACGAGTTTACTGAAGTTAGCGGGGACCCCGAGCAGTTTCCGTGTTGGGCTTACATTGATGACTTCTATTCTCCAGATTGCGGAAAAGGTAATGATGTATACTTTGTTGGCTTTGTCTACCAAACCCCAGAAGGAACGTGGGACATAGAAAGAATGGAGCAAGAAAATGTTTATCGGTGGGAATCTGCAACTGAATTTTAACTAACACAAGGAGGATTTGTGCAAAAAGTCCTAAGTATTACATTAGTTTTGTTATTGCCCAACTTTTGTAGCGGCAAATCTTTTGAAGAACACATAACAGAGTTCTACCCTGGACTAGTTAGCAAGATTGAAGAGTGTGGCTTTTGCGGGCCTATAGCTGAAGAGCTGGCTCAATATGCTCTTATAAGACAAGTCCATGAAGACGGAGTTGAACGTTCTCCCAGTCATTCTGTACCTGGGATTAGCACAGGGGGATGGAACGAAGACATCCTTCAGCGTGTGTTGCAAAAACTTAGGCTAAGTGTTGTTCTTACTAAATGTCATGATTCCGAAGGAACTTCTCTATTTGTAATTCGTGGTGCGAACGCAAATTTACTTTCTGCGACCACCATAGCTTGTCTTTACGATTATTATCTTACACAGTTCAAGGGCAGTTTTTCAGATGCACAAAGGTTAGCCTGGCTAAGATCTAAATATTATTCATGGCTGATTTATCGCAATCCTGGTGTGACTGACTACTTGGATAAATACACCCAGTTTGCTGAAGAACGTAACAAAATAATCAAGCGGTGCAACCGGATGTACGGACCGGGGGCTGATCGGATAGAATTTACCGTACAAAGACTGCAACCCAAATTCAAAGGAGAACCAAAACGATGGTATCAGAATTCAGAAACAAAGTAGATTCACTAGTTAGTTTGATAGACACCTATGACCAATGGCAGCTGGAAATCAAGAGTATAGAAAACTCACTCCGAGAAGCAAAAGAAGAAAGAGACAAGCTGCTCAATGACATGTATTATGAGGTGGAAGCTCTGTCAAGCACCCTTCCCAAGAGAGAAGGGACTGAGACTGGCTATGTTCCTCGGGCGGAAGTCCCTGACATGACCAGGGTCCTCAGTATGAATGTTTCTCCTGATAACCTAGCATAGGAAGGTGAACCATGCCACGAGCGGAATGGTGTGAGCAGATGATTGCGGTGATAGGTGAACCTACCACCCCTGCTCAAAAAGAACAAAGAAAAATTGACGAAGCAATTGAAAAGATAAAATGTTCGTTTGGAGCAGGTCACACTAAAGCCGCTCGTACGTGTATCGATGTACTACAGGCTTTACTAATTATCGCCCGCCGACATCCTGGGGAACTAAGCCGCGGTATTAGTGGCTATGACCAAAAACAAATCGGATCTGTTGCTGGCTGGTCTAATTCAGTTGTGGGGCGGTATACGATACAAATGGAGAAACTCGGGTTACTCCGAATTACAAGAAAGGCAGGTAAATGCAATCAATATTTTTTCGTATTTGTTTAAATCGACACATTTACCAGAGAGAAACCTTTACAACTAATTCATCCTCTAGTCACTCCGTTGTGACTCTGAACAAGAAGAAGGGGCCAGGTATATCGGGAGCTGGCTGGAAGCCAGGCGAATTTGGCTGGCAATTCTTTAAGTTAACTAAACCTGAGGACAAGGCGGTTTATATGGCAGTTCAGTTGTTGCAAAGCCTTACCAATACACTCAGAGGGATCACGCAAGCTGACATAGAGAAGGTAAACCGTATCATACAACGCAACGTGCTGGACAAGGATTGCGACGATTATTACATCGACCACCAAAGTTGTGTTGCTCTGCCATATAGAGCAGGCGATCCGGAACGCCGTATTTGCAATGCCTTCTTCCGGGACCTGTTCTGGTATGTTGTGTCAGATCCGGAAATTGTAATACTGGGTGGTAATGACAATGACTCCCGAGGCCCTACAGATTACTACTGGTCTGTCTGCGACGATATCCCCGTTTGGGAAGCTCTGTCTGGTTGCTCTGAATCGGTTGTCACAAAAGTCTCTGACAAGACATGGAAATTAGAGTATTGCACACAAAATGGGGAGTGGCGATCAATGGATACTGTGTTTCCGGAGTGTGTAATTGCGTTACCATCTTTGGGGTGCATACCCCCAGAAGAAGTATCAAAGAAAGACAGTCCCCATGATAGATCCAAGCAGAAGTACACAAATGGTTGTGTCTTCAGGAGGCACAAAAAGGTGCAAACATCCCGTTAGGCTACCCAAGGTGCAACGTAAGTCTCGACATAAGATGTGGTCTGAACTCAGAAAGTTCGTCAAGGCTGTCATTCTTTACGAAGAAAAGGGCGTGTTGACACCCCCTGCGACTGACGTAGATTATCATCATTCTAGCTATGTGTTCGATTACAGCCCGAGCCCACGCGTAGGAGAGAAAAGTTATCGGTCAGAAGTTTACCAAGAAATTCTGTGGAAGATGGCTGAGATCGACGCTAATCGAGACTCTACTCATGCTTTCATGGATTCCGTGTTCCCCTACGAGGAGGATGAGGAATGAGATTATTACGGTTCGGGGGGCTTTCTCCAGTATCTTACAAGGAGGCCATAAAAGAGAGAATTGATGACGAAGGAAATCCAACGTTTCACTGTCCTCCCCGCCGAAAAGGTATCTTTGCTTTCCCATGGCCTCACATGAGCTTATTTTTTGTCTGTTGGCATGAAAAAGGGAATCAAGAGGTATTACACAATGGTTGCCGAGACTTTTGGTATACTGGTTTGTTGTGGACACACCTTACTTCACCTAAAGAGGATACTACCAACATTGAATGGGTAGGTTCTTGGCGACAAGTAACTACATCTAGGTTCATTAAACTTCTCCGTGACAATAAACACTTTCTTAACACCACGATTGTGAAAACATGGTTCCGTTGTCCTCTTCGAGTAGGAGATAGATTTCCAACCGATCCATACAAAAGGGGTAGGGCTGGATTTGGGTATCCCTATGATGTGGACGACCTGGAAGTGTTCATTGAGAAAAAATATCTAGGAAGGATAAGATAATGTTAGGAGCAGTAGATTACGGAATAAGAAACCCACCGCCCGGTCTGAGTTTAGAGGAAGTGGCTAGGATGCTGATTATCCTGCTGGAACGGGCCCATCGGGGGAGGTCACTCGATGGGGTGTTCCCAAGTGAGTATCTTGAAGCAGCACTTGACAAAGCGGTTTCTTGCGTTGTTTCATGCAACAGAATATGCTAGAAAGGCATAGCAGTGACAAAGAAGGAATTCAATGCCATAATTGACCAAATAAAGCAGACCCATATCATGCCAGGGCTAGTATTCCCCACAGGAACATTCCCACCCACGTTTTACAGAAAACTCGCGGGGCGAGGGCGAATAATGCGTTACAAGAAGAGAAACATCCTGGCTTACAGGGGGATTGCTTTTCCGCTAGCAAGAGTTATATATTCACTGGGTCACCCCCACATAACACTAGGTCCTAGCGACGATATACATCATTTAGATGGAGATCATAATAATGATTGTCTTACTAATTTAACGTGTATAACTAGGACAAAACATAGAAAACTACACCAAAAGGAATAATAGATGAAACAGAAAGTTATTATAGGTTTAGTGATCCTTATCGTCATCGGAATTCTGATCAGCGGTGCATACTCAGGTGGTCCTCAAATGAAGACAGTTCATTGGAAAGCACAAGTTGTGCAACCATTGCCACCTATCTACTATTGTCCACCCCCGTCCCCTATTCCGCTAAGAAGAACTCCGGGGTGTGTCGAACAAATTTTACTCCTACCAGTGCGTGTGCTGAAAAGTGTGACTTACATCGTTTTTGGTCGGTAAGAAGGGATCGATATTATGTGTGACTTTGTGTCGTGGATAGAAAAGAATGGAACTATCTGGTACCTAACAACAGCTAACATTGAGAGCCCTCGGGGCAAGGAACTGCGGGATTTTATACAATGGGAGGAGGTTTCAGGGCATGGTGCTATCCGGTGGTTTTACTCACTAGAAGGTGGTTATAATCAGGAATTCACTGGATTCGACTACCCCTCTAACTTTCCTAAAGAGATTAGGGAAGCATTGGTGCGTGGCGAGTTTGCACGGTGGTTTGGAGACACACCAATCGGGCTACTTAGTAGGGATGCAGAGAAGGAATACTGCCAAATGCTCGAACAAGAAGAGTGTGAGACACAAAAAGAAGAGGAAGATTTGAGAGTGAAATTCGCAGATGGTGACCCCCAAAGTTATAGTAGTGGGCTTGTTGAATTACGTGAACACCATATCTTACGACGATCTAAACTAAGACAGGCATCCTGGCACATGTTTATGGACCCCAATAACAGAGCCGATCTTTGGAAATGCATCCAATAGAAGAAAGGAAAAAATTAAAAATGAAAAAGTTCACATTGTTTGTTATCCTTTTTATTATCGCTGGTTGCTTCTCGGCAACATTGGCTGGTGGCCCTATGCTGACACGTGCAGTTCCACCTCCTCTTCCAGTGATAGCCCCTCCGCCTCCACCACCTCCTCCTACGCCTCCGCGAATGTTCGCATCGGGTGGGCTAACCGTCTATATGACCGATTATAAGTCCATCTTGCAACAAAATGGCTACCCTGACCTCAATTTCGGGGCGGCGTTTGGGTGGAGTGCTAAAGCAGCAATTCCTGAGTTCTCGGTCAGTGTACATATGCCGCAATATGCAGATGCCGAATTCACATGGATATCGCCCTTAGTACGTTCTGGAGTAGGAGTGCCTACAGTACCGATAAGTATAGGTGGTTACACTTTCGGACCCCGACTTGCTGACACCATTTCGCTGAAAGCCAGTTTGTCTGGGGAACGTTTTATGTTAGCAACACCCTACTTCACCAACCGTAGAGTAATGCCAACTGGAATGTGTGAGTGGTGGCATTTGAATACTATCGCCAGCGGCATCCCGAACACCTCAACTACGAGCCAAGCAACAATTGAGGTTAAGCAGGACTTCAACAAGATTATGCTTGGCGTAGGTGTATCTGGGGAATCGGTACAGACACCGATGTGCGTATCCTACAGAGCACTTTACACATCAGGCGGGCATACAAGTGGGTGTTTGTTAGAGGCAGGACTTGGTTACCGCCAAAACAATATGTGGGCGGAGATTGGCTATCGTTATAGCACACGAAAGCTCCCGTTTGACACAGGAAACGTAGAAGTCAGCACGAACGGCCCCTACGCCAGACTAAACCTTGTATTCTAACAACTTCAATTAGAGCTTGTGTTGCATGTCTTGGAGGAGGTAGTGATGCCAGAAACTTATGAAAGTATTGAAAGGGAAAGAAACACCCTTCGTGTAATGGTGGCTATGCTGCGTGAAAAGCTAGAAGCGATCCAAGCACACATGGAGGACAGGATTAGAATAGCTGAATTTACACCCCCCTTATCAGTGGGCAAACCGTGTCCTAAGTGTGGGCAGCTACTTCGTTAGAGAGAAATAGAAGAAAATATAAATGATAAATCTGATAATATGGAATTAACTGCATTAAGATTGGCATTACAGAGAATGAGAAAGGAATTAGTTATGAGCAACTCCGGTAGATCAATAACAGATGCGATATTGACTATTGAAACCGCAATAGGTGCAAAGCTTCCCATCATTACAATGGTTGACGTTGCGGAGGCTACGAACTATATTAAAACTGGGGCCTTTAGTGCACCCTTCTTCATTGTATGCAACAAAGATGAACTAGCTACCACACTAAATCAGAAAGTCGCAGAGTGGCGAGATTATTACGAGGAACATGTCACTATCCGAGATTACAAAATCTGCGAACATCCAGTAAGGAACGACACTGGAACGGGAACAAAAATGCAAATTTGGAGATATGAAGTTGATCCGGTAGATGATGTAACCGAATTAGACATGCCTGTGGGTGCAAACATTGTGCATATAGAGGTTCCTAATGATGGCGAGCCCCCCAGTATGTGGGCGATTGTGTATCCGACTGCTCCCTACGAACGTCGTTACTTTTCCTTATTACCTTCAGGTTGGGACTTACCACCTAATTGCCATTATCTGGGTACATGCGTATTAGATGGTGGTGTAAATGTTTTCCATATAGTAAAATTGTTCCCAAAACAGGAGTTGAGTAATGCTCTGGACACAATCTTGGGATAAACCAAGAAAAGGGAAAAATATGGTTCTTTACAAGCTGACAAACGAACGTGGGGTCACTAGGAGCGACCTAACAGGAGAAACACACTGGAGAGAAGGACAAACTTTAACCCTATTACCATGCCTGGACCCACAACTTTGCTCTTGTGATGTTATCCATGCGTACCGAGATCCAAACAGTGCTCTATTACTAAATCCTGTGCATGCCGGGTTTAGAAACCCGCTAATATGGGAGGCAGAAGGGAAAGTAGTAGTAGAGGACTGGGGTAAGGTTGGCTGTTTCGCGTTAACTACAATAAAAAGGATAGATTACCCCGAATGGTACTCCGATAAGGTAAAACAAAATAGAGTAATTCTCCAATTAGCACTTCTTTGTGTTGAAGCAGTGTCCTGTGAAATAGAAAAAGAATATACAGAGAGCAATTTAGTGCAGCAGGTGATTGATGTGATTAAAGAGGTATATGCAGGACAAAAACAGTTTACTACTATTTCGCTAGAACTAGAAAGAGCAGTGGGCAGATTCAACCCACCTCGCTTCAGCACACTGCAGCCTTTCGTGGAAACCTTACTTTATGCCCTTGCTATAGCTACTGATGTCCGGCATAATAGTAATAGGATAGCAATAGAACGTCAGTGTGCACTCCTACTTAGTGCCTGTGCAGCAAGTGGTAACAATACGCTAGAACTGATAAATCGAGCGGTCGATATAGAGACAAGACCCACCTAGAGCACACATGCGTCTTTTGATATATTTAATAATAAGTAGAAGAGAGTAAGTTCAGCCTCATGTACGAAAGGAAAAGGAGACTAAAACAATGGGAATGTTGCACGAACTTTTGGCAAAAATTCCGGAGCTGGAGGCGGTTCAGGCTAAGATGCTGGACGAGACCAGTCGACTCTTGGACAAGAAAGAACTGCTCAATGGACACGTTAAAATTTTGAAGATGCACGACGATGATCGTGTGGCGGAGGAAGCCGGTGCTGGAGAAAGGGTCAGTCTGACGACAACCGTGCCGGAAAGATTTAAGTATATAGGCAAGGCAATTGTTGATCGCATGGACGCCGAGTACCAGCGTGAGCTCGCCAATATGCAGGCGGTTGCAGATCTTACGCTGCCCAATGGCAAAGTGATCACAGCAGTTCCGGTCACGATGTTGATGTGGCTTGAAAAAGAACTTATCCGGATTCGGAATCTTGCGGACAGGATTCCTACGCTGGATACAACCGTACACTGGGAGAACGACACATCTGCTGAGCTGGAAGGTGTACGTCGAACTGTTGAGCCTGTAAAGGCGAATAAGACCGAGATGACGAAGGTTCCCGTGTCCATCGCCCCCGCGACAAAAGAACATAAGGAACAGGTCATTGTGGTTGACGAACAAAAGGTCGTTGGTCACTATGAGAATACACGTTACACCGGTTGCCCCACCCCACGGCAGAAGATGGTTGGACTCAGTGTCCTTGACCAGATGATACGTGAGGTAAAGCAGGCAAGAGCACGTGCCAATCAGGTGGCGGTGCCCGTCGCAGCGATAGGAGAAGAAGTTTATTCCTGCTTTCTGGACGCGATACGAACCACCAGTTAATGTTATGTCTGTGGTGTGCTGTCTTTAGCCACCCTACATGCTACACATGTGTAGGTAGATGGCACACCGCCAAAAATACCAGGACTTTCTTGCTTGCTAGGTAGTGTACAAATAGTTAGTTGGGGCGATTGGACGTTAAATAATTAGACGAATATACTATCTAGCAAGCAAGAAGGTTCCATACAGTTGGGTCGTAAGCTTAGGAGCACGTTCACAAGAGCACCCACTACGGCATAGGGGTGTATCAGGCTAAATCCCGTGAGGTGATTGACCCAAGGCTAAACGCCGTTAAGCAATTTCCCATTAGCAGTGCTATGGCAACTTACGTGTAGACGGTGGTGCAGATCCACCCCACGCCCCCAAAAAATATGGCGTGGTAGCATAGCAGTAGTGCGACACGGAATTTTCAAGCGCCTAAAGCATGAATAAGCGAACGGAATACGCTAGGCAACTAACGATGTAGTGTTTTACTATATTGAAAGTATATGGACCGGGGGGAACGCAAGGGAAGGCGTTCTCCCCTTTACAAAAGCTAGTATTATTCATAGAACTGTTGGGGCGGTGGAGCGTCAATACGGACGCGTAGAAATCGTCCCAACAACCCCCATAGAGAATTTCCGGTTTTTGTTTACCCGCGCAAGATATCAAAAACAGAAAGGCGTACAAGATATGTGGCATGTAAATGTAGAAGAACTGGTATGCAGAAATTGTTGTAGTTTGGGGCCGAAAGGATGCCATCTTTCTCCTATTCCAGTGTGGCAGCCCGATCATGGGCTGAGTATAGACGAACACTGGTGCGCAAATGGGCAGTGGTGGCATGAAGGGATGGGATATTACTTGTATCGAGACGATTTTTTACGTTTTAACCGGCTCCCCATAGAAGAGATATATCCTGATTTTATAGAAACTGAAGAATATAACTAAATTGTCCCCCCACAAGCAAATCCTAGGAGTAATCAGAGCTATCCCCCTAGTAATGCATCTAACCTAACAAATATGAAAGGAAAATAGGATGAGCCAGAACGCAAGTCTTCAGAACTTACTCCAGTCTGCACAAGACGACGGGGTGTTGTCCCCTACTTCTGCCAACCTTCTAAACTTGCAGGATATTGGTGCCCAAATCCAGGGTGGCATGGGGAACAATGTGGGGCAGATGCAACTACCCTCCACAGTGATATTGGTTACTCTACTAATTGATGACTCCGGATCCATCAGTTGCATCAAAGATGGTCCTGATGCCATGGTAAAGGGTGTGAACGGGTGTATCCGAGCATTAAAAGAATCTAAACAAAAGGACGCCATTCTTTTCCACGCTCGTGCACTATCTGGACAAGTTTACACCCCCTATTGCGAGCTGGACAACGTGCCACCTTTCGGTCTTGGTGTTTACGATCCAAGCTACGGGAGTACTCCTCTTTATGCACAAGCTAAGGTGGTACTTGGAACAGTTTTCCTTAAAGCACAAGAACTTGCTGAAGAAGCACAGTCCTGCCGAACAGTTACACTGTTCGCAACTGATGGGGCAGACAACGCCTCACGCGGGGTGTCCGCCCAAGATGTTAAGACTATTGCAGAGGACCTCTTGCGTATGGAGCGTAATATTATAGTTGGGATGGGTATAGAAGACCGTCATACCAACTTTACCCGCGTATTTACCGGTATGGGGATTCCTGCACAGTGGATCCTCACCCCAGGAAATTCAGCGTCTGACATCCGAAAAGCGTTTGCTGTCTTTTCTCAAAGTGCCATCGCGGTCTCTCAAGCAGCCAACCTGGGACCGGTTTCCCAAGCAGGTTTTGGCAGCCAAACCGTGCTAGGTGGCTTTACTACTTGATACAACAGTGGGGGTGGGTAACCGCCCCCTCTCGAAAGGATACAACATGCCATCTCTGATAACTGAATCAACAGTAAGCGGCATTCTTTGCTACCCGATGCGGAGAATATAATGCACAACTACAAGATTGCAGGTGCGAGTGTAATAGGTACCTTCCATGATTCGGCGGGTTATAACAACCAAGACGCGTATGATCACATTTCTACCCCTGGCTATATAGTCGCAGTAGTATCGGATGGTTGCGGATCGGGGCGTTTCAGTGAAGTTGGTTCTCGAATATGCACGCAAGTATTAGTGCATCTGGTGCCTGCACTTGTAATACACGCACGCCGCGTCTCCTGGTGGGTTACAGAGGAGGATATTCCTACCTGGGTAATGGAGTGTTGCCGCCAGAGACTATTGGAGCTAATTCGTGCGGGTACTGTGGACATTACTGACGACGAGAACGTAGTGAAGAATCTAATCTATGAAAGTTATCTTTTTACAGTGATTGGGTTCTATCTATCACCCAACCTGAGTTTTGCATTTCACTTTGGCGACGGGCATATTTGGATTGAAGGAGAACACACCGCGTTAGGACCATTTCCTGGAAATGCCCCGCCGTATTTAGCCCATCAATTGGATGCGAATCACCCGGATGCTGGGACCTGCAGACAATTCTCTATCGTTAAGCTTCCCCGAGATGTTACTTCGATCGCAATAGCCACAGACGGTATAGATGATTTCCTTGCGAAAGAAGGACATACTTTGCCTGGTAGAAATGATGTCATAATTCCTAATATACAGAACATCTGGGAGGATGCAACGTGGTATGATCATCCAGCCCAATTACAACGTTTCCTAGCCAAGGCCAACCCTATCACTCGTCCATCCTTGCGTGCACTTGGGATGCTATCAGACGACACTACAGTAGTGGTGTGTAAGCGATTCTCGGGCCCCCTTGTATGAGGTAGTGTTATGGATATTTACATTTGTGGGAAGAAAACGATTCTTACTCCCAAAGACGCATTGTCTGGGGGCAAGGGGGGCGAAGCAGACATCTACAGGTTAACTCCCGGTCTGATCGCCAAAATATTTAAACCCCCTAACCACTCTGATTACCGTGGACAACCGCATGCCCAGAAGATGGCTGACGAGAGGATCAAAGAACACCAACAAAAACTCCCCGCTTTCCTACAACAAACATTTCCGTCCTGTGTAGTAAAAGGTAATGATTTGATTAGGGAGAAGGGCGGAAATATCATCGGGTATTCGATGCCGTTAGTTGCAGATGCTGAAGTAATCCTGAAATATAGCGAAAGGAAGTTCAGGGAGGGTGGCGGGATATCGAATGACCAGATTACTCACATCGCACAGAATCTCCACTATGGGATCACAGAAGCACACAACTTAGGTGTGGTGTTAGGAGACGCTCTAAATGACCTTAACATTCTAATTAAGTATATGGATGTTTTTGTTATTGATGCAGACTCCACACAGTTTGGTCCCTACCTTTGCAAAACTTTTACAGCCAAATTTGTAGACCCACTATTATGCGATCCTGCCCTAGAACGTCTTGTAATGGTAAATCCGCATACACTAGATTCTGACTGGTACGCTTTCAATGTTCTCTTATTCCAATCTTGGTTGTATGTAGCTCCGTACGAAGGCGTCTATAAAGCCACTGGAAAGAATCTATTACAAGACGAAGAACGCCCCCTCAAGAGAATCTCAGTGTTTCATCCTGACGTAAGATACCCTAAAGCAGCAATACATTTTGAAGCTTTAACCGATGACTTACTACATCATTTTCAGCAAGTCTTTACGAAAGACTTACGCGGAAAATTTCCTTTAAAGCTTATCGAGAGAGTAGTATGGCAAACGTGCAAATTATGCGGGGCAACCCACTGTCGCCATACATGCCCCATATGTCAGACCCAACTACCCCAGAAGCACGTAACCATACAGGTAAGAGGACAAGTCACGTGCGAGCGTATTTTCGAAACGAAAGGAACTATTCTTCACACCGCTTACATGGGTAACTTGCTCTGGTTGTATCATGAAGGTGGAAAATTCAAACGGGAAACAGGGCAAACTTTTATAGAAGGCGATTTAGACCCATTTCTGCGTTTTAGAATCACACCTTCCAGTACTTTTGTTGGTAAGGGTTCTCGATTGCTCAATGGAAAAGAAATACGGAACATCGATCAATTTGGAAATCTACCTATTTTTGATGTCAACTCTCACCACCTATACTGGGTGGAGAATGGGAGGTTAATGAGAGAAGACGTGTATGCTCCAACATATATTGGAGATATACTTAGCGGGCAATCCTTGTTTTGGGTAGGAGAAAAGTTCGGGTTTGGTTTCTACCGAGCAGGAGAAGTTGATTTTGCATTCGTCTTTAATGCAAAACTGCCTGGCATTAATAACTTCGTCAAACTTCCTCTTACAATACGAGGGCAGCTTGTAGACTCGACATGCTTGTTTAGTGGCAATATTGCCTGGTTCGGTGTTGCCTACCAAGATCAAGGCATCACCCGTACTGCATGGACGGTCATAGACTCTCTTGGTAGTCCCCTCGCACACACCACTACCACATGGCAAGATGGTAGTTGGGCAGGAACAATCAGAGGAAAGACACCAGCTGGGAACTACCTATTTGCAGCAACCGACGGAGGTCTAGCACGCATAACATATGATAAATCTCATACCATCTTCGTGGACAAGACCTTCCCAGACACAGAACCATTTATCAACAGCGGACACAGGATACAAGCAGGAAGCGGCGGCATATATGCTGTGTCGGCACACTATATCAGTCTAGTCAAAATTTCCTGAGGAGAGAAATCATGCCAATTCCAGCAGTTTATAATTCGACACTTACCGATACACGGCGCAAAGTCGATATGATCAGTCTTCAGAAAGACGCTATAGACTGGGCGAGAACCCACAACTTCAAACCGGCAGCCAGTGACACATTGAAAATCTGCTTGCTTATTATTGATGGACAAATTGATTTCGTAAACAGCGACGGTAATCTGCCAGTGACGGGTAGGAGTGGTCATGGAGCTATTGACGATACTAACCGTACCTGCGTTCTGATTTACGAGCTAATGGACGTGATCACTCGAATTTGCCCTACTTTGGATACGCATATGCTCTACCAGATATTCTTCTCGATAGCGTGGGTAAACGACCATGGTGAACACCCGTCCCCTGGAACCATTCTCTCCGAGAAAGATGTGAAAACTGGTCTGTGGAAACTCAATCCAGCACTCTGTAAGGAGGTTAACGCCCCGCTGATGTGGTTACAGAAGTATTGCCAGTACTACACAGAGTGCCTTAGTGCGACTGGCAAGTACGCCCTGATGATCTGGCCCTACCATACAATGCTCGGGGAAACCGGTCACGCAATGAACCCCTCGCTCTACGAAGCAGTATTCTTCCACGCTGTCGCTCGCGGATCACAGACCGGTTTTCAAATAAAGGGTGGCAAGGTGCTAACCGAAAACTACTCGGTGTTACGCCCTGAGGTTACCCAGTCCCATGATGGGGTTGTTGTTGGAGAGCTCAATGTGAAGTTCATAGAGAATCTACTCAGCCACGATGAAGTCTGGATTTTAGGGCAGGCAGGATCTCATTGCTTAGCATGGACTGTACAAGACCTATTGGATATTATAGCTGCCAAAGACCCGTTCCTGGCTAAAAAGGTCTCTATTGTGACAGATTGTACTAGTGCTGTTGTGATTCCGGGTGTTGCTGACTTCACGGGACCAATGGAAGAAGCATTTGACCGGTTCAGACAGGGAGGCATGAATCTGGTAACATCAAAGGAACTCATCGCTCGGTTTCGTAAATAATCAATTCAGTGGGGTAGTAAGCTGCTTTTTAGTTTACTATCCCGCCCATGAGAGGTTGTTATGCGAGAACATACTTCCGCAGAAAAGGATAGAAGCAATTGTCTTCCCGAAAGATAGCAAAACTATTGTCAAGAGGTAGGCCAGCACGAGGTATTGCCTACAGAAGGAGCCACAGAGAGCGTGTACGGCAGAAGTGGGAGCAGATAGGTAGGCGTTGGGGAAGATGGGGCGGTATGTATGGATTCGATGATTATAGTGACTTTTGGCACTGGGTGTGTGTCGCTTCGGAAAATATGCCTACATGTAGCAATCCTTTTTGTTGCGGAAATCCTCGTCGCCAAAAGCATGTCAAAAATTTAACATGGCAAGAAAGGCGGGCAGAGATTTCTGAGAAAGAAGAGTTGGAGGTGATATAGATGCAACTCGCATGGGTAACTGACCCCCATTTGGAATGGTTGAATGATCACGCACTTGGCGATTTCTTGCGTAGGTTGTCCACTTCAGAAACGGATGGTGTAGTGATAAGTGGCGATATTAGCGATGCGAAACATATCAAATATCACTTGAAAGTGCTAGGTAATCTCCCGATGCCTGTGTACTTCGTTTTAGGAAACCATGACATATACGCGGCAACATTCGAGCATGTATATGCTATGGTTCGTAGGTCTGTAGAAGATCACAAGAATTTATTTTGGCTTACTAATTGCACAGCAATTAAACTAACTGATCACACTTATCTAATTGGTCACGATGGCTGGGCGGATGGTCGTGCTGGCGGAAGTCAACGGTCTGGGCTTCTACTCAATGACTATCGTGCAATATATGATTTTCACGGGTTGACAGTCGGGGCAACATTCGGTTTGATGCAAAAGATAGCGGATAAAGCATCCAATAGACTAACCAACCAAATACTAAAGATTGGAGCAAGGCATATCATTGTAGTAACTCATGCCCCACCCTATGTAAGAGCATGTATGTATAATGGGCTAGCAACAGACGATATGTACATTCCCCACTTTTCCAATGTAGGAATGGGTAAGGCATTGAGTGAAGTGGCTTGCAAAACAAATGCAAGACTCTCTATTCTGTGTGGTCATACACATGAAGAAGTAAGAGTGAACATCAACGATAAAATAGCAGTGTGGGTAGGGCAAGCAACTTATGGTAGCCCAACATACACAACTATAGATGTTGATTTGGGATGCTAAGAAAGGAAATAAAATGATTATAGTTACATCAGAAGAAGACGATTATGGTGTCAGGAGTTGGGATGTGTATGACTTATCGAACTTTCAAGACTATACCAGAGAAGGAGTCGAAACTCTTTTGTGCGAACTAGATTGTCTCGTCGGTATCTGTGTGTTTAGAGACGTGCCAGACTTTCTTCAGAAAGAAAGTAGGAATATCACATGGTATGACTGGGATCCCGAAGATACGCAGTTTGCCGGGCGTGCTCTTAACCTTGAAGCCATTCAGAGAGACTGCGAACACAAATGGGATAAACCAACAGCTATATCTCGTGATGGGAACTATTTAGCGTGGAGTCGTGTATGCTCCAGGTGTGGAAAAGTTGAGACCACACATGACGCGATAGAGAGAGAGTAACAAGAGTTCCAATATTTGAATAATACAAGTAGGAGGAATGAAACTATGTGGGTATCCGGAGTTATCAACGATAGGGAAGAGTGGGAAGAGTTCCTTGATACATTGAAAGCAGAATACTGCCCTCGTTCATCTCCCGCTGAATATCCCTGTGTTTACATTACAGATGCTACAGACATGGGACCACCTGACTGGTGTTACCGATTTATATATGCAAGTAGCTTCAAAAATAAAGGAGAAAGAACCAAAAAGAAAGTTGCTCAGAAATATTCAGAGGAGTATATCCAAAGTAGGATTGAGGGAAAACTGTATCCTTACCGGGTACAGAAGATATTCCTAGACTATTCTCGCAAGCCAGAGAGTATCTCCACCAGAAGTTTGATTGCAGCACAAAATATAGTTGAAGGCATGCGTACACAAGTTAATTACGACAAGGAGCAATCCGGTAAAGAGGGAGAAACTCTGATTTTAGTTACTGAAGAAACTTTCAAAGTTATAGAAAAAATAGTTGTATGAAAGGAATCCCAGTGAAAAGTTTGTTTCTAATTCTAAGTTTGGTAGTCTGTTCTGTAGCGTGTGCATCAGCAAACACAGTAACTCCAGTGTCCGCCACCAACACAACCACAGTCGAAGAAGTTGCTAAAGGGATAGCCGCGGCAGCGAAAGAAATGTCCCTGACACCCGAAGAATTTTCCAAGACTTCCTATGGCAAACTGTTATGGTGGATTCTGTTTTGGAATTATTGTGGATTTGCTTTATGGAAAATTTGTGGAGCTACTGCACTTCTAATCGTTGGGAACACCCTGCTTTACAGAGTCCACCACAAATATTTTGGGCAACGTAAAACAGGTGACAGAAAAGATGAGTCTGATTACTCCTTTGAGGACGTAGAATCACGCTGGTTGAATGTTCTCTTTCTATACGTTGCGTGGGTACTAATCAACGTTGTGGGTGTAGTCACACTTCTGAACCCAGTTTAAGTTGGTGAATAATGGAAGACACACTTTTCAGGGTAGGGGTAGCAATAATATTAGCTATCGCAACTGCTATCCCTCCTACTTACATTTACTGGCGGCATCTCAGGACAAAATTGGACAAAGAACTCGAATATCAAGATGGAGGAGGTATATAGTGGCACGAGTAACCATTGATGACTGCTTGAATGAAATAGGGAATCGCTTTGAATTGGTGCACTTGACTAGCAAAAGAGTGAAGGAGTTAAAGGGAGGAGCAGAGCCCCTAGTTGAGAGTGACAACAAAGAGATAGTAACTGCTTTACGGGAGATTGCGGCAGGCAAAGTAAGAAAGGAAGAATAATGATAGCAAGGACAGTAGACCCGATAGCAGCAAAAACCTTGTTAGGGGCGTGTCTCGATATGGCAAGAGTTATGCGAAAGGAGTGGGAGAGACTGGTAAGTCATGAAGATGACATACATTACAGCCTCTCTAAACTTTGTGATGCTCTTGAGGATTACTCACAAAATGTGGAAATAAACGGAGCAACAAATGGAGCAACAAACAATGAAACTTATCGTTAAAGTTGAAAAGGTTAGGAAGAGGGGTTGTGAAAACTTCATCTTCGTTGATTGTATGTTTTATGGGGCACTTATTTACGAAGGCGTCGAAGAGTTAATTGATGAGAATGGTATTCTCTGGTGTAAGAATCACCTTAACTGCTCTATGTTAGCCGATAGCTCTGTAGTAGCCAGAAACTTTGTAATAAATGCTACACTTGGACTTGGAGAATCTCGTTATTATCCCACTATAGAAATTAGTGAACCCTCTCTTTCTTCGTACTGGCAATACTGCGAACAAAAGAAAAAGATGGACCGTGTGGAACAAGAATTAAACCGTTATATGAGGCTTTCCTACGATGTGGTAATATCCAAAATACCGCATAACCAAGGTGGGGGCTGGCATGTTTGTATCCCTCGGTTAGGGCGGCATGCATCGTGTGCCGACGGGGAGACCCCAGAGGACGCCCTGGAAAGCTTGGAAGAGATCAAGAAAATGTTGCTACGGGAGTACTTAGAAGAAGGAGTAAAAATACCGGAACCGGAAAGGGAATGGTGATCGGAGGATCATGGGGGCGATACACAAGATAAGAGAGGCTATCTTTGGAGTTGCGGAGGGAGTATTTGACAGGATATTCTGCTACGACCAGTTCAACCCAGATGATGATGGTCCAGTAATTATGACACGCTGTAAACGCGGACACATACAAGCGTATCAGGGACCACGCACGGGTTTCCCAGAAAAATGAGTCACCCCACCCTGTCCAGGGGGAAGCATTGGGCCTAGGTATGAAGTAGCTGACTAAGTATGAATATAATTAGGAAGGACATTGGCTGAGACGTTCTCGCTGCCAAAACTGACCTGCAGAAATTGAAACGAGACAGAGTCAAACACTGCAAAGAGACAGAAAGGAGTAATACAGGAGAACAAATTATAAGAAATGGGAAAACCTAAATTAAACAAACGGTGCAAAACTTGCGGGAAGCTTCTCCAAGATATGAATAAAACTGGATTTTGTAACCACCACAGAGATAGAACCGGAGAGAACAACTCATTCTATGGAAAGACACATAACCCAGAAACAATTGCACAAACTAAGGAGAAGCTAAGACAAATTAGTAAAGATTTGTGGAAGGATGAAGAATATAGAGAAAAGGTTATTAAAGCAGTCTCAAAGCCCAGGAGAGAGGGATTTAAAAAGGAACAGTCTGCTCGTGTCAAACAATGGTATAGAGATAACCCAGAGCAACGTGAAGCCCGTCGCGAACATATGAGGAGGTCATGGCGAGAAGGAAAGATTACCAAAAATGATTTTTCTTGTAACAGGAGTCGTATTGAACAGAAATTTATTAAAGAGTTACAGGAAGTCCATGACAATGTGACTACTGAGACGATTAGTTATGGGAAAGCATCATGGTTATTTCCAGATGGTATCATTCGAAAAGATGGGGTAGTAATAGAGTTCTATGGTAATTTCTGGCATGCTAATCCAGAGACATACAGTGCATCTGACATTATCCATCATGGTCTTACAGCTCAAAACATTTGGAATAGAGATGAAGAAAGGATAAAGTTAATCAAAGACCTGGGATATAGTGTTTATACTATCTGGGAAAAGGAGTGGAAAGAGAACCCGGGTTTGATACTAAAACGGTTTGACCAACTGTTAAACTGGGAAAGTTGTGCATTCTGACTTGGTTGAAGTTGTGACTAAACTGATGCCTATAGGAGTAATAAAAGGATGAGAATGAAAGATATCCTGAATGATTTCGAGAATACTTGGTCTCACTTTTCAGTTCCTGGGATAGATACAGTAATGGAGTGCCCCCACTGCCACAAAAAGATGGGCTTCGAAGACCGTTTTATTCGCCCATTGTGTCCCCATACTATTACCTGCCCATATTGCGGGAACACGGTAACTGTTCAAGTTGTCAGAGAATCCGAAAAGAAAGGAGACGGGTGAAATTCGAATTCAATATAGAATTAGGAATCAAATTGTACTCAGAGGTTGTTGATATAAATGATGAGGAGTTAGAGGAAGTAGGAGACAAGCACACTTACGTGGAGGAAGAGTATCTCCACGAGTGGGCGATGGACCAAATCGATTACTGGTGCAGAGAAGTAGAAGGTACGAAGAAAAAAGAATAGTGGAGTAGAAATGGAGGATAGCAGGGGGACACTGCTAGAGCCTCCTAACAAATTAAACTATATCCAGTATTTATAGACAAGCCATAAGATTACCTTCACTACAATCAAGAGCATTCGACGATGACGTGTAAGCCACCGCCGAAGGAATTTGAGGTTTCTCATAATACTACCTCGGGATTAATGTATCCTGCCCCCTTATGGTCGCCCCCACAGGGGCAGGTTGACCGGCTGTGTTCTTACCTTTGGCCCAGAGGCGTTCTGGGCCCGTGAACACCCAGATTAACCGGCCTCCGATAGTGTACGGATAGCCCTCGCTCTTGTCAATGCGTTATTTGGCAGGTGAATAGTTCCGTAAAAGAAAAGGATAATGCAAATGGAACTAGCAATAATATTATTGATAACAACAGCTTATATTATGTATTGGATAGTGTTCGTATGGTGCCCCAAGGATGAACGCGAAATTGTTGAGATGATAATTTCACTCACTAATTTCAAAGTTATCTCGTGGCAGTGTACCGGCGAATATCTGACAGGTAAAGATGGGGGTGGGCAAATAAGTCTAACGCTTCGCGAAGATAAAGGTTGGCTGCCCCTATACTGCCTTCATGTGTATATTCACAAAGAGCACCAGGCATATATTAACGTATCTCCCCTGTCCCCACTCCGCAAGCTATGGCAAGTAGCAAACACCCAAGTGGGGGAGGGAGTGGGTCGAGGAAAAAGGCAAATAAGTTAAGGAGCGTTTAAATGGCAGTTATGTGGTCATTCAAAAGAGAGGAACAACCTTGCCCGTGCTGTTGTGGCACAGGTAAGCAAACACGACACGATGGAACTCCGACTCTGTGCTCGGTATGTAACGGCACAGGTGTAGTAAAACCCGAAGAAAAAGGAGTGCAGAAGAACCACCCTGGTTGGAAACACGAGGCATCAATCTACGACCCCATTATAAGATGGTGCTGATTTACAACGAAAGAAACAGAGGGCGATTATGTCTGAACAGACAGTTATAGACCCCGAGAGTGCAGTGATCGGAATGAAGTTGGGCACTGTGCTAGTTCTGCTTCAGGTTATTAGACGTAGTGTGGAACCCCCATGCACTGATTATGCTGACCAGGCTATGAATGAGCTACGGGATGTCTTGGACATACTTAACATCGAAATAGACTAAGGAAATTCTCCTATAAACATATCGCCACGAAGGAGTAACCGTATGAGTATAAATCTGCAGTGTGAGGAGATGGACCTTTACCAAACCCCCACTTGGGTAACGGATTTGTGTTACTTTGCCGATACGGAAAAAGGAACACCTTCGTCTTGGAGAACAATAAGGGAAAAGTATAAGTTGTGGGTGAGAAGTTTGGGACCAAATCCCTGGGATTCGGACAATGAAGAAGATGTAAGTCAGTGGGAAGCTATAAATGCACATCTTGCTGAGCTTTACAACTATAGTGAACTCAACTTCTTCATTATGTAGGGATAACTAGGTTCCAAACGCTGTATGGCAGGACACCCTGAACCATGCTAGAGGGATTAAATGTAGTAATGAACTGCTACAGCCTAGTCTTTTACAGAAAGGATAAGTTTGATGTCTTTAACATTAGAAAATCAGAAGAAAAGGCTGACGGCTCAACCTCTCAGAGTTGAGACCAAAGTGGAAAACGTGAAACCTCCTTACGAAGGATTTACTATGTTTCTCAGTGATGAAGGGCTAGTTGAAGATGTGTCAGTAAGCTACTTTTATGCTCCTGACGGCACGCTTGTCGCCACCAACGATTGGGTAAGGGGCTGGAGCACCCCGGAACAGGGAAGAGGGGAGGGGCGTGCGCGGGATGAGAACGAGAGTATACCTGAGGGACCATTCATCGCGAGTCCAATTTCTGAACTTGTGATACTGCTTCTTTTACGCTTCTGGGAAGACAACATGAAGGCACCTTTGTTCGTCAGTGATGCAGATATTGCTTTCTCAGAATACCATCCATACAACATTAAGGAGTGGAACGGTGAATGGGACTACGGGGTCCGCTGTATAAGAGTGGACGGAGGTTATTACATTGGACTACAGGCACTGGAGCAAAAGTAATGTACCTTATACTTGAAGAAGAAGTTTATGAATGGGGAGACATCAGCTCCACATGGCACGCTATCCATGTAGACTGTCTGACCGACCTTAATGCTCTTATGGAGATGCATACGATATTTGAAGGATTCAAAATAGAGGGGGTATATTCCCGTAATTGGGCTGACCACACATGGGGGCTCAATAAGCTTACTGGCAAGTGGGAAGAGCAGAAAGGTCTAGTGGAGAAATAATGGAAATAGTTTACGAGAACGATAAATACGACCCACCAATTACTCTGACACAACAACGATGGGATAATGGGTTGAATTGTATCTTCTGCGACCACAAATATTACACGGTACAGTGCACCTTGGGAGACGGGGTTCAAAGTTGGTGCAATACTCACGGTAACAAGGAATGGCGTCCTTGTGAAAGTAAGGGGGAAAATTAGGAGATTCTAATGCCATTCGTAAAACATCCAACATTGTCTGATTTTTACGAGTTTATATGCACTGCAGAAGATCCGTGGAATAATTCTAAGGTCGCCCCCAACAACAAACATTATCGCAAAGTGCACCCAGACTCCAGGGTAGTATACGACGGGGGAGATTACGAGAGTAGTAGATGCCCGCATTGCGATCAGTATTTTACTGAGGAGATAGCACAATAACAGCAACTGTCTGATACCGACGTTTTGCGAAAGTAGAGGAGAACTAGGAGGGAGGAGCAATATGAATATCGTATGTTGTGCACTGGTAGTAGATAACTGTGATGTGACAGCCAAAGAATTAGAGGATTTAATCAAAAAACAAGACCCATCTCCAGATGGCATAGAAGTTATTGCATCTTACTACCCTAAACAAAGGATCATAAAAATGCAGAGGCTCGCCGACTTAAGTTGGGTCGCTCACACTTTGCGAAAATTAAGGCTGATCGAACTTGAGGAACTGTGTAAGTTATAGAGACAGGAGCAAAGGCAAAATGAACTTCATAGACGCTTTGAAGAAGATGGCAGAGTGTGAAGGTCTCGTTATGAGGCCCGTAGGGCATGCTAACAACAATAACTATCGATTCAACCAGGGAAAGCTGGAACTCTGTAATTGTGGCAGGTGGGTAATCTCTATGCTTACAGTTAATTCCTTCCCAGAAGAAGAGTGGGAAGTTACGGGTAATTGTTCTCAGCTCGCAGACAGTGGGGTGAGTTTTTTGGACGCCCTGAATAAAATGTCGGAGGATGAGACTATCATCATGCGCCCCGTAGGAAATTGCTGGAACTACAGATACTGTAAAGGTAAATTGCAGGTGTTTATGGACAAATGGCTAGATTCCGGATGCTCGGTGAATGGCTTACTCACACAGATGAAGTGGCAAGTCGTAAAAGATTACCCCCTTTCTTTTCTAGAAGCCTTGAAAGGTATGGAGTCTGGTGAAGTTAACGCTATTGAGGCCGAAAACGGCTATGAATTCTGTTTAACAGGACTGAGAACCTCACCACTAAGTCTAGACTGGGCGTTCAAAAGTAAATGGAGAATTATAGAAGGGAAGGAAGCTTGATAAACATAAAAAACTGGATAGGTTCAAACATTGTCTATCTTACCCCCGCAGGATCTCAACTTTACGGGACAAATACACCCGAATCAGATATGGATTACCGGGGGGCGACTATTCCTCCTAAAGAATATTTCTACGGGTTTGGTAACTTCGAGCAAACTGATAGCAAAGAAGTAATTCCTCTGGTTGCTAAAGGAACAAGGAGAGACTTGGTTCCCGATAGTGATATTGTAATCTGGTCACTTAAAAAAATGATCGGATTAGCAGCAGATGGAAACCCGAATATGCTGGAACTGTTGTTCGTTCCTGAAGATTCAATCATCTATGCACACCCACTTATGGAAAGGTTCTCCAAAATCAAGGATGCATTCCTCAGTAAGCTACTTAAACACCGCTTTAGTGGGTACGCTATGCAACAGCTCAAAAGGATGCGCAACCATCATCGCTGGACTAGCAACCCGCCCACCTATCCTACGCGTGCAGACTACGGGATAGAAGGAATGAAATTCCCGAAGGACCAACTACACGGTGCTCTGAAAATGATAGAACTTCAAGTAGGTGAATGGTTAGTTGATCAGACCCACTTGACGGAAGACACCAAGATACAGCTAGGACCAGAAATGGTTCGTATGGTTAATGTAGTGACTGAACAACTCTACATAGAGGCTAATGTAGACCATCTCAAGGATGTGTTAGAACGGGCGGCGAACAGAACGCTGGGATTCGATTCTGACTTCGTAAACTATCTTCAAAGATATTCTGCTTACAAGAACCACCTGGAAGATTGGAATCATTACGAAAAGTGGAAGCAGGAACGTAATCCGAAAAGATCAGAACTTGAACAAAAGCACGGATTTGACTGTTATCTAAGTGATACCGAGTTTTTGACTGATACAGGTTGGAAGTTATACAGAGAAATATCTGAGAACGATAAATTAGGAACGATCAACACTGAAGGAAATTTAGAGTATCAACATTTCTTGGGTCGAGATTCATACAGAGCTTCTGGGTTCCTATATGAGATAAGGATGCAACAATCTAACTGTGTTGTGACAAGCAACCATAGATTACTTGTAACCAGAACCCACCGACAAAAATCCAATAACTTTACTATCAAATACAACCCAGAGCAGGCAGATTGGGCACTAATATCGGTAGACAAGATAGAAAAATCTCGTTACGGATCTTTTCATGCAAGATTAACTTGTAATCCCAGAGAAGATTACCCGATACCTAACGAAAAACTTAGGCTGATTGGTGTATATATTGCCGAAGGGTCTATAATTTTCTATAAAAACAAAGCAAAGTCTTTAAATATATCGCAACACCCTGCTAGTCCCCTTATTCCTTGGTTAGAAAATCTGAGAGAATGTTACGGTGCGAAGCGATACTATTATGAGCGTACACTAAAGTCAGGCAGAATTACAAAAGAATGTGTTTACTCATTCTCTGCCCAACTTGCTGATGAGATATATGGTTTGTGTGGCAAAGCAAAAAACAAACATCTCCCACATTTTAAAGACAAACTTAACGAAAGACAAGCTAGATTGATGCTAGAAGGATTAATTGGCGGAGACGGCACATACCGAAAATTTAGTAGTATATACTATACAAGCCTGAAGAGGCTAGCTGATGATGTCCAGATAATGTGTTTACAAGCCGGAATTGTATCACAAGTATGGGGCCCTTACTATTATGATCGTAAACCAAGAGAATTTGGCAACTGTGCAATGTATCAGGTATATATCGGAAAAACTAGAACCTGTGCATACTTGAGTAAGTCTCAACACATTCATCCTGTCAGGGTTAAAAATGGACATGTTGTGTGTTTTACGGTTCCAAACGAAGTTCTTATCACCAGAAGAAAAGGTAAAATTGCGATTCATGGGAACTCTAAACACGCCCTTCACCTTGTTCGTCTCATGCGTATGGCACGAGAAATACTAGAAGGTAAAGGCGTAATCGTACGACGCCCTGACGCAGAAGAATTACTCGCTATTCGTAATGGTGCTTGGAAGTATGAGGAACTAATCGAGTGGGCGGAAAAGGAAGACAAAGCACTGAATGAAGTAATGGATAAATCTTCATTGCCCAAATCGCCTAACCGTAAACTTATCAATCGTGTGTTGGTGGAGGAAATTGACAGATACCTCAGCGGCACCAAGGAGAAGGCAAATTAAGATAGAAAGGAGACATTGATGGGTATAATACGGTTGTTACAATGCAGTAAGTGCCGAGTACAAGTTTACGCAAGCGATGCCTTCCCTAAGGAGTGTACATGGTGTGAGGGCGAAGAAAAAGGAATTCTTATCACCATAAAAAGTGATGCGGAAGAAGATATTAAAAGGTTACTCGATAAAGCACTTACACCAAAGAATACGCTCTGGGGAGAGTTATGAAGCAATATTTTGTCCAAGAAGCTGGAGCGGAGGGAGCAGAGTGGTTCACATGGGACACGCGATATGGGTGGTGTGGGGCTGAGCTCGGTGAACGTAATGGGTTCACACATCTTCACGAGGCAATGAGCTTCTACAAACTGAGGATCGAACACAATTATAAGAAACCACTCAGAGTTATATGCTGCCAAGTTATAGAGGATATTATATGTGAACACAAGTTTTACACGGATCAAAGCGAAAGCTGCACAAGAAAGTAAGAGGATAATAACCAAGGATAAAAATGTTTACAGACCATTATGCCAAGGATGATACAGCACTCTGTGGTATATGCTGGGAAGTCAGTGTTCCAAATAACTACCCCCGCGATGCTTACTGCAATAAATGTAGAAGACTTCCGGTTAAATGCCAAGTCTGCAAAAAGAGACATTCGTGCAAGGGTGACCAACTCAAAACTTGCAAGTGGGAAATCCCTACAGCGTGTATTGATATTGTCTGATGGAAACGTAGGAAAATGAGTGCAAGTAGAAAGGAAAGATAATGGAAATTCCAAAACTAGTTGAAAAAGAGATCGCTGTAGCTACTCTTAAAGAGGATCGATTACTACTTTCGTTTACAGATGGTTCTCGTGCAAGAGTTTTAATACGTGTAAAAGTGAAGAATAGAGAAGAAACTACTCATTTGTGTGTATTCTACCAAGAAGGCCCCACCCATAATGCGGAGGAGTTGGTATCATGAAAGAGTCTACGACACCACCAGCTACTAAAGCGTGCATCAAGTTCGACCTACCAGCAGAGATGCCACTCAAAGACTACGATAAAGGTGACCTCATAGAGATTTTTCGGATATCAATTGATGCCCTATGCAAGCGAAGAAGCTCCATACAACTTCAACTGTTCGAATTTAACCCAAGCACGCTCACTATGGAAATTGGACAAGAGAATGCAATGTGGGTTCCGGAAGAAGTCATCAAAATCTTGGACGAAGCAATTAAGGAGGCTACCACCTACGCAGACGAACTGCGGGGGTGTTCTCCGTGGACGGAAGGACACCGCTTATATGAGTTTTGGACAGACCGAAAGTATCTCTTAGGCTCGGTTAAGATGGTGGTGCTAGGAAAGAGGGACACACTCAAAGCATACACGCAACGAGGCTGGAAGTCCTTGCAGGGTAAACAGCACGCACAGGAACGGGGGGAATGAAAGTAAACATAGCTTTTGGTAGTTTGAAAATTTGGTGTAGCATCTTCAGAACCGATATTATCTTTCTCTTGGGATATCGGAGGCTTTACTCCAAATATGGTCTGGGACACAATATCGGATTCGGGGGTAATATCAGTTGGTTTGGAGACGGTGGGGAAATCACAGTAACGCTAGAGTTAGGTCTTCCTTACATTCACATTTCAGTCAGAAAAAAGCAAATAGGAGAAAAATAAATGTTTCTAATCACACGACACCAGAGCCAGTATTTGGTCCCTCATTATCGTTGCTATAATTTTACTGGTGCCCTTAACGAAAGAGCTCTAGCAGCGTTCGCAAACTACACACAACAAGAGGTTCTAGTTGGTTACATGAATAGTGACATTGTCCTCCGTTCATTCGAAAATAAGACCTTCTATGAATGGTGTATAGGGGTGAACGAGAGGAACGAAGAAGAGTGGGGTTGGCATACGTATGACCCCCGCTTCTCTGGGCAAAGTAAAGACAAGTGTGACGGAGCAATTACAACTACCTCACCAGCCAGATTCATTACCTACTATACTATCCAGGCCCAGCTATCACCTGACGGGGAATGGCAAGTAATTAATTATGACACTGTGCCCGCGTGTGCCTACGACGTAGTAATTGAGCGGTCCTCTCATGATGATCACATCAAATTTGGATTTTCATCATTGGACGAGGGCATCTCTGCACTAAATTTGGTAAGAAAAGCAGGTTACAACAATGGTCTTACATACAAATATCGATTGGTTAGGGTCACCGTGGCTGAGACCACTAAACCACTCGGCATATTGTAGAGGTTACAGTGATAAACTACATATGTTGTAATGTAGTCGTAGAAAATTGTAACCTAACCCCCGACGAACTTCAGGTGGTAGAAAGCTTATATAGCTTCTCCTGAATTTCGGGCGGGGGTAAAAGTAAGAGGTGCTTATTATCCAAGACAGAGGTTCATAGAGGTACCTGGTGTGACTCACATAAACCAAGTGCTACTCACTCTGTCTCTACTAAATCTACAGATTGAAAGAGAGGAAGAGGATGGTCTATAATAAAGCAAGAACAATGTGGGTAGATTACGCGTTCTCCATGGACCTTGACAGACACTTCCTAGAAGGCATGTGGGAGCTGTTATGGCATCTTTATCATATTCCCAAGCGAGAATATCACGGGTTAGGTTGGCATATACCCAACATGCTCAACACCTTCTATCGCTTTCGCGTGCGTAACCCAGATTTCACAAGGTACTGGAATGAGATAGAGTGGGCTATATGGTTTCATGATATCTATTGCGATCCGTCGCGGACAGATAACGAGCTACGTAGCCAACAGCTAGGAGCTTGTCTAACTGATGCCTACACAAAACTAGACTACAATAAAGTATCCCATTGTATATGGGCAACTATGCATGGGCTCAGCCGGGCGTATAAGAATCTGGAGTATAACAGTTCTAGCTCGGAAGAAAAACTTATATGCGACCTAGATTTAGCAGGGTTTCTTGACACAGAACATATCGTAATGGAATCTGAGCGACGAATCCGAGCAGAATACCCCACTGTGTCTGACGAGGATTATCGGCGGGGTCGCAATGCATTTCTCAACGAACTACTTGGAAGAGGTTACATCTTTCTAACAGATGAGTTCAAGCGCAATGAGGGGCATGCCTATGAATCAATCATCAAGATTATGCATAGTTAGAAACCTGGGGGAGGCACAATACCAGATTACGGTTTGCCGAATGAGCCTCCCATTGCCGAATGAGCCTCCCAACGTCTACAACATCTTTATAGGAGACACAATGGTCAACTGCAAATATGACGTAACAGTAATAAATGTGCTCAAGGCATTGCAAAAGGAGCAGAAGGATAGCCCCGCGGCTTGGTTCAGCTTAGGTATAGCTATAGATGCTCTGGAAAATGAGAAAGGGGTAGCAGAGGAAGTCTGCTACGAGGCAATGTGGAACGAGCTGTATGAGATGACCGGACTACCCGAAGCCAAGTGGTGGCGTAAAACAATGGACGCTGTCAAGCACAATATTTTGCGAGCTGCCCGCAAGTATACATTCCACGAATGGAGGAGAATGGGGGGCGGAGTTTGAGGAAAGAACAACAGGTGCAAGTAGACCGAGAGGCGGACTCGGGGGCAGACTACGGGGAGTTGCTGCAGCAGTTTCAAGAAGCAATTCAATTCTACGAAGATGAAATAGAAGAGTGCCCCGGAGTGAGCCGCACGTGGGAGATAACTTTACTTAAAGTAGCAGAAGAGATAACAGAGGACCTATACGGTGCTAAGGAAACGATACATCGGTTACAAGTAGAGTTAAAACGCAAGAATACGGAGATAGAACGACTACGCTGTGTGATAGACGTCCATCAACGATAGATTGTCAATCAAGAATCAACAATACTGCATTGAGGTAAGAAATGCACGACGAAGGTACATACTACAAAGCTGTTGACGCGAAGGAGCCAGATGCACTGTTGGCAACCGTAACGTCTCTTTCTAAGGTTGTAGAGAAGCTGTTTGAAGAAGTAGAAGAACAGCGACAAAAGATAGAAACACTAAATGATGATCTTAGATACTTCAGGGATGACTTTGACCAGCACATCCACGAAAGCGGATGTAGTTGTACAGGTTTACCCCGCCACTTTCTTGACTAGGGAGGCTGACAGTGGAAGACAAAATATGCACAAAGTGCGGGGCACGCGATACATTGTTTGATTATTGCGGTGAATTAATCTGTATTGATTGTTTTACTGAGGAACAGCTTTTAACAGAAGACGCACTAAGCAAGGAGGAGTGACATGGGAACCATAGGAAACGTTGTTTTAGCAGTAGGGGCGTTTGCTCTTGGTGCTATGTGGGCGAAGCACAAAGTAGAGTGGGTAGGATCATACAGGATAAGTGATGTGCCATTGCTAGAAGAAGCCTATCACGATCTTATGAATGCCATAGACGTCGTTCGCTTGCAGCTCCCCGAGTCTATAAACCGCAGCGCAGATTGGTTACGCAGCAAGTGGAGGAAATAGAGATGACAGAAAATATCCTATGCGCGATTGTTATACTCGGGGTGCTTGCGGGTATAATTCTCGCAGGAATTGAGTTTATTGCAGGACTCAAAGAATTAGGTCAAGAATGTAGAAAGGAGAATAAACCATGATTAGAATCGGACATGGCCCAGTAGATACCGACTACACAACTTACGAATCTTACAGATATGCCTTTACCGAACCTTGTCCTTGTTGCGATGGAACCGGAATACAGACTCGCTGCGATGGTATCAAAGTGATATGCCCTGAATGCTGTGGGAGTGGGCAGATCGAACGCGAACGGTGCTGGTATCGTCGCTGGCCACGTAGACGTCCCTGGGAAGACCGTTCGGGACCGTTCCTTAAAATGGATATAGAGGACCGGCATACCATTATAGAATAATCGGAGAAAAGATGAAGTTGTCAGAAATAATAGATCGAATAGAAACGGAACTACTTAACTTAGACGTATCTGTCCTGGACAAATTGAACTTACAACTTGATCAGAGCACACCCAAGCCAGAGACAGTCGACGACTACACAGACATGGTTGGTCGATTGGTCGACCTTTTCGTCGATATAGAACACTTGTGTGAATCCTACCACTATGTTTTAGGTGGCATTGAAGACCTCCGTAACCTCTATGAAGAAGAATTATGATTACACCCATTCAAATTCACACAACGCAAGTAGGCAATATTACGCGGGCAAGCATTTTGCGGGTGGGAGCACTAATGGCTACTAATGCATTACCTTCGGGTGCCATTCTGGGAACACTGATACTTTACTCACTTGTAAACTACTTGTGGTTCTCTAGCGAGAAATAAGGGAAAGCAAACTGAGAAAAGAAAGGAGCAAAAGTTATGCAAACACCTGGAGGATCTGACAAACTGGTCGAGGGGCCTGACTCGCCAAAGTGTAATTGCGGGGGGAGACTGGAACAAGAATGGCTTTGGAGACCACCGTTCGGTGCACCCACAGGAACAGGACTTCCACACGAAAACCAACCAACCGGGTATTACTGTGAAGTTTGTAATATTAAATATTTACATCCCCCATCAGCAGTCCCAAAAGATGTTAGAAATGAAAAATTCACTGAGATAATCTTTAGGGGGTATACGTCCCCAATAACAATCGTAGGCAATTTAGTAATTGATGCTCCTGATGAACTTTTTGAGAATCTAGACAAGCATCAGCCCCTGGATGTACACTTGCATACAGTTGGCAAAATCATGGAAATACAACTAGAATCCCTCATTCGAGAATATCTTCACAATAGAAAGGTTGATGCCAAGTTTGGGGTCAGTCAGCACGCTCTCGACGGTATGCCAATAGGCGAGCCCCAACACTGTTTGCAGGTGGCAATCACGAATGTTGGTCGTCACCCTATCACAGTGAATACGGTTGGAGGAAAATGGAGACAGGCAAGAACGGACGGTGATCGTTTTACCTTTCTCCCTCCCTATGACCTACCCAAATTACTTGCACCTGGGGACTCACATACTGAGATATATTGGAAGCCTGCACAATTAAGCGTCTTGACATCAGACTTGGAGCAGATTTGGGTAAAAGATGCAGTAGGGAAATGCTGGTACGCGGACAAAAAGGATGTCGAAGATCTGATATTTTGGGGACGGATTAGAAGCGCGTAGGCAGGTCACCCCAGCGCAAGAAAACTGTGGAATTATAAGCTTAAGATGTGATTTTGCCAAGTGCATAATTCCGTATTAATTTTACCTATTGAGCAAGGAGACGGTATTCCAGTGAGCCGGGAAAATGTGTGGGCACAGAATCAACCAATAGGCACAATATTTGAGTTTTGTTTGTTTAATGACAAACTCGAAAACACGTTCTTTATGTTAGTAAACGATTCGATCCCAGTTAGAAAGGATTTGCGCACCAAATGGTTACACTATACAAGTTAACTGACCAAGAAGGGTATACTCAACGTAAGAAGCCCGGAGAAACGCAGTGGTACTCCGGTAAAACACTAAAACTCCCGGTGTGTGTCGATCCGCAACTATGCTCTGTGGATGTTGTACACGCTTACCGTAACAGCAATCTAGCTTTGCTATTAAACCCGCTCCACGCTAATATCCAGAAGCCTCTTTTGTGGGAAGCAGAAGGCGAGATCGTCATTGAGGATTGGGGGAAAGTAGGCTGCTTTGTCTTGACAACAACGCAACGTCTCAAATTGCCGGATTGGTATCTGGACAACAAGAAGCGACAGTGTATGCGGATACAGTTTGCTGTGCTCTGTGCCGAGGCGGTGCTTTCGATCTTCGAGACTAAATACCCATCCGACGACCGCCCACGCAAAGCGATTAAGGCGGCAAGAGAATATCTCGCCACCAATGCTGCTCGTGCTGCTGCTTATGCTGCTCGTGCTGCTGCTTATGCTGCTGATACCATTGATTTATGTAATTTAGCAGATATAGCTGCGGAGATGGAAAAGCCCTGAAATTCAGAAAGAACTTCGCGAGCAACAATTAACAGTTTACTGAAGGAGATAAGATGGAAAATCAAAATAAATTAAACCAAATTATAGGCAAAACAATTTCTTCAACGAAGATAAACGGAAGTGAAGCAGCCGATGATGATGTTATCCGCATTGGGTTTACAGATGGAAGTTTTATCTGGTTTGAAAACACAGAATTCGCACACATTCGAGTCGGACCGACATCAAAAGAATCTTTGCGTAAGAGGGAGAGCGGGAGCGAAAAGTGAAGTTTGAAGAAATAATGCCAAACCTTATCCGTGGTGAGGTAGTTCACGTAGTTATTGGTGCAATTGTAACTGAGTATTATCTGAGAAGTGACTATCGGTTGGGCTACCGCCGGTTCGATCGTGGTCGAAAGCTCAGAGGTGCGAGTAGCAGCCTCTCATGGGAAGAAGTAATTACAGGTGATTGGAATGTGGGAAAACGGAGAAAAAAAATGTAATCTTCATAGAAGTTCTACCATGTGTGACTACTCCCCACGAATAAATTCGGGGGCATTAAACCAAAGGATATCGGTAAAGTGAGAAGTGCACTTATACTGACATACGACATTCTTATGGTTCAAAATCAACAATTTAAAGTGGGGGAAATAGTAGATGACAGAGTATCTTACATTTGACGAAATGCTTCCTTACTTGCGTGCTGGCGAAAAGATTGCCAATGCAGAAGATGTTGATCAATACAGCATATACTTAAAGGCAGAAGATCAACAGGTATGGATTGACCAGACAGCTAACTGGGTCCGCCCCGCAGTCCTTCACTCAATTGGCGTAGAATGTATCCTACGTTACAAATGGGTGATTAAAAGGAAAGACGTATGAAATTAGACAAAGGTTTACCAATATATTCCGTACTGGTATTCCGATTACAGGGCTGATTGGGTAGACCTTTACTACGGGTGCGGGGGCACGTTTTCAGAGAAAGAAGTAGCAAGGAGGCTTAAATTATATGGATTCAGACACGGAAAATACTGACTTTTTGGATTCTGAAGGTGAAGAGCAAATCTTAACCGATGCACAGTGTGTAGCAGTATTAGATAGGTTTCTGCGCCAATCGTGGGGCAGAGGACATATAGATATGAAAGAAGATTTTAAAGATTTGGCTCAATCCGTTTATCGAGCAATAAGTTGGTACCACGAACTACACACACCAGCTGGAATATGGCTACCCGTTGAAGTAGAAAAGTGTGAACTAGAAGGCCCGTATGAATGCCCAAGCTGTGGCTTTCATGTAATGTTAGATGCGACCTTCTTATACCAAGTTGAGGACCTGTGTAAATGCCCGAACTGCGGATACATAAGCCGTGTGCCCGAGGAGGATTAAAGGTGCCATACGAATCTGAAGTACACGAAAAAATGTTGGCATTGCTGGAAGAAGCGATTGGGCTCGAAGCATCGATGGAACGAAGAGGTACTGTGGCCTATCCAATGATGATAATGGCTTACAAGCTGGGTTACAGTGACGCATATGTGAACATGCAGGATCATGTAAACAAAAGATTAGCAGAAATACGGGAGGAATCAAAGTAGTCTACACAAGATACAGATCAAGAGAGAGTTAGTAATGACTTTTGAAGAAGTAAAATCTTGTTTCGGGGCAGACCCAATAACGGACGGAGAATGGAAAGATACCTAGGGTGATATTGTGGCAGAGCTAATACACCCTGTTCCTCACTGCAGCTGAGTAATACTACAAACGAACACGGGGTACAGAAAAAGGGGATCAAAAATAGTGGAAGAATTACTGACACGAGAAAAGTTCAAGGAAGCCGTATTTAACCGAGATAACTGTAAGTGTGTCATTTGTGGAGAACCCCCTGTGGATGCCCATCATATAATAGACAGAGCACTGTGGCCAGATGGTGGTTATTACCTTAGCAACGGTGCATCACTGTGTGCTGATCACCACTGGCATTGTGAAACGGGTAAAATTTCACCTGATGAGTTACGGGCTATAATTGGCATCCCACCTTTACTACCCCCTCAATTAGACCCGGACTTTACTTGGGATAAATGGGGCACACCAAGAGCAACAGTAACATGCCCTTATTGTGGACAAGACACAAAGGGGCGGCGCAGCTGGTCCAAGATAGCTTATGTCAACAAGCCCGAGGGGTATTTGGTAATGTGCGAGCACTGCAGAGTAGACTTTATTGTTAACAGAAAAGACAAAACATTGGAGACTGCGGGGATACCAAGAGTAAAAATGATAGGCAAGACAGAGAAGGGTAGATTTGTTTTTGATTATGACGAAAAGGATTCATGGACAAAAAGGGAACTAGAAGATGGAACTTGATTATAAACAAATGTGGGAACATCTGGAAAATTACCTATTTAAAACCCATCATTCTTATCCAGAGATTGTTCTCATTGTTCATTTTGTAAATGAGCTAAAGAAGCAAGCCAGTAAGACTGCTCGTGCACTCGGACCGGCAGTGTGTCCTAAAGTCAAGAAGGGGGGCATCCAAGCTTGCATACTAGACGCCCGCGGAGGCTTTGATCCGGAAGTAGACTTGCCCGATGACGTAAAACGAATATTGTGTCATCTGGCCTATCTGCTAGACCAAGTGGAAAAAGAACTTAATGAAATGTCTTCAGATGCACAAATATCCGTTGAGGTTCTGTGAGGAGGTACATGGTAACAGTTACGATATACACGGACGAGGACAAACCTTATGTAAGAGAAATAAACGACCGCGACGTAGCGGTCTACGTTGGAGACCCGATGGACTTTTGCGTATCGGTAGCAGACGTAGACTGCGAAGGTAACAGGATAGACCCGCATGTGTGTGTACGCGACGAAGACGAGGATGTATTTTATGGCACGGTACCACAATTTCTAGCATGGGCTAGAAGGAATAGAGAAATCAACACGGAGAAATGATATGGAAATAGCAACACCTATATGCAAAACGTTATGCATAGAGTGCAAGTTTGCGGGGAATACAACATTCATGTGGCCGTTCCACTGGAAAGCTAAACATAGTTGCTTTTGGGAGTGTCATTCTAAGAAAAATATCGACTGCAGAACTGGAGAAGTCACTTGGGCATCCTGCAACGATAACTACTACGGAAATTGCGAAAGATTTTCACCCAAAGAATAAGGAGATAAAATGTCTAGGTTTGACGAGACAAGAGAGTGGTGCAATAAGATGGTACACGAAGAGCTGGATCCGGCAAACTGTGAGGACTTGGTGATGCACATTGTTGAAAGAATAGCACGAAGAGCTTACTACCGGGGCCATTGGGACGGAGTCGTTGAATCTACGGAGGTGAATGCTACAAATGGATGAGAAAAAACAAAAACTGTTGGTAAGAGGAATAGCTATCCTTGGCGGTATCGCCGGACTAGCAATCTTGCTCCCAATTATCTACTCTGCCTTTCTGGCAGGACTAGGTTTATTGGGAATCGGGATTGTGGGCATTTTGGGATTTGGGCTGTTCTCTGCTTTGCCCATGCTAGGACAGAAATGGGAAAATGCAATTCTATCTGCCCGCAAGTCCGAAGCCCGCACGAACCCCATTGAGCAGCTACAGAATACTCTGCTCAAGCGAAAAGAACAGATAAAAGTTACTGAGGGGGCCCTTGGACGTATTGGTGGGATCGTTAAGACTATGGAACGGATGCTCGATGACGAAGTTCACCGCGACCCTGACCACGACCTCGCGATCCCCCGAAAGTCTCTAGCTGCAATGCAGATGTTTCACGCTACCAATATGACAAAACTTCAGTCCGCTGTACAAGCGTGTAAGGATTATGAGAAAGAAATAGAACGTAAACGTTTTGAGCTCACGTTCGTAGAGGCGGGCAAAACAGCTATGGCGAGTGTCGAGGGAGCTGAAGGGGATGCGATGCAGCAGCTCCTTACCGATGAAGCACTTAAGTCAGTTTCTGAACAGTTTGATAAGATATTCGGAGAGCTAGAAGTTAAGAGTGTGCTGTCCCAAGCAGAACAAATTGAAACTACTCACACCAACTTGGAGGAGTTGCTTAAACCTAAGACAGTCGAAAGGAACCTTGGATGACTACATTTTGGAAATGGTTTCGTATCGCTGGTGTAATAGCAGTCGCACTAGTATGCCTACTACTCGTACTTTCTGCCCCCGACAACCCCACACCCCGTTCAGCCGACCAACCCTCATCAATGTTTAGGAGGTAATCGAAAAATGCCTGATATCATAATTGGTGTGATAGTTACTGTTGCGATTGCAATCGCAATTGGTATGCTCTTGCAAGAAGACTGAGGTGGTTATGCGGACGAAGAGCAGCATAATTAAACCTGCGTGGGAGAAGGAAATGGAGGACTACATAGAGAAAGTTTTTAGCTCTCCAGAAAATCTAAATAAATTCTTGGACGAAACTGATTTCGATCTCTTTCACGACAGACCCAGGGAAGAATATTTCCCCTTGCTCAGAACAAACAAGAAAAAGGAAGAAGAAAAATGAAAAGCTTGATTGTGGTAGTTATGTTGGTAGCCATTACCTTTACAGGTGCGTTTGCTGAGGATCCCCTGACCCTTGCTACTGGGAATCCCAAAGCAACCTATTCAATGATGTTTCGAAACCTCGCCACCTATTGTCCGATGGTCAAAGAATATAATGACACTACGGGTGGATTCGACAACCTCAACCTCATAATGACAAAGAAGGTCAACATGGGTATCGTACCTGAGGATGTTATGGAAATGGCACGGCGTACTGATCCCAATGTAGCCAAGAACGTGCGTGGGTTAGTGGGTCTGCACTATAACTCATTACACATTGTAATCATGAAAGACGGGAGTGCTTCCAAAGGTGGGTGGTTCAGTCGTATAGGGATAGGTGGCGACAACCGAATGGTCATTCAAGATTTGCGTGATCTACGCGGCAAAAAGATTGGATGTTTTGGTAGTGCGATTGTAACCGGAGAATTTCTGAACGAAAGACTTCAGGCAGGGCTGCAGTTGGTAAGGATGAAGTCCCCCGCAGAGGCTACGGGCATGCTAAAGAGCGGCGAAGTCGTAGCAGTGTTTGCTACAGCTGGGTGGCCTATCGAGTGGATAGATGATCTTGACCCAAACACTTTCACGCTTGCCAGTCTGGATGAAAGCTACGTGAAAAAACTAGGTGAGCCTTACAAGCTCGTGAAGCTCAACTACCCCAAGCTTGGGGCCATGGGTATCATTACTGCAGCTCCCCGCAATATTGTTGCTGTGTGGAACTATTCCAGTGCGTCCAAGGTAAGTCAAATACTTGCATTTAAACAGTGCTTGCTGGACAACCTGCAAGATATCAAGGAAATGAATGGGTCACATCCTTCGTGGAATGATGCCGAAAACCCGGATGAATTTACGTGGCTCAAGTACGACCCGGTAGTCAAAAAGTAGGAGGTCGCATGTGGAATGATAACGACGTAAGTCTCTTAGTTCTAATCATTCTCGTTCTGAGCTTGTCAATTGGTGCTACAATAGGTAGGATTAGTGGAAGAACCGCAGGCTATGAAGCCGCCTATATTGACTATAAGCTCGACAAAATTGAAGAAGTAGTGCAAAAAGAGCATGCAGAACTATGGGTGAGGCTAAACCTCTTGCAAAAGAACCCGCCCGGAGAACGGAGGTAAAGTGCCAAAATTCACAATTAACGATATTATGACACTGGAAAAAAAACTGAAGAATGAGAGTTTCGTTGAAACCAGGAAAAACGCCCAGAACCTTCTAGACCAAGAAGGAATGCGGTGGGCAGAATATCTTGCCAGACGTGCACTTGAGTTAACTACTAAACTTGATATTCCGCTGGCCTTGGCGATGCAATCAATCTTCCTAGTCGGAATCCAGCAAGGAGCAGACATGGAAGCTAAAAAACACAATGGAGAAGAACCCCAGATGACTGTCAATCTTCAGTTTATGCAGTAACTAATCATCCTAGAAAAAGACGTTCCGAAAGAGTAGGAGTCTCTTATGTAGAGGCCCCTACCTAAGTTAATTACGCATGTACCCTTTCTAATATGCCTTTATTGGTAGTCCCACTACCCCAATAAGGTATATTTAATGAATATTCGGGATAATCAAGATAGCACATACATGAGGGTTGTCTCACAAACCTCTTCCAGTTCTTGACTTATCTCTTTCGTCTCCTTTCAAACTGCTGGTGGCCAACTCCAATTGTCGCCAGCAAAACAAAAAATTTGGTTTCTGTTTTCCCCGCGGTCCCGGCCAGCCTGAGGAGGGCGGAGCAGCTAAACGGTAAAGCGGTCTGACCAACGGCTCATACCCGGAGGTGGCGGGGTTCAACTCCCCGTCGCCGTTTGGCTGAAAAATGTAAAAGAAAGGAAAATTAAAATGGATCGACCATTAACTTGGTGGTTACGGTTATTGGTAAAAAGCCTTCTGCGACTCAACTGGTTCGCTTACCGATTCCTCACAAAGTCCAAATTTAGAATGGTGGCGGATGGAAAAGACATAACACACATCACCAATGACTTGCTCTTTATCGAGGACGAAATTGGTCACTTATCTCGGATGCTTCTACGAGATTCCTTTTTGAGACAAGGTATCATTACCCCAGAAACAACAGACCAGTATAGGAACCCCTATCTTGTTGGGAAGTAAAGGAGAAGAGACTATGGAAGAAGTGATTTTGCTAAGGGCGGCGGTGCTACAGATGGCAGAGTGTGAGTCTGTCATCCTCCGCATCAAGTAGTCTGGGTCGCACATATAGATTCTACAGATTCTATAGAGAATATACAGAATCTTTGCCACGATCACTACTGCTCGACGATGGCGTTTGAACCACTGCACTGTGGTTCGAGCCAAACCTTCAATGCTGTTGTAGGAGTCCATTGGGCACCTCCTGTTATTGGTGGCTGCCCCACCCTAAGCGCGCCCCTTAGACTAGAGGCAGGTTCCCGGTTGTGCCCCTACCAGGTGCTCCATAGGCGGGTGCGAGCACTGGACACTTACAATAAATTTGTCTGTTGTCAACGCTTATTTGGTAAGTGAATAATTCCGAAAAAATTAAGAAACACTCTACATCGTAGAGTCTAATCGACCCTAGAAGGGAAAGAGGAAGAAAAGATGAAGGTATTTGTAAATGGAACAGTTGGAATGGTTGTGTCTGGTGTGGACAACAAGAAGGAAGCTAACGCGTTGCTTTACGACAAGTTGTCCAAGACAGACGGATTTGATGAAGGCAACTTCAAAATGCTCGTCGCCAAAGCAACCAAGGAAGTGCGACTCGACAAACCGCGAGTTACGCACGTAGCGTAAAGCTAAGACCTGAGCAGGTCGGTAAAAGGCTCGTCAAAATTTAAATATGCAAACAACGAAAGAGGATTAAATGCTTGACAAGACTACGATACACCGATTGCACGAGTTGTGTTCTCGTTTGTGTAGTACCGAGGATCGTAAGCACGCTATAAAGATAGTATTTGCCAAAACCCCAGCAACCATTCGATCCAAAGAGTGCAAAAGACAAAGTCTTATTAACTACATTAAATCTCTGACTTCTGAGCAAAAGGCAGCTTTTATTACAGAAAGGATAAGGAATGCAGATACTCGTAAAGTAGTGCGTGCCCAGCGAGCCATGCTATTCCACGAAGATTTGAAAAACTCGATTGCGGGGTTACTAGAAGAAGCACAATATATCAATCCTAATATCCATCCGATGTTCTCTCATTATTATGGGTGGAGATGGGGCGGTTATGACTTTATGAAGATGCTGAAAGCGACCACCTGCTTGCTTGTGGACCATGAGACTTACGAAGTATGTGCAAAAGGGATTACACTGGTGTCTGAACTAGACAACCCAAGTCGACTGAAAGGAAGACACCAGTCGCTCGAACGAGCACTGGTGGCCTTTAAAGAAAAATACACTTCTCTTCCAGTAAGACGAGACGAAGCAAAAGAGATGGTTGAATGGGTAGATTCTGAAGCCAACTACATGGCAAATTGGGTTGCCAAATCTGTGTTTCTACCTGACCCAGGTCAACTAACACAAGTTGAACTCGAGAAGGTTAACCAATGGAAAACTCGGCGAGTGGCCCGACAGATAAAACAACAAGCAGTATAGAGGCGGGAGACCGTGTGTGGTGCGATAATGACACAGTAATCGTGGTTCACATTATCCCCGCACATGATCGGCCCACGGATCACGATGCCCGGATTGATGCGGGGGTCATTAAATATATGAAGCCACCTTCTGAGAAATTTCCTCCGCAACAAGCACGAGAATCAATAGAGTGCTGGAAGAAGTGGCATGAAGATATGTATATTGTTTGTAATTCACCAAACAGTCGATGGGTATGCAGAACCCGACGCGTGAGGTTAACAGACCTATCGACAACTCCACCGGCTGTAGTGGAAAATACAATTAAACCCCCAAAGAAACGTTTTCGTCGGTAGTCAATGCTCTGTGCTTTTATGAATGAACTAATCAAGAGGGTAATTCCTACAAGTCAAAATTGTTATTAATAGATTAGTCATTTATTGAGACCCCACAGCCTAATATTAAGTGATATAAATAGTAGATGCATAAAGGTTAGTGGGTAGTTAGAAGAAGCATGGAGGAGAGATGCTCGAGTACTATAATGTGAACCGACGGAAGTATGACCGCTTTGGTAGCGTGAGGAGTGACTACAATAGGACGTTCCTGAGAATGGATTACCGTACGGCAGCGGCAATATGTGTGTCTGGGGCACAAATAGCCGGTATGTTGTTAAAAACAGTCGCCGCCTTGACATTTAAGAGGAATCCATACGCACTTCCTCGTTGATCAGAAAATATTGCAATTAATACAGGAGACTTAATTGTGTTTACAGAAGACCACGATGAAATATTTGTGCGGATTATTGGCAACCTAGTATCTGATCCGCAATTACCAAAGAACGCAAAACGAAAAAGATGTTTTTGTAAACTGGCTTCTAACGCCCCCGCCCGACGTTATGATCGGAGGACGGGACAGAAAATTCCGGATAAAGAACGAAACAAAACACGTACTATTTTTCATTTAACTGTAGAGGACAATAAAGCCACAGATCGGTTTATGCAGGATTTCAAGTCCGGCGACCGAGTCATAATTGAAGGCTACTGTATCACCAAGAAACGCCAGAAAATGTCATATTCACAAAAGTCCAAATGTTGGATACCGTGTATTATCGATATTGATGGTGACCAACAAAATATTGAACACGTTATGGAAGACCAATTTCATGTGACCGTCATCTATGCTGCCCATATAGGTTCGACTAGGCGTAGCAAGCCTAAGCAACACCAGAACACGGCAGTATGCTAGTACGCTCCCTCGGGTAGCCTACACAGCACTATAGGGTGCTAATAATTAAACTGGAGGACACTGAATGCCTAGTGCCCAACAACCCAAATTCAATTCACAAATGTATAGTTTCTCTGGGTTTGGAATACACGCTGACCCTGTGTTGGGTCGAGTGTATAATAAATTTACTGGTGATCCCATCGCACCACACATCAACCACCGGAAAGGGCAAACAATGGAAATACCCTTGCCCATGAACATGGGTGGACATCCGCTAGGCAGTGGGCGCACAATGCGGCTGAACCGCCTTATATGTTGGGCAGCATGGGGAGCCCCACCCATTTATATGAAACGCCCCATGGCAATACACAAGAATGGGGATTTCACAGATAACCGAGGAGAAAATCTTATGTGGGATAGTGGTAAATATTGTGCTCGCCAGGCCATTCTATCCGGGCGCTTACCTTGCAAGCTACTTCCCCATGTAGGCACAATACGAGATTTGGCAACCGCGGGCATGGCTGCTAACCTAGATGCGGTTGCAACTGCTCTGAACGTGTTCACTGTGAGTGCAATACAAAATGTTATCACAGGTAAGACATTCAACTGGTTACCCACTGAGCCCAACCCTGCCGGGGTTCCCGCGAGTATATTAGACAGGTTGGTGCGGCAGAATGAGCTTTGGTTAAGTAGGGACGCTGCCATCAAACGTGAACATAGAGAGGCTGCTAACCCACAAAAGATATGACTTGGATATTGAAGGGGAGGTAAAGTATGATTAGGATAGCGAAAGCTGAAAAGATAATTTCTAAGCCAACTGCCCGCGACTATGCAGAAGGAATACGCCTGCAGAAACGTGCCAACGCCATGTTTGTACGAGGTGAGACTAGCTCTGATTACGCTACGATTAGAAGGTCTGCTGAAGAACACCTAGGTTTCTGGGATTGGCAGAACAGGGTACCCGAGTGGAGACGAGTGGGGATAACTGATACTACCAATCTTCGCCCTCGTGCTTGTTGTTGCGTTGGCGATGAAAAGGGAGAGTGTGCTTACCTCCCAGCGGGCAGTCAGCCATGTAGGGACAACGACTGCCCAACATAATTGCTGTTCTTATTGGTACTTGGGGTGTTCTACCCCAAGTGCCGAGTAAAAAGGTAAAATGGTAGCAATAGAAATTGACAATTATATACGAATCTCAGGTATATCTAAGGCTCTGTTTACGCAGTTGCGGAAACGCCTTACTTATGATAATCCCTCCTTTGTAAATGCTACAAAATACGGGCGGGGATTTGTTGGTCGGGGGATTCCGAGTACATTACGCACGTGGGATTTTGTTGATAACCAACTATGTCTCCCCCGAGGCATAATGATGGAGCTTTTTACGTTGCTCGGAGACCATGGAATTAAGTTTAATGTAACCGACCGCCGTAACTTCGTTTGTTGCACAGAAGCCCCAATACAGCAAATTGAATTACGAGACTATCAAGAAGATTTAGTTTCGCACGCTGCGATCTATCCAGGCGCTGGCTATGTTATTCAGTCGCCTCCGGGCACAGGTAAAACGCTGTGCGGGCTAGAGCTAGCACGACGGGAGAGTCGGAAGACCTTATGGATTACTCATACTAAAGAGTTAGCCCAACAGACTATGTTGGCGGCGTCAGACGAAGCAAAGGTCAAGGTGCTGGCGCTTCCTAAGAAGGACATTGGTTTTATTGGTAGTGGTAACTTTAAAATTGGCGAGTTTCTAACTATTGCCCTCATACAAAGTCTGCAACGTAAACCAGAAGCTTTAGAACAATTAAAGTATGAGTTTGGCACAATCATTATTGACGAAGTGCACCATTCTCCGGCTACTACCTGGAGACATGTGATATACCAGTTCGCACCCGCCAAGACTATTGGCTTAACAGCTACTTCCTACCGCCCTGACGGGCTCAGTCAAATGCTGTTCGACTGTATTGGTCCCGTAGTAGCGTGTTCAAATAAAGAGCTACTAGTAAAAGCCGGTGTTATGATTGTGCCTGATTACTATATCTACTACACCGGGCGAAGTTACAGCGGGGAGTCTTTCCAAGAAATCGTATCACACCTTGTTGATGACCCCAGCAGAAACCGGGACATACTGTCCCTAATAATAGACAACACGAGCCGTGAAGAAAACAACGTAGTGTTATTTCTGAGTAGTCGTGTTAAGCACGTGAACGAGATAGAACGATATTGCTATGACTACGGAGTAAATACTGTAAAATTGATTGGTAGCTTATCTAAACTTGAACGTTCTCTTGCCTATGAGCGTCTACGTAGCAATCCAGGTGTTATTCTAGCTACAGACAAACTCTTGGGAGAAGGCTTTGATCACCCCCCCATTAACACAATTATTATAGGTACTCCGTTTAAGAATCCTGTGGTTCTAGAACAAATGGTAGGTAGAGCACAACGTTTACGTGAAGGAAAGACATTCGCACGTATAATTGACATGTCCGACAATAACGCTATGCTTGCCAAGCAGTCTAACACGAGAAGAGCCATCGCAGCGGGTCTGGGTATGGATGTCGCAGTCTACCCATGGAGGCTGAATGCTATATAGTGCTACACAGAAATTAAGAAAAGGTTTAACCCCGGAATGCATGAAGGACGTACCACCACAAGCAATAGAAGCCTATAGTGAATTAATAGGTTTATTGTATATGATAACAACCAAGTGTCTACCTTACGCAAGCAACTTTCAAGATTACGAAGATGCAGAATCTGATGCACTTCTTCGTGGAATAAGCTATATCCGTAATGTAAGCACCCGGCATAAGGAGACCGCCTATTCTTGGAGTAAAGTAGAATGGAAAAGACGTTTATACAGCCGGTTTTACGATGGGGTGATAGAGAGTGCAAAATATCTGCTGTATCCCTTCAACCTACCAAGAGCTATTAGATTCAGTCTTAAGAAGTACTCTGATGCAGTAGGTATTCTTCAGAAATATAGTAGATTAAGTAATATTCGCTCTTCTGTGCTTTACAAGTCCATATTGTTGAAACGTTGCTCGATTGACACTATAGCTAAATGCAAAAAATGCATATTCAAATTAGCAGAGTGCCCACTTACGGTAATTTCCACTGATGATTTACAAACGTTGCATTCGCTCGTAACTAACTCCGACCAGAGTCTTAGCCACTATGCAGACTACTATCACAACACCCCTTACAAGATATGGATACGGATAATGGAAAGCCTTAAGGATTTTTCCTCATTTCAAGTTGATAAACAAGAACTTCCAGCATCCTATGATATGGAACGTGGACTTACCCTAAAACGTGTTCAACAAAAGATGAAAAAAATACATCCCAAGTTGTTCGACATATATTGTCAGTTAATGACTAGTGTAGACACCGACGCTTTGAATACTCAATTGTACTTTCCGCCAATAAAAAGTTGGCAAAGTCGCATCATTCGGGAGGATTACGGTATAAAACCTATCGAATTAAGGAGATTATTAAAACAGGGTGACAGACTCATAAATGCATTCAGACAGCATGAGGGACTTCTACCAATTCAAAGAACTGTTTATTCAAAATCTACTACGCCCTAAGCCGTCTATCTTGCTAGTGAAGTGGTTAGGTAACGGTATGCTAAAAAAACACTTTAATCGCTTGCATAAGAGTGCGGCAGTAAAACAAGATGTTGCTTTTCATGTAGATAATGTGTTCTTACACTGTGTAAAGACCTGTGATGCGACCCCGCCAAATGTAACTTTACGCTGGGCAGGATTATTGCATGACTTAGGAAAAGTGGACACAGTAGCAACTGTGCTTATGTGCAATAGATATTGGCCCAGGCCGAGGAGTGTGGAGTTCTGCCCTTTCAAAAATAAGAGTTGCTATCCCCAGTGTAAAAGTACAATAAGGCGTATTACATTCTATAGACACGAGATTGTGGGTGAGCGTGTGGCATTAGCAACTATGCGAAAATTTCAGGTTAAGAAGCCTCTACAGTCGAATGTGGTCACATTGGTGGGGGGACATATGTATAATTATACATCTCGATGGACCGATAACGGGTTAGCACGCTTTGTGTCTAAATATGGTATAACTCACGAAGACTTGAAACGCCCAGATGAATTTCCATTGTTCTGCTTAAGAATTGCTGATAGAATGAGTCGTGGGCTTGAACCTGTCACGCCCCGCCAACGGGAATTCGAGGAGAGATTGAGAGGATTTTTGGAATGACTATAAGATACGCAATAATCACCATTCTAATTCTACCATTATTAGTAGATTACGGATATGCACGCAAAAGACACGACAATAAGTTGGTTAACACCAACTATGTGATCGACCCAGAAGTATTAAAAGCCCATGAAGCTCGTTTCGGGCGAAGTTCATTTGAGAGAAAGTGGGCTGAGGATAGTCGAGGACGTTTAAAGCACGTAGTAGTGCCAGTAAGTCGCATACCATCCTTAGTTAATACGGAGCCAGGGGAAAAAAATTTAGAAATCACGGAAAACGAAATTCTGTTCGAAATTCCGATTTTGCCAAAATTTCCCGAGGATGTTCCGTATAAACCAACTATTGTAAAACTAAACAGCATCTTTACCAGTCTGATCCCTACTCCTTCCGCACGCATTTTTAAGTGGGGGAAGACCGACAAAGTGCACCGAGGACCTACTCGTTAGATTATGTATCAATTTTCTGACCAAATTGTTATATCGAAAGGGAATACTAAAATAGGTAATACTCCGAACGTGAGTTTGCCTCCAATAGTGTCGTGTCAAAAAGATATTCCTTGTGCCAAAGAGGGTTGTTACTCCTTGAAAGCGATGCGAAGATTTGCTTGTGTACGTGCTGCTCGTGAGCACAACTGGGATGTTCTGAGTAAAGACCACAACAGATTTTTTAGAGATATAGAAGCGTATATAATTGAGAAGAGACCTGATCGGTTTAGGTGGCATGTTGATGGGGATATCCCCTCACAGCATTACCTGGATAGTATGCAAGAAATTGCTAGAAGGTTGCCTGCCATAAGAATGCTAGCATTTACAAAAAACTATTCACTCGATTTATCCAACCTACCGCAGAATCTGGTGATTATTCCTTCTATGTGGATAGAGTTTGGAAGACCAGAAACATTTAAAGATCGTCCAATAGCATGGTTGTATGACCCGCGTAAACCTGATTGCAGGATTATGGGAAACTACTTTACATGCGTAGGGAAGTGCACAGGTTGTTGGAAATGTTGGAATATCAGTATATTGGAAAAAGACGTTGTATTTTACAGACATTAATTGCTAAAGAGGAAAAAGTATGAAGGTTCCAGTAGGAATTACGAATGCTATCAATGAAATTTTTAGATTACGTAAAGAAATTGATATGTTCAAGAAACAGGAAACAGATCTTGTGATTACTGTGAAGGAATATATGTCTAACAACAGAGTGCTAATTATAGACACGGACCGCGTGTCTGCACAGTATTCAGAGAGAACAACATTGATACCTGACCCAGATAAACTCTACGATGCTCTAGAAAATGACTGGATGCGTTTTATATCCTGTGTATCCGTTAGGCTGGACTCCAACACAAGCAAACGTGTGTGGGGCGTACGAGAGTTTTTGGGCGAAGAAGATATAAAGAATATCAGTAAAATAGAAACCACACCAATTCTATCGGTAAAACTTCTGAAGGCGACCGCTCCAGAAAAGCAACCCAAGGTGCGGCCTGCCAATGCTGCCCCGGTACGACGAGCTAAAGCTTAATGTCTAACAGATTAACAATTCAATTCTGTAAATTTGTAGACTATACCAGAGAGGGCAATATTCTTGATACACATTGGGGTTACCGAATATACGACGATGACGAACAGGATTACGATAGTGGTTGGAACAGTTTAAATCAACTGTGCGATGCGATTACTCCAGATAATATTTTTAAATTTGTTGAAGAAAATCACCCCAATTTTGTTTTTGGAACTCTGCGTGGTATAAAACTTAACGGTGCCTGGGTAACGAACCCCAAGGAGCAAAATGGTAAAGATGAATGATATATGGACAACATTTGACAAAGCCTTGGAAGTCAATGTTTGCGTAATTGTTAAACGTAGACTGGGGAAAGGGAAAAGGTATGAGTATCAGGAAGTGTGCATGTTTCGTGGAGATTGGAACGATCTGGTGCACGAACTCTACATAACCTACAACCAGTTTGTTGATCAAGTAGAGCATCTTAGTAAGAAGCAAGCAATATATGAGCGTCTCGATATGATTGCGAGTGAGCTGGAGAGAAGGAACTCCTCATACGAGTTCGTGTTGCCTGACTTTACTGACGAATGGTTCGTTGCATACTGTAAGCCCGCGGTCTTCAGGATAGATGGGGAGGGCAACTTAGGATGACCGCATTTTATGATGCACCAATGTTCAGACAGTTACCTGGGCTGCCCCCAAAGCCAGAGGTGCCAGCGGTGCCTGTAAGTAACGTAGGCTTGCATACTCCACCCACACCCCTCACACGCAGTCTGATGGATAAGCTAATGCAGGCATTGGGGATGGATTTGGCAGGAGACTTCACAGTAACAGAACAAGTAGGTTGGGAAGGGCCTCTGGTAATTACTGCGTATAATCTTAACGGGCTGACTCAAACTAAGAGCCACGCGAATTGGGATCGGATGATGCGGGAAACGCTCACACCCAAGTTGCAAGAACTAAGGAAGAGATTAGATGACTCAATCGATCGACTCACCCGTGCCGTCGCCTAGTAGACGGTGGCAGATCGGGTTGGCCCTAACCATTCTAATTGTTTTCTTACTCTCACTCATCCTAGTGAATAACACCTTCAACTTCAACAAGATCGAACGGGCATTAGATAACCTACAATATAAACCAATAGACAGTTCGAGTGTAACTCCTGCAGAAATGCAGGAGTTACGCCACAAAATAAATTCGATAGAGCGGTTTATAAGAACAACCCCGCTAGTGGAGTGTGGTAATGATATTAAACGATGAGAAGAAGCAGGCTTTCTCAGAGATGCTATGCCGTGCTGCGGCTGTAGATATCCTCCTACATGATCATCCTACACCAGATCCTGATTCAATGGCGAGTGCATTAGGATTAGAGAAATTGATACGGGACAAGTTTGACAAACCGGTAATGATTTGGGGAGTGCCCCCAAACCAAACACAAAATCGGTTAATGGTTAGTGAACTAGATATTACTTTACACGACCCCCGCAAATGGGCAGGGTATAGTCGTAATCCCACTTGCGTTCTTGTAGATTGTAATGCTAAGGCGGGCAGTCTTACACTGTGTGATACCGCGAATACCCCCAAAGAAAATGTCTGGACAATTGACCACCACTGCGACAAAGATAGCCCGGTGGGTAGCAATGTGGATATGCACGCTGTGGGGTCTGCCTCCACTATAATAACAGAATACCTACAGAGTTTTGATATCACCTTCTCTTCTGAATCAAGAAAAGATGAAGGAGTAGCAACTGCACTGATGCTCGGGCTTATGACAGACACAGAAAACCTCTTAAGAGATAATGTGGACGCAACCAGAGATATTCCCGCTTTTCTCTATCTAAAAGAGCACTACGATCCACACTTGTACCACAAGCTGATGCGTTATGACTTTCCTGCTTATTTCTACGACTGTCTTCGTATCTCTGATAGCAGCAAAATAATCTCGGAGCCCTTTGGCATATACAATCTAGGCTTCCTGAAAGAAGAACGTGCAGGAGTGATATCACAGATCGCCGATCTATGGATGCGACGAGAACGCCTGCATATAGTCGTTGTATATGCTATCGTAGGAAAAGAACTGTGGGCTTCAGTACGCACAAAGAACGGCGGGGGCAAGGCATCAGAAATAGCACGTGCTCTTTTCCCTGACTGCGGTGCAGGGGGTGGGGATCATGCCGCAGGGGCCTCCATGCGATTCAATTCCTTTATAGACGTAGATATGCTCGACGAAGACTCGAAGCAGGAACTACTGCACATCACAACCAAAGTGCTTGTAGCACGGGCAAAGAAAATCGCTGATCTGGACGAATAGTGAAAATTACAGTTGATGTAGGACACGAATGTTATGTGGGATGTGGTAAGTGTTATGGTACCGGAGAAGGTTGGTCGGAAAACTCTTCTTGCGTACAATGCCGAGGTAGGGGTTATATACGCGGCAGAGGAGAGGTATCTGACCTAATCACTGTCTCTGTGGACCGACGAATGGGTACCTTTGAAATTGTTACTGGGTTTGAACAGTGCGACTACTGTGGAAAAGACCTAGGGAAATTGATAGTAGAAGAATTAAAAATCGGAGGTTATTTATGATGGACATGCGGGAGGAGTACTCAGAAATTACTAACCTGTGGGACGCACTAATAGATATATACCCGGAATGTGCAGATATCCTTGAGTTTGATCTAATGACTGAACAAGCAGTCATTGTCAAGTCCGGTAACCAGTGGTGTATCTATTCTGAATCCGGTAAGCGACTCGGGTGCTATCCCACTAAGCCACAAGCAAAGAAACGGCTGAAGCAGATTGAAATGTTTAAACACATGAAAGAGAACAAGGGAACAGAGGAGATAGCTCGTCAGGAGTGCTCATGTCGGGAGTGCCTCGCTGAATTTTTTGTGCGAGGAAGATGCGACCAAAGCACATGCCCAGTCTGCGGAGCTAGTGGAGAGGATCTGGATGAGTTAACAGGGTTGGTATAGGAGGGAGCTTATTGGTATTACCGAACATGACATAAGAGCATTGCACCTTGCTGCAGAGGTTGCGTATAATAGCACCTACAAACAGCGGCATGGTGCGATCCTCTACAAGAGAAGAAACATAATTAGTGTTGGCTTTAATCAAAAGAAAACTCATCCAAAGGCTCTTCCTTTCTACAAGTATCCTTACCAACATGCAGAGTTTATGTGTGTCCGTTTAGCCGAAGGTATAGACAAAGATGGTACTAGCATCGTTTCCGTTCGAATAAATCGAACAGGCGACTTGCTCAATTCCCGTCCGTGTAGTGAATGCATCCGGCTTCTGGAGCATCACCGAATCGCTAACATGCTATACATCTCTAATGGACAAATCATAAAAGAGAAACTCAAATAACAGCGGAGGGAATTGTTGGGCACTAACGTAACCAAGGTTTCTGGTCCGGATGCACATCCGTTCACAAATACAATTGAATATACCTTACTCTCTTGCGGGAATATCAATATTAACTCTAACAAGTTTTACATGGTAGAATTACAAGAAGACCCAACTACCAAACGCTATCGTGTTTTTACTAACTACGGTAGAATTGGAGGTTCTAGCGTATACGAAGAGCGCGGACCATGGCACGATGAAGGCTCCGCCCGACATACTTACAATGAAATTGTAAGGCAGAAACAGCGTGGTAAGTCAGGAGGAACTTCCAAATACGAGATAGTTGAAATCTTATGTCCTACCGTTGGCTCTCTTAATATTAGAAGCAAAGTAAATCAAATCTCAGTTCTCCCGCCCAGAGACCTCATTGAAAAGGTGGGTAGTAGATATGACCCCCGCGTTCTGCGATTGCTGCGCCAGTTTGCATAAGAGAACATACATAAGATTAAGTCTAACACAGCTATTTCCTTCACCAGTAGCGGCATGGAAACAGCCCTAGGACCCGTCACGGAGCTGCACATTCTGCGTGCTAGAGAAGCTCTTGACACCATCAAACTGAACTTGGATAAAGGTGGTAATGAAGTCAATATCGCTAACAATTTGTTCTTCAGTCTTATCCCCCACAAATTTGGGCGGAAGATACGTGCCGAAGATATTATTGACTCGGATAACAAGTTAGTCGAGAAATACGACTTGCTAGACCAGCTAGCCACGGCAACTAAGCTGGGGATTAATAACAACACTGACACAGAAGAGTTTAACCAACTGGACACGGATATAATTGTTATAGAAGACCCTAAAGTTTACAATAGAATAGTAAAAGCTATCGAAACATCACGAAGACATCGTGATTTGGATGCCTGGAAAGTGAGGTCGATTTATGAAGTAAAGATTGGACCTGAACGAGAAAGATTCGAAGCAAGAGGAAAACAACGCGGTAATCTAATGCAACTATTCCATGGTACACAAAATGGAAACCTGCTATCAATTATTCTCGGGGGACTTATTATCCCGCCCCTGTCTAGCGGAGATAACTACACGATTGCTGGGCGTATGTTTGGCAATGGAATTTATGGAGCTAACAGCTCTACAAAATCTCTCAATTATAGTACTGGCTATTGGTCGGGACGCCAGAATAAATTTGACAACGTGTTCCTTCTACGAATAACATTCGCAATGGGAAAAGTTTATGAAATTTCTGGCTCTTGTGCGGGAGGGCCGCCCGGCGGGTATGACAGCCTTGCAGCCTACGCCAGTAAAACTGGGTTGAGAAACGATGAGTTTATTGTATATTCTCTTGAACAATGTACAATTACACACTTGATTGAGCTATCAAAATAGGAGAGCACTTTTGTTTGAAGACGGAAAATACCCAATTAAGTCAATTAAAGAAATATCCAATTGTGCAATTGAAACTATTATAGATGTTCTTAGGGGGTCAGAAGAATGTACTCCTACCAGAAATGTCCTATACTGCATGATGACCGAGATTGGCTCTGAGTGGACCAATAAGCTGGGTAACTGGCCCAAGCGATTTGCTAAAGTATTAAAGAAAAATGGGTACAAAGCATCCAACGATCTCCTTTCTAAAGTAGGCAAGGTTGCTCGTGAATCTTGTATAACTGTTTCGAATAACCAATTGATAGTTACATCTGATTTCGATTGGAAACCAGGCGACTATGGTGACCATGACTCATGTTTTTGGACTTGCCGATCTGCGGCACGTTATATTATATCTAAACTAGGTGGCAAAGCCCTCCTAATACACGGAGCTAACAATGATCCCAAGGCACGTGCTTGGTGCATTCCATACAATGATCCAAAATTTATTGAAGAAGCACACGTTATATTCAACGTCTACAGTGGCTCGGGGGAACACCTGAACATTGTATCGTTTGCCAGAATATTTTCTGACATATTCAACCGCTCATACTACCGTAACGTTGATGTGTCCTACATGGATGACATCGAAGGTGCCCTGTGGATAAACAATGGGCGTGGGTATATAGTAGGAGCACAGGAAGTGTCTGATTGCGAAGCTGTAGATTTTAAGTATCGCATTACGTGCACCAAATGTGGACGTAGTCATCCACATACTGCTGTATGGCACGGCGACGACATAATTGTATGTGGAGAGTGCGAAGATGGGCAGATTGCGTGCTATGAATGCGGGAGGCTGATTCGGGAGAACGACGCCTATTATGAGCACGAGGAATCTGAGGACCCATTCTGCGAAGATTGCTTTACCCAAAGATTCACCAAATGCCAACGATGCCCCGGTTATGCTGACAGAGAGAATTGCCACACTGTTAAGGGCGAAGTTTGGTGCCACAGTTGCTTTGATGGGTTCGCCACACACTGCGATTTCTGTAGTGGCTGGGATGATGTAGATCGTTTAGTCCCCGTTATGGGCAAAGATCGTGAAGAACTATGGCTTTGTGGTGAGTGCTGTGAGGGGCATGCTCTACAGTGTGACGCATGTGGCAAAGGTTGCCTCGCAGGTGTCTTGACTAAAGTTGGCAAAGGTTACTACGTGTGCCCGGTTTGTCTTGATCAAGAGTACACAATTTGCGTTAAATGTGGGGTAGTTTCCAAAAATGATGGTCATGATGATTGTTCCGTGTGTCGGGCCGAAAGAGAGAAAGTAGCATGAAAGTTGATATCGCCGCTCTACGTAAACTATGCACTATGAAAGAAAAGAAAGTTAGGCGGTTCTTACTTAGTGTAATTCCAGACCTCGAAAACCGTGAACATTTTCTCTACAGAGAGACCTCTGGTGCAACGGTACTCGCAGTGGCCCACATGGATGTGGTCTCCGAGTCCTCAAGCTTTGACTCCTTCAGCACTCCTGATGATATTATGGTATTCAGTCCCGCTCTTGATGACCGCCTAGGGGTATTCACTATGACACACCTTCTGAAACAATTTGGTTTAGAAATGGATTTACTCTTTACCACTGATGAAGAGCGGTGCTCCTCTACTGCAGAGGAATTCGTAGACTACTGTGGCAAGGACTACAATTGGATAGTTGGGCTTGATAGAAAAGGCTCTGATGTAGTTCTGTATGATTACGATACTAACACTGACTTTGTAGACGCTTTGAAAGCAGCCGAGTTCAAGCTTAGCTTAGGTTCCTTCTCTGATATCAGTTATATGGAGCCTATGCAAACGTCCGCGTTCAATATGGGTATAGGCTACCACTTCCAGCACACCAACAAGTGCTGTGCATCCATGCTAGAATTAGCTGGGCAACTCAGAAAATTGAAATCGTTCTTTGATGCATTTTCTGAAACAAAGTTTACTCACACTCCTGAGCCACGCACCTTAAGCGGGGCAGCTACATGGTCTGCTCCAGGTAAGTGGAGTGGCATACGCAAGAGCAATAGAGACCCATGGTGGGAACGAGAAGAAGACACTATCGGACGCCAATACTATAATGAGCACGACGAAACACCCCTAGACCGTAGACGAAAAAGCAATGATTCTTCTGACTATACAGATGACTTTGATTACGATGACAAAGATGATTACTTGGGGGATTACGGACGTATAAAACTTGCTTTATGAATAACTACACCTTAAACAAAAAGGAGAAACATGCCTAATAATACATTATTACTAGAGGTTATAAACTACTTCGTCCAAAATGAAAAACTGTTTACTTCGGTAGACATTGCTAACACTATTAAACTGTCTGGTACGTGGATAAGTAACGCACATGTGGCTAAATTTCTGCGCGATCAAATGTCCGAAATTGCACCCCACTATTACAATGCTTCCATCGAAGTTACAATCCCAGCTTCCAAAGAACTCACTCTAGCTACCCTCTACTACCCACCCACAAACTGTCCCGCTGATTATACAGCTGATCAGCGAGCACAGCGTGCGCTGGCTCCGCAAGAAGTAACTGAACTAGAGGAAGAAGCTGAGTCATTACGGGATCCGACTGCTTACCAAACTGGATTAATAGCAACCAGACTAGAAAGTGTCCCGCGTCCGCACATCGCTATCAATATTAACATCAATCTACCCAACGATACAGAAATAAAATAATGCCTTGGATAATACAAGGTGAGAAGCGTCGGGACCTAATCCGACGCTTCGTCCATCTACAGATGCAACAGGTTTACCGCCGTATAATATCTTATACAAATAAGCAGATGTCTGTAGAAGACTTATGCTTAGATAACCTGCTAGATTGGATACCTAACGAACTAGTGGCAGGATTCATGGAGGAACCCACATCTGCAGAGGAACGAACAGAGATGTCTGATATCTATGACACACTAGCTTTACACACGGAGGTAGATGACCCATGTCACTAAATGCTTTAGAGATAATGAATAATGAAGCCTCAATCACAGAGCTCAATCGAGCACTAAATGTACTGGAAAATTATCATGTCCATCAGAAATTCAATACCCTGGAATGTGCTATAGGAGACGTAAAAGCCAAAATTGCACAAATCGAATTCGAAAATAAAAAACTCAAGGGAGAATTACTCGTCTGTCCTAGCTGTAATAGTTGGTATATTGAGTTCTCAGTAGTATTCAGTATGATAAGGTCATGGACTCAATTACGGTGTGGAGAGAGTCCACACAGGGCTAATTGTAGAACGACAAGAATATTCGAGAAGCTCAATACACCTATAGAGTTTGTTTGCCTAACCTGTGGACATATATGGGGAGGAAAGGGACCCGTTGACCAATGGCTCCAAGAATGATACCAATCTTAAAGGGAACACATGTTGGGCACGTGCTAACAGGCAGTATGCCGGAAGAAAAGAAACTGACAACTTTAGAAGAACAGGGAATATTTCTTCTCATTGACGAGATCGACCACGAAAACTATCACGACTTTGTCGAAAAGATCGTGAAGTGGAATGCCCAGTGGGAAACTTTTGACGAAATCAACATGATTATAAACTCCTACGGCGGAGATGCCGCCGCCACATTGGGTATTGTTGACTTTATGGATTGGTCTACTATTCCTGTGCACACTTTTGCAAATGGTATTTGTGCATCAGGCGGATTCATAGTTATGATGGCGGGAGAGAAGGGACACAGAATATGTACGCCTCGTACACAATTTCTAAGCCATAACTTTAGCGGATTCGACTATGGGAACTACCCCCAATTGGTAGCTACACGGCGTGGGCAAGACATTATGTATGAGATACAGATTAGGCACTACTCACAGCATACTAATTTGAAGACAGAGGCGGACATAAGGAAGTATCTTTTACAAGACACAGACCTTTGGCTTACTCCAGAAGAGTGTCTTGCGTATGGCGTAGTAGATGTGATTACTACAGACAGGAAAGCGGCTCCAGCAGTAGTTTACTCTGGCTACGGCGATAAATCTAAACCGATTAAGAAATCAAAGAAGAAACCCGATCAAAGAAAGGAAAGTCGATGAGCCTACAGATATACGACCATGGAGATTATATTGCCAAATTTGACCCGGAAACAGGGTATTTTGAACGACACGAAACAGTTCTGGTAGGTGCAGACGGCAACGAACAACACGTGCGCCCCGAGTGGTCCCCTAATGGTCCTGAATTGGCAGATATCCATATCACTAAGTACTGCCCACTCAATTGTGCTTACTGCTACCGTGAAAGTGCAGCGGATAAGAAGCAACATATGTCTGTGAGTGACTTTAGTAACGCCATTGATACTCTAACCCCATGGGTTTGTCAAGTAGCTATTGGGGGAGGAAGTCCGCAACACCACCCCGAATTCCCCGAGCTACTACGTATCGCACGGGACAAGGGGGTGGTTCCGTCATGGACCACTAATGGTGTTGACCTCACACCCGAAATCATTGAGGCAAGTAGGAAGTATTGTGGTGCCGTAGCTGTATCGATGCACCCCGGTATCAACCCCCTGCCCGCTATTCTCAAACTGATGACAGGCGGTGTGGCTACTGCAATACATGTAGTATTGACTCATGATTTAATCGACTCATGGACTACACAACTCAGGCTGGCGAAAGTGGGCAAAGGTATGCTAGGAGGAAAGTTGCCCCTCTATAGCTGTATTTTTCTCATGCACAAGCCTATCGGTCGAGGGAATTGGGAGCAGCATCCCACATTCGTACAAAAGATGAACTTTGTCTCCGCCCTGCGTGCTTACGAAGGTAAAATTGCACTGGGTGTTGATAGTTGTGCTGCTCCATCATTGATAGCATCTACCCCGATTGAGAATTTGCCTGTTGACAACTTGGGTCCCTGCGACTCCGGATGCTTTTCAGTCTTCATTGACGAAGAGCTGAAAGTATCTCCCTGCAGTTTCAACAAAACCGATATCTTCTCATTGGAGGACACAACATTCAGTGACATTTGGCTAAACAAATTTGATGATTACCGCAATAAAGTAATAAATGCGTGCCCCGACTGTACTAGCCGAGAGATATGCCGGGGGTGTGCAGTGTTACCAGCAATCAATCCGTGTGAGAAAAAAGAAAGGACTGTGTAACAAAAAATGCTTTGTAGACCTGGATTCATAACCAACTCTTCGGGTTCCAGTTTTGTAGTAGTGACCAGAAGTCCTATCATAACAAAAGCGTTCTTGGCGAAAGTTGGCATGTCAGATTTTTTCTGGGACGGTTCTTCCTATGGTGGTTCCAATTTCTCTATAACCCTGACGGAGTTGGCAGAAATGCTGATGCCCGATGAGGAGGAAAAGAAGGACATACATAGGAGTGATGCCTATGTCAACGCTGACTGCATAGATGAAATTATATCAGACCTCGAGCAGATAATCCCGGATGCTGTTGCTAGAATAGACGGCGGAGACAGCGAAATGGCAAAATTCTACCAGGATACGTGTGCTGCATGGGACAGAATGGATGATGTTTACGACCTTTGGCAAACGTATCAGAACCTACTCAAAATGGGTTACTATGTTTTTCATCGCACCTCGAGTGATGATAATCCTGGGAAGTGGGCCGCTATGGATATGATTACGAATAAGACCTATGTGTGTAGAGGCACACAGGAGTTTGTGACTAAGACGTCACACCACTGAGCGGAGGTTTAAAATGGAGATAGCTATCGTTGCTTTTGTTTTGGCGGCGACACTGTTCATCATATTTGGATCGATAGATAAAGATTTTGGTGAAGTCATCATAGGCGGAGTTCTGCTACTCCTCACATCCATCCCCATCTACGTGATACTCCAAACAATCCCAGTAGAAGTAACAAACACCATTGTTACAAACCAGTTAGAAATTGGGTTTGATACTATCATTAAGTTCGATCGACCAGTCACAGTAAAAATTAGAACGATCAGTTACCCCTATCGAGTTAAAAATGATAGTAAACTTTATGAGATAGACACTAGAGAAATTGGTGACAGGGTATCTGAAAAATGACTTGCTCTGTATAAATATGGCAGAGTTACCTTATTTCGAAACACCTCCTATAGGAGAATTCAATGGGTACAAACGAACCCCAAACTATCGTTGCGATATCAGCTGCCGACCTTCAAAAGTTTGGCTGTCCCTATTGCGGGTATCGATCTGGCTACTCGCCCATTTCGGGACACGGAGCCGCCGCTTGGGATTGTGGAGAATGCGGTAGGACTTGCTGCATTCTTGGTGAAGGTAACACTAAGTCATCTATTGGCTTCGGTAGTTTTTATCCAGAACTTCAGGATCACCCACGGCATGGTATTCCAAAACGCGGAAGAGCCGATAAACAACCAGATTGTGGAGGTGAGTTCTTTAGATCCCGTGGTATTGGTCTCGACATAACGCCCGGATGTTTCGTCTGCGGGGGTGACAAGCGTCTCCTTAATAACATTGCAGCATTTGTGCAGTGCAAGGAGGCGGGGGTACGTGTGGTCAATATGTTCCAACAAGGCGCACGACTTGACTACCGTGATTTTGAGCCCGATCGAGTGCAGGTTAAGGTTGGTGCATGTAATGCACACCTACCCAATTTGCGCAGGCTCGATGAACTTACGCGTGATGGCGTGATAACAAGTGTACACATTAGCGAGGCAGTTGATCGGGTCGGGTTCCAAGACAACCACCACAACCGCGAGACGAAATAGGAACGTTCCTTTCATCCTGTGATGCCTTACCTATTAAACCCCCTTGGATCACGAAAATCGAGAAGTAATAAAGAGAGGATAAATGGATATAATCAGTCTCATGCTTGCTATTTGGTTAATAGCCCCCCTTATATGGGCATTTGTGGAGGAACACCCCCTTTGGCAGTTCGTGACTATAACTGGGATAGTCATATTTATAACCATATTCATATGGGTAACATTCTGGATCACCCCAATTTCTACTACCGAGGAAATCGTTACCAATAAAGTTGGCGACTTCAAATTCGATTACCCTGTCAAAGTAGTTGAGACTACGACAAGATACCCACTCCGAGCACGTACAGACGAGCATTCATACACAATCATAACAGGATGTACAGATGGCAAAGTACCGAAAAGGTGAGAGAATCAGAGTACACGTGTCGGGATGGCAAACAGATTATGCGGGTAGACTCGTCAGCATGACAAAGAAAGGTGATTCCCTTAGTATTGAGCTCGAGAAAGACAACGAGTTACCCATACTGATTATGTCACCCCGAAACCTCTTAACTATCGAAAAGGTAGGAGAAAAAAATGGCACAGAAAATAACTAAAGCCTGGCATTTCCTAACTCCCGCGGACAAACAACCCATTGTTGAGGAGTGCAAGGCTGCAGGAGTGGAGTTCATAGCGACCGGAGAAGCTAGAGTAAAGAAGCCGGTGCTCATCCCATGCCCCCGCATAGATGGTGATTATTGCACTACATATGCCTACCCTGGAAGGAAATGGTACCAATCAAAGTGTCCCTTTGCGTTCACTGAAAAAGTTGAGCAACAAGGCAAAGTTAACCCGCTAAAGGCGTCCAAGCGTGCAGCAACAGGGAGTAAATGATGGCAGGACTCATCGCGCATATTGACACAAATAGGACGGATTACAACGCAGTAAAGGCTATACCTACACCCGAACGTACTCGTACTTGGGGGACTATAGGGCACGGCGAATTCGTGGATTTGCTCACCGACGCAATAGCAGATAATGGTTACCGGGTTATTCACCAAGAATTCTCCCTATCTAAGAATGGGGGTAAGATGTTCGGGGTGCTCACCTTAGATGTTGGTGACGCTGTGGGCACACGCATGATAGGGTGCCGTAACAGTATAGATAAGTCTCTGGCAGCCGGAATCACTGCGGGGCGACGCGTGACTGTTTGTGACAACCTCTTGTTCAGTGGAGAGTTCATTTCTTACCACGTGCACTACGGAAGACTTACTATCAATATCCTCAAGGAATCTGCACAAAAAGCGATACGAGCAGTGGCAGATAAACTGGAAACCTTTGAACAATGGCATATGGGTCTGCAAAGTTACAAGATAACAAAACGAAGCGCACAGGCACTGACCTTTCGTGCTGTGGAAAACAACGTGCTCCCAGAAGGTAGCTTCGCAAAGTTTTATCAGCTATTCTTTGAGAAGAAGAATGATGAAAACCTAGCACATTATGATGATAGCCTATACGGATTCCATGGTGCTATCACACAGTTGTGGGGAAGAAACTCTCTAATTTCAACTGGCCCGCGGCATGCGGGACTGGTTGAACTGGTAAATAACGCAATCATTGATCTTGACACCAATGGAGAAATCAGAGCATGAAAAATGTTGAAATGACAATGGACGACGACAAAGTTTTGCACATCAAAATTGATACTAAGAAAACATTTGGTCCTTCCAAAACTGGAAAGACAATTATTGTGGCTTCTTCAGGAGGTAACAAACTGGTTCCGGACGAAGACAACTTATGGCTCGGATTGAACGCCTATCGTAAATAAAAAGGAGAGTGGGATGACTCCTGTCATTCTTCAACTAATAGATGAGGGTCTTATCAGAGACATTAGTATAGCAAAGTGTAGACCAAGCACAATCACTCTGGCTGACGGTAGCATTAAAAATATTAATGACAATTATCGTGCCTCTATTACATGGGAGTGGAGACTTGAGCAAGTAGATATGTTTAATACTCTTCGAGAGCTAGATGAGGCATTACTCGTGTCTGTAGTGCGGTCCGTGGATCGATTTGTCAAAGTAGGGTCACGCGTTAAAGACATGATTAATAGCCTGCCTGCTTCCTCTACTGCCCCCGCGGAAGATAGTAACGGCACGTAATAACATTCTTGAACAACCGCTGGGTTGGTTATAAACAGTGTGCCCCTACTTTCAGTGACATTCCAGCATAATAGGAGGACATATGGCAGGACACAGAATGGCTTGGACTTTATCGGAGACAATAGAATTGATTAAGAGCTATGATTTGCCCGTCCAAGAGTTAGTCAAACTATTCCCGAGACACTCACAAGCGAGTATTGAGCGTAAAATGACTCGATTGCGTAAAGAAGGTAAGATAGGGAACAAATCTGATGCTACCGTAAAAGAAGCTTACCGGTTAAGACATGCCAACACACACAGTTCGTAACAAAGAAGCAGAGCAAGTTAACAAACTAGCCCTGCAGCTCAAACATGAGTTGCAGGGTTTTCTTCTTGCCCCACTAATCAGTATGCCTAGTGTGGGCTTCGTGGATATCCCACTCTTTGGATTAAGATTTAGGCTTTCAAATGTAGAGCCTCCCGACACCGAATCATATAAAGTGCTTGAGATAACTTCTGTGGAGAAACTTGACGCCGAAGCATTGTTTGTAGAGCTAGCCTCACGCGGATATATGGGGTGGCTTAGACATAGAACCAAAGATTCTCACATCTATTATACCATCTTGCAGCACAAAGATCGATGGAAAAGACTGCTAGAGTTTGCACTCGAAAAAGCTCTGGCAGAGGGGCAAAGCCCCTACAGAATTAATCACCTGAAAGAATTATTAGCTCAACCTTTTCAACAAATATTTCATCACGACCCGACCATTTTTGATTGGCTCGTCGTATAAGGCTAAGAATAATGAAGACACTGCTATGTATAATAGTAGCCACACTCATGCTAAGTAGTTGTGCAATGTTTGACGGTCTAAAGAAAGACATTCAGTCGTGGGTGTGCCCCGAGTGCCCTATCACGAAAGAGATATCCAATACTCAGGTGCCCAATGCCCCAACCGCACAAGAACCACGCAAGGAGAAGCAATAATGGGATACTCGATGACTCAACGTGAAATCAGTTTTTTTATGGGCTGCCATGATAAACAGGCAGCTTTATCCGCATTTAGATTAGAAATGCTAGCAAAAGTGAAAACTCTGGGGGACGGTGGGGGTTGGCAAAACGGTGAGAAAGTAAAATACTGGTTTTCTTGGACCAGTAATTCTGTATTAGAACAGGCACAGGCAATCGAAGAAGTACTCGAAGAGTTCAGATGGAAACCTATCCTGGATGTCGCAGGTAACATTGTGAGTTTAGAATTTACAGGGGAGAAAATAGGACAGGAAGAATTGCTATTCGAAATAATCGCTCGTTTTGTGAGAAATGGGTCCTATATCAACATGACAGGAGAAGATGGATATATGTGGCAATGGTGTTTCGACGGGAAGCACGTAAAAGAACATGCTATATTCGCGGGGTAATAATAATGGCATCTTTTCGTTTTATGTATGGCTATAAAATTGCTACTGATCTTAAACCCAGCATTGAGGAATACAGAAAATACGTCCGGCGTACACGCGAGCAGTATCATAGTGCAGAGGATCACCAGTTTCCTATCCAAGTTGATGGGGATATTGTATATGTTGGAGCATCCGTATTTGAGGTAGGACCTGATGCTGGTAATGTTGCTTTGCAGGATATGCGGATCGGTGCTGATGAATATCACGATTGGGCAGCACACTTTTTCGACTTCTTTACGATCTTGACTGCCAATTGTCCTTCTGACTCTCCGCAATGGTATGGAAAACTTATACCTTAGGAAAAACAATGTTCAAGAGATACGCATTTATAACTAACTCCTCCTCAACGGGGTTTGTCGCGTGGGGAGTATTAGTAGACAAAGCTACGTATGACGGGCTAGATAAACTAGAAATTATGTGTAACACTACTGAAGGTAATCTGTTCAAGGAGAGTAGGGGTGGTGGGCTATTCTTTGTGGGGCACACAGATTCCTTCGAAGAGTGCTACAATTATACTATCGACGGAAACACCCGCATCTTATCGCAAGAATTAATTCGTGAAGACGACCAGTGGAGAGCAAAAACTGTAACTGATATGACATGGCATGTGAACGCACCCCGTGATGGTGCAACCTATTCTGCTTGGTATCGTGAACTACAAGCGGCCTTAAATGAAAGAAATGCATGCATCTTAGTGGGACCTGGTTGGTTCTACATCTCTTATGAGTAACTTATGGCAAATATCTTTTTCACCGCAGACACCCACTTCGGGCATACAAACATAATACGACACTCTAACCGCCCATTCTCTTGTGCAGATGAGATGGATGAAACAATAATTGAGAATTGGAATAAGAGAATAGAAAGTCCCTCAGATATAGTTTATCACCTGGGGGACTTCGCTTTCTTCTCGAGCACACTTATTGTAGACCCCCGCCAAATTTTTGCTAGATTGAAAGGTAGGAAGGTCCTAATATTGGGCAACCATGATAAAGCTCCTACCACCCATATGGGTTGGGAAGCGGTTAAAGATGTGCTATGGCTAACTGGCTTTAACCAAGCAGGCATATGGATGAGCCATTATGCACATCGTTCCTGGAAGAACTCCTTCCATGGATCATGGCACCTGTTTGGGCATAGCCACAACAAGTTAGACCCATATGGGCTTTCTTTCGACGCGGGCGTTGATGCAAACAATTTCCAACTCTGGCACATAGATGAGGTGACTAGCCGGATACAAAACCTTATTGAATACTATGCTAAGCAAGGAATAAAAAGTGTCATTGATTGAATTCAAATGTCCACATTGTGGCGAGAACATATTAGAAGAAGTTTCTTACGCCGAAGTCCGATACACTATAGACACAGTAGAAAAAGATATTGATGAAGATATAAATTTTGAAGTAGGTCCAAATCAGGAACCTATAATTGATCTGCAAGGCTTGAAAGAATATATGTGTGGTTGCTGTTTAGAACCAATAGCCACAACTAAAACAGAACTTTATGAATGGCTGGAAGAGCAAGGAATGATAGAGAATGACCAAAAATAATTACCCAAGAGATATTTATTTTGTATGTCCTGAATGCGGCAAGACCATTTTACATGAAGAAAGAACGATTGTCCAAACACAAATCGTCGAGAGAATATCAACATTAGATGAAAAAGATTTTGGCGTATCATATGACGGCGGAGGTCCAGAAAATAGAAACACGCATGCTATGCCACTGTATAAATGTGCAAATTGTTGTACCCAGTTTGCGTACGGGGAAGCAGAACTCTATAAATGGTTAATGGAAAGAGGTATGGCTTTACAATGGTATACACCAGAATGGGAACAGAAGCAGCTTGAATTAGTTAAGGTGAACAATGAGCAGAATTAAATTTGTATGCCCAAGGTGTAGGGGTGAAGTCCTCTGCTCAGTCCAAACAGTTTACGAGACGATACACATCACAGACTTAGACACACACAACAACAGCGACTGGTTGGTAGTAGGAGACGTTCTAGAAACAGATGTTGTTGATGTGTTGGGCTACGAATGTGAGTTATGCGGATATGGTATTGGTAACTCTGAAATAACAGCAATAGAATGGTTGAAAACCAATGACATGTTGGAAAAGAGTTGAAGACGCTGACCAAAACTAAAAAAACTTTTGAAAAGGTTGGAAGGTAGAAAATATGAACCCCAATAAGATTTATGAAGAGTTCGATTACGCTATAGATGACACGAAAATAAACAGGCGACGCGTATCCTATGAGCCTATTCATGCTGTAGATGATGAGATAATTAGATATAGAAAGATAGTATGGGATGATGAGGAGCAAAAATAAAACTTCAAAAGAATTGCTTATTTAAGTCCAAAACTAATAGTTTTTCCCCGATCAGTAAGGAAAGAGGATTTATGAGGTAACAATGGGAATAAAAGAACTAACCCAATGTCCTAGCTGCGAATCTACCAATATCTACGACCAATGGGGATCCGGCAGAAAGCTTCAGCGTGGCTGTCGTGAGTGTAGTTGGAAAGAATCCCCACGTGTTCCAGAGATACAACAGATACGAAACACTAAACTTATCATGGCAAACGATTTTTCTGGTTTCTGTTTCGAGATATACGACCAATATGGGCATATCGTAACATGTTCAAGGTCGTTTAACACCCGAGCGGAGGCAAGAGACAAACTTATTGAAGAGCTTGATAAGCAGAACAAGAACCCAGATTATGCTCCGTGCACTGGCATCCTTTGGCCCGATAAAGTAGAGGTTGTTGGAGAACGAATTGAAAATCTTAATTGAGATTGACGATCAGTATATCAGGAGACGCAGTCCTGAAATCATCGTCACCATCTTAGAACCTATAGGAGATTTAAGGTGAGAATAATTAACTTTGAGTGCCCAGGATGTGGGTACAACATGCTGTGTGTCTACCGACTAGAACGTAAAGCAGTAGAACTAATAGGTGTAGAAACTTACGATGACTTTGACCGCTTAGGCGAAGGATGTATCCTTGAAACCGATGTAGCCAAAGTGTTAGATTATGCTTGTGCTGAATGCGGATTTACTGTAGGTTTCACTGAAGCAGAAACCATCGAGTGGCTCAAGAAGAAAGGAATGATACAGGACAATGATGACATCTGAGAAAGCGTGCTTTGGGTACGAAACAACAAAAATTATACTTGAAGAACTACATAAGTTGCAAACATACTTGTGGGCAGCACCTATCGCAGCCACCAGTCTCCTGTGTAAATTCAGAGAATGTATACAGTCTGACGAGGAACCCAACGAACAGATCCTCGGGGAACTCCAAACTCTGGTGAACACACTCTATACAATGAAAGAGAGCGTACAAGAAGCGGAGCAAGAAATAAACATTATGCTGGAAAAATTTGGTTGGTTTATTGATTACCAAGAAGACCTCAACCAATATGAAATATTAGCTCCCGAATTAGAACAAAGATGAGGCAATTATGTATACACGACGTAAATTTATAACAAATAGTTCCTCAACTGCTTTTATTGCTTATGGGATAACCCTCTCAGGATATCCTACAGATGATTCCGAGGAACAACTACGTGATGAAAACGGTAACAGGATATACTGGGAAGATTATTATGAGGAGTTGTCTGGAATACCTTACGGCGACATTAAAGTAGAATTTTGGATTGCGGCTGAGTCGGACGCCGCTGTAATGGTAGTCAGTAAATCCAGGCAAGATATTGAGTATGGGTGTGTTGAACTTAAGCTTGGTGTTAAGGAAAACTGGGATAAAACAATTAAGGACGCCTGCAGAGTCTTAGGGGTAGAAAACCAGAAGCCCACATGGTTGGGCTGGTACACAGGATATGAGGGATAGCAATGTTCGCACGAGCAAGATACGTAACAAACTCAAGTTCGAGTATGCACTTGATTCACGAAGCAATTGCCGACCTACAAAACGCCCACCAACTCCTGCTTAGTGCTGCCTATTTTGAGGATAGAGAAGGGCAAGATATGCTTCCCCAATTGTATGAACTAGCGGCAGAGATACAAGCAGCTGTTGAAGGTTACGATAAACACAAGCAACTATGTGTAGAGGATTATGTTAAACTACTCTTCAAGAGAAACACTGGGGGTTTGTCACCATGACTATTACCAAAGTGCCACCCCTAGAAATAGATATACCTGTGTGGTGGAAATCCGGAGGAATGCTTTACAACAGAGACTGCCTGGACTCGAACCACCCCGAGCACCCCTACAATTATATCAAACGTACATACGGAGTTGACCCAGAACTTTATGGAATCTACTGTGACAATGACAAACCAGATACAACTAGATGCCCGAGATGCGGACTAGTGTTTAAGCCGGAAGTATACATAGACGATTACGAAGTGAACGAACTGGAAGGCTAAAGAAAGGGACTACCATGGAATTCACGCAATTCAGAAAATTGATGCAGTTGCACGTCTCAGCACTGCTAAAAGAACATACAACACTCTTCACAACAGATATCGACAAAAATGAATTATGGGAGATATACCTCAACAGTTTTCCTCCTGGCACAAATGAAGTTTTTCGAGAGCGACGGGAACACGACTGTAATTGTTGCAAGCAGTTCATTCGTGCGTTCGGAAATGTTGCGGTTATTGACTCCAATAGCAAAGTCATCACTGTGTGGGATTTTGAAACTGAAGATACAACCTATGGACCAGTCGTCAAAGCGTTGTCCGCATATGTAAAGACTGGTGCTATCAAGGACGTTTTCGCGACTAAGGTTGCCAGCTTCGGGACAGATCACAATTATGATTCACACACAAACAATAGTGTCTGCAAGTGGGATCATTTCCAGATTACTCTGCCAAAACAATTTGTCACTTGCTCAACTAAATCGGAAGCATCTCTTATGGGGGAGTTTCGAGATGTAAAGAATGTGTTCAAACGTTCTTTAGACGAAATATCGAAGGACGCTATTGAAACTGTTCTTGATCTTATCTCCCAGAACTCTCTTTACAGGGGAGAGGAATGGCAAGGTCCTTTAACAAAGTTCTTGTCCTTGCACAACACATACCATAGTTTGCCAAGTAATGCACAAGATTGCTACTGCTGGTGTAAGTCAGTTGAAGTTGGTGGAGCTATAGGCAAGATAAGAAACCATTCTGTTGGTGTTCTTCTGAGTGATATCACAACAGGAATGGATGTAACTGGTGCTGTAAGAAAGTATGAGTCCATCGTGGCACCTACGAACTATAAACGCCCTAAGGCGATCTTCACGAAGAAAATGATTGAACAGGCACAAGTTACTCTAGCGGAGTTGGGACTACTCGATTCGTTGGAACGGAGATTTGCTACTCTCGAGGATATTACGATTAACAATATCCTTTTCGCTAACAGAGATGCACTGAAACGAATGGGCAGTAATATATTTGCAGAGCTGGAACAGCAAGTAGCCGCTAGTCCTAAGCAGTTTGATAGAGTGGAAGAAGTTCCAATTGAACACTTTCTTTCGCAGATACTGCCCAGGACTACTGGTATTGAGGTGTTTCTGGAAAACCGCCATAGTTCAGATCTAGTGTCTGTGATTGCTCCTCAGAACAAAAACAGCAAAACTCTTTTCAAATGGAATAACGGTTTCTCATGGGCGTACAACGGAAACATCACTGACAGCATGAAAGAGCGGGTGAAGGCAGCTGGAGGCAACGTCGAAGGGGTGCTCAGATTTTCACTACAGTGGAACGAAGACGGAAAGGATCTGAATGACTTGGATGCACACTGCAAAGAACCTAATGGGACCCACATTTGGTTTCATAACAAAGGGCGTAAGCACTCATCAACTGGTATGCTAGACGTAGACATCATCCACCCTAACCGGGACCAAGTTGCGGTAGAAAACATCACATGGACCTCCTCAGACAGAATGCAAGAAGGTGTGTATGACTTTTATGTTCACAACTACACACACCGCGGGGGAAGAGGCGGATTCAGAGCAGAAATTGAGTACGATGGACAAGTTTACTCATATGAGTATAATAAAGAAGTCCGACAGGATGAGCGAGTTATTGTAGCTAAAGTAGCTTTTGACAAGAAAAAGGGTATTCACTTCGTCCAATCTTTACCTTCTTCTCTTTCGTCAAAAGAAATATGGAATCTTAACACTAATCAGTTCCAACCAGTTTCTGTTTGCATGTTCTCCCCGAACTACTGGGATGCACAAACAGGAATCGGGCATCGGCACTGTTTCTTTCTCCTGAAAGACTGTGTTAATGACACATCGCCTAACGGATTCTTCAACGAGTTTTTGCGGGAAGATCTTATGCCGCACAGACAGGTATTCGAGGCCCTGGGTGGTAAAATGCATGTCGCACCTTCCGCAAACCAGCTATCGGGATTGGGGTTTAGCACGACCAAACGAAACTCAGTAGTCTGCAAGTTGGGGGGACATATAACACGAACCGTAAAGGTCGTATTTTAACACAAAAGGAGTATCACTATGTTCGAAAAAGCTACACGTTTGAAGTTACGTTTCAACCACAAAGGGCTGTGTTCAGTAGAAGACTTGTGGGATTTGTCCCTCAAGGCACTTGATGCGATCTTCAAGGAACTGAATGCACAGATCAAGACACAGAAAGAAGAAAGCCTACTCGAAATAAAGAGCCAAGAAGACGAGATCCTCGACCTTAAGATATCCCTCGTGAAACACATCGTGGGAATCCGCTTGCAGGAGCAGAAGGACCGGCGAGACGTCGCAGCAAAGTCAGAACGCAAGCAGAAATTGTTGGGTGTGATTGCAGAAAAGCAGGATGCAGCTTTGCGAGATATGTCTGTAGATGAGTTGACTAAGCTTGTTAACGAGATGTAAACCTTTACGCAATAGGGGAGCTCTCATAGCTCCCCATACCAAAAACACTCAACGTAATTGCTAAGGAAATATCATGACACTCCTCGGAAAGGACTTAAAGAAATTAGTGCAAAAAATACCTGACGATATGGCTATCTATGTGTCTAAAGACCCGGAAGGAAATAGCTATGCTCCCTTGTGGTCAATGGAAGTCTGCCTCTTCGATAAAACTGATATGGAACCTGTTGATACAGACTGCATGGACTTACATCCCGAACACTATAAAGAACATAAAATTGAAAAAGCGTTGGTGATCTATCCATGAAATTAATATGCCCCCACTGTGGTTCTTCTAAGTCTTGGGAAGCCAAAGGAAAAGAAATGGAAGTGTCTAAAGAAACTCTTAGCTGTTTAATAGACGGGCTGTTAACTGCGTATGAAAATAAACCTTTAACCCTCAATGTGCGCCTCTCAATTGGTAGTGGTATCAGTCTTCCAAACAAACTCAGAACTCTCAAGCAGTTACAAGAAAGCCACGCCCACTACGCAAATGCATGTCAAACGTTACTGGATATAGCTGCAAAAAATGGTGTTGAACCTCTGTGGCCGTAGGAATTTGTATGAACCGGTATATCCGAACGAAGTATGTAACCAACTCGAGTTCCACTGCGTTTTTGCTCTCAGATGTAGCTGGTGCCATAAAGGATGCGTCCTCCTACCTTGAGAATCAATGGGTGGATGTGAACGAAGCGGACCTGTCCGAGCTAAAATCAGCTGCTTTCAAATTGTGTAAAACAATTGACTCATACGAAAAGAGAAAAGCTGACGAAGAAATCGCGTGGAACGATTAACTAAGGTGCGATAAAGGAGTTTAAAATGAGTGCTTTAAGCCAGCGTAATAGGCAACTACGCACTCAAAGCATTTCTATACAGGTAAGTGACTAGAAAAAGGACAACAACAGCATGTTTGTTAGAAGATCGTTTATAACGAATTCGTCATCAACTAGCTTTCTCTTCTTTGGAATAACCTTCTCTGATGACTCCTTTGCCACCATGTCTCAAGCTATTATTCTACCTGAAAAAATCGGGCTAATGGATGAGCAGCAAGTGTACAATGCTGTATTTGATTGGTCTGAAAATATAAAAGGACCAATAAGTGTAATGCTGATGGAGGGTGGCTACATCGAAGGGGCTGTTTATGCTGCTGCATCAAGATACTATTTACCAACAAGTGGTATACAGGCACTTCCGCTTACGCATATGAGAAAATGTAGTTCTACGAAAAGACTGTGGGCTCTTCAAATAATAGAATTCTGCCACAAATATGGTATAACTCCCGACCGTTTTGACAACCCCGATCCAGGATGGAGAATTGCATGCAACTTAAATACATAATATACTACCGACCTAAGTATGTCACAAATTCATCTTCATCCTGTATGATTGTGTGGGAGAGAGACCCTAGCAGATATCCTGACGAGGACGAGATGACTCAGTACAAAGGTGGCGAAGGTTTTCGTTGCCCCCATTGCGAGATGCCACTAGTGGTTGAAACTGACCCCCTTGACAGGTATCTGGACAACAAAGCAATGGCAGTCATAACAGATAAATTACTTAAAGGATACGCGGTTTTCTATTGTATAGAATACCTAGGACATTTTAAGGAGGACGAATTTGAATACGGTAACGAAGACTCTGGGCACTACTCATTCCAGTGCTAATAAATACTTTATTAGACGGGCATTCATAACTAACTCTTCTTCCACCAGTTTTATTTTCTACGGGTTTGAAACTGAGTTAAGCTACAAAGCTGGAGAAAAGCTGGGAGAAATAGCCCACAAAAGTTACCCCGCCATAGCTGTACATCCTATGTGGGATTCCGAACGCACCATCATATACCACCAAGACTCATATCTAAGCTTGTGGGAGGGCGGAGTAATGCCTCTTCCTATGTCAAAGTTGCGGGAATTGATGGGTTATACAAGAGAACAAGAACTAGGTATGGCTAAACAACTGAGAAGATTTTGTGATGCGAATGACATACCGCATTATGTGTGTCCCGAGTGGTCTATTGCTATTAATGTGGAGCGTTAGAGTGTTTACAAGGAAAGCATACGTAACGAACTCAAGTTCAACTTCGTTCATAGCGTGGGGCTATATTGTACCTAATATGCCCCCTTTCGTCAAAGAGAAAACTGATGACCTCTACGATTTGTTATATGAGGGCAACAGTGGCGTCAGGGGTACCCCTGACCATACTGGTAATATTCTTCTATACGTTGATCGCAGCTATGAAAACACTGAAAACTGTGGCAATTACACATTACATCTGGATAGCATTTCTTATAGAGTTACGCCTGAATCAAAAATTGCTCTACGCAAGTTTGCTAAGGAACTAAATATTAACCTAGACGGACTATCCCCTGGGTGGTTCTTTACAAGGGGGCCTTCATGACCTACCATCGTGCAAAATTTATTACCAATAGTTCTTCAACATCTCTTATTGCCTATGGAATACAATTACCCTCTGTCTCCCCTCTGGACGAGAACAGCGAACCCCTAGTAGATGAATTCGGGGACACGTTGTATTGGGAAGACTTTTATCACGATAAAAGCAACTTGTCATGGGATAAGTGTCCTGTATACCTTTCTGGGGATGAGGAGACTGCTATTATGTATATTAAACACTCTCAATTTATAATCCCCTACGGGTATAATTCATATGTAATCCCAACAGTAATGCCTGGGTGGGACGACATTATAGAAGCAGCGTGTAAAAAACTTGGAATTGCACCACAAAAACCAAGTTGGTTTACTTGGAGAGAATCATGAACAAATTTGCTGTTGCATTTATTAACTTTTTTGACAACGACCTTCAAATTAAAATTGTTGAAATAGGTTCAGCACACTGGAAGCATGCTTTTGTTGCAGCATACCCCGACTATGCCGAGTTCATCGGTAACAAAGATATGGAAACTGCTAAAGATGATGCGTGGAATCAGGATTGGGCATTCGAGGTTAAAAAGATAGACTGATGTTTATTCGTTCTAAATACATCACTAATAGTTCAACAACTGCTTTTGTATGTTTTGGTAATCTATACCGCCAACCAGAGTTGGATGGAATTTACGACCGAATACGTCTACTCTACGAACAACACAAGGATACCTACAAAGCCAGTCATAGCTGGGCAAAAGAGCAACTCAACGATTTGAATGACCTTAGAGAGTTTATTATGTGGCTATACCAAAAAGAGTACGAAAAGAAACATCCTGAGAGTAGAATTGGATGGAATGATAACGGTATAGAAAGGACATATGTTAAAACACCTGTTAAAATTACTACTTGCGACTTAGATCGGCATGATCCGGATGATTATTACATGATCTTCTATGTCCTGTGTAGATCGTGTGATTGGGAACCAGAAGGATTTGACCCTTACGAAATGAGTCCAGAAGAGGTACAAAAATATATAGATGAATTCTGTGATATGTTTGAACTACCAAAAGGCTCTGCGAAATGGTGGGTTGAGGGGTATGGATTATAATGTTCTACTGCCACACATTCATAACAAATTCAAGTTCAACATCGTTTATTGCTGTTGGGGTTTCACTACACCGAGATCGAGCAGAGTCTATTTTTAAACATTTGGTTAAATCTTGCCCCGCTGAAGAACTACTAGATAGATACAACAGAAACTACGGGAGAGCAAATAAGGAAAACTTTTTGAAAGACCCCGAGAGCTATATCCTGCGGGAGCTTAGTGGGATTCTTGGTGCACTGGGGACCTGTTTGCCTGAGGGAGTTTATCTTGAATGCCCACCTTACGATTTATTCTATATGTGCATAGGTTATCCTGGTTTTTACTTAACAGCTGATGGTATTGTGGTCTTGGAAGACCCAGAAGAATTAAAGAAAGGGTTTCACAATCTAAAAAAGTTGCTCACTGAACTAGGAATCAACGACCATATTGACGTAGTGAGTGACGGGGTGTAGTGAGTGACGAACAGATGCTGCATATTATGTAACTGTAAAGGAGAAAAATTGCTATCAAAAGAATTGAGAGAGTGTGTACAAAAACTTAAAACCGTAGCAGAATGTAAAGAAGCATGGGAATTAATAAAACAACAGTGGGATATTCTCGAAGCTAAGGAAGCATTGAAGTTCTTCCCTGGGCAAAAGGTGTATTGGATCGGAACAAAAACACCTTATAAAGGGATAAAATTTACGGGCGTAATTGAGAAGATCAACCGAAAAACCGTAAATATAGTTGTTAACAGCCCAGTAAACGGGAAATGGAAAGTGAGTCCCCAGTATGTCAAACTTGATGTAGTGGGTGATGAGTGGGCGAATTAAATGGAGTATCTAGAAGATTGGGAAATTCAAGCTGTAGAACAAGCAGGATTTAAGACCTGGCAAAAAATAACTTGTCCGGTGTGCGAAGGAAAGGGGACAGTCCCCTTTATGGTTCCAACATGGGGTCCTATGCGTGGGTGTATGCCCCAGAGATTTTACAAGGGAGAACCTTATTACCTACAAGTTGCTTGTGTTATATGTAACCAACGGGGAATGGTTCGAATTGACAAATTGCTTAGTCTATTCCCCCACCACTTCGGATTACAGGATATTATTGATTTTCTGGAGAAATAGGAGAAAGTTACGTACAGACGAAACAAATTCATAACCAACTCTAGCTCTAGCTCATTTATTGGGTGGGGCTACAGAATTACTAGTGAAGATTTAGTTCATTTAAGTGATGAACAACAAGAAAACCTATTCAACACTCGGTCTTGGGATCATGGTGTTTCATTCGAAAATGGGAAAAAAGGGAAGGCACTTATATATAAGATTGAACACTTTTCAGATGAAGACTTCTGCTTTTTTATCGAGGATGATGTCTACGAGAAAGCTAAATACGAAGTTGCTCTCCTAAATGTTTTATTAGAGTATAATCTCAAACCAAAAGCAAAGCCCACCTGGATCTTTAGCTGTTCTACGGGCTGACAATAATGTATAAACGCATTAAATTTATAACAAACTCAAGCAGTACATCAGTAATTGCTTACGGTATTGAAATCGATGAGAATAGATTTAATGAACTGGAAGACACGCTCCCTAAGGGGTTGTACGCAACGTGGGGAAGATGGGACACTGTCTATGTACATATCGGATTCCCACCAATACACCTGCAAAAGGATGGACTCTTTGCTTTTCCGCCCGCAGATTGTCTGCAAAAGAAATTTCAAGATTTGCAGGCATGGATAGATGAACATAATTTAGGGCAGGTAATTTACTACATAGAGGAGAGCTGGTATAACGGATGACATTTACACGCAATATTTTCGTAACTAACTCTAGCTCCACATGCAATATAGTATATGGTATTATGTTACCTGGGGGCGGGCTAGATAAACTAATTAACCTTTTGTATGATCAGAATAAAGAAGCAATTGATACGGAGTTGGATGCGTACTGGGAAGAGGAACGTCCTGCCGACGTGTGCGACGCCATAAGAGAAATGGATGACTGGGAATATTTAATAAATGATTTGCTTCCTGCCGGTATTAACTTAGTTCTTGGGGAAGGGGATGAATATCTAGATTTTGCTGGTAGTCTAGCTTGCGACATAATAGATAACCACGTAGTGCTTACAGACATTACTCCTGACCACTATTCAGCCATGGTTTTGATGGCAGAAAAGGTAGGAAAAAAGAAACCAAAACCCAACCTTCACTGTTGGAGTGTTTACGACGGGTAAGAAAGGGTTAACTACCCCACACCCTGTTTGTTATCTGGTCTACATTTAGCTTCGATTGGTATAGGGAGTTTATTCAGGAAGAAAGCCCAGAACTTGTTGCTCCTAATGTAGTTTGTGTAACAGACGATAGCGGGTGGGATAAGATAATAAAGTGGTTTAGTATATAACACTTATAAAAGGGGAGCTATCCAGCTCCCCTTACCACCTATATTTAAGGATTTTTTGTACCAAAATTTTCTAATAGTTTCTCTCGATATTGAAGATATTCATCCCACAAACTATGTTCTTGTAAAAAATAAAATAGAGCCATAGTTTCTGGTGGTTGTTTTTTATAATGCAGTAAGATGTGGTCGGAGGAAGACATTATGGCAAGATTATTGAGGTTGTTATTTTTTGTATCCCCGTCAATGTGATGAAGATGATAGCCTGGCTGAATTTTACCATAATGTTGTTCCCACACCCAGTGGTGAGCGGGTCTTTTCGTTCCATCTGGTAACGTAATAACTATATACCCAGAAACAGATTTAGCCGGGAATATCTCCCCGGCTAGTTCTATAGTATCTGCATTAAACTCTCTTTCAGTTATCATTTCGCGAAGTTTATGCATAATGGAGTCTAATGACCTGCTCTTAATTTCCTCTTGTGCAATCTGGGACATCTCATACACAGAGCGACCTTGCTTGCGTTCTAATACCATACGTAGATGTCCCAATTCTCGCTCCCGCCACCTCTTACCCATCTACAAAATCCTGAGGAATATTATCTTTATAAATAATCTTCCATCCATAATGAGCCGAAAGCCCCTCTATCAGTTTGTGCATTACACTATTAAGATTTTCTCCCTGTTCCGACTTATCGGTTCCGCGGTGTTTTACCAGGACTTTGTCTGGTTGTCCTTCTGGCATTGGGATTACTTGCACTAGAAAGTCTTTTGGTGTCATTATTACTTTTCTCATTTTTTATAGCCTCAGTAAATGTAATCGCATCTTTTTTTACCGTCAGACTTATCGTGACTTGCCCAGAGGTCTGAGCGGGCAAAAAGTTCAATTTTTTTGCTGTATCTTCAGTGGGCTCTTCTACTTTATTTTCCAAATATTTATGCTCAAGTAGATAAACTGCCAAGGGTAACTCTACATTTTTCTGTATAATGCGTTCTAAGCTTCTAGCACCATACTCGTTACTAAACCCAATATCCACAATAAATTTCTTTACATCTTCTCCCCAGTCCATATCCATGTTCTGTGCTTTTGTTAAGTTCGTCTTAGTCTTGTTAAGTAGTATGTCTACAATTCCACAGCACACCTCGGGGGATAGCTCATCAAATTGAATAACCTCAGATAATCTGTTCAGAAATTCAGGACTAAATCTGTCCTTAATCGCTTTATTTATAGTTTTAAAACGTTGCGAAGCTTTGTCTACCTCAGCCCCGCCAAAACCGATTGTTTGCTGCTCTCCTTCTCTTGCTGCTTCATGACTTCCTATGTTAGAAGTCAATAGTATAATTGCTTGATTAAAAGAGATCGTTTCTCCTCTACCACTCGTGGCGTGCCCCTCATCCATTATTTGTAACAGTATATGAAAGATCGCATCGTGTGCCTTTTCTATCTCATCGAACAACACCACACTAAAAGGCTTCTTTTTTACCTTAGCCATAAGCGTGGTTGGTGGTGTAGACCCATGCCCTTGCTTTGAGTTGATATCCTCAAATCCCACATACCCCGGCGGGGCACCAATTAATTTAGACGTTTCGTGAGCTTGCTGAAACTCAGAACAATCTATACGATGTAAAGGAACACCTAACTCATCAGCAATAACTTTTGCTAGTTCTGTCTTCCCCACACCAGTTGTCCCTGCCAGCAGAAAACTTCCCACTGGTCTTTTGTCCCCCCTGAGCCCCACACGTGCTACTGTAAGAGCATCTACTAAAGCATCTACTGCCTTATCTTGCCCAACAATTCTCTGTTTAACCTTCTCCTTCATGCCAAGGATAACTTTTGGGGGTAACTCAGAGAATTTTTTTGTGGGACTTTGACTTACTCGCGAGGACTGACTAGCCCTTCCGCGATTTTTTACTTGCTTTACTATTGATAGTAACCTTGGATCCTGCCCTTTGCACTTATCACAAGACTCATCCGATTCAGTAACAACTCCATCCTCATAATGACTCCAATCAATCAGATTCCAGTCTAAATCTGGATTTACTCGCAGAGTGGCTAAGTATAACTGTGTTGTCAACAAATTTTCTGTGTATAAGTTCATGTAACCACCCTGAATTAGTGCGTAAACAAAACTATCCGCATCAGGTATTACGAGAGTAATCACATGGGCTGCCCACATTCTACTACTAGCCCTAGCACCAGCTATATCTCCATTACATCTTCGCTCAACAAAATCCTCAACTACAGCTTCAGCCGATATATCGGAAGAGGAAATTTCAAGAATAGGTACCTCAATATCTACCAATTGGACATATTCTTTAACATAATTGCGATCCTCATCCTGTTTTACTCGTTCCCATACTACTTCGGCAATAGTACGGGCAGGTTTAGAGTCAACTAATGTATTAACCTCAACAGAACCAAACCAACCAGGGTTACTCAAAAGAATAATACTGGTAGGTACACCGCCCCGAAGAGCGTCAGAAATATGTAACAGTGTATCGTTTGCTACAACGATATGTTTAGGGTCAAGCCGATTGTTGAATTTGTATATTAATTCGGTTAAAGAATGCTTAAAAATTGTTCGGTCACGTTCGTTATCTGTCGCCGCCAACACCTTCTCAATAGTTGCTTGTTCTTTGATGAGCGAACTGAGTAAAAATTTTTCCCAGTCCGCTTTACTAATAGCTCCACTTTTTACTGTAGCACGGGACAGAAATCTGCTTAGTTCACTATTAGGAACTATCCCTATCTCTATGTCAATTCCGTAATCTGGTAATTTGATAGTTCGGTAATCCATTCTGATTCCTTTAGAAGGAATTGGTCTGTGTATTCCTTATATAATCCAGGACACGCAGTGCCTGGTCAAAACTCAACATTTCAACGGCTTGAATAGTAGCAGCTTCATCACCCAATGCTAGACTCACTAACTGTAGCGGGTTAGTCATACCTCTACTAGCTGCCACACCCTTTATAGACCCCACCTGAAACTCCTGAACAGGCACGCTTCCAGACTGGGGCAGAGTAACGGGCTGGGTCTGTAGTGTAACTTGGGCCGCAGCAGCAGTTCCCGCTCCCTGGGTCATCCCGACATTTGGGTTGATCATTTGTGGTAGAGGAGCACCGCCCACGTTAGGATTATAATTATAAGGTGGAGAATTATTTATTGCACCCGGATTAACTAACTGCGGGGGAACACTGTTGTGTGGGCCCGGATTAACAACTGTAACTTGTGGGCCCTGTGTTAAAACCGGTGTTTCTGAAGCAGCAAAATCATTAGGACCTCCCCATGGGGTTACAAAACTATCCACCCCATCATCTACTTCGCCGCTCACTCCCCACAAATGCAAAGCAACCCCTAACTTTGATGCTGCCTTGACAAATGCTTTGCTTTCAGCACTCTTATGACAATCTCCTGGATCATACGCATTACCACGATTGTCGAACAACGGGTGAGAAGCACTGCCTTCTCTCCACCATGTTCTTGATGCATCATCCGGATCCGGTACCGTAATTCTTACACGTTTTACTATATGTGAAGGTTTTCCTGCAGGTTCAAATCTACTCGACACCTCTTCAGAACTCCACCTGATGCCAAAGACCTGATTTAACCGGTTAATCATCTCAGCGGCTTCAACATACTTCCATGTCTGCCCCGCTCGTCCCTTACGTTCCTTTATCTTATTCTCAGGAAAGGGCTCATACAAATCATCTACCATTTTTTTATTAAGTGGTGATCTACTGTCTATTTCTGATTTTTTCGCCATACGCACCCCTGTTCATAATAAAATTAGGCAGTTTAAAGACGTGCCCAGGTCTGAACCTAACAGCCACCGCGACAATGAGCAATTGGTCTAAGAAAATACTTTCGTCTAACCATCGTTGCTTACCTCCATTGATATAATAAACTCTTGTTGTTCAGAATCTTCCTTCATCCTATAATACTGCTTTAACATTCTCTTAACTTGCTTTTCTCCTAAAATACTAACCAGGTAGTTTGCACCCACTCGCCACATAAACCCCTCGCTTGGATCAAAAAAGTTAGAAGCGAATAATACTTCATACAGTTTTTCTCCACTTTTTACTAAATGTGTATCAAACACATAAGAATTACATTCATAAGCTCTTATACAGTACTTGTCTGAGTCCATCTTATATTCTGCACAATTGGGAGGACAGTATCTCGGAACCTTTTTAGTAACTCTAGCGATAGCTTCTCCAAAGATACGCCACTCTGATTGCGGAGCAACTACCAAGTTATCTGCTATGTAATCTATTGAGTCTATCAATGTCGCCATACGAGACCCCCTATTCCAACCCAAATAAATTTTCTGTAATAGTCAAGTGTCTTAAGGCTTGTTCAAACTCTAACTGACTCCCATTATTTTGGATAACAAAATCTGGTACAAACCCCTCTTGTTCAGTCTCAGACCTGTGGCGGGTATTTGTGAAAGCATCGCCAATCCGTTGTTTTCTGAATTTATCATCGGTTTCGATCTGAATAATACAGAAACCTAGATTTCTAAGTAGCTTATACTCCCCGCGAAATCTTAAGTCATCTGTCATTATTAACACATTTTGCTGGCTTATCGTAGGAAGCTTGTTAGTTATAAGCCCGTCTACATTCTCCTGAAGTATCTTTTCAAATACATCTTCTCCAAACTCTCGACGAGCTAAGTCGCCTAACCGTTGCATGAAGACCCTTTCAGCTGAACCCTTCGCGTTTCTGTGCATCGCTAACAATGCATACTTAAGGGGTTGAGCAAAAGTAATTATATATCCAATTGAATTCTCGCCATCAAACCTCTCTGTAAGTAACTCCAACATTTTTAAGGACGCTGTTGTTTTGCCGGCGCCCATCTTACCATAAAATGCTAGTTTAATTAGCCTTTTTTCCATCTGAGACCTCCCACAAAACCCACTATAAAATGCTGTAACAACCACCAATCGTCAAGTACGCAAACAAGTCTTCCCTTCTTATTTAGCTGTCTAGCACGTTCAGTTGTCCAAGGATATTTCAGGGTTGCGATATCTACCCCATTATCCATATATCGTTCCCAATGCATCCAATTATCTTCCACGAATAGTCTAACGGCATACTGTTTTAAGTAGCCCAACTTGTCTGATCTAAATTCGTCTTCACACGTGTCGTCAGTACACACAACTAAAAAATCTACATCACGAGCAAGTTGTCTGCGAATGGAAACTACAGCTGCATCTTTAAACGCTGCTCTCCTTGAAGTAACAAACAACAACGGTTGTGCATAGCAGTGAGCCAGGTAATTTAAAGCTGTAAATGTCCCCGGTACCTCGGGTAAATCATCTCTTACCAATACCTTTTCATAAATTGGTCTTAGTTCTCTAGTAGGCACCCCTATAATACTACCTATATCATAATCTACCCACTTATCAATTTTCCAAGGTAGTCCCAATTCTTTCGTTACCACATCCCATATCAATGTGGGGGTATCCAACACAATGCCGTCTATGTCAAAAGCTACGGGGAAAAACTCAGAAGTTCTCATACAATCCCTCCGGTGTACCAATTAGAAGTTTGTTTCCAGTGTCGATTATAATTAGATCCGAGACCCCATAAAGTGCCACATCTTTTCCAACTGGTTTAATTACAAGATTATTATGCGATTCTATTTGGTGAATCTCTTCTACAGGAGACAAATTAAAAAGTCCAGCATCATACAGTAAATGTTGTATAGAAACCCAGTTATCTAGAGTTGACCAAGATATCCTGGGAATAACTGCTGCCTTTATTTGTCCACTCTCAATTAGATAAGGAATAACAGTGTCCTCAAAGTTGACTGCTGGTAGTTGCTCCCATACCAAACTCACGTCTTTCGCTACAGTAAATTCAGAATAATCACCAAGTCTTTTTATGCTTTGCTCTATCAAACTAACCGAAGCCATGTAAGTTGTTAAATCCCACAACCAGTCACTCGTAGCTAACGATTGAGCGGCTTCATAGTCTGGCTTAATCCGGCAATCTTGGATGTCAATGAAAAGAGTACTCAATAAGCCTGCTACTGAATCGGTGGGTGCACTTGGCATCTCCACGCCTTCCCAATCTCCATGTAAATAGTTCAACCAAGGCGAAGGTCCGCCAGGGGGAAGGCAAAGAGCAATGACTTCTTCTGGATTTGCAATAGACCCAGATACCATATTGTTGAGATGATATAAAAGTGCTTCTTGGGGCCAAAAAAATTGGTCAACTGGAGAAACAATTACTGGTTCCTTCTTCTTTCTGCGACTTATTTTTTGACACATTTTTAGTATGGACCATAAGCTACCCTTGCTCTCTGGCACCACACACACATTACCCACGGGAATACTAAAAGCCTCTAAAGTGCCTTGCTTGGTTACTGTATCAAGTGCTTTCTCAGGAATACATATAAATATATTTTCCCCTTTTTCTACAAAAGATATTAGTCTCAAGATAGTTTCTTCTAATAATGTGTTTTCACTGTACACAGGAAAAAGTGCTTTCGGAAATTGTAAATTAGTTACGGGCCAGAGTTTCTCCCCGATATCGTCAGCTACTATGAATGCGTACATCCTCTAACCTCTCCCTTAATTTATAGTGCATAAACAGCCTTTCTCCCCGCAAAGACTTGACCATACCCAATGGGCGATGGCAACTAGTGTACCCGTGCATTCGGACTGCCTCAATATGCATGGGGGTTGCGTACCCCAAATTATTTTCCCAATCGTATTCTGGAAATTCTTCGCAGTAAGATAGCATCATTGCATTACGAGCAACAGTTGCTACAATCTGTGCCGCTATAACCGGCTCTATAAACTCATGTGCTCGCTCAATAGACAACAGCGGGGTCTTTGCAGCCGATACATTGTTAGGCAACCTGGGAAATTTATAACTATCTAGTATTATAAAATCCTTGGGATCAAATTGGGACACAAATTTAAGCGTATGCGAAACAGCAATATATATCGCTCGGTCTACTCCATTAGTGTAAATTTCAGCGATTGATCCCCATCCAATTGATATGAAAGGTGCCTTATTCTTTATGTAAGAAGAAAGCTTTCGTAAATCCTCCCGGCTTGTAGACTTAACTGGTTGTAAGAACTTTAGCGGATCGTCTACAGGAAGTGTTACTGCTGCCGCACATACAGGACCAGCAATAGCATTCCTCCCCACAATAGCCACACCTATAACCTCAGTCATACCTAAATTCTCATAGATTTCTGTTGTGGTAAGAGGTTCTCTACTTTGAATTCGGGGATATAACCAAGCCATCGTGTAGCTGTTTTGCTTCCTTTAAATGATTATAAGCTTTCCAACTTGCCTTCTGTTGTTCTAATCCCCCTCGCATTAAGTATGATGGGTGATAGGTTACAACTAACTCCGCTGTTCTTCCGTTTCCTCTAAAATCTACATACTTGAAGGGCTCCCCCGTTCTAGTTCTAAGATTACCAACCACAGAGGACAAAGAATCTGATTTTTTCAATAACCCCAGTGCAAATGATGCTGCCTTACCAAACACCATTATCAATTTAGGCTGAATAATTGCTATCTGTGCCAATAGTCTAGCGTTACACGCAAAGATGTTATGATAATCATCTGGTATTACATTTTGGGGAGGTCTGCAACATAGAGCATTGCATACATATAAATCTATACGTTTAAATCCTACTGTTGTAAGCATCCCTTCCCAATATTTACCAGCACGCCCCTGAAACGGAAGACCGGTAGCGTCTTCTTCCGCACCGGGTGCTTCGGAGACAGACATTGCTGCCGCGTCTATCCTACCCTCGCCAAAAACAGGTTGAGTACGAGTTAAATAAAACTCACACTCTTGGCACTCAATCACCCTCTGTCTTAGAGCATCTAGTTTTCTTGTTTCTTCTGTGAAAAATATTGGCATCTGTACCTCATTCTATACCAAATACAGCAATAGGAAGGTTTGGACAAATGTTAATATTTTCCAAAGTTGAATAGAGGTATTCAAAAGTTGATACACCCGTTGACATATTTAAGGCAAACTGTGCAGTTGGCACAATACATATACCAACGTCTATCACATTACGGTCATAAAACAACTGTAATTTACCAAATATGTCATTCAACATAAACGCATACTTTCCAAATTGTATCTCTGTACCAACAGAATTTTTGAAAAAATCTATTTCTCGTTCGCCCGATAGAATGTTACCCTTTAATCGAGAAAATATTTTAATCTTATAAGGATGCCACCCGCTATTTGATAAAATATTTTTGAATGAGCCATTTAATTGTGTGGGGGAATAAAGTAGTTTCCCTTTTCGTCCTTTTTCTTGAGATACTTTAACCCGACATGCACTACTGTTAATACCACTAATAACACTTATTGTGTCTTTCAATTCTTTGGGATACTTATTCTCTAAAACCGACTGTGCATTATTTATATAATAATCGTACCTGACATTCATAACCACTCCTCAGGTATTTTGGAAACCTTTCCAGAAGGTTTACATATTTTTTTATTGATTGGTCTTATCTTTAAATCTCCATTTATTAAATCGCGGACTCTCTGTTTTGCGATATCAATATACCTACCCTCTCTATCCGACAGCATCCCCCTTCTGTTTAACAAAACAGCTGCCAATACAGAAGAACCAACCCCCCCAAAAGGATCCAAAACCCAATCAAACTCGTTAGTAAGTGCCAAAATACAACGCTGCACTAATTCTATAGGAAACTGACACGGGTGATCAGTTTTCTCGGGGTGATTTGCTTTGACATTAGGAATGTTCCAAATCTCTTTTTCCCAATCTTGCAACAATACTTCCCATACATCCGATGGATTTTTACCTAAAGGGTTTCCTGAAGGTTTTCCGTAGTTAGGACTATCTTTTTTGAATATAGTTTTTCCAGGGTACTTCGCTGGCACACGTATTGGGTCTAGATTAAACGTATAATTATCAGATTTAGTAAACCATAAAATTGTTTCATACCGATCCGACAAGCGTTTAGACGCGTGCAACCCGTGTTCAAAATGCCAAATTATACGGTTGCGTAAACGCATCCCCTCATTCTTAAAAAGTGGATAAAAAAATATATCTAAAGGAAACTTTTCCCCCGAGTTAACATAATTTCCCACCTGCCAGCAAACACTTCCTGTATCATTTAATACCCGGTTAATCTCTTTTATTACCGGTAACATACTATCTAAATAATCCGACAAAGAAGTCTGTATCTCATAAGACTTTCCGATATTATAGGGAGGAGAAGCCACAACTAATTGAACAAAAGAGTCGGGAACTTTTTTTAATAGGTCTAACGCCTCCCCATTAAATAAAATTACATCAGACTTTTCGTCAAATCTAGACACTATTTTCAATTCAATTTCCCTCTTTTAGTCGTGCTAAGACCATCGTCTCGCGTCACTCAGAACTACACACTATTTCTTCTCCCTTTTCTTCTTAGGGGCTTCCTCTACATCATCATAATCTGAATCGTCAGTCACTTTCGGAGCAGGCTGGTCAACAAAAGACCTTATAGAGTCACCCGCATCCCGCAACACTTCCAATCCGTAACGCTGAATAATAGAAGCGTGAGCCACGATATCGTGCGGTTTAATCGCCCACACAGGCTTACCTGCTTTATCAATTTTCTGATCTCCATTTTCATCTACTTTAATTGTGCAACTCGTTAGTGCACTGTCTAACATAGCTGTCTGTTGTACCGGAGAAAGTTCACTCCAGATGTCTGCCGCAACAACAATAGCAAAATCCACATCCCCCTCTGAGAGGGTTTTGTTTAGTCCGGTGATACGCTTAGCCTGACATACCTGCCCCGACTCAACTTCCGCTGCTGTAGCAGTATCTTTAAAGACGAACGCAATAGCAGCTGTGGCTATTTCTGGGTGAAATTTTCCAATGAGTTCATTCGCTTCGTCAATTACTGCTTGTTCTGCTTTCCAAAATTCCATTTCTTTCCTCACCTTTTCAAAAGTTTTTCTAGTTTTGGGCTTAAGATGAGTAATTCTTTTGAAGTCTTGTCTTTACTCATCCCGTAACGCCATTCTATATCTTCTATAATACTAAATCCCTCATACAACTCTTTAACTTTATCACAGTTGTTATAAGACAAAAGCCAAGGGCCTTTTCTTCGTTTCAATATATCTCTGAGCTTCGTATGGTTAATCATGTGTAATCGGTCTTGCTTAGCCCCATATATTTTATCTTTAATTATATAAGGCGGATCAAGATATGTAAATATTTTACTCTCATACTTATTCAATGTGTCTTCAAAACTGCTTAACTCAACGTAGAATCTCTCATTTATAGACACATACATATCTAGCCTGTCTACTATAGTAGAGTTAAACCTGGGATTTCTACCTGTTTTGCTAATTCCATAAGGAGTAAACCCGCCCGCTATATTGCCGCTAAAACTACACCGATTCAACACAAAAAAGTGGGTGGCAATATCTATTGTGTTCTCCAGGCTCTGTAACTTATTCTGCATTAATGTATACTTCTCTTTAGTTACCAAGGGCAAGTATGAAGAGACACGCCGCTTTAATTCACTCGTATCATATAGCAAGTGATTCCAGAAATAAACCAGAGGTATAAATATATCTGCTGCATAAACCCGTATTCCCAATTCGGAGGCACAATATAGTTCAAAAGAACCCCCGCCAAGAAACGGCGACACTAATTCTTTTGTACCTTTAGGTATAAAATCTTTTAAGTATTTAACAGCACGCGTTTTTCCGCCCGGAAATCTTAAACAACTCCTCATGCACAAGTTCCTCTATCGGTCTCAATTCGCTATGATTAACCTCAAAATTCCAATGTTTACCTATGCGTGCAGGTACTGGCTCTCGTAGCACCTCGTTTTGGTAGAGAAAACCAACATAAACCAAATCAGCAGTTTGCTCTACACGGGATTCTTTATTCAAATAAGCAAATATGTAAACATCTGCATTTAGTGGCACGTAACGACCCCACTGTGTAATGGCTCGTATTAATCCTCTTCCCGAATTATAACTGGCAGTTTTAATATCAACAGATAATCCCCGGTAAATGAAGTCCTCTTTATCTCCATCTTTATGATATTCTAAATCAGGTTTAACTCTGAGGTATCTCGCGAGAGCGACCTCTCCTAGTCTACCTATCCGCTCTACTTTAAATTTATCACTCGGGGTATTGATACAGCCCCGTTCAAAGATTCCTCCCGGTTTACGACTACACGCCATATTAGCAGCCGCTTTGACACATAGTTCGTAATCATCTCCACTAATTCTTAGTTGTAACAAATTTCTGTTCCCTCTACAATAAGTATAGTACCCAAAAGTGCCTCAGGCACCAATTATTTTTCTAAGGTCAGCTTCCGACCATAGTTCAATATCAAGTTTCTTAGCTTCCGCCAGCTTTTTTGGTCCTGCACCTTCTCCTACTAATAGAATGTTTACCTTCTTAGTGATACCACTAGCCACTTTGCCCCCATTCGTCTTGATCTCTTCTTTCAATACCTCCCGATCGGTTACGTGAGTGCCTGTAACTACAAAGGTTTTTCCTGCCAGTAGGTCGCTCTGAGCTACCTTAGGTGCTGTAGGGGTAAAGGAGACTACTTTCATTAGTTCCTTCATGTGGTCTCTATTTTCTTGTATACTAAAATACTCTGTGAGATTTTGAGCTATCTCGTCCCCTACCCCTTCAATTTTTATTAGGTCTTTTATTTTTGCGTCCGTCACACTGTTTATATCTCCAAAATTCTCTATCAATAATTTGGAGACGGTTCTGCCAATCAGAGGAATCCCTAATGAATACAAGAGTCGTTGCGGAGTAGAGTTCCTAGCTTTTTGAATGGCATCTACTAATTTATTAGCAGACTTTACTCCCTGCCGGTCTAACTTAACTAGATGAATAGGTAACAAACTAAACAAATCAATTGGTTTTGTTACTAGCTTATGATGTATTAAACTCTCTATAACTGACTGACCTAATCCATCAATATTCATTGCATCTCTCGAAACAAAATGCTTAAGCCCTTCAAGTAATTTAGCGGGGCAAGACATAGAAATGCATCTCTTAACTGCTTCGCCCCGTGGAGCTGTTGCTGGGGAGCCACATGCAGGACACACATCGGGGATTTTAAATGTTTCTGCCCCCCTGTTTAATACCTCTACTACCTCGGGAATGACCTCTCCTGCACGCTGTATAATTACTTCTGCACCAATAAATATACCCTTAGCATCTATCTGGTCTTGGTTGTGCAAGGTTGCTCTTTCTACGACCACACCGCCCACGCTAACAGGTTCCATAATAGCGACAGGGGTTAGGGCACCCGTACGTCCAACTGACACCAGAATGTCTCTGATGACTGTTTTAGCTTGCTCTGCTTGGTACTTGTAAGCGACCGCCCACCGCGGGGCGTGTGTTGTAAATCCTAGACTCTGCTGTACTTGACAAGAATTAACTTTTATTACTGCCCCGTCAATATCATAATCTAATTTCTTTCTAATTTTATCAATTTCCGCAACCCTCTCTTGTACATCTTCAATGTCATGGCATTTATACTGCGGAACTACGGGGAGCCGCAAGACGTAGGACATTGTAGTAGCTTTGTCAAATTGTGTAGGGATTTCTTCCCTGCCTTCTACCAAGAGGTCATACGCAAAAAATTTAAGATTCCGCTTAGCTACTTCCTTGGGGTCAAGTTGCCGTAATGCCCCTGCTGCTGCATTCCTTGGATTAGAAAATGTATTCTTCCCTGCTAGCTCTCGCTGCTTATTAACGGCAGCAAAGCCCTTGTGATCTATTATTACCTCGCCCCGCACTCTGTAAGTAGTACCTTTAGCTGCGGGAACAGATAGGGGAAGAGACCGGATGGTCTTTATGTTAGCAGTGATATCTTCTCCCACTTTCCCGTCGCCCCGCGTCGCGGCGGTTGCTAGGAGACCATTTATGTAAACAATCTCTACTGCTGCCCCATCCAACTTGGGTTCTACTACGTATTCAATATCGTTATTCCGAAGAGTTGTTCTAATACGCTGGTCAAATTTGGATAGTTCCTCCGTATCAAATACATTATCTAAAGACAGTAAAGGGTATTTGTGTGCTAACTTTACAAATTTGTCTGACGGTATAGCCCCAACTCTTTGAGTGGGAGAGTCGGGAGTAACTAAATCAGGATACGCTTCTTCTATCGTAACTACCTCTTTATACGATTTATCATACTCCTGATCAGATACAACTGGCTGATCCACATAATAATGATAAGCCCAATCTGCTAGGATTTTTCTTAGTTCAGTAAGTCTCAGGATTGCTTTAGTCTTCTTTTTGTCTGCAACTGCCATTCTCTAATGTCCTCAATAGATTTTTTGGTTACACTACAAATATAGTACCCAAAAATATCTTAAGCATAATAAAAAATTGTGACTAAATAAATTAGGTTAAATAACAGACACATAGAATTAGAAATAAGGAGAGGTAGCAACTTATGACGTATGCCATAAATTATCCATAGAAATAATCCTATTGATAGCCCCGCGGGAGCCCAAGGAGATTGCCCAAGGGAACTCTATACATCGATCATTGTTAGAATGTGGGGTAGCGGGGTTATAGACATAAGAAACCCCACCACTATCATCATGTGGTCATACCAGTCTGTTGTATAATTATCCCTCACAAAATCTCTCCCTCAGCTTCCGGTTCGTATTCCTCTATATATTTAGGATAACAAGCTAACTCTCTAATATTGAATTAGTATTAGTGCAATGGAATTCTAAGACTATTTTCAGACTATCTGCACAAAGCCAGTATAGGGGATTAGATTCATCAAAGGTAATTTCAAATATTTTAGTAACTTCCATTATTAGTTCCTTCTTATCCACCTTTTAAATTCAGACGTATGCAACACGTCTATCCTACGTCCATCGGGCATAGCCTGCCCAGCTTCTTTTAGCCATGTGATTGACCCCTCACGTAGTCCCCCACCTTCCCAAATAAGAAGTGTTCTTTTAGGGTGAGTTTCAGACATACAATTGTGGTATAAGTAAGGAAACTTCTCATCAACTGAACCTTTAACCTTCTGAAATCTACACTCAATCCGCCCCCTAAACCTAAGTTGCTTAGACAACAAATAGAATTCCATCCTACCATTTTTACCATAGATTGTTTGATAAGGCTTATTTTTTATTAGTATATTATCCCCATAGTGGTCATGTTGTTTTATCCATTCTTTGTAAGTAATCACAACACACCCTGCGTCACTACACAATTGTTCAATAATATTCTCGTGCTTCTTCCCGTGCTCATTGGCAGTCTGACCTTGTAATTGTTTCATTACTCCTTTACCCTCTAATAATTTTTGATTAGTAGTTCTTGCCCTGTGCCTTTCCGGCAATCACCTTTTGAGTTAATTACTCTGTTAACAACCAATTCAATCTGACAAAAATCTTTGTATAACTCTCGTATTAAACTTGTATTCGCATTTGATAACATTACAAAGCATCCTAAGTCGTTTAGTCTCTTAAATTCCTCAGCTAGCTCTCGTTGATCTTGTTCTTTGAAATCTTTCTTTGTGTATTTTGTAAAAGACGTTTTAGAAACACTGTGATATGGGCTATCTATGTAAATAAAATCATTTTTATTAGTACACAATAATGTTTTTTTATAGTCTTGGCAGTAAATCTCTACAATGGCTTGATTCAAATATCTTGATACATTCCCCAAAACATTTTCATCATAAATCTTTGGGCTTTTATAGAATCCGTATGGAACATTAAATTTACCGCTTGCGTTTTCCCTGTACAATCCATTAAAACAAGTTTTATTTAAGTAAATAAATCTTGCGGCTTGTTCTGGGGCAGACAGCAAAGACAAATTCTTTTCTCTCGTCTCGTAAAAGTATTCTTTCTCATTCCGCATAAGGGGCATTATTAAAAGTAATTCTTCTAGCTTGTTTTTGATAACATCATATGTGTTAATCAGGTGACAATTAAGGTCAGACACAATTGCTTTTGTAGGACAAAGTGCAAATAATAATGCACCACTGCCTACAAATGGTTCAATGTACCGATCATAATTATTAGGTATATTTTCTAATAATAAATCAGTTAGTTTAAATTTGGAGCCTGCCCATTTTAAAAATTTCATATTATTAGACATTATTTAATTGGTGTGGACAATGCCCAAAGTGTCCGAGTGCAAAATTGCAATTCATACACAAAACTCTGAATCCTTCAGGAAAATGATTCTTTTTTAACCACCTGTATAATTTACTTCCTTTTGGATCATTGACCATTTTTCTATGCTCATTTCCTTTGCCCTTGATGTGGTCAATAGTTAAAAAATTAATATTGGTTTCACCACAACAGACACATTTAGGGCCATTATAATTATTGAGTACCTCCCGCTTTAATTTTTTGGCATTGCCACTTATCTGTTTATTAAAACACAATTTACACTTTAGCATTAAATCATTTCGTTTTGACCTTCTATAGAAATTAGAAATGCCTTTTAGTTCTCTGCAAATGTTGCAACATCTCTGCTCCTCTTTTAAATTCACATCTACTGTTTTTTTAGAATTACATTTACTTTTATACAAATTGCAGTTGTGACACAGCACCTGGAACCCTTCTGGATAATTATTTTTCTTCAGCCACCTATAAAGATGTTCACCACACCCGTTATTATTGAATGTCTTTCTATGTTGCACACCCTCGTTATTTATATGATCTATACATAAAAATTCCAGTCTTGCTTCACCACAACTCTGGCATACACTACCATATTTGTCAAAACACCCTTTTTTCAAAGAAGTTAAAAATTCTTTATGCTTTATACGACATTTTAAACAAACAAAATATTCATTATTTGCCTCTAGCAAATGCCCGCATCTAATACAAAGGCCGGACTCTTTACGTTGTTTTAGTTTACTAGGATAGTAATATTTCTTTTTCCCATCAATATACTTTATCGTCGCTTTTATTTTAATTTCTTGCATTGTTTGTCCATTTATCTTTTTGTGCGTTTTTTAGATAGTCCGCCACCGCTCCTATATTATCTACGTCATAGAACTTAGGATTCTTATAATTGCCAAAAGGAACATTAAACTGTCCCTTAGAATTTTCTCTATACAACCCATTGAAACAAGTTTTGTTGAGATAAATAAAACGAGTTGCACGCTTCACAGCGGTCAATGCCATAGGGTCTTGTTGCCTAACTGCATAAAAGGACTCAGGTGTATTCTCCATTGAGTCTAATTCCGTAAGTAATTCTAACAAGTTGTCCCTAACCACCACGTAGGTGTTGATAATCTCGCAGTTGATATCAGCAACAATAGCCTGGCGGGGGCATAAAGCAAACAGAAGAGCCCCACCTCCTACGAATGGCTCTACGTAAGTATTATAGTTTGATGGCAACTCTGCCAAGATATGCGGGAGAAGTTTACTTTTGCCCCCCGCATATTTAATTATAGGTTTAATCATGTTGTGTCTCTCTAGGAAATCTAAATTGGTAACTACACTCTGTTTGTGTCTTATGTTCCTCCGGTCGTGCTAGCTGGCTCTGTGATACGCAATCATTACAGGAATGTATCTGGTGGTAAGGAGCACAACTAGAAATTATAACAACCAGAGATAGTAAGATTAGCAGCTTTACCATACCAAAGGTCTTTGAACAATGCCTCTTCAAATTGTTGCACCGCACTTCCCGGTGTATTCCAATCATAATAATTGTCCTTTATCGCCCTTTCTACACAGTCTATTGCGACCCGGTAGTGCTCATATTCCGTTGAACCGGGGTACCATATAGACTGGGAGTCTTTAAGAAAGTCTAGAGTATTTTGTAGTTTATTCTTGTCCATTATTTATTTATCCTTATAGTCTAAAGAAAGTTCTCCCACACGAATCTTACTCTGGAGTTGACAAGCTGAAAACTTACCCTTATCGCCTCCCTTTCTCTGAATAGATACTCTTCCAATTTTTATTCCTCCCCACCCCCGCGACGTAATTACGGCATCTCCAGCAGAATAATAACTTATAACCTCTTGCATGGGATAAATAAAATAGCTAGGTAAGGCGGTTCCAACATTCGTTACCACCATAAAATGATCTATATTCTCATCCCCAGTAAACATCCACTTAATCAAATCATATTTATTCTCATAGAAAAACTCTTTTAGTCTTTCAACTTTGTGCTCTGGGTGTGCACTTAATTTTTCTCTCTTCAAATTTTCTCTATTTCCGTTCCAACTGGCCTCCCCCGTAAACCGCTTCAAAATATTTGCTAGGTCATTTTCTAATCCAAATTTATCAACTAATAAGGACGTCCAAAATCTAGTTAATTGGTTACTGCCCACTTTGGATTTCACTGATTTGACCGATATTGTCTTGTTCAATTTTCCCAAAGAAGTTAAACTTTCCAAGAAGATATCTGTCTTTATCTGTGTAGCAGGCTTATACGCTTGAATGACCTGAACTGTTTTATCGTTTGTTAACAGTGTTGCCCATGCTCGGGCATCGGCGTCCATCTTATTAAACTTATCAATTATTCGTTGTTCAACTTTAAGTCCGCTGATCGCTCCTGCCTTACTCATTTATTCTGTAAAGTCCTCCTTGCTAGCGTGTAAAGAATCTGATTAACAACACTTTTTACTACCGGCAATGCTACACTATTTCCTATCTGTTTATACGCTTGTTTTTCATTTGTAGATATTACAAAAGTCTCTGGAAACCCCATTACAGAATAGCATTCTCTAGGTGCTAGTTTCCTAACCACTCCGCCCCTTATCAAATATAGCCCACTAGTGCTACCGATACCCCCGCCTGAGGCAGAAAATGTAACTGCGTGACCATATTCCGCACTATATATGCGTTCACCTTGTCTACCCGAGTTTATTTCTCCTACACGTATAGGTTTATTTTGTATTACAGGTTGTTCCAACGAACGAAGAATAATGTCCTTCCTATCAATTACATATTTTTTATCAATTTCATCGCGTAAAAAACTTTGTAAGGAAATTTTATTTTTACTCCCTTCTGGAAATTCAAAATCATTTATATCAAGGCGATTATGAAAAGCAACTATATAAACCCTTTGACGAGCAGAGGGCACCCCATAATCACTTGCGTTTAGAACTGACGCAAACACAGTATACCCCAAACTACTAAGTGTTTCTTTGATCACAGAAAAAGTCTTTCCGCTATCATGGCTTACAAAGTTCTTAACGTTCTCTAGAAGAAGAATTTGGGGCTTATGGTAATCTACAATACGTAATATCTCGAAAAATAAGGTACCACGTGTGTCCTCAAACCCTGCTTTCTTGCCAGAAATCGAGAATGGCTGACAAGGGAATCCCCCGCAAAGAAAGTCGTGCTGGGGGATATCTCCAGCATTTATTTTAGTAATGTCTCCATGTGGGTATTCTCCAAAATTTTTATTGTATATCCTACCACATTCCTGGTCTATCTCAGAAGAGAAAACACATTGTAAACCAAATTGTTCTAACACCAATCTAAATCCACCCACACCCGCAAATAAATCTATGAATTTTATCTTATCAGACATTATCTATCTTTTCTTTTAAATCGAAATAGAATGAAGGTGTTAAAGGTTCCACTAAATCCCATATTTGCCACATACATCTTCTCAGGTCCGCTTCGCAGTCTGCTTTTAGACGTTCATCAAATATATGTCTAAGTGAACGCACATTGACCCACATTGTTCTTTCAACGAGAACATTTGACTTTTTCATACACATTTTCTACCCTTCCTATATCTTTATATTTTCTGTAGAGTCGGTGAAATGTTGTTGACGGTATATTTAATTCTCTTATCCAATCAGCAGCAATCATTCTTTTTCCATTAAATTCTATCCAAGTGTTGTCTTTCCTATTTTTTGCTGTTTTCCTTCCCTTTTCAGCAGCAACTTCTAAAAATAAACAACCACAAGATCTTGTAGTTCCATCTCTTAAATTTTGCAACCTAGTAACAGCCTCATTCCCGCACTCACAAATACACCTTGCTCGTAAACAATTGTATTTCTCGCTATTTCTTTTATCGCTGAATATTTCTAATATGGTTAGTCTTCCATAGGTTTCTCCTGCTTTAGGCTGAAAGTCCTTTTGATAAATGTTCACTTTACGTAGATGATAATGTAAAGCTGTTGCTTTTATCCCCAAATGGTCTGCAACAGATATCCACGTTTTAAATCGGGCTTTTAAGTCTAATAAATAATCTTTAGGATAATGAATTTTATAAGGTCTCTGTACGTAGTCTCTGTAAGCTTCTTTTATCTCCTTTACCTTTGCAAACTTTCTTTCTAAATATATAGTAGATTGTCTATACATATAATCTAATATGTCTATAGATTTTTTCCATGAATGACTATACAGTACGTGCGTATTTTCAGATTGTTTTGCTATACCCATGTAGACATCAGTAGTATTTATTAGATATAACTGTAAGTCTTCTATGAATTTAGGATTACTAGAAAAATGAATAACTGGCAACCACAAGGTCAGTATCTATCTCCGCAAAAAATATACCCTCTTCATATGCTTCCCAAGTTATTATCCCTTTATTTGTTAGAAACTGCAATGCCTCAATAAAAAAAGAGCCGGGGCTATGAAAATAATGTGCCATAATTAAATTCCTGTTGCTTAATATGTTTTAGGTTGAAATAGTAACAAAGACGTTCTATATTTTTTAAGTCATCCATTGTTAAATTTTTGTGCATTGTTGTTCTAACCTCTACCTTATCATTAAGATTGAAGTGGTTAACGAGGTCGAGTAATATCCGCAGAGATTTTGTGTAATCATAAGCATCTACTCCAAGACAACTACAATCATCGAAACATTTAAAATCTATACTGGCAGCATTAAGCCACCCCTCTCGTAATCCACGAAGAGTTGTTATCCAGTTAAACCCATTGGTGTACACCTTAGTTTCCAACCCATGTCTACTTTGTACATACTTGGCAAGCTCTTCTAATCTATCAGGATAAAGCAAAGGTTCTCCGCCAAGAAAAACAAGTCCGTCTAGCAGGGGGTTTACATTCTCATCTATAATCTGTTCTGCTGTTTTGGGTAAGATATTATTCGGATTAGTCACAAACTCCCGATTATAACACCACGAACAACTAAGATTACATCCATAACAAAACAACACCAACGACAAATGATTCTCAAACTCTTGATAAGTCTCTGGAATAAAATTAACTATCTGCATCTGTAAAAATCGCCTTTCCTTTGTTATTATAAAACACCCGTTGCTTGAACTCATTTTGGCGAGCAGCACCCCAACTAGATACCGCAGTAAAGAATCCAACTACGCGTGTTACTTGTTTAATAACGACCCCACCACACTCTTTACAACTACCACTATTGGAGATAGTCATATGCCCCGCCTCACACTCAGAAAATACTCTGTTTACTGCGAAGTAAACTGTGCCCGTCTCCTTAGCAGTATTTAGAAGTTTCATCATTTGTTTTGGGGTAATATTACTTCCGTCTTCAATATTCAGATGGAGTATTGCACCACCGCTCGTTAAGCGATCTAGTTTACCTTGTACCTTAAACCGGTCATAAATATTACCATTTTGTGTTAGAGGTATATATTGATTGCTATATAAATCCACATCATAATCAATGTTATACCCAAGTAATTTATCAATTTCGCACAACCTAGAAGCCATACTCTCCCCAGGTATTTGTTCAATATTAGTCGGAATTTTATTCTCTACTGAACACTTATCGGCAAAGTCACTGATGGTCTGCAATACTTCAACAAGATAGTCTGAACCTTGCTCTGAAGTGACATCCATTCCAAGTAAATCGAGGAACTCATAACTGCCCATAAATCCAAAGGTAGAATATTGCCTATCCATATCAATCCAGCCCGTATCATACAAAGGCAATGCTCCTGCAGCGATATGGTTAGCAATAACCTTTCTGTGTGCTATTAACACTTTACTGCACGCCTCTAGTGCATCCTGTAAGTAGGATTTATAATCTGAAACCCCATCCGCCCGCATGTTAAATGCTATTCTAGGAAGGTTAACACCGGCGACTCGCGTAGAGCCTATACTAATGCCACCCACCCCGAATGAATTTTGATACTCTTTATTAAACTTATCTATTTTCTCGTAATCGTTTTTCATCCGGCAACAAGAACTAAAACTATTGGGTTTCCCAATGTATATGTTAGCTAAACACTTATTCGCATATATCTTTGATACCCACTCAACAAACTCTGAGTCATTGTAATTATTATCAGTACCTATTGAGATTGCTAAAGTGACAATAGGAAATGTAAATAACCCTTCCTTACCAAAAATCTTGTTAAAATACTCGTAGAAAGCTTTTTGCAGCTTATATACCGAGTCGATATTAACCGGTGTGCCGTCTGGATTTACATACTTGGCACCACCGTATTCATTGGTACCAAACAGTGTCTCAAGAAAACCGCGGTCTAGAATTGATACGTTGACAAATGGACTTTGGCTACCTCTAAAAGGAAACCCCCAACTGTAAATCAGGTTTTGGAATAAGTTGGTTATCGGATAGTATACACTTTCCTTGGAATTTTCTAGTCGTGTTGCGTAATCCTCCCCATAATCGTTTCTCAAAAACCAATCGAAGTTAACAAACAGTGTGGGGTAACTATTTGCTCCAGCAATCTGGTTTGATACGTATGCTGTCCCTTGTATAAGCAAATCAATAAAACTGTCTGCCCGTTTAGGTGGACCAATTTTAAAGGGACCTTTGAAGAATTTCAGCCCCTCACACACCATGGGGTTAAGGTCGAAACCGTAGCAATAGGGCCTCTCGTATTGATGGAGGTCATTAACAAAGATACTTCCATTGATAATTAGCTCCACAACCTCATTAGCCGCCCGTTGCGAAAACAACTTGGTTACATAATCCCATACCAAATACAACCCATTAACACGCATGATCCCCTTACCGTGCTCATATGCCCACTGTGATACAGTCATCTCACACACGTTGGCGTTTGGGTCTGTAGACAAAGTAGCAACATTTGTCTTTCCATTGTTACGATTAAAAAATTGCTTAGAAAAAGCATTTATATCTAAATGTTTATTTGCAATACCTTGTATCTCAAATAGTTCGGCAGGATATTTTTTTTGGAGCCGGTTCATCAAGTTCACAAAAGAGCTTTCGTAAGAAAGCATTACATTGTAGCCTTTCACATTATCCATAGCAAGCCTCCATATCTTATTTATTCTATATTCCGTGACTTTCTTTTCTGAACCCAACCTGCCCGGTATCTTTCTCCATATTTTAACCTGAGTATATAATTCAATTGATTGAGTACTTCCTGATGTTTACAGTCTACACACACATTACTCTTTTCTACTCCGTGTCGCCCCAACTTTTTAGCCAAACAAGTGCCCACACCTACGTGGTATCCAGAGACACAAATACCCCGCAATTCTGCGGGGCGGGTAGTGGCTAGTAGGGCTACATCTTCGTCTGTTATTCCTTTTAATATTTGTTCTATCTCCTTTTTAGTTAATGGAAAATTATTACGAAAAATACAAAGCTTCTTATCCTTACTGCGGGCTTCAGCTTTAACCTTAGCCCGCTTTCTTTCTACTTGTAATGTTGTCATTGCATTATGTTGTATACTCTCAGTGGAGCCACATCGGGCCACGTTTGCTGTCCACTTTTATCGGACATACCTCTTCTGGGATAAAGTCATAAAAAGCCTTCTCCATGTTTTTAACTACCATTTGTTCTACTTCAGTAGCAATTTGTTGCTTCGCAAAAACTAGGAGTTCATCATGCACAGATCCCCAAAGATAAGCATTGCCGTTTCCGAAACGTGCACAAGCATCCTTATGAATGTATACCATAGCTTGCTTTGTAATATCCGCACACACCCCCTGGATTCCATGGTTGACCCCTTGCCGCTTTATCGCTGCCTCAATTTTTCTGTAGTCGGGGTCGGTTGTGGGAGGTAACGTATAATATCTTTTTCTTCCTGACAATGTCTCACTGTAACCCTGCTGAACTGCCCTTGCCCCCTCCACATCAATGTAACGCTTCACTTTAGGGTATAAATTAAAGTAAGTATTCACAGCATGTTTCGCTTCTTCTTCCGGTATACCAGCTACCATTGCTAAACGAATATAACTACCACCGTATGACAAAAGGAAGTTGCAACTCTTCGCAATACCACGTTTCTTCTTTATAGCTTCTTCCTCAGGAGTAATTTCTGAGTAACGCCCTTCTCGCTGTTTTATGTCAATACTCGCCAAGGTTTCCTCTATTATCTTTAAAGGAATTCCGTATATACCTGCAGTAGCTTGACTATGGATATCTTCTCCCCGCCGGTACGCTTCAATCATATGAGTTTCACGACTGAGTGCTCCTATACAACGTAGTTCTTGTTGAGAGTAATCGGCTGCAATACACACATACCCATCAGGGGCAATGAAACCGTGACGAAACTTGGAATCACCAGGAATATTCTGCAGATTGGGGTTATTCGATGAGGCTCGCCCGCTATCCGCTCCTATCTGCTTGAAATTGCAATGCAATCTACCTGTGGTTGGATTTATTTTTGCTAACAGTTCCTCACCATACGCGGTTATTAGCCGATTATATTTTCGGTATTCTAACAGTAAGGGAATAATTGGGTGGTCACCCTTTAACTTATCTAAGACCCCTTTACCAGTGGACTCTACAACAATTCCTAGCTTCTGTAGAGCAGTAACTAGCTGGGCTGGACTATCAATAGATATGCTACAAAAATTGTCAAATACACTCCTTTGTTTTACGAGTGGTTGCAGGTGTTGTTGCACCTTTGCTCTAACTTCTACGCGTTCTCTTCCAATATCTTCCAACACTTTACGCCAATGAGGAACGTTAATATTTACACCGTAATATTCCATCAGTGACATCGGTGCAATTACGCTAAATTCTAGCCCCGCCACACGCATCAACCCTTCTTGCTGTAGCAAATGCATTTGCTTCCAGTATATGGGGTGCAATACCTGTACATCACGGGCTGAATAATCCAACTGGTCTTTGCTAAACCCATCCATTACATAGCCTTTGTAGAAATCTTCTCGGATTTGTTTCTTCATATCTGCTTCAGTTAATGAAGTATATATCGGAACAATTGACTTCAACGACGGATACTTACTCTCTACCACCTTACCCGATGTGAGCATGCGTTCCGCTAGCATCGTACAATACATATTGGTCATGTCACAACCAAACCACGCCCGCAACATTTTGAAATCAAACCCTATGTTGTGCCCGATTTTTAATGCGGAGCTGGTCAGTATGGCGACCATCATTCTCCAAACTTTAGAATCCATATCCCGTTGAGCCAAGCTATTAGATGTAGTCATGTCTATGATGACGGTATAATTTCCTATAGACATCTGTATTAATAACACCCGATTAGTATGCGGATCTAGTCCGTTTGTTTCTGTATCTATGGTAATTATTGGTGCATTAATGAAATATTCTAGTGCTACACTTATTTGTGCATCCGTTTGTAAGAAGTCATACAAAGTGTTCAAATCTAAAAGCCTCCTAGTATTTCTTTGCGATAGTTTACTAATCCAGGTAATATCCGATTGATGGGGGTAATCTTACCCTTAGCAATTGGGGCGGATTTGGCAGTTGACAATACAATATTCGCCTCTTTACTGTCTACCACCTTAGGTAAATGACTCGGATCGGTAAGCTCTATAAGTTCCTGTAATAGCTCATCATTCGTAACACCTATCCCACTCGCAATGTTGTATACTTGTCCTCCTTGCCCGTTACGAATGATTTTATATATCATTGGAATTGCGTCATTTATGTATAAGTAGTCTCGGGCTTGGTTAGGGTTTGTAATTATTAGAGTAGGACTCTTCAGTAAAATATGGTCTATCATAAAAGAAAGCCGGTCTACTACTGGGTGATAAAATTGTCGTTTACCTATTGTATTTGAAAGTCTTAAAATCATATAGGGTATTTTTAGGTGTCCACATAAACTCCTGGTGTACCATTCAGTGATTATGTGCCCTTGAATTTCCGTTCTAGGGTGCCCCCACCTTAAAGGGCTCTCTTCTACTATAAGTTCTTGTTGTGGAACGTAAACTGCTTCTGAAGAAAATAAAACAAATTTGCGGGGGGCTGTAGCAACCACTGGTAAAACATTATTCAATGTGTAGTTCAGCCAAGACACCTTGATAAATGGATTTTCACCCGCATCATAGGCATGAAACGCCACTAACCAGCATACTACTTCTGGGTTATGCACGTTTACCACAGTAGCTAAAGTGGTCGTATTAGATACGTCACCTAAATACCGGTGGAAGTTTGTTGCAATTAAATCTCCTGGTAAGCAAAATGAGTTATTATCATATACTATTACTTCCTGTTTATTTTTAAGCAAGAAAGAAGTGAGGTGACTTCCTATAAAACCACCTCCGCCAATAAGTAGCCACCTCATTATCTTCTCCTCAGGATCACTTCTTCCTTGTGGTTATTCTTGCTCCCATTACTGTTGACCGTGTAGCTGCGTCTACTACTGGTTTGAGGTCGGGGCGTTCATTATTTACATAAGTTAGCAATGCTTCATTCTTAATGGAAACTATCCTTGCCAAGTCATCCAGGGGGATATGGGGTAGTAAAGTTTTTGCATCATAAAATGTACGGCTGCTCTGGTTCCAGGATAACACTGAGGTATCATCCTCAAATTTAAATAGCCCCTCCAGTTCCACCGCATTATTCGCCCACGCTTTCAGCTCTAGTATCCTTTCGGAAGCAATTTTTTCTAATGCCTTGGCTTTCTTCCACTCTTCAGTAAATACTGTCGTTGAGTCTAATGACGCTGTTGGGATTAACTGGATATCAGCATCCAACACATGTTTAAATGCGTGACAAAGATGCTTATAACCGCACCAAGGACAATACTGGTTTATTGTCGGCTTAACATCTTTCTCGTGCTGGTCCCCCATATTTACCCAGAGTTCATTCAACCAACGCTCAAAAGAAACCCTATCAGCAACTACCCGGTCAGAAATGACAGCTTCACTTCTAAGAAACTCCAAAGCCAACCATACTTTGCTGTATTTGGGGTACTTCTTAGAGATTAACAAGTCATACATGGACAACTGCACATCACTCTGAGCTTCTGACGGGGTCTTAGCCCGCCGAGAAGTCTTGTAGTCCACAATCAGTGCCATGTCCGGCGTCATTTCTTGAACTAAGTCTATAATACCATTTATAGGCACACCTTTGTCTGTGGTCATTTTCATTTTGCTGAAGTTTAATTCTACTGCTACAATTGGATATGTTGGGTTATGTCTGTTGTATCGCGCCCGCATCATATCCTGCCCCTCCTTAATAAGGGCAGGGTCAATTATACGGTTTTCGGCGGCGGCAGACATAAACTCATTCTGTGCGATACTCTCACATAAATCAGTGTCCAACACGGCACCTGCCTGCAATTTTTTAGCAAATGCTTCTAAGGCAGAGTGGACTGCACTCCCAAACCTTAGTGCTGTAGTGTCCCCTACTTCTGGTTCTTTAGTATGATACCGGTACCAGAATTTCAAAGTACATTGTAAAAAGGCTTCAATACAAGTTGGACTTAAACTCCTTGGTCGCAAATTCTTCTCTGTCTTAGTTGCCATTACCTCTCCTATGTTTTCGCTCTACTATAAGTATAGTACCCACATTTACGTCTGAACGAAAAAATCTGTGGGATCAAATTCTGTGATATTACATCGCTGAATATACTGTTCTAATAGCTTATTCGGAACGTACTCAAACGGGACCGGGTTACCCCATAGAACTAAGTTCTTATCCTTTATCTTCTTCTCCCCTAATTCATAAATGCGTGCTGCTGCTTCTGGTGTCAACCGCATATCATAAGGAGAAAAGAGTGGTAGGTCAATCGTAGCTACATGATTAAACTGCACAGCACTTCTAACCATCTTTCCGATTGGATCAAGATGGCTTGTGTGATGCACCGTAACGTCCTCTGCAGGAATAGGGGGGTAGTGTGCCATAGGTCTACCCACCTGGTCACCCAGACGTACTCCGTCGTTTAAATCTGGTTCTACGTTAGTTCTTCTAATCTGGCTGTGCGGTGTCCAGTGCCCTTGTAACAAGTCATGGAATAAATTGTCTGAGTTACGAAATAAATGGGAACCTTTACTACTACATCCATCTATTACAAAATTTCTACTACAGTAGTAATTTACCAAACTAAAAGCAATACCAGCCCCCGACTCTAAAGGATAATGCTTAGCTATGTCTTTTAGACTTTCATTTTTGAATTCAAAAATTTCGTCAAGATCTAAAAATAAAAGTAGGTCTGCATATATAGATGCTCGTTTTAAAGCACTATTATAAGCAGATCCAATCGGGTTATCAAACGTATTAAATACACCTTTAATGTGTTCTACTTTTCCGTACATTGATAAGTCAATTCTGTCATACTTGGATTGGTCTAAGATAATTATCCGATCCACCGCATCATATATACTCTGAATGCTCTCATGAACTGGAAGTCGCCCCACAAGAGGTTCGATGACGACCCCATATGCACAAATAAATTCACTCATACTCTCTCCTTCATATACCGGCGCACCCACATTGAGGGTGCCCAGGAACGTAACAGATGCACCGCACCAAAAGATATGGCTTGGGCTCCCCCATCAATCGCTCTCTGTATATCCCCATACTCCCAAATAGAAGGCCAAATTACTTTGAAACCCATATGCTGAAGTAACGCCGCAGCAGACCAGTTTCCCAGCTGTGCTCTCTTACCTGACCATGCCCCATTACCATAAGTATCTGGTACAGAATTTAATGACACTGCTTTACACTTAGGAACGAGTTCTTGTAATTTTCTATACCCAAATCTTATTTGAGAACGATTCAGCTTGATAGTCATTCGTAACCGCACCACTCCATTTCCTTTTGTATTACTTGCTACAGTTTCATTGCAAGCATCAATTATTTCACTTATTTGTTCAAATTCAATGTTGTGGACGTTTGGGCATGAGACATTTAATTCAAGCCCTTTAAAATTCCAATCCCATATTACATCATAGTCATCCAAAAGATTCATCATTGCTACTGCTTCTTCAGGTGTAGAAGGAGCAAGAGAAAGTAGTGTCTTGTAGGGTAAAGTTCCTCGGTGTATATTATGACACGGGCTCTTATACACAGCTTTGTTCTTCAAATAGTAATTATCCAACCACCACCGCAATCCTTTATTCGGTAACCCCATATTATTCCAAACGCCGCCACGAACAGGACAGACGGCAAACCAATTTCCTTTATTGGGGTTTAATGTTAATGTCTTGGTTGTGACTGTAAACAGGGCAGGGTCTATAATACCTGACCATACTAAAGGTTTTTCCCAAAACCAGCCCCGCCCATCCCAACCTAACGCTCCAGATGCTACATACCATTCCATTTTATAACCCACAAATCACAGCGACTTCCTTCAAAAGTTGCTGTCTACGTGTAGTCTCAATGTATCGCTGTTCTTCCATCCATCCGTTATAAATCTGTGCAGCATAAGGACTTGTAATCCATATACCATTCACCCCAAATGACGCCGTGGGACTCCGATTGATCTGAATAAGTAAATTGTTTGTTCTTATCCTCGCAGTAAGAATATCTGAAGCGACGTTTGGTTTTAATATGTCAACTACATTTCCTGCTAGATAACTCTCGTATATGTAATTTGCAATTTTGTCTTCTAAATCTTTTTCCATTTTTCACCTATATAAATAAGTCTTCGTCTGGTAAAGTTTCTTCCGGATCAAATAGCGGTACCCCACAAAGTTCGCAAAAGGCAGGATTATCTCCAAAAGGACACCCACAAACTTCACAATGATATCCATAAATCGGTCTCGAGTCATACTTATCGTAGACAAACCAGTCTGTCACGTTTGTGCCCCCTCTGTGTCTACCGTTGGGTACTTCCTGCCTTGTTGTGCTTCTGCTACCCTCTTTTGCATCTCACTCATAAAAAATTCATTGTTAGTGCACTTATTTTCTACCGATACCCATAAATCCATCCCTTGTTCTATAAGAAATTCCTCTGTGTCACTCCAGTAAGCATCGTCTCCTACATAAAGCATCACTGCAAACATCGGTTGATCAGGAGCGACTATAAACTCAGGCACTATTTTTAAGCTTTGCCCATTTCCATCTTTACCAATAAACATGGGGAAGAAATATTTGGCAGGAGTAAAGAAGCCCCATACAAACTCCCATTTAGCTAGTCCCCCCAGAGTGTCGTCAATTAACCGCTGGATAATAAGGTCACCCATTATACTTTCTCCGCAATGGTTGGGGATAATTATGCCATTCGTATACACTACAAATTAAATTTGGATTATAATAGTCTCTTAGCACACTTACTGCATCTTCCGGGTCTTCAGCTTCTACTATATAGGTATGTATACCTGTCGCTACTGTAGGTAAATAATTATCAGGGGTTACATATACCCTACGTATACCACCACCACAACCCGTCTCAATATTATATTGTATCATTGGGTTTCCTCTACCACATAATAATCTAGTGGTCGTTTCATAAAATCAAATGCTTTTGGTTGTAAATCTACGAACTGGTCGTCCAACGGTTTAACCATAAATGGAGACAGTGTGAGTGCGTGGTTAACCTCTATCAAAGGCAGATCCAGCTTCAGTGGCGGCTTCAATTTGTTTATGAATTCTTCCCCGTAACGATCGTAGAAATAGCGGCGGTTCACTGTAGAATGAAATTGCATTTCTTCGAGAGACGCTCTTGTTGTCGGAATTCCAGGATGCAATACAGTTATGTCACCATTGATATCGTAAGTATTGTTCTTCATCGCCCATCGTATCATAAAGTCTAACTCACCTGCATGATCAAATCCACGAGCAAATACAGGGTCAAACCCCCCTATTCGCTTTACATCGTCGCGGCTTGCTACAAAAGCAAACAAAAATGGCGTGGGCGAATAAAAGGGGTGAACTAAGTAAGCCCACTGGTCTGTATATCTACTTAGAGTAGGACCTAAAATCACACTCATGTTAGTAATACGATTGGTAATAGAAACTTCCCTAGCCTCTTTAATCAGGTTCCATGGATTAAAAAAGAGACATAAGTCCCTAAGAAACAAAACTCTGTTATATTTTGCGTAGTTTAACCCGATATCCCAATTCAATGTAGGACGGTCTCCTACACAATGTCTGTCTATATAAATAACTTTGATATCAACGAATTCAGCCAGGTTACTAACCACACTAGTAACCTCCTGCCTGCGTTCTTTCTCAGCGACCAACACAATTTGATCATGATCTTGTAAGATGCTAGACTGTTGCAATAAACATCTTAACTGGGCATCAAAAACCTCTCCAGCCTGGGTGCTCAATGCCCATACTATTGACAATGGTTCCTCTACGTGAGGTTTATTTATAATATCAATTATCCCCGCCTCTTCAAAGAACGCTTGGGTTTGACGCATGCGAGACAAATAAGATACCTTATCGGCATGCGGCTCTAACATTTGAATTATATGGTTATACACATCCCCTCCTACTCCTAAAAAGGTAACTCAAGTTCTCTAGAGCTTCCATCATTAACATCATCCACCTTTGTAATCTGCCCGTTCTTAATCGTATAAATTTTACTTAGCATTTCTGGATTAGCCCACTGCGGCTCAGGCAGACGTATGAGATGCCCCTGCCCATCTAACCTAACCACATTAGAGATTACATCATACTTTAGATAATCAAATATACGGCTATTGGCTACTTCCCACGTAGAGCGTGATTGGTTAGCCCCATGCCACAAATGGATAGCTTGTCCCGTGATTTCTTTCTCATAGGAACCATATCTGTTCCGAAATACTTCACGATATAGTGTATCATCATATCCAACACCCAGCCCCATTAACTCTTCTACCCCACCCATTTCTACAAATCGCTGACGAGAAAACCCAGAACAGAAGTAAAATTTTGATCTGTGAAATAACGAGTTCTCAGCTACAACATAATGCTTCTCATAATCTCTTATAATATCATCGTAAGAAGAGAACCACCCATCTTCTCTAGTAAAGTGTGTGCGGGCATTATACATACAGGAGTCATCTCGTTCTAAACACGATACTATCTCAGAAATTACCCATGGGTCTCTAAACACTATCTCTGGGTCTGTCTTGATTATGTAGTCAGACGTAGCTACGAATTTCGTTGCCAAGTTAATCTCATTCGCAGGACAATTAGAAGCCACAGGGATGTAAGCCTTCCTTCTATCAGCTACACAAAAACGAAAAGTAAGTTTCTCTGAGAATTGGTCAATCGTAGTCAAAAGATTATCGGTTGACCCACCATCTGTAATACACACTTCCACCTTAGAAAGGTCACAATCCTGTCGTGTAATACTTTCTAAGCACCACTTTAATAAATTTGCTCTATTCCGTAACGTCAGACAAATAGAAACATTTTGCATTAATTTCTCCAATGATTTATATCTGAATACCGAATTAGGTTTATACCCAGTAACTTTGTGTCTCTAGCTATTCTGTTCAGCTTTTTGCACTTAGGACACGTTTCACAGTCTATTATAAACCCCTGAGCTAGCAAGACCGCAGTTTCGTAACCAATACGCCTAAAGATAAATTCTGGTGTGAACCACTCGCGGTTTACATAAACTACTGCATCTTTTCTGCACTTGCAATCAGGATATACCAACCATATACCCACACACAATAATTTTTCATCATATCCTTTTATGTCTTTGATGATAAACTCTACATCCCCGAGTGCTGTTCTTACCACATTATTTTGATAACTGTACACTTTCACAAAACATTTTCCTTCAAGTTATACTGATCGATCTCCCTACAAATTGCATGTAAGATACTGAGCCACAGTTCTTGAATACGCCCAGTTTCCCAAGCAGGTAGCTGCAGATGAATGGTAGATTCAACCAGAGGTCCAGCTGCCCCAGTAACCAAAACTGTATTCATACCCAGTATATTCCCTTTAACTACCGCCCGCAAAACTGCTTCCGTTCTACCCGATGTGGAGATACCAATGAGCAAATCTCCTGGTCGTCCTAGAGCTCCTATCTGTTTAGAAAATATATATTCAAACCCGTAGTCATTACTAATAGCTGTTATCAAAGCGGTGTTGCCTGATAACTCTATGGCATTCATAGGGAATTCTCTGTGTAAAGAGAAGCGGTTCATGAGTTCAGCGTTGAGATGATCTGATAAGCTCCCCCCTACACCACAAGTAAAAACTGTCCCACCATTTTTATAAGTAGACACGATTTTGTCTGTAAGTAATTTAATCTTTCTAAGTAGAACTTCGTCTTGAATAACTAACCTCAGTGCATCTATGGTATAACGTAACGATTCCTTAATCACTAAAAATCCTCCTTGCCCTTACACCTTCCCAGTCTATACGAACATCTACACACTGTAGCGGCTTAACCGCTCTGCATATCTCTTCCTTACATTCCGGGGCGGTCAATACTAACAACGTTCCTCGCCCCCCACCACCACCGACTAATCGCACTGCCGCCTTGGAATTTACATCCATCACTCTTCGCTCTAAGTCGTCCACCGCTTCGTTTGTCATTCCACTGGATAACCGTTTCTTCAAGTCCCACGTTTCTCGCATAGGATAGACTAAATGGGTGGGGTGGAAGTCAGGACTAATAAGCAATTTGTGCATCTCTTCAACTATTTTCTTTATTTGAAGTGTCTCCTCAAGCGTCTTATTTACTTCTAACCTCGCTAATTGGTCTGCAATCATTTTATGCGAACTACCTTGTTTACCAGTATATATTAACAACAAGTGATCTTCAAGTAGCTTAGCCTTATCAGGACTAAGCATAACTGGCTCTCGTTTCACATTAAATGGTTTACCCGTCAGGTAGTTGATCCCCCCTAAAGCTAAACTATATTGGTCTTGCCACCCGCCCTTTTCATTTAAATCTATTCGCTCTAACGTGTAAGCCCACTCAGACAATATCTCGTTAGATATACCTACATTTTTATAAATGAGTAACCCTTTAAGCAAAGCTAAGGCAAAAGCACTACTAGTGCCTAAGCCAGTTTGGGCAGGTACGTCCGATGCGTAAATGATTTCCAGGGGATCCGTGAAATCCGTTTTACTTAATGCCGCCCGTGCTATACTCAACTGTATCTCATCAATAGTGTTGCACAACTCCGTCTTAGAATAGGAAACTCTAAATTTAGTTTCTTCCAGACCACTACGGTTCCGCAGAATAACATAAACACGTTTGTTTATGCAGATAGATAATGCAACCCCATTAAACCGCTCAGAAAAAGGACTATGATCTGAGGAGCCAAGACTCACACGTGTAGGGGAAGAAACTATAATCATATCGGACTCCTATCAATATACTTTAAATTTCTAAGATAATCTTTTCTGGGCAGCAACAAGTGCTTCTGGTGTCCCAATTTCTATGAATTGTTTTTCGTCTATAATTATAGGCTTAATTACTTGTGCCTCTTCCAAATAAGCAGGAAGCATATCTTTCTCAAAGGATAGTTTTTCTACTTTGGGGTAGTTCTTAAAAAATTCCTGGCGGAGAAAATACCAACCGCAACTTACAAAAGAACTAGTAAGTGTCTCTCTTCTACCTGGTTCTATCTTTGTTACCCAATCTTCGTAATCAATCAGTAGCGTATCATACTGCCCATTGTGGTGGGTATGGCATGTAAACATAGCACACGCGGGTTTGCCCCATTGTGGTTCTGTATAATATAACTCTTCGTAACAATCAACGCCCTTCTCAGGAAATATTAGAGTGTCTCCGTTCAACACCAAAAATGGATCACTATGTGGACGAGCACTTCTGGATGAAAGCACATTTAAGATAGCTCCTCCAGTGTCTTTGGGCTCCCACTCGTAACAAAGTGTCCAATCTAAGTATCTGGTGTTAATGTCATCCCTTCGTTTCATATAGCCTGCGAGCACATCCCATTTAAACCCCGCCGCAAAAGTTATGTGTCTTACACCCATAGAATACAACGTTTCCAAAAGATACTCAATAAAAGCTTTGCCATTAACAGGAATTAGTATTTTTGGATATTCATCTTTTGTGATGCTTCTAACACGACTCCCAGTTCCTCCTGCAATGATTATTGCATCCATTAACATCCTCCCCACCAACTCTCTGGAACCTCATAATCTATACCTTTCCAACAGCTATATCTTGTTCTATCCCCCATAAGTCTATCGTCGCCTATCAGAGCCCCATGCCAACAGGAATCATCTCAAATCTACAAACACCACTGGCATCGATAGGAAGATACAATTTACATTCACCTATACTGTGCTCGTCTGTTTCAATCTTGAGCGGATTGATACTGAGTTTTCCTTTTGTTACCACGGGTATAATCTTGACTTGGGAACCTACGGGTTTACCATCGTCACTGACAACCATAAATTTGTAAGTGGTCTCTGTACCTGCCGTAATATTACCTAAATTAGTCTTTCCAATTATTTTCATTTTGTTACTCCTTTTGATTCTCTGTACTCTTTTGCTGAGTTCCAATATTGCCGTCCTTCTTCGGTCTTTACCCTTAATATACGCTTCCATTACAGTATCCCTTTTTCTTTTAGGAAAGTCTTTCCAGCCGCATAATATTTCTTACCCTCTTCAGTTTTCATCCATCTCTTAAACCCAAGATCATTACCACTAAAGTGGTGTCTCCAAGCCATGTATAACATACTCCAAACTATCCTCCATTCATAGCTACCGTCCTTTTCGAAATGCTTGCATGTATAGCTCCAATCAAACAAAGCTATCGAAAAATCTCGTCTACAATATCCTGACAAGAACCAATTGTTTTTACAACCCCAGCAAGAATTTTTACGCGGAGTTATAAAATCATCTGGCAGATCATCATCTTGCCAGTCTCGACGTTCGTAATCGTCTGTGCTTGAAAAATAAGGTGACGTATCTCCACTGCGAAATCCTTGATCCCACTCTGCATCTTTACTCTCAATATACGCCTCCACCCACTCTCCCATTATCTACCCCCGCTTGCCGCAATACCCACACCAATCACAGTAAGAACTCCCCATAAAATAGGACCTACCTCAAAAAGAGGTGGATAAAAGAAATAACCAATTAAAGTAAGCAAAATAGGAATACCCCACCAAACACCAAAAATAAGGCTTAGAGCCAGAATCATCTCTTTTCTATTCTTCTTTTCTTGCTCGTACTGCCGGTTGTTCATTCTTTCTACCTCCTTGGTCCAAAATGTTTTGTGGTATTTCTTCTACCATAGTTACTCCCCTAACCCTTGGTGCGTCTTCCACTTTCCCTTCTTAATTACACCAGCAAACCCTTTACGGTGGTGTTCGGTAATACCATATTTAGTGATAGCTTCTCTGTGAAAATCAGTCGGATAACCTTTGTTCTGGCACCAACCATAGTTAGGATACAGTTCATGTAGCCTGCACATCAATCGGTCTCTAGTCACTTTAGCCACGATGCTAGCCGCTGCAATAGAGGCACACTTGGTGTCACCTTTAATTATGCTCGTTTGAGTTATATTATACTTTAGCGGTTGCCCACCATCAATAAGCAAAAAATCCGGGGGTGAGGCTAATTGTTCAATTGCAGATATCATTGCATCCCGGCTGGCCCAATAAATATTTTTTTGCTCTATAGTCTGAACAGACGCTATCCCAACCCCATAGTCCACACAGTTTTTTAATATTATATCATACAAGTATTCTCGTTGCTCAGGACTGAGGCGTTTGGAGTCGTCTAACCCTTTTATAGTCATATCTGGGCTAAGAATAACAGCAGACGCAACGCACGGTCCTGCTATAGAAGACATACCAACTTCATCCAACCCGGCAATGCGTATAAAACCTGCCGTTGCATAGTAGGTTTCCCATTTATAATCAGGCTTACTCTTCTTTGATTTTAGAACCAACATGAATACCTTTTCCTTTCCATTCCTCAATTTATCCCCGGTCACTGGGACGATTATCATCCATCTATTTCTTTTCCGTTATCCTCACTAATTATCAATCGCTTCCATTCATTTATATTTTTTTCAACACAATTCATATAAAACTCACATTTATCTTCGTCACAATCTTGGCGCCCGTCACCATAACACGGGGTAAAACCCTCCTTTAATTGTCGTCGATGAATAAGCGGTCTGATTTTATCTCTAAAACAAATCTTACACAATCCGTCACTATAATCCCCCTCCGGATAATCTGAATTACCCCACACAACTCCGCAATTTACACAACGGTACCTAAATCCTCTAGAAAAATAGATTGGTTCCAATTTTTTATTGCCTCCTTGCATAACGGTAATTGCATACCCATTTTGGTTAGTGCTATTCCCATCTTCATGGTGTCCATGACAGCGTTTATCCTCGGTAGTTCAGTGATAGGGGGTGTACACACCGGAACAAACACATCTAGCATATCACGTATTTCTAGGGGGGTAACACAATCTATAGCTGTCACGTTAAACACTTCATTACTATAGGTAGAAGACAGATTTAGAAGAATTTGAGCAAATCGATCTGTGTGTAGATACTGAAATCTAGAATCCCAAGCTACATACAATTTGGGGGGAAGCTGTTTCAAATCATACACTACATTCTTTTTAAGACCGGCTCCTGTAAACCCATTGCATCTAGTTATGAGATATTTCTTACGGTAATCTTCTGCCCATAATTTTACAACCTGTTCACCCGCCAACTTAGTTCGTCCATACCAAGAAAGTTTGGATACATACTCGTCAGAAAAAGGGTCGGTATCTTCCTCTGAGGGGTGCTCCAAGTCTGGAGCATACACATCATAGGAACTGATATACACAACTTTGTGAGGATTAAAATCATTAAGAGCATCTCTTAAATCATCTACGTTCGCTTTCCAACATTCGCCCTTGTTCTCATTACACTTTGGTTTTGAAGACATCCCCGCCGCCCATACTAGCGTGCTCCAGCCAAGATAGTCCTTTGCCCACTGTTTGTAATTGTCTACATCAACACCTATCACCTCTTCTGTGATGTGCTCTTGAGCATAACGATATAAAGTTGAGCCTATGAAGCCTTTATAACCTACAATAGCAATCACCCTTGTTCTCCTATCACCATGGAACCATAAATACCTTCAACTGGATTGGCAGTGATTGATGCAGTATTGGGCATTTTAGATACCTTGTCCTCCAATGTGCCAACTCGGCGTTTGAGTTCAGATATTTCATTGAGACACTTCCCCAACATCGCCTGCATCTGTTTAACTTGTGCATTACTTTCGCGTTGCATATACCCTCCTACTGTAAATATAGTACCCAAATGTTCGCCAGGTTATTATTTTTTTCTGAGAGCTACTATACCATCCGACACACAGCCCCACTTATCATACGACTTATCTTGCACAAATTCGTCTACTGCACGCTCAACAGTCCCCGCACGTGGATAATCATGCACTACTAAATAACCCCGGTCTGCCAGATGATAATCACAAAAATACAAGTCAGACTTCGCGCCCTCGTAACTGTGGTCGCCGTCAACAAAACAAAATTTAGTAAACAATTTAGGAAGTATACCTGTTAAAGTTTCACTGGTACCCAACAATGGAAACACCCTGCCTCTGAGATCAAACTTCTTGTAGGTATCCATAAAATCGGAGAAATTGTCGCCCATTGTTTCATACGCATAATTCTCTAAAGGATACCACAAATCTATAGTAATAACTTTAAAGAACTGTGCCAAAATCGCGGTGGATGCCCCCTTATAAGCACCTATCTCCAGTGCCAATGATCCTTCCCCAAATGTATCTGCTGCCTGCTTTGCCCACTCTTCCAAAGCCTCATGCTCATCAAAAGGTACGTCTTCGGAACGCTGCCCAGGTGACAAGGCCCTCAAAATTGTTTTCCAGTTTAACTTATACATTTTATGTCAACCCCCAATTGATTTTGCACCGATTCTAAAGACCAATGTTTCCTTGCATACTCTAGAGAGTTACGAGATAACTCTTCCCAAATCATCGGCTCCTGCATAACCTCTATTACAGCCTCAGCAAACTGTTGGGGGTCGTCAACAACCCTAACGTTCTTAAAGTTTGTCAGACCCATGCCCTCTGCACCAATCGTAGTTGTAATTACTGGTAACCCATGTTGCATAGCCATGGCAATCTTACCTTTAAGTCCCGCCCCAAAGCGCATGGGGGCAACTAGAACTGTATCAGCTAAGAAAAAAGGAGAGGGCTCTTTCACATGTCCAAGTACATTTATATTGTCCTTATGATGTAGCTTCTGAATGTCTTCTGGCACCCCACTCCCAATGATATTAAACTGCACATCAGGTAACACTTTCCTTATCCTAGGTAATATATCGTAGACAAACCATTTAATAGCATCTTGGTTGGGAGTGTGCTGCATGCCCCCGATAAAATCTATATACTTAGGTGAAGTTGGATAGCTTCGCATTGTAACCTTAGGAGGAGCAAACCAAGGCCATACAGATACTTCTGCCTGTGGTAATTCTCGCGATAGCTCTTCTTTTTCAAACTGGCTTACCGTAACAGTTAAGTCGCACTTCTGAATAATAGAATATTCTAGCAACCGTAACTGCTCAATTTGCTCTATGTCTATCTTACCAAAATTTTGTTGTGCACGACGCTGTTCCCGCAAATAGTGTAGGTCATGGCAATAATAAATGATCGGTGCGTGAGACCATGCTCTTATTTTATCGATATAGTTAATAGCTAGAGGACGAGCAACCACAACTAAGTCTATCGTATGCCCCAAATCCGCAATGGTCTGTTCAAAAGACCATGGGAAATCCCAAATCTCCCACTCCTCTTGTCTAAATCTTTCTATGTAAGAAGAGTCCTGTTTCCTAAAAGCCGGGTCATTCGGTACATAACAAATATTATATCCTAAATCCTTAAAAGCATTACAATATGAGTAAACTGCATAATCACCAGCATTGGTATCCGGCTCAGGTATGTGCCAATCTATCCACAACAACCTCTTATTAGTCATATAGCTAAGGAGCTCGTTATCTAATGGTCTCCCCTCAATAACCCTCTTCCCTATTAGGGGATCGGCATGCTTACTTCGTAAACTATCAAAAGAGAAAGAGGATGATATAAAATAATCATAAAAGCGAGGGCGTTCGGATAACATCCGTGGCAACTCATCAATAGATTCAAACAACATTACTTCTACATCTTCATCAAGAAGTTCATATACGGATTGCCAATCATCTACCCCAGAAAATCTTGGGTAATAAGTAACAAAGAAACCTCTTCTTCGTAAATTATTGATGAAAGTAGCTATCTCGGAGCGATAGTAAGAATGCGGAACAAAGTCTTCTACTATTAATACCCGCCCGCAGCAGCGTGTAGTGGTTCGGGCGTAAGCCACTGGTGTCGTGGGATGAAAACTTTGTGTTGCAAACAAATCCTTGTGTTTATTCACCAACATAGCTGTATGCACCTCTACTAAACGATTCACGTATTCCGGATCACTACTCCCATATTCATAATGAATTAGGTGTGCTTTAGGCTGATAGATAATCTTAAATCCTGCTTTACGTAACCTGCAACAGTAGTCAGACTCCTCGCAATAACCAGGGGAAAAAACTTCATCAAACCCACCCATGCCCTTGAAGAGCTTGGTACGTGTCATCAAACATGCACCCGATACATAATCAACTTCTCTTTGGTAATTCACATCACCTATATCAGGATTCCTACCTTTACTGTATTCAGCTGCCACCCCATTGTTCCAGAGAATTCCACCCGCATCCTGTATATGATTATCTAACGTCCGAATTTGTGCCCCAACGACTCCAACTTGCTGCTGTCCTTGGAGAACTTCTAGGAGACTCTCAAGAGTTTGATATGACAACAGAGCATCATCATTAAGTAAAAGAAGGTAGTCTCCTCTGGCCACCGCTGCCCCCTTATTCACTCCCTCCACAAATCCCAAGTTCTCTTCGTGGCTTAGAACCGTAATGTTCTTAAGATGCTCCATCAAATATTTGTTATCTTCTGTATTGCCATTGTTGGAAAGTATAACCTCATAACAAACACCAGAAGCCCAACGTAATATGGAAAGTAAACATAAAAATTCCAATGCTGTGCGTTTGTAAGTTACAATCACTATACTAACTACAGGGCAGGGAGTAACTGGAAAAACCAGACACTCCCCGCTCTTTACAAATGCATCAAACTGTTTTTGTGCACTATCTGCGAAAGCTTCTTTAAAGTTAGGTAACTCTGGTGTTGTTACCTTATTTCTTTTTCGCGACTCTTTGCTCATACCAATCCACCGTGAGTCCTATTGATTCTTCTAGTGGTGTAGGTTCCCACGCAATATCACACTCCTGCAAGAATGACCTCAGCCTTGTGTTGTCCAAAATCTTCCTCTGCTGACCATTAGGCTTACTAGCATCATAGAGAATCTTTCCAGTAAACCCAACTACATGTGCAATAGTTTCTGCTAGCTCAGCAATAGTAGTAGCCTCACCACTAGAAATATTAGTTGGGCCAACACCCTCGCCATAGCTTATAAATGCTGGAAACACTTTAACTATGTCTCCGATGTACAGAAAATCTCGTTCAGGTTTTCCATTTCCTAGCACAGTAACTGAAGAATATCCCTCATTCTTAGCCTCTACAAATCGTTTAATCAAAGCCATAGGCACGTGTGCATCTTCATCCGTACAATTATCCCACGGACCAATCGGATTAGTAGGAATGAGCACATGAGATTTGAGCCCGAATTGCTCCTCGTAAGCCATGCCCGCCACGATAGCCTGCTTCTTAGCCATAGAATAACCAAAGGAGTTCTTGTTAGGAAACCCCGACCAAATGTCTTGCTCCCTAAAAATCCCGCCAGAAGCTACATTTGGATAACTACACCCACCAATTGGTGTGATTAACTTCTGCACCTTATGCAGAGCACACTGGTCTATGACATTAGTAATAATAGTATTATTCACATACCAATAAGTAGCTTGCTTCTCCATATTGGAAAACATGCCACCACTTAATGCCGCCAAATTTATTACAATATGTATTGGACCATGATTATTTACGATAGATGCAAACAGTGTCTTTGTGTGATTTTGTTGTGTCAAATCAAAAAATTTGGTACCCTGGGAGCATACTATATCCGCATTCTTATAGTGCTCCCGTAGTGCAGGGAGTAGATGGCTTCCAAGGAAGCCGGTGTCGCCTAATATCAATATCCTGGGGAAATAGCCTATACCTCTTTTCTCACCTAACTGCATTACTTCTCCTCCTTGTAAAGCGTATTGAACGCCTCCTTAAACTCACGGGCTTTCCCTTCTACAAGCCACATACCCTGTAAACAAAATGCATTTATATTTTTTGTCACATCCTCTGTGTTCTGGTGACAAATTACTACCTGACCAATCAACTCATTCTCTAATAGCACCCCGCCTAAACAAGTTAGACAAGTAAGCTTTGTATTTTCTATGATTCTAATGCTAACATTCTGATCTACCTGTCGCATGTATCCTCCCCGCAACTATGGCAACCACCACTGCAACCCTCTGATGATGCAGTGGGCAGGTAATCAGTGAAAGACGTGGAAGACCATTGTAAATTTTCGCAGGTTAAACAAGCATCAGTGCTAACTGTACGCAGCCGATCCCCGTAGCAACAAATTATATTGTCAAGGTCGAGTAAATTAACTAAACCACGGTAGTTAATCCACCTATTTTCTTTGAAATCGCAAGGAACTTGCATTTTAGATCTCCTTATGTTGTTCCAAAATAAACATTTGCCGAATGCTCAGAAATGCTGCCGTAAAATTTCAATAGTTGTTTAATTGTTGCGTCTAACGTCCACGTAGGTTTAAAACCCAGTGCCTCTATCTTTGCATTAGAAACAAGGTAGTCACGCCGGTCGGGATCTTCCATTAGTGGTGCTTCTAAAATATGTAATTCGGTATACTTAGCAATCTTCTGAGCAAGTTGCTCCTTATTTATATTGGCTGTTGATAACCCCACGTTATAAGCCTGTCCCTTCATTTGGTCATACTTTTCTATAGCTAGCAAAAATGCCTGGCACGCATCTTCCACGTGGATATAATTTCTTTTGTTCTGCTTCTGATAAAGCACAATATTTCTGTGTCGTGCCGCTTGCCAACAAAACGTATTTACCAGGAGCCCCACCCGCATAAAATAGCTCCAGCCCATAACTGTAGCTAATCTTAACGAAACCCCTAAATTCTGTAACACCTCCTTTTCTGCAGCAACCTTTGATTTGCCATACACTGATATGGGATTGAGTGGGTCTTCTTCTGTCACGTATCTACCATCTGGATAAACACCATAGCCAGAGTTCGTGCAAGGAAAAACGATAAGTTTGTTGTTGCCAACGTAATTTAACATCTCCACTACGGATTTATAATTTATCTTCCACGCTAACTCGGGGTGTTTTGCACACGCCGGAAAGCCCACTATCGCAGAAAGAGGAATAATAACATCTGCTTCCTCATACAAGGGTTTCATCAAACTAAAGTCTGTCACATCCCCATGAATGAACTCAAATCTGTCATCAGCCATGTATTGGCCTAAACTATTTTGATTAAAGACTAACGAGTCTACCACTACAAGTTTATCCACTACTCTGTAATCTCGTAAATCTAGGTGAGTCACAACCCCATCTGTAATTGGGAAACACTCCTCTATACCATACTTATTATAGTCAATCCAATCTAATAGTTTACCTACTAACGTGCTACCAACGAATCCTGCTCCTCCTGTAACAATTACATTCATTTATTCCTCCATTCTATTCCAGCCACTTCAATCGCCGTTCTTCATAGAGAGTCACGGCATATCCATAAAAATCTATATCCATTTTATTTAATTCCGCCCACTTGTCTAGTAACCCTTTAGAGAGTTGTTCAGGGGTAGACACCCCATCTATGTGTTCTTCTCGTCGTATGACCACACCACCCCAGTCAAACCTCCGCTGTGCAATCGCGATCATTTCTGCATACCGTTCATAAAACCCAAAAAGTGTTAATCTAGAAAGATTACTACACGCGTCTACATAAACGCTATTAGAATTATTACCGCCAATATGGTTGCACAACATGTTACTAAATTGGGGGTGTATTAGAAACTCTTCTAAAGAGTAACTTTTGATGGCTTCATGTTCATTATTTCCTTTCCAGTTGGTAGCATAATGATAAAAAGACAATGCCCTATACAGGGGGTGGCGTAATATAGTGATACTATTGTAAGTACCATTGAGGTTTTGGACAACTTCGTCATCTATATAAAGATGACCGGTAATAACCTTAAAATCTTCTTGCCTACTTATTACTTCTGCTTCTATAAGATAGTCATAACGTATAAGTCCCATCTTTTCATTGCCGTATTGTGCCGCCATCATCCACCTAAATGAGGTTCCGCCGGTCCTAGGTATGTGCAAAAATAATATAGGTTTATCCTTATCTGGATAGTTTAAAAAATTAGACATACTAAGGTTTCCTTATGGCACATTGCATATAAGCAGTAGGCAACACCTTTACACCTTGTTTCGTTGCAAATTCCTCCACAGCATTAGTGACACCGAGTAAATGCCTATAATCGTCACATATAATCACCCCATTAGAAATCAAGCGTGTCCAGAAGAATTCTAATGCAGCAACAGTAGGCTCATATATATCCATATCTAAATGTACAAAACAAAACTTATCGTTCTCAACTTCTTTTAATATCTCTGGCACTATTCCTTTGTGGGGAGTAATACAGCGACAATCTTGTAGAAAAGACTTGACATGCTCATAGTCGGCTACCCACTCTCCACCCTCGTATTTTCCGTCTGCCCATGAAATATTTAGATGGGGATGGTCCCCCATCACATAGTCTTTTTTTGTATCTATCATAGAAGCAGGCACACCCTCAAATGTATCAAACACATGCAGTGACCTGCTTTGACCTATCGCCCGTGCCAAAAGTTTAGCAGATCCGCCCTTGTAACTACCGAGTTCAGCAATGCTTCCCTCCAGAGACATTACTGTATCGTTCACCCATGACCACAAAGCCCATAGGCGGTCAGGAGTAATCAAGGTATAACCCTGTATCTCCTTGCACACGTCAAAAAAATTATACATTACTATCTTCTCCTACTATGTCAGGAAACGTATGAATTCCCGCGAACCAATCTTGCCTATTTTTAACATAATTTGTATCAACACTTCTAGTCTTGAGCTGCTCTATACTTTCTCGCACATACAAAGGTGAATTTTTCTCTGTTAATTTCACAGTATCCAGTGTAAATCCTTTGGCTTCGATCTTCTCCCCTAGTTTAGACCTAAACATACCATGGTTATAATAAAGCCATTGGTTAACATCATCCTTAACAAAATTTGTGTGTCCATAAGTACAAAGCTTTCTAAATATATGTCGTGGACGCATACATGAATGGTAGTGGTAAGCTGTTGAGCCGTAAGGCATGCAATAACCGACTAACCGTTCCATTCTCGGCTGTTCCAAACGCACATCCTTTTTCTTAAAGTAAGATAACTCTACCAAAACTAGAAGTAACCACTCACTGGTGGGGAAAGTATTATCAAAATCATATACAAAAAAGAATGGGTTCGGGTGAATTATCTCTCCGTAATGCTGTTCAATCGCGTCATATATTAACGTGGCTTTTTCTGGATTAGCAAAATCTACAATTTCATCTGCGTCTGACACTAGTAACCAGCTGTCAGACGGGTAATTATCGTATAAATATTCTTTCTGTGTTTCACGTTGAAGAAATATAATCTCCCAGTCCTCAACTCCTGGTGTACACTTTCGTTCAATCTCGACTTCTATTACCTTTATTTTAGGCAGAAACCTGGCGAAGCGTTTATCATTCTGTAATATTTGATTAAGGATATGCGGTCCCTTATATTCACCCCTAAAGGAATATGTATTCTCCGTTATTACCCACTCAGCCACACCAGCGTCTTCTACATGGAATTTAATTAGTAGCATATCAATTTGGTATGGCTCAAAGAAACAAAAAGAATCGATAATCATAGGTTTCATTACTGCCTCTACATAAGCTGATGTTTCGTTATAAATTCATCTATATTTGGACTCAACAGTAAGGGCACATTCTCTAAAATCTTTTCTATCTCCCAGTCCCACCATTTAATTTTTAGTAGCTGTGCTATTTGCTCATCAGTGAATCGCTTTCTAATAACCCTGGCAGGGTTACCAACCACAACACTATAAGCAGGAATATGCCCCGCAATCACTGCGTCGGCACCAACGGCACACCCATCCCCAACAACCGACCCAGATAATATAGAAACATTGATTCCTATCCAAACATCATTCCCAATTATCACATCTCCTTTGGTACCTAATCCAGGGTAGAAAATACCCCCGAATCCTTCAAAAAATGCTGGAAAAGGAAATGTTGAAATCCAATCTACTGTGTGATTCCCACCTAAAGCAACCTGTACATTTTCTGCTATAGAGCAAAAAGCCCCTATTATACATCGTGTTGTTTCTCCGCCCCATTTTCTAACAATGGGAGCACCGTAGGAATACCTTCCCATTTCTGGTTGCACTAATAGTGTCATCTATGCCCTCTGTTCTTCTTTTCCATGGATATATTTAAACTCTCTCGGGTGCAAAGTACCGTGCCGATCTTTATACTCACCCATGCCGTGCCATATCTGCACCGACCGGTTAGCAACATCCTCATCTTCCTCTTTAAACTCTTTCTCATACTCCATGATACCGCATGCGTCCCACCATTCATCTTTGTAACCCTTTGTGCAAGCTATAAACTTGTCGGGTGTCCAAAATTCGTGAACTACGGTGAAGTTACCACTATGCTCTCTAGCAAATTTACGCCAAGAATTATAGACTGAGCCGTATTCCAAATCATCCATTATAATCAGAGCATTGTCTGAAAGATGTGGTATAATCTTGCAAAGTGCCTTTAGTGTTGCCTCATGTGAGTGGTCTGCATCGTAGTAATACACCCCTACTGGTCTCTTTATAAACTCCTCCAAAGGTAAGCGGGGGTTTTCTTCAAAGAAATCTCCTTCATGTGCCTTTATTCTATTAGCCTGATTATTAATTACTTCGAACGCATTCTTTTCGTATTTTATATCCCAGGCATACTTATATTTATCTTCATTATTTACGCATGCCGCCGCCAAAGACGACCCATAAAGACAGCCTACTTCAAAATAAGCCTCGCCGTCCTCAAGACACGAAACGGCTAGGTTGATAGTATGTTGTATCAGCGGGCTGTTCGTCCCCCATATGTGCGTTAGGGGCTGTAATTCATTAGCCTTAGACAATACCTTAGAGTGGAAACTACGCCTAAATTTATCAAGATTCATACTGCCTCTCTACTTCCTAGTCGCGGCTGAAGCGACTGCTGATGGACGATTCTTGGCTTTGGTCTGTTTCTTATTCATCGTATCCTCACGGTATATTGTTTTGAATAGTATTATGGACTTCATCTGCGAGCACTCTAAGCTCATCTTGTATTCCGCAAAAGAAGTCAGAAGTTCGTAAGTCATCCCGAAGAATTAAAGGGAGCTGCTCAAAAGTTTCCTCGCCATTTCACCCCTGCTTTCTCCCGATTCTTCGGTAATATGTTTTCATGTCGTCATGAGATATTTCTTGGGTTCCAGCTTCAAGTTCAGCAAGTCCCTGTCTAGCATTCTTCCACGGTTCTTCATCGTGCATCATCAACTCCAGTTGCCTTGCCGCGTAACCTCCATACACGCCTAAAACCTTATCTATGTGCTTCGGAATGTCTTCGTCTTCAAAATTCGGACAGATTACGGGTGTGTAATCTATGGGGTCCCACTGATAGCGTCTAAACCTCTTATAAAGATCGGGTTGCACCGCTCCATGAATCCACGCCTGAAGGGGCTCTCCAAACAGGGCCTCATCATATATTGCTAAGAACCATGCCTGTACATAATAGACGAGTTTCTGAAGTTTTAGATGATATATTGGCACACCTTTTTCTCGAAATTGACAAAGGATATAATCAGCGACCTCGTTTGCAGTAATCATGTAAGAGTTCCTCCTCTTCATGTGATACGTCAAGATATTTATGCACACTCTGAATAAGCGATGTTCTTGATTCTGTCAGAAAGCTAGTTATTCAGTCCGCCTCCAGCCAAAGGTTTATAGCTCAATCTCTTTCCTGCCACTCCTTTTATCACAGCGATCATCCGTTCACCATCGCAAACTTTACGATAGTTCCAACGAAAGGAGCCAGCATTTTCATTTCCTCTCGTCGTCATTCTCTACTATAATATACTACGGAGGGATTGCTTTTGTCAAGTGAATAATTCCGTAAGTAATTATCTCTGGTCTAGAAACAAATTGTGGATAACGCATTATCTCTTCCTAGGTGATTTAGGATTGAAGTGATGTTTATACCCCACCGTCATATCTTCCCACGCATCTGTATACATAAGCTGTAACAGTCTAATTTTTCTATCGTTTTCTTCAGGCGATTCCACGCAATTTGTTTGATGTACCACCCCTAGATTTATGTCAAAACTATATAAAAAATTGTTTGGTAGGTCATTATCTATTGGTGCTCTCTTGAGGATGATAGCATCATTATCCACTGTGAATCCGAGCCTTTCAAAGTGTGTAAATCTATCTCTTTCGAAATGCCCCTCCAGAACAAAAGGAAAGTATCCTGACTCTATAGCTTTAATTCTATTAAGAAAAAACATAGACCCAAACTGCCGACGCTGGTCTATGTCGTGCCCTGTATAGATAGAGGTCTTCAAGGTTTCCATATCATAAAGATATGTATCCTGAGAAGTTAATATCAGTTTACCTGAGTCCTCTAACATTTTCGCGAGCCCAAAAAAATAAGACTGGTTGAGCCAAGGAACGTCAGCGTCAGTGTGAGCTACTGTCTGCAGTTCGTTATTAGTCATCAAGGGGTACATAGCCCCGTTGCAGTTAGAAGACGTGCCATCAAAATGCCCCCTATCCTCATCCACTTTGACAATATAGTTAACCACCTTGCTCAATCTAGCAATATCTTCCGGAGATAAAGTAGCAAAAGAACCTACTGATACGTCAATTAACTCTTGATTTATCCATTCCCGCCGTATTAGCTCACAAGCAAAAATCATGTCTGCAATATTTGAATACCAAAATGTAAAAGCCAAACCATATTTTGCCTTAGGGTTTGGATTAAAAAAAGTATAGCTATTACTAACCTCTCTTACTGTAAATTTATCCATTCCTACTCCTTTATTTTTACAACCGCAAACCCGTTTCTATGGTTATTAAAAACGGTAAACGCATATTCAATATTATTATTACCAGCAAGGAACTCTAATAAGCCACTAAGAACACCGTAATCTTTAAGTATTCTCCATACTCCGTCATAATTCTTATCTGCGACTACCGTATCATGTTGAGGACAAGCATCGTCCATCAATAAATAGCCTCCGCGTCGCAACTGCTTTATCCAGTAATTGTTCAGCCAAATTCTAGTGTTCTCTAAAGAATGCGGATCACAATCGATATAAAGCAAGTCTATCAATCCTATACCATCGGCGTGCTCCTGGTAACCTTCCTCACCTTTCATCTCATGGAATGTCCAGTGTGCTTTGCCAGCATCAGATACGAAGGTTTTTTGTCTAACGGGGTCAAAACTATACACGTGCCCGTCTGTGGTTGCTACTACTCTAGTAAAAGCGTCGGTAGACCTGCCTTCGCGTGTGCCTATTTCCACGATTGTTTTAGGTTTAATGTAGTTCGTAATCCTATAAATAATTCTTGCATAGCGATTAAATAGTTCTGTGCCGAACTCTACCATATCAGTAGGAACATCATTCTGGTCATCGTACAAATAATCAATAAATTCTTGACAACCTATCCCGTGCACTAATATAGCAGAATCTTTTCCAACTAAACTATCTACGCGTTCAACCAAATCCATATCACTGCCCCTTATAATAATGGTGAATACACCACAGCAGATAAACCACCGCGACTGTTACACATGCACCAAAAAAGAATCTGTAGATATTTGTCAAAGTTTCTAACATTAGTATATCTTTCTCGTTGCTTCTGTCACATATGCCGCCGCACAAGAGCTAATACACCTTATCGGCATGGGGAAATCTTGCAGCCCACTTAATATATCTATTTCTTTCGTGATATCGTCCATACTCTCCCCCGCCACCAATCTGCTGGCAAGTTCTTTCGCTTTCTCAAACTCTTGATACTGTTCATCCGGTATTTCATACGCGCGCTCTTCTGTGGACACAAGGGGTTTATCCAGACACCCACAACTTGAGCACATCAGCCCGTTTACAAGCTCAGCCCTAAAAGCTACCCACCCACAATCCGGGCATTCATAACGATAAATTCTCTGCATTCTTTTCATTCTTACCTCCGAGACCAATCCTCGTTAATTGGTCTAACATATTTATTCATAAATTCGACCACAATCGGATTAAGTTCTGGGCACCTTTTATAAAAAATAACATATGCCTTTGTTGCAATTTCATCGGGTATCTCATAAAGAGTTTCAGCAATAGACCCTGCAATGCAAGCGAGTGTGTCACTGTCACCACCTAATGATACAGCCAATCTTACAGTTTCTTCAAATGAATTGGCTTCGTAGAAACAACGGAAAGCCTGGGGCACAGTCCCCTGACACCTTTCGTCCATGGTATATGTGGGGCGAATTTCGTCCAAGGATATATCCAAATCATAAGAAGGGTAATGCTTACACAAATACTCTTTAAGAACATCCTTTGATAATTCGGAATGCCCACTTGCCATTATGGCCCGTGCAACAAAACACGCACCTTTAATGCCCTCTACATGTCCGTGAGAACAAGAGGCACTCTCAATCGCCATGCTAAGCATCTTATTGTAACAATTGCACGCCCACCCTACTGGACTAACACGCATCGCTGAGCCGTTACCATAAGATTCTCCGGGAGGCGAATTAGGTGTAACTGCCCACTTATAAAAATTACTACCATATCCCGCGTACGGATATTTAGTTACATACTCCCGGTATTTGCTCTCAAAAGAATTACCCGACAGTATAGCATCGGCTGTGGCTACTGTTAGTATACTGTCGTCTGTTACGTAAGACTCGTCAGAAAATAAAGGAAATTCTGTTGTCTTAATATAGTTCCACTCGTAAGGACTACCTATAATATCACCAATAATTGCTCCTAGCATCAACAACCTCCTGTAATTACCTCGCCCGAGTTCAATGCCATAGTTGCGTGGTCAGTATACCTAATAATGTGCATCTTTCGTATATTTTCTCTAGCACTACTAGGCATTTCGTTAATAAAAAGAAACATATTGGTAATGCTATTGGGTTCTTTCATAATGTACCAATAGTCATCCCCAATCTTTTTTACAGCTTCTAAATACCCTGATAACATTGTTAATTCATGCGGTGTAAATATATCTCCTAGTTTATCTACATAAATTCTTTCAAATACTAGTGCTATTTTAGCCATTACTTACTCCATCGCACCATTCTTCTAGTTTAACATCCGGAAAGCCCCACTTAGGATGTATAATTGTTTGACCATACCCGCTCTGAAGCGGTTTTCCTGGGTGTTCAACATGCCATATACTGTGTTTATACCCAAAGTAGTTTCCCATCAACTGCTTCGCCCGCTCTATCTGCCACATGTCAACGCCTGCTATTGATTCTTGTTTAGGGGTAGATAATCCCTCTAACTTATACCATAGTTCCTTAGGCATCATAGTGAAATCACCATTAGAATTCCAATCCGGATTACGCCTTACTGCAGGGTTATTTACATATAACTGCATTGCTTTAATATCCAGACCCACATCTAAGATACCTATGTTAACTGTCCATCTGTGTGCTATTGTTGCCGAAGAACTACTTAGTGCTTTCCTGTCAAAGGGGTGCAGCCATAGAACGTCAGGGTTTGTACATAGAATAACATCCGACTTCGCCCGCCGGATGCCCACATTCTTAGCCCATGTTTCATGGAATTGCCTATCTGATTCTACACTTTTAGCAAGTTCAGGTGGCACAACAACTACCCTCACACGGGGATGCCTTAGAAAATCCCATTCCAGTAAAGACTCTCTAGTGGGATCTTCATTCCATACCACAAATATTACTTCATAATCAATAGAGGAAAAAGCGTAGTCAATTGTAAAAAGACACCTTCGGCAACGTTCCTTAAACGGGGAAGTAGGAGTAGTTTCTACTTCTCGATATATCTCTCCACCATAATTGTCATTCGAGCCACAAACAACTATCGATAATTCCAAAACTTAACCTCCTCGATATTCTCCAGCATATATTCAGCAAGATGTTTGGATAATAAATGTTCTTGCCCGTAATCAAAGCATTGTTGTCTTAACTGTTCTGCTTCTTCGGGGTGGTTCATATAATGCACCAACTTACTAATAAGTTCATACTCGTTCTTCCACATAATGCAATTAAATTCGTCCTCAAATTTCCACAATCCTACAATATCCTCTGGGTACTGCTGAATAACAGGAATGCACCCCGCCGCATAAGCTTCCATGTGGCGAAAACAGCTCGACCCCGCACCAAGCGGGGCAAAGGCGAACATAGATTGGCACAGAGCCTTATAGTAATTCTCGTCATGTGTATACCGCCCGTGTATCCATTGTGACCATTTATCATCTGGCTGATTAAACTTATACTTACCATACTGAACACTTAGTCCTGCATTACGTACTTTATCTAAGTAAAAATTGCGACGAGCGGTAGTAAGAGTGCCATAAAAAACCATTTTATTCTCTCGTGGTAGGTCACGAAATTTATCACAAGCTTCCATGTAGCGTCTTTCAATGGCATAATCTAATGAGATTACAGGATATGAACGCTTTCCCCACACTGTTTCATCTAAATCCCTTACAAACATGAGGTCACATTCAATATTCGGGACAGGCTTTATCGGACTATCTGGTGCATACAAATAATCAGTCCATCTATCGTGTGCGTGTATAACTACACGGGGGCGTTTTTTACCGGAGAGTTCACGTGCCATTATTACATCGTCTGTATCTGCCATGAGATACAAATCATAGAGAGACCGACCATCATAAGCCTCCCCATAGTTTAATTGTCCACGAGTATTATAAACAACGTGTCCTAACGACAGCAAGCCGTCAACGATTGAGCACGCCGAGCTGTCGACATAGTTGGGGGTATGCATTAGTATTCTCAATCTTGTACCACCCTTTTTGAAATGATTTGTTTGCCTTGACGCCACGAGTCCAATACCAATTCAGGCCACTTTATAGAATTAAACTTCCCATCATTGGGATTTATATGCTTAAGGGAATTTCGTAGATTTACACCTACATCCACCCAAGTATATAAATGGGCTGGAACACCCTTACCCCACTCACCGTGCCACAAGTGAACTCCTTCTTCCTCTAATAACGTTACTACATTATTCTCCCCATACACAGCCCGCCACCTATCCATCATATGGTCATCTTCACTCCCGACTGAATTTAAGAAGCGAACATCTATTCCACCTAAATTTATGTAGTCGACGCGTCTGAAAATACACCCGTAGTAGACATTGCAACGTGGAGCAGTTTCTCGTGTGATGTGTGTTGCGTATTCATATCCTTTATATTTATCTCTTATATCCTGCACACTACTAAATTCAAAATCATATACGTGATGTGGTAAGGGCATAACTATTGCTGGTCTGTTCTCATCCCGCAAAATAAATAAAGCTTTGTCCATAAACGTATCAGTTATGAACGTAAACTCAGGGTCAATTTTTAATATGTACTCACCCGAGGAAGCATTAACCATACAGTTGTAAATCAAAGCAGGGCAATTAAACCGCTTTTTATAAGGACTCTTTGTTTCATCCAAATACCATTTGTTTACTCTACCAATGTATTCCTTGTTGCTTAGCTCCTCTAAATAATCTTCTAGTCCATCGGTGGAACCGCTATCACATACATTCACTTCTAGTATATCATTGCAAGGGGTTGCTCTCCTGTTTTCTAACACCGCTTCCATGCTATGCTTGAGTAGATGAGTGCGGTCCATGATACTAACTATAACAGAAATCATATTTTGACCCCAGAAACTACCTCGGCAATGGCCCCCAATAAAGCCTTTGCAATTATTTCTTCGTTAAACTTAGAACGCATATCTTCTCGTGCCCGCATACCCATACTAAACGCGTCATTTCTATTATCATACACATGTCGCATTATTTTAGCCGCTTCAGGTAAGTTTGGGTCTGCCCAGCATTGCGTTCCGTTATAGAATGGATTCCACATCATATTCTCAACGAAAGTAAGTTGATACGGCACGCAATAAGAGTTACCTGAATGCAGAAACTGCCTAGAACCGCCCCAATCCGTTGCTATAACTGGGTTACCCGCTGCAGCTGCCTCCATAAAAGGTAACCCTAGACTTTCTCCACGGTCTAGGAGCACATAACAATCACATTGCTCATGCATTTCCTTTAGTTCTGTATCACTTAGATTATCAGTAACTAAATAAACCGGTGGATACCCCTGTTTCAGATTCAAAGACTTCTTTAAATTATCGATATGTCCCTTTATTATACCTTGTTGATTTTGTAGATCATCCATTCTAGTTATGTATGTTTTCAAAATCAACAAAACATTATCGTCAGGGGAGAACGCATTAAAATAAGCCTTGAGTAGCCCTATACCGTTTTTACGTTCTATCCATTGCTGAATAGAATAGAATGTATACTGTCCAGTATTAACCTCACTTTTAGGTTTATAGTAATTAACATCTATACAATTCGGAACTACCAACACTGGTACAGTAACACCCGAGTCTACAAATACCCCCTTAGACCATTCAGTTTCTACGAATACAGCATTGAAGCGGTTACAACATTCAACCCAAAGGGGGTCTAACTTGCTAGTTTCCCAAGCTGTACTAAGGATGTTTATCTTACCATCTTCAAAGGCTTTGACGCCTACCTCTGGGCTCAACCGCACAAAGTTAATGTCGTAAGGACGAGGTGAGCGAGCTAGTGCATCTAATAGTTCAAAGTCATCTTTAAGTTCAGGGCGACTCTTTTCAAAAGTAACAGGATTGAGCCACATAGGAACACCTAATTTATGCAAGCATTTAATCCAGTTAAGTGTGCCCCTGCCGTAACCACTTGCATCGAAGGGATTTCCTGTTATTTTTATACCCTTTATCTTTATTTCTATCGGCATTATATTACCTCTTTGGTATTATATTTTACGAACTTTATACTACCGCAATCCCAAATCCTATCATACCCTTGTAACTGCCTATTTTCCCATTCACTTAGAGAAGGGTCGTCATTCTCATCCTTTTGCAAATTAGAACGATGTAATCTTTTACGATATTTTATTAAATACCAGTAATCAGGTTTAGTTTTTTTCAGAAGTTCAAACCCTAAACTACTGTAGACACGACCTTCAGACCACCTACGATCAGCAAATGATAAAATGGTGTTCCAAACATAGCACCGTTCAAAGTATGCTAGCATCTTTGAAGCTATTCCTACAACCACCTTATCCTGGCTTCCACAAAATCTGTTTAGCTCCCACAGTCCTGGACGATTTTGTATATTCCTGACAGTAAGATTGCTGGAGAAGGTCATGACAGCAACCAAGGTTCCGTTGTAGAACGCCCCTAAATGGATATTGGCTTGTCCCACACCCTGTAAGTGATTCTCTTCCACAAACTTATTAGCCGTATCTGCATCTATACGAGAAACTAGGCATTTTCGGGCATATATTTTTTCGCCATAATTTTTATTTAAAATATGTGCAATTCTTTTATACACCAAAGGTTTGTTATTACAGTATTCGTCCTCAAATATTGTAATTAACCTTATTCCCACCGCCTCACATTTTTCCAACTTATTGAAATGATATTTGTAATCTTTTTCTCCAGCCAGCTGTGAATGCCAATAAAGACCGCATGTCTCAATGCCCACCATAATTTCTGGAATAAATACATCAATTTCAAGTGGGTGAATTACACGCCGGTTGTTGGCCTCGGCTTCAAATCCCAAGGACTCAACATACTCTTTAATATCTCTCTCCATTTTTGAGGAACCAAAATTACAAAATGGGCAAGCCCCATTACGTCTAAAGTCTGCCCATGAATATTTGAATTTATGCCCCTTCTCACATACAACATCAAGTTTAGACTGGCTCACTTCATAGTGCGAGGACATCACTGTAATACCCTTTTCCATAAACCTATCTTTTAACCAACCAAAATCAATTTTTGGTGTTCCGAAGCACGTAGGACAACGAGAACCATTCCTCCACGTATTCCATTGCTGTGTAAATATGTGTCCATCAGGACATATCATCTCTAAGTTAGATTTGGCGTTTACATATTCTGTAGACAGTAGTTTATACCCTTCCTTCTCCAAGGTCTTACTAATGTATTCAATTTCTGGTTTAACTGTACCAAAGCATTTTCTGCATCGCCTTTTGTTATGCCACCAGTTTGACCAACTAACTTTATAACGATGCCCCTCTGGACATTCGACCTCAAGCATTGACTGTATACCATTAAAATTGTTAGAAAGCAGTCGGTAGCCTTCGGACTCTATATACTTTCTTACCTCGCCTATTGTTAAATTAACTAGGACACCCTTACACCGTCTACAACGTTTTCCTTCCAACCAGGATTTGAACTTAATGGTAAAATGATGTCCCTCTGGACACACTACCGAAATAGAAGTATTTACACCTCTAACCCTAATAGACTCTATAGTATAGCCTTCTTGTTCTATTACGCACCTGATCTTGGATTCGTCCCATCTCTTTTCTTTCTCACACTCCATACATTTATAGGTATCATTGACTACATACCAATACTTCTTTGAAAATTGATGTCCTTGTTGACACCGCAATGTAAATGGTAAAGATATTTGGTCTGGACAAACAACCACATCGAACCCGTGGCTTACTAAGTCTAAAGTTGCTCGTTGAATCTCCTCTTGCTTAAGTTTTTCAATCTCTAGTTGATTACAACGTGTACAACCCCTCTTCTTCCAATTGGACAGGGATATTTTAATAATGTGCCCACACGAACATTGTATAGAAATCGGGGACATAGCTGAAGTATAAGTATCAGAAAGTAGTTCATATCCCTTTTCTGATAATATTCTTCTAATATCCTCTAGAGTATACTTCCTTGACACTTTAGATAACCTCTCCCTTTCTCCAGCCCTTCCCGACTTCCTGTATCAACTTGTTCTCCTGCGGAGTCTGCAAGTCAGCATAGAGTGCCCTAAACATTGCATCAAATCTTGGTACGATGTGCTTCTCCCACTGTAAGTTCTCCACTACCCATTTATAAGCTTTATCGGTCATCTGCTTAGCAATCCGCCCGCCTGATTTTTTGTCCTCATAAAGTCGCTTAAGATATTTAACCATGTCTTCTATATTAGTAAAAGGTCGTATGATGTCGTTATCCATGGGAAAGGCTCCGCGCATATTTGGGGTATCTCCACTCCTACATAAGAACCCACGCCCATCCGCAAAAATCTCAGTCAGGGCCGAGTTATTGGGAAAAATGCAAGGAATTCGGCAACTTAGGGCTTCTACGCTAGAAAGTTCCCACCCGCCGCCAAGGGTTGTACTGATATTCACATCTGCGGCGTTATATAAATCGTTCATCCACGCTACAGGAAACCCCTGATTGACATTAAAGTCCCGTGGAAATAACACATCTTCTCCAGGCTTCAGTCCTAAATGTTGTACTATCCTGGGCATATTCCATCCCACATCTTGTTCTGCACAATGAAAATACATTACGCTATCTGGGCAATCTTTTTTGAATTCTCTAAACGCCATTACTGACCTGGGCAAATCTTTACGTTGCTGATTCCTATTCACATTGATTACTATAAACTTATCTGCATACTGCCCGAAGAGCATCTTCCTTATTTGTAATCTCTCTTCAGGAGATTTTGGGTAAAACTCCTTCAAGCTAATGCCGTGTGGTATTACCTGTAGCTTATCACCAATAGGTGGATAAGCTTTTACACACTCTTTCCTACCCCACTCCGTATATGTAACGGAGATGTCCGTTGCAGACATCGCTTCAATCCACTCAGGCCATGGGGTCCCGTCTATAGGAAAATAAGAAAGGGTTCTGAAATTTTTGCCCTTTTTTTTGCATTCCTCGATTAGCTGGGGTATAAAGGTCATGATAAAAGAGTCTTGGAGGAAAAAAGCAATATCAAAATCAATATTGGGTATGACTTGCATCACCTTCTCTCGCCCATAAGGGTCGCCTTGGTGATTAGGTAACATCGGATAGATTTGGAAGGGATAAGGATGAGGAACACCCCAGTAATTCACACCAAAACACATAATTTCATAGTCACCTGTTTCCCATAAACGGGGAAGAATATTACTTGCAACTTTACCAAAACCAGTCGCTACACTAGGAGAGTCTCCATAGTATATAAGCCTTATTTTCTTCCTGGGTTCCTCAGGATTCTTAATAACATAACCAGCTGCTTCTAATGCAACAATATGCTGGTCTAAAGTTAAATCATCACTCATCCTCCCCTCCTTTTATCTTCGATTTACCACCATCTATAACCAACATAAATCTTACAATTGTAGCTCTATGTATTTCTTTTAATATACCGTCTTTAGAATCCTCAACTATAAATATATTAGAACGATGCCCAACTAAACGACCAGATAGCTTATTCCCATCCAGCTGTTGTATATAAATAGTTCTACCGGTCTTTTCGATCCGGCGGGGCTTGGTAAATGTTGTTATTTTATTATCCATATCTTTTGTTATCACGGGTAGCCACCTTCTTTAGTCGTAAACTTTGCTTTTTTCGTTCCACACAACCTTCTCCTGTTGACTTTACGTACCACCACCCTAACGTGTAAGCATCTGTAATATCATTCCCTGCCTTAAAACCCATTTTTAATTTATATTTAGCCCTAAAATACTCCCAAGGTTCCCTCTTGGGCTCTTTACCGTTTTTGAAACCCAGACAAGCACGCGCCTCTATCGCTTTAACACATGCGGGTTCCTTGTTCAGCCACTCATAAGCAGTCATAAGGATGACACCCTTTGCATTATTTAGCCGAGAAGTTGTCTTGGGATTTTTACCTGCATATGTGTCCTCAAACACAATCATATCTGGCTCGTAAGTCCTAAACAGTTTTATGAGCTCTTGTCTAATATACAAAAGTTTAGAAGCCAAAGACATATTTGTCTTTGGCACTATTTTCCCATTTTTTACTGATTTAATACTTTCTAGTTTCTCAGCATCAACATCCAATACTACCCACCCACTATGGTTCAATGCCCCATCAATTGCTACTATACGCATATCAATTTCCTTGTTGATTAATTAAATTGACTGCCTCCTCTATTTTCTTTTTTGCTTCATCTGGGATAGATTCTGGAAATATAATATCAATATAAGTTATTAACTGTCCAGGGGGACCCCCATACGGACCAAAATGCCCCATGTCAGGTAGAACTAACGTGTTACCCACTGCAGCTTGTAATTTTATCTTAACCATTTCAGAGGAGGTCACAAGCCCAGTCCCACCACAATCATTACACATATTCTCCTTTATAATCCCAGTCGCCTGACAATCACTACAAGGGGTTTCTCTTACGATTCTCTGGTGTCCACCAACTTTTACATCACGTTTAACTCCATAACCCCCGCATGCTTCACAGTGCTTTAAATCTGCTCCGCGACTGCCACAACTCTTGCAATGCGTCATCCGTGGTAGGTTAATTAATATCTCTTTTTCCAACAATAGATCAAAAGGAGATACCTTAATATTTATTTCTAAATTCCTCCCTCGTATAGTTCCACGGGGGATCGGAGAAGGGGGTGGGCGTTCCACGGAAAATGGATTAAATCCGCCCCCGAACGCCGAGAAAACATGATTAAACGGAAAACTCCCAAACGTATTGGGGTGATCGTATTGTGCTCTCTTTTGTGGGTCAGAAAGCACTTCATACGCTTCCCCAATCTGTTTAAACCTCTCTTCTGCTTTGGGGTCATCAGGATTTCGATCTGGGTGTGTCTCCATCGCTAATTGGCGGTATGCCTTCTTTATCTCTTCGTCCGACGCACCCTTGGACACCCCTAATGTCTGATAATAATCTTGATTCATTTCGTCTTACAGTAGTTCAACCTTATTTACCCTAATATCAGTGAGCCAATTATCGGGCTGTCCTTGTCGTGCCGCATTCCACCTGTTCACCATTCCGTAGATAGTGATCGGGGTACCCTCTGGTAGTTGAGCAAGACCATTGGCTAAATCACCCCATGCCTGACACAAGAATCGCTCATCACGTATCTCAATCATACCGTTCTGATCTCTTTTAGGCTGACCATTTTCCCATATTTGTCTCTCCCATAAAATAAAGAAACCCAAACGAGCACCATTAGCAAGAGGTGTATATTTAGGAGAGTTAAGATACCCATCAATTACAACAAGATGCCGGTTACCCATGGGTTGCCCCGATTGTGTAGGCAACTTCGGAAACACTGTCCTCGGGGCCTGAGCTGGTGGGGCTTGAACTGGGGCTTGCTGCCCCCCGCCCTGAGCATAAGGATTGTAAACATTAGCTTGCTGTGGTTGTTGCCCCAGTTGCCCGTTCTGCGGATACACAGGTGGTTGAACCTGCTGCGGTACTGGCTGTGGGGGCTGCACGTACACCTGTTGTTGCTGTGGCGGAAGCTGTTGCCCTGCCGCAGTATAGCTATTCGGTTGCGGATTATAAACTACTTGTTGTTGTGGTTGTGCTGGCGTCTGCTGTTGTGTGTAAGGATTGTAAACTTCTTCCATGTTTTTAGCATTTTCTCCTATTAGTTAATATGCGGATATAGTAGTGAATGTAAAACATTTGGTGGTAGTGTACTGGGGTCTTCCCCCTCTGGCATATCTACCATTGATATTTCACAAAGATGATTAAGTTCACTTTTAGTTCTTCTAGCTCCATTTCTACCTGCAATATCTCCGTCCAAAACTACTATCACTTTCTGTAAGGACATGTTCTGTAACAGAACTCCTGCTTGCTGCCCATGAAATCCAGCTCCCATACATGCTACTGTGTTCAAGTAACCTGCTTGCACCATTGACCAACAAGCCTTGTACCCTTCCACCACAAAAATCTTCCCTTGGAAAACGGCTATGTAATCTTTAGCCTTATGGTAATGATATAGAACTCCCCCCTTTGCAAATCCCGGTGGATTTATTAAATAGCGGGGATTTTCATCGGAGTCCGTACGCCTACCATCTAAAGCTACCACCCGACCATTCATATCACGTATGGGTATGATCTCACGCGGTGTTCTTCTTGCATCATAGGATGATCCAATCTCAAAATAGTCTAGTATGCTTGGTGTGTAACCCCTCCTTGTAAAATAGTCGGACCGGCAAGTAACCCATCCATGAATTTGTTCCTCTATATTAATTATAGTACCCAAATCGGTCCCAGAATGAACTTTATTTGTTCTATTAACAAAATCACGCACATCCTTACGATACAAAGCCCCCGCCACATCGTCTGATGTAGAATTATCCAGATTAATACCTGACAACGCGGCGATATACTTAATTGCTTCAATAAAATTGCACCGACGTACCAATTCTACTAGCCCAATTATATCACTATAGCCATGATGACAACCTTCTGTGAAACAAGCCCACGCCCCAGTCTGTATATCTAGACTAAAAGCTGTTTTATTATCCCCGTTATGTACCGGGCATGCTGCACGCAAATACCTTCCTCTGTGCCCATAAAAATGAACACCCAAGCTAGAAGCCACTAGCTCGGGGTCTGCGATCTCCTTAACATACTCTACCTTTGAACGGTCAATTTGGGAGGACAAGGGTTTCGACTTTTTCCTCCGTGAGTTGTGGTATAGCTGAATAGACATTTTCCTCTCTATGATCTGCTGGCATAGTCATTGCGTCAACTAAATTCTGGATTGGTGACGGAACAAACCGCAAACAATACCCGTAGAACCGGAAGTTTATTCCGTTATAAAAGCTCTTTACATAACGGGCCCGCTCAATTTGAAATCGATGCGTACCAGCCCGTAGTGTCTCATCTCGCATTTCCTTGTGGCTCTTCCAGTTAAGCATAAATGCGGCGTCACATTCTTTTAATACATCATCAGATTCCCCATATGCTTCTCCACCAGTTCTACTTTGTCCTTCTCCTTTTCGGTTTTGCTGAAGAGCACTCAAAACAGGTATATCAAGTTCGCCACCCATATTTTTTAATGCCCGTGCTAGGTCTCCAATTTTCTGCCAACGTGCTCTATCACCTGCTTCATCTGGTTCCTTTATATAATCAAAAAAAACTATATCTATACCATGGTTATAAACATATTTTTTTATTAGACTAACTATACTGGCAATCTTAAAATTGGGTATATATTTATGGTATAAAATACCCTGATTTTTCTCTAGAAAATTAAGTGTAGTTATGATATTCTCGGAAGCTTGCTGGTTTTGATACCAATCCCCCTGCATTAAACGCATATGGTCTACTGCACTAATGTGTCCCACCATCCTGCACTCAAACTCGTCGGGCTTTATCTCTGTATCTAAATATAGTACCCGATAATGCCTGAGAGGGGCAAAAAAAGCAGCATGATATGCCCACTGGGATAGTAACGAGGACTTACCAGTTTTGGGACGTGCCGCCACAAAATAGAACTTGGTTTTAAGCCACCCCATTGTGATGTCATCAAGTATCTGCATACCACTAGGGATGCCACTGTAGTCATTGGGATGATTTACACGGTCAACCATCCGGTCTCTGATGCCCGAACACACATCACGCGGCTCATCATTCTTTGCGTTAAATTTTCCCTCAAGAGTAAACAAATTATTCTGTAAATCTACAATAAATTCCCCCGCCGATATCCGCTCCTTAGTCCTATAAAGATCATCTAAACTACTATGCAGGAGTTGCCTTACACGTTCTTTTACATCCACATCAGCTAGGTCCGATACTAAGGTTTTAAAGTTATCAATATATACTTCTGCGCTGTAAAGAGAGTTCAGATACATTCTAAGCTGCTCTGTGTCTAGCCCCGCGACTGGGCTCAGCAACAACTTGTTGTAAACCATCTCTGCATCTAACTTTGAATAACCGAGTTCGTATAAGTCCAAAGTTGCTTGCATAACCGATCGGTTTACAGGTGACTTAAACGCATCAACTGCTACTACGCCATCCAGATCAATTAAAAGATCTGGTTTCTTAAATATGCACGCCAATATCGCCCGCTCAGTATGTAAATGCTCAAAAGTCTTTTCTATTTCTGTCATTATTTTCTCGCTTCTCTACGCCTCATCTCGTATTTAAGCACCTGTATATACTCTTGGATTCTTTCTGGCATGTAATTATAATATTCTGCACGCTCTTCAAGCAATGCTAATTCTTTTTCCATCGTGTATAAATCAGGATTAGACGCGTAAGCCTTAGCAGTCATTTGTGCACTAGTACTTCGATCGGTTATATCTTTAAGTGAAGAAATTGTTTGGTATTTTGTGCCTTCCAATTTTCGACGTAAATTTATTACTCCCGCTTTCGTCTGGTTCCCAAAGAACTGAATATGGCAGAGAAAGCGAGACAAAGCCAGCATTGTCATACTCAATAATTCATCTTGTATAAAGGAAATGCCCAGTATAAATTCATCACTAAATCCACGGGCAACTAAATCTTCCGGGTCTGGATAACCTTTTAATAACTCCTCCACAAACCATTTTGTTTTTTCTTTAGACAATTATATCTCCATTGACTCGTAAAGTAATTCAAATATTTCCCAAGCTTCTTTTGGTTCTTCCTTATAACTGATAGTAATCAAATTCACTTTATTCTTCTTTGCCCATTCTATCTTTAAATTATCGTGATACTGATAATGCTTAAACCCATTTTGCGTCCCGTGAAAGTGCTTAACAAATTGGTAGTGTTGTTTTCCTTGGCACTCAACCACTATATTTAGCATAGGTAGGTAAAAGTCAAAGATTAGAAGCTCATCCTTAAATTTAATAGCGTGTTGTGTTTTTATAGTAGCCTTAGGAAATGCCTCACGCAATAACAAATATGTTCTTTCTTCAAAATCGCTCATAGCTCTATGTTCTTTGCCACTTGAGAGTTCTTGGACTGTAATTTTTTTAGGTAATTCAATATACCATCGTGGCATTCGAACCATTCTCCTCGTATATGATATTTACAAAATTTCTTATGGAGTTTCTTTTCTAATTTCTCATCCCCAGGCATTACGTGTAACAATTCTAAATCATAAGGCAAAGAACACGATAATGATTTAAGTCTATTTTTTACATTACCTGTCAATCCAATCTTTATTGGGCCATTTTTTATCTGAATGAAATATACTACATTTTTTTTATTACCTACCCTGTTCGGGTTGACTGTTTTCACAAATTGTTCAATGTTCTTTTCTGGGATACCTAACATACTATGCTTTTTACCATCTTTTCCGGGCATCTTAACCCTTGCACAACCGAATTTGTCTGGATGTGCCTGTAGTTTCTGTAGTTGAGAACTCCAAGATATCCCTATATTATCGCATATACGTCGCGGAGAAACATACCATTGTCCTTGGTATTCAACCGCGATTAAGTTATCTCCCATAAAGTCAAATTCTTTGTATTCAACTAATTCCTTTTCCACTAAATTCTCCTTAATTATTCTTCCAATAAACCTTCTTCGTGGTCGTCCAAAGTAATTTCTACTCCTTCATCTTCAATTGCCCACGATGTAGTAGAAAGGTCTGTTTCTGGGAGTGGTTGGTGCACTTGCATCTTCATTATTTCATCCCATAAGTAAGACTGAAGCCCAAGGTTACCACGAACCTCAGCATACAAATTGTCCTTACCGTGAATAGCAACATCCCCTATTTTGTAGTGCCCGCCTGCCCCACCAGAAATTATACTTAACTGAGTAGCACGGTCTACTAACTCATATGTTGTATCAAACTGTCTCCCATAGTCTAATTTCAACTTAAATTCCTTGAACATAGTGGGTCCACTATGATTTTTGTATATTACCATCTTCGCCATATGCCCCAAGTCCCGCAGACCGTCATTTATCACAGTGGATTTACCCAAGTATAAGCTAACACAAACCCAGTGGTCATAAGCCATGCCCCCATATTTACGCAGTTTGGCTCGCCCCATCGCTTTGGGGCCCGCGTCTAATTTTGCTCTGACCTGGTTAACAAACATAATAGGAACCCCAGTCATCGTTGCTGCAGTAGAAATCTTTGGCAACCAATCCCCAATAAGTTTTGCAGGTGCCCCGAAATTGGTCTTCTGGTCATCTTTGTCTAGCATTTCAGAAGAACGTATAGCACTCACACTATCCACAATTACCATACACGTACCCATACTTTCTACATAGTGTAGTAACATACCAAAGGCGGCGTCACCTGTAAATGGTTCCTCAAACTTGGTTGCTTCTGGAAGAAAACCACCCCGCCACTGGTAGAGTAGCCTGCGGTCAAATTTATGTTCGATATCCATAAATACAACACCGTAGCCCTTTCCTTCTTCTCGTCTACGCCGTTGTAAGTGCCATGCGGTCTCCAACGCCCAACTTGTTTTGCCACTTTGAGAAGGTCCCCAAACTTCGATTATTCTCCCGTACGGTAAACCCTCGCCCCCTAAGGCTGTATCTACACTAATTGACCCACTACTGAAACGGTACTGTTTCATCTTCTCAGCGTCATGTAGCCACGCATGATAAGCAGTCTCAGCGAACTTGGTCTCTACCGCCGCCGACGTCATCTGAAATGCCTTTAGCGGATCTATCTCCTTTTTTTCTTTTTTAAATTCAGTCCCTTTCGTACCTTTAGTAAGCTTAGCTTCCTCTTCATTTTTTTTATCCTTTCTGGCTGCCAAATTAGTTCTCCTTTAGATTTATTTTTCTGCGGCTCGGTTTCGCTTTGCCCGCTTCTGCTGCCTTCACTTTGGCTTTGGCTTCGTCTAGCAAGTTAATATAATTATATGAATCATCCGTAAATATCTCATACTCTATTTCGTAACTGAGTGTAGTATCCCGCTTGATGTTAGCCTCTCTCAGGAGAGTCAGCACCAAAGGCTTATTATGCGTTACACTCAGAATTCCTACCCCATAAATATTGATGTTCCACTCTTTTGCTTTTTCGAATAATACGTCAATCATGATAAACACATCTTCAATAGCTTCTGTCAGTGCTAATATCCCTTCCCCCATTCTCCACTTAACAAGAGAATTTATCACACTACAATCTACTAACCGATACTTCGCATCCTTGAGCTTGTCAGGGTCTAAACACTTCTCATTATATCTTCTTAAACGTTCATAAAAATACAAAGCAATATCATCTGCCGAACTTATACGTTGGGGTTCCACTTTGACAGTCAAATCACGAACATGCTCAACCTTATAACCAGCCGCCTTTAATTTCTCTATGCCCGCTCGTTCTTCTGTGGTTTCATTCTCCCCCAGTTTAAAAACTGCATAGCCTTGGCTGCTCAAAAATTCAACACAACTTTTAATTTGTTGCTTATCGGTTAATATGCCTTTATTATTCCGAGGTTTTCTAACTCCCATAATCATTCCTTATTCGTTGGATAGTGCAACAGCTATTCTCACGTGAAGTTTACTATCCAGATTATCAATTATGATTGGTCTGTCTTCGGGTGGAACTACCAACTTTATCATTTCAGCACCCAACAACGAGAGAGAGTTTTCCAGAAGAAAACCATTAATCAAAAGGGTTGCCGGTGCTTCAAACTGAGTCAAGGGTATTCCTTGATTGACAAAGTCAGCGTGACCCGCCTGGTAATTAGACACTGATAAACCAGTATTTTCAAATGACAATCTTAATCTGTAAGTATCATCATCTATTGCCCGTCTAACATTCGACACGTTGTCTAAGAGGATTTTTGTATCTAAGATATAGCTTAATCCAGGTGTATCAAATATCATATGATATGGCGGAAAATTGGCTTTAATTAACGGGGTAGTTAATGTTGTAGTTAATCCATTGTTCTCTATTGTGAACAACGCTTTATAGTTATCTGCCCTAAGACTAACCTCGTCTCCATCATCTATCAGGGACTGCAACATATTACAGCTCATCTTAGGAATAATTAAGTCAAAATTGTTCACTTGAAGTCGCCCTGGATAATTTATTTCTACAATCCTAAAACCGTCCGATACAACAAAATGAATTCTTTGGTCCTCGCACCGCAACAAAATACCAGAGAGTCCTGCGATATCCGATGTATAGTTAGAAATTAACCTAGATAAAATTCTAAATATATCTGATAGATAACTGCCCGGCAGAACTACATCTAATCCATTGGGCGATACAGGAAAGTCAGGATTGAAATAAAGATCAGTCTTTACTAACGAAAAATTGCGCCTTTGATGAACATTCTTTTTATTAGCTCCATATTTACTGTCCGTTAACAATATAAGCTTGGTACCATCGACGTACAATTCAATTACCTCAGACCCCGAACCCTGCGAAGTGGCTGGAGTTATCTTCGCGAGTAACTGAAAAAAATCTGTACCATTCACACTAACTCGTCCAGGGGTCACTACCTTTGCAAATATCTCGGTCGTTGCTGTTACACCAGCGTTATCACTAACTACAACCCTAAATTTGTCCTCATAGGCATCAAATGTGTAAACTGCAAAAGTAAATCCGGTGGTCGACACAGCCCGCATCGGCTTCAATTTGGTGAGCATTCGTAGGAAGTCACTTGTAGGAACCTTTACACGCATTATTCCTCCATTTAGTTCTCTGTTCCCTTACATAATAATTATAGTACCCCGAAATGCTCGAGAGTCATAAAGTTTTTATTTATAGTAAAAATAATATCTTATTATGTTTAGAGCCTGTTCTAGACAAAATTTTTCTACTCTGAGGCACTTTTGGGTACTATAATAATATTAGTTTTGTTGAAAAAGGAAAAGAGATATATTAATAGTGTACACTCAGTGGAGTGTAATCCGCGAGAATAATAGTGTACCGGAGAAAATTGTACCCCCGAAAATAATAGTTTTACTGGCATTGCAATGTTATTGTTAGGTCGCATGCTCGCATTGGTTCAATATACACACGAAGGTTGGTAAAGCGATCACGCCCCCGAATATCTACCATTACAGATAGCTCAGAATAATAACCCATGGTGCCAATAAGAATTTGTATGTCAGACTTACCGGAATATAAAAAGTTACTAATGAGAGCCCGTATAGCTTCGTCTATTGTGTTGTATTTTTTCATATCACTTATTTCTCTCATAGTAACATAATCTATTTGTCCACTATACTCTGTATGAGGTAAATAACCTCTGCCTAAAATGGTCCATTTAGTTTCCCACATATTTTTACTATAGGCACGTTGCTCACTTGAAACCCAGTAATACTCTCGTATTTGTTCACCAAAAGTAATATCTATTTTTCTAACCAAGTCTTTCATATCGTCTGACCACAATTCGATTTCTTTAACCTGGAATATATCAGGCCATATTGGATCAGATGCTCCCATGCCCTCTCTCAAAATTAAAGGTCGTGATGTAGGCATCCTAGGCGACTCTGGTCGTACAGCATGAATGTACACCATAATATCAGCATAGGTATTCCCATGAAATGGAGTCAGAATGACAGAAAACTCTATATAAGAAGGTATACGACGGAAACGTGGCCAGGGAAATCTTACTCTGACAACATCTTGTGCAGTTTGATAGAATTGATTTTCGTATGTAAGGTCAGTCTTGTCTACAATAATTGCTTCTGGTGTGCTCTGGTCTTCCGGCAAACTAATCTGTATTTTTTGTATCGCTATAAATGTATCAAAATAAGGTTTGTTGACATAATTTGCTATAACTGCACTGCCACTACCATCAATAGCCCGTATAAGAGCAGTGAAATTCAAGAAGAATTTTGGGTTTAATACAACCTCAAGCAGCATATACGACGAGCCAAACCCACAAGGCCAACCTTGATTTATAGAAACATATAAGTCTTTAATCTCCATCGTGTATACAGTTATAATAGTAGACATAATGCGGGTAGCAGATTTAAGAGTAACAACCAAGTCTTTATACCCAGTGGTCATGGGCAGTGTAATATACAGTGGTGAGTAACTACCCATTGTAAACCCAACACTAAGGTCGTAAGGGTACAATCCCAATAAAGTAGCACTCAGAGTAGAGATACCTTCCCAAATATTAAACTCGGCAAAAAGAGCCACCTTTTGATGTATGCGATGTATCACATTTAGGTCATATCCTTCTTCTGGGATCGGGGTAATACTCATCTCTAAGGTTTTAGGAAACACAGTATCAATACAAACGTTAACATCTCTAATATGCCAAGTTTGCATGAGCAATGACAAATCGTGTTTTATACTTGTTCCAATAGTGATTTGAAAATCTTTAGCCCCCCACACGTACATGATATAACTAAAATCCAGGCAACTAGTGTGTGTTGCAGCGGTTCTAACAGTAAGATCGCTGTTACCCTGCCCGAAAGCTCTGAGAATAAAGCACAAATCTTTTGGTATAGACGTACCTATCCTTACCTGTATATTGGATATGTTCCATACATTAAAATACGCCCCCAAATCATAGGGTATGTGAGAACCAACTACGGTGTTAATATCGGATTGGTGAACAATCCAATCTATAATAATATCCAGCTCTACGTAAGGTACTGCCACCATCCCGAACGTTATATCACGAGGACTATGGGCACCAATAGGAATATTCAGATTGTGTGGTAAGTGTGCCCCTACCAGTGTTGTGAAGTCAGCAGGCACGTGCACGCTTATATAGGTGTAGAGGTCTGACATAGGATGATACGATGATGCTATTAACTCGATAGGAAAGTCAAAAGGTAAATGAGCCCCTATGTGAGCAGTTAGGTCACTAGGCGGAATCGGACTTATATTTATATTCAAGTCTTGTGGTGTGTGCACATCAATAAATGTCTGTATTTCTGCAGTATTGCTAAGTAAGATGCCGTCCACTTCTAAACCAGCATCAGTTACAATAATTACCATGATTGGCTAACTTCCCACATTACTATTAGTGACGCCTGTCCTCTTTTTTGCAGTAACTTAACATCCTTCTTGGGACGTTTATTTCGCATGTAGAATGTTACACCTTCCCTATTCTCTACACCAGACACACGAATGGGGAGTTCTCCATTAGCAAAAGACTTCCATGCTATTCCATCCTCTGATAACTCAAGCATATTTTCTGGTATAAGAGAAGCATCCTCTACGTTAGTAGTAGGCTTATTAACTGCGTATTTGAATATCTTCAGGTCAGAGAACCAAGCATAGGCGGCATGCAATGTTTTATCCTCGTCATGTATGATTGAGGCTCCCCTCCCCAAAGTTATTTTAATATCGTCTGTCTTGAATGAGCTGCCTAACGAAGCGAAGTCTCCAGCACAAACTTTAATCCCATTTACCCATAATACAATAGAGTCAGTTAGTCCCGGTATATGGTCAGGTGCCCAGCTGAGGACTATCTCGAAAGGTCCAGGATTTGAAGACGAAGGGAGTATTGACTCGGACTCTTTTACAGTTGGTATATAATCAAGAATTTGTTGCTCCTGTATTCCCCAACAAAATACCTCCCACCCATACTGGGGGTTTAAGACAAGACTTATACTTGCTTCTGAGTTGCTAATGTTTAGTATATCAAACATAAATTCACGGTGGTCAGCTTCTACCAACTTTACCGCTGCTTCTGAGGGCTTGTAGTTGAAGCTAATTGTCCCGGTATTCACCAAATCAATATCAGGTATATATAGTGACTCATCTACACCTAAAAACATCCATCCATCTTTAAACCTAGTTCTAACATTCTTTAAGCCACGGATGTATACATCCGTCCCATCTGAACCCGAAACAGTCATTTCTATATAACCATGGTTTAGATAGGGCATAGGTGAGTATGGGGCGTCATCCACCTCGTAAAATTCTGCATCAGCAGTCGTGTATACTGGTTCTGATAAACCGGTATCTTTGGCTATTATGCGTTCTGCTTCTTTATAATGGAAGACATGCGTTTGCCAAGTCGTGGACAATGTGCCAGTGACTGTAAATAACCAGTAGCAGTAGGGGTCTCGTCCCAACTTTATCTGCATTTTATCAATATTCTCCGGGTTAGTCATTTTTATGTCTATACTGAACTGGTCTTCCCATGTCCAATTACGATCAGTAGAGAACCGCCAGTAAGGATTTCCAGTAGGATTAAACCCACAGGTGCCCGCAATACCAGAACCTGGGTACAAATAAACAAGAGCGTCATCTGAGTTGTCGCTGGTGCCACTAGTCCATGCTGTCTTACCATAAGCAGTTGACCACCAGTTGTAGTCATGTGTGAGTGCTACTGGTCTCTGTATGTGATTAACTTCGGTTGGTCCTAGAAACCACATCGCTGTTGCTGATGCTGTCGTGGATAAGAAGTCTTTACTCTCCAGCATAACCCACCTTGCCGATCCAGGAGTAAAATACTCACACACTTTTCGCACATCGCCAGCGGTACCTGAAACCCCATTACAGGTGTTGGGAAAATAGTATTTAGGAAGCTCATCTTCAGCATATATCATGCGTGGTTTCCCGGCGGAGGGGTCTAAGGTACATTGGTTACTAGAGCTATACTTGCACTGTACACCAAAACCAACTTGCTCATACGACTGGTCTCCCCATGTTGCGTCTATTGGATAGTTTGTATCTGTGGCAGAAAACCTACCTGTTGCGAGGTTAGTAGCTAACGGGCAACGTCCAAGGTTGTACACCTCTCGTAGGTCTAGTAGTAACACCGGGGAATCATATAGCGGAATTCCTTTATAGGAAAGATTCTCGGACCAACCACTGCCCGATTCGGTCAAGACTGGGTCAACAAGCATAAGGGAGCCAGTGTAATCAAATAGTTGCTGGTTTGCCTGGGGTATTTCGAACATATTCAAGGAAAAATGCTCTGACTTTGCTGCTCTTACATCAGGAATAAACTTTACTGCGTCAAAGTCTACATCGTTTTCCTGGTCTTTTAAAAACATCACGTGGGACACTGCTGGGGGTTTAGTAGTTGTAAAATTCTCTAGCCCAGATGCAGTGCTATAATAGAGAGTGCCCCAATCAAACCCAGTTCCATATATGTTCAACAAAGGTAGCTTAGGATTAAATGAAGCAGCCATGTTAGTGGCGTCTAACCTAGATCGCCCAAATTGAAAGTAATCAAATGTAATGTCTCCTACATCAGTTGCTACTGCTAGTTCAACTTCAGCTTCCTCAGACCAATCCCACAGACTAATCCCCGAGGCAACCTCAAAATTAGAGCCGTCGTAGGAGTACCCTAATACAACTACCCCGCATGCTTTATCAAGTTTAAGCCAAAGCCCGGATGTAGAAGTGACTGGATCAATTGTTAAGTAGTTTTTATTACCACCATTTTCCCTGATTTCCAACCTATTCGCACCACAGTAAGCATATTTTATACTGTTATTGTAGTCACTGGAATCTCTCAAAAGTAACCCTGCTGAATAACTACCTGATACCATTAATCGGTCATCATACCCCGTCAACCTAAATAAAACATCATCGTAGTCTGTAATAGAACCCCACGTAGTTAGCAGGGCTGGAGATTGGAGATAGTGATCAAAATACTTGAAATCAGAATCATTGACCCATTTACGAATTTTTAAACTACCTTCTGCATCTGCTGAGGTACAAAACAGAGACGTATGTTCGGTATTGTAAGCCGTCCAACCACTCCAAGTGGTAGTTAGCTCCGAAAAATTACAATCTTGGTTAAAGTCCTCAACTCTGCGGGGGGTACTATCTTTATAGGAGAGATAGTCAAAAGTTGCGGGTACTTTAATATTATTTATTACCTTCGATACTGCCTGTGTATTCCCATAAACACCTATCCGAATGTTTTTTGACCAATCTACTATAGAATAAGAACTCACGGTAGTCCAACCTTCATAAGGTAAGCGGTAAAATACATCTACTGCGTTACCATTCTGTATCAATTTAAGTAGTAAGCTATATTCATAACGACTAGTAGTCAAGCAATCCGGACTACACCCACTTACTCCTGCAAAATTAACTTGCGGTCCCCAACGAACGTAGTCACCAAAAGCATAATTTAAGTGTGCATTGTCTTCATTAAACCCCCCAGATACAGTAGACAAATTATTACCCGTATAACGTTCTATGCGGAAAGACTTTGTATTATCTTCCTTATCAAATATAACAATACCAGCTGAAACGTCTGTACCGGGCTGTTGAGTCATACCCCCTAAAATTTGAGTCTCTAGTAAGAATGTATCACTACGTGCCACATCTTGGAAGTATGTGGGAGCCAACCATGCCCCAGATTCTACTGTATAATACCTGGGTATAGTTGTTATACTAAGAAGCCCGCCACTTATCGTAACTGAGTCTGATTTAGCCCAATTATATACCTTCCAATCAGTATTGTAAGGATTGATAGGCTCATTCCACATAACTGTTTCTGTGAACGGATTACCCGAAGTCAATGTCTGCCATGTAATCCCACTATTAGTAGAACTGTGCCATGCAGTAGGAGTCACCTCTATTGGGGTATAAACACGAGCATGGTAATTAATTCCTTTGTCGTTAGTAATGTAGGTATCAGGAGATCGTATTATATCTGCGTATGTTCCACGGGCGGGATCACTTAAAGAACCACTCGAGGCTAAGGTGCTATAAAACACACAGGATTGGTCAACAGCTAGGGGGTCTGCAATGTTTAATATAAGTGCAGCTCTAAATCCTGTGTCATTATACACAGTATAGGGTTGTGCTGGGCCATAAGTGTAATCTGAGCCGTCAGAGGGGGACCCCCACGAAAGGTTTGATATTTCAGTAATAGGTTCTTTACTATCCGCCTCTCGCAATTGCACTGCTATGTGCTGTGGTATAAGTTTAATCTGTTGTATCTGCACAGGTAGACTTACTAAATCTATTTCTAGATGACTCATCGTAGTACCAACTTCTGCCACCACAGTCGTCATATCATCATTGTCTTGAAAGTCAAAATCTAGCCCATATGTATAATCCGATGTTTTGGCACGGCTTATACGACTAGACTGCCATAGTTCGCCTGTTCTATCTACAACATTATATCGTTCTGTATCAAATACTAGCGGACCGCTTGCTCCCCAACCTTCTATTGCGTGCAGGATAGTTTCTGTAGATGTTAGCTGTGCCCAGATTTGCACCGAGGTTATACGGGCACTGGCCCACCGCCACACGTACAAGCGTAGACCGTGGGTATCAACCGGATAAAAAATCTGTTCGAGTTTGTTCCAACGAACACCATACGCTTTGGTAAAGCGCGTAATTCTTTGTTGATCTGTGACTCCGGGGTAATAATCATAGGGGTCATCCGTAACGTAATTTTGTCCTATGTAGGGGTGTTGGGTCATGTCAGTAGAACCATCTAAATACACGTAGAGAGGAAGACCGAGTCTTAGCCAACCTACTGCACTTCCAACCCCCACAGCTTCTGTAGGGTATTTAAATTCCTCAGTCCAGGATAAAGTGCCCCGGTCATTTTCATTTAAATAGTACTCCCAATCAAACCCACGAATATTTTCTGAGTCTTCAAATGTAGTTACAATTTTATATACTGACTTCACATAGGTGGGAAACCAAAATTCTATCCACCAATTATCGGGGTCATCTTCTTCACTGAAAACAGTCAATAAATCTGCAGATGGAGCATCCTGCAAGTCTCCAGTAGTAACATTACTCGACACTCTTACCTTTGTTATATCCAAAGTCATTAAATCCATGTCTACTTTACAATTAGACTCTGTGCCCACCATTGCTACATGACTAACGCCATACTCGTAGCGTAGTTCAGCTTCTATACCATACCCAGGAATTAAGGTATCTGAGTAGCCATACACCGGTAGTCCCTGAAAGCCATAGAACTTAATATTCTCCGTAGTATAAGTAAGTGAATCTCCAACGGCTAAACTTGTATCACGCAGGTCAATCCACGAGTATTTATACTGCATATCTGGTCTTACTTTAGAATTGTCATCAATGTCTAAAGCAGGTAAACACATATACAAACCAAAAATATCGCCTGGACGTAAGTACCAGTTTATATCAATTTGGTGTAAAGAATCTTGCCCACTTACGAGGTCAGAAGAAGTGAGCAGATCACTTATATACATTATTGAAAAGGTCAAGGTTGCAATGGGGCGAAGTAGGAATATTCTACTTTGTCCAGAAATAATGTTTCCTTTGAACTGGACATGATTTATATAACCTTCGTAGTTCGCCCGCCCAAAAATATCTAAGAATAGACTCCCCGGAACATTGCCTTCTTCGATTGTCGTCTCCATAGGCAACGACTGCAAGTTAGCCCTACCCGCATAGACCATGGGTTCTGCGGGGTCAAACGTTATTAACGGTGATTCTGAATTGGGTAAACGATAAAGTACAGTAGCAGGTATTTTTTGATAAGCGGAGATAAAACCATCAACTGGATCTATTCCAGATTCACTACGCCATGTTGGTGTATCTGTATCAGAAAAGAAGCCAAGAGATACTGAAACGTCTTTATCGCCCCCATGATATATATTGACGGAACCGTTCTTACCCTTAGTACCAGTATAAATACTGAAGTTTTCTGCTACATCATCATAATAGCATTCTGCAAACTTGTAGCCCCCAAAAGACAGTGTATTCATTTTAATAGTTAACTCTTGGGCTATCGCGTAGTTATCAGTACAGTGGTTTAAGTCCAGATCAATATATTGTATACTATAATCGTCTAGACTAACCCCTATCCTAAAATTGTCTACATCCACAGTAGCTTGGTTGACACGAGTTATACTGTATGCTCTAGCTGCTTTCCCAATAGCTGAACAAGGGTGAGAATAACTATCATTAAACGCACACGGCGGGTATTTACATTTGTAATGGGTGTCAGACCTAAAAGCAAGACGTTTAATCATAAATTCTACGCTTGCTACTCCGTTTGTAAACGGGTAAAAACGTAAGTTAGTTATATTACCTACCCAATACGGATTTTCAAACATTACTTTTGTATAGCGGTGCCAGTTTCCATCTGGAGTGATTTCTAATTCCACATAAGCAGCATCTTCCCAGCTGCTATCAACTTCTGTCTGCCACTCTAGTCGCCCAACCAGTGTCTCAGAGGCTAGAATTATAGAATCTTCGTCATACCTAACCAGCATATCGATTTCAAAATCGCCAAAATAGTCTGCTTCAAAAGTTGCGGACAGTGGGTCAGCTAATGAAATGTAGCAACTTTCGGCGGAGGCTATCCCCCATAGAAATAACCCAGATGGACACAACCAGTCCATATTGGTGTTATTGGTGAACCCACAATTACCTTTACCAAACAAAGCCTCAAATCCATGGTTAGTATCATGAACGCATCTATCCTTATTCTTTATATACTTACATTCATTTAGTAGATTATACTCTGCTTGGATGTTAATAGCCATTTAGTATCTCCACCAAGGATCTACATAATTAAAAGTTTTACCTTTATCAGAACTGACCGTGGGAGGATAATCAGTGGCTTTGCTCGCCGTCCACTTTTGTGATAGACTTCGATCGGTTGTTAGAGATCCAGCACTATCTTCAACGCCAGCTTTAGTATTGTCCGCAACATCCTGTGTTTCTTTTATACAATTCTTCTCTTCTCCCTCTATCTTTTTGCAATCAGTTATTGTTATGATAGGGTGCTGTTTTCTACGTGCAGCTCTCCAACTATTTACGACAGTCTTCCAATGTTCGTCGTAATTGTCCCATACTTGTCCACCATCTAATTCCGTATCTTTATGAACCCACCTAGTTCCGCACTTACGTACCAAGATACTTGACCAGTCAGACCCCCCGGTCGGTGCATTATTGGGATAACGATCATTGTATTCGGAACGAAATGTAAAACTTTGTATTTCATCCCAGTCCCACATCTTCCACCGCATCTGACAGTCTCTGGTATCTTTCTCTAGAGCATCAAATTGCAACGGTGTAAATCCTCGAGACACAAACCCGAAGTCACTGACTAATGATCTCCCAGTTAAGTCACATAGGTCATGCCAATCATGATATGGGATAATAGCAGTAAAAGATAAGCTGCCATTCTGCAGGTTTAATTTGGTTTTCAAGCTTGCTATATCTTCTTCAAAAAGCTGGGCTTGCATCTCTTCACGTTCCTTAATATTTTGCCATGTAACCGCGTCCACATCAAGAGTTGAATCAGAAAGCGTTACCCATGTTCGCTTGTCTGTAATTGTGTAGTTACGATTTGAAGCAATAGAGTTGGCAAGACCCTGCAAAGATAGGTTGGCTTGGTCATTTATTGTTGAGTAATCACTGCTTATTTGTCCAATGTATGAGTCTGAGGTGTTAGTATTAGAAGAGGCCCCATTCAGAACTGATTGTATTTGATTATAGTTATTGGCATAAGTCTTACCATATGTACGCTGATACGAAGCGGACTTCCTTTCTTCAGCACCCGTCTGCTCTACATTTTGGATCTTTTGTAGAAGAGCTTCAAATCCTCTTATTTCATATTTGTATGCATTTTCGTTATAAGTATCCCCGTCTTCTATCTCCCTACGCTTGTTTTTGCTAATAACCTTTGCTTCATCTTTATATAAGGAACCATATTGCCAAGCACGCCCTTTCATTATAAGTTTACCCTCGTTAAATACAGGGGCGGGCCACCAAATAATGTCTCTCGAAGGAAATTCATCCCCAGTTACCCATTCTGGTCCAGCGACACGGGTAGACCACACTCCCCCGAGCACCCAACTACTGTTGATAGATGCATCCGACAAATCCATAGTTTGTACATTTTTTACGGTAGGTATCTGGTTAGAATTTAGACGAGTCCACGTGTTCATCTTTAAACGAGAAACCGGAAGTTCTGGTATTTCCGCACACGCCTTCGGAAAAACAGAGGCTTTTTGTTCCTTACCTATTTGGGATCCTTCTCCCTCAATGCTTCGCCAATTCTCTATCATTGTTTTTTCTGCTGAAACTGCCCACTGCTCATCAACTCCCGAACTGTCAGAGGCTTCTACTCTACCTGAATCCTCCCACCACCCAGATGTTTCGTCTAAAGTCTTATCATATTCTTCCCAATTACATTTATAACTTTCAGAAGTTGCTTCAGTAAATAAGTTGTATGTATCAGACTTTCGTTCTGATAATTCACCCGTTGTTACAAAGAACTCTGCTTCCTCCACCCTAACGACCTCGGCACATTTTCCTGGAGATAAAACACCTAATTTCATAGACGCTACTAGCGTACTTAGATAGCAATAGTTCTCAGATAATTGTACTTGTACAGTTTGTAATTTGGTTCCTACGTAAGTACCATTTTCATAATATGGTAATTCTTGTTGTTCATACGTGAATTCTACCCCCTTCCACGGTCCCGTATAAAAATTATCTGCAGCAGTGACCACTAGAAATGTGATAGTTACATATAAATCTGATGTTATATCAAAATCAACATCTAGTGTAATAGGAGAGGATGTATCTTCTACAGGTAATTTTAATAAATAACTAGCTGAGTATTTAGTGGCAGAAGAAAAAGAACCTGGAACGGGCGTACCATAAACTTCAACCTTCAGAGCTACAGAGTCATTGGTGCCGGTGAGGTAACTACTTAAATCATCAAAAAAACTGTTTAGATACAACTTAATGAATGTTGCATTAGCATTAAAGTAAGGATAGACGACTTGTGCTACTAACGTATGATTATTTTGCCCGTTGGCAGAAATTGTTTTTATGACCCGAGTACGATCCAGAAGAGTTTGCTCTACACTTTTCTCATTAAAAACTTTACCTATGGTTTTATAGTTAATATTTCCTACTTTGAACCCCGGCCAGTAACCAGACTCATTAACGTCCTTAGAGGTAAACAAGTTTGCACCCCTCGACGGATTTTCCATATTATCAATGTCAGTAATCGTTCCCGAACTGAATGCATCTTTGTAAGAAGGGTTACCCAAAGAATCAGTAATGCCTTCGTCTCCTGCCGCAATCGCAACTGGTATTAATTCTCCGGCAGAAGTTATCCGGTGGGGCTGGGCATCATCAGAAGGAACCTTGAACTCCTGAACCGAAGTAAGGTCTGAGGAGTCTATTTTCTCCACCCAAATTAGTGGTGAGCGTACTCGCCCATCATGAGAACGTTCGGATTCAACAACTATACAGAAATAAGAAGAAAGGAAAGTCTTTTCTTTGTTGGAAGTGTCACTAACTGGACCTTCAGTTAATGTTGGTCCGCCTGATATCTCCCGCCCGTCGTCAACACTATCTGCTTTTTTAAGATAAGGACCACACTCTACTGTTGGTATTGCCCAAATTCCGTCGTTCTCTTTTTCGGTTATCAAATACTTAACACTTGTATCAATTGTCCCATCCACATTGAGGGGTGGTAGTAGGTCTGGATAGTATTTTACCAGTTTTTTTGCACGATATAACCAGTCTCGTGTAAGTTCGGGCCATGCCCAGTGTATATTAGTACCAGCACCTACACCTGTTACTCCTCTAAACCCTATGAACGATTTGCCATAACTGTACGGACCTTCAAATCCTGGATAATAATCTCCTACAAATGTAGTTCCTCTAGCCTTAATAGAAAACCCCTTTATTTCATCTCCGTTAATGTAAGAATCCGACGTAGCTGTATTCGTTGTAGTAGTAGTTATGGTGCCTGCAAACGATGTAACTTCACCAAACTCATCTTGAGTTTCATCTTTGTATAGTGGAGTATCTTTAGTAACATATATATCGCACAATTTAGTGTCTGCACGGGGTATTAAGACGAAACGCCCAGCATCAGACCTATAATAAGGTTGTCCGGAATAATCTGGATTATATCTGGTAGCAATCCTGATATCCCTTACTTTAACTGTCTTGAATGCTGAATCACCAATGGTTGCAGCGGTTTCAGAAAAGGGTGAGTCAAAAATATAATTATACATAGGATTCTGTGCTTCCGAGTGTAAAGCAGTTACCGCACGGGTGCACTCAACAGGAGGTACCAAAAGTGTAACTAACTCTTTGGCTGCTCCTTCAGGAATTCTTGCTGTCCACCAACTCGGAATTGCTGGGGAGGTGTAGGTTGTCTTAGCAACGGGCATTTGCATGTCTTTATCAACAGGACGGGGTAACCAGGATATAACAGATCCGATTGTACATATCTCTACAATATACATTTCTCTTCCAGTGTTACCAAATACGGGCGGGGAATCAAACGGACTCCATGGGTAGTTATAACCATAGGATTGTTGTAAGTAAGAGTAATAGCGATTACACTTTTTTTCGACTTCTTCCTTCTTTGCTTTAGCTTTTGCAGCTATGTCTTCTCTAGCCTGCCCCCGTGCAGTTTTAGAATTCAGTGCCTTTACCTTTGCACGCTTATTTTCAGCTTCGGCTTCTTTCTCATCCTGTATCTTTTGTGCTTCAGCTATTTTATCGGATAGCTTAGTAGTTGCTGCTCCACCTGATGTGTATGTGCTCTGCCCCTCCAATGTATAGACAGTTCCGTTTTCAGTGTAAGAGTCGTTTCCCGTCATGCTCTTTTCTTTCTGTGTATACCTATCTGTGTCAGCTTTAGCTGTTGCAGCAGCCGATTCGGCAGCTGTAGCTTCGGCTTCCAAAGTATAATACTCTGTTTCTGATGAGGAAGAGGAATCGGTGCCATAATATGGGTCTACACTACCTGGTACATAACCATCAGATATCTGAAATGCTCCTAGATCCATTCGTTTGGTTGTACCAAACTTATCGCAGCCCGTGGTTATATCCACCTCAGATCCAGAGGTTGTTGTCGTCTCCTCTGTTGTAGTTGTATCTGTGACAAACTCTATGCCTATATCCCCATATATATTTGCATACCAACCGAGTCTTCTACCACGGGCCTGCTCTCTTTGCATGGACAATAACCCACTGTTTTTACCACTTGATAACCAAGCATTATAAAGTGTTGTCATACGAGCTTTCCAGGTATTGTAATCTGTGCGATCAGGGTTCTTGGGCACGAAAGTCTCTTCTTCAGTCGTAGATAACGTTTCTGTAACCTCTTCAGTAGTATCAGATTCTATCTTCTCTAGCATTGTAGTGTAATGTGCATTCCAGTTAGTTACATCTGTAGGTTTTACATCTTTTGCACAGTCACTATATGGACAAGTACAATCCTGGCATTCTATACCATCTGTTTTCTTGAAGTATCTGTTACAAGAGGCACAATAACAATTTTCAGCATCCCCGCCGGTTCTTGCAACATATGGTCGCAAATAAACTGTTTTGGTAGCCATCTCGAAGTATTCCCGGTATTCCAGTTGGAATGTTGGTCCTCGTGTTTTAGACCTACCAATAAACTGAGTCTCCCGGTCGGGGTCATACATCCAATGTCGTTTCCACGTGCGTACTCTTGTGGTGTCAGTGCCACGAACACACCAATCTGTAGCTTGTAAGCGAAAACACCCGAACATAGAATACGTTTTATTTAACTTGTTTCTCCACTTATCTAAAAATTCCCAAAGGTAAGTTTTGTGCCTGGGAATAAATACGGAAGAGGGCTCACTTCGTGTGTATGGGTAGTAAAGTGCACCAGCACTGGCCGCCGAGGAAGCCGGATCTGGGGGTATGAAAGAAGTCAAATAAGTAGAGGGAAAACCATATGTTGGGGTTTGATTAGTTAAATAACTAGAAGTCTTATCAGTAAAGGTTGAAGACCACTCTGCTCTGGTTGTTTTAAATCTTATCCCCGCTGTAGTGTTAGTTGACGTCTTAGTGTTATAAGAAATCTTTGGTTGAAATTCCGTTCCTAAATCATGATCTCCCAAGCACATCTGAGAGTAGTATTTATCTTGACCAGCGGTTTTATTAGCCACACGCGACGCCGCCCAGTTAGTCGCAGTACGATTTGTCAAATTCCCCGTGGTAATTTCTTCTCCCTTATAACTATCTCTCCAAATATAAGTGATTTCATAGTCTCGCATAGCAATTCGTGCATGGGGCCAAATAGTTGCCATTGAATGAGACCCGATTGGGACTGCCTCAAAGTCATCTACTTTATCGGTAACACTCTCATACTTGAATACTGTTTTTAGTATTCCAGTTCGCGGGTGTCCAAATAATATTCTAGTCTGTAATTCCTCATCTTCCCACTCATAAATCTCTGCAGCGTTTTCATCATATATCTCTCCGATGTAAGCATATTCTATATAGAACTTTATATCACCCTCTTCTTTAGGTGTAGGTATAACAACTGTACTTAGGTTTATTGCTTCTGGATAAAAAGAACCACTATAAAATCGCCACTCTTTTACTTGGGTATCCTCTGATACAGGTATACCAAAAAATACCCACGGATGTCGTCCCGTTTCACTCTTTTCCAAAATAGCTATATCTTCTGATATCTCTATTTTGGTATAATTAACACCATCAACCTCTTCTACCCCTAAATTCCTAGTGGTTTTCCCCTCCGTATAGCCTGGATAAGACCGCGATACTTGATTATAATCTATCGGCAGAAATTTCACAGTTTTGGTGGACTGCTGCTCATCACCATTCGCATCTTTATATTTGTATGTTACTAGAGCAGTGATACTAAATATCATCGCTTCGGTGAAGTTGTTAAATATATCCGGGTTCAATACAAAGACTACAGTAGATAAACATGAAGGAAATTTATACCAACTACCAATCTTACTTGTGAGTTCTACTCCAGATGGTTCGTCCACTGCTTTAGAAGAGGGTTTATCTAATTCTCTTGTAGAGTAAATCACAATTTTTTTGGCTGCTTTGGATGGAAAAGAATAGGCTGGCAACGAAATCCCTGGGGTTTCATTTTGTGCAACCGTTATGTGCCCCCAAGTTGCGAGCCCAGAGTCCTCTGGGATATCTAATGTAATGTTTTCAGTTTCTATGTTGGGCAATTTATTCACATTCTTATAGCTGTCTATATTACGGTGGTTAGGTCTGTAGTTAGAAAGGTAGGGTACATACAAGCGAGATACCGGATCCGTACCTTCCTCTGGATCGTAGTCGTCAACCGTAACTATTACCCCATTCTCTTGCACGTCTGTGTCACCTTTCTTAGCATCTTTAGATGTATCTTTATAAGAATACCTCACCAACTTTTCGTCTGTCTTACTTGTATCAGTTACGGTTGTGTCTGTAGAGAGACTTTGCGTAGAAGACAATTTACTATTGAGAACCGCTTTTATACTATTCCAACCAGATAATACCTTACCATAGAGCACAGCGGAACTAGACTTCCCGGATTGCGAATATATTGACACGAAATAGGTTGCTGTTGCTATATTTCTATTTACATCAGATATGCGATTAGTGAGTTCGGTTATCAAAGATTGCTTTTCAGTTGCAGTAGTAACCAAAGAAAGTTTATTTGTATATATTGCCTCCTCTTCAGTTGCTGCCTCTTTAAATGCACTAGTTACTTCATTCGTTTTTGTTGTAAGCTGTTGTGTTATTAATGCTCGAGTTGTTACATCTTGCGTAGCAGACAAGTTACTAATCAAGGTCTGAGCTTCTGAAACGGTAGCAGTAATTTGTGTGTATAATGTCTGAACAGTACTTGTGCTAGTAGCAGTTGTTGAAGTGGTTTTAGATGTAGAAAGAGACATCGTGCCTGCTGACTTCTGTATTCTTCCTTTATCCAAAGTTGGTCTAATAGTATTTAAGTGGCTCTCCTGCATAAATAGAGATGGACGACCATTCCAAACTGTTTTCCATGACGTCATAAGAGAGGTATCTTTTTGGTATGTGTAGCCCCGCCAGAAAATGGGTTTCACTAAAACAAAATCTACATCTATAGTGCCACTTTCTGAAAAAGAAAATACTATTATACAATTAGGATTATCCAGCAAATTTAACGGAACATCTTGGAATACAAATAGACCATAATCATCTGGATAAGTCTTCATCATGTTAGCATTTTTAAGGGCTACCGAACCCCCGACATCCGCTCTTATTACATCTTCCCACAAATCTCTAAGTAACTTTTGAGTCTCTGTGGTAGCATAATCTATATTTTTTAGCTTGTTTTCTAATTGTACCCGCTTACCTTGCCAGTCACCTCCCTGTAAGAAAGCTGTGTTGATACAGTAGACTCCTTGGTTACCGGACCTAGAAGCATTTCCCATAACCAAAGTTTTAAGTCCGTCTTTTCCCCACAAAACTTTGTTATACGTTTTGTTCTTTGCTTCTTTAATTTGCTCTGCATAGTCGGATGCAGCTGTTATACTAAGTTCATAGGTATTGATATCCGCAGTGGGCCATAAAATCTTAATAGAGGCTGCTGTATGCAACTCAAGTTTGTTCACTAATGTGGGCACATCGGGGACTTTAACTCCGTCTTCTAAGGTCGCATCTTGTTTTCTAACGTATGCTGAAACTGAACCACCTGGTAATACTCTAGGGGGTTTTAAGGTTATCTCCCCTGTAGCTGGATCGACCTCTGCTTTCCTAGAGTATAGATGATGTTCTGTATGCATAGGAACAGTAACAACATTACCGGCATCAGTAGTAAATCTATCTGTTTGATAAGCTACTGGACTAAATGGAAGTGTAGTCCAGATATAGGGGTGAAGCCAAGTATCATTCCATTCTTCTTTAGACCAGGGCAGCCCCCCTTTACAATACCACATCAATTCTAATACCATAGCAGCATTGATTGAATCACCGGGATACATATTCTGCAATTTTGCGAATCGCTTTGAATCTTTATCACCCATCAGTGGGTTTTCATAGTATGGGCAAGCTTTACCCTCATCTAAACTAAATGAACCCCCGCCATTACATAGGTGTCCCCAAGTATATCTTACATTACAATCCGGGTAACCACAGTTAGCAGGACTAAACCACCCCTCGGTGTCAAAGTGCCACACTGTTGGACAAGACGGACTCTCACCCGAGTCACTTGACCTAATCTTTTTAGTGGGTAACCCGGTAATAGCTGAGTCCAGAACATAAATAAAACGCCTATTATTGGAAGTATTAGGAAGGGTGTAATCATAATTACGCCCCAACATGCTGTTTAGGATATATGCGTCTTCCTCGGTAATAGAGTACAGACTGCCGTCCGCCCCAAATAGCTGGTCTCCTGCCGCAAAATAATCACCTACTATTGCAGTGTAGTCTGCCAAATCACTAACACCCAAAATGTTAGACATATTAGGAAGCTTACCTGACCAATCCGGTATCCTACTTTCGACATATTTTTGTGCTACCGCGAGGTCGATTACTCTAAAGTGCCCAGGTTCATAAGTCAAAATTGAAGCACGCTTCCACCAACAACAAGGGACCACCGTTGCCCGAGCATTTAACAAGAGGTGTAACATAGACAGCGATGTAGGGCGTTGCTTGTGTTTATTTTGTAATGCTGTTGATACGTAAGGTGGGACAGCCCCTACAAAATCGGGGGGTGGGGAAATTCCAGTGCTCTTACCATACTTGCTGTAGGCATCACCCACGGTAGGGAGGATAGTGGGGTTTTCTGCAGAAGGATAAGGATAGGTAAATCCAGGAGCTAGTCCCCCTTTGACTGCTCCGTCGAAAACAGAGATTTGAAGACCACCGCGGGGACTATAACAATTACACATAGGGAATTCTACAATGTTTTCTCCTTGCCCACCTATCGTTCGTTCCGTTGCTTTACCAGTAGACATGTCACAGTATTGGCATTTAAAATAATTCTTACCGATCTCTGTGTCTGTGTCAAATCCTGTTTCAATAGCACCTGATACACGCCCTTGCAGTGAACCATCTCGTGTGTCAGGAGAGGAAGATAGCTTAGAAGTAGTAGAAGTAATTAAATCACTTCGTGTGGAAAGTGGTTTAATACCACACAGGTAATACCAACTATTGTTATAAGCAATCTTTTGTATGAAAGTACAAGTATGAGGCTTTATATTGGTGTCAGAAGTAGATAGATAACCCGAGTCTTCAAGCTGTTGATAAGCTTCCTCAGGAATTAGCTCTCTGTTGTATAAAGAATTGTCTGAAACAGATGCGTGCTTTATTCGATATTTGAAGTTGGAAGGCATTGGTTACCTCCCGTCTTCATAGGGTCCACGTATCTCTCCCGTATTTTCGTCTACTGTAATTTTTATTTTTTTTCCATCTTCCCAGTAACCTATAGTACGACTTTCTACCCTTCGTCCGCCCAACACACCACGACCAAGCATTATAGATTCTTGCTTCTGGGCAAAATAATGCTTTTTGCCAGGTATAACCCAGTGTCTGTTATCTAATACCAAAGCAACTGCTTCAATTTCCTCATCTACTGGGAGTTGGCTAAATGGTTTACCAAACTCCCACTCTGGTATAACTCTTCCACTTTTATATCTTACAACCCACCCACGACGTAACTCACTCATTACTCAAGCCTCCATCCTTCATTAATCGGAGTTTTGTTGCACTGCTCTATCATTTTATCTAGTTCTTTTTGAAGATTATTTAACAAATCTCTGTAAGGGTCTGACCCCGATAGTAACTGCATGCGATACCGTGTATCTCTATCAGTGACCTCTCTCACTGTGTATGTGGTGTTAATTAAATACGTACGCATAACTGGAATTAAGTCTATAGCTGCTTTTAATGTAATCATCTCTTCAGAAATGCAGTCTTCGTTGATAACCAATCCAGTTAAATCTACACTCAAGTAAGTAGTCCATATTTCGTAATCAGATATTCGAAAAGATTCTACCCAAAAATCAATCCCCGAAGCAGTTAAATCCCTATTCTCCTCCTGAAAAACTAAATAGTGATAATCAATAACTTGGGGGTCTGCTGTGCCAGAACATACAGTATCTCCAACTTTAATGTAGTAAGGCCAAAATCGGGTTTCCTCATCATAGAAAGATGTGGTGTCATACGGGACGTATCTAGAGAAATCTCCTGTTGTAGGAATGTAGTATCTTTTCAAGACGCCAGTATCTCCAATACGCCCCCGTATTGCACTTACAATCATATAGTCGCAGTTGTATGTAGAACACTCAGAAGGATACGTTCTGCTTACCATGGTTTACTCCGAATAGTCAAAATAGCAACGATAAACTACTGTCTTCTGTCCGGACTCATCCGCACCCAATTGTATAGCCCCGAATATATAGTCAGAACATAGGGCGTCGAACGGATCTATGCCAATCGACTTAGAGTCATCTGCAGTTGAAACAACCGTTAAGTTAGCATCTATATCGTAGAGATAGCTTGGTTGCGGAGGTACCATATCTGCTGCAGTTACACCATTCCACCATTCAACATCGTAGAGAGTAGCTGTTGCCTTATTACCCCGCCCTACAGTACCATATCTAAAAGCTGTGTTGGTACCGTCATGGTATCCCATTCCTCCATTGCTAAGTAAACTGTACTTTACATTTGTGAGTTCTACTGCCCCAGCAATTAAATCAAACCGAATCGCAAATATCGAAGAGGTGGTAGTAACTGTTATATTCCCCAAATTTATTGAGGAAGTGTCAAAAAGATAAGGTACAGGACCAGGGACTCTTACTCTCAGTGTGTCGCCAGGGGCCACATTGTAATCCTGATTTGCTGCTATATACACACCACCCCGACCCACTCTAAAGTAATTACCATAGGTCGAGGTAGATTGCTGTGTCCATTCTGTATCACCTTTATGAGAGCTCCAAATAATTTTTCGCATTGCGGAGCCCCATTGATAGTTACTCCCGTCTAATATACCGCTCGCAGAAATCATCCATGCGTCACCGGGATAACTAAATGGAGAGTTACTAAACTTAATCCATAAACCTTTATTCCCTAAAGGATACGGTTGATCTGCGTAAAGTAGTTGTATTGCACTACCAGACATGGTAGTATCTCCGCCAGTACCATACCAAGTCATCAAAGGTACAGCGTCTTTTACCCCAGTCATGTAAGATGCCGAACCACTTACAGAAACTTGCACATGGTACACAGTATCATCACTATAGTTATACACACCACCCAGCGTGACTGTGCCCGGATAAGTTCCGCTAGCATGTGTAATTATGGCTGCGGTGCCCTGCCCAGAACCACCATCTGAGTTTACCGCGACCGCAACCCACTCATCCCAAGCACCTTTAAATGAAGTTCCACTTACCGAAACAGAACCACTCCAAGTATTTGTAGATTTATTCCCGGCGGCAATTTCTCCGTCTGGAAGTCTATAATTGTCTGAACCATACGCTACAGTACCATGAGTAAAACCCAATAGTTCAGCAGCACTGTTCGCTGTGTAATCAATCTGTACAGAGGCATTATGCCCGCAGATACCAGCGTTCACCTTGAATCCGTTACTCCACCAACCACAATTGGCGTTAGTCCATATAGGCGTATTAGTGGGATATTCCCTGTGCATCATATCTGTAATATCTCTAGCAAGCACACGTGGATCACGATTTACACCACTTGCCAGAGTAAAGATTTTAGAAGTAGAGGCTGACCCGTCATTCATTGTGATTAACAGGTTACACGCAGTTGAGGTTATAGTAATCGGAAGTTGGCTAGGTATGGTACCTTGTAAGGAGGGCGGTGTTCCTCTTCCATACATATAATCTAAAACATGTCCTGCGTTTAAGTAAGAGGTCAGACCTATCCCACTGCTGACCGTATACATTTGCACCCATCTTGGAGTAGCCATTATGTTTTCCTCCGAAACTATTATGATATCCTGCTATTGGATAATAGCAGGTTAGTTATTCAGGATTATCTTCGGTAGTAAATATCCATGTGTAGGTTAACACGTTACCGTCCATATCATTACATGTAACCTCTACCTCGACATCTTCACTATACTGCAGATAAGCACTCTGTGCTAATATTCCTACTTTCAAATCTTCGGTTGCCTGGGGCATTGCAACCAAATTTACACACAAGTCATATGTATAACCGGGGGACGCCCAAAGCATATACGATTTATTAAGACGAGAAGGAGCAAAATCATGCGTCTTTATACTCATAAATATAGGAAACTTTTTATTGAATTCAAAGGGTCTAAATTCGTTCGGTCCTGCTTGATGG
>Ga0247841_10000059_pt1 | contig 269096 bp, 263 predicted proteins | sample LaCruzMarch2015__2_FD_192410 | JGI IMG/M metagenome (GOLD analysis project Ga0247841, IMG submission 192410) | Freshwater microbial communities from meromictic Lake La Cruz, Castile-La Mancha, Spain - LaCruzMarch2015_18m | ecosystem: Environmental > Aquatic > Freshwater > Lake | place: Spain... | reverse complement strand
CGTGGCATAAGTAAGTAGAAAACAAGGAGGATAATCAGATGGCAGAAGGAATTAAAGATAAAGTAGCCATAATCGGGATGGGCTGCACCAAATTTGGTGAGCGCTTCGATGCCGGGCCACAGGACCTCATCGTGGAAGCATTCGTGGAGTGTTTGGCAGATGCGGGAATTGAAAAGAACGCCATACAGGCAGCATGGTGGGGCGTCCACATGCCGGATATCAGCGTAGGCCGCGGCGCTACCACGTTGGGCATAGCCCTCAAGCTACCCTTCATTCCTATCACGAGGGTTGAAAATTTCTGTGCAACGGGTTCCGAGGCCCTGCGTGGTGCGGTATATGGGGTTGCCTCGGGCGCTTACGATGTTTGCCTGGCGCTGGGCATGGAGAAGCTGAAGGACACCGGCTACGGCGGCCTGCCTTTAGCCGGCGGCCTGGGATACAAGGCGCCTTTGAGCATGTTTAACATGACTGCGCCGGGCGGTTTCGCCATGATGGCGACCAAGTACTTCTCCCAGTATAACCTCAGCCCCCAGGACGGCAAGATGATGCTGGCCAAGGTTTCGTCCAAGAGCCACAAGAACGGAGCTTTAAATCCCAAGGCGCACCTGCGCAAAGAGATCACCGTGGAGCAGATTGTAAATGCTCCCATTATCGCCTGGCCGCTGGGCCTTTTCGACTGCTGCGGAGTCAGCGACGGTGCCGCCGCCGCCATAGTCTGCAGGGCCGATATGGCCAAAAAGTTCAGGCAGGATCCCGTATTCGTGAAATCCCTGGCGATATCGGTATCCTCGGGCGAGGAAATGCTTTATACCAAGTGGGACGGTTCGCATGTTGAGCCCGGTTACCGCGCCGGTGTTGCGGCCTACAAAGAGGCCGGCATCAAGAACCCGCGTGAAGAGGTCAGCATGGCTGAGGTACACGACTGCTTCTCAATCACCGAGGCCGTCACCATGGAGGACCTGCAGTTCAGCGCCAGGGGCAAGGTTAAGGACGATATAGACGCCGGACGCTTTAATTCCGACGGCGCCCAGCCCATACAGATCGATGGCGGCCTCAAATGTTTCGGCCATCCCATCGGCGCCAGCGGACTGAGGATGATGTACGAGATGTACAAACAGTTGCAGGGCAAGGCGGACAAGAGGCAGCTCAAGGATCCCAAGGTTGGCCTGACGCACAATATGGGCGGCTTCCCCTCGATGAATGTTGTCAGCGTCTGTATAGTTGGCAAGTAACTGTAATTTCGGAGGTTATTAAATGGCAGCATTTGTAGTAACTGATGGTCTGAAACAGCTTATAGGGCAAAAGGAACCGGCCATCGTTTTCAAGGTTGAGGAAGGCGCTATCCAGAGGTACGCCTCCGCAGTCGGCGATTCCAATCCCATGCATAACGATGTCGAATATGCATCTCAGAGCAGGTGGGGCCGTGTAATGGCCCCGCCCGGCTTCACAGGGTGGCCTATGGCAGCCGGATTCGACATATTCAAGCTTTTCGAGAAGCTGGCTAAGGCCGGCGCGCCGATGGGCCTGCTTGACGGCGGTATTGAGTACGATTTCCTGGTGCCCGTGGGCGCCGGCGACGTGCTTGTCGCGGAGATCAAGATCGCCAACATTGAAGGGCGTGAAACCAAGATGGGCCCCACCATGGTAACAACGCTGGAGTCCACTTATACCAACCAGCGGGGAGCTGTTGTGCTGGTCGCGCGCAATACCTTCCTCAACTTCTAAGTCAGCCTGTTATTAATATGTGGAGGGACTATGGCCAAACAGATTTATTATGAGGATGTCGAAGTAGGCAGTGAGGTCACTGCGCTTAAGAAAATAGCTACCACCAGGATGCTCGTGCAATACGCAGGGGCGTCGGGTGACTTTAATCCGCTTCACTACGAAGAAGATTTTGCCAAGAACCTGGGCGTGGGCAAGCCCATAGTGCACGGCCTGCTAAAGCGGGCCTGGCTGGTCAACCTGATGACTGACTGGATCGGCCAGGACGGGAAGCTCAAGAAGTTGTCCTGCCGCTACCGCGGCATGGATTACCCCCGCAAAATGAAAGGCTTCGACGAGCCGCACGACGGCGAAACCTGGTGGTGCAAGGGCAAGGTCACCAAGAAGTTCATCGATAACGAATCCCACCTGGTGGAATGCGAGATCTGGGTGGAGAACAGCAAAGGTGAGAAGAACACCACCGGCGGAGCGGTCGCGGTACTGCCATCACGGGCTAAATAATCTCTTAACCTTAATTAATGTATAACGGAACATCGCCGGCTGAATGTGTGCCTCACATCTCGCCGGCGATGTTTTATAATATCCGGCAGGACCCCGCTCAGATTTGAATGGAAATACGCAGTTCTACGTAGTAACTTTTTCGGCTTTCACGGCTTATAATAATCAGGGTGGTAAATTATGTTTAACATAGTACTGGCATTTGTCATTTCCGTAATCATCAGTTACCTGTTAGGTTGCATACCGTCGGCCTACATGGTGGGCAGGGCCTTCAAGGGCGTGGATATACGCCAGGTCGGCAGCCACAATATGGGTGCCATGAACACCTTTTACACCATCGGGTTCTGGCCCGGCATGCTGGTACTGGCGATCGATGTCTCAAAGGGCGTGCTGGCCCTCACATTAAGTTATTTAACAGCCATCTTCCTGCAGGTACCGTCTAACCTGGTTGTCCCGGTCGAGATGGTGGCCGGGGTATTCGTCATAGCCGGGCATAATTTCCCGGTCTTTCTCAAGTTCAAGGGTGGCAAAGGTGGGGCCACCGCCATCGGCATATTGGCCTTCCTGCTGGCCTGGGTCAACTGGGTTGATATCGGCTCCGTGAAGATACCGCTTCCCCTGGGGGATCTCATATACCTCGGGTTATTCCTGCTGCTCATGCTCATAACCCGCTGGCCGACCGGGTCATATGCCATATCTTTTATCGCATTTTGGCTTATCGCGTGGTTTATATACCAGGACACGGGCCTGTTTGCGTATGCCGTTTTCATTACTGCTGTGCCCGTCCTTATGTATATACCCAGGATAAAGCAAATATGGGCCAGGTCGGGCCGCAAGTTTCAAAGGGCTGTCTTCAGGCGTGACCTCAAGGACAGGATGTAGCCGGTTCCCTAAGTGGAAAAGGGATGTCCTTGGCGCCGGAAGTCCGGCAGGTAATGCTCCGCCGAGTCCAATTGCTGCAGCCAGCCGTTATCCATGCCAAGCTTCTCTATGACATGCATGACCTCGCCGTACTCGCCCGCGCTGATTCTCCTCGATAGCAGCGGCTCATTTTGCGCGAGGTGGCAGGGATAGTACTGAGCCATGATGGATAGCGTGATATCACGTGACAGGGACGTTGCCAGCCATCTCAATGCATCTTCGCTTCCCGATAGCCTGTTGGGCAGGATCAGGTGCCGCACTATCACCCCCATTTGGGCCACCCCCTGGCCGTCAGTTTCCAGGTTTCCCACCTGGCGGTACATCTCCGCTATGGCCGACCTGCTGTGTTTGACGTATCGACTGGCACGGGAGAATTTCTTAGCCCATTTGTCAGAGGCATATTTTATATCGGGGAGATAGATATCGACGATGCCATCCAGCATCGCGAGTGTCTCCACAGAGTCGTAGCCGTTGGTGTTATATACGATGGGGACGTGCAGTCCCAGGGGGACCGCTTCACACACGGCCTCTACGATCTGCGGCGCGTAATGGGTAGGCGATACAAGGTTGATATTGTGGCATTGCAATTCATCCTGCAGGTAAATCATCATGCCGGCCAACCCGCGCCCGTCCACGCGTTCGAAAAGGCTGGGGTGTCCCTGGCTGATCTGGTAGTTCTGACAGAAGATACAACTCAGGTTGCAACTTGCGAAAAATATGGTTCCCGAGCCCCTCGTCCCGGATATTGCAGGCTCCTCCCCGTGATGGGCACAGCGGCTGGCCACCGCTACCGGCTTCCCTGACCTGCAATAGCCGCCACTGCCTTCCAGGCGGTTTACCCGGCAGCAACGGGGACAGATATCGCATTCAGCCAGCCGTTCATTCAGCCTTTCAGCCCGTTTCCTCAGTTCGCCTGATTTATAAAGCTGGTGGTACCTGCGCTGTGTCATCTTAATAACAATCCTTGAATAAACCGGGTCAGCCAAATTTTAGCTGAATAACCGTGCTTTTACGAGGGATGGGCTGTTGATTCCATGTAGATTTGTGTGTATGATAATGCACAGTTTATTTAAGCGTCCATTCAACAATACTAAATAATGCGGGGAGTGAGGTAATATGGCAAAGTACATAATTGCCCATGATGTCGGCACCAGCAATAACAAGGCGGTATTGGTGGATGTGGAGGGGGGGGTGCACGGCAGGTCTGTCAGCCCTTACCAGATAAAGTACCCCAAACCCGGCTGGGCGGAACAGGACCCTGAAGACTGGTGGAAGGCTATGACCCTGACAACTAAGCAGCTCATGGCCGAGACCGGTGTATCCCCGGCCGATATACTATGTGTCGTCAATGCGTCACAATTGATAGGTATAGTTCCCATGGATGATGCGGGTGTTGCGCTCAGGCCGGGCATCATCTGGCTTGACAGCCGGGCGCCTGAAGAAGCCAGGTGGGTTATGAATAAATTCCTCGGCCCCACCGTCTTTGCCGCCATAGCCGGCGCATCCATCACGGGCAAGGACGGGATACCCAAGCTTCTCTGGCTGAAGAAGAACGAGCCCGATATATATAAAAGGATGAAGTATTTCCTGGATGTAAGCGGTTATCTCAACTACCGCTGTACCGGCAAAATGCTCATGACCTGGAGCAATGCCTCGGCCTTCGGCCTTGACCTCAAGAAAAAGACCTGGCTGGAATCCATTTTCAAATATGTAGGGTTCGATATTAAAAAGCTGCCCCCCCTCGTTCGCTCGACGGATAAAATCGGCGGGTTGACCAAAGAGGCCGCCGCTCAGATGGGTTTACTGGAAGGTACGCCCGTAATGGGCGGTGCCGGCGATATCCAGGCCGCGGCGGTAGGTTCCGGCGCCATGGGAGAGGGTGATGGGCATATCAGCATGGGAACCTCGGCCTGGGTGGGCGTGGTGACTAGGAAGACGCCTACTGGCAAGAGCGGCGTAGTCAGCACGCAATCTGCCGACCCCGGCAAAGCGCTTTTGCTGGGACAGATGGAATTAGCCGGCGGTTGCCTCAAATGGCTGGGTGAAGAGATGTGCAGGCTGGAAAAGGCCGATCCCGCAATGGCCAATATTTTTGGCTTTATGGACAGCAAGGTGGAACAGGTGCCGGCCGGGTCCGATTACCTTATATTTATGCCCTGGATGTACGGAGAGCGGGCTCCCGTCGCCGATGCTTTTATCCGTGGCGGCTTTGTCAACATGGTACCGGAGCACACGCGCGAGCACATGATCAAGGCGGTTTACGAGGGCGTGGCCTATAACCTCAGATGGATAATCGAGGTTATTGAAAAGCAGTTCAAATTTCCCCTTCCGACGCTGCGGGTCATCGGGGGGGGCGCGTTGGGACATCCCTGGATGCAGATCCTGGCTGATGTGACAGGAAAAAGGATCGAGCCCGTGCGCAATCCGCAGGAAGCCGGGGCAGTGGGAGCGGCCATGACGGCGGCGGTGGGATTAGGCATATACAAAGATTTTGAAAGCCTGAAGAATGTAGTATCCTCCGATATCGGGTTCGAACCGAGGGCCGCCAACCGCGAGATATACGACTTCCTTTATCCGCTCTACAAGGAGCTATACACAGATTTAAAGGGTTTTTACACGCGCATCAACAAGGAGCGCTGCGAACAGGTATAAATAACAGGAGGATAACATGAAGACAGAAGATATGCTGAGCCAGCCTTTGGCCCTGCCCGACGGATTGGATTACGACGAGTACCTTATCGCTACCTACGTTGTAATTTATCCGGCAATGTTCCCCATGCATAAGATGGCGCCTTTCCTGGCTGTAGAGCAGAGCACCGGCACCTGGGTGCCCGTGCCGGGCGAGACCGCCGAGGTGCGCCGCAATCACGTGGCCAAGGTGATCGGGGTTTACGAAATGCCCGACTACGAGTTTGGCCTGCCGCCCGGGTTGCAGGACAGGAACTGGTTTGTCCAGATAGCCTTCCCATTTGTGAACATCGGCGCTCAGATACCCATGATGCTGACCGCTGTCGTCGGCAATATATCCATGGGAGGCCAGATCAAGCTGGTCGATGTACGGTTCCCTAAAAAATACGTGGCGGGCTTCAAGGGTCCCAAGTTCGGCATCGACGGCATACGCAAGTTACTGGGAGTTAAGAAGCGCCCCCTGCTCAACAACATGGTCAAACCCTGCACCGGCTACCCGCTGGAGGTGGGGGCCGAACTTTTCAGGCTGGCCGCCCTGGGCGGATGTGATATCATCAAAGATGATGAACTGATCGCCGACGCCTCGTTCAATTCAATGTCCGGGCGTGTCAAACGCTATATGCAGATCGAGAAGCAGATATTCGAAGAGACCGGGGAACACACCCTTTATACGGTAAATGTATCAGACGGGGTGCCCAAAGTCTTCGAGAATGCCAGGAGGGCGGTAGAGCTGGGAGCTAATGCCATCATGCTGAACTACGTGGCCGTTGGACTGACCGTCCTGCAGGCCCTTGCGGAGGATCCCAAAATCAACGTGCCCATCTTGGGCCATATGGACGTAGCCGGCGCCCTTTATATGTCGCCGTTACATGGCATCAGCTCGCATCTCGTCCTGGGTAAATTTCCGAGATTGGCCGGCGCGGATATCGTAGTCATACCTGCCCCCTACGGCAAGGCGCCCGTCATCGTGGACAAGTTCGAACTGGCGGCGCGCAACCTCACCTACCCGCTGTACCAGTTGAAGCCCACCTGGCCCATGGCATCCGGCGGCATAACCCCCACCATGGTGCCCAAGGTCATGCAGGACCTGGGCAACGATATCGTCATAGGCTCGGGTGGCGGAATCCACGCGCACCCGCTGGGCCCCGTCGCCGGCGGCAAAGCGTTCCGCCAGGCTATAGACGCCACCATGAAGGGCATTTCCCTCGAGGAGTATGCAAGGACGCACAAGGAGCTGGCAGCATCCGTAAAATTGTGGGCCGACCCCTTCAAAAAAGGTGTTTAGGGCATTTACAGCAAAGAGGGGAGGACAACCATGACCGAAGAGCAGCGATACGCGATTTCTCAATACCCGGACGTGGAGGATATTTACCGGCGGTTGGATGCGCTGGTGCGCCAGCCTATGCGGAGGGTACGTCCGGAGGTAATGAAGCAGTACCTCGATTATTTCGAGCAGAAATGCGCACGTTCAAAAGCACTCACCGATGAGGCGAAACGGTTCATCCCCGGCGGGGTACAGCACAACCTTGCCTTCAACCATCCCTTCCCCATCGCCATTGAAAAAGCGGAAGGGGCATACCTCTGGGACGTGGACGGCAACCGCTATATAGACTTCCTGCAGGCCGGTGGACCTATAGTACTTGGCAACAATTACGCGCCCGTGCGCCAGAAGGTCATAGAGATGTTGCAGTCCTGCGGTCCCGTGACCGGGCTGTTTCACGAGTATGAGCTTAAGCTGGCTGAACTGATTAACCGTTTCATGCCGAATGTGGAGATGTTCCGCATGCTGGGTTCCGGCACAGAGGCTGTGATGGCAGCCATCCGCGCCGCACGGACGTTCACAAAGAAAAAGAAGATCATCAAGGTCGGCGGCGCCTATCACGGGTGGAGCGACCAGATGGTTTTCGGCATGCATATACCCGGTACCGGCAGGATGGAGGCCAAAGGCATCCCCGGCGGTTCCAGCGCCCAGACCCAGGAATTTTTCCCCAATGATCTTGGCGCATTGAAGCGCTTGCTTATAAAGAACCGCATATTTGGCGGGACGGCAGCAGTCATCGTGGAGCCCGTGGGCCCTGAAAGTGGCACGCGCCCGGTGCCATTCGACTTTAATAAAAAGGTAAGGGAACTTTGCAGCGAATTCGGCGCACTGCTCATCTTCGATGAAGTGGTGACGGGATTCAGGCTGGGACTGGGCGGCGCGCAGGGTTATTTCGGCGTAAAGCCCGACATGACCATCTTCGGCAAATGCATCACGGGTGGCTATCCCATGGCCGGCGGGGTGGGAGGACGGGCGGACATCATCCAGGGTTTCGCGGCCGGAATTGGTGGTTCGGGACAGCGCGCCTATGTCGGAGGAACGCTCTCTGCCAATCCAATTTCGTGTGTAGCGGGATATTTCGCACTGCTTGAGATGGAGCGCACCAACGCGCCGGTAATCGCGGGTAAGGCGGGAGACAGGCTTACAAAAGGCCTGCAGGCCATAATCGAGCGCTACAGCCTGCCCTTCGTGGCTTATAACCAGGGCTCCATAGTGCACCTTGAGACCTCCGGCGTGATGCTGCTGGACTTTAAAAACCCGTTACGGCTGCTCAAAGAGATGAATCCGCGCAAGCACATGATCGAGGAGATGGGCTCGGCCTACATGGCCAACGGCCTGATCACGCTGGCCGGCTCGCGCATGTACACCAGCCTGGCCGACAGCGACGCCGTGATAGACGATGGCCTTGCCAGGTTCGAGAAGGTGCTTTCCAGCGTGGCGGGACTGTAACAAATATTGAAGCTTAAAAGGAGGCCACATTGGATTTAGCCGAGAAAAAATCGGGTGAAGTGAACATACTCAACATATGCGGCAGGCTGGATGCCACCAGCGCCGCCGAGGCGGAGAAAAAGCTTGATGAGCTTATAGGGGCCGGGCAGGTAAGGATAATCCTGAACCTGCAGAGCCTGGAATATATCAGCAGTTCTGGCCTGCGTGTCTTTTTGGCCCAGCTCAAGAAGGTGCGCAAGCAGCAGGGGGACATAAGGCTTTGCTGCATGAAGGCCAATATCAGGGAGGTCTTCGATATCGCAGGGTTCACGCAACTCTTCAACATCGCCGAAGACGAGGCAGCGGCCGCCGACGGCTTCAGCGCCTGACTATGCAGACTTACCGGTCACAGTACAGGCGCAAGCTTACCACGCCTGAAAGGGCTGTAAGCGGCATCAAAAGCGGCAGCACCATAGTCCACGGACTGGCGGCCGCCGAGCCCCCCGCCATCCTGCAGGCCATCGCCGATCGCGTCAGGGCGGGCGATCTTAAAAGCCTCAACGTACACTCCCTTCTCCCTATGGAGAATGTTTCCAGCAGCCTGCTTGCCCCCGACCTTAGCGACTGCGTGCAGGCCTTTTCGTGGTTCGTCAGCCGCTCCTCCCGTTCTGCTGTCAAAGTGGGGCTGAACTATTACGTGCCCAACCACTTCCACCAGGTGCCCCGGCTGATGCGCGAGAACCTGGATATAGACGTAACCGTCACCATGGTTTCGCCCATGGACCGCTCGGGCCATTTCAGCTTCGGGACTTCCAACGACTACACATCCACCGTGGCCAGGTGCTGCAAGCGTCTGATAGTAGAGGTCAACAAAAATATGCCGCGCGTATTTGGCGACTCCCTGCTGCACATTTCAGAGGTGGACGCCGTGGTTGAGCACACATCGCCGCTGACCGAGTTCAAGTGGCCCGGGCCCAGGCCCGGGGATGACGCCATCGGCGGTCTGGTAGCTGAACTCGTGCCTGATGGTGCTACCCTGCAGCTTGGCTTCGGAGGCCTGCCGAATGTAATCGCCATGAAGCTGGGGGATCACAAAGACCTGGGTATACATACCGAAGTCTTCGGCCCGGCCATGGTGGAGCTTATCAAGAAGGGAGTGGTTACCGGCCGCAGGAAGAACATGCACACGGGGAAGCATGTTTTCACGGTAGCCGAGGGCACTCGCCCGATGTACCGCTTCATGCATGACAACCCCTGCATGGAGAGTTATCCCGTATCCTACACCAACGACCCGGCGGTCATTGCGCAGAACGACAATATGGTATCCATCAACTCCATCATACAGGTTGACCTGCTGGGGCAGTGCAACGCCGAGTTCCTGGCGGGGTCCGAGTACAGCGGCACGGGTGGCCAGCTTGATTACGTCCGCGGATCATATAATTCCCGGGGAGGGAAATCCATACTGGCATTCTATTCCACGGCCAAAAACGGGCAGGTATCCAGGGTGGTGCCCAAATTAGATAGTGGGGCGGTCATAACCACGCCCAGGATAGATGTGCACTACTTAGTGACCGAGCACGGGGTTGTCAACCTCAAGGGGAAATCTACCAGGGAGCGTGCTCTTGACATAATAGGCATTGCCCATCCGCGTTTCCGTGATACCCTGTTGCGGGAAGCGGAGAACATGTACCTCCTGTAACGTATTGCACGACCCCCCCCGATATTTCAAACCGGTTTATTTACAATACTTCATGAAATTGTAAATTCAGCCGCTGCCCGGACCGCCGGCGCGCAGTTTTTGTGGTGCGTTACCGTGGCAAACGCACATGTCGTATAAACTGTAAGCAGCTACGATAAATCCGATTTAATAAGGTAAATAGTGTAAACCGGTGTCCGCACTACGCATTTTGCGGTACGCCTTTTCCTTACTCATTTCTGTAAAAAAATAAAGGCTGCAACCGATGTCTCAAAGGTGTTCATATGCTTTACTTTAATAAAGATATAAAAGATTAAGAAAAAAGAATTTTCTGCTTGAGCGATGTAACGTGAAGGCATAAAAGGTCGAAACACCGAAATAAAGGAAAAGGAGTATTACAATGAAAGCGTCACATGCAATGGTATTCTACACGATCTTTTTCACAATTGCGGCGGTGGTTATGGTAGGTTTTACCTACAAACAGACCACGTCAGGTGTCTCACCGATGTGGCTCACTCCAATGGAGGCCAAACAACTGCTCGACAAAACAACTGACGTGGTCGTTATAGACCTGTCGCCTCGTTATTACGATAAGGGCCACTTGCCCGGCGCAGTAAATTTGCCAACGTCCGACATACCGGAGGCAATATCAGGTTTAAACAAGGACGCGACATACATAGTTTACAGCCACTGGACGGGCGCCCCGCTGCCGGCCGCCGAACTGCTCAAGGACGCAGGGTTTAAGAATGTTTACGCCCTCAAGGGCAATTTCGGAGCCTGGACAGACGCCGGCTACCCGGTGGAAAACTAAGATGGCTTATTTACCTCCCTGGAGGGAATACGGCGTGGCGAACCCGGCGCGTGGTATCGATGGCTTGGGCTGTAAAACCTCGGCCTCGGTGTCCAGGTGCCGGGTGACCAGCCTGTCTGAATACGGCTGGGCTGATCCCTCCGCCACAGCGGGGACTGCCTGTCTGTGTCCGGCCTGGATAAGCAGCGCGGTGAAGAAAATGCCCGCTGCCGAACCGATGAACGGCATGATGAACTTCAACAAGTGGATATTGAGCGCAGCGTCAGACTGTACCCCTATCCAGAAGCTTAGGCCCATGCATACCGGCATGATAACGAAAAGTACCAGGAGGAATTTGTACACAAATTCTATGGCGCCGATTTTGATGGTGGTCAATTTCTTAAACATTGCCCATCACCCACGTCAGCATTGAGAATGCTGCTATGATACCGGTAAGGATGGCTACGGCAATGAACGCAGATACCAGTCCAATTGTCCAACCTTCACTTTCCATAAAAAACCTCCGACTAATTATTTCCACAGTTTCCGGGCTACCCCCGCGAGGTCGTAGGCCCGGGACCGTTGGATCACACCTTTATAAGCTTGCCGTGCTTAGTTCCCGTGTAACACGGGCATTCACCATAGTAAAGGCACATCGGGGTAAAGGGGCATGCCGTATTGTTAAAGAGTGCTGCAGCTTCATGTTTTCTAACCGCCCTGGGGCTTGGCCGGTGATTGTTCCCGTAAATATTTCAGGCATATATCGGGGTAATGCGAGGCCAAACCCTGCAGGAAGCGCCGGCCCGGCTTTTTATCGCCGATCAGCACTAAGCACAGCATCGACGGCGAGATACCCAGCTTCAATGCCAGCCTGGCATTGGTCAGTTTTTCCTGCTGCATTATCCTGTAAAGCTCAGCCTCTAGTTTCATTTTTACTATATTAAACGAATAATTTACAAAAATCAAGAGGTTTACGCACCTTTTTATATTAATATGCAAAAATTATTTACTATGGTAAATAAATAGTCTTGTGGAGGATGGAATAGCGCAATGTTAAGTGACTATGTAAAAGGGACCCGCTCAAAGCGGGGATTATCGCAGGCCGAGATGGCCAAGTTGGCCGACCTGTCGCCGTCATTCATCTGCCGTATAGAGAAGGGCGACTACAAGTCGGTTACCCTGGCGTCGTTGAACAAGATGTCGCGCGCGCTCAAGGTGCCTATCAACGAGTTGAGCAACCTTATCCTTGAAAAGGGGCCGAGGGATGATTTGCTAAAGAAAACTCCCTATGAGATAATGAATGAACTGCAGATGTCGCTCCCTGCCATAGTACCGGTTTACGCGGCGATCGACAGTAGGCAGATAACAGAATATGTATTTGTGCCGAGGGAGTTGGCCTTAAGCGGAGGTAAAGAGATGAAGCTGATAGGCATTAAATCCAGCGACCTGGAGTACGGTAATGTTGTCCACAGGGGTGACGTCATTATCTGCGGTAAAGATATGGAGCCGGAGCTCGGGGATCTTTGCCTGAGGATGGAGGGGGACAGGATGGTGATAGCTCCCTACAAGAAGAAAGAGGATATCTTTGCGCTGATTGTGCAGGTGGTCAGGGTAGTCAAGAAGTTGAACTAAAAGTTACACGCTAATTAAAAAGAGGGGGACGGCGAAAGCCGCACCCCCTCTTTTGTTATACCTTAACTCCTTATTAGTATTGGGGGCGCGACTTGATGCCGAGTATTATTGTGACGATCACCAAGACGGCGCCGACGCGAGATTGCTTTGCTTGCGGACATACTTGAAGGTACGCTTCTACGTTGCCAATTCTAACATCTATTTTGGTTTCGTCACGCTGACAGATTGCCGCGCTCGGCTCGATGCTCCTGCGGGAAGCGGCGCAGCCGCCACAGGAGTAATCCCAACGCCAGCCTTAGATTATGGGTTTAAGGCCAGAGTACCACATTGGGGTTAAGGTAAAGTCCTTTCATGCCCGCTTCTTTGAGGTCGTTTAGCGTTCGCTTTAGCTTACTGCGCTGCTCCTCGGTCAGTCTGGTAAGGACGTGAGTCGTGCCTTTCTGCTTCATGGCCTGATTGAGGGTATTTTTACCCTTGGCAGTCAGGGTAATGCGGATGAGGCCCTTTCTCTTCATGTTTTTGGTCCTATTGATCAGGCCGTGCATTTCCATGCGCTTGAGTATGTCCTCTATGGACGTCTGCTCACGCAGGAGCATTTTGGCGATATTGGCCGCCGTTACGTCCTTACCCATGGCATCTATCAGAAATAGGATGTCGGCGGCGGAGGCCGACAGGTTCTGGGGTAGCAGCTCCCGCTCCCTCACCTTAATCAATATATCAGCAACCAGTATGATCTGCTTGGCAAGGGTATAATCCTCGTCGGCCTTAATTTGCTGCGCCAAAATTCACCTCCTCGGATCTTCTCTCATTGCTATTAACGGCTATCCTTTGATAACCTCTGCCCGTGTAAGGTTATACTTCAGTTGCTTAGCTGTCAATGTTTTACCCCGTTATGCCGCTTGACAAACATTTCAGGCATGATAAAATGATGCCGTGTATATTCGTATTGCGCACTCTGATACCACGCTCGTATCCTACGCTCGTATCTGTAGCGCAAGCACCACGTTTATAGTAAGTGAATATATTGGATTATTTTAGCGTTATTAGAAAATATGAGGGAGGCGCAATGACATTAACAGCAGTCTGGAAATTCTTCGCGGCGGTCATGGCGGTACTGATGATTATGGCGCTGGGCGCGGGGGTTATTACGCCAGGCCGGGCAGAGGCGGCTACGCTAGAGGTAGGTCCGGGGAAAACTTACACCACGATTTCTCTGGCAATAACTGCGGCAAGCCCCGGCGACACTATCAACGTCTCGGCGAGCACGTATTCTGAAAAGGTAATTATAAATAAAGCCAACCTCTCGCTTCAGTCGGTTAGCGGAAAAGATTCTACATTCATTGACGGGGGCGGTGTTACCGGAACAATAGTTAGCATTACTGCAAGTGGGGTAACCTTTGATGGGTTCACAGTTCAGAATGCTATCGGTACAACAGTTGACGGAATTGATATGACTGGAGTGACCGGCTGCACTATTAAGAATTCTATTATTAAAAATATTACTGGCTCAGTTAACGCTTATGGATTGCATTTGACGAGCTCCAACACTAACACCTTCTCAAACATTACTATCAGCAACATAAACCAGTCGCCCTACGTAAATATGCGTGTTGTGTGTGGGGTTGCATTGGCGCTGTCTGACAGCAATACATTCACTGACACTATAATTAGTGGTCTCACGTCAGCTTCTGATGCTCACGGCATCTTTCTAATGAATTCTGTTGATGGAAACAGCTTCCTTCGTACAACTATTTCCAATGTGATTTGTACAGATATTGTGGGGCAGTACGGTTATTCCGTTGGCGTTACCATATGGTCAAGAACGAATTCCTGCAATAACAATATTTTCACTGATACTACTATATCGAATGTATCGGACTTAGATAACGGTGCTGATGGTTGGGCCGCAGGTATCCAGGTACGTGGTGACGACTCGGGCGAACCAGTGAATACTGGCAATACATTCACAAATACAATCATCAGCAACGTTTCATCCTCTGGTTATACATATGCTGTGGCTGTTACCACTGGCAGTTCAGTAACCTTTAATGGAGGAAGTATTGCAAATATAACTGCAACCGGTGGGCTTGCAGACTCTGCTCGGGGGTTTAGTATCTGGAAAGAGACTTCTGATGCATCAGCTGCAACTATAACGAACATGACAATTTCGGTTGGCGCCGGATTAGGCGTAGCGGTCCGCACTGGTGTTAATGCGAACCTCACGAGCATACAATCTTCCATTATAACGGGCAATACTGTTTACGGTATAAAAAACACAGGAACTGGTGTAGTCAACGCCGCTGACAACTGGTGGGGCAGTAATACCGGCCCCGGTCCGGTTGGCCCGGGCAACGGGGATAAGGTTTCGACCAACGTAACCTACAGCCCCTGGACACTCCGCAACGTGCCCATTCAGGTAACATCACCTGCTGGCCAAATAACCGTGGCCTCCAGTGCGGGCACCCTCGACCTGGCTACAGACACTGCTGTCAACAATTTCTCCATGGAGGGCCTCCTGCCACTGGCCGAAATGCCCTACGGTGTCATCAGCTTCACAGTGAGCAACCTGACCCCGGGCGCCACCGTCACTATGACCTTCACCCTGCCCACAGTTCCACCCGCCAACCTGGAGTTCTGGAAATACATCCATGGCGCATGGGTTGACTGCTCATCGCTGCTCAGCGGAGTTGCCGATGGCAACAATACAGTTTTCGTCACCATCAGGGACGGTGGCCTGGGCGACGCGGACGGCCTGGCCAACGGGGTCATAGTCGATCCCTGTACCTTCGTCGTACCCTTGTTGCCCGCACTGCTTTATAACCAACAATCGCATGGCTCATCCATGGCCGTTACCACGCCCCAGGCGCCCGTCTCGCTTCCCAACATCCAGATTCAAAGCGCCGGCCTCTCGGCAACTGCGGTAACACCCGGCACCCCCATCACGATTACCGCCGATATATCTAACACGGGTGCGGTTAATGGCAGTAAAAAGGTCACGCTGTATGTAAACGGGCAGGTGGAAACCACGCAGGGCGTGGCTGTAAACAGCGGCGGTTCTGCCAAATTGGCATTCAACGTATCCCGCAGCGAACCAGGCGATTACACGGTCTATGTGGACGGCGTGCCGGCTGGTAGTTTCAAAGTAGAACTGGTCACTGGCAATGACGCGCTATTCATTTTGTTAGCTGTCCTGATAGGGATAACATTCGTGTTTGGTCTGGTCACGCTCTGGCGCAGGCAGCGCACAGGCTACAGCTAAGTCGTTTTTACGTTATACAGAGAGGGCCGCTGCGCGGGCAGAGGCCCTCTCTCATTTTGCGTCTCCTCGCATGATTTCACAGCAGGTTTTAAGTGTATTTGGCAGATTCGGGGGGGGGCCATACTTGGAACTATGATACCCCTACATTCAGGTGCGATACCAATCTGCGCTGCACCCCAGTTTTTTTTTTAATTCTGCCGTGGTATGATAACCCGCGTCCCTGCATATTGATAACAGCTATGGTCAAACGTGCTTTGATAACCGGTGTTGCGGGCCAGGACGGGGCCTACCTGTCCCGGCTGCTGCTTGAAAAAGGCTATGAGGTATTCGGCCTGGACCTCACAACGGATGCGCAGGCCTGCTGGCGGCTGCACTATCTCGGCGTTTACGATAAAATCACGTTGCTGCAGGCTGATATGGCCGATGCATCCTCCCTTCTGCGCGCCATAACGCAGAGTCAGCCGCACGAGGTTTACAACCTGGCCGCCCAGAGCGCCCCAGGCGCCTCCTTTCAGAGTCCCGTCGAGTTCGGCAATATCACCGGCCTCGGCTTCGCACGTCTGCTGGAGGCTGTCATAAAAACTGATAAACAGATCAGGGTTTACCAGGCCTCCACGATTGAGATTTTCGGCTACGGAAAAGTCAGGCGTTTGGCCAAAGATATGCCCTTCCACCCGGTCAACCCCTACGCGGTTGCCAAGCTCTACGCCCACTGGCTGGGCGAGATGTACCGCGAGGATTTCGGCCTCTTCATCTGCAACGGCATTATGTTCAACCACGAATCCCCTCTGCGCGGCCTTAACTTCGTCACCCGCAAAATAACTGATACGGTCGCCAGGATAGCGCTAGGTTTAGAGGGAGAACTCAGGCTCGGCAACATGGATTCCAAGCGGGACTGGGGTTATGCCCCGGAATACGTTGACGCCGCCTGGCGCATGCTGCAGCAGGAGAAGCCCGATGACTATATCATAGGCACCAACGAATGGCACAGCGTAAAGGAATTCGCGGTAAAGGCATTTAATGCAGCGGGGCTGGATTGGGCTAAATATGTTAAAACCGACGCCGGTTTACTCAGGCCGGTGGATGTCCCCTTTGCCGTGGGCGGTTACACTAAAGCGAGGAAAATCCTGGACTGGCAGCCGAAGGTGAAATTCGGAAGGCTGGTCGAGATCATGGTCGAGGAGGACCTGGCGCGGTGGAAACGCAGCCTCAAAGGCGAGCAATTTCCCTGGGACGTGCGTAAAAAGGATGCCTGACTGGACCGGATTTTGAGGGGATCAAACAATACGTCATGCCGGTCCGGATTCAAATATCCCGTAGCCCATTAATTATTGGGGTACACAGCTATTCTGTTAAGTTGAAAGACGGGCCTCGAATAAGTGTCCTGGCTGTTAGCCGCTATGATTAGCGTGGCGCCCGGCATCGCCTTGTCTTTAATCAGCCTGTTCACATAGTCCAGATTCTGGTCGGTGGCGGTAAACAGTTCGTGATCATTTATCATAAATCGTATGTCGGGATTGAACCATATCTTCACGTTATTGATTTTGTTGATGCCCCTGACGCATGCATATTGTGAAGGACGTAGAAAGTAACCCGGTATTTTGTCAACACTCAAACTCTTAACCTCCTGTTTTGAATAGCACCACGCCAACATGCCCTCAGGGGCTATGCAAAAGTAGTAGTCGGAAGGCTGTTCATAACCGACAATTCCCAATGGGTTTATGTCAGGCCACTTAAGCACGATTCCATAGAAGTCATTTTTGCTCCCGCTCAACATTGTCACATCCATATCAAGCATGAAACCGGTCAAAGACGTTAGTCCGGCATTCGTTGTCGTCGCAGACGCTTGCGCCCCATGATATGAAGGTTGTGTGCAACTTAATAAATAACTTCCGCTCTCGTATTTGCCCTCTCCAAAATCATTGGAAAAAATGGTCCAACCGCTCCTGGAATATTTGAAATCATCTCGGAAAATAACTTTTTGGGTTTGCTCCAAAGTTGGTGATACGGGTACGTCCTGGACCGGGGCAACAGGCGCCGAAGGAGCGACCACAGGAGCAGATGGCGCTGGCGGTGGCATTTTCACTGAGGGCAAGCAGGCTATCGCACTGGTAATCAATATTAATATAAAGCCCGCACATACTAATTGAACGCTCGCTAAACGATTCATAACTCACGCTCCATAGTAGAAAGACATATTATGCAATTAACCCTAGCACGCCTGATACTTTTGCAAATGCGTGAACGGATATTTAAGTTTATTGCTTTACGGTCAATATCTGGTTTACATCGGTCAAATATATGGCCGGGGCCGATAGATAACCCTCAATCGTGCCCCGCAAAATGATGTGAAAGGGTCCTTGTACGGTGAACCCGGCAGTATTTAATGGGGCACCTGTGCTTGAATTCCATTGCGCTGTACCTGCTCCACCTCCGCGGACAAACGGCATTTGTCCATTTATGACGTATCCATCCGGCAAGTATGCATAGAACTGAGGAAAATAGTCCGGCTTTATGATGGCGCGAAAATATCTTGTATAATCGCGCCAGCATTCGGTGCCACATGTGCCACCCGGGTTGGCGTTGTCAGCGTATCCTTCCCATATATTCTTCATAAAAAATATAAATGTCCATGGACGGGTTGTTCCCTGCCCTGAGAAACGGTCGGGCAACCAGCTGGAAACATAGGTAACATCGCCTTCGACCTGCACTTCTTTGCCCTTGTTATTTAACAGCGTTTCAGTATCCAAGGCAGAAATAGTCGGCAGCTCAATTTGCGGCGGAGCGATTGCGGCCGGTCGGGTATCTACTGCAAGTGGCACCGATTCTTCAGTTGACAGGCTGCTGTTATCAGCCGTTGGTATATACTCCATGGTTCGGGCAGGGACATCAGGTGCAGGCCGGCAAGAATAAGTTGATACGGCGATAATAGGTGTGATGAAAATAATCAAAACAAAAACAAGAATCCGGCCCATAATCATTACCCCCCAACAAAGTGAGATTTTAATGGTCGGGGTGGTCGGATTTGAACCGACGACCACCTGAACCCCATTTACGCATACGATGTTATTTTGCTGACTTTGAATCTATTTCCGTAATCGACCATTTTTTCTGGTAACCCTTTTTACGATCGACCTTACCCCTGGTGTCGGCCCATGTCGAAAAATCCGTTAGCAAACCGTTAGCAAAAATACCACATAGAAATTAACTATAAAAGATATTATACATCTGAAAGCCGTCATCTAAAATGCCACTTCATAAATCGTACCGGCGCGTGGCTTTTACTGGTGCGCTGATAATATCATCCTATCCAATTCAATTAATGGTTAGGTTGTATTTATTTGGGGAATACAAATAACTTTAAGGTCAGGCGGCATCATGTGACGCTAAATAATCGGCCAGGCTGAAAGGCCCCGCCACTTTTTGTTGTCTTAATCAAAGGGAGAAATAGAGTCCAAAGCTACGTCGTAGTGCGAATTGATTGATCATATTCTAAATGACCATTAGGTCATTTTAATCTCTTAGCATGCCGCATGTCTTAATGGGGAGCTGTATAGTATACTAAATTTCATCGTAAATATAGGTCAATTCAGCTTTGCGGCAATACGGACAGTATGCTTTGCGTGAATCCACTATAGAGTAGAACTCCTCCTTCGGCATATTAAAAGTTCGATTACAGTTGTTGCACTTTGCTCTAACATACCCAATGATGTTTATAGGTTTGTATGTTTTAATTGCTGTCAACTTCCGTGACCAAGAAGGAAACTTATTATATTTGTAGTAACTTAGGATAATCCAGCCTACTAAAATGAAACTCATAAAGAGAGTCGGTATAACTAATGAAAGACTATTAAAAAAGATCTCCCAATATTTGTCAATCGTATTATCAACCAAGGGTCTGATAACGGAAAACAACAGAACTAACCCTAATACAATGAGCAAAACTAAATACGGACCTAATTTGGGTTTGTGTCTTGAGTATTCGCCCATGTTTGCAATAGGTTTGCAGTCTATTATATTCCCATGGCAGTAAACATGATCAAAAGGTGTGTGAATTACATTTATAACAGCGCCATCACCCTTATCAAGATACATGAAATCAAACTTGACGCCATCATTGTTTTGATCGATAACCTTACTTGCTGAAAATTTTATGGCATCTTTGCTAAAACATTGAATAATTGGTTCGCTGAGGATTTGAGATTTATTTAAGAAGATCGAGATTGGTTGCGTGATATCGACACTTCGTATTGTTTCCCTGCCTTTGTTATAAAAGATTATGTTTGTACTATAAACCTGATCAACTTCCTTGTCGTTAAACGTGATTTTAAGCTCTGGAGGGGAGTTGGTACCTAAGCCTATTATCTTCTCGGTATAATGAGCCCATACTGGTTCTTTCCTCTTAATTACAGCGAGGGTAAGCAAAACCGTTGCTATAAAAAATATAATGGCTAATATTATGCCTATCATTTCTATCGTATAAATGTGCGCTATCCCTGACAAATAAAGTAAATACCTTGGCATTATACACCCGTATATTTCGGAATGGAATACTCGCATTTAAGCCTTCAAGTTTACAAATTCTGTAGATACAATACATTTCTTCTACCATGCATCCCTATTTTTCTAACTTCTCAACCGACATATCCCGGTTTAAGTTTAATCAGTCAAAGGCCGTAGCAATTCATAGATAAAAATTATACATCTAATATCAAATACGCTACATTTGGCAATAAGAGTGATACAATGATACTGGAGGTGTAAGTAGATGTCGACAAAGGGGAAGGACTTAGTAAGTATATTAAAATTTTTTTTTAGACCTCAAATTATATAAAGATCGTCTGGAATATTTAAACAAGAGCAAACAAACAATACTTGGGCACGAAGTTAGAGAGAAAGATGAACTAAGAGAAAAGATTGTACGTGAAGCTGGTGAGCTTAAGGCGATCATAACTGAGCTAACTGGAAAAGAATATTTGGAACACTCGGGTAAATTCTATGAAGTGTGGAGTACAGGTTTAACTGCTAATCCTTCCGCTAGAATCAGTACTTTTGCACTTAACGGGTGCATAGATGCTACAAATGAAGCTATTGGCAAACTGGAATCAGATATTAAGCAATGTTATAGAGACAAACAAGGAAATGTAAAAGGAACATCGCAAAAATTATGTTCAGATTCTCTTGAGGTTCTTGTTACACATGGGGGAAAAAACAAATTATATAGAAGCGTAGCAAACTGGAAGGCCATTGAAAATGAGTTGGATATCAATAAAATTAGTTTTGGAAGGAAGATAAAATTTGTCTCCGATAGTTATAAAAAAGAAATTATTTTTCGTGATATTGAGCAATCATTCATATTGGCGTCTGTAGGTTATTCAAAGCCAGCAGTGATTTTAGCGGGCAGCGTTATTGAAGAATTATTGAGGCTATACCTAGAACATAGAAATATTTCTCCAAAAGCAGATAATTTCGATGGCTATATTAAAGCCTGTGAGGAAAATAAGCTTTTGAAATCTGGGATATCACGATTATCGGACTCCGTGAGGCATTTTAGGAATCTCGTCCACCTTTCAAAAGAACTTAGTAAACGATATACAATATCAAAGGCGACAGCAAAAGGCGCGGTTTCTTCTATTTTCACGGTTGCCAATGATTTTTAGTTAAAGTCGTTTTATTGCATAGAGACTAAGAAGACCAAGGCCTTTGTAACTATAATACCTATTAAAGCAACTAAGCATTGGTAAAACGTACATCTGGTCGGCACTGAAGCAATGCTGGCCCTGATGAAAATCTTTCCGTGCACTTCATCCTTCGTTGCATGGCCAACGGTGCTCAAAGTGATGCCGTTCCCATTGCTCTTGGGTGGCACTTTAACTGAGTTGTCACCGTACCTGCAACTACAGTTCGGGCACCTGGTAGCATCAGGTGGTATAGTGCAACTGCATTCGGGACATTTCAAATCAACCATTTCATTCTCTACCAGCGCATCTTTAGTAAATATAGACTCAGGTAACGTAATTCATAGAAAAAGAGTAAGTAGCGCATTACCAGAATAATACCCCGACATGCGACTGATGGAAGATGTATAATTCCTATAACCTTTTCTCTCTTGATTCCATTGATCTAAATTGGAGGTAGTGGGCTATGGAGCAAAAAACGGACGCTGTGCTTATTGTTGAGAAGGGTGAGCCTGATGAACTATGGAGAGTAATATTACTCTCGACTCACGCGTCGATTATTGGCCGATCCTACGAAGGAAATGAGCCAGATATTTCGTTTAAAAACCTCTTTATCTCCAAGAATCATGCACAAATCACATACAGCAGCGGCCGTTTTATTTTAATCGACCTTACCACAAGTAAACACGGTACAGAACTCAACGGCATGCCCATGATTAAAGGGATGCCGTATGTTCTAAAACACAATGACGAAATAAGTCTGGCAAAAAAGTCGGTGCAATTACGCTTTTGTTTCGAATCTGAATTAGGAAAAACCCTGGATTTTCCTGATATAGACGACCATGACGTGAAAGAGTCATCTATCAAATCGGATATTGCTGTTGATGAAAAAAGGAAGGAGATATTAATTCGTGGAAAGGAGCTCAGGCCACGCTTGAGTAAACAGGAATTCGAGCTATTTTTATTACTTTTTAATAATCGAAATAGGGCAATGAGTAAAGATAAAATCAGGGATTGGGTATGGCATGAAATTGAGTTCCCCGCCGGAGTGACAGATGAAGCTATCCATAGCTTGGTGTACCGTCTAAAGAAATCGCTAAAGGAATATGGCAAACAGATCGTTGCCGTATACGGCTGTTACAGATTTGATGAAAAGGTAAATGCGTGAGTATCGAATGCAAATAATCTATTAAACAGGTTGGTTTAACAAACAGGGCACACCATTTCCATCAGTGTTTTATCATCTCGAAATCAGTTAACTGCTATGTACGATGTTAGAGCTTACTGTTTATAATTGATTAATTGTCTGGATAAGATTCAAGAATTCTCGAAATTCAATAAGCAAGTGAGGAACTATAGATGGATTTCAAAGATTTATTTGGTAGCAAACATAGAAAATTAAGTCAGGATAAATCGCCCGGCCTGGCCAAAGCTCAGGATGAACCAGCCAAACTAGGCCCGGTTGCTCATTATAAAAAGGGCGATTTCATTGGACAGAAATACGAAGTATATGGAATTCTTGGGGCAGGTGGCTTTGGCGTAGTCTATCTGGTCTGCTCTAATCAAACTAAAGAGGTATTTGCGCTCAAAACATTCAAAGATGAATTCCTCAGTGATGACTTGATAAGGGATAGATTTCGCAAGGAGTGCCAGGCTTGGGTCAACCTGGAGCGCTATCCCTATTTGGTGAGAGCTGCCTTTGTAGAGGAGTTTTCAGGACGGCTTTACATAGCTATGGAGTACGTAGCGCCTGATGAATTTGGACTTAACTCACTTGACGGCTATCTTAAGAAGCGGCCGCCGGACCTTGCCCAGAGCTTGTGTTGGGCAATTCAGTTCTGTCACGGCATGGAATATGCCTATGCAAAGGGGATCAGCTGCCATCGGGATATTAAGCCCTCCAATATCATGATCGGCACAGATAAAATGATAAAAATAACCGATTTTGGGCTGGCAGGTGTCCTGGGGAGTTCAGAATCGGGCGGTACCATCAAGCTTAATATCAAAGATGCAGGAATCGGCCTTTCCTTCATGACGGTCGGGGGAGCCAGCTTCGGCACGCCAACCCACATGCCGCCGGAGCAGTTTACTAATGCTGCTGAGTGTGACCAGAGGAGCGACATCTACAGCTTTGGCATCGTGCTCTATCAGATGGCAACAGGCGGGAAGGTACCTTTCACGGCAGATCCACCCGGTGCGGATGCCCGGGAAGCGGCAGGGCGTTACTGGAAGATAATGGAGCACTTGCATTCACAATCAACTGTTCCGGATATAGATTCACCGCTTAACCCCATAATCAAAAGCTGTTTAATGAAGGCCCCGGGTCAGAGGTACCAGACCTTCCGTGGATTAAGGGGTTCACTGGAGCCGTTATTAACCCATCAAACGGGCGAAATGATCAGATCGCCAATGATAAAGGAACTTACTGCTGGGGAATGGAGTAATAAGGGTATAAGCTTTGACTGCCTGGGCCAATACACAGAGGCTATAGCCTGTTTCGATAGAGCGTTGCAAATTGATCCCGAAGACTCATTTACCTTATGTAATAAGGGGAATGTCCTCAACCGCCTTGATCAATATAGAGAGGCACTTGTCTGTTTCAATATGGCTTTGCGGGTCGACCCCGGGATTGCAGCTATATGGATCGGTAAAGGAAATAGTCTCGATCACCTATGCAAATTTGCAGAGGCCATTGACTGTTACGATAAAGCACTACAGATCGATCCACAAAGTGCAGTTGCCTGGAGCAATAAAGGTAGTATGCTCTACGACCTGGGTAAATACGCCGAGGCCATTGACTGTCATGACAAAGCGTTACTGATCGATTCTTTGTATGTACTTGCCCTGATCAATAAAGGTTATAGCCTTTACAGACTGGGCAAATACACAGAGGCTCTTGCTTGCGGGGATAAGGCGCTGGAGATCGATCCGCGCGATGCACTTGTTTGGAATTTTAAGGGGGCTATCCTAGATAGTCTGGGTAAATATGCGGAGGCCATTGCTTGTTACGATATGGCACTGAACATCGATCCCGTGTTTGTATATGCACGGAGAGGTAAGGAAATTGCCGAAAAGAAAATGGCAAGATAAATATCGAATTGCTTGGGTTTCTCTCACGGCTAAATATTATTGCTTTTAGGCGGGTCTATGGCAGGAGGTGATTATGAAGGAGCTTTCAATTGGTGCAAATCTGGCCTGGCAAGTAGCAGCTGGGGAAGCAGCGGCGTCAAAGCATCAATTTATAGAAAAGGAACATGTACTAATTGGAATTTGTAGTCTTGAGAAAGCAATAAAATTGGAAGGACAGGGAGAGATCCCAAAGGCGAACGTGCATCAGGCTGTACAAGTTGAATATGATGCAATAGAGGATGTTCTAAGAGCTTTTGAATTGAATTCAACTCGCATCAGACGCCATGTTCGCGAGGAGTTGGGACAGGGCGAATATAAGCATACAGAAAAGGTTGTCCACCGTAGCGAAGGTTGTAGGAAGCTTTTTGAGCAAGCGGATACTCTATCGTCTACTGCAAAAGAAATATCATGCCTTTCTCTCCTCGCTACCATATTGAGTAACCCTGGTGATGTTATCAGCCGGGTGTTAGGTAATGAGAGAGTGGAAACAGCAGATTTGTATCAGAAAGCGCGTGCCGCTTTGGATAAGATTCAACAAATTGCCGGGCAGGAACCGCTTGAAGTCCATCAGGGAAAACAAAAGGCAGACCTGGGGGGTACTCATTATTTAGACCGCTATGGACGTGATCTAACTCGTGAGGCAAAAGATGGCAAGCTGGGACCTTTTATCGGGCGTCGTCCTGAGCTTCTTCAGGTCATCCAGACTCTGGCCCGGCGCACCAAGAACAATCCGGTGCTCGTTGGTGAGGCTGGAGTGGGCAAGACAGCGGTTGTAGAAGCCCTGGCTGTTCGCGTGGCGCAGGGAAAGGACGCACATATACTTGGCGGAAAGCGAATTGTGGAATTAAATATGGGAGCCCTGGTTGCGGGGACCAAATACCGCGGTGAATTCGAGGAACGCCTCACGCGTATTCTGCAAGAAGCACGCGAGCAGCCTGAGGTAATAGTCTTTATTGATGAAATTCATAATTTGCTGGGAGCTGGCAGCGCAGAGGGGAGCATGGATGCTGCCAACCTCATGAAGCCGGCGCTGGCGCGAGGAGACCTGCGTTGTATTGGGGCTACCACCATCACCGAATATAGACGTTACGTCGAATCAGACGCCGCGCTGGAACGCCGTTTTGACAAAATCATCATCAACGAGCCAAGCCCTGATGAAACAATTGCCATACTCAACGGTCTGCGCTCAAAATTTGAAGATCATCACAAAACTAAAATAACTGATAAAGCTATTGAAGCAGCGGTTAACCTTTCAATCCATTTTGATTGGGACCATCAACTTCCTGATAAAGCCATTGACCTGGTAGATAAGGCTGCAGCGAGGACACGCATACCGGCTCTGAGCGTCATGGGCAATATCGCATCGAAAAATGAAGAAGATAGTGAAGGAGATAACGATAAGGCAAGATATGGTCAGGTTACCGAGGTCACCATAGCACAGGTGCTCTCTGAGAAGAAAGGATTGCCCCTGGAAGTGATCACCGGTCATTTGGAAGGCATTACTGAGTCACGCTTATTGGAGATGGAGCCGTCTCTTAAGAAACTTATTATAGGACAGGATGAAGCTATTAGCCGAATGTGCCAGCGTTTACTGATGGCGCATGCAGGACTGAGTAAGCGGCGTGGACCGCTGGCCGTATTATTATTTTTGGGACCGACTGGCGTGGGCAAGACTGAATTGGCGAGATCGCTGGCAAAATTCCTTTTTGGCAGCGAGTCCAGCATGATACGCCTTGATATGTCGGAGTATATGGAGGAGCACAGTGTCGCCAAGCTAATCGGCTCACCGCCGGGTTATGTGGGGTATGAAGAGGAAGGACAGCTGACGGGCAAACTGCGCACTAAGCCCTATTCGGTAGTTCTGCTCGATGAGATTGAGAAGGCTCATCCCAGGGTGTCGGATATGTTCCTTCAGGTTTTCGATGAAGGCCGCCTTACAGACTCAAAAGGGCGCACGGCTGACGCCAGGAATGCCATCTTCATTATGACCTCCAATATCCCGGCTGATAAAGAAATGGGATTCAGCCATAAGGATACCGAGGAATCAAAGTCAGCCGTAATAGGTGCTGTGAGAAAACGATTCCGCACAGAATTTATCAATCGTATCGATGAACAGATAGTATTCCGGCCTCTCAGTAAGGAGGACATAAAGAAAATTGCCAAGCCAGTGCTTGCTGAGATAGGTGAAAACCTTCAGAAACAATATAAAGTTACTCTTCAATTTAGTGAAGAGGCGGAGGATTTCCTGGTTGAAACGGGCTATGGTATTCAGTATGGCGCTCGGGAGCTCCGGCGAGCCATAGAGCGATATGTCCAGGCACCGCTTAGTCGCTTAATCTTGAGTGGGGAATTGAAGAAACACAGTTATTGGCGCCTGGTTTGCAGCGGTGAGGTGATATCTATCGTACCGTTCGATGGAGAGACGATGTAAAGATGCTGAACGATAAGAGCGTTAACGATAACCAAGCACAGGATACCCTGTATGAGCCTGAGGGGAGAGGGCCTGCTGTCATCGATGCGCCGGTTACATGGAAAGAGGGCGATGTTATCGCCGGGCTCTATGAAGTGAGAGGCGTACTGGGCGAAGGCAGGTTCGGGACGGTCTACAAGGTTTATCATCAGTCATGGAAGATGGAGCTGGCCGTAAAGTCCCCCAGAGAAGATGTGCTTGACGATAAAGGGGCAGTAAGTCGTTTTCTGAAAGAGTCACAGACCTGGGTTGAGATGGGTATGCACCCCAACATTGTCACCTGCTTCTATGTGAGGGAACTGGGAAAGATACCGCGCATCTTCCTGGAATATGCTGAAGGCGGCAACTTAAGAGATAAATTAAATCAAGGCATAAGTCTTGAAGAGTCGATCGACTTTGGTATACAGATATGCCGTGGTATGGACTATGCCCAGAAGCACAACCTGGTACACAGGGACCTCAAGCCTGAGAACTGCGTAATGGATAAATACGGCAATCTCAAGGTAACGGACTTTGGACTGGTGAAGATAGAGGAGGCGGAAGGTATAAGTGAGCAGAAGAGAGTAGGTAAGACCGGAAGGGCAGGGACACCGGAGTACATGGCACCGGAGCAATGGGTGAACGCGGCAGAGGCCACAACCAGGGCGGATATCTGGGCATTAGGTGCAATGCTGTATGAGACGTGCAGTGGAAGCAAGCCTTTCAAAGCCGGCGAAGACGAGCCTGCATATGCCTTTTACGCCCGTCTCATCTCTTCTAAATGGGCATATCCGGAATTGCCGCAAAACCTGCCTGATGAACTTAAATCACTCATCAAGGAATGTCTCAATGAAGACCCCGTGAAGCGTCCGGAGGGCTTCAACCATATTGAAGAGCGACTATTAGGAATCTATAAACTAGGCGTGGGTCAACCATATCCCCGTCAGAAGGGCAAGGAGTTAACCCTATTAGCTGACGGTCTAAATAACCGAGCGGTGTCCTTGATAGACCTGGGCAGAAGTGATGATGCAGAGAAGATATTTGATGAAGCGCTAAGTATTGAGCCGTCGCATCCGCTGTCTACTTATAACCAGGGCTTACTGTTGTGGAGGTTAGCAAAGATGACCGATCAGGAGCTTTTATTTAGATTAAAAGAAACAAAAACAGTTAGTGGGCGAGATCAACTGACTAGCTATTTGCTGGGCCTGGTTCATCTTGAGCGAGGTGACTGGCAGGCCGCGATAACAGAATTAGACCGGGTGTTACAGCAGTCGCAAATCACAGAGGACAACTATATTGATACAGAGATAAAAAAAACGATAGACTTGGCGCAGCAGGGACTGAAGGACCATGGCCAAAGTAACCGAACATTCGAAGGGCATACTAATAGGGTGAAATCTGTATGCATATCTCCCGATGGCAGATTTGGGCTGTCCGGGGGCTGGGACAATACCCTACGCTTATGGGACCTGGCATCAGGACAATGTCTGCGGAGCTTCGAAGGCCATACTGACATTGTGAATTCTATCTGCATCTCTCCCGATGGCAGGTTTGCTCTATCGGGAAGTGATGACAAAACCTTACGCTTATGGGATCTGGTGACTGGCCGCTGTCTGCGAACCTTCCAAGGCCATATTGATAATGTTTATTCTGTCTGCATTTCTCCAGATGGTAAGTACGGATTATCGGGAGGTGAGATAGACAATAGTCTCCGGTTATGGGATATGGCAACAGGCCGATGTTTACGAACCTTCCTAGGCCATACTTGGACTGTGAGTTCTGTCTGCGTTTCACCCGACAGCAGATATGGGCTGTCCGGAAGTTATGACCGTACCCTGCGCTTGTGGGACCTGGCGTCAGGACGCTATCTACGGACCTTCGAAGGCCATACTGACAATGTAGATTCTGTCTGTATCTCACCTGATGGCAGGTATGGGCTATCCGGTAGTAGTGATAAAAACCTGCGCTTATGGAACCTGGCATCAGGACAATGTCTGCGAACTTACGGAGGCCATACTGGCAGTGTGACTTCTGTTGCCATCTCTCCCGAGGGCAAGTTTGGGCTAAGCGGAAGTTGGGATAAGACCCTGCGTCTGTGGGATCTGGCGACAGGACGATGTCTGCGGACCTGCGAAGGCCATATTGGCGGTGTGCATTCCATCCGCATCTCTTCCGATGGCGGGTTCGCTCTATCCGGAAGCGAGGATAAAACCTTGCGCTTGTGGGACCTGGCTACAGGTCCGGAAGCCGAATTCGTTATAGCCATGCCGAGAGGTTATGCAGAACTGAGTCAACTTGACCTTCAGGTAAATGGCCTCCTGAAGCAGGCAGAGTCCGCGGTTAATACCGGGTCATTGGGTAGCGCCGCGATGTTCCTTAATCAGGCTAGAGGTGTTCCGGGATTTAACAAATCCCCGATTATTTTAGATTCGTATCATCATCTTGGCTTCAGAGGCATCAGACATAACCTCAACTCAGTCTGGCAACTGCGCACCTTCGAAGGCTATGCTGGCCCTGTGACTTCTGTCTGCATTTCTCCCGACGGCAGGGTCGCTCTATCTGGAGGTGATGACTCTACCTTGCGCTTATGGGACCAGGCTACAGGCCAGTGTCTGCTGAAATTACAAGGACATGGCGAACATGTGTCTTCTGTTGACATCTCTCCCGATGGCAGGTATGGGCTATCCGGTAGTAGTGATAAAACCCTGCGCTTATGGGACCTGACTACAGGTCGGTGTCTGCAGACTTTCAAAGGCCATACTCGCGATGTGAATTCTGTCTGCATCTCTCCTGGTGGCAGGTTTGCTCTATCCGGAGGTGATGACTCCACCTTGCGCTTATGGAATTTGGCTACAGGCCAGTGTCTGCTGACGTTCCAAGGACATAGCGAACATGTAGCTTCTGTTGCCATCTCTCCCGATGGCAGGTATGGGCTATCCGGAAGTACTGACAAAACGCTGCGCTTATGGGACCTGGCTACAGGTCAGTGTCTGCGTACCTTCGAAGGCCATACTTGGACGGTGGATTCTGTCTGCATCTCTCCCGCTGGCAGGTTAGCTCTATCCGGAAGCGGTGACTCTACCCTGCGCTTGTGGGAACTGGCAACAGGCCGCTGTCTGCGAACCTTTGAAGGCCATACTCAATGGGTGAATTCTGTCTGCATCTCTCCCGATGGCAGGTACGGGTTATCGGGAAGCCGAGACGCAACCCTGCGCTTATGGGACCTGGCAACAGGCCGCTGTCCGCGAACCCTCGAAGGTTTTACTGTGTATTCTGTTTGCATCTCTCCTGATGGCAGGTTCGCTCTATCCGGAGGTGATAAAACCATGCGTTTATGGGAATTTGTTTATGACTATGAATTCCCGCCTCAGAAAGAATGGGACGAAGGGGCAAAACCTTATCTCGAGATTTTCCTGACTCTTCACAGTCCATATGCCAAAGACGGCATCAGCCGCAAAGGGAAACCACAGTGGACGGAGGATGATTTTAAAATACTTATGCGTGATTTGGGTTATCGTGGCTACGGCTGGCTGCGAGAGGACGGTGTCAGAAAGAAGCTAGACGAGTTTGCTCGAGGGAGAAAATAAGCTTGAACAATCTGCATATAATCCAATGGGAAGGCATGCTTTCGAAGACAACAGGAATGAATTGAAATGAGTTTACTTATTATATCTGCTGGATTCTCGGATATCGGCAAAGAGCGTGAGGAAAACCAGGACGCTTTTCATATTGATGAGAAGTCCGGCTTCTTCATCGTTGTCGACGGCATGGGCGGCTTGCAGGAAGGCGCGCTGGCTGCAAAATATGTGGTAGAGGGCCTGCCTGATGTGATCATGGAACGGACCAGTCACCAAACGACTATTCATGCTAACAGCATCATTAGTAGCATCAAAGAATCAGTTGCGGAGGTAAGTTTATATCTTCGGAAAAAGGTGGGAAATAATACGGGCGCAACTTTTGTATCAGCCTTGATTAAAGGAAAAAAGGCTTATATATCTCATTTGGGTGATAGCCGCGCTTACCTGTTTCGAGACGGAGACATTAAACAGCTTACCAAAGACCATAATATCGCCTCTCTGCTTGTGGATATGGGGAAAATCACCGTAGAGCAGGCGAGAATTCACCCCATGCGACATAGATTGACGGCATATATCGGAATGCAGGGTGATGCCATCCCTGAAATTAAACCAGTTACTCTTGTATCTGGAGACCTGTTACTCCTTTGCACAGACGGTCTATCCGGGATGATCGCCGATCAGGAGATTACAGACTTGTTAAGCAGAAAAAGAAGCTTAAAATTTATACTCCGCCAGCTGATTACCAGGGCAAATGAAGCTGGCGGCCACGACAATATCACAGCCGTGCTGATTAGTTTTCAATGAGTTGATGAGGGAATAATGATGAGTGTGAAATTGAAAATAATTAGCGGTCCCATGTCCGGTAATAATTTCGAATTTAAAGAGCACGACATATTCATTTTTGGACGCTTATCCGATTGCCATTGCTGTCTGCCCGATGATCCGTATATTTCGCGGCATCATTTTTTACTGGAAGTAAATCCACCTGAAGTACGACTCAAGGACCTGGGCAGCCTTAACGGCACATATATAAACAACATGAAATTTGGCGGGAGAGATAAAGACGAACAGCCTGAGGAGGCTGTGAAAAGGTCGTCCTATTGCGACGTGAAAAATGGTGATTTTATCAAAGTGGGTAACACCACCTTTAATGTTGTGATGGAAGTAGCAAGTGATAAGCAAGCACCAGCAGCCTGTATCAAGTGCGGAAAGCTATTTGCCGTAAACGAGAGAGGGGGTCTGGCTTATATAGGAGGCACCTTCTTGTGTTATGAGTGCAGAGGTAAATTAGCTGCGCCTGTACCATCTATCAAAGATATGAAAGGGGCCAGGGCGAATATGCTGGATGATTTGTTATTGGGTATCTTTGGTAACGACCAATCGGCACCCGATATACCTGGGTATCAGTTATTCCGAGAGATAGGTAAAGGTGGATTCGGTAAGGTTTACCTAGTTAAACGCAATCGTGACGGCAAAGAACTGGCACTCAAGGTAATGTTATCCCGAAAGAAAAATGTAAACGACAAGGATGTTCAGCGCTTCCACCGGGAGATGAAAGTTTGTATGGATCTACGACACAAAAATATTGTCCTGCTCGAGGAGCAAGGTAATCATAATGGCATGTTCTACTTTACAATGGAATATTGTCCTGGTGGTAATATTGGCCTATTGCTCCATAAAAGGGGAAAACCTCTTGAGGAAGATGAAGCGGTGTCTATGATGCTACAGGTACTGGACGGATTGGCCTTCGCGCACGAAAAAAGCATCGTACACCGCGATTTGAAACCTGAGAACATACTATTAGACCAATCCCAGAAAATTGTTAAGATTTCCGATTTCGGGCTTTCGAAAAATTTTGAACAAGCCGGACTGAGTGGCTTTACGGCTGCCGGTGAATATGCCGGGACTCCTGACTATATGCCCAAAGAGCAGCTTTTAGATTATAAGCATATTAAACCCGCATCGGATATCTTCTCCATCGGTGCAACCTTCTATAATATGTTGACGGGTGATTATGTTTATGATTTTAAGCCTGGAGCGGACCCGTTGGTAGCGATTCTGGACGGTAAGGTAATTCCAATCAGGAAAAGAAGAAATGTGCCGAAAAAACTGGCTGATGTAATCGACAAATCGATCTCTCCTGAACCAAAAGACCGTTATCAGACGGTAGCGGAGATGAAGAGAGATCTGCAGAAAGCAATGAAGTAAAATCCACTATTTTGGTAAGCAGTTAGTATCTGAATCGGAATATTCAGTTAAAGGTTCTGTCTTTCTTATACATAATTCCGCCGGATTAAACGGTAAATCCCCTGCTGAACACATGAATACAGGGATGCCGTTTAATAGTTGGTTGGATAACGTTGAAAACACACAAGCAGGGGTAATTAAGCCTGAAATACGGCCAACTGTTATCACTAAGACACAAATATTTAAGAGTAACACTAAAGTAAGGGCTACATACCACAGGGCATATTACGCAAAGCATCATCCACCAAAATATGAACCACGAAAACCCAAACCACCGAAGCCGACTATACAATCTATTGTTATTTCACCGAGGAAACCGAAGCTATGAGTGTTAGTAGTAAGGTAATAGATCAAGAAATAAACTTGGGCCCAAAGAATGGCAATAATGTACTTGACTCAGACGGGCGAGGTGTATCATTATTAGTCAAGATGCTACAGGAATGCACCTATACGTCAGTGGAGGCAGAACAGCTATGGATAGAATATCAGAATCACTCCTCAATGAGTTCTCTTTAGAGCAAGATATTGATTCGCTGCCAGAAGAAAAACGATTTGAGCATTTTGCCTCTTTCATTGTAGTCAAGCGTCATCATCCAAGCACATTTGATACTGCTGACATTGTAGTTGGTGAAGGGGGAGACACAGGTATTGATGGCATTGCTATCATTGTCAATGGGTCATTGGTTACTGATATTGATGATGAGTCGGATAGTGGTTTGTTGGATGTGTCATTTATATTTGTGCAAGCCAAAACGAGCCCAAATTTTGACTCTTCGGATATAAGCAATTTAGGGTTTGGCGTTATAGATTTCTTTAATACCACGCCTAAACTCAGAAGAAATCAACAGATAAATGATATGGCGACCATAATGTCGGCTCTTTATAATAAAAGCAGCAAGTTTGTTCATAATCCATCGCTTCGTCTTTACTATGTGACAACTGGGAAATGGGTGGGTGACCATGATCTTGAAAATCGGCGGTTAAGCGTGATTTCTGACCTACAAGATACTAACCTGTTTGGTTCAGTGGAATTTCGCCCAATAGACGCTGAAGGATTGCAGAAGCTATATAGACAGGCAAGAAACACTACTTCAGCTCAATTTGAGTTCCACAATTGTATTTCCCTTCCTAAGATACCAGGTATAACGGAAGCATATCTTGGATTTATGCCAGCTCTCGATTTTGTTAGTCTGGTTAAGGGCGAGGATGGAGAATTTCTTGACGGCGTATTTTATGATAATCCAAGAGGTTGGCAAGACTATAATCCAGTTAATACTGAAATAAAGAAAACGATTGAATCTAGCGATAGAAATCGGTTTGTTGTTATGAACAATGGAATTACTATCATTGCACGTAGGGTTCAACGTACTGGAGACACTTTTAATATTGAAGATTATCAGATTGTTAATGGTTGCCAGACAAGTCACGTACTATATGACCACATGGACAAACTCACTAGAGATACTACAGTGCCAATTCGTTTGATTGGAACGGATGACGAGACTGTCATTAACAATATTATTCATGCAACAAATAGACAGACTGTAATCGGTGAAGACCAATTTTTTGCTACCCAAGAATTTCCAAAACAAATTGAAACTTATTTCCAATCATTTTCGGATGAACAAAGGCTTTATTATGAAAGGCGATCTCGCCAGTATGACCACCTGCAAGTGGAAAAAACACGTGTCATTACTCACCCTAATATGATCCGTGCTTTTGCGGCTATGTTTTTGAGCGAAGCACACCGAACAACTAGAAACTACAGAGAATTAACTAGGAAAATCGGGAAGGATATATTTGTTAATGGGCACAGACATGAACCTTACTATCTATCCGCCTTTGCTCTTTTTAAATTAGAATACATGTTTCGTAATCGTAAAATCGACGCAAAATACAAACCCACGAGATTTCATATCCTTGAGGCTATACGAATGCTTGCCACTGAAGATGACATGCCGCGATACATGAACTCTCATGATATGGAGAAATATTGTATAAAAATTATGAATGTCTTGTGGGATAAAAAGAAGGCCGAAGAGCTAATTGAGCAATCAGTCGCAGTAATTACAAAAGTAGCAAATGGGAACTTTACAAGTGATAGCATTAGGACAGAATCATTTACAAAAGGAGTTATCGCTGAATGTGTGAAACTACGAAAGGAGAAATCAGATGAACACAAAGGATAAGCCAGCTCATAGTCACGATAAATTCAAGACAATACTTGGGAAATCAACCATAACCGTACGGAACCATTTTTTTCAGTTTCTGAAGTTACAAAACTTCTATGCATAAGCAGAAGCACTGTATATACTCTTGTGCATACGGGACAAACACCCTGTATAAAATATGGCAAAAGGATGCTCATTCCACGGGTGGCACTAATGAATATGCTGGAGGAAGTTGGGACTGTTAAACCTGCGATAAGTTAAATCAATTAGATTGCTTCGGCAAAACGGGCATCTGGTAGGCAATGAAGCTGGGCAGGCCCTGAAGCTAATCCTTCCGGGTACAGGTAATTCAAACGTAAAGTGATAGGTAGCACAGTACCGCAATACCACCCCCGCTACCCACCTTCCCGCATAATAGAAGTAATATAAACAATGTTGATGATGGTAAAAGGGTTGACGGGGGGTCAAAAGCAGGGCAGCGCTATGTATCAACGCATTGGTTTGTTCACAGCGGTGAGCGTTATATGAACAACTCTAAGAACTGGTTGATAACGATCAAGTTTTCTTATGTGGGCCGCAAATCTTGCAGGTGCAACTCTTATTAGTAAAATGTCTGACCCCGACCACAGTGCGCCCTTTCCTATCGGCTCTCTGAAAGATCAAGTCGAAAAGTTCTTCCTCTCCATTTTCCAGGTAACGCCTTATGGCGTAGGCACATAAATCGGCAATTTGAACCATGCTGGTAAGCTGGCTATCTACAAATAGGGGTGTTTCGATGATGTTGCTAACACTTGTCCACATTGTCCCCTTTTGATGAAATTGCGTCATCAAATCGGTATGCTTCTTGGCCACAGTAGCATTGTTATCATGAATAAGTAAGCCGCAGCAAGGGCTGGCCTCGCCTGTGCTTATTAGCTGGAGATAATGTTCGAATCTGGAAACAATCTGCTCAAATGATTGCGCATCAACAGTCAAAACCGTCCGCGATGGATCGAAATGGATCTTGTCCACGCACTCCGCGAAAAGCCGGGCAAAGCTCCATTGCGAAACGCATCGTGCGATCTGCTGAATAAAATCTTTTCTTTCCTGATAAGTGAGGTGGATGTATGGTGCGGTCTTCAGATAATTCTTTTTTGTTTGACGGTAAAGCTTTGGATTTGCTGCCTTTTGCAGCCTCAATAATTCAATCTTACGCAGTTGTTCAATTTGCGATCTTCTTTGTCTTTCGTCCAGCTTCTCAAAGTCCTTTATGCGAGTTTGTTCAAGATACGATCGTAGAATCCAGCCTACGTGTATCTCTGTGTCATCAAGGCGATACTTCTTTTTAATGGCTGCTACGTCGCTGTCACAGCCTTTCCAACTCAATATTGGAATAGATAGCCCTGCCAGGATGAAATGCGATGTATTACCAGGGATATCAGAAGTACCTGATTCGTCTATGTAGCATAAATATACTGCATCCGGCACCGCTATCTCTCCATAAAAAAAAGCGACTGGGTTCGAGGCTTTAAGCCCCGAGACGAGACGCTTGGCGACTCATCCCAGACGCAGTTACTACTTTAGTACATATTACGGATTGTGTCAAATCCACCCACCCAACCTATTCTCACCGGAGGACTTTTCGGGAAGAGTTAAAGCGGTTGACGGCTCTTTATCTACCCCACCCCGCCCCGCCCAAGCCCCTTGCCGGCCGCCCGCAGTATTCCCTCGCCAGGGTGCGACGCCCCCTGATCCCACGCCCCGCCCCATAGTCCGCTGCCGCGCCGTGCACCGCCCGCCCGTTCACTGGCTCCGCGCAGCGTACAGCCGTCCGCAGCGTTGCGGGCCGTGCCGTCGCCGTGAAGCGTGGCGGAGTGCGCCTCGCTGTATCGTTCCCCCGCATTGCGGCTCCATGTCCCGCCCTCGCAAGCTCGGGCCGCCGTGCGCAGGTGTTAAGGGGCGCAGCGGCTCGGGACATTCCGCAAGTACGAACGCGGGTGGAGCGTGGACATGGGCGGGACAGGGGCACCGCAGGTAATAAGGAGCGGTGCCGGAAACCTGCCCCGCCACTTGCCACGCGGGATAGGAACGGGAAGCGCCTATCGTGGCTTTTTCTTCGCTGTCCGTTCCGCTTCGCTCCACCGCTCCGAAAAAGAACCACCATAGGCTCAGGAAGGGAACGAAAGACCACGCCGCAGAAATTTAAGTTTTCCCTGGTCGCTCCGTTCCGCTCCACTATGCTCCGCTATGTTTCGCTCCATCTCCGCTTGGGAAAAAAATTACCGCGGCGTGGGGACGGGGAGCACCCGTAAAAGGCTGCCGCAATGGGTATTCCCTTTGCCTCACCAGTGGCCACCAGTATCCACAGCGTGGCCACAGCGTGGGCAAACGCAATATCCTTGCTCTCGCTCCACTCCGCTCCATTATGCTTCGCTATATTCCGCTCCGTTCCGCTCGCAGCGCTTTTACCGGTGCGGGAAGGAACCATCGCGGCCTTACCCTTGAATAGGACACAATCACCCTTCAAGCGCACAGGAGAACGTTTTCCATCCGGCTGCCATCTATCACCAAGGGTAGAGGCAAAAAACCGATCATGCTTGGCTGAAATAAAGTGTGTCCGCGGCTCCGGCCTGTTTAATTAACTGATCTTTATCGGCCTGCGACCGCGGCCACACCTTATTTCATGCGGCGCCGAACATTGTTTACTCGCTGCGTTCCGCCGCACCATGATGCTTTTGATATTGGTATCTTGCTCCTTGTCCAACAGGGGCACGCACTCGCCCGTCCGAAACGCCGCAGGGGTAAGGGAGCGGCGGCCGTCCGGGCTTGCGTGCGGGAGCCGGACATTCCGCAAGTCCTTTATTGCATCATCGTGCTGCTCCACTTGCTCGGACAATTTCATATGATCGGTTTATTGCCCATCTAAGAATCAATAACGGTGGGCAGCCGGAAGCGGGCGCCTTGCCGCAGGGATGAAGGGGCGGCAATGGCGAAGGTAAGGGTACCGGGTACGCCCCCCGCCCCGCCTTGCTTTACCTTCCCCTCCCCGCCCCCGCCTGTCTCCATTCCCGCTTCATCCTATTCTGTTGTTTTGGCTGCATGCTCGCTTTCTTTCTTTGTTGAGTCGGCGGCAAAGAAAGAAACAAAGAAAACCGCCTGCAATGAATAGGGGCCGGGGCATTTCCACTTTACTTTTTTCGAAGAAATATTTTACACCGGCCGCCTCGTGGTGCAAGGGGCGGGGGCTGAAGCCTGAAAATAAAAAAAGTCTCATTTATTAAGTCGCCGTTCGTGCTTCAAGGTATGCCCGGTGACTTTTTTTATTTTCACCCCCTGCACACGTGGTGGACCAACGGCTGGCCGGGGTACGGCTCCGCTATGAAAAAAGTAAAGGTGAAAAATAAAAAGTTGTTCGGAGGTGATTCGGATGAAGCTCAAAGGCGTATGCGGCAGGTCCAAACCGTGCAAACGGCTGTGCGCCCATGTCTGCTACTGCCCCCTGGGCTTGATCCGCAGGCGTGCCCGCTTGCAGGCGCTCAGGTCGAGGCGCTTGCAGCTTAATAAACAGAGGAGGTTGTTTTAATGACTAACCCTGTCACGGCTATCCTTTCGCAGTCCATCCACCATTCGCATATCTGCCCCGGCCTTGACGCCGTCATCGAGGCCTACGTTGACGACGGCGTGCATATCATCGTTACCCACGGCTTCTATTCCGTCACCATCCACCTTGACGATCCCACCCTTGAGCGCATCATGCGCAAGTGGCCTGTCCCCGATTGTGACGAGCTTCCCTTTTGACCCGGCCGCCTGCCGGCGGGCGTGGTTCACCGGCGCAAATAAAGTTAAGGAGTAAACAACATGGCAAACAACGGTTCCCGCTTCCACATCGAAATCGCAGGCGTTAAGGCCGAGGACGAGATGTCCGTGCGCTTCAACATCTTCGGCGATACCCTGGCCCAGGTCACTGCCGATCTGGAGCAGGTCATAGCCTACGTCACCGCCGCGGTCCCTCCGTCGTCCGCATCCCTGCCGGCCACCGGCGCCAGGTCCGCCTCCCCGTCCGTCCCATCGGTTGCCCCTAAAGTTCCCGCGGCTGCTAAGGCAGGCACCTGCATAGGCTGCGGCAGCGATACCCTCGAATGGGTAACAGGCACGCGCAAGGACAACGGCAAGTCCTTCGCCGCCTACAAGTGCCAGGAATGCGGCAAGTGGCAGCCCGAGGCCAAGAAATGAGCGGGCTGGCATCCCTTGTCAAACGCGCCGAGTCCGAATTCTTCCCCTGGGTGATCGAGTCCGTCACCATCGAGGACGACGCCCAGCTCAAGAACATGTCCGACCTGCTGGGCATCGGCAAGAACATCGCCAACTCCCTCGAGTCCGCCCGCAAGGCGGACAAGCAGCCGCACCTGGACAGCGCCAAAGCTGTGGACGACAGGTACAAGCCTCTCCAAAGCAGGGTGCTGCTGGCGGTCAGCAGGCTCGACTCCGCAGTGCTGTCCTATTACCGTAAGAAGAAGTCTGAGGCCGAGGCGCTGCTCAAACAGCAGGCGGATGAATTCGCGGCCAGGCATAAGGCTGCCGACGCCTTGCAGATACAGCAGATGCAGGCAAACGTGGCCCGCGCCGCCGAATGCGCACAGACCGGCGAGGTGTTCGAGCCTATCCCCCTGGAGCCTTTGCCGCGGCCGGAGGCGCTTGCCGCCCGGCCGGTTGGCCGCATAATCAGGGGTAACATGAGCGCCACTTCCGTGCTTGTGGCTTACGAGTATCAGGTCATTGACGAGGACGCGGTGCCGCGTGACCTGTGCAGCCCGGACATGAAAAAGATCAAGGCCAGGCACCACTCCGGCGTCAAGGTAATCCCCGGCGTCCTCATCACCCCCAAACCTTACACGTCAACGAGGCTGGGCTGATGCCCCAAAGGATCGAGGCGGCCCGGGCAGCCGCCTCCCTCCTCCTCCCTGGTTAAAACCCTATTTGTTTTTCCAAATCAAATGCCCGGCTGCGGCCCGCCCGGCCGCCTTCCACCCCGTCCCCGGACCCGCTACACGTTCAGAACCCATCCCGTCCCTTGCTCCGTCCGGTCCGCCCCCCGATTTGTTTTTCAAAATAAAAAAACAAATCCTCAGCACCTCCCCCCTGTCTGTGGTACGTGGTTCAAATAACCCCTAATGACCCTGGGGTTCGCACCGGTCACCATTCAATTGTTCCATAGCAAGCCGATGAAAACTTTCAGTCCCTTGACTTTATAGTGCTTCCTTTATCTCTACGGCTGTCCATAATGCCATTATAATCCCCTTGACATGAACATTAGTTATAGCTGCATATTAGACCTTAAATCCAAATATTATAAAATCAATTGGCACTTCTGCTATACTGGTGCCATTGCAAGTTGGGAGGCACGACCATGTGGGTTTATTTCGACGAAAGCGGCCATCCTCACCCGAATGATTCCTGTCCTAAGTCTGTACTTGTGGCCGTGTGCATTGAAGAGAGTATAAATCGGGATATGACCAGGAATCTACATAATATGAAAAAAGACTTATTGGGCACTGAGGACTGCGAATTAAAAGGCAGTTCGTTACTCAGGAAATCCACGTTTGAGAAAGTGGTTAAGAAAAGGGAACTCGTCGAATGTTTTTTTAATTATTTGCGTGATTTGCCTTTCACAGTATTTGCTATGATTATGCCTCGTCCGTCAAGAGTGCCTAATTGGAACCTTACGTCATTGCCAAATCAATATGAATTTTTATTACTGAGGGTACAGAATCTTGCACTGGAGATGGATGATAAGGCACTACTCATTTTTGACGATGGTGGCCCCTCAGGTATATGGCAGGAGCATGGCCCGTCCGATATTAATTTAGCGAGAGCGATTACAAACTATCTTTTTCGACACGCAGTTGGCAAATCATTAGACCGAATCTACGAAGTCCCAATGTTCGTGAAGTCTCTCATTACGCCGGGAGTACAAATTGCTGACATGATAGCTAGATGCATAAGGATTTATGAAGAAAAAGGCCTTTACACTGCTACTCGTAGTACTGATCCCTTCGAATCTGCAATACGACGATACTATGGAATCATTGAAGATAAAAAGAGGGACTTTATTGACGAGTCCACCACAATGTACGGATTTTCGCGATTATCAGATCAAGTTATCTGCGGACTGCCACTTCAGCCTTAAGCTACTAATATGAAAAGACCAGCGCGGCGCTATGAAAGTGCCACACTGGCCTTATGTATTGAATGCTACAAGGTCTCACCTGGTTTGTCAAATACATTCGAGTAACATCCGTATCTTAAATGCTATGTTTTCTGGCTATTCCTTCTTCGCTTCTGTGTCCTTGTTTAGGTGCTTGTGCTATATGTAGTATCGTCGTCAAGCATACTCACTAAATGTTGTACGTTGGTGTCCATTTTTTCCACCTTACCTCACTTATGACGCAGTGACCAGATTTATTATTATGTTTAAGATTGTGGCAAATGGACATATTATTGTGTGCGCAGTTTGAGTATTAAATCAGACTAAGAAGCTGGAAAAATATTCCAATGACAAAAAGTTGTATGGCTATGATAAGTAGCAGATTTAGCCACTTGTTTTGTACACCTAAGAAAGCAACAATCATAGCTATAATATTTGCCGTGTTCGTGAGTATATAGTTTAGTTTTATCATGATAGTATACTTGGCCGATTCCGGAATCAAGCACGCTCCGTAGATTAGTAGACATAAAGTCACGATTATTGCGATAATAAAAGGCACAAGAGAAAATTTATTCCACCATCTTTGGGTCGCATTTCCTTGAATCTGTCTTCTATTTATTGCATCTTCTATCGTTAAATCTCTTAGATTGGTTCCTGCGTTTCTAACAATATATGTGGAGGATCGGGAACTACCGTTATCAGCAATAATTTTTATAGCTACATAGAATTCAGTACCAATCAATCTATTGGTCTGCTGCTGAAAGGTTGGGTGCATGAGGTTCTCGCCACTATGGAGATAAAAATCAATATCACCTTGTTGCTTCACAAACAAGTCCAGCGTTTCCGAGGCACTCGATCCTATGTCAATTGTCTCAATATGTGGAATCATGGAGGAGTCAATGAAACGGGTCATTCTTCCAGTATGTGGGTCAATGTCGTATCTTCCTTCCGGCGCACTCGTCCATTTAACGTGCTTTGGCATTGGTGGAGAAGTAATTATTTGATTTGTGGTAGCATCAACTATTTCTACATAGGCTTTGCAACCCATTGCGATTCTTCGATATAGGAAAGGTAAGCCAGGAAATCTCAGCGGTTTATTAATGACCTCCAGTTTCAAGAATCTTTCGGAGGGATTGTTTTGTGGAAAATCGAATATCTCAATGTTTGGGTTAGCTCGCTTTATTCCCAAACGAGGACTTACTAACCATTCAAAAAAGATAATAGCGGCAAGTGCAACAACTAAACCGACCAATATTTGTAAGAGATCCATTTTAGCCTATAGGACAATATGCATGATAAATTTAGCAATTATTGCATTAATCCAGTCCGCAATATCTTATATAATGTACATGTGATCTGGCAACTTTCCCGCATCCTTTCCCGCAACGTCAGCAATGTCAGAAACGGCAGCCGTAGCTACAGGCTGCGCTCGGTCGTTTTACTGCCGCTTATCAATGCGGCGCCGCTAAAACGTCAGCCGGCTCCCTTGTGGGGGTGTCTTGGCTGACGTTGTTATGAAGTACCTGGGGAGAAATGGCAGCCGTTTCTGAAGCTGTGGCTGACATTGCTGCCGTTTCTGCCGTTTTCCCCTGGTGTAACGCCCTGTTGACGAATATGCCGTACTGTGCGGCCATCCGTATGATGCGCCCCTCGTCCCACACCACGGTCCGGCGGCCCGCTTTGCCCACCCGGGCTTTCTTCAGCCCGAGTTTCATCATGATCCAGCCCACTTTGCGGGCGTTCATGTCAGCGTCCTCTTCTGTTTCGTTTACACTGCGGGAGATGACGTCGGCGGTTAGCGTTTCGCCCTCCTCGTGCAGGCGGACGATAGCTGCTATTATCCGCCCCTGGTCGCTCTCCCGTCGACGAAAAAAAGTGCTTCCTGCTGGCCACGGATGAATGACTTCAGCACCTCGGTTAGCTGCTCGTCACCCTGCGCCAGTGCCTTCAGTGGTATCAGAACTTCTTGCAGGCGCGGCTGCAGTCCGGGCTCGATCAGGTCATTGGGGAATTCGCATCCCTTCAAACGGAATAGGTTGTGCAGTCGGAAGGTCAGCAGCTTGCTGCGCAGGTCAAATATCTCCTCATTGAAACTGGGCGGCAGCACCAATGGTATGTCGGTCCGTATCATGGGCAGCATCTCGGTGGTCAGGCAGCGACTCTCCAGCGCTTCATCGGAGAACGGGTGACGCGTGGCTATCAGCTTGGGCCCGAATACATGATACCCGTGCGGGCTCCAGCTTTCGTTGTTTTTGTCTGACCTCAACACGGGGAATCCCGGACGGTAGCCGTTGTTGAGTATCTTGACCATGTCCGTCCAGGCCGACGAATCCTTGAAGTCCGCCTCGTCCAGCACCAGTGTCCCCCGGTACTTGTCCAGCAGGCGGAAGATGGGCGAGGGCGTAGTGGCGCCGGAGGCGAAGATGGGCCGGAAGCAGATGGAACCAACCACCTGCAGGAAGCGGGTCTTACCGGAACCCCAGTCACCTATCACCCGCAGGTATGGCAGCGATGGGGCGAACTCATACACCCAGGATAGCAGAACGTACAGCGCAGATATGTCATCATAGCTCGGTGGCAGCTCGACGTACCTGTTGATGTATGCTTTGATTTGCTTTATCAAATCGGGTGCGTTCACATATCGGGCGACGTCGCGGGCGAAATGTACCACGTTGCCGGCAAGGGAATCCTTGGCCGGTACATGGTAGAAGCTGGGCGCCCGGTGCCTGGCCATGGTCGTCGTGGCTCCCTTGTACCTGACAATGAAATGCCGCGTGCCATCCTTCTTGATTACCATTTCGCCGATGGTGGTTCCGCACATGAACCCCGGCACCTGCACGTCGGGCACCTTCTTTTCGTCCTGCCCTTCCTGGTTATCGTCGTGGTTATCCTTTTTCTTCATGCGGTTACCACTTACGATGCCTTGCGGGATTCATTGTCGGGCTGGTAGTTGATGGCCGTCTGCAGCATGTTCTCCAGTAACTGGCGGGGAATAACCATGCGCTTGCCGAAACGCAGCACCGGCAGCCTGCCTGTCTTTGCCATCTCGTACGCCAGCCCCCGCCCTATTCCCAGCAGGACCCCGGCCTCCTCAACGGTTACAGTAAGTTTCTCTGTCGTCATTACACTCTCCTTTTGTATTGATTTATAGTCCCTTATAGGCTATAATAGAACACATGTACTATATTGCACAAGAGGGTTTTGTCAGGGTCGTTGGTATATTCGTATCGATATGTAATGGATAGTGTTGGGTGGTAAAATACCTTGAAAAAATATTTATATAAATGCCGGGAGGGAAGATATGAGAGGGCATGTTAAGCAGAGGTCAAAGGGTACATGGAGTATTGTTATTGACATAGGTCCCGACCCGCATAACGGCCGGCGCCGCCAGCAATGGTACACGCTGCGCGGCAATAAGAAGGAGGCTGAAGCGAAGCTGCGTGAAATGCTCGATACCCTTGAAAAAGGGGTTTATATCCGGCCCGGCAAAGTTACCCTGGGGGAGTGGTTTGAGGAATGGCTGGGCAGCTATGTCGCCCTGCACGTTTCGCCCCGCACCCTCGTAAGCTATAGGGAGCAGATCGAGAGGCACATCCTGCCGGCGCTGGGCGCAATTCCCCTGGCTCAACTTCAGCCGCATAACCTTGAAAAGTATTATGCTCGGATGCTGGCCAGCGGCCGGGTAGATGGCAAAGGCGGCTTAAGCGCCCAAACCGTCCGCTACCATCACGGCCTCATATATGAGGCTTTGAAGCATGCCGTCAAAAGGGGTATAGCCATGCGCAACGTGGCTGATGTGGTTGATCCGCCGCGCCGGTCACACGATAGCAAACTATCAATTTTGAACCCCGACCAGGTTAAGCAGTTTCTCGAGACCGCCAAAGATACGCCATACTATTACCTCTTCTATACCGCCCTACATACCGGCATGAGGCGGGGGGAGCTGCTCGGCCTACGCTGGAAAGATGTTGACCTTAACATGGCTACCCTGTCCGTTGTCCAGACAATCTATAAAAGCAAAGGTAAAGTTATTGTCAAAGAGCCCAAGAATGCCTCCAGCCGCCGCGCCATTGCCCTCACCCCCAATCTTGCCATTGTGCTCAGGAAACATCTTGAACAGGTCATGCTTGATAAGAAGATGCTGGGAGTTCCCCTCAAAGGTGACGACCTTGTCTTCTCTTACCAGGACGGAAGGGCCCTCGACCCCAGCACCTTGAGCCATACCTTTTCTAAGACTGTAGTCAAAGCCAACGTACCCCACCTGCGTTTCCATGACCTGCGCCATACCCACGCCACCCTCATGCTCAAAGCCGGTGTACATCCCAAAGTCGTGGGCGAACGCCTCGGCCACAGCAACATCCGCACCACCATCGATACCTACAGCCACGTCCTCCCCGGCCTCCAGGAAGCCGCCGCCCTCCGCTTCGACCAGATGCTTGAAGAAAGCGATGACAGGTCACCCGCCAAAGACAACATTCATCCGCTCATTTGACCGAATGCCGGAAGAAAACGCTAAGGCGCCACCGCTGCCAGTCAACCTCCCATCCTCTCCTTGTAGCTATGCTGGAAAAATCCGTTAGCAAACCGTTAGCAAAGCTTTACATAACATTTTAGAGAGAGGGGATTTTAGTATCGGGGTGGTCGGATTTGAACCGACGACCACCTGAACCCCATTCAGGTGCGCTACCAGGCTGCGCTACACCCCGTGTCTGCGAAACGAAAATATGTTATCATATTCAGGCTTTAATAGGCAATGCGAATTGCCTCAATTTTATTTTATTGACGAGAGGTTTCTGAATTGGCTGGAAAACATCGCAAAGAAAAAGTTCACAGGATCCCCACCAAGCACCAACTTTCCAGATGGGAGCGGGAAAAACGGCTTTCGCGCATCATCGGCATTGTCACCGGCGTCATTATCGCCGCCGTGCTGGGCATCATCGGCTATTGGGTCTATAGCGAACAGGTTTTGCCCTACCAGAAAACGGTGATCAAGGTCAACGATAAATCCTACAGCATGGACTATTTCATTAAGACTTTGGATATCTATACCAAGGGCCAGTCCAGCGATATTACCAAGATGTACACAGATGTTGTGGTACAGGCCATACCGCAGAGCCAGGTGCTGATCGAAAACGCCGCTGCGGCGGGCATCACCTTCAGCGACGAAGAGTTGGCCAAAGAGCTGGAGCAGATGAACGTGCCCACGGACGATATCAGCACTGCCATGGCTAAAGCCAGGCTGATCGCCCGCAAATACTCTGAAATGCAATGCGTGCCAAACCTGCCGGGACCAGTGGACCAGGTGGAGGTGCAGGCCATGTTCCTAGAGACCAAATCCATGGCGGAGGACCGCAAACGCAAGCTGCTGCTGGGCGATAATTTCTCCACTATGGCGGGCATGCTCTCATTAGACACTGTCACCCAGGGCAAGAAGGGCTACCTGGGCTGGGTGCCCAAAGGCTACGAGGACAGGGTACTGGGAACCCTCAAGGACTCGGCGCTTAAAAATGCGGTGTTCAAGCTTGACGTCATGGCTATCAGCGACCCCGTTTATGACGAAAGCATGCAAAAACCCTTCGGCTACTGGGTGGTCGAGGTGCTGGAGAAGGACGATACCAAAGGGGTGCACGCCAGGGGCATTCTCTTCTCCTCTAAGGACGACGCGGATAATGTCAGGCCCAGGCTGGTCAGCGGCGAAAGCTGGGACGACCTGGCAAAGCAGTATTCCCAGCACGCTTCCAAGGACAAGGGCGGCGATTTGGACTGGATAGTGCCAGGTATGGACCAGAACCAGCTCGGACGCATTCTCGCCTCACAGGAAGTGAAGAAGGTCAGCCCGGTGACGCGCGACGATAGCCTCACAACGAAGGGAGGCTACTGGGTAGTGCAGGTGCTCAACAGGCAGCAGCGCCCGCTGGACGATGCTATCAAACAGGCTCTCACTGAGGAATGCCTCAGCGCCTGGATGCAGGGACTGCTCAAGCAGGCAAAGGTAGAGAATTTGATGGACCAGGCGCAGAAGGATTTTGCGTCAAACAAGGTCATCAAGAGCAGGGGCCCGTAGGGTTGTGCTAAAGAAACGCCCCGTCAATATCGGCCTTCTGGGCATAGGCACCATCGGCGCCGGCGTGGCTAAGGAGCTGGCCGCCAGGAGCCAGATACTTGCGCGGCAGGCCGGCTGCCCGCTCAATTTGAAGGCGGTGGCCGAGAAGGATATTTCCAGGCACGGGTCAGCCGGACTGGACCGCGCCATCTTCACGGACGATTACCGCCGCGTGGTCTGCGGGGACGACATCGAAATCGTGATCGAGCTGATCGGAGGCGAATACCCCGCCTTCGACTATATCAAGGAAGCCCTCGCCAATGGCAAACACGTGGTCACGGCCAATAAGGAGGTCATGGCCAAACACGGCACTGAACTTCTCTCCATCGCCAAGGAGCACCGCGCCGGTCTGCGCTTCGAGGCCAGTGTGGGCGGCGGCATTCCACTCATCTCTCCCTTCCAGCGTGACCTGGTGGCAAACGATATCCAGGCCATCTACGCCATCGTTAACGGCACTACCAACTATATCCTCACCCGCATGGCGCACGAAAAACTGGACTTCAATATAGCGCTCAAACAGGCGCAGAAATTGGGCTACGCCGAGGCCAACCCGGCCAACGATATCGGGGGTCTGGATGCAGCCTACAAGCTGGCCATCCTGACCTCGCTGGGCTTCGACATGGACGTTAATTTCGACGAGATCTACTACGAGGGCATCTCCCGGCTCAAGCCGCAGGACTTCAGCTACGCCGATGAGTTCGGCTACGCCATCAAGCTGCTGGCCATCGCCAAGCGCTCCGGCAACCTGGTGGAAGCCCGGGTGCAGCCCGTGCTCATCCCTGCAGAATCGCTGCTGGCCAAGGTGGACGGTGTTTACAACGCCATCTACGTCTCGGGTGACCTGGTGGGCAACCTGCTCTTCTACGGCCAGGGCGCCGGGCCCGCCCCCACCTCCAGCGCCGTGCTGGCCGACGTTATAAATATCGCGCAGAATATCACCGCCGGACGTGACAACGCGCCCCGCTTCATCCCTGAGAAAAAATCGGGCATCAAGCCCATGTCGGATATCCAGACCCGCTACTACTTCCGCATGAAGGTGCAGGACAAGGCCGGCGTGCTGGCGCGCATCGCCAGCGTTATGGGGGATAACTCCATCAGCATCTCCTCGGTCAGGCAGCAGGAATCCGACCCCTCCACCAATACGGCGGAGATAGTCATAATGACCCACCCGGCACGCGAAAGCGCCGTGCAGGCGGCTATTAAAATTATCGACAAACTGCCCGTGGTCAAGGAGATAAGCAACTTCATCAGGGTGGAGGCTATCTGAATGATTAAAGGCGTACTGCATCACTTCAAAGATTACCTGCCCGTAACTGCCAAAACGCCCTTGATCTCGCTGGGAGAGGGCGATACACCCCTGGTTAAATCGGTCAATTTGGCTAAAGAGCTGGGCGTGGGCGAGCTCTACTTTAAACTGGAAGGATGCAATCCCACCGGCTCGTTTAAGGACCGCGGCATGGTCTTCGCCATGGCCAAAGCCATCGAAGATGGCAGCAAACAGGCCATCTGCGCCTCTACCGGCAATACCAGCGCGTCGGCCGCCGCCTACGGTGCGCGCTTCGGACTCAAGGTCATTATATTGGTGCCCAAAGGCAAGATCGCCATGGGCAAGATGGCACAGGCCATAGCCTACGGGGCGGAGATTATCGCCATCGAGGGTAACTTCGACCAGGCGCTCAAGGTTACACGCACACTGGCCGAGAAGTACCCCATCACTTTGGTCAATTCGCTCAACCCCTACCGCATCGAGGGGCAGAAGACAGGCGCCTTCGAGATCATCGAGGACCTGGGCGGCGCACCCGATTACCTTTTTATTCCGGTGGGCAACGCGGGAAATATCACGGCCTACTGGAAGGGCTTTAAAGAGTGGAAGGATAAGGGCAAGGCCGATACCGCTCCTGTTGTGATGGGCTTCCAGGCGGAGGGCGCGGCGCCTATCGTGAAAAACATGATTATCGAGGCCCCGCAAACCATTGCCACGGCTATCCGCATCGGCAACCCGGCAAGCTGGAAGCTGGCCACGGCGGCCAGGGATGAATCGGGCGGGCTGATCGACAGCGTGACTGATGACGAGATACTTGCGGCCTATAAAATGATGGCGGGCAAAGAGGGCGTGTTCGGCGAGCCGGCTTCGGCCGCCCCGCTGGCAGGCCTGCTCAAGATGGTCAGGCAGGGCAAAAGCTACAAGGGCAAGAGAATTGTCTGCATCGTGACCGGCAATGGTCTGAAGGATCCCGACATACCGGTGCGCTACGTGCAACCCTTTCCCGAATTGCCCGCCGACCTGGCCGCTATTGAGCAACACCTGGGCCTGAAGAAATAATCAACTGTTACCTGAGAGGAGGGACGCCGCCATGCTGAAGGCTGTTGGGGAGGACATCGGGGCATTCTACCACCACTACCCGAGGACGGCCGCTATTGTGACCGTCAATCACGAGGGCAGGAAAAACGCCATGGCCGTGGCCTGGCACTGCCCTGTATCTTTTAAGCCGCCCCTCTATGGCATTGCCGTCGCACCCAAGCGCTTTACCTATCACATGATTTTAGGGGCAGGACAGTTCGCCATCAACTTTCTGCCTTTTGATAAGGCGCAAACAATCGCTGCCGTAGGCGGCAGCAGCGGCAGCTTCACAGATAAGTTCACGCGCTTTAACCTGGAGGTGGACCGCGCCATCAGGACGGAGGCGCCGGTGCTCAAGGAAGCCTACGCGGTTTACGAGTGTGTGGTCAGCGATAACCGCGTCTTCGGCGACCATGCCTGGGTCATCGGACAGGTGGTGGCCGTGCATGCCGACGGGGAGGCATTTAAGAAAGACGGCACGCTGGATCTTGCCCTGCTGCAGCCGGCGCTCTATTTAGGCGCCGAGACCTACTGCGCGGCCGACATAAGTTCAACAACGGTTCTGGAACGGGATAAATTCGGCGGCCGCTGAAAGGCCTGCGGGATTACATAATGTTAGACGCAGATAAGATAAAAAAAACGGCACGGGAGTTCATCGAGGCTATCGGGGACGACCCGTCGCGCGAGGGACTGGTGGACACTCCGCAGCGCCTGGCCGAGATGTACGCCGAGCTTTTCTCGGGCATCGACATGGATGCGAGGGATGTGCTGGCCACGGGGTTCTCGGCCGGGCACCACGAGATGGTCATCGTGCGGGATATCCCCTTCTACTCGATGTGCGAGCACCATTTCCTGCCCTTTTACGGGGTGGTGCATATAGGCTACATACCCAATGCCCGCGGATGGGTGGTGGGCGTTTCCAAGCTGGCCCGCGTGGTTGAGATTTACTCGCGGCGCCTGCAACTGCAGGAACGCATGACCAAGCACATCGCCGATGTGATCATGGAGTCGCTCAAGCCGGATGGGGTGGGTGTGGTCATACAGGCGGAACACCTCTGCATGGTGATGCGCGGGATCAAGAAGCCGGGCAGCAATGTGATTACTTCAGCCATGCGCGGCATTTTCGAGAAAAGGGCGGTTACGCGGGCCGAGTTCCTCTCGCTGGTACAGGGCAAATAGGCTACTCGTGGCGCAGCGACTCTATGGGGTCCAGCCTGGCCGCCCGGAAGGCGGGGTAGGTGCCTGAGATGACGCCGGTGAGGATGGCCACCAGCAATGCCATGAGCACTATGTCGGGCGAGATGGGCGCGGTTACGGGCATGTTGTTCATGGTCTGTCCCGTAATTGCTACTGAGCCTGCCACGGCCAGGCCCAGTCCTATTACCCCACCCGACAGGCTGAGCATGGCCGATTCCACTAAGAACTGCACCAGTATGTCGCGGCGCCTGGCCCCGATGGCTTTGCGTATGCCTATCTCCCGCGTGCGCTCGGTGACCGATACCAGCATGATGTTCATGATGCCGATGCCGCCTACGATCAGCGAGATGCTGGCCACGCTGGCTATGAATACCTGGAAGACGCCCATGGACTGGTTCATGCGCGTGAGTATCTCCTGCATGTCGATGACGTTGAAGTCGTTCTCCTCCCCCTCCCTTATGTGATGGCGCTGTCGCAGTATCTCGTTGATCTGATCCTTGGCCGTGTTGATCACGCCCGTGCTGGCGGCCTCCACGACGATGGTCTGGACGGGATGGCCCTGCGCGGTGTTCTCGATACCGAAGTGGGACTGCATGGTGCTGAGGGGGATCATGATGAAGCTGTCGGCGTTGGTGCCCATGAAGCCGCCGCGCGGCTCGCAGGTGCCGATCACGTCGAACTTGCGCCCGCCGATGCGCACGGTCTCGCCGATGGGGTTGACCGCGCCGAAAAGGTCCTTGGCCGCCTGGTCGCCCAATATGGCTACGCTGCTGTCCCGGCGTATATCGTCATCGCTGAAAAAGTTGCCTTTGGCGATCTTGTAATTGAGTATCCTCTGCACGTCCAGCGTGGATCCCATGATGTTGATGGTCCTGATCTGGTTGCCATAAACGGTCTTGATCATCTTGGAATACATGGGAGCCACGGCCGCTACGGCAGGCGCCTTGCTGCTGTTGGTCAGCGCCTCGGCGTCCTCCTGTGTGAGCGTGCCCTCCGGCCTGACTCCCATCACCTGCCGCGTAGAGCCGGAAACGTAAATGGCATTGGCGCCCATGTTCTCGAAGACGAGGCCCATCTGCTGCTGCTGTCCTCGCCCGAAGGAGACTAAGAAGACCACCGCGCCCACGCCTATCACAATCCCCAGTATGGTGAGGAAGGAGCGCAGCTTGTTGGAGGCTAAGGACTGCCACGAGGACAGCAGGTACTCCAGGAAGGTCAACGGAGCTTCTCCTGGACGATGCTGCCATCGCGCAGGTATATGGTACGCCCGGTATAGGCGGCGATGTCCTCTTCGTGGGTGACGATGACTATGGTGATGCCCTTCCTGTTGAGCTGCTGCAGGAATTCCATGATGTTCTGGCTGGTGCGTGTGTCAAGGTTGCCGGTGGGTTCGTCGGCTAATATGAGGGGCGGATCGTTGACCAGCGCGCGTGCGATGGCCACCCGCTGCTGCTCGCCTCCCGACATCTCACTGGGTTTGTGGTTGGCGCGCTTGACGATGCCCACAGCCTCCATGGCCTCTATTGCCCGCTTGCGCCTGTTGCCGGCGCCGCTGTAAATGAGGGGCAGTTCCACGTTCATGAGGGCGTTGAGCCGGGGGAGCAGGTTGTAAGACTGGAAGACGAAGCCTATCTTCCTGTTGCGCACTGCGGCCAGTTCGTCATCGTTCATGTGGCTTACGTCGATGCCGTCCAGTTCATACTTGCCGGCGTTGGGACGGTCCAGGCAGCCCAGCATGTTCATCATGGTCGATTTGCCGGATCCGGAGGGCCCCATGATGGAGACCATCTGGCCGGCCTCGATGTCCAGGCTGACGTAGTTGAGCGCGTTGACCTGCACGTCACCTATCTTGTAAACCTTTACGATGTTCTCGAGGTGGATCATTGGCATGGCCGGTCAGTCCCCTTTCGCTAAATAATGGCTACTTGATCGCTTCGATGAGCACCTGTTCGCCTTCGTTCAGCCCCGATATGATCTCGGTGTTCTTCTTGTTCTGCACGCCTGTCTTGACCGTCCTCTTCTCGGTGGCGGCAGTTGATGCCTTGGTCACCACGTCCACCCAGTAATCGCCGGCCAGCCCCTTGATGGCGCGGTTGGGCACCTGCAGCACATTCTCACGAAGTCCGGTGATGATATCGGCGGTGGCCGTCAGGCCGCCCCGCAACCCCTCGGTGTTCTCGTCCTTGTCCATGTATATCTCCACGGGGAAGTTGACCACGCCGGACTGCAGCGCGCCGAAGGGCGACACGAAGCGCACGCTGCCCTTGAGGTCCCTGCCCGGCACTGCATCCACCCTGATGATGGCCGCCTGTCCCACCGATACCCTGGTGATGTCGATTTCGTCGATGATGCCCTTCATCCTGATGGTCTTGGTGTCCACAAGGTAAACCGCCGGCTTGGAGGCGTAGTCGAACTGCGAAAGCTGGTCGTTGCCCTTGACATCAACCGACACTATGGTGCCGTCGAAGGGGGCGATGATCTCTGTCTTGAGCAGCTCCTGCTTGGCCTTGTCCAGGTTGATCATAGCGGTCTCGATGGCTATGTTGTAGTTGCGCAACTGCTGGGGGTTGAGGCCGGCGCGGTAGATGGTCTCGCTTTCGTTTAATATCATATTGCTCATGAGCAGGTCGTGCTCGGCCATGCGCAGCTTCTCGGAGGCCTTTACACGGTCGAAACTGTCCTGGTACAGCATCTCCTGGATTTGAGTCAGGGAATCGAGCACCTGCCGCGAGATGGCCAGCGAGGTGGAGGTGTCGGGATAGGTGTAGGCCCCGGGCAGGCGCGAGTTCCGTTTGACTATGCTGTGGGCATCTTCCAGCGCCGTGGTCATGCCGTCCATGGCCTGCGCCGCTCCGGCATAGTCTCCGGCCTCGAGCAGCGCCTGTACCCCTGCCAGGCTGCTTATCTGGGCTTCCAGCACGGCCACCACCTGCTTTAGTTCGGGGTAAACCAGCACCGGCTGGTTGAGGTCGTCGTATTGTGTCTGGAAGGTGTCCAGCACGGGGTCGGCGTAAACAGACTTTGCGGCCTCCAAATCATATTTGGCCAGCGCCATCTCGGAGGCGGCATCGGGGTATTTGCCCGCAGCCACGTATTCCTTAGCCCTGGCTATCTCGGCACGCGCCTGGTCGAAGCGCATGAGGGCCGTTGCCAGGCTGTAAAAGGTTGGATAGCGCGGTCCACAGCAACCCTGCACAACGCTGTTGATGGCCTGCTCCACGGCGTATTGCGCAGCCTTGACGGTGAGCAACTGGCTGGTATTATCGAGCCTGGCCAGCAGCGTGCCGGCCCTGACTGGCTTGCCTTTGAGCTTGTATTGTTCGGCGGGTACATCCTTGACTGTGCCGGGCGTGCCGAATTTAAGCTGCACCTGGTTGGGCATATCGAGGTTGCCGTCGGATGAGACCGAGAGTATCAGGTCGCCGCGCGTGACCGGGGCCATCTGGCTGGGCAGTATCTCTTTTTTTTGCTGGGCACAGGACGGCAAAACGAGGGCCAGCACGATAGCCAGCGCGAGGGCCGGTATAATTCTCTTGCTCATAGCGGGTCTCTCCATCTTAACTCTCATATCATAACGGGGCGGCAACCTTTAATGGTTCGCGTAATTCTACATCAGGCAGTAAGGGCAGGCAACTGCGCCGCCCTAAGCCGGGCCGATGGGCTCCACAGCCCATTTATCGTTTATCCACACGCCGATAACGTCTTTGACGGGCAGCTTCCATGATTTGACCACTTCTAAGCAGTCCCTGACCATGCGGATATGCTCCTCTTTGGACACCGGGTTGCCTGCGCAGTCGTGATGCGCGGCCACCAATATGGTCTGCGAGCCGTGCGCGTTGACCGATATCATGACCCGCGACTTGATCGATTCCACCTGTTCAGGCCTGCCCTGCGAAAGCATTTTATCGGGTCCCGGCTCGGTGACCATATCCACGTAATCGAGGCCGTATTTTTGTTTCATCCAGCCGGTCACCGGCAATTGGGTGCGCCCGTCCATGCAATTAATGGCTGTGCCGAATTTTCCCGTGTGCATAGGTGTGTATAACCTCCGCTGATATCGTTATTTAAGCTGGCCGCTGATGCCAAGGTAGGCGAAATAGATGGCGAAGACGACCACGGTCACCAGTGCCACCGCAGCCGAGAAGATGACCACGCGGAATACCTCGAATTTCTTGCCCAGGAAACCCCCCAGCGACAGGGTCAGGCAGGATAAGAGTACTACGGCGAAGATGTAGGTCATGGTCTTCGGATCAGGCATAACTTCCTCCTGGCTAATTATTGATTATTCTATCTGCAATCAAAAGCAGGGCAATGATTATCGCGCAGACGATTATCAGCGTGACCCAGAAAAGCGGCCTGGCTGTGTAGCCGGCCCTGTCGCCTCCCTGCCTGCGCACGGGCGGGGTGACGGGAGCGGCCTGCTGCTGCTGCTGATATGTTTCCTGCAGGGCAGCGGGGCTGGCTTCCATGGCGGCGGGCCGTGCGGATGGGCCCCAGTTGAACACCGTGCGGCAGTTCGGGCAGGTCGCATAGCGGTTGTTGAGCGGGCTGCCGCAAACCGGGCAGTTGTAAACGAAACCCTGCCCGCACTCGCTGCATTCGGGCTCGCCCAGCGCGTTGAGGGTGCCGCAAATGGGGCATTGAAAACTCTGGATCATAATTGCTCAATTTCCATACGTCACGTCGGGCGGCTATTTCGGCAGGCTGATAAAGTAATAGGCCGAGTAAACGGCAAAGCAGACCACCGCCACCAGGGCGATTACCCCGGCGAAGGTGACCAGCTTGCCCGGGCTCGACTTCTTGCCTATAAAGGCGCCCAGCGCCAGGCAGACGCAGAAACCCAGTATGCTGAACAGGATAACGGCCAGCGACTGTGCATTAGGCATTTAACCCTCCTCTACGGCAAACAATGAAAACGATAATGCTATTCTCCCATGATCTGCAAAATGATCTCGCGTGACCTGGGCCGGGCGTCAAAATCGACGATCACGATCTGCTGCCAGGTGCCCAGCGTAAGGCGCTTGTTGATGAAGGGGATGGTGATGGAGGGTCCCAGCAGCGAGGCCCGCACGTGCGAGTGCCCGTTGCCATCCCCCCAGGCCTTGTTGTGCTCGTAATTCATCTCCTCCGGTATGAGGCGCTGCCACATATCTTTCATATCGGCTACCAGGCCAGGCTCGAACTCCACTGTCGTCACACCGGCGGTGGAGCCGGGGATGAAAACGGTAACCACGCCGCTTGCAATCCCTGAGTTATTTACCTCACGGGCTATCTCAGCCGTGACGTTGATGGTCTCGCCATGGCCCCCGGTGCTTACCTGTATCCTCTTACAGCTCACAGTCATATGCTAACCTCCTGCCATATTATATCCTTTATATCGAAAACAGGGCCTTCCCTGCAAACCCTTCTCATCCCGTTCAAGGTCTTGATGCTGCAGCCGTAACAGGCGCCGCTCCCGCAGCCCATGCGCACCTCCAGCGAAACCTGCACCGAGGCGGAGCCTGCGGCGGGCAAGGACGCCATCCTCTCCAGCATGGCCCGCGGCCCGCAGGCAAAGACCTGGTCCGCCCACTCCATGTATTCCGGCAATATTTCGGTCACGGGGCCTTTTTTACCCGCGCTGCCGTCGTCGGTGGTGAATACGCAGGTTACCCCTGATGGTAACATATTTTGAGTAAGCATACCTGCCGCGCTGCGCGCCCCCATCAGCAGTACCACTTCCCTGCCCTCAGTTACGGACTTCTCCGCCAGAAAGCTCAGTGGAGCTATGCCGATGCCACCCGCCACCAGCAGAAGTTTACCTGACTTGGCAGCCACGCTGAAGCCGTTGCCCAGCGGGCCGATTACGTCCACGCTGTCGCCTTCGCGCAACTGCGACAACCAGCCGGTGCCCCTGCCTTCGGCCCCGCCGGCTGCATCTGTGACTACCCTGTAAAGCAACCGCACCTGTCCGCCAAGGGAGACGCCGTGGATGCTCAGGGGACGGCGCAGCAGGCAATTATTATCGCATTTAAGCATGAGGAACTGGCCGGGCCGGCCCTCCCCTGCGATGGCGTCAGCCTCTATCTGCATGAGGAAGTAAACTGCCCCTGGATAGCGCAGCACCTGCTCGTTGGAAAGTACCCTGGCGTTAATTTGTTTCAATAATTCCTCACCAATCTACGTTGTAGGGGCGTACCTTTAGGTGCGCCCGGCGTCTCGGGCGGGTTTAAAAACCCGTCTCTACAATATGTCCGCATGGTAGTCCTGCAGCGATTTCACCCCCGGCCTGTGCTTCTGGTAGGCCTCGATGCCGCGCGCCGCGGCCGCCGCCGCCGCCAGCGTGGTGATATAGGTCACCTTGTACTTGATGGCGGCCTTGCGGATATAGGAGTCGTCGTATTTGCTGACCCTGCCGCTGGGCGTGTTGATCACAAGCTGGATCTCCCCGTTCATAATGCCGTCTATGATATTGGGCCGGCCCTCGTGCTGCTTGTTGATCACCTCCGAAGTCACGCCGTGGCCGGCTAAGAAGTCATACGTGCCCCTGGTGGCCTTTATTTTAAAGCCCAGCTCCTTGAACTGCTTTGCCACGTTGAGCGCAATAGGCATCTCCTTGCTGTTGAGGCTGAGCAGGATGGTGCCGCCATCGGGCAGGCGCTGCTTGGCCGCCTCCTGCGCCTTGTAAAAGGCCATGCCGAATGAATCGGCCATGCCCAGCACCTCGCCGGTGGACCTCATCTCCGGCCCCAGTACGGGGTCAACCTCTGGGAACATGTTGAAGGGGAAGACGGCCTCCTTGACCCCGTAATGAGGTATGGGATGGCGTTTCAAATTGAGATCGCTGAGCTTCCTGCCCAGCATCAGTTGCGTGGCGATGCGGGCCATGGAAACGTTGCATACCTTGGATACCAGGGGGACGGTCCTCGATGCCCGCGGGTTGGCCTCCAGGACATAAACGGTGTCCTGCGCGATGGCGTACTGCATATTCATGAGGCCGACCACGTTTAGCTCGCGGGCTATTTTAGCGGTATATTCAAAAATGGTTTTCATATGCCTGTCCGCTATGCTCACCGGCGGTATGATGCAGGAAGAATCGCCGGAATGTATGCCCGCCAGCTCGATATGCTCCATGATGGCGGGCACGAAGGCGTCGGTCCCGTCGGCTATGGCGTCGGCCTCGGCCTCGATGGCGTTTTCCAAAAACCTGTCGATGAGTATGGGCCGGTCGGGCGTTACACCCACCGCCTCCCTGACATACTGGCGCAGCATCTCCTCATCGTGCACCACCTGCATGCCCCGCCCACCCAGCACATAGGAGGGCCGCACCATCAGCGGGTACCCGATGCGGCCTGCCACCTGCAGTGCCTCGTCTATAGTTATGGCCATGCCCGATTCCGGCATGGGTATATTCATCTTGATCATCATGTCCCTGAACCTGCCGCGGTCTTCGGCCAGGTCTATTGTTTCCGGCGTGGTGCCGAGTATCTTCACCCCGCAGCGGTGCAGTTCCGCGGCTATATTGAGCGGGGTCTGTCCGCCGAACTGCACTATCACGCCCTCGGGCTTCTCTTTCTCGTAGATGCTGAGCACGTCCTCCACGGTGAGCGGCTCGAAGTACAGCTTGTCGGAGGTATCGTAGTCGGTGGATACGGTCTCGGGGTTGCAATTGACCATGATGGTCTCGTAGCCCTCGTCCCTGAGGGCAAAGGCGGCGTGCACGCAGCAGTAGTCAAACTCTATGCCCTGCCCGATGCGGTTGGGTCCGCCGCCCAGCACCATCACCTTCTTGCGGCCGCTGCTCTGCGTCTTATCGGGGGCGTTGTAGGTGGAGTAGTAGTAGGCCGCGTCCTCCACCCCGCTCACCGGCACAGGCTCCCAGGCCTCCTTCATGCCCAGCGCCAGCCTCTGCCCGCGGATTGATTCCTCGGCCACGTCCAGCAGTTGGGCCAGGTATTTGTCGGCGAAACCGTCCTTTTTGGCCCGCCTCAGCAGTTCGCCGGGCAGGGGCTTGCCTTTAAATGCCAGCACTTCTTCCTCAAGCTCCACCAGCTCCTTCATCTGCCGGATGAACCATTCCTTGATATAGGTCATCTCGTGCAGGGCCTTCACGCCGGCCCCCTTGCGCAGCGCCTCGTACATAATGAACTGCCGCTCGCTGGAGGGCTCCTTGAGCATATCCATCAGTTCGGCCAGCGTTTTGCCGTTGAAATCTTTGGCGAATCCCAGCCCGTGCCGGCCGGATTCGAGGGACCTGATGGATTTCTGCAGGGCCTCCTTGTAGTTTTTGCCGATGCTCATCACCTCGCCCACGGCGCGCATCTGGGTGCCCAGCCTGTCCTCGGCGTCCTTGAATTTCTCGAAGGCCCAGCGGGCGAATTTGACTACCACGTAATCTCCCGAGGGGGTATATTTGTCCAATGTGCCGTCGCGCCAGTAGGGTATCTCATCCAGTGTCAGCCCGGCTGCCAGCCTGGCTGATATGAGCGCGATGGGGAAGCCGGTGGCCTTGGAGGCCAGCGCCGAGGAGCGCGAGGTGCGCGGATTAATCTCTATGACCACCACGCGGCCTGTTTTAGGGTCGTGGGCGAACTGGACGTTGGTGCCGCCGATCACGCGTATGGCCTCCACGATCCTGTAGGAATAATCCTGCAGCCTCTTCTGCAGCGCCGGGGCTATGGTCATCATAGGGGCTGTGCAGAAAGAGTCGCCGGTATGAACCCCCATGGCATCGACATTTTCGATAAAGCAGACGGTGATCATCTGGTTTTTAGAATCGCGCACCACCTCGAGCTCAAGTTCCTCCCAGCCGAGCACCGATTCCTCGATCAGCACCTGTCCGATCAGGCTGGCGGCTATGCCGCGGCCGGTCACCGTGCGCAGCTCCTCCATGTTGTAAACCAGCCCGCCGCCTGTGCCGCCCATGGTATAGGCCGGCCTTACCACTACGGGGTAGCCCAGGTCAGCCGCCACCCGCTCGGCGTCCTCGATGGTGTAAACGGCCTCGCTTTTGGGCATATCTATGCCCAGCCGGTTCATGGTCTCTTTGAAGAGTATGCGGTCCTCGCCGCTGCGTATGGCGTCGATATCCACGCCGATCACCTCGACGCCGTATTTAGCCAGCACACCTTCCTTGGCCAGCTCGGCGCTGAGGTTAAGCGCCGACTGGCCGCCCAGGTTGGGCAGCAGCGCGTCGGGCCTTTCCTTCTCTATGATCTTTTCCATCATGGCCACGGTAAGGGGCTCTATATAGGTGATATGGGCCATGCCCGGATCGGTCATGATGGTGGCCGGGTTGGAGTTGACTAACACGATCTCATATCCCAGCCCTTTGAGTGCCTTGCAGGCCTGCGTGCCCGAGTAGTCGAATTCGCAGGCCTGGCCAATGATGATGGGGCCCGACCCGATGATCATGATCTTTTTGATATCGTCTCTTCGCGGCAAGGGTAACCTCCCAAAAATATTTCAATCAGCTTAAATGCTGGTTTAATGGCTTGATGCCGTAGGTAGGCCTGCTGCGCGCCAGGCAATGCGCCCGCCGCTGATGGTGGCCACCACCATCCCTTTCAATTTGCATCCGTCCAGCGGCGTGTTCCTGCCCTTTGACAGGAAATCCCGGACGTCCACCGTCCACTCCCGTCCGGCATCGATCAGAACTATGTCGGCCCTTGCGCCCGGCTGCAGTGTGCCGCCGCTATTTTTCAATACCCGCGCTGGTCCCGCCGTCAGGCAGGCCATAAGTGCATTCAAACCGATCTTGCCCGCGTGCACGAGTGCCATGAGTACGCCCAAAGCGGTCTCGAAGCCGCTTATGCCGGACGCGGCGTTTTCAAATTCGCAGAGCTTGTCCCCTGAAGTATGCGGTGCATGGTCCGTGGCTATGGCGTCGATGGTGCCGTCATTTATCCCCTGTATAAGCGCATCGATGTCAGCGGACCTCCTCAGCGGGGGGTTCACCCTGGCGTTGGTATCGTAGGCAAGAGTGCTGCCCGGAGTTGCCTGCGTTGATATCACCCGCTCCTCTGTCAGGGTCAGGTGGTGGGGCGTAACGTCGCAGGTTACCAGCAGTCCCCGGCGTTTGGCATCTCGCACCAGTTCCACCGAGCCTTTAGTGCTGATGTGCGTGACGTGCAGCCTTGCCCCGGTCAATTCGCACAGCGCGATATCGCGCGCTACCATGCTTTCCTCGGCGGCTGCGGGTATGCCTTTGAGGCCCAGCCTGGCTGCTACCCAGCCGTCATTCATATGCCCGTCACGCGACAGGTCGAGGTCCTCGCAGTGGTCGATAACCGGCAGGTCCAGGCCGGCGGCGTTCTGCATGGCCAGGGACATGAGGCGCGCGCTGCCCACCGGATTGCCGTCATCGCTGAATCCGATGCAGCCCGCGGCGGCCAGTTCGGCCATATCGGTCAACTCCCTGCCCGCCCTGCCTTTGGTTATGCAGCCCACCGGCAGTATGGTGATGAGAGGGGCATCTCCGGCGGCGATGTAATTAACATGTCCGATAGTTGCGGCGTTGTCCAGCGGCGGGTTGGTATTGGGCATGCAGCACAGCGTGGTAAAACCGCCGCGCGCCGCCGCTGCCGCTCCGCTGGCGATCGTCTCCTTGTCCTCGTAGCCGGGCTGGCGCAGGTGGCAGTGAAGGTCGATAAAGCCCGGGCAGGCGATCAGCCCTGACGCATCCATAACCGTGGCACCGGCGGCTGCTATGTCTTTGCCCGTTTTAACTATTATTCCATCGGCAATAAGTATGTCCCCTTTTTCATCCAGTCCGGCGGCGGAATCGATGATGCGGGCCTTTTTTATGAGCAGGCTATTCTCTTTCACCTTTGCTTGCCTCCTGCCACTAAGTACAGCAGCGCCATGCGTACGGCCACGCCGTTGGTGACCTGCTGTTCGATGCGTGACCTATCGCCGTAGGCCACCTCGTGGCTGATCTCGACACCGTCGTTCATAGGGCCGGGGTGCATGACCAGCACATCCGGCTTTGCCCTTGCCATGCGCTGCAGGTTGACCTGGTAACCCCGTATGTATTCGCGCAGGGATGATATCAGCCCGCTTTGCTGGCGCTCTTTTTGCAGTCTGAGGGGCATTACAATGTCGGCGTTCTCAAGGGCGGCGTCGAGGCTGTGCTCGATGCTGACGTGCTTAAGGGCGCACCTGTCAAGCATCTCCTGCAGGCCGCGCGGCACCAGTGTGGGAGGTGCGCACAGCACCAGTTTTATTCCGCAGTGGCGCGTGCCCCAGATATTGGAGCGGGCCACCCGGCTGTGCATGATATCTCCGACGATGACGGCTTTGCGGCCCTGCAGGTCGGAGAACTGTTGTTTCATGGTGAAGAGGTCCAGCAGGCCCTGCGACGGGTGGGCGTGGCAACCATCGCCCGCGTTGATAATGCTGGTATCCAAGTGCTGTGTTGCGACATATGGCGCCCCCGAGCAGGGGTGCCTCATGATGATGGTGTCCACTTCAAGTGCCTGCAGCGTGCGCAGGCTGTCTATCAGCGATTCACCTTTGGCCACGCTGCTCTTTGCCGAGTCTAAGCTGATGGTATCCGCCCCCAGGTATTTGGCTGCCAGTTCGAAGGATGCCCGCGTCCTGGTGCTGGGCTCGAAGAACATGGTGGCGATGGTCTTGCCGCGCAGGGTGGGCACCTTTTTAACGTCGCGGCCCAGGATCTCGACCATGCCTTCGGCAATCTTGAATACGAGGTCGGTCTCCTCCCTGCTGAAATCGTCCAGGTCCAGCACATGCCTGTGGTTCCACGAATCTATGGAGAGCGGGGGCAATATGTCCCGCGTGGCCGCTGGCTGCCTCGATTCACTCAGGCTCATTCTTACCTCCCTCCGCCTTCATAACCGTAACTTTATCCACGGCATCGACTTCGTTCAGATATACTTTTATCTCCTCGCTGCGCGCCGTGGGAATATTTTTGCCCACGAAGTCGGCGCGGATGGGCAGTTCGCGGTGGCCCCTGTCTATCAGCACTGCAAGCTGGATGGTCTCGGGCCTGCCCATGTCTATCAGTGCATCCAGGGCGGCCCGTATGCTGCGCCCGGTGTAGAAAACATCGTCCACTAAGATCAGTTGCTTGCTGGTGATATCGAAAGGCACGTAGGACTGCTGCACAACGTGCTTGAAGCTTAGCGAGGAGACGTCGTCGCGGTAGAGCGTGATATCCAGCGAGCCTACGGGGATATCGACCTGCTCCATGTTGCGGATGATGCCTGCCAGCCGCTGGGCCAATGGCACGCCGCGCGTCTTGATGCCGACGAAGACGATGTTGGTGGCGCCCTTGTTGCGCTCAAGTATCTCGTGCGCAACGCGCACCAGCGCCCGTTCGATATCGGTGGAATTGAGCAGTACTTTTTCAGGCATTAAAAAAACCTCTTGCGCGTGCTGGCAAGAGGTCTGTTACAAGCACATGTGCCCGGAACCGGGTTGCGGCGGTGTAACTTCATCATTCCCTTGCCAGCCTCACTGGGCTGACTTAAAGGTTCACTATCTATAATTATACCATTGCCGGCAGGGATAAATCAATTATCAGATTGCCCGTGCCGGAAAGGTGGTAATATTATCCGGCGTGGCGGCTTTAGCGGTCCTGCCGTCCGCCACATGTTTACATAATATTGCATAGCGGAGGGAAAAGTGAAATTTGAGGCCAGGCCAGGCAGCATAGCCAGCATCGCGACTGACGCGGTTATTGCAGGTATTTACGAAAATGAGGGTGTCCCGGCCGGGGACGTTGGCGAGTTGAACACGGCCCTCGGAGGGGTCATTGCGGAGCTTGTTGAGTCCGGTGAAATGAAGGGGAAGCTGAATGAATTGCACGTGTTGCACACGCTGGGGAAGATCCCGGCGCGGGTGGTGCTCGTGGTGGGTATGGGTAAGCGGGGCGAGTGGGATAGCGACAAACTGAGGGATATGGCTGGTGAGGCCGTGCGTGCCCTGCGCAGGCACAAGGTAAAGTCGGCGGCCCTGGCCGGGTGGGCGGGTGGTGGCGACGGCGGTGGACATGCCGAATGGGCGCGCGCCGTAGCTGAGGGTTGCCTGCTGGGGGCATACATGTACAGGCGCCACATGGCAAAGGATGAAAACAATGGGCACGAGGTTGAGGAGGTCATACTGCTTGAAAATGACGCTGCCGCTCTTGACGCGCTGAAAGACGGCCTGGAAAAGGGAAAGATTATGGCTGGGGCGGCCATCATGGCTCGGGACATGGTCAATGAGCCAGCCAACCACATGACCCCCGCGCACATGGCGGAGGTGGCAGGGGAGGTGGCCTCCAAACACGGTATGGAAATAACGGTTATGGACCGCGCGCATATGGAGAAAGAGAAGATGGGCGCCCTGCTGGGCGTGGCACGGGGAACGTCCGAACCGCCCAAATTTATTGTGCTCAATTACCGCGGAGACCCGTCTAAGAAAGAGGTTATAGGGCTGGTGGGCAAGGGATTGACCTTCGACTCCGGCGGTATCTCGCTCAAGCCGCAGGAATTCATGTCAGATATGAAGGGTGACATGTCAGGCGGGGCAGTGGTCATAGCAGCCATGGGCGCCATAGCGCAGCTGAAGCCGGCGGTCAACGTGACCGCACTTATACCGGCCACCGAGAACCTGCCAGGCGGCAGGGCGCTCAAGCCGGGGGACGTGCTCAAGGCGTCCAACGGCAAGACCATCGAGGTGATGAACACCGATGCGGAGGGAAGGCTGATACTGGCCGATGCGCTGGCCTATGCAGTCAAAAACGGGCTCAGCCCCATTGTTGACCTGGCCACCCTGACCGGCGCCTGCCACGTAGCGCTGGGCGATTTATATGCGGGCCTGTTCTCCAACGACAACGCACTGGCTGCACGCTTGATGAGGGCCGCCGGTGATGGCGGTGAAAAGCTGTGGCAGTTGCCCTTGCCGGCCGAATACAAGGAGCTGAATAAAAGCGATATCGCCGACATCAAGAACTCCGGCGGCAGGTATGGCGGCGCTATCACGGCCGCGCTCTTTTTGCAGGAGTTCGTGGGTGAGACGCCCTGGGCGCACATCGATATAGCGGGACCCTTTATGACGGACAAAACACGGGGGGCAATGGTCAAAGGCGCAACCGGCTTCGGCGTAAGGACATTAGTCAGGTTTGTATGCGGTTTTTGAAGGTACCAGGCAGCGGCCTATTCGTCTGAGGCAGGCCTGGCAACTAATTTTCCGTAGGCAGCCCTGGCGGCCTCCGACTCGGCCGTCTTCCTGGTTTTGCCCGAGCCTATGGCCAGCAGCACATCGGCCAGCGAGACGGATACGCAAAATATCTTGTCGTGGTCGGGCCCCGTCGATTCAATAATCTCGTACTCCGGCAGCGTTTTAAACTCCGCCTGGGTAAGTTCCTGCAGCATCGCCTTGAAGTTGGGGCTTTGTTTACCGCCCCTGACGTCCTCAATGTCAACTGCGAAACCGGACAGTACAAAGGACCTTGCCTTTTCGAAGCCCCGGTCGAGATAAATGGCGGCCGTGAGCGCCTCGTACGCATCAGCCAGGTTGTTGCGTTTCTCCCTCCCGCCGGACGTGTCCTCACCCTTCCCCATCAGCAGGTAATCGCCCAGTTCAAGCTGCAGCGCCTTTTCGGCCAGCTTATCCTGCCGGATCATGGAGACACGGATCTCAGTCAGTTTCCCCTCGGGCAGGTCCGGGAAATCGCGGTAGAGCTGTTCCGCCACAAAGAGGTTGAGCAGGGCGTCGCCCAAAAATTCCATGCGCTCGTTATCGCCGGCATTGCCGGCAGGGTTCTCGTTGATATAGGAGGAATGGGTAAGCGCCTGTACAAGCGTGGCCGGGTTATTGAACCTGATCCCGATGGTTGACTGCAGTTTATCTATAGAGGTCAATTCGCCTGCCTGAGCCGCTTAATTGAACTCGTCCCGCGCCAGGGCCGTGATGATAATAGAGGGCAGCCCGAAGAAGGGGAAGACGACACAGGAGCATATGGCGCCTGCCAGGGCCAGTCCCCATATTCTGCGCTGCAGCGCATACACTCCGCCTATAATCGATATGATGCCTATCAGCATCAGCACAAAGGGGACTGCGAAGAGTTTGGATATCAGTTGCTCCGTCTGCAGGATGACTGCGGGGTCGAGGCGCATGGTCTCATGTATAGTGCGGAAGGCGGAGGAAAGTACCACGAAATACACGCTCCCCACCATGCCGATGGCGCCGGCCACGATGTCGAGTATGCCGGCCATAATAGGTTTCCAGGTAAGTTTCATGTTATGCTGTTCTCCGCGCGGAATTTGATGCAAACGCCGTAGATATGTATATCTGATTTAGGCAGCCACTGTCAAATCCCGTAGCAGTAACCAGGGAGATAGAAGTATGTTGATAAACCGTCCGGGCAAGATATGCGATGGACTTTACATGCTCGGGCGCGGGCAGAGCCTGGCCTATTTATTGCAGGGGCAGCAGTCCATGATCATCGGCGGCGCCATGAGCTGGATTGTCCCGCAGCTTGAGCAGCAGTTTAAAGACTTTGACATCGACACGTACAGCATCGGGTACATAGTCATACCCCATTCGCATTTCGACCATTTCGGCGCCGTGCCCTACCTGAAGAGGAGGTTGCCGCGCATGAAGGTTCTGGCAACCGAAGCTGCTGCCGCGATACTTGCAAAGGAGAAGGTAATCACATACTCGGAGATGGTCAACAAATTGATGATCGACTCCTACAAGTTGCAGCAGGATTATGAGGAGATGAACCTCAAGATCGATGCCGTCACAATCGACCTGGCCGTAGATAATTCCAGCGTGATCGACCTTGGCAACGGCGTGGAGGTTAAGTTCATTCAAACCCCCGGGCATTCCCCCGGCGACGTCACGGTTTACGTCCCCTCGCTCAAGGCCATTTTTCCCAGCGACGCCGTGCCCTGCCCGATGGGCAGTATAGACAAACTGGCGCGTCCCTCGCCGCAGTTTGATTTCACCCTGTATAAAAAATCGATCGACATGTTGCTGACGTTGGACATCGACATATGTTGCTTTGACCACTTTGCAGCCGTGGCCGGTGCCGATGCCCGGCAGATACTGGTAAACGCGCAAAAATTATGCATGGATTACCAGGAACATATCGTGGAGCAGTACCGCCTGACCGGAGACCTGGAGCAGGTGGCCGGGCAGGTTGCGCGGGAAACGCTGGCGCTTGCAAGCTTCGATTTCCTCAACCAGGAGCTTATGATGCCCATATCCAGGGCCGAGGTGCGCAATGTACTCAAGTCGGCCGGTTTGATAGGGAGTTAATCATTCAGTTCGCTGGTTTGCTTCAGGTAAAGTGGCGATGTTATAATTTTGTAACCTTGGGGATTAGTCTAGCGGTAGGACAGCGGACTCTGAATCCGTGAGCCCTGGTTCGAATCCAGGATCCCCAGCCATTTGTGTGGCGCATTCGTCTAGGGGTTTAGGACGCTGCCCTCTCAAGGCAGAGATCACCGGTTCGAATCCGGTATGCGCTACCAACTCCTCATATGACATGGGCTTGATGTTACAGGCTTAAGCAAGGGGATAGTAGTTGGAAAAAAAGAAATTTGTTTATTACCAGGAAAATGATATGTGGGTAGGATGGCTGGAGGAGTATCCTGATTACCGCACACAGGGAACGACGTTAGACGAGCTAAAAGAGAACCTTATAGATATTCACGCAGACCTCACCTCGGGAGACATTCCTAAAGTGCGCAAACACGGTGAACTGGTGGTGCATTGAAGCGGGCGGAGCTTATCAAGCAACTGAAGAAACTGGGGTGCGTATTAATTCGTCACGGTGCAAAGCATGACTGGTATGAAAACCAGAATACCAGGGTTTCCCAACCCGTGCCCAGGCACCGCGAAATTACCGAAAGCTTAGCCAGGCATATCATCAGAATGCTGGGCAATCAATAGTAGGTCACCTGCTGCGGTTGCAGTCTGAATCAAAAGTACTGGTACTAAGGTACTATTGTCTTTATAGCGCACTGTCCTTATGATTAAACGTGAGCATCAGAGTCGTCCATAAGGAGCAGAAGTGGCATTTTTTACGGGCCGCAGCAGGTTAAACGGGGCAACCGGGGGATTCACCCTGGTGGAGCTCCTCGTAGTCATTTCCATACTGGGTGTCCTGGCTTCCGTGGTGGTACTCAACGTGATCGGCTTCGTGGATAAAGGTAAGGTCGAGGCAAAAGCGGTTGAGCTCAAGCATGTCCACACCGCCGTCGGGTTGTACAGGTTGGAAGGCAACCAGATCGCTTCGGAAACAACCGTGGGCCCGGGCAACAATGGCATTGTGGCCCCGTGGTTGACCGGCGAACTCAAATACTACTGGGGTATTGATACCGACGGCAGCGTTTACCCCATGCTCTTCGCCAGCAATCTGACCGCACTGGACGGGTTCACTTCAGTGGGGGGTTGGACAGCGGGACCGGGTGGCCTGACTGCCGGCGGGGTTGAGAGCAGCCTGGTGGCCACTGATGGGAACTGGGACGATTTCACTTTTGAGACCACGGCGACATTTTCGTCAACCGATGGCTTCGGAATGCTCTACCGCAGCGATAATGATGCCAGCAACGGCTATGTACTCCAGTTCGACCCCGTACTCGACAGGCTCGTGGTGCTCAATGTAGCCAACGGCGCCGAAATTGCCTCGGTGGGCATGCCGGGCCTGAGCGGGCAGCACAGTATCTCGGTTTCTGTGTCGGGCAGCAGTCACACCGTCAGTGTGGACGGCAGCGCGGTCATGAACTTCTCGGATGGCACTTACGGCTCCGGGACAGTAGGCCTGCAGTCCGGCTCGAACGCTAACTTCACCGGCTTTACGGTCAGCCCGCCTTAGCCTCCCTTTAAGGCCTCTACTTTAGCCCCAATCCTTCCGCCGTCTTAAAATCAGCCTCGGCCCTTCCCTTCTCTCCCTTTTTATCATAGGCCGTCCCACGGTTGTAATAAGACAGGGCATCCTGGGGGTCCAGCGTTATAGCCGCATTGAAATCGGCTATGGCTTTGTCGTAATCACCCTTTTTGCCGTAGGCAATGCCGCGTTTGCGGTAGGTCTCGCCAAGTTTGGGGTCCAGTGTTATGGACATATTCAGGTCGGCGATGGCTTTATCGTAGTCACCTTTTTCACCGTAGGCGCTGCCGCGGTTGCTGTATGCCTTGGCATATTGCGGGTCTATCTCTATGGCCCGCATGTATTGCTCAATGGCCTCGTCCCATTGCTGCCGCGTAAAGAAACTGTTGCCGGTGAGCACATATTCCCGCGCTTGCTGCTGGGCGGCGGCACTGACGGACGGATTTGCGCAGCCCAGAGTTAACATCACAGCCGCCAGAAAGAAGCAAACCGCCGATGCATTTACTCTATTGTGTAACATACCGCCTCCTTGTAAAGCATAAAGTCTATTCTAACTGGTATAGTATTATAAAGACATGCGCAATAATCAAGCACCATACAGTAGGAGGATACAATGCTGACTGTTTCAGAAGCAATAAATCAGCGGAGGAGCATTCGCAGCTTCCGCAGCGATCCCGTTTCCGACGATGCCATACTTGCCATACTTGAAGCTGCTCGGCTTGCACCCTCCGGCAGCAACCGGCAGCCCTGGCGTTTTATAGTGGTAACGGACAGCGACGAGAAAACGAAGCTGCGCAAGTTATGTTTCGACCAGGCCTTCATCGAAGAGGCGCCCGTGGTGTTTGTCTGCTGCGTTGACCTCAGCGCATATGCCAGGGCTGCGCGGCAGGAACGCTCCCAGGAGTTTTTGGACTTCGGCGTAACTGAGACTCTGTCAGGCTATTTTACGGATCCGGCAATCAGGGAGCTGTTTTTAAACGAACCTGATACCGATCTGAATGTGCATTTCATGTCCGCTATGGCAAATACATACATTGCCGTTGAACACATGGTACTTACTGCTACTGCCCTCGGGCTGGGCTCCTGCTGGGTCGGGGCCATAGGCAGCACCGAGGAAATGAATGCACTGTTCCACCTTCCGAGGCACACCTTTGCAGTGGCCGTGCTGCCGGTGGGGCATCCCGCAAAGGTCCCTCCGCCCCGTCCCCGCATCTCCCTCAGTTCGATTCTGCTGCGGCCTTTGCATACCCGGCCCTGATCTGGTAAGTTGAAACAGGAAAACAGGGAAATATCATATGGACGCAATACTTAATCTGCTCAGGGATTTCGGCCTGACCTTCGTCCCGCTGTTCGTGGCCATGGACTCTATCAGCACCGTGCCCATATTGCTGTCGCTCACGCATGACCTGGCTGACAAAAAAAGGCGCAGCGTGATACGCAGCGCTTTAATCACCGCGCTGGGACTGGGACTCGTTTTCATAGTGGTCGGCAAGGGCATCTTCATCTTCCTGGGCATCACCGTGAACGATTTCCTGGTGGCGGGCGGGCTGATACTTTTCCTGCTGGCCGCCAAGGAACTGGTGGTGGGCAAGATGTTCGAAGCGCAGGCTACGGCGGGCGAGGACGTAATAGCCGTGGTGCCGCTGGCCACGCCCCTGGTGGTGGGCCCCGCCGTGCTTACCACCCTGCTCATCCTGACCGACCAGTACAATATTTTTATGGTCACTTTTTCCTTCATAGTCAACCTGCTCATATCCTGGCTGCTGTTTGCGCAGGCGCACAGGCTGGTCAGGATCCTGGGGCACGGCGGGGTGCTGGCGCTGTCCAAGATTTTCGCGCTTTTGTTAGCGGCTATTGCCGTGAGCATGATCCACAGGGGAATCCTGGCCTTTGTGGGATAATGATAGATAAAGAGCGGACGGTAATAAAGAGCGGGCGGGCCTGAAGGCCCGCCCCTACACCGGAACGCTGTAGGGGCGTTGCTTCAGCTGCGCCCGAGAAAGGAGAAATGATATGTGGTTATGCAGCAATTGCCGGCACCTCGAGATTTCGGAGCACAAACCGGAGCACTGCCCGGTGTGCGGCGCCGCGCCCGATAAACTGGTTGAATACCGCAATGACAAGATCAAAGGCACTAAAACCCTCAAAAATCTGCAGGATGGCTTCACCGCCGAGTCCAAGGCCAACATACGCGACCAGGCCTTTGCCATCAAGGCCGACCAGGAAGGTTTCCCTGCCATAGCGGGACTGTTCAGGGCCGTGGCCGAATCCGAGGCCATCCACGCCTTCCACCAGTTGCGGCTGCTGGGTGTGATCGCCGACACACAGGAGAACCTGCAGGCCGCCTTTGAACGTGAGAATTTGGCCACCGGAGCCTACCCTGCCTTTATCAAGGACGCCGGCGACGAGGGCAACAACGCCGTGGCCACCATATTCGGATATCACCGCGATGTTGAGAAAGGCCATGCCAAATTATATGAAAAGGCGCTTGACCGCATGATGGATCCCGAGGGTGTGGACTATTATGTGTGCAGCGTTTGCGGCTATGTGAGCGTGGGTTCGGCGCCTGATGAATGCCCCATCTGCAACGCCCCCAAAGACAAGTTCAGGCGCATCGATTAAAAAACCGCTGCCTCGCGGCGGCTCAAAAATATCAGCCGCGCAGCCTTGAGTACATCCGCTCGAGGTCTTCCAGCCAGAGGGCGGGCTCGGCGTCCGACGGCATCCTCCAGTCACCCCGCGGGGACAGGCTGACCGAGCCTATCTTGGGCCCCTCCGGCAGGCAGGTGCGCTTGAACTGGTTGGCAAAAAAGCGTTGGATGAAGTTGGCCAGCCACCTGTTAAGTTCCTCCAGCGTATAGCGTCCGTCGAAAAGTTTCTGCTTGCGTGCCTCGTTGGCCATGAAAAGTATCTTGCCGGGACGCATGCCCCAGCGCACGAAGGGATAAAGGTAAAAGTCGGCCAGCTCTACGGGACCGATGACATCCTCGCTCTTCTGTGTGATCTGTCCCTTTACGGGCCGTCTCAGCTCGGGTGAGATGGGGGTATCCAGCACATCCAGCAGTATTTTACGGGCGGGCGAACCCGCCGGTTGATCGTCCGCCACCCAACGGATAAGGTACTGCACCAGTGTTTTAGGTATGGACACGTTGATATCGTAGTGCGACATATGGTCTCCCGAGAAGGTGCTCCAGCCCAGTGCCACCTCGGTCAGGTCACCCGTACCCAGCATGATGGCGTTTAAGCCGTTGGCCCGGTTAAAGAGGAACTCCGTGCGGTAGCGCGCCTGGATATTTTCGAAAACCACGTCCTCGCGGCCGTCATGTCCCAGGTCGTCCATGTGCGCCTTGCAGGTAGCCGTGATATCCACCCGCTCAAAACTCACACCCAAGGCTTTACATAATTCTGTGGCATTATCCCTTGTCCTGCGCGTGGTGCCGAAGCCGGGCAGGGTGCAGGCGAGCACGTTCTTAGCGGGCAGTCCGAGGTAATCCATGGTCCTGGCCGCCACAAGCAGGGCCAGGGTTGAATCGAGCCCACCGGATACGCCCAGCACTATATGGCCTATGCCTGAACCGGTCAACTTCTTGGCCAGGGCGGCCACCTGCATGGCGAATATGTCGCGGCATCTTTGCGCGCGCGTATCCGTATCGCCCGGTACGAAGGGATGGGGGTCGATCTTCCTCAGCAGGCTGTTGGCCGGGACATCGTTCACGGCCGCCTCGATAATGCGGAAGGGTTTCAGGTGCGCGGGTGACTGGCGGAAGGATGTCATCGACATGCGGTCGTGCACCAGCCGGTCGAGGTCGAGATCGGTTACGGTCAGGCCCGTCCTGCGCTCGAAAACGGGTGACTCCGCCAGCAGGGTGCCGTTCTCGGCTATCAGTGTGTGGCCGCCGAAGACCACGTCGTTGGACGATTCGCCCATACCGGCAGACACGTAGCAGCAGGCCGAGGCGCACCTGCCCGATTCGGAGGTCAGCATAGAGCGGCGCCACTCCGCCTTGGACAGCACCTCGTTGCTGGCCGAGATGTTGAGCAGCACGGTCGCGCCGGCCAGTGCCTGGTACTCATGCGGGGCCAGCGGCACCCACATATCCTCGCATATCTCCACGCCCAGCATGGCCGCCGGGAATCCACGCAGCGAGACCAGGATATTGGCGCCGAAGGGAACAACCCTGTCTGCCAGGTGCAGCATATCCGAGCAGGCGTCCTCCGAGGAAACAAACCAGCGGCTCTCGTAAAATTCCTTATAGGCCGGCAAATAGGTCTTGGGTATGACGGCCAGCACCTGTCCGCCGTTGAGCACAGCCGCGCAGTTGAACACCTTCTGGTCAATGCATACGGGCAGTCCGGCTATTATCAGCATACCGCTGTCCGCGCTGCCCGCGGCCAGGCGCATCAGTCCCGCCTCAGCCTTTGCCAGCAGTGACTGCTGGTGCACCAAATCGGCGATAGTGTAGCCTGTCAGCGACATCTCGGGGAAGGCCAGCAACTGCGCGCCCTTTGAGCGCGCCTCTTTGACCATGCCCAGCATGGCATCTACATTGAAATCGACGTCGGCCACGCGCAGTTCCGGCACAGCCGCGGCTATCCTGAGCAACCCCAGGTCCCTGTTCAGCAAAATTTTGTGTACAGCCATATCATAACCCCTCAATAGTGCAGCCACAGCGGGCTTTGGCTATAATAAATCGTTGCCGGCATAAAATCAAAGTCGGCCATAACATATTTTAAGGTTTTAGCGGGGAAATTCATATGTTCACACTTATTTTACTGCGCCACGGCGAGAGCACCTGGAACAGGGAGAACCGCTTCACCGGGTGGACCGACGTGGACCTCTCGGACAGGGGCGTGAAGGAGGCCGTGCGTGCCGGTGAGGCGCTGAAGAAGGAGGGGTACACCTTTGACCTTGCCTTCACCTCAGTCCTCAAGCGCGCCATACGCACGCTGTGGATAGTGCAGGACGGCATGGACCTCATGTGGATACCCGTCAAAAAATCGTGGCGGCTCAACGAGAGGCATTACGGGGCATTGCAGGGTCTCAACAAGTCCGAGACGGCCGCCAAATTCGGCGAGCAGCAGGTACTGGTCTGGCGCAGGAGTTACGACGTGCCGCCCCCGCCTCTGGAAAAGGGCGACCCGCGCGGCGCCGGCGCCGAGCCGTGCTACCGTAATCTAAAGCCGGGACAGGTGCCGCTTTCGGAGAGCCTCAGGGACACCTACCGCAGGTGTTTGCCCTACTGGCACAAGTCCATCGCCCCTGCCATCAGGTCCGGCAAAAAAGTAATCGTCTCCGCCCACGGCAACAGCCTGCGGGCGCTGGTCAAGTACCTGGACCATGTTTCCGAGCAGGATATCGTAAACTTGAACATCCCCACCGGCATACCGCTTGTTTACGAGCTGGACGGCGGCCTCAAGAAGATAACCAGCCGCTACCTTGCAGGCGCGCAGGAGCTCGAGCAGGCCAGGCAGGCCGTAGCCGACCAGGGCAAAGCTAAGCCCTAAATGTAGGGACGGGCCTTCAGGCCCGTCCTGTCGGATGGGTGCACAATGTAGGGATGGGCCTTCAGGCCCGTCCGCTTTTACCCGGGCGCAGCTAAAGCAACGCCCCTACAGTAAGGACCCTGCAGCGGCGCCCCTACGTTTTACTCTTCCACTACCGAAATATCAGTGCGGTAACTGTTCTTGATAGCGTCGGCGCGCGTATCCGCGGAAATGCTCTCCTCCCTGTAAATGAGGCCGTCGCGGAACCAGATCACGCGGTCGCTGTATTCCCGCTGCTCGGGTTCATGCGTAACCATGAGGATGGTCTGTCCCAGTTCATCGCAGAGCTTGCGCATCAGCCGCAGCACAATCCCCTTGTTCTCCGTGTCTAAGTTGGCGCATGGCTCATCGGCGAAAAGGATTTTAGACTTGTTGACCAATGCGCGGGCGATGGCCACGCGCTGCTGTTCACCGCCCGAAAGCTGGCTGATCAGGTGCTGCAGCCGTTCACCCAGTCCCACCCTGCGCATGAGGTCTCCCGCAATCCTCAGGTAGTCCTTCCTGCGCAGTCCCAGCAGCAGCAGCGGCAGGAAAGCGTTTTCCAGCGCATTCAATTCAGGTATCAGCGCGTACTCCTGGAACACATATCCCAGGTGCTTCAGGCGGAACTCGGCCTTCTGCCAGTCGGACAGGCGTGAAATATCGTTGCCGTCCAGCAGGATATCCCCCGAGGTCGGCGTATCCAGCAGTGCCAACTGGTGCAGCAGCGTCGATTTGCCCGAGCCGCTGGGGCCCATAATCGAGACGAACTGCCCCTGCGGTACCTCGAAGCTCACACCCCTGAGGGCATGTACCGGCACATGTCCCGCGTAGGTCTTCTTGAGGTTGCTGACCCTGATCATATTTACATCATCCCCAGATAGCCCTGATAATATTTTCGCGCGCCACCCTCCACGAAGGTATGAAGCCTGCCAGCAGGCTGACCGCCAGCATGCTAACAACGCTGGTCATAAATTCACCCGGCAGGATAGCCAGGCTGACCTTGCCCATGGGGAAACTTAGGGGATTGGCTATAAAATAGGGCCTGATAAACAGCTCGATAGCAGCAATGCCCAGTCCGATGCCGGCCAGCGCGTAAAAGAGGGCCAGCAAAACGTACGACATGACGATGATACGTTCCCTCATGCCGATAGCCTTCATAATGCCTATCTGCCGCCTCCTGCTGATGGTGGCTATGAATATCACTATGAAAATGGTCACGCCTGCCACAATCAGCCCGATCAGCAGGATTATCCTCTTGATGATGTCGAAACTCTGCGCGATACCCAGCACCAATCCGATGAAGTCCTCCCATGGCTGGATATCCTGCAGTTCTATGCCGGCATCCCTCAGCTTCTGGATATAATATGCTTCGGGGTAGCTCTCATCGGTCTTGACCAATATCTGCGAAGCCCGGTCGCGTACGCCCAGCACCGACTCCATCTCCTTCTGCGTGATAAAGATGGACATGTCCGAGAGTGGGAACACCGTGGCGTAGATGCCCTTGATGGTGTACTCGCGCACCACCCCGTTATGATAGTACACCGTGATCTCATCACCTACAGCGGCCCCTTTAAGCGATTGCACCTCCAGGGCGGCTCCGAAGCCGCCGGATATCTCCCTGCCCATGATCACCTGGCCGCGGTCCGAGTCGGACAGGTATTCGCCGGCTACCATGTACCTTGAGATGTTGGAGACCTCGATATTTTCCTCAGGGCTGATGGATGTTACCGGCCAGCTTACAGACCTCAGGTCCTTGCCCGTTTTATCGGGATCATAGGTAACGATAGCCCCCGTGGAGTATCTTGAGCTGCAGCCGATGATGCCGGGGATAGCGTTTATCCTGCGCTTGAGCGAATCTACCTGGGTCAGGTACTGCTCGCTGTTGCCCCACTGGTCCTTGCCCGGCTTGACCACGATATTGGAGACATAGTTGGTCTTGGTCTGCTGGTAGATCAGGCTGACGGCGCCGCTCATCAGTCCCGAGATGATGTTGATCTGCAAAAAGGCCAGGGCCGCCACTAAAATGGTCAGCAGCAGGGTACCCCTGCTGCCGCGCGTAATATATTTATAAAATAGGAATACAGCCGCCCTGATGTCGTTCAGCATCTTAAATACGCAGGCCTCTTAAATGCCGTTACTCTTGATGTAGGGACGGGCCTTCAGGCCTGTCCGCGTTCTCTCGGGCGCACCTGAAGGTACGCCCCTACACTACTCCATTATACGCCGGGCCATCAAGTCTGATATCATATTCAGCGCCCGATTTGCGTTTGAAAGAAGAATGACATGCGAATTTGTATTTTAAGTTACCGCAGCTATCCCTACTCCGGCGGGCAGGGCATCTACATGCGTTACCTGAGCAAGGCCCTGCTCGACCTGGGCCACGAAGTGGACATGATGTCGGGCCCCCCCTATCCCATAGTAGATGAAGGGGTCGGGCTGATCAAGCTGCCCAGCCTCGACCTCTACCGGTTCGGCTCCTGGCAAAGGCTGTTCATCGATCCCCGCAAGCTCAATACCCGTGCCAACTTCATGGAGTGGGGAGGCATCATGACCGGCTATTTCTCCGAACCCCTGGCATTCGGCATGCGGGCCTACCAGTACCTCTGCAGTGACGGCGCCAAAAAGTACGATGTCATCCATGACAACCAGACCATGTCGTGGGGCATCGCGGATATCCAGAGGGCGGGTTATCCTGTGGTGGAGACCATCCATCATCCCGTCACCATCGACCGTGACCTGGCCATTAAATCGGCCAGATCGCTCAAGGACAAGCTGGGCTACTGGCGCTGGTTCTCCTTCACAGGCATGCAGATCAAGGTGGCCCGCCAATTGCCCCACATCATCACTGTCTCCCAGATGGCCCGGCAGCACATCCACGAGATATTCGGCATACCTCAGTCCAATATGAAAGTTATATATAACGGCATAGATTCAGAACTCTTCAGCCCGTCGGATAATGTGGCCAGGCTGGACGATATGATACTCATGGTCATGAGCCGCGATACGGCGGTCAAGGGCCTGCGCTTCCTGCTGGAGGCGCTGGCCGAATTGAGGAAAAAGTGGGATTTGAAGCTGGTAGTGGTCGGCACCACACTGGGTGACGGCGTCACCGAAAAACTCATGGACAGGCTGGGCGTCACGGGGGCTGTCACTTTCCGCAACCAGATTGAGACCTCGGAGCTTATCCATCTTTACCGGACTGCCACGCTGGTGGCCGTGCCCTCCACATACGAAGGGTTCGGCATACCGGCTGCCGAGGCCATGGCCTGCGGCGCCCCGCTGGTATCCACCACGGCCGGCGCCCTGCCCGAGGTGGTGGGCGACGCCGGCATACTCATCCCCCCGGCCGATTCGGCAGCCCTTACCGCTGCCATTGCGCAGTTGATGGAGAGCCCGGCCAAACGCAGTGAATACAGCGTACTGGGCAGGAAGCGCATAGTGGAGAAGTTCAACTGGAGCAACGCCGCAAAGCTGACCGCCGAAGTGTATAGCGAAGCAATTTCCAGGGTGTAGGGGCGTACCTTCAGGTGCGCCCGTTTCGGGCGGGTTTAAAAACCCGCCCCTACAGGTTGCTTCGCCGGTTGCAGGCGGTTAAATGCGGCTCAGTCTTGATTAATACCGCGCGTAAGTGTAAACTGTCAGGGTGTTTTCAAAGCAGTACTCAGACAATACATCAGGCTATTATTAATGCGGATCTGTTTGCTTAGCTACCGCGGGTACAAGTTTTCCGGTGGCCAGGGCATCTACGTCAGCTACCTCAGCCGCGCGCTTCAGAAGCTGGGCCACAGCGTGGACGTGGTGGCCGGGCCGCCCTATCCGGACCTGGCAGACGGCATCAACCTTATCAAGCTGCCCAGCCTCGACCTCTACAGGCTGCCTGAGAGTAGGCGCTACCTGATCAACCCGCTCAAGCTCAATACCTGGCCCAACTTCGTCGAATGGCTGGGCGAATGCAGCGGTGTTTTCACTGAACCGCACACATTTGCTATGCGGGCTTATGATATGTTCCGCCAGAACGGCCATCTCAAGAAATACGATATCGTGCATGACAACCAGTGTATCACCGGGGGGATATTCAAAATCAGCCAGATGGGCATACCGCTGGTTACCACCATCCACCATCCCATAACCATCGACCGCGAACTCGCCCTCAAGGCCAGCCGTTCCGCCTACCGTTCCTGGGGCATACGGCGCTGGTACTCTTTCGCCGACACACAGATAAAGGTAGCCCGCCGGCTTACCCATTTCATCACCGATTCCCAGCACTCGCTGCAGGAGATAATGAGCAGTTTCGGGTTGCCGAGTGAGCGGTTCAAGGTTATCTACTGCGGTGTGGATACGGAAACATTCAGGCAGCAGCCCGGCGCCCTGCGGCCCGACAACCGCATATTGGTCATAAACAGCGGGGACACGCCGCTCAAAGGGCTTAAATACCTTTTGGAGGCCGTGGCCGAACTGCGCAAGACGCGCGCTGTGGAGCTTACCATCGTGGGTGAGCCGCTGGTCAAAGGCTACACGGAGGGACTGATCGAAGGGCTGGGATTGGGCGACTGCACGAAGTACACCGGCAAGATAGACCTCGGCAGCCTGGTCAGCCGGTATTGTACTGCCACCATGCTGGTGGTGCCCTCCATTTACGAAGGGTTCGGCCTGCCTGCGGCGGAGGCCATGGCCTGCGGGACGCCCGTTATATCCACTACGGCAGGCGCATTGCCGGAGGTAGTGGGCGATGCCGGCATATTGGTGCCGCCGGGCGATACGGGCGCGCTGGTGGAGTCCATAAAATCACTGCTGGATGATGAAACTAAGCGCAAGGAGTTGGGCGCCCGGGGTGTGGAGAGGGTCACGAGGCTGTTTAACTGGGACACTGCGGCTGCTCAGACGGCTGATTACTACCGCGAAGCCATCGGGAGCCAGTCTAAAAATAATAAGGTAAAGGTTGGATAATATAATGGTAATGGATAACAGCACTACATTTGAAATGCCGGAACTGGAGGCGCTGTTGTCTGAAAAGTTTCTGCGGCCTACCTTTGAAAGCATCGTCAGCATACAGGAGAACCGTGGCTCCGTGCCCGAGGTTGAAGGCGGGCTGGTGGAGCCCTGGACCCATGTGGAGTGCGCCATGGCCATCGATGCCGGCAGCTACCATGACGAAGCCGAGAAAGCTTACGAGTGGCTGGCGGGCATGCAGATGCCGGACGGTAGCTGGTACGCCAATTACAGGGACGGCAAGCCCAATGACACGTACAAAGTCTCGCATGCCATCTCCTATATGGCGGTGGGCGCCTGGCACCATTACCTTGTCACAGACAACAGGGCCTTCCTTGACAAAATGTGGCCGGTGGTGAGGAGCGCCATCGACTACGTGCTGGATATGCGCGGCCCCAATGGCGAGATATACTGGGCCAGGGATGCGGCGGGCCTCGTTTATCCCACAGCGCAGATAGCCAGTTGCAGTTCCTCCTACCTCAGCATCAAGTGCGCCTTAAAGATGGCTGAGTTGATGGGGGAGGAGCGCAGGGACTGGAGCGAGGCCAACGAAGTCCTGCGCACAGCCATCCTGGGCATGCCGTTGCCCTACGGCGATCCCATCGACGAAAAAACCATCAACGCCTTTGCCATGGACTGGTATTACCCTGCCCTGTGCAGCGTGATCAACGGGCGGGAGGCGGTCAACAGGATATACGACAGTTGGGATAAATTCATCGTGCATGGCAAGGGTTCGGTGTGCAACCTTGAGAAGCAGTGGGTCACCGCCGCCGAGAGCAGCGAACTTGCCATATCGCTGGCCGTGCACGGCGAATACAAGCAGTCGGCCATGATATATTACTGGATACACCAGATGAGGGACGAGGATGGGGCCTACTGGTACGGCGTGGCGTTTCCCGAGCAGGAGATCTGGCCGTTGACCAAGCCCACCTGGACCTCGGCTGCGGTCCTTTTAGCGGCCGACATGCTCAAGCCCATGTCAGCAACAAACCTTCTTTTCGACCACAACGGCGGGTAACCTCCTCAGTATGCCGAGGCTGTTGACCATGGGCAGTTCCCCGTAATTACCGCTCTTCAGCGCCAGTTTATATACCTCCCATGGCGCCTGTCCCCCTTTAGCCGGGTCGCTGTAGATGTCGTGAAAAATCAGCAACCCCCCCGGCAGCAGATGCGGTGACCAGCCGCGGTAATCCGCCAGCGCAGTCTCGTAGCTGTGTCCGCCGTCGATAAAGACCAGTCCCAGCGGCGTAGCCCAGTTCCTGGCAGCCGCGCCGGAGCGCGTTACCATGGGCACCACGTTATCCTCCAATCCCGCCTTTTTCAATGTTTCCCTCAGCAGGGGCAGGCTGTTCACCTCCCCTTTGAGGCTATCGAAGATATCGGGGTCGAAGTAGGGTTGACCGGGCTGCTGTTCTTCCGACCCGCGGTGGTGGTCTATGGTGAAGAGGGTGCTGTCGTTGTTTTTGCAGGCTGCGCCCAAATAGACCGTGGACTTGCCGCAGAAGCTGCCAATTTCCAGGCAGGGGCCCAGCTTTGACGCGGCCATGGCCATTTCATACAGCGCCCTGCCCTCGTCACCGGCCAGGAAACCCTTGATAGTCGAGGCCAGCGCAGCGACCGTCTCGAAATCGTCGTTCATTTTTCCCAATATTAATATTTCCGGCGCGATACGTACGTATAAACTCCTACTATCAGGGCGACGGCAACCACAACCCCTATGACTATCCATATCCAGAAATCGGGGAGTGCGGGTACATCGGGTACAGCGCCGGGCTTGGGTAATACGTCGGGCAGTTTCTGCGGTTGCGTAATATTCTCAGTCAGCGTAAAGGTGCCGATGGGGCTGGGGTCGCTTATGACAGGGGAGATGGCCTTGACCCGCCAGAACAGGGGGGTGGAGAGGGGCAAACCGCTCCTCACCTCGAAGGCCGTGGTCCCCGTCCAATCCAAAATAATCACATCCTTGAGCTGGGCGTCCTTTGCCAGGATAAACTCATAGACTTTGGCGTTCTTGATGGGCGACCAGCTGAAGCGGATGGGTGGGCGGCAGTTGCTGCATACGCCATCCACGGGCGCCAGTAGTGTTGGGCCCATATAGTCAGAGGTTACCATGAAGCCCGGCCGAACCGAGAAAAACATGGTCGGCGACCAGGGGCTGTGTATGCTGATATTCTCCGATATAGTCCGCGATCCGCGCACCTTCCAGTAGTAGGTTCTTCCCGCCTCCAGCACGCCGGGCGCTAACCAGCATGCGGGGTCCTCCTGGTCGGCCGGGATAACGACCCAGGCGCCCGTGACGTTATCAACCGGCGTCATCTGCAGGTTCTGGCTGAGCAGCAGGGTGAAGTTGACGTCCTTGGCAATCAGCAAATCGTAGCCAAAGATGTCCTTGAGCGGCCGCCACATGAAATCGACCTGCTGGGAGCGGCCTGTCACGGGATCGGCCCCTATAAAACTGCCGGGAGCGGGCGCAGTGGGCCAGGGGCCCAGCTTGGCCACTGAGTCAATGAATTGCCACAGGCAGCCGGCATTGGCGGTAAAACTGTAGTCCTGGTTATCTATGGCCCAGAGGGTGTTATAGGAGTTGGACGATATGTGCAGCGATGTCGGTTCATTGGTAAATTCGACCTGGTTGGGGCTGCCGGGCAGAGGCAGGCCGGCTATCAGTTGGTCCCACCACGGTGCCGGTGGCACCTTGACCCTTGCCTCCAGCGTGCGGTCGGCGCCGCTACTGTAGGTGGGAGGTTCGATATCGGTGTTCCACGCCCCGTAGAGCACGTCGTTGAGCATGCAGATGCCGTAGAAGCCCCTGTCGGGCGGGTCGAGTGGGTCCCAGTCTGTGCTGGCCTGCATGGCGCCCCTGCCCGTGCCCGACATCATGGTCCAGCGGTAGATAATGCCTTCGTTATTGATGTCGCTTACGGCTGCATAGATGTTGGCATAATCTTCATACCGGTCATCCGCCGTCACATGCACGTTGCCCTGTATGGGCAGTTCCTTGAGCACTGTGAACTCCGGCATCGTCTGCGAGAAATCAACCCAGGCCACGCTTGTGTCGGTGTTGCCTTCGCTGCCCACGAAGACAAGTTCCCTGCCGGATGCTTCAATGGGATTGCACAGCGTGTGCGCGGGCACCAGCATGTTGGTATTCAGCCTTTTGTCAATCTTCCAGGCAGTGCTGCTGCCGGTTATCTTGAGTACGTCGTAGTCGTCCAGCACGTACAGGGTGCCTTCGCTGGCCAGCGAGATGTCCTTGACCGTTGCTCCGGACAGCACGGACGACCAGGTATCTCCGGAGTCGTCGGAGTAGTAGATCAAGGTGGTTCCCGTGTCCGCTAAGACCACGACACTGCTCACCGGCTCAGGGGGGGGCAGGCGCAGGATGGCGCCGTTGTTGCTGGACGGGAAAGTGAATGCTCGTTCCCACCGCAACCCCATAGGGTTGCTGGTGCTGCGCCACATGCTGTCGATGCCGGGTATTACGGTGGCGTTATCGTTAAGGGATGCTAAGTAGAGCTTGCCCGCGCCGTTGCTTTCCTCGTCCTGCTCCTCCACTGCAGCCACGTCCGACAGACTGTTGATAATGGTGTTGATTATGCCTATCTGGTTCCAGGCGTACCCGCCGTCTGTGCTGTACTGGAAGGACGACTCGTCCGACAGCACCTTGTTTAATTTTGAGAACGGCCACTGGCCAGGGGCGGTGCCGGTCCCTCCCACAATGGTGTTCTCTGAGCTGGTGCCGCAGTAGGCCTGGCCGTCCGTACTCCAGCCCAGCAGTACGTTGGCAAGCCCCGTGCCGCTGCCGCCTGTGGGCGATTTCAGCGAGTCTGACAGTATCCAACCAGGATCCCCCGCCGTGGACTGTGCATCATTGCATCGCCACACCCTGGCCTTGGCCGTTGCTGCGCTGGTGGCCGCGACCTCGCCGGCCAAAAGTGTGCCGCTATCATCGGAGAAGGCTATGCTGTAGATAGACTTGTTGGCCGTTGAGGTGGTGTCCATCAGCACGTACTGTATTGTGTCGTCGATGCGATACACGCCGCTGTTGCCATTGGCGCCGGCGGCAGGGTTATGGATAGCGCTATTTAGGCTGATGTAGGCCTCGCGCAGCAGGGGGTCCTGCCCGGAGAAGCCCGCTGGGAGCTGCAGGCAGACGTTTCGCAGTTGCGCAATGGCGGGAGAATTTCCTGAGTTTGCGGACACAGAACTGACCACCTCTACGCCGCTGCCTGCGGAAGCATAACCTGTGGTGGTATTCAGGTTGGTATCCCTGATAGCTACATTATAGAAGGTGCCGGTGCCTGCGGCGCCGGTTGCCGCGGTAGCATACACTAGGGCCACCGTGGAATCGCCGTTGTAGTTTGGGGAGAACCTGATGGTGTAGTAATCGACGAGTCCCGCCCATGGCGGTATGACGCTGGGGGCTATGCTTTGGTCAGCCCAGGTGCTGAAGGAAGAGGATGACCTCACCAGCCATCGGCCGCCTCCCGTGCCGTTAGCGGTCACGATGCCGATATCGCGCCTGCCTCCGTAGCCTGGGGAGATGTCGATATCGCGGACATATTCGTTGGGGTTCAAAGTTGTTGACGCATCAAGCACCATAGTCCAGTTTGAGCCGCCGTCGATTGAGTTATAGGCCATGCGGGGTCCGCCGCTGGCGGATGTGCTGGAGTTGTCCGTAACTGCGACAATAAAGTTTGCATCGTCGGGCGCTACGGCTATGTGCCATACGGGGAATAGGGCAGGGGGCGCCGCGGCGGCCAGGCTGTTGCCGATATTGGATGACCAAGTGTACCCGGCGTCGGTGGATTTGAAAAGTCCCGCGGCACCTGGCGTGCTGTTGTCGGTGCTTACGGCGTAAAAAGTTTTATTGTCCGGTCCCAGCGCAAAGTCGTTGATGCCGCAGGTGCGTATGAACATGCCGTTGGAGCCGTCGGAAGGCGTATCCACCACTTTCCAGACCAGGGTCCTCCCTGTGGCAGCGCTGCTCTCACCGTGCGGAATAAAAAGGCCGGAAAAAGCCAATATGGATATAATCAGGACAACCGGATATAGCCGGTGTACTACTCTCATTAAATACTTAATTACCGTACCCCGTTAGAATGGGAATCACGCGATCAGCATCGTAGTGCAGACTTGTGTGCAATCTACCATAAATACAGCCCTATTTGCAAAATGGCTGATCGCATGTTAGATTTAGCTAAAAGGGTGTAGAGGCATGATTGAGATAATCGAGGCGGGCCAGGACGCGGTTCATGACAGGGGGGTGAGCGAACTTATCGGCCTGCTGATGGACGGGCGTATCGAGGAGATACGGCCGGTGATCGATATCACCAGGGAGTCGGGCGTGGGTTACCCGCAGGTGGAGCCCATCTTGGACAAGGGCCCCGAGGAATTGGTGAGGGTTCTGGATTCGCTGGTCAGCGAAGGCATCTTTGAGTCGCGTTTCTACGATCGCCTGGTATTCTGTCCTGCCTGCACTTCCATGAACCTCAGGCCCAGCATACGCTGTCCCAAGTGCGCCTCGGGCAACATAGCCAGGGGCCGCATAATCGAGCATATGTCGTGCGGGAGGAACGGGCTGGAGGAGGATTTTATACGGGTTGGAAAGTACATTTGTCCCCAGTGCAACAAGCCGCTCAAATTTTTGGGCACCGACTATCGCAGCCTGGGTGTAAATTACAAGTGCCGGAACTGCGGCGTGTTGTCCAACGATATCGGGCTAAAGTGGCAATGCCTCAAGTGCATGCAGTTTTTCCCGGACGAGGAAGCCACAGTTCACAACATAAACTCCTATGTCTTGAACGAGCTGAGCAGGAGCCGCATTGCCTTCGACATGGGGCCCAAGACCAGGCTCATAGCCTTTCTCAGGGGCCAGGGGTACGACACCTTTGAGACGGCTAAGGTCACCAGCAAAGAAGGGTCCGGCGCGTCGCACGTGCTGGATATACTGGCCCGACGTGACGACGGTTTTCTGGAACTCGTCATAGCAGTGGGCGTGACCTTTTCCAGGGATTCCGAAGACGTGGGACTGGAGGACGTATTCAGGTTTGACAACAAGGTTTACGATTTGGGCATACACGACAAGGTGATGTTAGCCCTGCCCTCGCTCAACAGCGAGGCCCGGCAGTTCGCCCGCAGGCAGCGCATCAAGGCCTTCGATGCCAAGGACCTGGCGGAGTTTTTAGACGGGGTAAGCACTTTCGCGCCGCATCCTGTGACGGCCGTGCCCTTTAAATTTAAAAACAGGGTTAAATTCCTGGAGTACCTGCACGAGCAGGGTTACAGGACGGAGGAAAAGGCAAAGATACCCGGCCGGTCGGGGGCGGAATATACCATGGACGTGATGGCCTATTTTGACGACGGCCTGTTTATGCATACAATTTCGGTAGGCATACTCTCCGACCCGGGGGGAGTGGGCCTGGAGGCGGTGTCGGCCTACGACACCAAGGCATATGACATAGGCATACATGACAAAGTGCTGCTGGTTTCGCCGGCCCTCACGGATGAGGCCAAACTTTTCGCGGGCCAGCAAAAGATCAAGGTCATCGAGGTCGCGGATGCGGCGGCTCTGGCCTGATAATAATTGATTAAAACACGAGGTAAGCATGGCCGTTAATCCGGATGATGCCAGAGAAAAAGGCGCTGACCCCGGCGGGGCAGCCCAGCCGGGCATTCCCAGGCTGAATGTGCAGTATTCCGCGCCCACGCCGCAGGCTTTGGGGCTGATACCCGAGGACGTGGCCAAAAGGTACAGGGTGCTGCCGCTGTCGCTGGAGAACAACACGCTCAAGGTCTTCATGGCCAATGCCAGCGACATACTGACCATTGAGAATTTGGCCATCTATTCCAGGAAGCGCATAGAGCCTGTGGCCGCGCCTGAAGCGGATATCATGCAGGGCATCGAGTACAATTACCGTACCCTGCGGGATTCGTCCGGGCCGGAAAAGGGTGCGGACCCTGCCGCAGCTTCTTCCGCGAAAGCCGTCGCGCCTGCCGTAGCGGATGGGTCGCCGGGCCTGAGCATGTATGACGACAATCTTCTCCCCCCTGAGATAACCAGCGACTCTCCCATCGCGCACCAGTTGGACAAGATTTTGGACGAGGCAGTCAAGTCCAGGGCGTCGGACATACACATCGAGCCGGATGAGACTAACCTGCGCATACGCTACAGGATAGACGGCATACTACACGAAGTGGCCTCGCTGCCCCGCACCGTGCACACCGGCATCATCTCGCGTATCAAGATCCTCTCAGATATGAATATCGCCGACCATCGGCGTCCCCAGGACGGGCAATTCTCATTTGATTCGGAGGGCAAGCATATCGACGTCCGTGTAGCCACCGTGAATACGGTCAACGGCGAGATGGGGGTTTTGCGCCTTTTGGACAAGTCCATGGCGGCGCTGGCGCTGCCGCAGATAGGTTTCCTGCGTGAGAGCCAGGAGATATTCGAGCAGATGCTGATGATGCCCTATGGCATGGTGCTTATCAGCGGGCCCACCGGTGCGGGCAAGACCACCACGCTCTATGCCGCCGTCAACTCATTGGACAGCCTGAGCAAGAACATCATTACAGTGGAGGACCCCGTCGAATACCGCTTCTCCAACATCAACCAGATACAGGTCAACGTCAAGGCCGGTTTGACCTTTGCCAGCGGCCTGCGGGCTATCGTGAGGCTGGATCCCGACGTTATATTGGTGGGAGAGATACGCGACGGTGAGACGGCTCTCATAGCCGTCCAGTCGGCCCTCACCGGCCACCTCGTATTATCCTCGGTTCACGCCAACGACACAGTGGGCGTAATCTTCCGCCTGATCGATTTGGGGGTTGAGCCTTTCCTCATAAGCTCCGCCCTCATCGGCATCATAGCCCAGCGCATGGTGCGGCGTGTCTGCCCCCACTGTGCCCGCAAGGTTACGGCGCCCCTGGTGGAACAGATGGCCTACGAGAAAGAGATGGGTGAGGCGCGGTCGGAGTTCATGTACGGCGAAGGTTGCAAGAAGTGCGTATATACAGGCTATATCGGCCGCACCGCCATTTTCGAGATACTCAAGGTCACGGATAATATACGCAGGATGGTGGTGGGGGGCTCAGGCAATACCGAGATCAGGGCAGCCACCCTTGGCGAAGGACTGGTGCCCATCGCCCGCTACGGCATGCAGCAGGCCAAGGCCGGCATCACCACCCCCTTCGAGGTGCTGAGAAACGCCTACACCATCACCTAAACGCACCCCCGTACGTTACTGCAAGATTGCCGCGCCCTTCGGGCTCGCAATGGGCATAATAGTGAAAAAAAGTTGCTGGACATTTTTTGTAATCAGTGCATTATGAGCGTGTTTTTCTGTAAAATGTGGTAATTTCAGTGTTAATCATTCAACCGGTCCAATGATTGAGGTAAAAACGATGCATAATAACGATGCCGCTGCTGATGATCAGCGTTGTACCATCGACAACCAACGTATCGGAGCGTTTACATTCCCGACGCCAGGCAGACTGCCATCTCCACAGAGGCTTAATAAGACAATACCGGGGTCAGTATATTCATTGGTATGGTTATTATCATAAATGAGCAACTTTTATTTACTATTATGCCCGCAATGACAAGTGAAAGGACGTCATTGCGAGGAACCTGCCCCCAAAAAGGTCATTGCGAGGAGCGCAGCGACGCGGCAATCCTGAAGCAGGCAGTACAAAAGTACTACTAAAATATTGGCTTGCGGCTATTGATTATGCGCCCGATTGATGTATTATTGTAATCAGAGGTACTTTGTTCAGGAACAAAAATGAATTACGAATACATCGGCTACACTGCTGACAGGCGGGTGGTCAAGGGCAAGATAGACGCACCCGGGGAGAAGGAGGCGGGGGACAAACTGGCGGCCGGCGGCTACCAGGTTGTCAGCCTGAAAGAGTCCGGCGGCGCGCTTGCCGCTGGAATGCCCTCGTTCTTCGAGAAGGGGGCCAGCCAGGGAGAGATAATACTGTTTTCCCGCCAGCTAGCCCTGCTGCTGGAATCGGGCGTGGGCATAGTCCAGTCTCTTGATCTGCTGAGGGCCCAGACCACCAACAAGGCCCTTGCCGTGATGCTGGACACCATTATCTCAGACTTGCGTGCGGGCAACCCGCTGTCGGCTTCGCTGGAAAAGCACCCCAAGGCGTTCAACAGGATGTTCTGTAAGATGATAGCCGTGGGCGAGCAGACCGGCCAACTGGAGAACGTGCTGCGCAACCTTGCCGGCTACGCCGAGCAGTCCAACGCAGCCCAGCGCAAGGTGAAGCAGGCCATGACCTACCCCATCATAGTGCTGGTGCTGGGGGTGGGCGTTGGTTTCCTGGCCGTCACATTCATATTGCCCCCTATTATGGACATGTTTTCCACTTTGGGCGGCGAGCTGCCGCTCGTGACGCAGATACTCATCGGCTTTGTTGCCTTCATGGGCAGCTACGGCGTATATGTGATGCTGGCCTTGCTGGGCATTTGTTTGCTGCTTTATATGTACACCAGGACAACCGACGGTGCGCTGCGCAAGGACCGCCTGTTGTTATACATGCCCGTGTTGGGCAGGCTCAACCTGCTAAACACGCTGGCGCGCGTTTGCCGCAGCACGACCATACTCTTCAACTCCGGCCTGCCCCTGCCCGAGATACTCAAGCTGACCGCTGAGTCGAGCGGCAATTTGGTCATATCCAATGCCCTGATGGGCGTTGAACAGGATATCATCAAGGGGGAGGGCCTGGCCGCGGCCATGGGTAAGTATCCCGAATTCCTTCCGCTGATGGTGGAGATGACGCGTGTGGGGGAGGAGACGGGTAACCTGGACAACACTCTGGGCATCGTGGCCGACAGCTTCGAGATCGAGGCAGCCGACAAGCTGACGGCGGTGCTGGGCATGATCGAGCCCGCTATGACCGTCATCATCGGCCTTGTGGTGGGCTTCCTCGCGCTCTCCATTTTTATACCCATTTACTCAGGCTTAAGCCTGGTAGGAGGGTGAAGATGGCCTTTAAGGTGCGCCGTGCACAGAGGGGCGTCTCCCTCCTTGATTCGTTGATTGCCCTTGCCATACTTGCCTTTGTGGCTGTGGCTGTGATTGCCGGTGTGCTCACGGCTGTTAAGAGCAATGAACTGGCGCGTACCCGTATCATTGCTGAGAGCCTGGCTCGCAGCGAGCTTGAATATGTAAATGTAAAATCGCAAGTCTCCCGGGGTGAATGGGAGTATACGTTGCCGGGTGGGCCTTACCCGGCCTGGGATGCAGCGCACACAAGCCTGCCGCAGAATTATCCAGGCTACTCAATCACGGTATCATCCGATATCATGGAGGAACCCAATATCGGTAGTTTAAATAAGGTTACAGCAGTTGTTTACTATGTGGACGATGAGGTATTGACTGATGACGAGGTCATAAGCATTGAGACGCGCCGCTTTGAGGACGAATTATAAATAGGCTATGGTGAAAGGCTATTAATAAAATGTGTTGCAGCAGGCAAAAAGGGTTTACCATTGTTGAGCTTTTGGTCGCGGTGGCGATCATCGGGATCCTTTCCGCTGCAACGGTAATGACCTTCGGCGTGGTCACCAAAACAGGCACCACGACCGTGGGACAGAGCACTACGCTCGGCGCGGTGCACATGGCGGGCAACTGGATTATGAGGGATATGCAAAACGCCAGGACTGGCACCGTTCAAACAACTGTGGGCGATACACTCTGTTCCATGCAGTGTAGAACGGGGGACGGTTTTTTAGGCACTGCTGACGGGTTCAGCACCGATAATGTGACATACAGGATTGATGGCGGAATTCTGACGCGGGAGAGCCAACCAATAGGCGGCAGTTCTTCGGCAAAGACCATAACAGTTGCAAGGTACATTGTAGGCCCGGGCCAGGCGACTACGTGGTTTTCGGCTGAGAGCGCTAATGTTTATTACAAATTGACCGTAACGGCTGATGATGCCGGTTCCATAGACCCCCCTGTTACCAGGGTTTACAACATAAAGCGGGGTTACTGAGGAAAAGGAGGCAAACCAATCATGTTTAATAAATTGATGTGGAAGAGATTAAAAGACCAGGCGGGCATGGCGGTTCCGATGGTTATGATACTCATGGTCGCAGCATCTTTGATTGTTGTGCCCGGCCTGCTTGTTACGGGCAGTATGTCTAATGTCAACCGGGAATTGGAAAGCAGTACAGTTGCATACTATGCTGCCAGGTCCGGCATTGAAGATGCCCGCTTTAAATTCAGCAATAATGTCATGGACCTCGAAGATATTACGGTCAACGGCATGGCGGTAGATGTCTCCAAGACAATTAAGGCCGGTCCCGAGACGATTGACGGGTTTACCACCACCACGTATATCGTCAAGTCCACTGCCAGGAATGAAACCGTATATGCCGAGATGAAGGTCACAAAATCTGTCGTTCTCGACGATGGCAATCCCCCCGATCCCCCCGGCGAAATACCCGACCCTGGGTCCAGCGGGTACCCTTTTTGGTATGCCGTTGCCAGCACGGGCGGGAATATAGAGGTCAACAGCAATTCACATATCAATTCTATACCAAACCCGCCTAACAATGAGGCTGATGTCTTCGCAAACGGTGAGCTACTGGTAGATACGACTACCAATTGCGATGTAAATGGCGAAGGTTTTTACACAGTCGGCAGCCCGGATTGCACACGTATCCTTGGTGGTTGCCACAAAAGTGAAAGCATTGAATTTAATACACTTGATGAGTCATGGTACTGGGAACAGGCGAGATTAGGAGTGGGGTATCCCTCTGCTGCCCCGGAGGCGATACCCACTACATACGGGACCAAAACCTATTCATATAATGGTAAGGATAATACAATTACAGATTTAACCACCGGTGTTACGTCGAGCCCACTCAGTTCCGTCAAAAATCCCACCTACCTGGGGGGGGTGGGCAACATCTCATACATAGATGGGAATCTGAAACTCGAAAAGAATTTTGTTATGAAAGGGGTGCTGTGGGTAAATGGCTACATCAGCGTTGAAGGGTTGACCAGTATCAATACCGACACGAGTAAACAATCTTATTTACTGGCGCATGGGGCAGCGGACCACGGAATCACCCTGGTTACAAATTCTAAAATATACGCGACTAAGAACAACCTGAATTTGATTTCCGATAGCGGGGCTATTGTGATTGAGTCTGGGGTGGATGGTCCGACGGTTAGCGCGCCGGTTCTGCTGGGCATCTTTTATGCTCCCAACGGTGCGATTACGATTAATTCCAACTCCGATGTGATCGCCAGTGCCATCCTCGGGAAAAGCGTAAGGTTGGACAGCAACATTATCATCAATTATGATACAAACCTCAGGAATAATCCGCCCGAGGGTTTCGAGATTAACGTCACCGTGTACAGGCCTGCCCCTGAGGTGGATATGACACCGTTCTGATTGGGTCACGGTGATACAGCGCCGGGTAAGACGCGCATATTGCGGGGTGGTATAATGAGTTGTGATGAGAAATAGGAAGGCGGGGCAACAGGGGGTTTCTCTCCTCGAGGTTCTGGTTGCGCTTTTTATCCTGGCTGTTATAGGTGTTGCAGTGATTGCCGGCGTGTTTACTTCTATCAAGGGTACCGACTTAACCAGGACGCGTATAACGGCCGAGAGCCTGGCGCGTACTGAGCTTGAATATGTATTCTCACAACCATATAGAACGGGCTGGTCTTATGAATTGCCTAAAGTCTCCCCAACATATCCAACAGGGTGGAATAAACCTGCTTCTGTCTCCCCTGATTACTCTAACGGCTATTCAATCAAAGTAACTGCAAGCACACTTGATACTTCTCTCCCAACGGCAAGTAAACAAAAATTAACCGCCGATGTGAAATATAACAAAGGCCCGAATCCGGATACCCCTATTTTAAGTATAGAAACTTACCAGACACAATGAAAGATGAATTCGCATAAAGGCAAAAGGTTATTGTAATGGGATATGGTAAGCAGAGCGGGTTTACACTGGTCGAACTTCTGGTCGTGATAGCAATCGTCGGGTTCCTGGGGGTCATCATGACCATGGCTTTTAGTGCGGTGACCAAGACCAGTACCCTGGCATCGGGTCAAAATATGGCCCTGAACCAGGTGCATTTAGCGGGGAGTTGGATTTCGAGGGATGTTAGAAATGCCATAACCGGTACTGTAAAAAACACTACAGGGCTATGCACAATGATATGCTCCAAGTGGAACGGCACATCTTTCAGTACTACGGAAAATGAGACCATAACATACAGTATTAGTGATCATATCCTGACGAGGACCAGCAAAGTTGGCGTCAAGCCCGCAACTAATGTTGACGTTGCGAAGTACATTGACGCTACCGGAACCACTTTCACGTGTGAAAATGTCACTGAGAACAAATATTTCAAGTTAACCGTCAAGGCTGATTATGAAGGCTCAGTTTTTAACAAAGTTTATATGATTAAGCAGGTGCTTACTCCGTAAACAGGAGGTCATATTTATCATGTTTGACAAATTATTTTGGAAGGGGTTAAAAGACCAATCGGGCATGGCGTTGCCAATGGCGCTGATACTTCTGGTAGCGGCAATGTTTATAGTAGTGCCCGGCCTGTGGGCTACGGGCAGCATGATCAAGGTTAACCAGGCTTTGGAAAATGATACACAGGCATATTATGCCGCCAAATCGGGCGTAGAAGATGTACTGTGGAGATTTAAAAATGGGGCAACACCAGGCTGGACCGGTTCTCCAGCTTCGTACACCCCATACAAATTGGCAAGTAATCCGGTAAACGGTATGGCCGTAATAGTTACGAGGACAAATACCGATAATACCACGTTTCCCAAAACGATCTATACTATCAAGTCCGAAGCCAAAGACAGCGGCGATAATACACTGAGAACGATATATGCGGAAGTAGAGGTTACAGCCGGTACCCCCGGTACTCCTGGTACCCCCGGCACCCCCGGTAATTCGCCATTTACGTATGCAGTATTTGCCTCAGGCGATGAAGACATGGAATTGTCCGGCGGAATCATCAGATCCGTGCCTGCAGGTGATGCTGATGTATACGGCCATGGCGATATAATAATTGAGTGTACCGTCGGCGGCGAAGTGTGGGCAACAGGAGAAATTGATGGTCAATCCAGTTTAGGCGCTGCTTACACACACGAAGACACCAATGTTGCTGATAGTTATATACCACTTGACATGGCGCCCTACCTGGCTACGGCGAATGCCGGGGGAACCACTTCCGGCAATGTTAGTAATCCAGCCAGTTTGAGCTCACGGCATATAACCGGCGATTTGAGTTTTTCGGGCAGCGGCACAATACCGCTTAGTGGGGTGGTGTGGGTAGATGGCGACATTGACATGACCGGCAGTAAAGTTATCTCGGGCGCAGGCTTTATTATAGCAGGCGGAAATTTTCATATGCACGGCTCAACCACTGCGCTGGGTTATCCCGTTTTTATTAGTACAGGGGGTGATTTTGAGCTAACCGGCAGCGGTGGCGACCAAATCGGAACTCTTTATGCCCCAAATGGCCTGATACACCTGACTGGTAGTAAGGACATTAACGGGTCTGTAGTTGGGGAAAGGGTTGAAATAGGTGGCAGCACTACCATTCTTTACCGTCGCACCACTCTGCCGCTTGCACCTGGTCCCGCCGTCCTCGCGACGGCTAAGCTAAAAAGGTTTCTCAACTAATGGGATTGTTAATCACGATTAAATAGAAAAGACTTCACGTATTAGTATATGCGAAATCATCCAGAAAACAACCAATGGCACCACCGGAATAACTTGAAAAGCCTGCCGGGAGCAGCATCTATCAGAGGTTGTAGCGTCTTGCTACGTTCGTCGTGTTCATCCAGATGCCTTTTCATGTACTAACTGCCGTGATAACCGCAGCCGTGCACGTTTGATTGCGAAGTGTCTTCGTTTCCTGCCACGCCTAAGGCTTGCTGCGGCTCACCGCATAGCCAACCCCATAAACGTCGTTGACGAATATAAAAACGCCATTGCGAGAGTGAGCCGAAGCTGCGAGCCGAAGGCGTGGCAGCCGTCAGGCGACTAAGCAATCCACCCACAGTTGACAGATTGCTTCACTGCGTTCGCAACAAGTGAGAGAGCGCTGGAATGCGACAAAGCGATCTACTCACCACGGACAGATTGCCGCGGCAGCTGCGGCGGCCTCGCAATGGACGAAGTTTAGGGAGCCAAATTCCAAACAATAAATAAATTGTAAATGACCGTGCATGGTAATATGGATCTGTCGACATCTGAGCTTTACCAGTAGTAGGAAATTTGATATCGTGTAAATTACAGGTACAGGAGAATAGGTAAATTGGGACTGAAATATAGTCAAAAGGTTTGACGATAATGAGCACAAAATATATAGAAGATATCGAAGCCTTTTGGAAGGAACGGCAGGAGGCAAGGGAACGTCTTGATGATAGGCGTAGAGCAGCTTCCTTTCAAGAGAAACTCGTAATAGCGGAAATATTGCGAGCGGATATGGTCGTTTTAAAGAGTGCTAGGGTTATTAATTCTAAACCTGTTCCAAAAATGGAAAGAATATAGTCTTCCCCGCGCCTTTGACTCTCAGCTACGGCTCGCCGCAAGAGAGCCCCAAAATGTCCATTGCGAGAAGCCCGCAGGCGATGAAGCAATCCGCCCACCGCGGACAGATTGCTTCACTTCGTTCGCAATGACAGGGTTAATGGAAACAAATTCCAAGTTGTAATAACCCAATTCCAAACAATATAAATTCCAAATGACACTGGGTTGGGCAGAGGGCATAGCAAAATGGTCAAGTTATGGTTATTTGTTGGCGGCTTGGATACAATGTTATAATCCCTCTATAGGAATCTACTATGACAATTCGCAAAAGTTATATTTCGTCAAGATTTAACCTTAGCAAAGATGGCGTGGATTATGAATTTGAAACTGCCGAAGAGGGCGGATATGTGGTACGTGTGCCATCTTATCCATCATGTGTTTCTGAAGGAGACACATTTGAGGAAGCACTTCAAAATATAGAGGATGCACTTCTGGGCTGTCTTTTAGCGGCTCGAGATCATAAGCTTCCAATCCCGCCTCAACTGGAAACGTTTATGCGGCAGACTGCTAAGTTCTAATTTATGACCCCCAAGCTGCCTTCACTCAAAGCATCTGAATTGGTTAAGGCATTGGGCAAAGCAGGCTGGCGGCATGATCGTCAAACGGGTAGCCATATTATCCTGGTAAAGGACGGCGCTGAGCGACCAATCCCGATTCCCTGCCACAATAAGACTCTTAAAAATAATCTTCGCGACGAAATCATAAAGCAGGCTGGTCTTACCCGGGAAGATTTCATTAAGCTTCTCTAAATTAAGTTGAAGGCCGATGAGATTGTCGCGGCGGCCGAGAAGACGAGATTCACGTGGTCAAGGCGGGTTAATCGTGTTTAGGGCTGTAAAGACTTTTTTGGGCATTCAAAACGGTGAAACCAACTATCCTGCTCTCACGCAAGCGGACTATTACCCCTTCATCTGTGATGTCGGAGTCATCTGCAGCCATCGGCTCATCGAAGTTAATATAGAGGACATCACCTTCCGGGTCGTAGTTAAACTTAACTTTATCCAGAACTAATTTTTCCGCCATACTATTTCCCTCTTTAAGAGTTTACCATATTAATCCACAGAAATGGTCAGATTTGCAACAAGGTAAAGTTCCATAGACCAATTATATGGCATTTAAGCAAAATTTACTTTCGCCACTACTATAAATGTATTATTGGGAGAATCCCGCAGGCTACGAAGCAATCTATCCGCCTTGGTATTAACTTGGCCTTTCGTTCCCGCGCCACCGCTTTTACAATGGGCCCGTACAGTCATATAATAACGGAGAGTACAAAGGAGAGTGAGGATGTATAGATACGAAGTGATTGTCTATTGGAGTGATGTAGATAATGCATATATTGCCGAGGTTCCTGAACTTCAGGGATGTATGACTGATGGCGCAACCTATGAATAAGCAGTAATAAATATTCAGGTGATTATCCACGAGTAGATAGAAACAGCAAGAGCTTCTGGACGGGATATACCAACTCCGAAGGGAAGATTATTGTATGCGTGATTTGAGATTGATGCGGATACCATAATATTGCGAAATATCGGGCAGCATGATCAGACGCTTAAGCAACCATAGGAGAATTGGATATGAGTATATATAGTAAAGTAACCAGGCATGGACAGATTACACTTCCGGCTTCTGTGCGTAAGCAGCTTGGAGTCGAGCAAGGTGACATTATTGAGATAGAAGTTGTGGATGACAGGGCTACTTTAGTGCCCAAAAAACTGGTAGATAAAAGCCAGGCCTATTTTTGGTCTAAGGAATGGCAAGAGGGTGAACGGGAGGCTGAAACAGATATTAAGTCGGGGCGTGTCCGTGTGTATGATTCCGCGAAAGCACTTATTCAGGAGTTGGAATAAAAGGGAAATCGCCCAAAAATGTCTTTGCGATGGTGAGCCGAAGCTGCGAGATGAAGGCGTGGCAGCCATCAGGCGACGAAGCAATCCGGTGGCTCTGCTGTAGGGGCGTTCCTTCAGGTGCGCCCGAAAATCGGACAGGCCTAAAAGCCCGTTCCTAAAGTGGGTTGTCACACCCTGCGACCGAGCGATGACAGGGCGAAAGAAAACAAATTCCAAGTACCAAAAGCCAAATTCCAAACAATTGAGAAATTCCAGATTACACGGTGTCGGGCTGAATACATGGCAAAATGGTCCAGTTATGGTAGAATCAATCTTGGAAAGGCGGAAAGCCGGTTTCGTTGATACAGAGTAACGTAGTCGAGGAGAATAGGCATGGCAACAATTATAGAACGTATCGAAGTTACACCGGATGTTCTTCACGGGAAACCGCACTTATCAGGGACTCGTGTTCCCGTAGATATCATTTTGGGCTTATTAGGAGACGGATTAACACCCGAAGAAATCATTAAACAACATTACCCCATCATCGCTAAAGATGATGTCTTGGCTTGTATTAGATATGCCAGACAGATAGTATTAGATGAAGAGATTTACCTGGTCACGGTAGGTTAATGCCGGCTTTCCTTATCGACGAATGCGTTTCGTTGCAGACGGTCCGCCTATTTGAAGTTTTAGGTCTAATTTACAAAACAGTTCATGATATTGAACTGGGTGGTAAATCTGACAGCGCGATCTTCAAGACTGCTCAAAGCATGGAATCTGTTCATGTCACTCTCGACAGAGGCTTTGGAGACGTAAGGGCATATCCACCCCGTACTCATAAGGGTATTATCATCCTCAGATCATATGACAGCAGCTCTCTTCAAAGATGTCACGAAGTTTTGGAAAAGCTATTACGATTTGAAAGCGAATTCAAGAACACCCTGTTTATCGTTAATGAAAACAAATATCGGAAGAGGACGTAGCCACCGATATTGCGGACGAGTTTAGAAACCACCAACTGCGTTTGTAACCTTCAGTTGAGAGCAACCGCCCTTTAACGTGCCTTTGCGAGGAACCCGCAAGCGACGAAGCAATCTATTCACTGCCCGTGACCAACCCCATGATCGCCACGCTTCGCCCGCGATGACATTTTGGCGGAGGGATTGGGGCATTGCTGCAAACTTATTTGATGATAGTTTTTACAATGTCCGTGAATTGGCGGCAAGATTCTATATATTCTTTCAAATCGGTTGCTGCATCATCAGTAAATAGCGAAAATAGGCGGACTGCTCCAAGCTCTTAGCAGCCAATTCATTGCTCTTGGCAGCTTTTTTCAGCAATCCCTGCTTAAAAAGATCTTCAAGCAAAGATATCACCATTAAACATGACGGATTGAAGTTTCAATCTCATGTAAAATTCATAATCGTTTTTCTTCAAATTATCCAGTTTCCGCCGATTAAGCATCAACAGGTTTATCTCTTTATTCAACTGCTGCGCCAATTTATTTACGGCTTCCCTGACTTCAATTTCGCCGGCTTCTGTGAAAATAATCAGGTCAATATCACTGCTTTTTTCATCTGTGCCAGCCGCAAAGCTGCCATAAATGCCAATCACCCCCAATTTCCCTAACCCCCTGAAAGCTTTACAGTCCTGTATCTTCCTGTAATTCATTACACGCATAATCGAGCGGTAATAAAAATTATCGGTATTGGGGACGACCAGGTGCTGATTTTTATCCTTCTCAATGCTGATTAAATCGAATTCCCCCAGGATGCGAATGTGATTATGAATAGCCGCCGGCGACATGCACACACTCCTGGCTATATCCCTGAGATTTAGACGGTCGTATTTTACGGCCTCCAGTATTCTCCAGTTGGTTTTATTGTAGATCTTTAAGATGTTCATTTACTATAAACAGTATGTTTATATTATTTAAACACATTGTTCATTATTGGTCAAGTTTGTGTATACCATAGTTTGGGGGGATGAAATAATGACATGTACGGGAGAGGGCGTACCTGAAGGTAAAGCGAAACCGGCTTTAAGCAAACTTTTTTATCACCTCTTGATATGATATTGTCACACTGCGGTTTTTCATCCGGCGGCTTAATTCTTCTTTGAATTCCTGTCTCAGCTCCAGTCCAGCGTCTGGATCTCCCAAAAGCTCGAGAACTTTTTGCTCAATCAGGTTTTCAAGGTCGTCAACCGTTAAGTCTTTTATTATGCTCATTCTTGGCCTCCTGTGCCTAGCCCGGTTCAATTATATAGCTTTAACGCATATTATCTCAATAATCCTTTTCTTAAGGCTGTGTTGCATATGGCGGTTTTCATGTATAATGGGAATAAATGCTTGGGGGATATGATCAGTGGCGTCGCCTGTAGCAGCAACTAAGGTAAACAAAACCAGTATATTGCAGCGCTTGCCGCGCCTGAGTAACTCCGTCTGGATTATCCTCATCTTAGCGATCTTCCTCATAATCATGGTTCCCATGGTCACCGGCTATACGGAACAGCTATCGCAACAAGCAGCCATACAATCGCAGATTAACAAGGTCCAGTCGCAGACCGACGCGTTGAAGCTCAAAATGGCATCTCAGTCCACCGCCACCTCCGAGGCGGCCAAGATGAAGTTGGAACTGGAAAAGGCCAAATTGCAGTACAAGAGCACAAACGACAATGCCGAGGTCTCTCAAATAATCATGAACCTGGCATGGGACTATGACATCACCATAACAAGCATGTCCGTCTCCCAGACGAAAGGCAAGGTATCAGGCAGCGAATACCCCGCGCTCAGCTACTCCCTTACCATGACCGGCCAGGTGGCCAATTTTCAGAATTTCCTTATAGAAGCCGGCAAACGCCTGCCGTCATGTGAAATCACCAGTGTTACCATCAGTCCGGCCACCGTAGAAGGCGAGCTGGACAACGCTACTATAGACTTGCAGGTTTTCTGCTATGAATGAAGCGAGAGGTTTAATTTAACGCCGTGATCACCATCAGTATCGAAGACAGTTCGGTAAAAATCACCTCGGTAAGCGGTAAACGGGTGGCTTTCGCCGCGCAGGCGCCGCTGCAGGAAGGCCTGGTTCAGAACGGCGTTGTTTTAGACAGGGTGCGGGTCAGCCAGGTGATCAGTGCCGTGCTGGAAGAGCACAGGATACGTGAAAAAGAGGCGGTGGCCGGCGTCAGCGGCATACAATCCATTTACCGTGTTGTGTATGTGCCCAAACTGGACCCCGCCCTGCTGGCCGAGGCGGCTAAAAAGGAGATGGCGCGCGCCATACCGGTGCCCCTGTCATCGCTTTACACCTCCTGGGCGCCCGTGAAAACGTCGGACATCGAGGTTGCCCTCTGCTTAGTGGGCATTCCCTTTGATAACGTCAATTCGATTACCGAGACGCTCAAGCTGTGCGGGCTGCAGATTAAATACCTTGAGCTCAAACCGCTGGCCGTGTCACGCGTGATTGACGAAAAAGTCGCTATCGTGGTCAACGTGCAGTCCAATAGCTTCGACCTGTCGGTTATGAATAACGGTGTGCCCGAGATGATCCGCAGCCTGCCCTTTGCCGGCGGAGCCGCCATGAGCGAAACGGATAAGGCAGGGATGGTCAAGGAGGAGGTGGACAGGACTGTCAATTTCTATAACTCAAGCCACCCCAACAGTGTTCTTGGACAGCAGACGCCCTGTATCGTAAGCGGCATGCTGCGCGAGGCACTCTGCATGGTGATGGGCTACCCGGTTAAGCCGGCGCCGGCTATGCTGGCCTATCCGAAGGGCCAGGACGCTAACGATTTCGTTGTCAACAGCGGGCTGGCATTGCGCACTATAAGCAAGCTGACCAAAGTTGATATAAATGTGGTGCAGGGCGCGGAAGCCGCTGCCATTCGGCCGGCTGCGGCTGGCCTCAACCCTATGCCGCTGATAGCACTGGGGATATGCGCTGCGCTGGCGCTGGGCATGTGGGTGATGAGCGGCATAACTGAGAGACAGACGCCCGACATGCAACTGCTGCTTAACCAGAAGACCACGCAGATGAAAAACATGGAAAATGAGTACCGTGACCTGACCGACAGGGCGGTCAAGGCGCGCGATGCCGACCAGCAGGCGCTGAACAGGCTTACGGGGCCCATCAAGTACTTTGCCGGCCAGAGGAGCTTAATTAATAACGACCTCGGAGGGGTTTTCTCGGCCCTGCCTGCAACGGTTTACTTGACCAGCGTCGACGACGACGGAAGCCGGATATTGGTAGAGGGTTCGGCTCCCAGCGAGGAGATAGTGCTCAACTACGCTCGTGACCTGAAAAATTCGGGGCTGTTCAGCCTTGTGATGATAAGCTCTGTGGGCACCGTTGACTTCACGGAAGTGACATTTACCATAGATCTGACGGTGATCCAGTAAAGCCGTTAAAGCCGGCAGATTATGCATATAGATGAGTTGTTGAAGCTGGCGGGGGAGGGCAGGGCCTCGGACCTGCACCTCATCGTGGGCGTGCCGCCCCTCTTCCGAATCGACGGGGAGTTGCGGCCTGCCGAAGGCCTGCCCGTGATGAAGCGCGAGGATATCGACCACCTCTTCAACCAGGTGGCGCCCGCGCGGCAGCGGGACATCTTTTCTAAGGAGCTTGAGGTTGACTTCGCCTATTCCCTGCAGGGCGGGGGACGGGGCAGGTGCAACGCCTGTTGGCAGCAGGGCTCCATCAGCCTTGCCATACGCCTGCTGCCCCAGCGCATACCCACCGTGGAAGATTTGGGCCTTCCCGATATCTGCAAGGAATTGATCAACCGTCCGCGCGGACTTATATTGGTAACCGGGCCCACCGGTTCGGGCAAGAGCACCAGCATCGCCGCCATGCTCAACCACCTCAACCACACCATGAAGCGCTACATCGTCAGCATAGAGGACCCGGTCGAGTACGTGCACCCCAATATTAAGTGCGCCTTTTCCCAGAGGGAACTGGAGCAGGATACGCACTCTTTCGTCAATGCCCTCAAGTATGTCCTCAGGCAGGACCCGGACGTGATATTAGTGGGCGAGATGCGCGATATCGAGACTGCCTCCGCGGTGCTGACCGTGGCCGAGACCGGCCATTTGGTGCTGTCCACCGGTCACGCCCCCAGCGCGGCGCAGTCGGTGGAGAGGATAGTTGATATGTTTCCGCCGCATGAGAGGGTCATGGCGCAGGCGCGCCTGGCATCCACGCTCATAGCGGTGTTCAGCCAGGTGCTGGTGCCGCGCATCAGCGGCGGCAGGGTGGCGGCGGTGGAGATAATGCTGGCCAACTCGGCCGTCAAGAACCTCATTCGCGAGGGCAAGCCTTTCCTTATCCCCAACACTATACGCACCGGCTCCAACATCGGCATGAAGACGCTGGACGATGCTTTGGTGGACCTCTACAGGAAGGGTACCATCACACGGGAGTATGTATTTGCCTTCTGCCAGGACGCGGAGGACGTCAACAAGTTGCTCAGATCGGCAAATATGTAATTTGAACGGACAATAAAAAGAGGGGCGCGGACTACCGCGCCCCTCTTTGATTCATACAGGTGCTTATTGATATTTACGGGGGGCAAGTACCCCGGGTAACCCGACCATCGACGTCATACGTGTAGTTACACTTGGCTGGGCTCAACATAAACTGGTAAGGGCCCACATTGGTAGGTGCAAGCGCTGCTGTTATCGTGCCAGCCGCTATGCTGCCGTCCTGGTCATACACCCAAGCTGCTACTGCAGTTTGAATGTTTGCCAGGTCAGTGGCATTGGCCTGGTCCTTGCCTTCGCCGATGAACTTGGTTACGTTCAGGACTACCACCGCTGCCAGCGTGCCCAGGATGGCTATGACAACCAGTAACTCGATCAGGGTGAAACCTTTATTGCCGTATTTGAAAAACTTTTTCATATTAATTATCCTCCTTATTTTGTGCTGAGTCCGTACCGACCGCCACCGGACTACTTTTGTTGATATACTATTTATACATTATCTTCACCCGAAGGTCAATAGCGCTATGGTCACCCCGCCTTAGTACTTAAGTACCTGTGTTGCACCCCGGGGCGCATATGTTATATCTTAGCAGAAACAATGTGCGTTATAAAAGTCAGGGGAAGGACGGCCTGAATGTACAGTGACGCTGAGAAGTCCAAAACCGGCGGAGCGGACAGGATGGACGTGGCGCTGGAGGCTGTATGGCTGCTACTCATATTTGCACTGCCCCTCTACTTTAACCCTTTTGGACAACAGGCCTTCTACTTTGCCAAGGCGCTGCTGCTGCAATTTATGGTCTGCCTGATGCTGGGGCTGTATTTGGCCCGCTGGTTCCTTGCAGGCCGGGACGGCGGAACGTTTAATTTGTTATCAGCGGTCAAGCGGTCGCCATTGCAGGCGGCGGTCATAGCCTTTGGTTTACTGTGGGCCGTTTCGACCGTCTTCTCCATCATGCCAGAGTCCAGCTTCTGGGGCAGCCTGTCGCGTAAGAACGGTTTGGCCTCCATATTAGCCTGGATCGTGTTTTTCCTTATACTGGCACACTGCGTGCGCAGGCGGGCGCAGCTTTACCGGGCGCTCGTGGTATTGACTGTTTCCACCGGCATGGTTTCGTTATTCGGCATCCTGGAACTCGCTGATCCATGGTTATTCTCGCGGTATAGTATAAACGGCAGGGTGTTCGCAACAGATGGCAACCCGCTGTCCCTGAGCGGTTTTATATCCATGGCACTTCCGGTCAACCTGGCCCTTGTTATGATGACGTGGTACGGCCCTGATCGGGGCAGGAAAAGAGCGCTGAAAATCGCCGTATTGTTGCTGGCCTTCGCCCTGCAGATGGCCTGCCTTTGCCTTGCACAGTATTCCATAACAATACTGCTTTTCATACCAGGTATTTTCATTTTTTTCCTGCTGGCGGGTATCTGCCTGAAAAGAAAGGCCACAGTAATAATGAGCGCAGGGGTTCTTGCGCTGCTCCTGCTACTGGCGTTAATCATAGTCGGGCAGACCTTGATGCCGATGACGGCTGATACGGCTGTAACCCCGGCTGCCCCTGATACATATGTGTCCACTGCTTCCCCCGGCACTTCTGTGGCAGTGCAGGCCGGCTTGAATACAGTCGGGTTGAGGGTCAGCCAGTGGACCTGCGCGCTCAATGTAGTGCTTGATTCACCTGCAGTGCCGCTGCATGCAAACAGCCTGCAATTTTTACGGCGGTGGATTGGCTACGGCCCTGAGATGATGGTGGTGGCGTCGCAGATGCGCTACCCCCCGGAGATGAAGAGCGCCGACACCTCCAATTCCCAGTTGCTCGGCCAGCCGGAAAACCATTACCTGTACTTAGCCGTTACCATCGGGCTGCTCGGGTTGGCGGCATTCCTGGCCATGGTTTTAATATTCTTTTACATGGGACTGAGGCTGCTGCGCAAATCGCGGGAAAAGGACGTGATCTACATAGGGGCTGCCCTGGTCGCAGGCATTGCGCAATATTGCGTTCACATACTGTTTAACCCGACCGCCATCCTGCCCGAATTTGTCTTCTGGCTGCTGTTGGCCTTGATGGCCGCCATGGTAAAAATGGAAATGACCGGCGGAGCCGGACCGGTGATAACGGGTAGTACGCAAAAGGCAGGCGCAGGAAAACTCAGGAAGGCTGTGGCAGTCCTGATGGTGGTTGTATTTGTGGGGGTGGGATTCAGCCTTACTTTCAAGCCTGCGCTGGCCGACATGAAACTGCGCAGCGCGTTGAATTCCTGGAATATGGATGCCGACATGACCCTGTCGGCACTGGCCGAAGCAGCCAACCTGCAGTCCCGTGAAGCCGTTTACTACGGATACATCGGGGCATACGCATTTAAACTGGCAGATATTACGGATAACGCCACGGAAAAATCGAAATTTATGACTTTGAGCACGGCAGTCTATGAAGTAGCCTGCAAGCGCGATCCATACCTGGCGTACTGGAGCTACAAGACAGCCGATGCCTTTACATACATGGCAGCGCATGGCGAACCCTCTAAATGGCCGGTTGCCCTGCGATATTATGAGCGTGCCGATATCTTGATGTCGGAAGACGCCGTAATCCTCAATAATTGGGCGCTGGCCCTCATGTTGAGCGGGGATTACGCAGAGGCCGGACGCAAGCTGTCACAGTCGCGGGAGGCCGACCCTGGATGGGTGCAAACATCCTTGTACATGGGACTGCTCGATGTGTATGCGCCCGGATATCGCACGGAAGGAAACAGCTTCGTGTACCCGGTCGAGCAGAAGCCCGGCAATGCGGGGCCTTTCATCAGCTTTTGCAAACAGCTTGCACTCTATGGCGGCCTCGATAAGGCGATTGAGGGATTAAAGGCATATATCGCCCTCCACCCCGGCAACTGGACTGGGTGGGAGCTGCTTGGCATCGCAGAAGTGTACGGCAATAGGCTGTCAGATGCGGCCGAATCCTTCCGCAATGCCGCCGCCAACGTGCCGTCCGGGGACGCCGCAATGCTCAAAGGAATAGTCACCCTCATGGGCGCGGAGAACCCGGGCTTCAAGCCCATGGCGCAGGAAATAGCCGGCTCCCTTGCGGCAAAGGTCCCCGGCAGTGTTAAATAGTAAGGATGGTGGATGAATGGAAATATTTATGACGGTAATTTTCTTGCTGCTGGGCATCAGCGTGGGCAGCTTCCTCAACGTGGTGACCGACCGCGTCCCCGCCCGCAAATCCATTATCAGCCCTCCCTCCCACTGTTTCAGTTGCGGCCATATCCTGGAACCGCGGGACCTCGTGCCCGTGCTCAGCTATTTCATCCTGAGGGGAAAATGCCGCCATTGCGGGAAGCCCTTCCCCGCGCGTTCCATGCTGGTCGAGCTGGCCAGCGGCCTGCTATTCGTGCTGGCGCTTACCGTATTCGGCCTGACCTGGCAGACTCTGGTCACCGTCGTTTTCGGCTCCTTTTTCATCATCCTTTTCGTAACCGACCTGGAACAGGGACTGCTGCCGCACCTCATAGTTTACCCGGGCATCGCCGTAGCGCTTGCCTTCGCGGCGCTCCAACCACTTACCGGCACGGCACCTGGCATAGTAAGCGCACTGGCCGGGCTGGGCATATGCTTCGGCTTCTTCCTACTTGTTTGGGGCGTGCCTAAACTGTTGGGGAAAAACATTATGGGCTTCGGGGATGTCGGCATGGCAGGGTTGGTAGGGGCGTCGCTTGGTTACCCTGTCGCCCTGGTGGCAATCTACATGGCCATCCTGGCAGGTGGCCTGACCGCCGCCGCGCTGGTGATATTCAAGCTGAAGAAACTCAGCGATCCCATACAGTTCGGCATGTTTTTAGCCTTCGGCGGCATTATGGCGCTCTTCTTAGGGCAGGACATAACGGACGCCCTGTGGCAACTACTATCGTGGTGAAGCTGGCGTAATTAACGCAGTAAATATTTTTGAAACCTTTTTCATTTACGTTCAGGCGGGGTATTGACATGTATGCGGTTATGTGCTACCGTTATCAGCGTCCCAAGTAATCGAAGTTGGAACGGGGAGGCAGAGGCCCTAACACATGGCGAGCGAAGGTTGGCCTGTGTGAGGGGGTGGAATGAGGAACCGGGAAAACGAGGTTACTTGGGGCGTTTTATTTTTTGACGCTTTTACAATATCGCTATGGAGGGCAGGTTGCGGTACTTGCCGCCCATGTCCAGCCCGTAGCCGACCACGAACTCGTCGGGTATCTCGAAACCCACGTAATCCAGGTGCACGTCTATTAAACGGCGCATCCGCTTGTCTAAAAGGGTGCATACCTTGAGGCTGGCAGGCCCGCGGGCAGACAGGTTGTTGAGCACGTAGTTGAGCGTCATGCCCGTGTCCACGATATCCTCCACCATCAGCACATGCTTGTCCGCGATATCGATGTCCAGGTCCTTGAGTATCCTGACCGACAGGTCGGTCTTGTCGGCCGGAGTGGAGATGGCCATGAAATCCAACGTCACCGGTATGGATATGTTGAGCATCAGGTCGGATATAAAGCAGACTACCCCCTTGAGGATGCCGATCAGCACCAGCTCACGGCCCTGGTAATCCATGGATATCTGCTTGGCCAGCAGTTTGACCCGGCGCTGGATCTGTATCCTGCTGAACAGGTAACGCTGCACACCTGTCATCTTGCTCTCCCCCAACGGTATGAACCCGTGCCGCGCGAACAGCTTTAAATAGTCCCCCTTGTTGAGCAATTTGATGGCTATCTCGGGATATACCTCCTTGAGACGGCGTACCTTGCGGTTCTTCTCGGTTATCAGGCTCTGCTTAGTCGTGGTAAGCTCGACGTAAAGGTCTATCTCGGGCAGGTAAAAGTCAGGGGTGAACATCTCGGTGATGCGGTTGTCCTGCGAGGATAGCGGAAATGAGCGCGGCTCGTATAACCACTCCACCTGGTAAAAATCGAGCAGGCGCGCGAACTCCTCCTCGCTGGGATGGCCGAAAGTGACCGGCCTGATTGGGGCAAGCGGGAGGTCGGAAAAACTGGTCAGCCTCTTCTGCTGCGTTATGTTGGTCTGGTGGCGGCTGTTGAGGTCCTGCGCCAACTCGATCTTCTCAATGGTCAGGGCTACTATGTTGGCCACGGTCGCTATGAAGTCTTTCTCGTTGGGCTTGAAATGCCGCTTATCACGGGTGTAAACCCTTATCTCGCCAATTACCTCGCCGCGCTGAAGGATGGGCGCCCCCAGCAATGACTTGATGTTCTCCCTGGCGGCTTCATCCGGATACTGGGTGCGCTTGTCGCTGATTATATCGTCCACAGCGACTATCTTGCCGTCAAGTATCTCGGGATAGCTCTTGCGGGCATTTATGGCCCCCTTGCGCAGATATAGGTCGCTCAACCCCCAGGCGCCTATGATATCAAGGTATTCCCTGCGCGGGTTGAGCAGCATTACGGCGCAACCGGATGCCTGCAAACCCCTGGCAGCGCCGGCCGCAATGGCACCGGCTAACTTTTTGAGGGGCAGCGTGTCGTTGGCTGCCCTGGCTATTTGCTTGTATGCAAGCGAATAGCGGTTCTCAATGGCGTCCATTCATCATCCGCCTCACTAAACCTCTCTAATATTATCCGCATTTAGTATAACCGCAACTGGGACATATATGGCAACCTTCCTGGTAAACCAGCTGGTTGCTGCAATCAGGGCACTGCCCGCTGTAATTGGCCGGTCCCCCCGGCCCACAGCCCCCCTCCACACTATCATCCTCTTTTTTTACATATTTCTCAAGTACGCTGCCGATGGCGTCGGCACATGACAGTATGGCGCGGCCGTTCTCCCAGGATACGGAAGGGCACCTGATGGTGCGCAACTGCTTTATGACCGAGCCCACCTCTATGCCGGAGCGTAATACCAGCGAGATCAGCCTGCTGGTGGCCTCAAGCTGGGCGGAGGCACAGCCGCCGGCTTTGCCCAGGCTGGAGAATACCTCGCAGATGCCCTTGTCGTCGAAGTTGACCGTTACGTAAATGTAGCCGCAACCGGTGGTGACCCGCTCGGTTATGCCGCGCGTGATCTTGGGCCGCTGCCGCGGCGCCGGCCTGGGCTCGCCCTCAAGCGCCTTCACGGCGGCTCCAGGCGCCTCCTTCTGTCCCGTATTGAGCACCTGGCTGTCACGGCTCCTGTCCCTGTAAATGGTGATGCCCTTGAGCCCCACCTTGTAGGCGGTCATATATACTTTCTGCACGTCCTCAATGGTGGCCTCGAAGGGGAGGTTGACCGTCTTGGAAACGGCGCTGTCGGTGTATTTCTGGAAGGCCGACTGTATTTTTACATGCCACTCGGGCGAGATGTCGTGAGAGGTGACGAATACCTCTTTGACCCAGGACGGCACCTCTTTGATGTCATGCAGGCTGCCACCCCCGGCCAGCTTTTTCATCAGCTCGGGGGAGTAGAATCCCTCCTCCCTGGCAACCGCTTCGAAATAGGGGTTGATCTCTATGAGGGTCTGGCCGTCCAATATGTTGCGGAAGTAGCTGAGCGCGAAGAGGGGCTCGATGCCGCTGGAGCAGTTGGCGATGATGCTGAGCGTGCCGGTAGGGGCGATGGTGGTGCGGTTGGCGTTCCTGACCTTAGGGCCCCCCCTGCTGTCGTAGGTGCTGCCGCTGAAGGCGGGGAAGAGGCCGCGGGAAAGGCCCAGCGCAACTGATTCGGCGGTGGCCTCTTCGGAGATGAAACGCATGACCGTCTCAGCCGTCTCCAGGGCTTTTTCGGAGTTGTAGGGCACGCGGAGCTGGATGAGCATGTCGGCGAAGCCCATTACCCCCAGGCCGACCTTGCGCGTCTTGCGGCTCATCTCGGCTATCTGGGGCAGGGGGAATTGGTTGACCTCGATGACGTCGTCCAGGAAGCGTACGGCTAACCTGACGGTCTGCTTGAGCCTGTCGTAGTCTATCTCGCAATGGCCGTCGGCGCGGCGCAGCATGTGGGATAAATTGACCGAGCCCAGGTTGCATGACTCATAGGGGAGCAGGGGCTGCTCGCCGCAGGGATTGGTGCTCTCTATTTTTCCCAGGTTGGGCGTGGAGTTGAACTCGTTGATGCGGTCGATAAAAATGATGCCGGGGTCGCCCGTCTTCCACGCCATGTCAACTATCTTGCAGAATACCTGGCGGGCGTTGAGCCGCCCCTCGACTGCCCCGTTGTTGGGGTTTACCAGGTTGTAGTCACCCTCGGCCTCCACTGCCTGCATGAAGATGTTTGTGGCCGCCACGGAGATGTTGAAGTTGGTGAAGGCTTTGGGATCCTCCTTGGAGGTGATGAATTCCATGATGTCGGGATGGTCCACATTGAGTATGCCCATGTTGGCCCCGCGCCGCATGCCGCCCTGCTTGATGACGTCGGTGGCCGTGTCGAAGGCGCGCATGAATGATACGGGACCGCTGGCAACGCCGCCGGTGGAGCCCACACGGTCCTGCTTGGGCCTCAGGCGGGAAAAGGAGAAGCCCGTGCCTCCCCCGCTTTTGTGAATGAGCGCTGTATATTTGACGGCGTCGAAAATGGATTCCATGGAGTCCTCGATGGGAAGGACAAAGCAGGCGGACAACTGCCCAAGTTCGCGGCCTGAGTTCATCAGCGTGGGCGAATTGGGCAGGAAGTCCAGCGAGGTCATCAGCCTGTAATACCTGTCCTCCCACTCCTCCACTGCGGCATTTTTATCGAATGCCACCTCGGCAGAGGCTATGTGCCTGCTGACCCGCCTGAAAAGCCCGTCGGGTTTTTCGTCCGGGTTGCCCTGGTCGTCCTTCTGCAGGTACCTTTTCTCCAGCACCACCAGCGCATTCTCCGACAGCTTTAATTCCACAGGGGCAGGCTTAGAGGCCGGCGGCGGCGCAATTGCCGGCTCAGGCAGGGTTGCCGGGGGCGGTTGCAGAACAGCCTGCTTCTCAGCCTGAGGCCTGGCGCTGGCTTTTTCAGCCAGCAGTTCGTTGACTATGGACTCGATACGCTCCTTGTGCGGCAGCGGGGGCGGCATGGGCGCCACCAGGTGCTCCATGCCCGGCAATGCCGGCTCCATCCTTTTAGACGTAGTTTGCTCATCCATAGTCATAGTCTTCTCCAACCTCGAAATTACTTGCTCTGTCAATTCCTCGAGATCACGCCTGTCGGTGATGCCCATGGTCTGGGTATATGTAAAAACCGTCCTGGCAACAAAGTTCCTGACGGCTCCGGGGAGCTGCTTGCCGGCCTGCTTATTTGCCATCGCGCTGTCTCAGCCTGGCCCGGCGCCTCTGCCCGGATAGCGCATCCTTGTTGATCAGAGGGAGCTGGCCGTCAAGGGGCGCGCCAAGCTTGCTCTCGATAAGTGTGTCCACCGCCTGCTTGAGCGTGGTGATATCGCTGAATTCGTAGTAAACGCTGGCATAGCGTATGTATGCTATATGGTCCAACTCGGACAGCCGGGCAATCACCACCCTTCCTATGTGGGAACTGGATATCTCGGTCCTGCCCAGGCTGTAAAGCTCAGACTCAATGGTCTCCACCAGCTTCTCGATGGCGCCGGTCGGCATGGGACGCTTCTCGCAGGCCTTGCGTATGCCGGAGAACAGCTTCTCGCGGTTGAACTCCTCCCGGCGCCCATCCTTCTTTATGACGTACAAACTGCGGTTCTGCAGCCTCTCGTAGGTGGTAAAACGGTGCCGGCATACTGTGCACTCGCGCCTGCGCCTTATCTCCTCTCCCAGGCTGCGTGAGTCTATTACCTTGGATTCCGGCTCAGCGCAAGAAGGACACTTCATCTCTTAACCCTACAATATGTGGTGTTGTTGGATACTACCACAACATATAGTCGCAGTCAATGGTTTAGGAGACATAAATAGGACGGGGCGGAGAATTTTCTCCGCCCCGTCCAAAGGGATACTATGGTTGATTCTAAAAGGTCAGCGCTGCATCCTGTTCATGCCCGCCGTTTGAGGGACTGCCGTTTGCGCATTGGGATAACGCGAGCCTCTCCTCAGGAATGAGGGTACGTCGAGGCTGTCTTCGGTAGCTCCTCTCAGCAGTCTGCGCAGTTCGACCTCGGTGGGTACGCCGGAACCGTACTGTGCGGTGAAGCCTGTAGCGATGATGGTGATCTGGACCTCGTCCTCCATCTGCGAATTGAAGACGACGCCGAAAATGATGTTGGCATCGGGGTCAACCGACTGTGAGATTACGTCGGCCGCCTCGTTGCACTCGAAGAGGGTCAGGTTGCTGCCTCCAGTGACGTTGAAGAGCACGCCCTTGGCGCCGCTGATGGATACGTCCAGCATGGGGCTTGCCAACGCGTTCTTGGCAGCTTCGATGGCCCTGTTGGTGCCTTTGCCGTGTCCGACTGACATCCAGGCGGGGCCGGAGTTCTTCATGATGGCCCTGATGTCAGCGAAGTCGAGGTTGATCAGGCCGGGTACGGTCACAACCTCGGCGATGGCCTGCACGCCCAGGCGCAGCACGTCGTCCGCTAACCTGAAGGCGCTGTCCACGGTGGTCTTGTTGTCACATAACTCTACGATGCGGTCGTTGGGGATGATGACCAGGGTGTCCACCTTGTCGCAAAGCTGCAGTATGCCTTCCTCGGCGACCTTCATGCGGCGCCCGCCTTCGAAGGAGAATGGCTTGGTGACGATGGCGATGGTGAGCGCGCCCGAGGACCTGGCGACTTCAGCTACTACGGGTATGCTGCCTGTGCCGGTGCCGCCGCCCATGCCGGCTGTAATGAATACCATGTCTGCGCCGGCCACTACTTCCTGTATGGCCTGGCGGCTTTCCTCGGCTGATTTGCGCCCGACATTGTGGTCGCCGCCTGCGCCCAAACCGCGGGTGAGTTTTTCGCCGAGCTGGATGCGTACCGGGACTTCAGCCAGGGCCAAAGCCTGGGCATCGGTGTTCATGCAGATGAATTCTACGCCCTTGATGCCTTCGCGGACCATGCGGGTGATGGCGTTGGAGCCGCCGCCACCGCAGCCGATGGCTTTGATCTTGGCCGGTGCGGTCGAAAACATTGATTTTGACATTCTTTAATTAACCTCCTGATATTTCCCTAAAATTTTACGCGCCGAAGAATTTCTTGAGCATACCCATGACGTTGTTTACCGAGCCTGCCGGCTTGGCCTTGGCTTCCCAGGTGGGCTTGCCGCCCGTCTTGATGGCCCACAGCAGCAAACCTACGCCGGTGGCGTTGGCCGGGTCATGCAACACGTCGGTGATGCCGTACACACCCATGGGCTCGCCTATCCTGGTGGGGATGCGTATGGTGGCGCGGGCCAGGGCTTCCAGCCCGTTCATCTTGGACCCGCCGCCGGTCATGACCAATCCCGCAGGGGCAAGCGAGGCATAGCTGGTGTCGGGCATCTCGAGCAGTATCAACCTGAGCAACTCTTCCATGCGGTCACGCAGTATGTTGCTGAGGTCCTTGTAGGAGACACTGTGCCCGTCCTCCACCGTTAAGGTGGAACCCTCATCCTTGGACCCGGTCTCGGGGTAAACGTTGCCGTACTTCTTCTTCATCGCCTCGGCGATCTCGAAGGGCAATCCCAAACCGATGGATAGGTCGCTGGTGAACTGGTAGCCCGCTACGGGGATGATGGAAGTGTGATAAATACTGCCGTCCTTGAATACGGCGATGTCCGTGGTGCCGCCGCCGATGTCAGCCATGATTACGCCTATCTCTTTCTCTTCAGGGGTGAGGACGGACTCGCCGCTGGCTAACGGTTCGAGTACCAGGTCGTCGATCTCGACTCCTACGCTGCGCACGCACTTGACAAGGTTTTGTACGGATGCCGTGGACGCCGTTATGATGTGTGTCTCAACGTCCAGGCGGAACCCATGCATGCCCACCGGGTTCTTGATCTTTTCCTGGGTATCAAGGCTGTATCCGCGGGGTATCTGGTGCAGGATCTTCCTGTCATCGGGTATGTTCATGTTCTTGGCCGCAGACAGCACGCGTGACAGGTCGTCCGACCTCACCAACCTGTCGGTGCGCGGTATGGCAACCACACCGTGGCTGTTGACCGAACTGATGTGACGGCCCGTGACGCCGATGTAGGCCGATTCGATTTTTACGCCGCTGGCCTGTTCAGCGCGCTTGACCGATTCGGCTACAGAGTCCCTGGCCTCTTCGACATTTACCACCATGCCTTTGTGCAGGCCATGGGACGGTACCTGACCGACACCGAGCACCTGCAGCGCGCCCCCCGAGTCAAGGGTGGCTACGATGGTGCATATCTTGGTCGTACCCACGTCGATGCCGGTAATTAGCTTTTTTGTCATTAATCCAAGCCTCCTTTGATTTAATCTTTTCCGGTAATAAAATTCTTACTGTAAGAAGTATAGGATGGCGATCGCTGTTATCAGGCTGATGAAAACGACGCCATCGAAGACCATACCCCCGAATATGGTTAGGAGTTTGCGGTCGTTGTTCAGGATGGAGTTGAGTCTTTTCGCTCCGATCATTTTCTTTTCCTCCTGTATTTTTTAAAGCTTTACCGCCACGCGGAGTTTGGCACTCCGGCTGCGCGGGTTTCTTTCGATCTCTTGTTCGGTGGGATAGACGGGATGCCTGCTTAACAGTTCCAGGGAGGGCTTATGCCGGCAGCGGCACTCGGGTATGCCGGGCGGGCAGATGCAACCCTTAGTCTCGCGCAGCATGAAGTTCTTGACGATGCGGTCCTCAAGGGAGTGATAGCTGATCACAACCAGCCTGCCACCGCTCTCAAGGCAGTTGAGGCTCTGGTCCAGCGCGGTGGTCAGATGGTCGAGCTCGCGGTTGACCGCTATGCGCAATGCCTGGAAGGTTTTGGTGGCGGGGTGTATCTTGCTGTAACGGTCGCCCACAGCGGCGGCGACGATGGCGGCCAGGTCGGTAGTATCCGAAATAGGCCGCTGGTCAACAATGCTGCGGGCTATTTTGTGCGCCTGGGGCTCCTCGCCGTAGATGAGTATCAGCTGGGCTAATTTGTCCTCGGGAAGGCGGTTGACGATGTCCGCGGCGGTAAGCTGCTCGTCGGGGCTGAACCTCATATCGAGGGGGCCCTTTAACTGGAAGCTGAAGCCGCGGTCGGGACTGGCTAACTGCAGCGATGAAAGGCCGAGGTCGAAGAGTATGCCGCCGGCGGCGCAAAAGCCGGTCTGGCGGCAGATGTTTTCAAGGTTGTAAAAGTTGTCGTTGATGATGGTGGAGTTTTCGAAGAAATCGTAAAGGTTGTGCTGGGCCAGCCTTATGGCCTCGGGGTCGGCGTCTATGCCCAGCAACTGGCCGCCGGGCCGGCACTTTGACAGGATGGCGATGGAATGTCCCCCGCCACCCAGTGTGCAATCGATGTATCGGCCCCCGGGCCTGACATCCAGCGCCTCGACTACCTCATCCACGAGGACCGGTGTATGTACCCTGTTGGCTAAAGCAAGGCTCATTTCCTTTCCTCCATCCTCTCCATCAACCGGCGCGCTTCGTCAGCCGACGGGCGTTCTTTTTGCCACCGGGCGGGGTTCCAGATCTCAAAGCAATTATTGGTGCCCAGCACCATGGCTGAGTCCGATATGGCGCACTTTTCACGCAGTGCCGAAGGCAGGGCTATCCTTCCCTGGTTGTCGATGCTGACCTCGTTGGCGTTGCTGAAGATGAAGCGGTTGAGCCTCCTCTCATTGTCGGAAACGAGGAAGCTGGCCGGCGTATTGGTGGCGGTCAGCTTGTTCCAGTCAGCCTTGGTATAGACGGTGATGCAGTTGTCAGCCCCCAGGGTCAACACCAGGCCGTCCTCGATCTCCTTGCGGAAACGGGGAGGAAGGGGCACCCGCCCCTTGTTATCAACCTTGTATTCGTATTCGCCTGCAAACATTACTGTTTAACCTTCAAACTTTGTTATACCAGGAGGGCTTCCCTTTGAACTTCTCCCTCAAGGTTCCTGATGGCGCTCCAGTCCAGCGTGGCTAATTCCTGCAGATAGTCGCTCAAAGCATGCTGGGAGTTTAACGAATAGTGCGCGATGCCGCTGGCACAGTACCTTTCCTCTACCATGCCCTTTGAAATCAACTCCCGCAGCAATTCGCGGAGGTGGTAGTGGGTGACGTCAAGGACATGCGCAATGCAGTCGAGGTTGAACTTGGCCTGGGGATGCCTGCTCCAGAAGAGCAGCAGGCGTAAGCGGTGTCCCGTGAAATCGTTTTCTCTTAAAAAAGAGATCAGATCGTGGTCCGTCATGTTCGCGCACTGACTAATTGTTACCATGTCGTTTCCCCTTTTTTACCACTTTTTACCACTGTGACCCATTATTCACTCTTTTACCCCCACTTGTCAATAGCTTTTCAGGGAAAGTTCCCCACGGCAGGTGTAAATTTTCAGGCATGCTTACCATGCAATGAGAAGAAAACACACAAGCTGTTGTGTCGGCAGACGGGAAATCACTACATGTAGTTTATTAGACCATGTGTTCTACTATTCGTAAAGGATATTTCGGCCGGCTGCAGATTTGGTTACACGAGTGGGTTGTGTTAGAATTACCTGCCTTTTGAGGGCAGCCGGATCTTAAAGCCTATGTTGAGGATCGATATTTTAACCCTTTTCCCTGAAGCTTTTGCGGGATACCTGGAGCACAGCATCATCGGACGCGCCATCCAGAGGCAGTTGGTGGACGTGCGGCTGCATAATATCAGGTCCTTTACCCATGACAGGCACCATACTGTGGATGACTATTGCTACGGCGGGGGCGCCGGCATGGTGATGAAGCCGGAACCGCTGTTCGAAGCCGTGGAAAGCCTGCGCGGGGAGATCGGGGCAGAAGGCGGCTACCCGGTGGTGCTGCTGACGCCCCAGGGCAGGCTGTTCGACCAGGAACTGGCCGGCAGCTATGCCGCTCAGGACAATGTGATAATGATATGCGGGCACTACGAGGGGGTGGACGAAAGGGTGGCCGAGCACCTCGTGACCGACCAGGTCAGCATCGGGGACTACCTGCTGAGCGGCGGCGAACCGGCCGCCATGGCAATCATGGACTGCGTGGTCAGGCTGCTGCCCGGGGCCATCGGTTCGGAGATGTCCCTGGCTGAGGAATCGCACATCGGCGGACTGCTGGAATATCCCCAATATACCAGGCCGCCGGAGTTCCGCGGATGGAAGGTGCCGGATATCCTGCTTTCAGGCAACCACAAGGAGATCTCGGACTGGAGGCGCAGGCAAAGCGTGCTGCGCACGGCACGCAGGCGTCCCGACCTGCTGCGCAAGGCGGAATTGACAGTTACCGAGCTGAATCTGGTAGAATCTACCGATTTGAATAATAATTGATAAGACTGAATTAAGGAAAGGAATCGATCATGGATATGAGTACTATCGGAAAAAACAAGGTCAAGCCGGGACTGCCCAAACTGTCCCCCGGCGATAATGTGCGCGTCAGCTTCAAAATTAAAGAGGCCAGCCGCGAACGCGTGCAGACCTTCCCGGGACTGATTATTAAGATCACCAAGCATAATTCAGGCGGCAATTTCACGGTGCGCAGGGTGACCTCCGGTATTGGTGTTGAACACACCTTTCCGCTGGCCTCCCCCCTGCTGGATAAGATCGAGATTGTGCGCCACGGCAAGGTGAGACGCAGCAAGCTGTACTACATCAGGCGGCTCAGCACCAAGGAAGCAAGGCTCAAGGAAAGGCGCGATAGGATCACGGATACGGTTTCGCCGGCGCCGGTTGAAGATATGCTGACCGCCGCCCCGGAGCCCGAGGCTCCCGCCAGCGAAAGTAAATAAGACGCATGAAATTTGCTGAGGTGGCCGTCGGCTCAGCCGGCGGCCACCGTCACGCTTTTACCTATTCTATACCCCCCTCATTCCAGTTAGTGCCCGGCTGCGCGGTGTCCGTGCCATTCGGGCCAAGGATAGTGCGCGGCATCGTTACCGGCCTGTCGGACACCACTACGGTATCAGAGACACGGGATATCATCAGCGTCATCTCACCCCTCCCGACGGTCACGCCCCAGCGCATCGAACTGGCATCATGGATCGCCGATTATTACATAGCCCCCATTTTCAGCGCCCTGGCCCTTATGCTGCCCCCCGGATTTGAAAGCGGCAGGCAGGTTAAACCCCAATACCGCAAGTACCTTGTTTTGAATATTGAAGGTGAACTGCTGCCCGCCGTCCTTGCTCAACTGAAAAAGGCACGCGCTGCAAAACAGGCCGCCCTGCTGGAATGCCTGCAGTCTGCCGGCGGCAGGCTGGAGTCCGCCATTGCTGTTAAAAGGGCCGCCTGCAGCCGCGAGGCCATAACGGCCCTTAAATCGAAGGGGCTGGTGAGTGAGGTGAGCGAGGATGTTTTCCGTGACCCCATCGCCAGGAGCGATCACGCGCTTGAATTTCCCCTGCAGTTTACCGCGGGACAGGAGGCAGCCTGGCAGCCCATCGGGGATGCCATACAGGGATCCGGCAGCGCAGCCGCACACAGGATGTTCCTGCTGCACGGCGTGACGGGAAGCGGCAAGACCGAGATTTACCTGCAGGCGCTGGCCGAGACGGTCAAGCAGGGCAAAAGAGGCATCTGCCTGGTGCCGGAGATTGCGCTGACTACCCAGGTGATCGACCGCTTCTTCGCCCGCTTCCCCGGCAGGGTGGCAGTGCTGCACAGTAAGTTGACGCCGGGCCAGTTGTACGATGAATGGCTGCGCATCGCCCGCGGTGATTTCGACATCGTTGTGGGCCCTCGCAGCGCCGTGTTCGCTCCTCAGCCCGGCCTGGGACTTATCATTGTGGACGAGGAGCACGAGTGGGCCTATAAGCAATCTGAAAAGTCGCCGCGCTACCACGCGCGCGAGGTTGCCATCCAACTGGCCCGCCTGACCGGTTCAGTGCTCATCATGGGCAGCGCTACGCCCGATGTGGAAACATATTACCGCGCCACGAGAGGGGAATTTCAGCTCGTCGAATTGACCGGGAGGGTCACGCCGCTGGGTGAGACGCCCCTGCCGCAGGTTGACGTGGTGGATATCAGGGGGGAGCTTAAAAGCGGCAACCGCAGCATTTTCAGCCGCCTGCTGCGTTCGGCTATGGCTGACTCGCTGGAGCGGCGTGAACAGGTCATCCTGTTTATTAACCGCAGGGGCCGCGCCACTTTTGCGGAATGCAGGGATTGCGGCCATGTGCTCGATTGCAGGCGCTGTTCGGGCGCCCTGACCTACCACGCCGCGGAGAAACGGCTGGTCTGCCACCACTGCCGGCGGTCGTATGCCGTCCCGCGCAAGTGCCCTCAATGCGCAGGCAGCCAGATAAAGTATTTCGGCATGGGCACCGAGTCCGTGGAGGCGGAATGCAGGAAATTGTTCCCCTCTGCCTCGGTTATACGTTTCGACAGCGACGCGGTCACGGGCGCGCGGGATTTTGAAAGGGTGGTGGACTCTTTCCGCAGGCGCCGCGCGGATGTGCTGGTGGGGACGCAGATGTTAGCCAAAGGGCTGGACTTCCCCGGCGTTTCGCTGGTGGGCATTGTCAGTGCCGATACCAGCCTGAACCTGCCTGACTTCAGGTCGGGCGAAAGGACATTTCAATTGCTCTGCCAGGTGGAGGGCAGGGCCGGGCGCGGTGTTTACAGGGGCAGGGCAGTGGTGCAGACCTATAACCCGGGCTACTATGCCATTAAGTACGCCGCCCGGCATGACTACGGGGGTTTTTACGCAAGCGAGATAGGCTACAGGCGTGAGTTCGGCTATCCGCCCTTTAACCGCATGGCGAGGCTGGTTTTGAGCCACTCCAACCAGGGCAAATGCCTGGCCGGAGCGGAGCGCATGGCAGCCATCATCGGGGGGGAGATTGCCACAAGGGGCCTCAGCGGAATAAAAATAATCGGGCCGGCCCCGGCCTTTGTAGCGAAATTGCGCGGCAGGTACCAGGTGCAGGTCATCCTGCTGGGACGTGACCTGCACGGTTTGCTGCAGGGCATAGACCTGCCGGCAGGCTGGGTTTTGGACGTTGACCCCGTGGGTATGATTTAATTACTCATCATGGCCGTGCTGAAGATACGCACCAACCCCGACCCGGCGCTGAGGAAAAAGGCCAGGAAGGTCACCAGCATCGATGACTCGGTCAACAGGCTCATAGATAATATGATCGAGACGATGCAGGAGTCGTCGGGCGTCGGCCTGGCTGCCAACCAGGTCGGGGTGCCGCTGCGCATTGTGGTTATACAAATACCCGATGAAGAGGTGCTGGTGCTGATCAATCCTGAGATAGTTGAGACGGCAGGGGAACGCACGGTGATAGAGGGATGCCTGAGCGTGCCGGGCTACCAGGCCGAGATATGCAGGGCTGAAACAGTGCGGGTCAGGGCTAAAGGAAGGCACGGAAGAATGATACGCAGGAAAGCATCGGACCTCCTGGCGCAGGCCATCCAGCACGAGGTGGACCACCTCAACGGTGTGCTGTATATCGATTATCTGGATGATATGAGCCAGTTGTTTAAGACCGGCTCAATCCCCGATTAAAGGCCCCTTTCAGATCAGCCGGTCCAATCCATTTCCACTACGAATTTTCCGGTCCAGTTCTCCATCGACACGGGATAGAACCCCGGCGTATCTTTGACTACCTGGAATTCGATGTCCTGCGTCTTGTTGGGGCCCAGTGTTACCTCCTGCTGCGCTTCAGCCATGCCCTTGACCCTGAGTATGAGCGGATGGTTGCCCGTAATTTCACCTGTATTGGTGACCGTAGCAGTGACTATCACGGCCTGGCCCTGCCTCACACGCTCAGGAGCGATGGAGAAATTGCTCACCGTGAATGAAGGCGGATTGAGCGGGATGACGGTGAAGAATCCGCCCAGGCCGTCAACATCGGCGTAGTAATCACCCGCGGCGTCCTTGATGACCACGAAGGTGGCGGTCTGGCTGGCCCCGGGCGTCATGGCCATGTCGGTGATATTCTCTACCACTCCGCCAACACGCAGGACAACACTGTATTTACCCATCTGTGCCCCGTTATTGCTCACTATTATGCTGACATTGACCGGCTCGCCTACTTTTACGTTGTTGGGCGTGATGGTCAGGTTGCTTACGGAAAACTTGGGCATGCCCATCTGCTGATAAGGCGGCTGCTGCATTCCCATTTGCGGATAGGGCATCCCCTGCTGCCCACCGGGCTGCATGGGAGGGGGATACATTCCCTGAGGCCCCTGCGGCGGCATGGGCGGCGGTTGCTGGCCCGGCTGCTGCATGCCCTGCCCGGACGGGGGCATCATGTGCGGCATGGGAGGAGGGGGCTGTTGCATACCGAACGGCATGCCCGGCTGCCCTCCGGGGCCGGGCGGCATGGGCGGCGGCATACCTCGTCCAGGCTGCTGCGGCATGGGCGGCGGCATACCCTGCATGGGCGGCTGGCCCGGGAATTGCTGGCCGGATTGCTGCATATGAGGCTGGGGAGGATACTGCGGCCCCTGGGGCGGCTGCATTCCCTGCTGCGGACCCATGCCCTGCTGCGGCGGAAATGGTGGAGGCATCCCGGGCTGGGACTGGAAGGGGGGCTGCATGCCCATCTGTGAAGGCGGCTGGCCACCATGCTGCATGCCCGGCATGGGCATGTCGTAAGGTGAACCGGGTGGCCCCTGCATGCCCGTGGGCATGCCGTCAGGCATACCCTGCATACCCGGCATGTTCGGCCTCTGGCCGGGGAAAGGATATGCGCCGGGGGCGCCCGGCTTGCCGGGTTTGCCCTTGCCCTTTGCCTGCTTCATGCCGGGGCCGGGTTGGGCGTCGGCCTTGCCTTTCCTGGCCGGTTTGGTTACTACCAGGACGACCATCATCACGATTACGCCCAGGACAATGCCGATAAACCCCCACAGGTAGGGGGGCAGCATATCGAAAATGGAGCCGCCCTTGACCGTGAAGAAACCCTGCAGGTTTCCTACCTTGACGTCATTGTTTCCGGAGGCCTGGGCGGTGATGGTGAACACGATGTCTTCGCTGCCGGCAGGCGCCATGGTCAGCTGTTTCGTTGTGCCGGCCGCGATGCCGTTAATCTTGACCGCCAGCGGATAGCTTAACTCAAAGGGACTGCTGTTGGTTGCCCTGACTTTGATTGTGACCGGCTTGCCCTGTTCCACCTCAACAGGCGAGATAAAGGGAACGCCCTTCGACAGGGTCAGGCCGTCCGGCAGGTCGGTAGCATTGTCCGCCGCCATATATGCCGTCCATAGTACAGACGGCCCTGCATATACCGGGCTGCCGATGCTAACTTCCCGGCCGCTGAATAAATGGCTGTCCGCATTTACGCTACACGGCAGCATAAAAGCTGTTAATATCAGCAACGCAACCGGCAACGATATCAGCATCCTTTTCATTAATATGTAGCCTCCAATAAATTTACCGCGTGCAACCTGTTAATACTCTACTCTAAAACTAAGTGTAAATCAATAGTGATTAACTTCCGCCGCCATTTTCAATCGCCTGCAAACGGTCTTCGTCGAGTCCGAAGTAATGCGCTATTTCATGCTTGACTGTATTGACGATTTCACGCTTGATCTCAGCGGCGGAACCGCACTGCGCCTCCAATGGCTTCTGAAAAATGGTTATCCTGTCCGGCAACACCAGGTTATAGCCCTGGTCGCGATGGGTGATCGGCGTCCCCTCGTATAAACCCATGAGCTCGTACTTGTCCTTGAGGCCGACGTCCTTCAACTGTTGCCTGCTCGGCCAGTCCTCCACGAAGATTTCCACGTTGTCCAGCATTTCCCGGAATTCTGCCGGCAGGCCGGATACGGCGTCGGCAACCAGTTCTTCGAATTTTTCCCTTTGCATTTTTTCCCGTTCCGTTGACTATCATATCAATTTTTCGCGGTATAGGCACGAAAACAGCTGTCCGGCCGCCCAATCAGGTTCACAATGTAGGGGCGGGCCTTCAGGCCCGCCCGCCCAAACGGGCGCAGCTAAAGCAACGCCCCTACATCTGTCAATATCCAGACGTCATATTGACGATCGAAGGCATATAGGGCTAAAATTCTGTCTATTATGAAATCTGCAAGCCGCTATAACCCCCAGGAAATCGAACAGAAATGGCAGGATAAATGGGCCAAAGACCGCCTCTACGAGGTCAGGGAGGACGATCCAAGGCCCAAGTTTTACGCGCTGACCATGTTCCCCTATACCTCCGGTGACCTGCATATCGGCCACTGGTACGCCATGGCCCCCTCGGATGTGTACGCAAGGTACAAGATGATGCGCGGTTTCAACGTCCTGCACCCCGTCGGCTTCGACGCCTTCGGCCTGCCGGCCGAGAACAAGGCCATCGCCACCGGGGTCAACCCGGCCGAATGGACCATGAAAAATGTCGAGAATATGCGCCGCCAGTTGAAGACCATCGGCGCTATCTACGACTGGAGCAGGGAGGTAATCACCTGCCAGCCCGAATACTATAAATGGACCCAGTGGTTTTTTCTCAAGCTGTACGAGGCGGGACTGGCCTACCGCGGCCGGGCGGCTGTGAACTGGTGTCCGCGCTGCCAGACCGTGCTGGCCAATGAACAGGTGGTGGGTGAAGGCATCTGCTGGCGCTGCGACAGCGCGGTCGAGAAGAAACAGCTCGAACAATGGTTTTTCCGTATCACCAAATACGCCGATGAGCTGCTTGTTTTTAAGGATATCGACTGGCCGGAACGCATACGCGTGATGCAGACCAATTGGATAGGCAAGAGCTATGGCGCGGATATATCGTTCGGACTCGACCTGCCCGGGCTCAAGGAAAAGGAAATCAGGGTATTTACCACCCGCCCGGATACGCTTTTCGGCGTGACCTTTTTCGTGCTGGCCCCGGAACATCCCCTGGTGCCCGCGCTGACCGCAGCGGATAGGAAAGAAGAAGTGGAAGCCTACGTGCGCGGCGCAGCGCGGCAGACTGAGTTCGAGAGGACGGCGGCCGAAAGCGAGAAAACAGGGGTATTCCTGGGCAGCTACGTGGTCAACCGTGTCAACGGCGAAAAGGTCCCGGTCTGGATTGCCGATTACGTATTGCCCCAGTACGGGACGGGCGCGGTGATGGGCGTGCCGGCGCATGACCAGAGGGATTTCGAATTCGCAAAAAAATACGCTATACCGATCAGGTCCGTGGTGGCCCCGCCCGCCTGGGACGGCGCAGACTTTAGGGCTGCTCACGTGGAAGGCGGTAGCATGGTCAACTCGGGCCGGTTCGACGGGCTGACGGACCTGCAGATGGTGGACGCCATATGCGATTTCCTCAAGGAAAAGGGATGGGGAGGCAAGACTGTTACATACCGGTTGCGGGACTGGCTGATATCACGCCAGAGGTACTGGGGGGCGCCTATACCCATGGTGTATTGCGACAAATGCGGCATCACGCCCGTCCCCGAGCAGGACCTGCCGGTGCTGCTGCCGCCCGATGCGGAGTTCAAGCCGACCGGGGAATCCCCCCTTAAATACTGCGAATCGTTCGTCAATACGCAGTGCCCCAAATGCGGCTCTCCCGCCAAAAGGGAGACGGATACCATGGATACTTTCATGTGCTCGTCATGGTATTTCATGCGCTATACAAGCCCGCATTATGATAAATATCCTTTTGAAAAGGATAAGATCGAGTACTGGATGCCGGTGGACCTCTATACGGGGGGCGCTGAGCACGCCACCATGCACCTTCTGTATTCCAGGTTCTTCGTCAAGGCCATCAGGGATATGGGCATAGTCAAATTCGACGAACCCTTCACGCGGCTCTTTAACCAGGGCATCATAGGAAGCCAGGGTGAGAAGATGAGCAAGTCGAAGGGCAATGTGGTTACCCCCGACGACTATGTCTCCCAGGTGGGGGCGGACGCGGTGCGGGTTTACCTGATGTTCGTGGGTCCCTGGGAACAGGGGGGTGACTGGAACGATAACGGCATCGTGGGCATGAGCAGGTGGCTGAACCGGGTATGGGGCCTGGCCACAGCGGATTATCAGGAAAAGGGCGTCGATGCGGAAACTGCCAGGGATTGCCTGCGGGTGATGCATAAGACGATTAAAAAGGCCACCGGTGACATCGAGCGTTTCCGTTTCAATACCTACCTGGCGGCGCTCATGGAATACACCAATATGCTGATCAGGGTGCTGGAGGCGGGGAATATCCCCGCTGCGCAATGGAAGGAGTCGATCAGGGTGCTGCTGTTGCTTATTGCGCCTTCCACTCCCCACATGGCCGAGGAGCTCTGGGCAGAATCGGGATATGCCTACAGCATTCACCGGCAGGCATGGCCCGGCTGGGACATGGAACTGGCGGCGGATGAGGAGGTGACGCTGGTGGTGCAGGTCAATGGAAAACTAAGGGATAGGCTATTAGTATCCGTTGATATCAGCGAGGATGAGGCTGTTAAACTGGCCTTCGCCCAGGAACGCGTCCAGGCCCACGTTGCGGGCAAAAGTGTGGCAAAAATGATTTATGTGCAGGGGAAACTGCTCAATATCGTGCTAAAGCAGTAAATGCACAACGCTGATAATTGAATAATATTGAGAGGTGGAATAATGCTGGAACCGCTGTTGACGGAGAAGCAAAAGGAACTGAGGGAAGAGGTACGCAGGTTTGTGAAGTCCGTGCCCAAACAATTGCTGCAGGATATGGATGCCGACAAGGTGCGTTATCCACGCGAATACGTGGTCAGCCTGGCTGAAAGCAACCTGCTGGGGATGCGCTTTAATCCTGCTTACGGCGGCAGGGGGCTGAAGTGGGCGGACGAGATAGTTGCGCTCGAGGAGATAGGCGTTCTGGGCATGTCGCTGGCCTGCCTTTTTTCGCTGGTCAGCATCGTGGGCGAGGCGCTGGACGTCTTCGGCAGCGATGAGCAGAAGAAGAAGTACCTGGAGCCGCTTTTGAAGGGCAGGATATTCTGCGCCGAGGCGCTGACCGAGCCCAGGGGCGGGTCAGATTTCTTCGGGGCCACTACCACCGCTGTTCAGAAAGGCGATTATTACATTTTGAACGGGCAGAAAAGGTTCGTGGTGGGCGCCGACGGGGCGGATATATTTTTAGTTTATGCCAAGACCGAGGGGGCGCCGGGGAAGTCCATCAGCGCCTTTATCGTGGAGCGGGACAGCGGCGTAGAGGCCAAATATATCTACGGCCTGCTGGGAACGCGGGGCGGCGGCGCCGGACGCCTGGTATTTAAGGACGCCAAAGTGCCCAAGGAGAACCTTGTGCTGGGACTTAACAAGGGGGCGGATGTATTTAACCAGATGATGATACCGGAGAGGATGACCTCCGCCGCCGGTGCGGTAGGGCTGGCCAGGGCCGCGCTGGAACTGGCTACCAGGTACAGCGACAAGCGCAAGGCTTTCGGGCGCAAGATACGTGAATTCGAGGGCGTCAGTTTCAGGATAGCCGACAGCATTACAAAGCTGGACGCAGCCTCAATGCTGGTTTACGGCGCGGCGGCGGCGGTGGACTCACTGGGCAGCACCGGATACTCGCGCCGCCTGGTGTCGGAGGCCAAACGTTTTTCCACGGAGGCCTGCTGGGAGATAATCAACAATGCCATGCAGGTGGTGGGCGGTATAGGCTATACCAACGTTTACCCCATCGAAAAGATGCTGAGGGACGCCCGCCTGTCCATTATCTGGACGGGCACCAGCGAGATTATGAACCTCATAATTCAACACGAGTATTACAGGGAGACGCTGGCGCCGTCGGCGGCAATACGCAATATCGAGGATGACGCGCAGGAAGCCCACGCCGCAGATGAGAAAATCTATGAGTAGGCGGGAACGCTGAGAGCAGGGCAGGACGTTACCCCGTCGCAGCAAAGCATCGGGCGCAACCTCGGGACGCTGCGCAGCCGCATTGCGGAGGCCTGCCGCAGGGGCCGCCGGGACGTTGCGGAAGTAAGGCTTATCGCGGTGGCCAAGAACTTCGGGGCAGGCGTTGTCCGCGCAGCATTCGATTGCGGGCTGAGGGATTTCGGTGAGAACCGCATGCAGGAGGCCGCCGGCAAATACAGCGAATTGGCCGATGTGAGGGGGCAGTTGACCCTGCACTTTATAGGGCATTTGCAGGGCAACAAGGCAGGGGATGCCCTGCAAACAGTTGACATAATACACAGCATAGATACTATGCGCATAGCCGGGCTGCTGAGCGCTAAAGCGGGCAGGCCGCTGCCCGTATTTCTGCAGGTCAACCTGGCGGGGGAGCAGACGAAATATGGATTTAGCAGGGATGAGCTGGACCGGTCGGTTGAGTCGGTTTCGGCGCTTGCCAATATCGAGATATTGGGACTGATGACGATTGCACCGTTTTACGCCGACGCGGAGCAGGCCAGGCCTTTGTTCGCCGCCCTGAGGGGACTGAACTCGGGGTACGGCTTCAAGCAGTTGTCCATGGGTATGACGGACGACTTCGAGGTGGCCGTTGAAGAGGGGGCCACCATGATAAGGATAGGGCGTGCCATTTTCGGTCAAAGGAGCTGAACTATGAAGGTTGCCGTAATCGGGGGAGGTACCATGGGTGGGGCGATGGTCAAGAGCATATTGCGCGCCAGGCTGGCCGCCAGGGGGGATATCGTGGTCAGCGACGTCTCGCGGGAACGGAGGGAGATGGCCGGCAAAAAATACGGTGTGGCGGTTACGCATGACAATGCCGCGGCCGTAAAAGGGGTGGAGGTGGTCATCCTGGCCATCAAGCCACAAGAGATGGACGGCGTCATGGAGCAGATAGCGGCTCACCTGAAATCCCAACTGGTCATATCGATCGCCGCGGGGGTCGGCATGGAGGCCATCTGCCGCCGCCTCAAGTACAGCGCGGTCGTGCGCGCCATGCCCAATACCCCTGCACAGGTAGGCAAAGGCATGACTGTTTGGACGTCGTCAAAGGAACTGGCGGCAGGCAAATATGAAACGGCCAGGCTGATATTGTCCTCTATGGGCGAGGAGCTGCATTTTGAGGACGAGAGATATTTAGACATGGCCACGGCTATCAGCGGCAGCGGACCCGCCTACGTATTCCTCTTCATTGAGGCGCTGATCGATGCGGGGGTGCACATCGGCCTGCCCAGGGATACGGCTCAGAAGCTTGTTGTAGAGACGGTTGCCGGCTCCGCCGAAGCCATGAAAAAAATGGCAAAACATCCCGCCGAGTTGAGAAACATGGTCACCTCACCCGGGGGCACGACCGCCGAGGCGCTGCACCGGCTGGAGGGCGGCGGACTGCGCTCGCTGGTGGGCAACGCGGTTACGGCTGCCTACGAAAAGGCTAAAAGCATAGGGGCAAAGCAGCCGGGGAAAGACCATTAAGGCAGGTTGGTTACAATGCCGCGGACTTGCGGCAGTATATTACGGTGCTCTTGGGGAAGATGTGGTTGAGGCCGTTTTCCAGCCATCTGGTGTACTTGTGGCCGCTGTAAATATCCCAGACTAAGAACTTGTAATACTGCGACGGCACGAAGGCCTTTTCGTTCTTCAGCCCGAATAAACCCTTGGACCACCAGTATATGGAGTGAAGCGCGTGCTTGTAGCGCACGGCGAAGATATCCAGATCGTATTTTTTCAGCAGCCCCATTATCTCCGATTGTTTGTATATCCTGATATGTCCACCGGGTGCATTGTGGTAATCGTCCGATATCTTCCAGCAGACCGATTCGGCGAAATGCGAGGGCACGCTGACCGCCAGTATGCCGCCCGGCTTGAGCACGCGTATGAATTCCGCTACGGCTCCGGAATCGTCAGGCACATGCTCCAGCACTTCCGAGCAGATCACCTTGTCGAACAACCCGTCCCCGAAGGGCAGGCTGGTCACGCTGCCTGAGACCAGGTGCCAGGCGCCCACGGTCTCATTCTTGGCTTCCATCTCGTGAAGCATAATCCAGGCATGCTTGAGGCTGTCCGCGTCCAGGTCGAACGCCACGGAGCGGCCCGTGTTGAACTTGCTCACCTGCCAGATGTGGCGGCCATGTCCGCAGCCGGCGTCAAGTATGTTTTCCTTGCCATTGATCTCGAGGAGATCAAGGTCGATGGTCAGCATATATAAAGGTTATCCCGGGATATTCGCTTTCACTATGCCTGGGGTGTCTTGCCCGGGTGCAGCTTCTTCCATTTGTCTATGAGCTGGTCCTTCGACTCCTTATGTTCGGGATCGGGCACGCAGCAGTCCACCGGGCAGACCTCGACGCACTTGGGCTTGTCGAACCAGCCCAGGCATTCGGTACACTTGGGGGCCTCTATTTCATAGATGGACGCCCCCTCTTTAATAGCTGCGTTCTTGCACTCGGCCTCGCACGCACCGCAGCTGATACAATCATCAGTTATCTTGTAGGCCATTTTTAACGGCACCTCCAATTATATTTTAATGGTTTCAGACAAAATTTCCGTCAATATGCTACCAGATTTCAGCCTGGTTGAATACCCTCAGGTCAGCAGCTTCTTCTTGAGGGCGGCGCTGACGCAGGGCGGCATCATGTCATCGAGGTTGCCTCCCAGGTTGATTATCTCTTTGAGCATGCTCGAACTGAGGAACTGGTAGCGCAGGTTGGCCATGAAACACACAAGCTCGATGTCAGGGGCCAGCTTCTTGTTCATCAGTGCCATTTCAAACTCGCGCTCGAAATCACTGCTGGCCCGCAGTCCCCTGACTATCACCTGTGCTTTGGCCAGCCTGGCATACTCCACGGTTATGCCCGAGTAGGATACCACCTCTACATTCTTGAAATCCGCCACCGCCTGGCGGGCCAGGTCCACCCTCTCTACTACGCTGAAAAGCAGGGATTTCAGGGGTATATCATAAACGCTGAGTATCAGCTTTTCGAAGATGGATGACGCCCTTTTCACGATGTCTAAATGCCCGTTGGTTATGGGGTCAAAGCTGCCCGGATAGATTGCTATAGTCAAGTTGCGGCCTCCTTCTGGTAGATTGAAATGCAGGTATCCCCGTACCGTTTCTCTTTAATTTTAGCCAGGTCATCATACCTGTCATGCAGGGGCGAGCGCGCCGCGTGTGAAACGGTAACCAGCGTTTCCCCTGACACAAGCCCGGACCCTGCCAGCGCGGTTACAAGGTCTCCCAAATGCGTATCAGCGTAGGGAGGGTCCAAAAACACCAGGTCGTAGCCCGTCTCTAAAAATCCGATTGCTTTCATCGCCGGGCAACAGTATACATGAGCACTGTCAATAAATCCCGTTTTTGCCAGGTTTTGCTTTATTATCTTGCAGCACTTGCTGTTGCGGTCAACGAAATCAACCCGTCCCATCCCCCGGCTGAGGGCCTCGATGCCCAGCGCACCGCTGCCTGCAAACAGGTCCAACCCCCTCTCCCAACCGCCCGCCATCGAGGCCAGCATGGAGAAAATAGCTTCACGCACCTTGTCGGTGGTGGGGCGTACCAGCAGGCCAGGAAGGGTACTTAATATATGGCCCCTGGCGGAGCCTCCTGTAATACGCATTTTGGCTGATGTTAAACCGCACAGACCCATGGAATAATAGTAATCCGAAGCCTAATTATTATACTGTGCACTAATCGCAAGTCAAACCCGCTAAACCGGTTTTGACATTTTTTTATCAATTGTAATATACTAACCAACGGTTTTTGACAGGAGAACTGCGAAATTGCTGGAACAGTACGGCTACGTCGGAATTTTACTCATAGTCGCAATCCTTTTCACCGTAACTATCCCTATGCTCCCCATGCTGCTCAAAAGGATAGGCCTGATCCCCGGCAAGAAGAACGCCAGCAAGACACTGTCGTACGAGTGCGGCATGCAGAGCGTGGGCAAGACCAGGGTCCAGTATAATTTCCGGTACTACTTTTTCGCGGTCATGTTCGTCCTGCTGGATATGCTGACCATCTTCCTATACCCCTGGGCGGTCAATGTTAAGGAACTTGGATACGGCGGGCTTGTTGCGGTGGGTATATTGCTGATCATCCTGACGGTGGGATACATTTATGCCTGGCGCAAAGGGGCCCTGCAGTGGAATTAATAAGGCCTGAAGTCTTCACCCCGCAGGAAGCCGACCTCGCCGAGGGCAAGCTCATCAACTCCTTTGTGGAGAACTACACCAGCCCCTACCCCGACCCGGACAAGTGGCTGGAGGGCGAGATCAGGCGCAATATAATGCTGTTGCCGGTCAACATGGCGGTCGCCTGGGCCCGGCAGCGCTCCATCTTTCCGCTGATCTTCGGGACTGCGTGCTGCGCGTTTGAGATGATTGCGGCATCCGGTCCCCGCTTCGACCTGTCGCGCTTCGGAATGGATATTATCCGCTTTTCGCCGCGCCAGGCGGACCTGATGCTTATAACAGGTACCATAACATGGAAGATGGCCACCGCGGCAAGGATGATCTATGACCAGATGCCCGAACCCAAGTGGGTCATCGCGGTAGGCGCCTGCGCCATCAGCGGCGGCACTTTCCGGGAGTCTTACAGCGTTGTTCCGGGGGTCAACAGCATCATGCCGGTGGATGTATATGTGCCGGGCTGCCCGCCCAGGCCGGAAGCCATGATCCATGGCATCAACAGGCTGCAGGCCAAGATTGTCAAGGGGACCATAGATAATCCCAATTTAGCATTGAAGTAAGGGACAGGTAAGCGTACTACATGACAATTGCCGTTAACACTGAAGAGACCGGGAAAAAGATAGCGGAGGCAATCCCCGGGTCCGTTATCTCCAGCGATAAAGGATCGCTTACCGTCGACAGCAAGGCGCTGGCGCAGGTTTCGGGTTTCCTTAAGGATACACCCGGGCTGGAGTTCGATTACCTTACTGTCCTGACCGCCGTGGACTACCTGGACTATTTTGAAGTGGTTTACCGCCTGGTCTCCCTGAAGCATAACCAGAGCCTGATCATGAAGACACGTGTTTACGGCAGGGACAACCCTGCTGTTCCATCGGTCACCGGGACCTGGCGCGCCGCGTATTACCAGGAGCGGGAGATATTCGACCTGCTGGGCATAAAATTCGATGGCCATCCCGATATGAGGAGATTGCTCCTGTGGGAGGGGTTTGCCGGACATCCGTTGAGAAGGGATTATTTGTAAGATGCCGATCAAGACCGAACCGTTTTATTTGAATGTCGGCCCTCAGCACCCGTCCACGCACGGCGTATTCCGTTTGAGGCTGGAACTGGACGGGGAAGTGGTAACCGATGTCGAGCCCATCATCGGCTACCTGCACCGCGGCATAGAGAAGCTGGCCGAAAGCCGCACCTACACGCAGGTAATACCGCTGACGGACAGGCTGGATTACCTGGCATCGATGACAGATAACGTGGCTTACTGTATGGCCGTGGAAAAGCTGGCCGGCATAAAGGTCCCGGAGAGGGCCGAATATATCAGGGTGATTTTCTCTGAGTTGATGCGCATCTCAAGCCACATGATGGCCGTCGGCTTCTACCTGAACGACTGCGGCGCCTTCTTTACACCTGTGCTCTACATGTGGCGGGAGAGGGAGAAGATCATCGACCTTTTCGATATGGTCTGCGGACAGCGCCTGCTGTATAACTACATGCGCGTCGGCGGGGTCAGCCAGGACCCGCCCGGGGAATTTTGGCCGGCCCTTAAAAAGTTTCTGGCTGAAATGCCACGCTATATCGGGGAATACAACCAGCTCATCAAGCAGAATGAGATATTTTTAGCCCGTAGCAAAGGGGTCGGCGTGCTGCCCAGGGACACTGCCATAAATATCGGGGCCAGCGGCCCGGTCCTGCGCGCCAGCGGCGTTAAGTGGGACATCCGCAAGATGGACCCCTATTCAATATACGACAGGTTTGATTTTGAGGTGCCTACCGGCGAGGCCGGCGACTGCTACGACAGGTATTGGGTGCGCATCCTGGAGATGACACAGAGCCTGCGCATTATTGAGCAGGCCATAAGCCAGATGCCGGCCGGGGGACCGGTATGCGCGGACGTGCCCCAGTTTTTCAGGCCGCCGCCGGGGGAAACGTACGGGTATATCGAAGCTCCTAAGGGCAACCTGGGTTTCTATATAGTCAGCGATGGGTCTATAGCGCCGTACAGGCTGCACATATATCCTCCCACCCTGATTAACATCACGGCGCTCAAGGACATGATGGTCGGGTGGAAGGTGGCCGATTTAATAGTCATTTTCGGCAGCATGGATGTAGTGCTGGGGGAGATAGACAGGTGACACTGCTCGACCAGTTTCAGCTGATGCTCAAGGGTTTGGACTGGCCCGAATGGGCTGTTTACCTCACGCCGGCAATCGTGGGCATACTGCTGATCATAGTTTTCGTCCTCACCATCGTCATTGTATTTATCTGGTGGGAGCGGCGGCTGATCAGCCGGATCCAGATCAGGCTGGGTCCCAACCGCTGCGGCCCTGAAGGCATCTTTCAGCCCATCGCCACGGCCGTCAAGATCCTTCTCAAAGAAGATATCGTGCCGGACAAGGCCGATAAGCTGATCCATTTTATCGCGCCCATCACTGTATTCGTACCCATACTGCTGATTTTCGCGGTAATGCCGTTTGACCAGGGCGCCATACTGGTTGACCTCAACGTGGGCATAATCTATGTAATAGCCATAAGCTCAATATCGGTGATCGGCATTTTCATGGCAGCCTGGGGGTCTGGCAACAAGTACTCATACATAGCCGGCATGCGCAGCATTGCCCAGATGGTGAGCTACGAGATACCGGTAGTGTTAGCGATCGTCGGCATTGCCCTGGTGGCAGGCTCGTTCTCCATGCTCAGGATAGTTGAAGCGCAGAGCATACCGTTTATATTGTTGCAGCCGCTGGGGTTCCTCATATTTTTCCTCGGTTCACTGGCTGAAATGAACCGGTCGCCGTTCGACCTGCTGGAGGCCGATTCCGAGATAGTTGCCGGCTACCATATCGAGTACTCCGGCATGAAATTTGCCATGTTTTACCTTGGCGAGTACGGCGTCGCCCTGGCTTACGCCGGGATCATCACAACACTGTTCCTGGGAGGCTGGCAGGGGATACTGCTGCCCCCTGTCCTCTGGTTTGTCATCAAGATCATGCTCGTCTTCAGCGTTATCGTATGGATGCGTGCCACCCTGCCCAGGATGAGGGTTGACCAGCTGATGTCATTTGCCTGGAAGTTCCTGCTGCCCATGGCTGTCATCAACCTGCTGCTTGTTGCGGCCGAGGTGCTGGTGCTGCCGGCAGGCATGCTCTGGGTGATGGTGCTGATTAATTTCGCCATGGCCGCGGTCCTCATCCTGCTGTGGTCCAGGTTATTCACACTTGGAGGTGGCCGTGTTGAAGTTTGAACGCTACGGCATAGGCATCGCCAAAGGCATGGCATTGACCTTCAGGCACCTTTTCAGGTCGCCCATCACGGTCCAGTACCCCGACGAGAAGCTGGTCATATCCCGCAGGACCAGGGGCAACGAGTTGGTGTGGTTCCCCCTGTCCTGCACGGGCTGCGCCACCTGCGCCAAGGCCTGCCCGCAGGGCAATATAATCGTCCAGACCCACAGGGGCGGGGAAAGCAAGTTCATAGTTGACAAGTTCGAGTTGGACACAGGCCGATGCATGTTCTGCGGCCTGTGCGTGGAATCATGCCCCTACAATGCCCTGGCCATGGGGCTGAGCTACGAATGTGCGAAGTACCGCCGCGGCGACCTGGTGATGAACAAGGAGCAGCTCTCCGTGTGCCCTGACCGCCAGCCCAGCGCGTACTCGAGGCCGCAGTTCGAGGACAGCCTGCCTGAACAGAGTTTGCTGCTCTATGACCGGGCCGTGGGCGGACAGAAATTGACTTTCCTGCCGTGGAGCAAGCGCAAGAGGGGTCCCGGTGCTTGATATAGTATTTTACCTGCTGTCAGCCATAGCGGTGGCCTCGGCCATAGCCGTTATAGTGGTGCGCGACATCTTCCGCGCGGCGCTGTGCCTGATACTGCTCTTTATGACGGTGGCCGGCATTTACCTGCTGCTGCACGCGGACTTCCTGGCCATAGTGCAGGTGCTGGTTTACGTGGGTGCCATATCCGTGCTGATCATAGTCGCCATCATGCTCACCAGGGACGTCCAGCACGGCCAGCCCCTGGGAAGGCTGAAGTACCCGGCCATCGTGGTGGCAGCGCTGCTGCTGGGAGTAGTCGCCCTCGGCGTGGTCAACACCGTATTTGTTTTGCCGGATAACGCTCCGCTGCAGGAGACGGTCAAGCCGCTGGGCAAGGCCCTCTTCGGCGACCCCGGCTACCTTTTGACCGTTGAGATAGCGGCCGTGATGCTGCTGTCGGCAATACTCGGCGCGATCGCGGTGATAAGGGAGAAATGATGTTTAGCGCAGGATTGGAGCAGTATTTGATTCTATCGGCGGTGCTGTTCTGCATCGGGCTTTTGGGTGTCCTGACGCAGCGCAACCTGGTCAAAGTGATCATGTGCCTCGAGATCATGCTCAACGCCGTCAACATCACGCTGATCGCCTTCTCGCAATATGTCACGCCGGTAATGCTGACCGGGCAGATTTTCGCCATCTTTGTAATGGTGGTGGCGGCTGCCGAGGTGTCAGTGGGCATAGCCATCATTTTCTCGGTTTACAGGAACCGCGAGAGTGTGGACATAGAAAATTTCGACATCTTGAAGTGGTAACGATATGTGGGTTCAAGTTAAAAGCGCGCCTAACCTGATGATAGCCGAGATGTGGAAGGAATTCTTCGAGGGCGAAGGGATCCCCACCAGGCTGTTGCCCGATGCCGATAAACTGGAGATGAGGGAATCGGTCCCCTACAGGATTTACGTCTCCAGTGAACGGGTACACGTCATCGAGGAGGTCCTGAGGAAATTATAATGCCGACACAGGTTCCCTGGCTTATTTTCTTAATACCCTTCCTGTCCTTCCTGTTTATCGGGTTGGTGCTCAGGCCTTTCCTGAATAAACGGCCGGAGATAGGCGGGTATATCACCATCGGCGCGGTCGGCATATCCTGCGCGCTGTCATTGTGGTTGCTCAGCGCGGTCATGGCAGCCCCGGGCAATATCCTGCCCGTGGACGACATCGAGTGGGCCGTCATGGGAAACCTCAACATCCATATCGGCGTGCTGGTTGATTCGCTGACCGCCGTTATGGTGCTGGTAGTCACATTTGTCAGCCTGATGGTGCAGATTTATTCGCAGGGCTACATGAAGGGCGACCCGGGGTACCTCAGGTACTATGCCTGCATGTCTCTCTTCACAGCCTGCATGCTGGGACTGGTGCTGGCTGACAACATCCTCTTCATGTTCGTCTTCTGGGAGGGTGTGGGGCTGGGATCTTACCTGCTGATCGGCTTCTGGTTCCACAAGCCGTCGGCGGCCAACGCGGCCAAGAAAGCGTTTATCGTGACACGGCTGGGGGATTTCGGTTTCCTGGCTGCCATTTTGATACTTTATGCCCAGACCGGTACATTTGATACTGAGACGCTCTACAAGATAGTTGCGTCTGGCGCGCTGGCCGGGGCTACTCTGACCTGGGTGGCCATCGGCATCTTCTCCGGTGCAGCCGGAAAATCCGCCCAGTTCCCCCTGCATGTCTGGTTGCCGGACGCTATGGAAGGCCCCACACCGGTGAGCGCACTCATTCATGCCGCCACCATGGTGGCAGCAGGCGTATTTTTGGTGGCACGCTTTTTCCCGCTTTTTGAGCATTCGCCTGATGCCATGCTTACGGTCGGCATCATCGGGGCTTTCACAGCCATATTTGCCGCCAGCATGGGCCTGGTTATGAACGATATCAAGCGGGTGCTGGCCTACTCCACCATCAGCCAGCTTGGTTTCATGATGGTTGGCCTTGGTGTGGGCGGAGTGGCCATAGGCATCTTCCACCTTTTCACACACGCGTTCTTCAAGGCGCTGCTCTTCTTAGGGTCGGGCAGCGTGAACCACGGCTCGGGCACCTTCGACATGAGGCTGATGGGCGGGCTGCGCAAGGCCATGCCCTGGACCTATGCCACGTTCCTTATCGGTTCGCTCAGCCTGGCCGGCATCTGGCCGCTGGCCGGTTTCTGGAGCAAGGACGAGATATTGGTATCGCTTTTTGATAAGGCGCCTGCTTTATTCGGGCTGTGCATTGTGACCGTTTTCATGACGGCTTTCTATATGTTCAGGGCTGTTTTCATGACCTTCCACGGCGAGTACAAGGGAGGCGCGCAGCCTGAACACGGCGGGCACGGCGACGCCCATTCAAAAGGGCCGCACGAGTCACCCTGGGTGATGGTCATCCCGCTGGTCATACTGGCCGTCCTGGCGGTATGCGCCGGGTGGATAAACGTGACGGGACTCTTCAACCAGTTCATGGGAGAGGGCGAGGCCAAGCATATCGGCTTTTTCGCCGGTTTCTTCGGGATCCTGACCCATCCGTTGCCGCTGATATCGCTGGCAGTCGCCATCCTGGGTATCCTGCTGGCGTACAGCATGTACTGTGCTAAATGGATTTCACCCGCAAAGATAGGCAGTGCATTTAAACCGATTTACATAATGCTGTCACGCAAATACTGGATGGACGAGCTGTACGAAAACGTCATCGTCAAGACCATTTTATACAACGGTATTTTCAGGTGGATGGCCATGTTCGATACAAGCGTGGTGGACGGCACGGTCAACAGGGCCGCGCAGGGCACTGCGGCTGCAGGCGGGATGCTGCGCAGGTTACAGACGGGACAGACGCAATTGTACGTAATCTCTATTGCAATCGGCGCTATAGCTATAGTTGCCTGCTTGTATATATTCGGCTGAGGTAAATGGCTTTGAATTTGAATTTGTTGAGCTGGATCGTTTTTCTGCCGGTAATCGGCATAGTCGTGATTGCCCTCTTGCCGAGGCCGGGACAGAAGACGGTCAAGTGGATAGCCCTGGCGGCGGCCATGGCCTCCTTTATACTGTCAATCGCGGTCTTCATCATGTTCGACAGGTCTGAAGCAGCTATCGGACAGATGCAGTTCGTTGAGAAGGTTCCCTGGATTCCGGCCATCAATTCGTTCTATCACCTGGGCGTTGACGGCCTGAGCCTGCCCCTTGTCATACTCATGACCTTCCTGGGCGTGTTGGCTGTGCTGGTGTCCTGGAAGATACAGCTACAGCCAAGGCAGTATTTTATCTGGATACTGCTGCTGGAAAGCAGCATACTGGGCGTTTTCTGCTCGTTGGACCTCATCCTTTTCTTCCTCTTCTGGGAACTGGAATTGATACCCATGTTCTTCCTCATCTCCGTCTGGGGGAGCGGGCGCAAGGAATATGCTGCGTACAAGTACCTTATATATACACTGGTGGGCAGCGCGTTCATGCTGGCCGGCATACTTTGCGTTTATTTCATCACTCACACCTTTGATATGACGGCCCTGGCCGGCATACAGATCGCCTCGTCCTTTATACCGCTCTCGGCGCTCTTCTTCCTGCTGATCGTCGGGTTCGCCATCAAGCTGCCGGTCTTCCCGCTGCATACCTGGCTGCCGGATGCCCATACCAACGCGCCCACGGCTGCCAGTGTGATCCTGGCCGGCGCGCTGCTCAAGATGGGTGGCTACGGCATGATCCGCCTTTGCGTCAGCATGCTGCCCCAGGTAGCGGTACAGTATGCCCCTGTCATGCTAACGCTGGCCGTTATCGGGGTTATCTACGGGGCGGCCGTGACCATCAGGCAAACAGACCTTAAGAGACTGATCGCCTACAGCAGCGTCAGCCATATGGGCTACGTGCTGCTGGGCATATTCGCCCTGGACCAGGTCAGCCTGGTGGGCGCCAGCCTGCAGATGTTCAGCCACGGCGTGATCACCGGCCTGCTCTTCGCCATGGTGGGACTGGTATATGAAAAGACGCATACACGCGACCTCAACAATTTGAGCGGCCTGGCACGCCAGATGCCGGTCATAGTGGTTGTTTTCAGCATCGCAGGACTTGCTTCCCTGGGCCTGCCGGGCACGGCCGGGTTCGTGGCCGAGTTCGTAACATTCGCGGGCAGTTTCACCAGCACGGTGACCGGCGGGATGCAGGTATTTACACTGATTGCGGTGCTGGGCATCGTTATCACGTCAGGCTACATCCTCTGGATGCTGCAGCGGGTCTTCTACGGCTTCCCGCTGGACAAGTATAACGGTGTGGGCGACGCAGACAGGGTCGAGATGATATGCACTTTCTCCTTTGTGGCGGTCATTATGGCGGTGGGCATTTACCCGGCCATACTGACCAATGTTATAAGTATGGGAATAGCACCCATTGCCAAGCTGATAGGTATGTAAATATATGAGTCTTGCGGATGGTTTAGACAGATGATAATGGATCAGATTAAGTATATAGCGCCGGAGATAAGCCTGCTGTGCTTTGCCCTGCTTATCATCATGCTGGACCTGTTCATCGCCAATAAGAAGGTGCTGCCGTTTATCGCCGTGGCAGGGGCGCTGCTCTCTGCTTTCTTTGTGATGATGCTGTGGGGCGGCCAGGCTACGGAGGCTTTTTACCGCACTATCGCCATAGATCAGTTCAGCCTCTTTTTCAAACTGCTCATACTGGCATCGACGGTGCTGGTTATCATGGCCTCCCATACATATGTTGCCAAATTCGAAAAGTTCCAGGGCGAGTTCTACGCATTGCTGATGCTCTCTGCCATCGGATTGATGCTGCTGGTTTGCGCTATAAACCTGATTACTATCTACGTTGCGCTGGAGCTGAGCGGCATCTCCCTGTATGTATTAGTAAGCTTCCTCAAGGATAAGAAATCCAGCGAGGCGGGACTGAAGTACCTTATACTGGGTTCGGTTGCCTCGGCTATACTGCTCTACGGCATGGCGCTGATATTCGGCATTACGGGCAATACCTGCCTGACCTGCATCGCTGATTATATCAAGGGCATGCCGGAAGTCAGCCTGGCCGGCGTGCCCGCCCTGCTGGTGGGCATAGTCCTGCTCATAACCGGATTCGGCTTCAAGATAGCCAGCGTGCCTTTCCAGATGTGGGTGCCTGATGTTTACGAGGGCGCCCCCACACCCATCACCGCCTATCTTTCCGTGGCCAGCAAGGCGGCGGGATTCGCCGTCATCGCCCGTGTCCTGATTACCGCTTTCGGCATGCCTGCCTGGATTCAAACCGATTGGGCTGTGATCGTTGCCGTGCTGGCTGCCGTTACCATGACAGCAGGCAACCTGATGGCCCTGCTGCAGACCAATATAAAGAGGTTGCTGGGATATTCCAGCATCGCCCAGGCCGGTTACCTGATGGTCGGGCTGGCAGCTATCGGTATGGGTTCACAGGGGGACAGCGCCCTGCGCAGCGGCCTGCTCTTCTTCTTATTGAGCTATACCCTGACCAACCTGGGGGCCTTTATAGCCATCATTGCCATCTCCAACAAGATCAACAGCGACAAGATTGAGGATTACACGGGCATGGGCAGGCGCGCCCCCATGCTGGCCGTGGCCCTGACGCTCTGCATGGTCTCCCTCACCGGGCTGCCGCCAACGGCAGGCCTGATAGCCAAGATCTACATATTCAGCGGCGCGGTTGACCAGGGCCTTTTGTGGCTGGTTATCGTGGCGGTGATCAATAGCTGTATCTCCGCCTTCTACTACTTCAAGGTGGTCAAGTTCATGTGGATGGGCGAACCCGCCTCGGAGGATAAAGTCACGTCATCCTGGCCCGAGTGGCTGGCCCTTGCCCTGTGCTGCATCCCAGTCGTTATCATGGGCGTGCTGCCCGGCGCCTTCATTGCCCTGGCCCAGAGTGCCTCGACACTCTTCGGACTCTAAGCCGGGCGCGCTCAGTCATATTTGACACTGCTAAATGCTTGTGATAGTCTGCTGCTCTATGAAAAGCATAGGCATTCTTTATCATCCCAAGGTTGAGAGATCGGAGCGATTCGCGCGCGATATCGAGGGGTTCCTGAAGGGCAAAGGTGTGGGGTGCTGGGTGCATTCGTCCTGGGACGAGGCTGCGGCAGAGCAATCACTGGCCGGCTGTGACCTTGTCATAAGCGTGGGCGGAGACGGCACCATACTGCGGGCCGCGAGGATCATTTTCCCTCTTGAAATACCCATCGTGGGCGTGAATTTCGGCAACCTCGGTTTCATGACCGAACTGGAGGCTGAGGACGCCCGGGACAGGCTGGTTGAGATCATCAATGGCGCGGGCCGCATCGAGCAGAGGGCCGTGCTTAAGGCCGTTGTCAGGTCATCCGCAAATGAGTACCACGCCCTCAACGACGTGGTGATCGGGCGCGGCCGGTTCCTGCGCCTGGTAAACATTGAAGTGGCCATCGACGGGGAGGTGTTCACAACCTACCGCGCCGATGCCGTCATCATAGCCACCGCCACCGGCAGCACGGGATACTCTATGGCCGCCAACGGCCCCATCCTCTACCCGGAGTCACGCGATATCATCATGAAGGCGGTCTGCCCTCATTTGAATATGGATAAGGCCATAGTGCTGGCGCCGTCCACAAAATTAACGCTCAAGGTCTTCACAAACCATGATGCCATGATAAGCATGGACGGGCAGGTTGAGGAGCAGTTGAAAAGCGGCGACGTAGTCGAGGTATGCCTGGCGGAACCGACTGTCAGGTTTCTGCGTCTGCGGTCGAGGGACAGTTTTTATCAGACACTGGTGTCCAAACTTAAAGGAAAAACATTATGAAAGTAGAAAAAGCGACAATCAACGACGTCAAAAAGATGCACGAACTGGTTAACAGGTTTGCCGGCAAGGGCGAGATGCTGCCCCGCGCGCTCAGCGAGATATATGAAAACCTGCGGGACTATTTCGTCATACGTGACACGGGCGGCACCGTCATGGCCTGCGGCGCACTGCACATCAGCTGGGCCGACCTGGCGGAGGTCAAGGCGCTGGCGGTTGACGAGACCCGGCATAAGAGCGGCATGGGGGCGGCGCTGATCAGTGCCTGCGTTGAGGAAGCCAGGTCGCTGGGCATACCGCGCATATTTTGCCTCACCTACAAGGCGGGTTTTTTCCAGAGGCAGGGGTTCAGGCTGGTTGAGAAGACGGAACTGCCGCGCAAGATCTGGGCCGAGTGCTACAGCTGCCCCAAGTTTCCGGACTGCGACGAGGTGGCGCTGGTGCTGGAAGTTTCGGTGGGCCAATGAGCAGTGAGAAAGTACTGTCCTCCACGATGATTTTCGAGGGCAGGGTGGTAAAACTCAGCCTCAGCACGGTAGAGAAGGGCACCGGTGAAACCGTCTCCCGGGAGATCGTAGAGCACAGGGACTGCATGGCGGCGGTTGTGCTGGATGACCGGGACAACGTCATTATGGTGCGGCAGTGCAGGACGCCCACAGGTAAGGACCTGCTGGAGATACCGGCAGGCGTGATTGAGGAGGGCGAGAGCCCTGAGGAATGCGTCGTGCGCGAGCTGCAGGAGGAGATAGGCTATCGGCCGGAAAAAGTGGTCAGGCTGGCCGGCTTTTATTCCGCTCCCGGGTATTGCACCGAGTTTATTTACGCGTTCTTAGCCACGGGATTAAAGGAAAGCAGCATAATAGCCGAAGACACCGACGAGATCGAGGTGGTGAGGGTGCCCGTGGCGAAGATAGCCGGCATGATCGACAGCGGCGAGATATGCGACGCCAAGAGTATCGTCGGGCTGCTCAAATACCTTTCAACGCTGCCGTAACAGGTTAGATATCCCTGTATGCGGCCTTGCCGGAGTCGTAAAGGTCCCCGCCATAGATGTCATTTATGACCACGGCGGGGAAGTCCACTACCTCCAGCCGGAATACTGCCTCAGTCCCCAATTCGGCGTAGGCCACGGTATCCATCTTCATGATTGAACGTGACAGCAGCACGCCGGCGCCTCCTACGGCAGCTAAGTAAACGGCCCGCTGCTTGAGCATCTTTTGCCTGACCTCCGCCGACCTCCTGCCTTTGCCTATCATGCACTTCAATCCCTGCTCGAGCAGGATGGGGGTGTATTTATCCATACGGCTGCCCGTGGTGGGGCCGGCCGAGCCGATGACATGCCCCGGTCTGGCCGGCGCAGGCCCTGTGTAGTAGATGGTTTGTCCATCTATGATGAACGGCAGCTCCGCCCCTTTGGCCAGGGTTTCGGCCATCCTCTTGTGAGACGCGTCGCGGGCGGTCAGCAGGCTGCCTGTCAACAGCACGCTGTCACCGCATCTCAACGACCGGATGGCTGAGCTTGAGACCGGCAGGGTAATGCGTTTGATTTTCATGGCTATAGCAGCGCTTCCCTGTGCCGCGAACACCAGCACTGCAGGTTGACTGCCAGTGGAAGGCTGGCTATGTGTGCGGGGAATACCTCTATATGCGCTGCCAGGGCGGTTATGCTTCCGCCGTATCCCATGGGCCCGATGCCCAGCCTGTTCACCTCCGCTAATATCTTTTTTTCAAGCCCTTTTATCTCGGGGACCGCGCTATGTGCCCCGGTCTTGCGCAGCAGGGATTTCTTGGCCAGCAGCATGGTCTGCTCGGCCGTGCCGCCTATGCCTATGCCAATTATGAGCGGAGGGCAGGCGTTGCAGCCGCATTCGTCAACGAGGTTGACCACGTACTCGATTATGCCCTCGTGGCCGCGGGAAGGGGGCAGCACCGTGAAGCGGGAGCAATTTTCAGCCCCGCCACCCTTGGGCAGGACGCAAATTCGCAGGTTTCCGCCCGGCACGATTTCGCTGTGTATGACGGCGGGTGTGTTGTCACCCGTATTTTGCCTGGCTGAAAACGGCCTGGTAACCATCGACTTGCGCAGGTAACCATCTTTGTATCCCCGCCTGACCCCTTCGTTGACCGCGGAAGCCAGGTCGCCGCCAACTATCTGCACGTCCTGGCCGATCTCTAAAAACACCACCGACGTGCCGGTATCCTGGCAGACCGGCAGCCCCTGGTCACCAGCCATGGCGACATTCTCTAAAATGGCCTGCATTGTCTGCCTGCCGAGGGGCGACTTCTCCATCCTGCCTGCCCTTTTCAACGATGTGACAACGTCGGGTGGCAGGTGGATGCACGCGTCCTGGAAGAGGGATGCGACTGTCCCCGTTATGGCGCGGCACTGGATTCTTCGCATAATTCTGCTTGACCGGTGGCCGGATTGAATATCTCCGCGATGATTATATTACTTTTTGAGTTCTTGTATGATGGCGTCCGCTACCTGGGACGTGCCTGCGCTGGGCTCGTCGCGGTCCCTGCGCATGTCATAGGTTACATTCTTTCCCTCGGCAATGACGGCGCTGATGGCCGCCTCCATCCTGTCGGCTGCGGACTGCTCGCCGAGGTACCTGAGCATCAGCACGGCCGATAGCATCTGCGCCATGGGGCTGACCTTGTTCAAACCTGTGTACTTGGGGGCGCTTCCGTGCGTGGGTTCGAATAGCGCCAGGGCGTCCCCGATATTAGCGCCGGGGGCCAGTCCCAGGCCGCCCACCAGGCCCGCGCACAGGTCAGAGATGATGTCCCCGTAGAGGTTGGGCAGTACCAGCGTATCGAAACGGTGCGGGTTCCTCACCAATTGCATGCACAGGGCATCCACCAGCACCTCCTCGTATTCTATCCCGGGATATTCCCTGGCTACCTCCCTGGCGGTGGATAAAAACAACCCGTCGCTGTACTTGAGGATGTTGGCCTTGGTGATGGCTGAAACCTTCTTGCGGCCGTACTTGCGCGCGTACTCGAAGGCATATTTGACGATGCGGCGGGAACCCTGCTCCGAGATGGCTTTTATGCTGAAACCCGAATTCCTGTCCAGGCTTCCCTTGAAATCCTGCATGATCAAATCGTAAAGCTGTGCGGCCTCAGGCGTGCCCCTGGCGAACTCAATCCCGATGTAGAGGTCCTCGGTGTTCTCCCTGACAATTACGATGTCCACGTCGCGGTAAAGTGTGGTTACCACCCCGGGATAGCTTTTGCAGGGCCGCAGGCAGGCGTACAGGTCGAGCTGCTTGCGCAGCGCAACGTTCACGCTGCGGAATCCCTTGCCGATGGGAGTGGTAACGGGTCCCTTGAGCGCCACCTTGTTTTTCCTTATGGATTCCAGTGTCTCCCCGGGCAGCGGTGTACCGTACTTCTCGAGGGCTGCTTCGCCCACGGTGTGGACGTCCCAATCGAAGGCGATGCCGGTTGCCTCCAGCACGCGGGTAGTGGCCGTTGTAATCTCCGGCCCGATGCCGTCGCCGGGAAGCAAAGTAATGCGGTAAGTCATTTTACATAACCTCTTAAAGGCGGTTTCATTTTCAGAGCTTTAAATCGCCGTGCTTATTGATGTAGGGGATAAGTCCCCCCTCGTTGAGTATGCTCAGCATGGTGGGCGGTATCTTTGTAAAGCTGTAACTCTCGTTTTTGGTGACATTGTGAACCAGGCCCGCCTCCAGGTTGATCTCGAGGGTGTCGCCCTCTGAAATCCCGTCGGTCGGGCAGATGAGGGCCGGCACGCCCTGGTTGATGGCATTGCGGAAGAAGATGCGGGCGAATGATTTGGCCAGTATGGCGCTCACGCCTGCCAGCTTTATCACCAGCGGGGCATGTTCGCGGCTGGACCCCAGGCCGAAGTTGGACCCTGCCACGATGAAATCCCCGGGCTTGACGAGCTTGACGAACTCGGGATTGGCGTCCTCCATGGCGTGCTTTGCCAACTCGGGCAGGTTGCTGCGCAGGTGCGCGTATTTCCCCGCAATAATGAGGTCGGTGGATATGCCGTCGCCGAATTTAAAGGCCTTTCCCCTGAGGATATGCTCTGCCATTACAGCACCTCTCTCGGGTCGCATATTTTGCCTGTCAGGGCTGAGGCCGCGGCCGTAGCTGTGCTTGCCAGGTAAATCTCACCCTCGGGATTGCCCATGCGCCCCTTGAAGTTGCGGTTGGCAGTGGACAGGCACACCTCTTTGTCTCCCAGCGCTCCCTGGTGCAGTCCCAGGCAGCCGGCGCAGCCCGGCGGCAGTATGATCCCCCCGGCCTCGATGATGGCCTGGATATGGCCGGCGCTGATGGACTCCGTAAATACCTTCTTTGAGGCGGGGCAGACGAGCAGCCTGACCCCCGCGTGCACCTTCTTATTCTTAAGCATGGAGGCGGCTTCAGCCATGTCCTCCAGCCGCCCGTTGGTGCATGTGCCTATAAATACCTGGTCCACACGGATATGGGCCAGGGATTTTGCCCCGGCCGTGTTATCCACCGCGTGGGGCATGGCAACCATCGGCTCCAATTGATCCGCTGCCACATCAATCATGCGCTCGTAAACCGCGTCGGCGTCCGCCGAAATGGGTGTGTATTCCTGTCCCCGTCCCTGGCTTTTGAGGTACTTTTTAGTGATATCGTCGGAACAGAAGAGTCCTACTTTTGCGCCGGCCTCGATGGCCATATTTGAGACCGTCAACCTCTGCCAGACCGGCATATTTTCCACCGCGCTGCCCATGAATTCCAGCGCCTTGTAGGTGGCGCCGTCCGAACCGATCATGCCTATCAGGTACAGCACCAGGTCCTTGGCGCCCACTCCTCTGGCGAATTTGCCTGTAACCTTGATGCCGATGGTCTCGGGCACCCTGAACCAGGTCTTGCCCAGCGACATGGCCACCGCCACGTCACTCGATCCCATGCCGGTTGCAAAGGCGCCCAGCGCGCCGGCCGTTACGGTGTGGGAATCGGAACCGACTATGACGTCGCCGGGCCTGGCCAACTGTTCGGCCACCACCTGGTGGCAGACACCGCTGCCGGCGTCGAAGAGCAGGCAGCCGGTCCCGGCAGCGAATTCCCTCATAAAAATATGGTCGTTGGAAAGCTGCCGGTTGGGGCTGGGGCTGGCATGGTCGATGAAGAGGGCAGTCCTGCGGGGAGCGGCCAGGGTCTGCTTGTTGCCAGACTTGAACTGCCTGATGGTGAGCGGTCCCGTCGTATCCTGCACAAATACCAGGTCCACGGCGGAGATGACGATATCACCTGCCCTGGCATCGCTGCCGGATTTGACGCTTAATATCTTTTCGCTGATTGTTTTGCCCATGCAAATGAACCTCTTGAGAAGTGCCTTGTGACGATCATCCGGATGTACATTTTAGCATAATCACCCTCTATTTGAATAAAGCCGGCGCACGGCGCCCCTATTCAAATGGTAAAATGTAAATGTATGCAGGGAAATTGTAGGGGCGGGTTTTTAAACCCGCCCGACGCGGGCGCACCTGAAGGTACGCCCCTACAGGGGGAAATCGCGCCTTGAAATTACCAGCTGAAACGCGTTGCGGGGGCAGCCTTTTCAGGTGGGGCGGGCGCACCTTCGTCATGGGAATCATCAACCTGTCCCCCGACTCATTCTCGGGGGATGGGTGCAGCTCGCTCGACTCAGCGCTGCAGAAGGCCCGGCAAATGGCCGGGGATGGCGCGGACATCATCGACGTTGGCGGGGAATCCACCAGGCCGGGCGCCGGCGCTGTACCGGCAGAGGAAGAGCTGCGCAGGGTCATACCGTTTATCACCTCGATTTCCCACGATATCGGGGTGCCCATCAGCATTGATACCTGCAAGCCTGTAGTGGCGTTGCAGGCGCTGGAGGCGGGGGCATGCATGATAAATGATATCTCCGGCTGCAATATGGATCCGGGTATGCTGAAGCTGGCGGCCCGAAAGGATGTGCCCATCGTTTTAACCAGCAATCAGCGGGGACAGGTGACCGTCAATATTGTTGAGGCAGTGATATCACAGCTGAAGGATTTAACCGGGCGCGCTTCTGCTGCCGGGGTCAGGCCGGAGAACATGATAATCGATCCCGGCATTGGCTTTGGCAAGACCGTGGAGCAGAACCTTGAGATAGTCAGGCGGCTGGATGAGTTGAGAGTGCTGGGACGCCCCGTGCTGCTGGGGACCTCCCGCAAATCCTTTATCGCCGCAGTCGCCGGCGCCTCGGCGGAGCAGCGTGCCCTGGGCACCGCGGCATCGTTGGCCATAGGCATCAGCAGGGGCGCCGACATAGTGAGGGTGCACGACGTAAGCCGGATGAAGCTGATCTGCCGCATGAGCGACGCCATCATGGGAAGGACCGGGGAGGGATGACCCTGGCCTACATCGGCCTTGGATCGAACATGGGCGACAGGGAGGCCTGCCTGGGGAAGGCTATTGACCTGATGTCGAAAAGTGCGTCCGTCCTGTCGGCCTCTTCGCTTTACCGGACAGAACCCGAGGGCTATAAAGGCCAGCCCGACTTCCTGAACAGCGTAATTTGTGTCGATACGGGCCTTGATGCAGAGGGACTGCTGAAGGTGTTGAGCGGCATAGAGTCAGGGATGGGCAGGCAGCGGACGTTTGCCGGTGGGCCGCGTGTGATCGACCTGGACCTGCTTTTCTACGGCGGGGCAATAATTAATCAGCCGGGCCTTGAAGTGCCACATCCCAGGATGCACCTGCGGGCATTCGTACTGGTGCCCATGGTAGAAATAGCGCCGGGTTTCATCCACCCTGTTTTACATAAGAGCATGAAGGAATTGCTGGCAGGATTGGAACCCGGGTACAGGGTAGCGAAGTGGGTTGATAATAAAGACGGGGGTTCAGGTTAAATATGTATACTATTGCTGTTGAGAAGAGTTTTGATGCTGCGCATTACCTGCGCGGGTACGGTGGAAAGTGCGAGACGCTGCACGGGCACAGGTTCAAGGTTGTGGTGAGGTTAAAGTGCAGGGAGTTGAACGAACTGGGCCTGGCCTACGATTTCACCGAACTCAAGAAGCAGGCCATGGAGATTATCGGCAGGTACGACCACCGGTGCCTCAACGAAATCGCGCCTTTTGATAAGGTCAACCCGTCATCGGAGAACATTGCTTCCACCATTTATGACAGCCTGGCGCCGGGCTTCACGGGGGATATCGGCCTGGACAGCGTAGAGGTCTGGGAATCGCCGGAATCGTGCGCGTTGTACCGTCCCGGGTAAAAACTCAGGTATTCATCCCGGGCGGAAGCAGGTTGGGGATGCTGTCCTTGATGGAATAGGTGTAGTCGCATTTAGCGCAGAAGAGTGAGCCGGCGATTATCTCAGCGTCGCTCTTTTCAGTGACCTTGAGGTCGAGCGCTCCCTTGCATACAGGGCAGACGATTATCTCCATTATCGATTCTTTCATATTCACGTCCTTTATACTTAGCAGCCTTCAAAACGAGCGGCCGCAACTAATTCTACCGTGTAATAATTCTAACATAACGGGTGGGGTGCCGGGGGGCTCAGTCCGACCAGTAGCTCTCCTTGTTCCTGAAGAGGGGTGATACCACCTTGAACTCAGGTGTGCCTGCCTTTTGCAGCAGTTGGAACACGGCAATCTCGGTGGTCGTGATGACGGCGCCTGCGTCCCGCATGTATTTCATAGCGTTTTTCCAGTCTATTTTAAACCTGGAGCAGACGGCGTCGCTGATGACGTGGACGAAATAGCCCTGTGCTATCAGGTCAACCACCGATTGCAGCACGCAGACGTGCGATTCGATGCCGGCTACTATAACGTACTTCTTGTTCAGCTTTGAAAAAGCGCTTTGAAACACAGGATCGCCGCAGCAGCTGAAGGTCAGTTTGTCGATGGGCTTATATTGCTCCTTCAGCCTGGCCTTAACGGGATCCACGGTATTGCCCAGGCCCTTGCTGTACTGCTCGGTAACGACCACGGGTACCTTCATGCTTTCACACGACGAGACGATCAGGTTCACGTTGTTTTCGCAATTGGCATAGACTTCCTTCTTCATGGCAACCGCCAGGTTGCTTTGCAGGTCGATCAGCAAGAAAACCGAATCGGCCGCATCCAGCTTGAATTTTTCCATACGGTTAAAGACCTCCTCAAAAATGAGTATGCCTGCTGATATTACCGAGGAAGGGGCAACGATGTCAAAATCCTCACATTTGCCTGTGCAGTCGTATTTGAGATATTATTTGGTATCAGCGCAATAATTGCGTTCAAATGGGGTAATAGAGGAGAGGTCACCATGAAGATTGAACATGTCAGCGGAAAAAATGCCGGAAAAATTATGCTGTACGCACTGAGTACCTGCATCTGGTGCAGGAAAACCAAGCAACTGCTTACGGACCTTGGTGTGGAGTACGACTTTCTATTCGTTGACCTGCTGCAGGGACAGGAGAAGGAGCAGGCTATCGCCCTGATAGAGAAATGGAACCCCGATTGCTCGTTCCCTACGATGGTGGTCAACGACAGCAAGTGCATCATCGGTTTCAAGGAGGATGAGATCAAGGGGGCACTCAAACTGTGAGCGCTGCCGATCCTGCCGGCCCTGCCGGGATCCAGGAGGCCTACGAAGAAATTAAAAAGGACGCCGGGGCGGGCGGGTACAGTGTCAACCCCGACGAAGAATTCGCCCGCGGCCTGGTAAGCGGGCTGATGGTCAACGAGCAGAGGTACGGCTACCGGTCCTGTCCCTGCCGGCTGGCCGGTGGAAACATGGATGAAGACGTGGATATCATATGCCCCTGCGATTACAGGGACCAGGACGTGGTTGAGTTCGGCGCCTGCTACTGTGCCCTCTACGTGTCCCGGGACGTCCTGGATGGCAAGCGGCAGTTAACCTCCATCCCCGAGAGGCGGCCCCCCCGCCCGCTGCGCAAGAAGGGATATTCCGCCGGCCCGGCCGGACCCCTTCAGGTGCCGTTGCCGGTGTGGCGCTGCAAGGTGTGCGGCTACCTTTGTGCACGCGACGGCCCTCCCGAGGTATGCCCAATCTGCAAGGCCAGGAAGGAAAGGTTCGAGCGGTTTCTCTGATTGCACGCCCTGTCAGGGACGGGTCATGCGGCCCTGGTGCCGGCGGTGCGGGATTTGAATACGTAGTAGAGCACGATCAGCGCTATCCCGCACAGGAGCAGGACTCCGCCGTAGATCATCACAATACCGGTGTAATCCCCCACCATTCGCAGCAGCCATTCCTGAACTAATGGCGGCAGGTTAAACCGCGATATTGCCGCTTTCTCGAAACCACTTACAGGCAACATTGTGATAAATTGCAGGGCCCCGGCAACAGCGAAGACCAGCCCCAATTCCCCGGCAATAAACCTGGGTCTGCGGGCTATCAATTTGATAGCGATAATCAGCGCCAGCGAAAGTATTATCAGCGGAACAAAGATAGTGTCGGCGGTAACCACCATGTTCTGCAGGGCTGCCAATTGCTCAAGCATATCGAAATAGCCGTTTATCTGCTTGATATCCACATATTTTTGTATTGAATCCGGGGTAACACCCAGTGCCGCAAAGACGGGACTGAGGCCGGGCAGGTCCAGCACGGCCTGTATGTTGGAAGCCATGTTGTCAACCACCGGCCTCTGCGCTGCAACTGTCTCCAGCAGTTTACCTTTCTCCAGCCTGTCCATGATAAATGCGTATGTATTCCTGACACATGACCGCAGCTGCGCTTTAATCTGCGGCTCATAATTAATAATCAGCAGCCCCATGGATTTAGCCAATTCGGGATTCTTCGGGGCCACGTTCTCTTTGAGCCAGCCATCGGCCAGGGCAGGGACGTCGATGTCATCCGCGTAGGAAGCGATGCAATCGGGATTGAACACCGTCTGCTGAAGGGCCAAAACCGGCCCGAACGTGATAAGTGAAACAAAAAGCAAAACTCCCAGGAAAATCAGCAGCAGCCTCTTGCCGGACGATACTTCGGGCGCATTGGTAAAATAGCCGATGAACGATCCCTTCACTTTAATTACCTCCCTTTACCGCTTCATAGGGCATAACCGTGTGATAATTACGGCGCTTGAATTGTATCACCGGCATGAAATATTGCAACTGCGCGTGTGTTGCCAAGGCGCGGTTCATGAGATAAGATAGATGGCCTGCCATGAATGAACTGCAAAAAAATTATGAACTGCACAGGCTTGCCTGGCTGCAAAGGCGGGGCTCGGTCTATTTCCCTTTCTGGGATATGGTTTTCAAATACCCGCCGCTTGCCTGTTTCAACGCGCTGGTGAAGCTGAAAGCAAAATTGTTCAATACCTGCGTCATTCATACTATCGGGGACAGCCACGTCAAGCCCTTCATCTACCGCTGTCCCTTCCTTGTGCACCACATATCCCAGGCCACTGCCCATAACCTGGTCAAAACAGGCAGCTTCACACGGTCATCGGAGTACCTTGCCCTTTTCCTTACGAAAGTCAATAAGCAAAGGGATGTCGTGTTCCTTGTTTTCGGCGAGATAGATGCCCGCGTGCACATCTATCTGCAGTACGGCAAGAGCGGCAGGAGCGTCAGCCTTGATAAGCTGATCGACAACACCGTGGCCCGCTACGGCCTTGCCATACAGCGCATCAAGGACGAAGGTTACGCCGTTTGCGTCCACGGCATACCGCCTGCGGCCGGCAAGGAATTCATCACGGCCCTTCCCTTCGCCGGCAATGCGCGGGAGCGCAGCGGGATATCGAGGGTGTTCAACGAAAAACTGGGGGCCTTCTGCCGGAGCGTGGATGTTCCCTATGTAGATATACAGTCGATCGCTTCCGACCGGAACGGCTTTATCAAGAAGTATTACTTAGCAGATGAGGTCCACTGCAATAGCAGGATCGTGCCTTTTACCAGGCGAACCATCATGGCCGCCTTTGCCGGCACCAGGAAATTTTCTTAAGATGGCCGGATTGCCGCGCCCTGCGGGCCCGCAATGACCGGAAAATAAATAGCCCCCGCCTCTCCAGAGGCAGGGGCTATTTCATAATCAGTCTTTGATGCCGGCGATGCGTTTGACCAGTTCTTTCTTTTCCTGTATGTCGTATTGGGTTGTGATGGCAATCTGTTCCATGATAGGTGAGCCGCCGCCGTGGTAGCCGCCTACCTGGGCGACCCCGCCGCTGGACGAGCATATCATATCGCCGATGTGCATCCACAGTTTGATGGCATTCTCCACCTTTATATCCGGGTTGCGCATGGTATATTTCTCGAGCAGCGCTTTGGTGGCGGGATTGAGGAAGTCCCCTTCGTGCGGGAAGGTGGCCGGAATGCCGCCCGCCACGTCGCAAAGTATCTCCGCCTCGCGGTAAACCGCTTCGCCGGTCAGGCAGCGGCCCACGTTGCAGTAGATGGAGTTGGGTATATAGCTGCCGGGCCCGTAAGGCATGAAGCCCATGCCCGGTATATAGACCTCTGGTTTGCCCAGTTCGGAGGCCGTGAAGCCTGCCGCGTATCCAAGCTCGGATACCATGATAAGCTCAGCCAGCTTCTCCCTTATATGGCTGGCCTTGTGCACCCCGTTGTATTCGGCAGCCAGGGCCACCGTACCCAGCAGGACGTCGCCGATGGCGGGTTTGCAGCCTGAGTAGCTGTGGCGGTGGAACAGCGCGAAGAGCAGGGCGCCCACAGCGCCGTGCTGCTGCTCGCCGCACAGGAATACCCTTTCCCAGGGTATAAAGCACTTGTCGAAAATGGTATAGGAATCCGTTGCCCCCTGCATGAATCCCTTCTTAAAATGCTTGCGCTCGCGCAAGTTGTGAATGGTGGCTACCTGCGTAACCCCTTCCCAGTCTCCGGGGACGGCGAAGGCAACGGCCCAGTCTTTCTCATTGGGCATCAGCGCGCGGGTCGGTACGACCACGATCTCGTCGGCAACCGAGGCTTCAGAGTTGTGCACCTTGCAGCCGCTTACCACGATTCCGTCGCTCTTCCTTTCCACCACGCGGAGGTAGAGGTCGGGGTCTTTCTGCTCGGCGGGCCTCTTCATCCTGTCGCCCTTCACGTCGGTCTGGGCGCAGCACCCGATAAGGTCCTTATTCTGGAAGTTCTCCAGCCATTTCAAAAAATTCTTGTGGTACTCGGTGGCGCCTTTGTTCAGTTTGTCGGCTTCGAAGGAGATTGCGTTGCAGGAGTTGGAGCCGTCTATGCCCATGCAGCGCTGGATGCAACCGCCTACCTCGCGGCAGAGGGCGCGCGTCATATCCTGTTTCTTATGCAGGTCCTCCTTGTTCTGGTGGATGTGTGTGAAGCGGTTGATCGTTTTACCCGTGATATGGCTCGTGGCCGTCACCAGGTCTTTAAATTTGGGGTCCTGCGCGAAATCATAGGTGGACCCGATCGTGTTGATGGTGTTCATCTGCAGCTCATCGGTGCGGTCGATCAGGTGGCCGTCGTAATACACGTTGCGGCGCATCTTGCCCAGCCTTTCGATGTACTGCTTCTTGGTGCCGAGTGTATCCGTCCTTGGTTTGCTGTTTGTAGTCATAATACCTCCTGTGTTCAACAAGTAGATATATTAGCATGCCTGCCGATGCTTGCCAAAGGCGGGAATAATCTATCGTGCTGATGTATAATTAACCCGGCTTTCAGTATGCAGTTTTCCGCGTGATTTGAGGCCGCTTTCTGTAAGGGCGGCAGATATCCGCCGGGGAAGTTTAACGGGAAGTCCGGAGGTTTTTACAAATGGGTGGCAGTATTGAGATTCTGAATTACATAGATGGCGGATGGCGCCCTTCGAAATCCAGCGAAGTACAGGACGTCATAAATCCGGCTACCGCCGAGGTAATGGGACAGGTTTCCCTTTCTACCGGCGAAGAGGTAAATACTGCGGTGGATGCAGCCGCCGGTGCTTTCCCCTCCTGGCGCAGGACCCCCCCGACGGAGCGTGTGCAGCACCTTTTTAAGCTGAAGAACCTGCTGGAGGACAACTTTGAGGATTTGGCCCGCAGCATAACCATGGAGTGCGGCAAAACCCTTGAGGAATCCCGCGGTGAGGTCCGGCGCATCATCGAAAATGTCGAGGTAGCCTGCGGGATTCCCCAGTTGATGCAGGGCTACAACTCCGAGGATATAGCAAGGGGGATAGATGAGGTCATGATCAGGCAGCCCGTCGGGGTGTGTGCTGCCATTGCGCCGTTCAATTTCCCCGGGATGGTGCCTTTCTGGTTCCTGCCCTATGCGGTTGCCTGCGGCAACACATATATTGTCAAGCCCTCGGAAAAGGTCCCGGTCACGATGCAGAAGATATTCCACCTGATTGCGGCTGCCGGGTTTCCCAACGGTGTGATAAACCTGGTCAACGGCGCCAAAGGGGCCGTGGATGCTATCCTTGATAGCTCCACTGTGTGCGCCGTCAGTTTTGTCGGCTCAACTCCTGTAGCCAGATATATCTATGGGCGGGCGGCGGCTAACGGCAAGCGCGCTCAATGCCAGGGCGGGGCCAAGAATCCCATCATAATCATGCCCGATGCCGATATGGAGATGGCTGCGCGTATCACCGCGGATAGCGCGTTCGGCTGCGCGGGACAGCGCTGTTTGGCAGGTTCACTGGCCATTACAGTCGGCCCGGCGCGTGCTGAGTTCAGGGACCGGATCGTTGATATAGCTGAGAAACGGGTGGTGGGATATGGCCTGGATGATAAGGTCCAGATGGGACCGGTCATCACGCAGCAAAGCAAGTCCCGTATAGAGGGGCTCATAGAAAAGGGCCGCAAAGAGGGGGCTAAAATAATTGTGGATGGCCGGGGCACAACCATTCCCGGTTATGAGAGGGGCAGCTTTGTGCGTCCCACCGTTTTGGACGATGTAAAAGCGGGCAGCGAGACCGCCGTGACCGAGATTTTCGGCCCCGTATTGGGATTGATGCACGTGGAGTCCATGGATGAGGCCATCGGGCTGGTTAACAGCGGCAAATACGGCAATATGGCCTGCCTTTTCACCGACAGCGGACCGGCGGCGCGTAAATTCCGCTACGAAGCTGAAGTGGGCAATATCGGCATCAATATCGGAATTGCCGCGCCCATGGCCTTTTTCCCTTTCAGCGGCTGGAAGGAGAGCTTTTTTGGCGACCTGCACGGCCAGGGCCTGGACGCCGTGGAGTTTTTCACGCAGAAAAAAGTTGTGGCTGAACGCTGGCCCAGGGAATGGACGCGTAAATTCTGATGCACTGGCCAGTCAAGGGAGACACTGTGAAAAATGTTACATGATGATATTGCCGCGGCGCGACAGGGCCGCGCGGAGATTATTGTCAAGTGCGGTGGATTGGAGGCCGCGCTGGCCGGCGGCGGTTTGCCACGGCGGCATGACCTGACCCTGTCCGAGGCGGTTGTGCTGGGACTGCTCAGGCAAAACGTAAGCACCTATTTCGCGGTGTTCGGCCACGGCAGCACCGACGTTGCCGAGGTGCTGAGGGTCTATCAGCGGGCCGGCCTGGTCAAAGTATTTAATGTTCGCAGCGAGATAGAGGCTTCCCACGCTGCCGCGGCCCTGCGCTGGGCCGGCGGCAAGAAGGCGGCCGTCATAACGTCCATAGGCCCGGGCGCAATGCAGGCCATGGCTGCCTCGCTCGTGCCCGCGTCGGACGGTATCGGAGTATGGTACATCTTCGGGGACGAGACAACTGAAGATGAAGGCTTCAATATGCAACAGGTACCCAAATACGAGCAGGGCCTTTTCCTGCGCCTGTGTTCCACCATGGGCCATGCTTATTCCCTGCATACGCCCCTGGCCGTTGCCACGGCCCTGCGGCGGGGTCAGGCCACCGTCGATCACCCCTTTCGTGCAGGCCCGTTCTTCCTGCTTATGCCCATGAATACCCAGCCCGCCATGCTCAGGCAGTTCGTCCTCAATGAGCTTCCCCGTGATATATCAATAAAAATCGGGCCTGCCGCGGGAGATTACGTGGCTGCTGCACGGGGGCTGTTGGAATCCGGGCGCGTGGTCGTAAGGGTAGGTGGCGGAGCGCGCGGAGCCGAAGCTGAGGTCAACGAACTGCTGGAGCTTGCCGATGCCGTTGCGGTGGTGTCCCCCATGGCAAGCGGAGTGGTTCCCTACAGCAACCCGCGCAACATGACCGTGGGGGGATCCAAGGGTACGCTGTGCGGCAACTATGCCATGGAGAACGCCGGCCTGCTGGTGGCCATCGGGACACGTTTTGTATGCCAGTCGGACTGCTCGCGGACGGCTTACCTGCGCCTCAAGCAGGTCATCAATATCAATGCTGAAATAGAGGCTGCCATTGACTACAACAGCGACGGGCATTTGAGCGGCTCCATTGCCCTTGTGGGTGACATCCGCCTTACACTGCAGGAGCTGCTGCAGGAACTTCGCAGGGGCCGGCGGAAAACGGGAGGCAAGCCATCGGACTGGCTCAAAGAATGCAGCGCTAAACGTATTGAATGGGAGCAGTTCAAGCGGCAGCGCTATGAGCATCCGTTGCTTTACGATGACGTGTGGAAGAAGGAGGTGCTCACCCAGCCGGCCGTCATCAAGGCCGCTGCGGACTGGGCTGATAGCAAGAAAGATGTCGTCAAGTTTTTCGACGCGGGAGATGTCCAGGCCAACGGCTTCCAGATTGTTGAGGACGAGGCCCCCGGCCTGACATTTACTGAGACCGGGGCCAGCTACATGGGATTCGCCGTATCAGCCCTGCTGTCCACGGCCGCTGCCGGCCAACGGTTCTATGGCCTGGCTTTCACGGGAGACGGCTCTTTCAGCATGAACCCCCAGGTGCTCATCGACGGTGTCCAGCATGGCGCCCGTGGATGCATCCTGCTGCTGGATAACAGGAGGATGGGAGCCATCACTGGTTTGCAGATGGCGCAGTACGGCCACGGGTTCGCCACCGGAGATTCCGTATCCGTGGACTACGTGGCGTGGGCCGGGTCCATCAAGGGGATACTCGCGCTGGACGGGGGCGTTACGCTCAAAGGCATGCGGGCTGCGCTTGACAGGGCGTATGCCCATGACGGCCTTTCCCTGGTACATGTCCCCGTTTATTTCGGAGAAGATGAGATGGGCGGCATGGGTGTTTATGGGCGCTGGAACGTGGGGAACTGGTGTGAAAGCACGCAGGCGCTGCGGCACGATATCGGGTTGTAAGAAATAATAACGTCATGAAGAGTTACGATAAAAGCCTGATCGCCGATTTGGAGGCAAAGGCCAATTACCTGCGCAGGCAGAGTTTGGCCATGATATACCACCGCCAGGCCGGCCACCCGGGCGGCTGCCTGTCGGCGGCTGACATCGTGGCCGCGCTGTATTTTAATATTCTGCGCATTGATCCCGCGAGGCCGGTATGGGAGGACAGGGACCGCTTCATCCTCAGCAAGGGGCATGCCTCGGCGCTGCTTTACTCCGCCCTGGCGTGCCGCGGGTACTTTCCGGAGTCTGACCTGGAGCACTGGGGGGAACTGGCATGCCACCTGCAGGGACATCCCGACCGCCTCAAGACGCCCGGCGTGGATATGACCAGCGGCATCCTCGGGCACGGCATCGCCATCGGGTTGGGGCTGTCGCTGGCGGCACGCCTGCAAAAGCGGGATTACCATACCTACGTCCTGCTGGGCGACGGCGAGTGCCAGGGGGGCATTGTCTGGGAGGGCATCAACGCCTGCGCCAAGTTCAACCCGGGCAATCTGACGGCGATCGTGGATTACAATGACGTGCAGCTTGATGGGGCGGTTCACGACATCATGCCCATGGAGCCGTTTGCCGACAAGTGGCGCGCCTTCCGCTGGGAGGTGATCAATATCGGCGGGCATGATATGAGGGCGATATTGAGTGCGATTGAAGAAGCTAAGAGCATAAAGCAGAGGCCGGTGGTCATCATAGCGCGCACGGTCAAGGGCAAGGGGGTATCCTTCATGGAGAACAAAGCGCAATGGCACGGCATACCGCCGGACAAAGAACAATACGAGGCGGCAATAGCTGAGCTGACAGGGGAGGGTGGTTAGCCGTGGCGAACCTGGCCATGAGGGAGGCCTACGGGCGCGCGCTGGCGGATTACGGCGCGGCCAATCCGAGGGTGGTGGCGCTGGATGCCGACACGGCTTCATCCACGCTGTCCAATTTCTTCGAGAAGCGTTTCCCCCAGCGATTCTTCAATTTCGGCATCGCCGAACCCTGCATGATCGATGCAGCGGTCGGGTTTGCCCTGGCGGGCATGGTACCCTTCGCCAACGCCTTTGCCGCCCTGGCGGCCCTGCGCGCGCTTGAACAGGTGCGCACCTGCGTCTGCTATGCCAGGACCAACGTCAAGATCGCCTCCAGCTATGCCGGCGTGTCCGACTTCAAGGACGGGCCCACGCACCACGCCATTACCGATATCGCTGTCATGAGGTCTCTGCCCGAGATGACGGTCATCGTTCCCGCCGACGGCAGCGAGGCGGCCGCCTTCGTCCCGCTGATCGCGGAATTCGACGGCCCGGTATATTTCAGGCTCAACCGCGCCGCCACCCTGCAGGTATCCCAGCCGGGCGAGACGCTCTGCATAGGAAAGGGCATAGTTCGCAGGCAGGGACAGGACGTAGCAATTATTGCCTGCGGCTCGATGGCAGGGCGCAGCATGCAGGCCGCCGGTTCCCTGGCTTCGCAGGGGATACAGGCGCGCGTTATCGAGATACACACCATAAAGCCCATTGACAGGGACATGATCCTGCAGGCGGCGGCGGGCACAGGGGCCGTTGTGACTGCGGAAGAGCATACAGTAATAGGCGGGCTTGGGTCGGCAGTAGCCGGGGTGCTGGCTGCGGGCAGGCCTGTTCCCCTGGCCATGGTGGGGATACACGATGCCTTCGCCCGCACGGGTCCCGACCCCGAGTCCATCATGGACGCCTGCGGCATGGCTGTCGCCGATATTGTAAATGCCGCGCTTTCCGTGATAAACAGGAAGAAAGCCTGAGGTGAGGGAAAAATGCGAATAGCTGTAATAAACGAGACCAGCGCGGCCGGCCGCAACGCGGATATACTGGAAGCCCTTGACGGGTTAGGGCACGAAGTGGTCAACGCCGGCATGAAGAAGGGTGGGGAGAAGCCCGAGCTTTCCTATATACATACGGGATTGATGGCTGCAGTATTGCTCAATGCTAAGGCGGTTGATTACGTTATCGGCGGATGCGGGACCGGCCAGGGATTCCTTATCTCCGTCATGCAGTACCCGGGCGTAACCTGCGGGCACATCATCACGCCGCTGGATGCCTGGCTGTTCACGCAGATAAACGCCGGAAACTGCGTTTCGCTCATGCTCAACCAGGGATATGGCTGGGCCGGCGAAGTGAACCTCAGGTTCATCTTTGAGAAACTGTTCTGCGTGGAGCCTGGTGCGGGATACCCTGGGCACAGGAGGGAGCCGCAGCGGGAGTCCCGTCTTCTGCTGCATGATCTGAATGTAATCACACATCAGGATATGCGGGCCATAATTGAGAGGCTCCCCGCGGAGGTCATTCAACCGGTTATCGATTATCCCGGGTTCCTGGAGGTTTTGGAATCATACGGGCGGGCTGATGCAGGCATATTGGCAGCTATGCAGAGACGCAAAGGATAAACAGGCAAGGGGGAAAAATGAAAAAATTGGGTGTAGGCATAGCAGGCTGTGGACGCATCTCAGATTTGCATGAATTGGGCTACCGCGGGCGGACGGACGCAGGTATCGTGGCGGTATGCGATATAAACAGGGAATTGGCCGAACAAAAGGCCGCGGCCTGGGGAGCGCAGAAGATATATACCGACTACCGTCATTTACTCGAGGATGGCAGCGTTGACCTGGTTGAGCTGCTTGTGCCGCATCACCTTCATGCGGGCATGGCCGTGGAGGCCTGCCGGGCGGGCAAGCACGTCAGCGTGCAGAAACCCATGGCCACCACTATCTCCGACGCCGACCGCATGATAAAGGCCGCAGCCGAAAATAATGTCAGGCTGCGCATTTATGAGACCTTCGTTTTCTATCCCCCGGCAGTCAAGGCCAAGCAGATGGTTGAGGCGGGGGAGATAGGCGAACCCCAAATGCTGCGCATGCATGTAAGCACGGGCAAGACCGAGTGCGGCTGGGAAGTTCCGTTCGACGCCTGGGTATGGCGTTTCACCGAAAAGGAATGCGGCGGCGGCCCCATGATTTTCGATCACGGCTACCATCTCTTTTCGCTGGCTTATTACCTCATGGGACCGGTTGAGAAGGCTTATGCCTGGATAGACAAGTCGCTTGTCATGCCGGACGTTTATCTCGATGCCCCGGCCGTCATCATGTTCAAGTTCAAAGCCGACCGCCGCTACGGCGTATTCGACCTGGAGCACACGCCCAATATGCATGTGCCGTCCGATTACTATGTGGATGACGACCGCATCGAGATCGTGGGCGACAAGGGCATACTCTTCATCAACCGCTACACCACCCGTAGCGTTGACCTGCCCGAGCTTATGCTGTACAGGGATGGCAGGACCACACCTGTGCCGGTTGACCGTGTGGACTGGGCGGACGGTTTCATCGATTGTACGCGGCATTTCATAGACGTTTTGAAGGATGGCGGCCAACCCGTGCTGGACGGAGCTACGGGCAAGGCCGTGCTGCAGTTCTCGCTGGCGGTGCAGCAATCTGCCAGGACCGGTCGCGAGGTAAGGCCGGACGAGATAATTAAATAAACCCGTAACGGAGTTTCCCGCAAGGTTCCGCTATGTCAAAGTTTGATTTGAAGCTGGAAGGCAAAGTAGCTGTCATCACCATGGATGACGGTGACAACAAGCTTAACCTGCAGTTCTGCGATGATTTGCTGGCCATGATCGACGAGGTTGAGAAAGGGACCGCAGCGCTGACGCTGGTAATAAAGTCGGGGCATCCCCACATATGGTCCAACGGTTTTGACGTGGACTGGATCCAGGCTAAGCGGGATGCGGGCGACAGTGAAGCCGTAACGCGCTTTTTAACCAGGGGTATGGAGCTGCGCATGCGGTTGCTGACCTGTCCCCTCATCACCATAGCCCTGCTCAACGGGCACGTTTTCGGGGGTGCGGCCGTCCTCAGTTGCTGCTTCGATTTCCGCTTCATGCGGTCGGACAGGGGTTTTTTCTGCATACCCGCCGTGGACAGGGACTTCCCCATCCTGCCCGGCACGGGCGCCCTTCTAAGCAGCGTTTTACCCGCCTGCGTGGTAAGTGAACTTGTGCTCACGGGCAGGCGCTTTACCGGCCATCAGAGTGCCGAACACCATATTGTAGCGGCCGCCCACCACCATGAGGAACTGGAGGAAAAGGTCATGAAATTTGCCGCCGGATTGAACAAGGGGCGCCAGATAATAGGCAGCATGAAGGGCGTGCTTAACCGCCGTGTAGTGGACCTCATGAAAGAGGATTTGAAGATCATCGGGCAGGGCCACGTAATGGTATAGCGGTGGCGGCGGGTTGAATGTCCGGTTGAGGCGCTTTATGGTAACAATTTGCATGCCGCGCTTTAGTATATAATGGTTTCAGGGAGGTAGCGTAAATGGAATACATATATTCATTTCATGGTGAGTGTGAGGACAAGGCCATTCTGGGCAATAAGGGCGCCAACCTGGTAATCATGACCAAGCTCGGCTTGCCTGTCCCGGCAGGCTTTGTAGTTTCCGTCCAGGGATATAACGAATATAAAAAGAGCGGCCGTTTACCTGAAAAGGAGGTCGCGCAGGCTCTTGCCGACATGGAGAAAGAGGCACACGCCAAGCTTGGCAAGGGCCTGCAGGTTTCGGTGCGGTCATCCGCCCCGGTATCCATGCCGGGCATGATGGACACCGTGCTTAACGTCACAGGGCTTTCCGAGATGAGAGCTGCTATACGGCGCATCTTCGATTCATGGGACAATATCCGTGCCATAGAATACCGCCGGCTTAACCAGATATCCTCCGATTCAGGTACGGCGGCGGTTGTCCAGGCCATGGTATTCGGCAACAAGGATGCCAAATCAGGCACCGGCGTCGTCTTCAGCCGCAATCCGAGCACCGGCGAGAAGGGCCTATTCGGCGAATACATCGAATGTGCACAGGGAGAGGCCATAGTATCCGGGTCCAAAACACCCGTTCCCATCTCTCAACTCGAATCTGTGATGCCCGATATTTACAAAGAACTTGAGAAAAAGGTCAGCTTCCTTGAAGGCCATTTCCGCAATATGCAGGACGTCGAATTCACGGTTGAGTCGGGCAAGCTGTACATTTTACAAACCCGCTCGGGCAAAAGGAGCGGGCAGGCCGCCGTAAAAATAGCTGTGGACATGGTGCACGACGGTTTAATCACCGTGGAGGAGGCCATACTTCGTCTCAAGCCCGATGACCTGCGTGCCCTTTTGCACAAGCATATCAAGTCCACCCAGTCCCAGGTGCCGCTGACTAAGGGCCTGGCGGCGGCGCCGGGCGCCGTAAGCGGCCAGATAGTATTCACAGTGGTCGAGTCCATGCTCATGGCAAAGAAAAGCATCCCTTCCATACTGGTAAGGCAGGAGACCAGCCCTGATGACATCCAGGGCATCGCAGCCGCCGACGGGGTACTGACATCCAGGGGTGGCCTGACCTCCCACGCGGCCATAGTAACCAGGGCGATGGGCAAGCCCTGCGTCTGCGGGGCTGAAGACATCGAGATAGATCCCGAAAAGAAACAGTTCACCTGTAAAGGGCAGGTCCTTCACAATGGAGACACAATCACCATAGATGGGACGACGGGCAACGTATATATGGGCACCCTTCCCCTGGAGGAGGGGGGCATGATAAAGGAATTTGAAGAGCTGCTCACCTGGATGGATGGCGCCAAGCGGTTGGGTGTAAGGGCAAATGCGGACGTACCGGAAATGGTGGCACAGGCGATTAAGCTCGGCGCCGAGGGCATCGGCCTGTGCCGCACAGAGCGGCAATTCAACGGGCCGGAACGCCTTTCGGCCATCAGGGAATATATCATGGCTGAGACCGCCGGGGAGAAGGGCAGGGCGCTGGAACACCTGAGCAAGCTTCAAAAAGAGGATTTTATAGCCCTCTTCAAAGAACTAAAAGGGCTGCCCATAATCATCAGGCTTCTCGACCTGCCGCTGCATGAGTTCCTCCCATCGGAAAAAGATACCACCGACGTAAAGACCAGGCAGCGTATAACAGAGCTCAAAGAAATCAACCCGATGCTCGGGCACAGGGGTGTGCGTGTTGCGGTCACCAATCCCGAGGTTTACAGGATGCAGGTGGAAGCCGTGGAGGCGGCCAGGAAAGAAGTCCCGGCGGACATCTCGATCATGATCCCGCAGGTCATTACCTCGCAGGAACTTATCATGATCAAAAAGAGCTGCACCGAAGGTTCCACCATCAAGGTTGGGACCATGATGGAAACGGTGCGCGCCTGCATGAGGGCAGGGCGGCTGGCTGAAGTGGCGGATTTCCTATCTTTTGGCACCAATGACCTTACTCAGGCCGTATACTCATTCAGCCGGGAAGATGCCGAAAAAAAGTTCCTTTCCACCTACCTTCAAATAGGCATCCTGGAAAACAACCCCTTTGAGATCATAGACATCAAAGGCGTTGGACGCCTGATGGAAACGGCAATATTCTGGGCGCGCAGGGCCAGGAAAGACATCCAGATCGGCGTCTGCGGCGAGCATGCCGGTGAACCGACTTCCATAAGGTTCTTCCACGCAATCAACATTGATTATGTAAGTTGCAGCCCCTTCAGGGTGCCCATTGCCAAGCTTATCGCCGCGCAGTCCGCCATAGAGCAGAAGGATAAGGCTGAAGCAGTGCTCTAAATTTGTACAATCAATTATCAATACCGTGAGGGCAAAACACTGTAGGCGAATAAGGAAATTGAGGAGACAAATTGAAGCGTTACCTATCGTTTGACATTGAAACCGCCAGGGAACTGCCGGATGGGGTAAAAGATATTTTGCAGCATCGGCCTCTTGGCATTGCCTGCGCCACCGCGGTCGCTGAAGACGACACCGCCAATTCCTTTCGCTGGCATGGATGGGATGAAAACAAACGGCCTGCAGGCCAGATGTCGCCCGGGGAAGCTGAAAAGTTGGTGCTTGATTTAATGGATTTTTCCGCAAAGGGATATACGCTGATTACCTGGGGTGGCACCCACTTCGATTTCGATGTTTTGGCTGAAGAGTCGGGAAGGGTAAACGACTGTGCCGCTCTGGCCAAAAATCACATTGACATGCTCTTCCACATTTTCTGCACGCGTGGTTTCCCTGTAAGCCTTCAGAAGGCTGCGGAGGGGATGGGGTTGCCGGGTAAGAAAGCCGGTGTTTCAGGCGCGCTTGCCCCTGCGATGTGGGCAGCCGGCCGGTATGAAGAGGTTATCGAGTATTGCGCTCAGGACGCGCGCCTGGCCCTTCAGGTTGCCATGCAGAGCGAGCAAAGCCAGCGGTTCTACTGGATAACCCAGCGCGGCACCAGGGGGGAATTGGCACTCCCCGGTGGATGGTTGAAAGTTCAGGATGCATGCAGGCTTCCCCTTCCCGATACCTCATGGATGGACGCACCCATGTCACGCGATGACATGACCCGGTGGCTTGACGGGAGCGCTTAATACTATATTGGGCAGCTTACTGCTCAGGCCTGGTTGCATGTCACGATAAAGTCAAATATAGTTTGACATATGCGTGACATGAAAAAGGAAATAGAGGACCTGAGCAGATTTAATCCATCGGGTCCATCTTTCCGTAATGTTTTGCGATCCTCCGCCTATCTTCGTTCTCCTTGTCCCCTTTAAAATATATTTCCACCAGTTCGATTTTGTCCTGCTTTTCAAAATATGCGTATATCACTCTTATCCCGGATTGAACGCCCTTGCCTGGCAATGACCTGCAGGCAAATTTTTTCGCTTTGAATAACCTGGGATCGTCTATCGACAAGCCGGTGATCTGGAAAATACCCCTGTTATCTATATTTAACTTGTGGTAAAGGTACAGTTGCTTGTCAATAAAAATATCCAGGTCGGCCCGGATGGTCCTGAATCTTTTGCTCAGCTTCCCCAGTTCTTCATCGAATTCAGGAAGGCGGGAGAGATTCTTGAAAACACCCATCAGGAGTATTCCCTCACGGAATAAAGGGGTGTCCTGTAAAAGACGGACTCATATTCAATGATTTCTCCTTTTCCTGTAGTCAGCCAGGGGACGTCATTGTGGGAATGCTCGCTTATTTGATTGGCATTCATGTCCGACAGCCTGTTCAACACACCGTCGATCAATTCAACCTCGTGTGCCTTTAACCCGGAGAGGATGGCCTTCCTCAAAGGCAGGTATTTAGTCTGCGGGTAATCGAAGTAATTGTTCCGGACTTTCACGATATCGTTATCCGAGATCATCTTTGCGACCACTTTTTTAAACTCTAAAGGCGTTGGCCCGTAGTGATTTTTGACATAAGTGGCGCCGATCAATTGTTCCTCGTACTTTTCGTAAAAATCAAAGTCGATGAAATACAGGAGTTTGTAGATTACCGTTTCGCCGATGTTAGGCTTGGAGCCGACTTTATTCAGGATATAAATCAGGATTTCCTTAAACTTGTCCAAATTCTTTTGCGGCACGTTGATGCGCATCCCCGGTACGGTTTTCTTTCGTGGATTATTTTTCTGCAGGATTACCTCGGGTTCATCCTGCAGGCAAATGAGCTGATCGACAGAAATATTGAAAATCTCTGACAGCTTTACCAAATCATCAGAGGACACTTTCCTGTCCCCTGCTTCTATCTGTGTAATAGTGGGGCGTGAAACTCCCATCATGTCAGCAAGTTTTTGCTGGCTTATACCGATATTTACTCTCAATGCCTTGATCCGTTGATTAATTTCAGTCATGACGCTCCCCAATTAATTATTTGAAATATGATTATTATATTGTATGGTATGAAAAACTGTCAAATAAATGTTAGGATATATTACATTCTCTGATTTGTCGGTTTTGAGTCTGAGAGACCTTGCTGCACTGAACTGAACCCCTGAAACCGGACGGACGGGGTTGAGACCTGACGTTCGTATCAAAGTGACACATAGTTGTCACCGCCCTGCAATAAAGTATTATCACAGTCTTTATAACAGGGAGGTGCTCAATTTGAAATTGTCCCCCGGCGAGGTTTACGACATGATCGAATGCGTCGGCGAGGAGGATGATGAGGAAGAGGGGCCCGCGGAAGGCAAGGCGCGGCCTAAGGTGGCGGATGCGGCGGAGAGGTTTTTAGGCAGTGGCAAGAAACTCGAGGTGCCGGTGGTGGCGCAGCACTATTACGAGAACCTGCTGGCGCTGGCGCTCAAGGCCCATCTGAAAAGCGAAAAGTGGAAGGTGGTGCGGGTGCTGGGCCTGCACAAAGACTCCAAACCCGATTACAGCGAGATCAATGTGGGTCCGGGTAAGAAGATAAACGTGCTCACCCACGGCCGGTTGCTGCTGCGGCGGGGGGAAAGCCGGCTGTCCGTGCGCATCAAGTTCACCCGCCATGGCGAGCGTGCCTGGATAGCCGTGGAAGGCCCGGCCGCCATAAAAACAGAGGTCAAGCAGTTCGCCGCCGCCATCGACAAAACGGTCAAAAAGCTCCAACTTTACAGGGCGCAAAAACTGAAATACACCGGCGACCTCCAGTTCCTGCAGCATGGCTCTAAGAACTGGGACGACCTGTCCCTGCTCCCCGAGCTCAAGGAGGAACTGATGGCCAACACCGTGGATTTCCTCAAGCGCAGCAAAGAGCTGGCCAAATACGGCATACCGCGCAAGCGCGGGTTGATACTGGCCGGCAAGCCGGGCACTGGCAAGACGCTCATCTCCAAGGTGCTTATGAGCAACAGTCCCGGCATCACCTGCCTGGCGGCCGACCCGGCGCTGCTGGTGCATGCCAGGTACATCAAGGAGATCTATGCCATAGCCGGGGACCTCAGGCCCAGCATCGTATTTTTGGAGGACATCGACCTCATCGGGGAATGCAGGGCCGGCCCGGGCGCCCGTGGGGAGGCCCTCAACGAGCTGCTGGACATCCTGGACGGGGTCAAGGAATGCAGCGAGGTCGTCACCATCGCCACCACCAATTACGCCGAGGCGTTGGACGACGCGCTCAGCCAGCGGCCGTCTCGTTTCGACCGCATCATCACCATGCGCCCGCCCGGTAGGGAACTGCGCCGCGAGATAGTGCACAACCTCTGCCGTAGGATACCCCTCGACCAGGCCGTGCAGGACCACGTCGTGAGCATGACCGAGGGCTACACCCCGGCACAGGTGCAGGAGGTTATCTACGGCCTGGTCATACAGCACAAGAGCCTGTACGAGGTCAGGAAAGGCTACAGGTTCACCCGGGAAGAGGTGGACAACGTCCTGCAGCGCATCAATCACAGGAACAGCGGTCCCATCGGCTTCAAGAAAGCGGATATCTACGCGGAACGTCCGGACGGCAAATCGCTTTACCCGCGCTGAACGCTACATGACATAAAGTAATCAAGGAGGATCACATGAAAGAACAGGGCAAGATAGTCAATTGCAGGGGTTGTGGTGGTACTGGCCAGCAGGGCCATTACGGGGCGTTTTGCAAGCCCCATGACTGCGGGGTGTGTTCCGGCAGCGGCAAAAAGAGGATGGAGCCGGGGGAAAGCTGGTGCGGGCGCTGCGGCGGTACGGGCCAGGAGGAGGCCGGTTCACCGGGCTTCGAGTCACAGAAGCGCTGCCACATCTGCGGAGGGGACGGCCTCGTACAGATCTGAATTGACATTCAGAGCCGGCATCATCTGCCAGATGTGATTGACATTGGTTGTCCATTATTTTCGTCCGCTCATAATCGCACAACCCTGGTTGATTTCCGCGCTGTCTTCTTAACAGGCAGGTCCATTTGCATGTCATGCTCGAGGTCCTCAAGGCTGTATTGCGCAGGTATCTTTTGCTGCCTGGCATAATCTATCATTTCCCACAGGGGAACCTCGGCTTCTTCAGCGGCCCTGGCCATGGTTATCCTGCCATGCGCATATTCCTTTGAGTAGTAATCGAGCTTCCAACCACGTACGGCTCCCGATAGCAGTTTGCGCACGGTTGTTGACCTATCGCTCTGATCTGTCTTTTCAATTTTTTCCAGGTCGTTTATCAAGGATTGAGGCAACCTTGTACCGACCATTTGTTCCTTTTTCATGCAGCGCCTTCGAAATATAACATATAAACCGTTATTAATATTATTTTATCAAATTCTTCGATAACAATGCCCATGGCCTGTGTCACTTTGAGTAATAAGCTAAGATTGATTACAATTGAGGAATATAAGTGCATCGTTTTGATATAGATTGTTTAGGACCGGGAGTAAAGCAATGCATCAATCGATAAAGGCCTTCGTTTACAAAGGTGATGATTATTACGTGGCCGAGTGTCATGAGATAGCAGTGATTACCCAGGGTAAAACATTGGACGAGACCATCGCAAATCTTAAAGAGGCGGTTGCTCTCCACCTTGAAGGGGAAGACCCCGCTGATTTCGGCTTGGTCCCCAATCCGTCTCTTCTTGTAACCTTGGAGTTGGAGCCGTCGGGTGTCGCCTGAGCTACAAGTGCATGTAACAATGTGGATTATAAAAGGAACAGCCTTCCCTGATGAGAAGGCTGTTTTTGGCCAGTGTTACTCACACATGGCGTTGTATTATGATAATATAGTATATTGTAAACAAAAGTCAAGAAACCAGTCGCACAATATATGAAGAGCGAGAGGATAATAGCATACGTAGATGGCTTTAACCTCTACTTTGGTTTGAAAGAAAAGGGATGGAGCAGTTATTACTGGCTGAACATCTTTACGCTCTGCCGGGAACTCTTGAAACCACCTCAACAATTACTTCTTGTGAAGTATTTCACATCCCGCGTTCCGGGACCACCTGATAAAAGAAAAAGGCAATCTACTTTCTTGGACGCATTAGTAACTGTGTCAGGAATAAAACCGTACTATGGCAAATATCAAATAACCCCGGTACAATGCAGCAAATGTGGCCATTCAAATGATTTTCTTGAAGAAAAAATGACAGATGTTCAAATATCATCTGAAATGGTATCCGATGCACATCTGGGTAAATACGATACTGCTTTGCTGATGACAGGAGATCGTGACTTAGTGCCAGCAATAGAAAGGGTCAGGCTGGATTTTCCTAATAAACGCGTACTGGTAGCTTTTCCGCCTCTACGTACTAATACAGACCTAAAAGTGGCTGCAAATGCCTTCATACACGTTACGGAAGATGTTTTAAAAAAGAGCCTGTTGCCTCTACAGATTCCTACTATCGGGGGATATCTATTAACTTGTCCACCCGGTTGGCGTTAAATAGGGCGTGCCTTATTAACTGCCGGGCCTGTTGCGGTAGTCAGGCAAGCTTCTAATACAATATCTGAAAAAGTGCTGTAAGTTGTTTATGCGGAACCTTTCCAAGTCCAAATACCTAAACGGCCTCCAGTGCCGCAGGCTGCTGTGGGTGGCCGTCAACGATGCCGGCCGCATCCCGCAGCCGGACGTTGCCAAACAGTACATCTTCGACCAGGGGCACCTTGTCGGGGAGCTGGCCCACCGGCTCTACCCGGAAGGCATAAACCTGGACACCTCCAGCATCGCTGGCAACCTCAGGCAAACGCTGGCCTCCCTCCCGCTGCGCAGGCCCTTGTTTGAAGCCGGTTTTTCCGCCAAAAGGCTTTACTGCCGCCTGGACGTCCTCAACCCGGTTGGGGAGGATGAGTGGGACATCATCGAGGTCAAGAGCACCCTGTCCGCCAAAGACGAGCATGTGCTGGACGTCGAGTTCCAGCGCCGTTGCTGCCTCAACGCCGGGCTCAAGGTGCGGAATTGCCACGTCATGTACCTCGACAGGGACCACATAAAGCAGGGAGAACTCGACCCGGGCCGGCTCTTTACTTCAGAGGATGTTACCGGCAGGCTCGACACAGTTCCCGGCCAATTCGAAGGGCGGCTGGCCGCTTTGCTGGCCGTGATCGACTCGGCCAAATGTCCCGAAGTTACCGTTGGCCGCCACTGCAATACCCCCTATCCCTGCCCGCTGCAAGGGGAATGCTGGTCGCACATGCCTAAGCACCATGTGATGACATTATATGGCGGCAAGAAGCTGGGCGAGGGCCTTATCGCCCGGGGCATCCTCGATATCGGATCCATCCCCGGGGACGTGGCCCTGGACGCCAGGCAACAGGTCCAGAAGCAATGCGTGGACAGCAACAGCGCATATGTAAACAAAGAGGAGATCCGCAGCTTCCTGGCCGGCCTTAAATACCCGCTCTATTTCATGGACTTCGAGACGTTGTCCACGGCCATACCCGTCTATGACGGCACTCATCCTTACCAGACGATCCCCTTCCAGTTTTCGGTCTATTCGCTTGCGGCCACGGGTGCCAGGCCGGTGCACTGTTCCTTCCTGGCTGAAGGTCAGGGTGACCCGCGCGAGAAGTTTGTTGCTGAACTGGATAAAGCCGTCGGCCTCGAGGGCAGCATCCTGGTGTACTTCGCGCCCTTTGAAAAGGGAGTGCTCCAGGAGCTGGCAGACGCCTTCCCCGAGTACAGGGAAAGGATAGAAAGCATCGTGGAGCGGATAGTTGACCTCAACATACCCTTCAGCAATTTCAGCTGTTACCACCCCGACCAGCTGGGAAGCGCCTCGCTGAAACAGGTCCTGCCTGCGCTGACCGGCCTGGGATACGGCGGGCTGGAAATCGCCGAAGGGCAGGAGGCCGGGCCCAAATTCATGGAGTCCGTCTCCGGCGCTATCACCGAAGAAGAAAGGCAAAAGATACGCGATGATCTAATAGCCTACTGCGGCCTGGACACGTACGGGATGATTGAGATATTGCGCAGGCTGGAGCAAGCATTGGAAGACAGGCCTTAATGTCAACTCATTACTTGTATATGGTATTTGTTTGATCAGCTTTGCTTGAAATGTCTCCTGCCCGTAGATACCGTATATGAGCCAACTCCTATTAACCCTGAATTACTGTCGAGAGCAAATGCATTTCATCAATGGATAAAGGTTCCTTACAAAGTTCATTGACCTGCCATAGTCCACTTTTACATATTTTGTCTTTTGTAGAAGAGCGGCCGAGCCATTGTGACGACGGTTTACAGTCAGTGCATAATGAGACAGTGGAAATCAGCTTTGATTCAAGACGCAGTCGCATTTCCTTATTGTTAATAGGAATTACGACAAAACTGAAATTGCTCTGAATATAATGCGTGACACATCTCTCAGTTTCCAATAGTTTTAGAGAACCTCTCAAATATGTGTACCTTTGCTTTGCCTTTGATGATGTCAAGTCAATGTTCCAGTCTGCAACGAAAGGATCCTTGGCTTTAGACAATAGTGCCCTGCCAATATTTTTTCTAAAGATACTTCTATCCTTATTTTCTTGAATAAAATGTTGATTTAATCGCGATCTAAGTTGATTATTTCCCGTATGAGTGCCAATCCGCACAATTCTTTGACCCCCGTGCGCATACTCACCTTTTTCAAATAGAATATAAATCCCATCCAATGGAATCTGGGTTACATTAAATGGTACCTTTAACATTTCCATTTGATTAAACCAAATATGACTAATACTGCAGAATTTACTCAATTATTTGTGTTCCTATTAACCCAATTCTGTCTTGAAAGATTGAAGCCCTTCCATGCACATGAACGAAAACATGATGAACAAATTCTTTATTTTATAGCTGTCATCAAAGGCTGGCTCAATACCCTGCGCTAAAAGTGAAATGGGCACTATTTTTCGTACTGCTCACTAAGGTCATCTTCGAAGCCCGCTAGTAATTCAGATGCATTGAGGCCTAGCGCTTTTGATAATTTGATTATTGTGTTCAGGGAAACTGTTCTTCGGCCTCTTTCAATCAGGCTTATGTAGGTTCTATGTAACCAGCCTCATCTGCCAGGTGCTCTTGACTAATTCCATGCGCGATACGATTTTTTCTTATTCTAATACCGAATATGATGTCTATTTGGTCCATATTTCACCTACGCCAGTTTATTATTTGAGTTACTGAGAGTCTACAGACTACAGTCTGAATTGGATTCATCTACAAAATGACAAACGCGCTGCATAGTTACATGCTGCTGGGCACGTGGCTGACCACGCCCAACGGGGACGGCAGCCTGATCTTCGGCCACCGCTGCTTTCTGCCGGCCTTCCCCCTGCAGCCGGAACTGGTGCTCAACCTGGCCCTCTGCGACGGCCTGCGCTCCAAATGGGCCAGCAGCAGGCCGGGGGATATTGTGAAACCATAGGTGCAGAGGATTGACAAGCGTGAAACCATCGACTATGCTAAACGCAAACATATTAGGAGGTGTATCAATGATAGGTTACTGCATGAAATGTAAGGCCAAGAAAGAAATGAAGGATGCCAAGGCCGTCAAAATGAAGAATGGCAAGCCGGCAACCAAGGGTGTGTGCCCAAAATGCGGGACCAAGATGTACCGCATCGGCAAAGCATAGTCTAAGAGGACAGGACCACGAAGCAGGGGCAGTTTGTCCCTGCTTCCTTCATTCCCCTTGGCCGCAACAGGGGCGAAATGCTGGCTAAGACGCTTGGGATTCCCTTCATAAGGGCTTGCATCGGAGCAACAGGGCAACTTCCCAGCGGACAGGTTGTTGTTGTTGATGCCGGGAGTGGCAAGATATGCTGCGGCAAGGTGTCTTTGTTTTTTCCTGCTGAAAGAACACGATGGCGAATGGATAGCGGTCTATAATTCTGAATCGGATATAGCACATACGTTATAATCAGCCTGGCATTGATTCATGATGCTCTTTAACTACATGCTGATCGTCAGAAGGTAGATGAGCGGGATCGTCCCGAGGCTTAAGATATACATCGCGATCACCAGCGCGGAAGCAAGACGCCCATTGCAGCCGTAGCGCGCGGCGACCACCGCTGCAATGGCTCCCGCGGGCATGGCAGCTTCGAGCACCAGGACCTGGTCCTCAATCTGCGACAGGCCGAATAAATGCGCTGCCCCCAGCGCTATGAGGGGCTCGGCGACCAGATTGATAACGAAAAGCGCGGCGATGGGCAGCAGCAGGCGCCGGAAAGGTACCTTCTGCAACATCAACCCGACGGCAAACGCGGTAAATATCTCAATGGAACCGCCGATTATGCCCAGCAGGCTGTAAACTGTTTTCACCACCATGTTGTCCGCAGGCAGCCTGACGAAGGAAAAGGCTATGCCCAGCACCAGGGCAATGAACATGGGGGAACGGAAGAACTGCGCCACCGATGCCAGCACGTCTCCCCTGTCCGCATGGTCCCTGCCGAAATACATGGCAAAGGGGATGGCCAGCAGGAAGAGGGGCACCCCTGCGCCCAGCTCGCTTATTATCAATGCGTCCCCCATGGCCTCGGGGTTGTTGTTGAAGCACTGCATGATGAGGGCGTAACCCAGGGTGGATGAACTGCCCCAGCCGGATACCAGGACAAAGGCGCCGAGGGATTTCCTGTCCATCTTGAGTATTTTGCCGGCGGCAAAGCCCAGCGTGCAGGCTACCAGGATAGTGCCCATCATGATCAGCGCGGGCAGGAGCTTTTGGAGATCGAACGCCTGACGTGAGAGGGTCAGGAATATCAGCGCAGGCAGGGCAAAATCGGTTACCAGCCTGGAGAAGAGCGTCTCATGAGCGGTGGAGAGTATGGAGCACTTTCTCAGCAGGAGCGTGAGTAAAACCAGCGCAGCCAGGATGAAGAGGGACCCCAGCAGCGCATAAAAATAATTCATACTACCGCTGCTCAGAGCCTTAAAGCTGTACGGTAGGCGTCTTTAACGGCTTCCCCGATACGTTTTGCTTCGACGCAATCGCCGATAGGGTAGATTTCGGGCAGCCTGCCTGCCAGTACGGCGGAAAGGCCATCGCAGGGCTGCATGCCCGCCGCTATAATGACGGTATCCGCTTCGAAGGACGCGGCAGTTCCATCGCAGACCGCTTCAACGCCCGCACCGCTTATCCCGGTAGCCTGCGCCGCGACACGCAGGTCAACGCCTTTCTCCCGCAGCGACGTAAGCATGATGAAACGTTCGGTCGGCCCGATGTCCATGCCGATCTTGGGCAACATTTCCAGTAACGTTACCTTGCTGCCTTCAGCTGCCAGCATGCTGGCTATTTCGCAGCCTATGATGCCTCCACCGATGACTACAACTTTTCCGCCCGCCTTTTTCTCCCCGCTTAACAGTTCCTGTGCCGTTATCACCCCGGGCCGGTCTATGCCCGGTATTTGGGGGATACACGGTTTCGAGCCGGTTGCCAGTACGACCCCGTCGGCACCCGCAGCAATGATCGAATCGGCATCAGCTTCTTTGTTGAGGACCACATCTACTTTAAGTTCCCTGAGCTGATTTTCCAGGTAGTTGGTGAGATAGCCGATCTCCCATTTGCCCGGAGGGCTCTTGGCGCAGTTGAGCAGGCCGCCCAGCCGTGGTGACTTCTCCCACAATGTTACTTTGTGTCCCCTCAGGGCGGCGACCCTGGCAGCTTCCATACCGCCCGGCCCGCCACCCACGACCAGGACCTTCTTAACCTGGCTTGCCGGCTCGATATCGGTCAGTATCTCGTCCCCCATCCTGGCATTGACACTGCATAACTCTACGGGCCTGTGCTGCGCCAGCCCCTGGTCCAGGCAACGGCAGCAGCAGATGCACCTGTTTATGGCGTGCAGGCGCCCGGCCTCCGCCTTTTTGGGCAACTCGGGATCGCTGATGAGGGCACGAGCCATGCCGATGAGATCGGCTTTCCCCTCTGCTATGATGCGGTCGGACATCCCGGGATCGGTGATCCTGTAACCCGTGACCACTGGAATGTTGACGTGGCTCTTGATCTTTTCCGCGATATATGCAAAATGTCCCTGCGGCACTTCCCTGGTAACCAGCGGGACCGAAGTGTCGTGCCACCCCACCTGAAGGTTCAACCAGCCGGCCCCGGCCTTTTCCAGGGCACGCCCTATCCCGCAGGCCTCCTCTACCCCATACCCCCCATCAATAAATTCGTGGCCCGAATACCGCCATAGTATGTTGTAATCCCGGCCCGCCGACGCCCTGCACCCCTCCATTATCTCCAGGGGGAATCTCATCCTGTTATCAAAATTGCCGCCGTAATCATCCGTCCGCAGGTTGGCGGCGGGTGACATGAACCTGCTTATGGTACCCCCGATGCCACCCATGATCTCTATGGCATCAAAACCCGCTTCCCGGGCACGCCGCGCGGCATCTGCATACTGGCCGCAGAAGAGATGCATCTCCTCCACCGTCATGGCCCGCGTCTTGTGCGCTTTGGGGCGCACGGATACCTCGGAAGGGCCGACTACTTCCAGCGGGGACCCGGCATCCCTGCGCCAGAACATGAGTGAAATGAGTTGCCCGACTATGGGCGTGCCACAATCATGTACCCTTGCGGTCAACTCCCTGAGCGGCTTGATATAAACGTCCTCCGAGAGGTCGCAGGTCATGGACCCGGTAAACTCGGAACCCTTAGGCAGTAAATTCAGCGGCATGCAGACAACGCCGGCTCCGCCCCGGGCCCTCTCCAGCAAAAACCTGGCCTGGCGGGCGGACGGATAACCGTTGTCCGCATAGATAGCCATGGGCAACAGCACTATGCGGTTCTTGAGCTGCATGCTGCCCACTTTCAAAGGTGAGAAGAGATGCCCGAGTTTTTCCATAGCGGAAAGACTATCAGAATGGCCGGGGAAAGGCAATATCAGCAGCTACGGAACCGGACAATCGGCCTGGCATTGACCGGGTTGGGCATCTTTTACTTTTATATTGTTATCATCGGAGCGGATCTCATCGCCAATAGCTTCATGCTGGTCAAAGAATTTCCTGTCAGAATCGTAAAACATTTCCCTGGCCTTTTCGTACGTGATATCTACGAATTGGGACTTCATCTTATCCTGGCAATATTCAAAGACGGGGCAATGAGCGAATAGATGAAAATACTGGTTTAGATCGCCGTACCAGTCTTTCCAGGTGGTCCACTCGCTTTCATTGATCTCAATATCCTCCGGATCCTTAAGCCGCAGCTTGACTCTGGGGAAAGGGATAGATGGAATGATGTCACAAATGAATTCTATTAGATCGTCGAGTGCAAATACCCACCAGGGGGCATCGTCAACACATATGTGTGCCGTCTTGTGATATGAATTTATTCCGTAACCCCATTTTCTCATTTTACTGTTTGAAAAGCGTCAAGGTTCGGTGGCCTGAATAACTATAGTAGTGCTGCCGACCTGTTTTGCCTCTCGTTCTGGATTGTTACAGTGGCATGCTTGTTCAGCGCGGGGACGGATAAGTCCCGTTCTCTGAGCTCGACCTCTACAAGGAGATAGAACAGGAATTCGCTAAAAAGTAAGCACCCTGAGAAAGGTGGTAGGCCGTGCAGGAATCGAACCTGCGACCCACTGATTAAAAGTCAGTTGCTCTACCAACTGAGCTAACGGCCCCTGTGCTTTACCCTGCGTGTAACCGGGAAACAGGAAAAAGTTTACCATATTCCACGACCAACACCAAAGTGCCGCTTTACACAGAATAATCTCAGGCAGGTACAAGTAAGCACTAAATGCTAAAGGCTATGGGTGCCATTATCGCGATCAATGGCTAAGTTTGTGGATTCTGCCTTCCCCGCACGTAGAAAACAAAAGCGATCAAGGCAGCCACAATCAAACCCAGGCTTATGTAGAGGACAATATTTGGGTCGCTTGAAGCGTCCACCGTGAAGCTTCCTGCCGGTGTACCACCCACATACACCGTGTAAGTGCCCGGTTCGTTGCGGTGGATGGTGAATGTTATGGGGACACTGGAGCCGCTGCTGACCGTTACGCCCCGGCTGGTATCCTCCTGCCCGTTGACGTAGAGCTTGACCGCCGCGGTGCCGTTAACCGTGCCCCTGTTGGCGACGCTGGCGGCAACCGTCACAGGCGAGCCCGGGGTGACGCTGACCGACGACAGTGACGCTGACACAACCGAAATATTGGGCAGCCCAACAGGCGACCCCAGACCTATTCCGGCCCCTGCTCCCGCCCCCGCATTGGAGGAGCTGCTATTGAGCGGCGGCGGTAAAAAGGCAATACTTTTTTCCCCGCCATAAGCAGTGCAATCTCCGGTAGCCACGGCGCGGTAGTAGCATATTCCGAGTGGTAAATCGGTTACAACAGCGGAAAATGGCCCTGTTGACGTCATAAGCTGAGGCGCGCTATTGACGGTAAAGGTATCAGGGCTGCTGCCGTACTGGAAAGAGACATAAACGGGCGCACCCCCTATACCCGAGTCCAGGTTGCCGCTGAATGTTGCGGATGGAAAACCGGCGGCGCCGGATTCCAGCGTGGTAACTGCAATAGGCACTGTTTCAAAGGCGCCTATATCGTATATCCCCGCCTGCGGCCTGGCAACACCGCGCTGGTCGGTAACAGGCACATCGTAATTCTCTGCATTTAGCTGCCCATTGCTATGTGTGTAGTCAGCACCCCGGTTGAAGGCAGGGCTGTTGGTGCATATGGCCATTGTAGGGGTGGGGCCGCCGTTGTCCTGCAACGGGCCGAGCAGGGGATTGGTATTGACCTGGTCTGACTCTCCATTGAAGCCGCAATTGTCCTGGCTGTCAATGCTGTTACCCAAAGACAGGATGGTAGCTTCTACGTCGTTATAGCCGTTGTCCGGCACGTTGTTGGCGACGATGGTATTGATAAACATCGCCCTGTTCTTAACGGGGGAGCCTAACATCTGGTTTCCGCCATTAGGGCATTGCAGCGGCACATTGGCGATGCCGCCTCCATGAGCAGCCGGATCTGAAGGGACTGAGTTATTGGCTATGGTCACATTCCAGAATTCGGCATCCCCCCCGTTGAAAACGCCCCCACCTATCCAGATCTGGGGCATTCCTACTATAGCAGGCATTTCCCCAGTGATACTGTTCCCATAGATTGTGCAATTTTTCAGCGATATAAATCCGATTTGACCCTCGTCGGAAAAATTGGCAACGCCCCCGCCCACCATGCCGGCTGAGTTGCCGCTGACGGTGCACCTGTTCATGTAGAGTCTGCCGGCGTTGTAAACGCCCCCTCCCAGGAAGGGCGCAGTGTTGTTCCTGATGACGCAGTCTTCAATAGTAAGGGTGTGGTCAATAGCCACGTAGATACCGCCGCCGGAAGGCATACCGACTGCTAAGGCAACCTGGTCACCCTGTATAACATTCTCCACGGGAGCAGCACCATTGAAATTGCCATTCTGTATGGTGAATCCCGATATCCCATTGACCTGATCAGGCAAGCTGGATACGCGGACGACCTGCCCAAAGCCACCTCCGTCTATGATGGTAACAGGGGCGCCGGCGCCCACCATGTCAAAAGTGTCGTCCAGGCGAAGGTTCTCGCGGTAAGTGCCAGCGGCTACATGTATGGTTCCGGGATGATCAACGCTATGTATGGCTGCATCTATGGTCTTAAAGGCTGTAGCCCATGACAGGCCATCGCCGGAATTATCGGGACGCGAAGCATCCACATACACGTTGCTATGGCCGTTACCTGCTGCAGTTTTAGCAGCATTCATGGCTGAGAGCATCAGCGGCAGCATCAGCGCTGCGAGGAGCAATATGGCGGATATGCGGGCAGCTTTTTTCATGGAACCCCCTGTATTCTGAATAACTATAATTGTTTTAGCCACGATATCATACAAAGCAGCTGCTGTAAATAATCGTTTAAGTAAATTGGTTGGAGCGGGTGAAGGGATTCGAACCCTCGACGTCTTGCTTGGGAAGCAAGCACTCTACCGCTGAGTTACACCCGCATGAGCAGGGTTTATATTAGATTTATTGCCGCCGCGCTGTCAAGTTAATTGCATCCCCTGCAAGACGGGCTCGCCCCGGCCATTCCGTGCCCGCTATTAAGGAGGACACGGGCTTGAATACATCCTCGCTTTCGATATACAATCAGCCGCATACAGTTAAAAGGGGTTATATTTGATGGATCACCCGCTTGATTTTATTTTCAACCCGCAGGCCATCGCGCTGGCAGGGGTGTCGGCCGATACCTCGAAACCGGGCCCGGCCCAGTGGTATTTGATGAGCCTGGTTAAATTCGGGTACAAGGGCAAGATATATCCCCTTCACCCGGCGGGCGGCGAGATAAACGGGCTGAAGGTGTATAAAAATATGGCCGAGATACCCGGTGAGGTGGACTACGCCGTTTCCGCCATCCCGGCCCGCCATGCACCGCAGTTTGTTCGTGATTGCGTAGCCAAAGGGGTTAAGGCGGTGCACCTTTTTACATCCGGTTTCAGCGAGATTGAGGACGCCGCAGGCAGGCAACTGGAGGAAGAGGTACTGCAGATTGCCAGGGAGGGCGGTGTAAGGCTGATCGGGCCTAACTGCATGGGCATCTACTGCCCATCCACCGGGTTGACCTTCGCTGGGGACTACCCAGACCAGCCCGGCTTCCCCTCCCGCAGCGGGCCGCTGGGTTTGATCTCCCAGAGCGGTGGCAACTGCATCTGCTGCATACGCGAGGCATCGGAGAGGGGGGTTTACTTCAGCAAGGCTATCAGCTATGGCAACGCCGCCGATTTGAACGAGTGCGATTTCCTCGACTATTTGGCCGGAGACCCTGACACCAAAATAATCGCCATGTATATAGAGGGCATAAAGGACGGCGCACGGTTCAAGCAGGCGCTGAGGCGGGCAGTCAAAGCCAAGCCGGTCATTATCTACAAGGCCGGCAAGACTGAAACGGGCGCCCGTACCTGTTCCTCCCACACCAGCGCCATCGCGGGCTCGGCGGCGGTATGGCAGGCCTTTCTCAACCAGGTAGGCGTGATACAGGTAGCCAATATGTCAGAATTGGTTGACATAACCATTGCGCTGGCCTTTATGCCTGCGCCGGGCGGGAAGAATGTCGTCGTGGCCGGGTCAGGCGGAGGAGTGGGGGTACAGGCCGCCGATGATATCACGGATGCAGGCCTGCACCTGCCGTTTCTGCCGGTCGAACTGCGGCAGGCCCTGCACAGTATCTATGGGACGGAGGCCGGCAGCATATTCAGGAACCCTGTGGATATACCCCCCATGGCCGGCAAGGAATACCACGTAAAGGCCATTCAGGCAATCGCCGGCTCTAAGGACGTGGATGTCATTATCCTGCAGTTCCCGCTGGACCTGTGGGCACTGGCCCGCAGGGCTGTGCTGCTGGAACGTTTCACTGATGTTGTAACTTCCATCAGGGAAAGTGTTAAGAAGCCGCTGGCTGTGGTCCTGCACAACTCGGTGTCCCAGCAGGCCAGGCGGCTGGAGGACGGGGCACGTTCACGCTTCGCTGACATGGGTTTGCCGGTTTACCCTTCCATTTCGAGGGCAGCCCTCGCAATCAGCCGCTACATATGGTATAACCGGCGGCATAACCGCGGGTGAGGCCGCTGTAGCACCACGGTAGGGGCGACCGGCTAACCGGGCCTGCCCTTTTTAAAGGCCCGCGCAAAATCGAGGAAGGTCTCACGGGTGGTGTATTTGTAGCTATATCCCAGTTCCTTTTTGAGCTTTTCGCTGGAAACGATCCAGGGATGCCTCACCATATTCAATGATGGACTGGGGAACTCGCTGATAAAGGAAAGGCGCAGGTACCAGGCTATGTTGTTGAGCAGGTACATTACACCGAATGGAAGCGGTAGCATGATGTTTCCCAGCAGCTTTATCATTTCGGGAAAGTCCATGCCGCCGTCGGCGCCCACGTTGAAGGCGCCGCTCACCCGCCTTTGCAGCACCAGGTACATGATCTCAACCAGGTCGTCCTCGTGCACGTACTGAAATAACTGAGTAGCGGATGGCAGCAGCACGAATTTCTTTTGCATGTGGCGGGCCAGCGGGTTGTCGAACACCGGACCGGCCACAAAGGACGGACGCAGTATGGCGACGGTATAAGCGGGATTATCCTTCATAAAACTGCCGAAGATGCCCTCTATCTCCTTCTTGGTTTTGCAGTACACGAAGTCATCGTTGCCGCGCAGCGGGCTGCTTTCCGTTAATGGACGGTCATTATCGGCGTGGAACCCGTAGGCAGTGGCTGAACTGGTGTAGAGTATCTGCCTTACACCGGCTTTAAGGCACGAATCAAGTATGTTTTTGGTGCCGCCGACGTTGATATCCTGCATGAGGTTTTTGTCGTGCAGGGGCGGCACCACGTAGGCCAGGTGTACCAGCGCATCTATGGCGTGTCCTGTGAGCAAATCCGCCAGCGGCTCACGCACATCCCTCTTGTAGAAGGTGAAGTTGCCCGGCCTGGCGGAAGGCTCCTTTATGTCGATGCCAACTATCTTCTGCACGCCCGGCTTCGCACTTATACAGGACAGCAGCTTCTGGCCAATATATCCGGACACGCCGGTGATGAATATATTCTCCAACTTTATGTCCCCGCTTTACACCGCGTGGTTTTCAAAACCAGGTCATCTTACCTTCTCCAGTATGTGCACGCACATGGCGGCCTCCTCAACCCCGATGTTGCCACCGCCGTTTTCGGCCAGCCCGATGCGCGCCCTGTCAACCTGCCGTTCGCCGGCATCACCGCGCAGTTGCAGTACCAGTTCGTATATCTGGGCCAGGCCCGAGGCGCCTATGGGGTGCCCCCGGCACTCCAGCCCGCCGCTGGTGTTGATGGGTTTGCTGCCTCCTATCCTTGTCGCCCCCGTTTCGGCAAATGGACCGCCCTCCCCCATGGGGCAAAAGCCCATAACCTCGGCCTGGTGCAGTTCACCCCAGGCCGTTGCATCGTGAAGCTCCGCCAGGCTGATGTCGTCCGGGCCCAGGCCGGCAAAATCGTAGGCCTGCCTGGACAGCCTTTCACCTATGTCCACCCCGTCCAGCGACCTTTCGCTGCCCTGCCCCAGCACGGAGGCAAGTATCCTGACCGGACGCGCATCCATCAATTTTCTCAGGTACCGTTCGGAGCATACTATGGCCGCCGCCGCGCCATCGCCCAGGGGTGAGCACATGGCCCGCGTCAACGGGTAGGCCACCGTCTTGTCGGCCAGCACCTCTTCCACGCTCATAGCCTGCTGGTACTGCGCAAGAGGGTTCAAGTATCCGTGCATGTGGTTCTTGGAGCAGATTACGGCGAGCTGGCGCTGGGTGGAGCCGAATTTGTTCATGTGCCACCTGGCTCCCATGGCATAGGCGTCCATGAAGATGCTCCTGCCCTCGCCCGGGGCAGTCTTGTCCTCCGGTATATCTATCTTGATCAGGTCCTTGACGCTGGTGATCATAGCTATGTGCTTCTCGAAATTCTCCACGTCCATGCAGGACGCGTAGGCGGCCAGCGACAGGGCCTTGTTGGGGTTGCTGATCTTCTCCGAACCCAGCGCCAGCGCCACGTCGTACATTCCGGCGCTGATGCCGGTGACAGCCAGGTGAAGCGCAGTGGACGCGCCCGTGCAGGCGTTCTCCACGTTGGTCACCGGTATCTTGTCTATGCCCATGCCGCGCATGACCACCTGCCCGCGTATGGAGTGCTGGTTGGCGAACATCCCCCAGAAGGAATTGGAGAAAAAGACGGATTGCAGGTCCTCTTTAACCAGGCCCGCGTCCTGCAGTGCCAGGAGCGTGGCCTCCTCCGCCATGGTGCGTACAGTTTTATCGGGGTACTTGCCGAAGCGTATCATGCCGGCGCCGATGATATAGACACCTTTCATGGCTGGTAAACCTCCTTGACGATCATGTTGCCGGCGGCGATGGCGAGGGAGTCGTTGGACCCGTCCTCTATCAGCCCGGCGCGGGCATCGCGGAATATTTTTTCGATGGGCAACTGTTTGCTCAGGCCGAGGCCGCCGAATATCTGCACGGCATCGCTGGCCACCTTGTAGGCGCCGTTGGTGCAGAATACCTTGGATGCTATGGAATGCTGCAGCGAGGCAGGGGTATTGTTCATGTTGAAAACCATGACGTTGCGCGAAAAGGAGCGGCAGGCCTCCACCGTGGTGAACATGTCAAAGAGTTTGGACTGCACCCAGGCATGCTCGCACAGCCGCCTTCCACCCTGTACACGATCGGTGCTGTAATGCAGGGCCAGGTCATAGGCGGACTGCGCTACGCCGGTGAAATAGGCCCCCATGCTCATATTGGCGTGGGCCAGCGTCAGCTCGGTCATGGCCTCGTAGCTCTGCTGGTCTATGATCATCTGGTCGCCGGGGCAGAGGACGTTGTCAAAGAATATCTCCCCCTGGGGGAGCTCGCGCTGGCCCATTTTGTCCAGCGGCTTGCCGCGGCTTACGCCGGGCAGGTCCAGGTCGATCAGGCAGATGCCGCCGCCGGACATGCCCATGGAGGGGTCGAGATTGACGAAGAGGGCGCCGTTGGTGGCCACGGGGCCGTTGGAGATCCATGCCGCTTTCTGGCCGTTGAGTATCCAGTCGCTGCCTTTCCTGGTCGCCTTCAACTGCTGGGTGATCCTCTTGTCGTGGAAAAAGTTGGTCCCGGGCATCAAAATATCCGAGCCGTGCTCCGGCTCGGTTATGCCCCAGCAGCTCATTATGGATGCGTCCTTGCAGTTGACGAAGGGCAGGATGAATTTCTCTATGAGCGGGTCGGTGCAAATCATCTCGGCGTAAAAGGCGGCGAAGCAGGAGCAGCCCAACGATACGGCGAAGCCGACACCACCGTAGGATATCTCCTCCCAGAATATGTGTATGCCCAGCGCGTCCAGGCCCATGCCCCCGTATTCGTCGGAGACGTAAATGGTGTGGTAGTCGTTCTCATACATCCTGGCCATGGTCTGCCAGAAGAGCGACCCCTTCTCGATCACCTGCTCCGGGGGCAGCTTGTCCAATGCCAGCGCCGCGGGCCGTACCACCTCGATGGCGAACTTGTGCAGCTCATCCTTTAAATTGCTGTGGAATTCCGGTAAATCCAGGTTCATCTCACGGTAACCCATTTCTGCCTCCTGCCTTTATAGTGCTGTTTATGTGTGGTCTGAAAGTTTGTAGATGGTCCCCTCTCCGCGCTCGAAGGACTCCCTGAGCTCCCGGGCAAGGGGCTTCTCCGTGATGGTCTTGGGCAATGTTTTTACCACCTGCAGGTAGGAGGGCATGAAGTTTGGCTGGAGCTCCTTCTGCAGTACGGCGAAAAAGGCGCCCGGCTCGATGGATTTCCCCTCGAACAGCTCGATGGCGGCCACCAGGTCGCTTTCCCCGGGCGCGCCCGAGGAGGCGGGTATGCCGTAAACGCATACCTCGCTGACCTGGGGCAGCTTGCCGATGACCATCTCCACGAAATCGGGCTGAATAAAATCCCCGGAGCGCCGCAGTTCCGTGCCCTTCCTGTGATCGAAAAACAGCCAGCCGTCCTTATCCCTGTGCACCATGTCGCCCGTCCTCAGCCAGCCGCCCCTCGTTTTCTCCTTCGAGGCGTCGGGCAATCCCAGGTAATCTACTTTGGTCTCTCCCTTGGTCATGCGGCAGATCAGTTCACCCGTGGACCCGGCGGGCAGGTCATTGTCTGCATCGTCCACCACCCTCAGTTCAAGTATGCCGGGTATGGTCTTGCCGAACGATCCCACCGGGCCCTGGCCGATGGGCTTGTAGGCGAACCCGCCCTCCACCGACCCGTACCACTCCAATATCCTGACGTCGAACCTCTTCTCGAAATCGTCCCAGATAGCCGGCGGTGTGCCGGCGCTGATAACCATGCGCACCGGGTTTTGCCCGTCATCGGGCCTGGGTGGTTCGTTATGGATGGCCGACATCATGCCGCCCAGCAGCGAAAAGGAGGTGCAGCCGTATTTGCGGCAGATATCCCAGATGCGGCTCTTGGTGAAGCGCGGGCTGATAACGGCCTTGATGCCGAGGCTGAGGGCGGGAAAAAAGGTCACCGACTGGGCGTTGCCGTGCGTGAGGGAAAGCCCGGTGTAAAGCACGTCGTCCTTCTTATACCGCCAGACCAGGCTGGTGAGTATGTTGTACATGCCCGTGCGGTTGTTGCGCACCATCACGCCCTTGGGTTCGCCCGTTGTGCCCGAGGTATAGACGATTTGCATGGGATGCCGCACCTCGAATATCTTCTGCTCAACCGTGTCCCAGGTTGCCGCCTCTATGGTCTCGTTCAGCACCTTGTACTTCGGTGAAACGGGGATATTCTGCTCCGGCAGGTAAACGGCGATAACGTGTTTGACCGATGGGGTGTCCCCGAGCACCTCTTCAAGCTGTTCCAGGCACTCCCCTGAGACGATCACAGCCTTGGACTGGGAATTGTTGAGCATGTACTTGAGGCGGGCACCCCTGTTGCGCGGGTCGATGGGAACCATGACCGCGCCGATGGTGGTCCCTGCCAGCATGGAATAGACAAACTCGGGATGGTTGCGCATGAGGACGGCGAAGTTGTCCCCGCTGCCGATGCCCTTCCTGATGAAAAGGCCGGCTATCTTGTTGGAGTTTTCATGCAGTTTGCCATAGGTGAGGACATCCTCCCCGCGGTCACCCCTTTCAAAGACGAAGACCTCCTTGCCGGGAGAGTCCTCGGCCCTGATCTCCACTAAATGCGAAGCTATAACCTGGTTGAGATGCGCCTTGCTTCCCATAACTCAGCCTCCTTTGCGGGAATCACTCCTGCTCGATGGCGCCGATGAATCCCCGCGTAAAGGTGGGGAACTCCTTGTTGAAGGTCTCCTTCCAGTGCTCGTCCGTCCAGTACTGGTGGCGGTCGAAGTAGGGATCTTTTTTGGCCACGCTGACCGATACCGTGACCGCCATATCCACGTTCTCCATCTTGTTTAAAGCAAACGCGGCGAAGCCCAGCGTGCTGAAGACGCGGCAGTGCAGTCCCAGCCGCCAGGCCATGGATGATGCCGCCCCGGCGGCTATATTGAGGTTGATGGCCTTGAACTGGCAGCTCGGCCCGCGCGCGGTCAGCGACTCCATCTCTTCGGCACGGTTCATTTCGGCGCAGGACTTGTAGCCGCAGGCGCCGCAGTTGTAATTGAAATCCGATTTCCGCCTGTCCCCCAACATCAGCAGCGCGCAGGGCTCCTTGATCAGTTCCATGAGGAACCTGCCGTCGCGGGCTGCCAGCGGTGACATGTCGCCCAGGGAGTAGCAGAACTCGGCTATCTCCTGCTGGTCGTCTTTGGTCAGGCGGGATATCCTGACCGTGTTCTTGCCACTGAAGCGGAAGCTGTTGTGCGCCGCCACCACCATCAATTCAACTGCGCGGTCCAGGCCGTTTGACAGTAATTCGTTCATTTCGGTTGCCATTTCATCTTCTCCCTGCTCTGACTTTTGCCTAACTGTAAATCGACCTGAACTGCGGCCACAGGCGCTTGATAATGCGGTCGTTCATGGTTGTTTCGTTGATGTCCGCGTAGTCCTTGGGTATATCGCGGAAGGGGCTCTTCTCGGTAACGGAGATGCCGACCGCCAGGCAAAACCCCGTGTTTTTGGGCACTATGGCCATGCGCATGGCTGCCGCGCCGGCCGACCAGTAGATGCCGTAATCGATACCCATATTCCTGGCCGTGGAGATGATAGCCTCGATGGCATAGGATATGTTGTTGGCCCGGAAAAGGCAGATCGGCCCGGTATAGGCTATGCCCGGCCCCTGTTCCAGCTTGGGCGCCAGGCGCTGGTACTCGCAGGTCAGCTTGCCGCACATGTTGCAGTTTATATCAGCGGGATCGGTCAAACAGCGCACGGATGTCACTACCAGCACGGCGTCGGCGTCCCGCAGTATCATGGCGTCCCTCTTGAAGAAATCCCACTTCTCGTTTTCGCCCGACATCTGCTCCACCGCCTGGCAGAGCTCCTCTATATCGCACTCGTCGTCGAGGATGTGAATGGTACATTCGCCCACGCCGCCCACGCGGGGAGAGGTTGTGGCGCTGGCCAGTAGCAGCCGCGCCGCGATTCTGGCGGCCTCGCGCCGGTCATCCCCGTATTGCCTGATACTTCTTTCCACGCTCATCCGTTACCTCCGGCAGGCGGGTTTAAATTTCCAGCCCGTATTTTTTAGCTATTGCAGGATAGGCCGCATAGGCCGGCTTGAGCATGGGCAGCAGCTTGAGCACCTTGGGCAGGGGTCCCTTGGCCTTGAGCAACCCCTTGGCCAGGCCTATGGGCATGGTGACCTGCTGCAGCCAGAACTGGTGGCAGGTGTCCCCGCTCAGCCACATCTCGATGGTGGGCTTTAAGTCGGCCGGGCCGCAGACCACCTTCCCCTCCCGCGTCAACCAGATATAGCCATCCGGGTGGTCTATGCTGAACTTGATGACGATGTCGGACTCGATGAATTTGGGACCTACCGTGGGATCGTTAACCAGGGTATTGAACAGCTCGCCAAGCACCTCGTACATCTTTTCCGTGGTTGCAAATACTGCCATCTGACCTCCTCCTCTGCGAATATTTAAACGCTTTGAGCATATTACACCAACCGGATGGTCATTTACAAGGCGGCTTTAAAGCTAATCAGGTGGTCAGCCGACGGTCATGGTTGCCTGCGGGGTTCAGCGGGCTATTTTAGCGGCAGGCACAGACGCCATGGTGTGCATGGCCTTTGCGACCAGTTTCTTATCATTTCCGTTGACCGAGTACACCTCGGCTTCTGTAAAGAGGATATTCTTGCCAGGCTTGGTTACATGCCCGTGGCATTCCAGGTACTCGCCCGATGCGGGCTGAAAATAGTTGATCTTGTACTCGATTGTCAGGATACGACGGTTTTCCGGTACGAGCGAGTAACTTGCATATCCGGCTGTGTGGTCGGCCATGGTAGCGATCAGGCCGGCATGGGCGAATCCGTCCTGCTGGCAATGGCGTTTCAGGAGCTTGAGCCTGGTGACAAAGGTTCCCGGCTCCAGTGATACGGCAACCAATCCCAGGTACCTGGTGAAGCCTTGAACGGCGTCCTTTTTGAGGAATTCCAGCCTGGCCTTGGCAACTTCCATAATGCCTCCACAGCATGAGAATCAAACATTAGTATAACCTGTGTGGGTTGTGATGGCGTCCCTGGGGGGATTCGAACCCACGACCCGCTGCTTAGAAGGCAGCCGCTCTGTCCGCTGAGCTACAGGGACTTATAACGAGTTTAACACAGGAAAACGAGCGGCTTCAACAGCCGGCGCGAGGTGGTTACGGTGATGCTGCATCAGAAGCAGATGGCTTTGAAGGTTCAGGCTGCTTGGACTTTTCCGGCTCTTTGGATGCTGTCACCTCTTTGGATGTCTCGGACATCTTGGGCGTCGACTGTGCCTCCGAGGGACTCCTGCTGTCGGTGACATAGAACCCCGATCCCTTAAAGATAATGGGCACGGGCATAAAGCGTCGCTTGGCTTTGCATTTGCACTTTGGGCAGGCCGCCACGTTTTCGGCGTCAAATCCCTGCCTGAGATCGAAACTTGTGTTGCACTTAGGGCAAGAGTATTGATAGATGGGCATATGTCCCTCCGGGAACTACTCTGTAATAATTATAAAATTAGCACTCTAAAAGATTGAGTGCTAATTTGATATTGTAGTTATATTTTGGATTCGAGTCAAGTATATATAGCTGGAATCCCAAACGGTCATTCTTAAGCCAATGCCATGCCTGTGCAGTTAAAGAGTGATAGTTTCATTTATGGCCATAAGCCGCACTTCTGTATCCGGGCAATGCTCCCGGACCTTTTTCAGGAACGGCGTGACATCCACAGCTGTGGAGATGGGCGGGTAGAAGTCGTCCTGGTGATGCGGTATTACCATGCGCGGCTTCATTGCACGGACATATTCGAAGGCGATATCGCAGATATGGCTGTGACCCTGCAGGGGTACCAGCAGCAGGTCGGGTGGATTGGCTGCCATCCGCTGAAGCTCTGCAGGCGGGGACCCTGCGCTGCCGAAATGATGCATTGTGTAGCCGTCGATGGTGAAACGCCAGCTCATCACCTGGCCGACCGGGTAGCCGTTGTTCATGCGGGATAGGCGGCGGTAGCGGTGCCCGATGCGCCAGAGCGCGCGGGCCACCAGCGGGACATCGAATTTGACGTGCCGGCTTAAGAAGGCCTGCGCACGGTAAGCGCCGAAATCCGATGTGAAGCCATCCGACTTGACCGCGGTAATGCGGCTGACGTCCACACCTTCGCGTAAAAGCGTTGTAGCGGCAATCTCCGAGCAATAAACTGTGGAGTTGCCGAGTGCCATAACGGTGGGCACGTCGTGTAGATGGTCGAAATGGCCGTGCGTGACAAATATCTGCCCCGCGCCGGCAATTTCCCCGGGCTGCATGGGTTGAACCGGCCTGGCCTGTGCATTGCGGGAGAGGTAAGGATCGATGAGGAATACCTGTCCACCGGCCTCAACCTTGAATCCGGACGTGCCCAACCATTGGAGTTTCATGCGGTCCGCCTCCTGACTACGTTATTCATCGCTGTATTATACGTTATCTTCACTACAGCAACAGGCTATGCTATACTATGAAACTGCGCGCCGGACACGGCGGCAAAAGCGGGCATTTTTAATCAGGGGCTCGTAGCTCAGGGGTAGAGCGGTCGGCTCATAACCGATTGGTCGTAGGTTCGAAACCTGCCGAGCCCACCATTTATCCTCCCTTCAGGTAGCTGAATGCCGATTTGGCCGCAACGGCGCCGTCGCCCACCGCAGCGGCAACCTGGCGGGCGGAGTTCCTGCGGATATCGCCGGCGGCAAATAGTCCCGGGATAGCTGTACGCATCGTTTCATCGGTAGGTATGTTGCCGATTTCGTCGAGCTCAACAAAACCTTTGAAAGGATCGCTGTTGGGTATCAACCCGATTGCCACAAAGACCCCGGCAACCTCGAGCCTGGAGATGGCGCCGGTTTTTACGTCCTTCAGCACAAGTCCGCTCAATTTCTCCTCACCCTCAAGCTGGGCGACAACGCTGTTCAAGATGAACTGGATATTGGGTACTGACATGGCGGCCCGCTGTACTGCCTCGCAGGCCCTCAGCTGGTCGCGGCGGTGTATGATGTAAACCCGGTTCGCATGCTGGCTCAATTCCAGGGCGTCCGACACCGCCGTGTCGCCGCCGCCGACAACGGCCACGTCCCTGCCCCTGAAAAGGAAGCCGTCGCAGGTGGCGCAGTAGGACACGCCGCGGCCAATCAGCCTCTCCTCGCCATCAACCCCCATCTTGCGGTAATTGGATCCGGAGGCGATGATAACGGTACCGCACGAATAGCCCCCATCATCTGTGGCCACCTCGAAAAGTTTGCCCGCCCGTTTAATGCCGGTAACCCCGGCCGTTTCGAAGTTGAGACCGAATTTGGAGGCCTGGTCGTGCATCAGCTGGCCCAGGTCCATACCCGTTATGCCCGCAGGGAACCCGGGATAGTTTTCCACGCGGCCGGCATTTACTATTTGTCCCCCGTACATGCCGCGCTCGATTAATAGTGTGTTGAGTCCGTATCGGGACAGGTAAAGGCCGGCGGTTAACCCTGCGGGCCCGCCGCCGATGACCAAAGCTTCATATTCTTTCATTTCAACCTCCATAGCAGTGAACAGTATGACATAATATCACTTGCGGCTGTGGTACTTTTTGTACACTTCCTTGAGGTGCTTGTTGGTGACATGGGTATAAACCTGGGTGGTGCGGATGCTTTCATGTCCCAGCATCTCCTGCACAGACCGCAAATCGGCGCCCTGGATGAGCAGGTCGGTGGCAAAGGAATGCCTCAAAGTATGCGGATGGGCATCAAATGGCAGGCCGGCCTTTTTCGAGTACTTTTTGACGATTAACTGTATAGACCTTGGCATAAGGCGCATTTTTTCGCCCTGTTTTTCTTCTGACCGTCCACGGCTATAACGGATGAACAATGGCCTGAAACTGTCTTTGCGGACTGCTATATATCTTTTTATCCACTCGCAAGCAGTATCCGAAAGGAAAACAACGCGCACCTTGTTGCCCTTGCCCTTAACTCCGAATTCCTTTGTTTCAAAATTCATTTGGTCTTTGTTCAGATTAGACAATTCTGAAACCCTTAAGCCTGTACTGAAGAGTAATTCCAGAATCGCCCTGTCACGCAATCCAATTTCGTCGGAAATCTGTGGGCTATTCAGTAACCTGGTTAACTGTTCGGAATTCAAAAAGCTCACCATGCGTCCTTCCGCTTTAGGCAGTTCAATTTTGTCAGGATTAAGCGTAACGATATCCCTGTGAGTGATTAAATACCTCAAGAATGAACGCAGGCAAATTATGTGGTAATTTTGGGTTATCTTCTTTATCGCTGCGCCCTTTGGAGTCTTAAAATTGGCGAGATATACCCGGTATTTCATTACCAGATCTAAATCAATATTCCCGGCTCTCAATGGATATGAGTTGCTTTCAAGCCAGGAGACAAAACGGTCAAGATAATGGCGGTAATCACGAATGGTGAGAGGTGACAGCGACCTATCAATTAAGAGATAGTCTAAAAAGTCGGCGGCGAGGGCTTTAATGTCGTTGCTTTCAACATTCATACTTCATTATATCAAGCACTTCCCATTACGTGAAAGTTACATTCTGCGTAATGTCAAATGTTTCAATAATAGTTTCCCGATTTGTGGTTATTTGGGCAACCTCATTTTCAAATACACATCAAGTGGAGGAATATCTCTAATACACACCTCTTTAAATGTGTCAAGGCATACACAGCGCATGTTTTCCTTAAACAAGTGCCGACTTTTCTTTAAAACAACTTTATCAATTTCTGACTGCTTAAGTTCCCCACCAGTAATCACAAAAAATAGTCTTTTTTCGAAATCACGATACTTACGCAATTTGGAGCTCAAATTTCCTGTAATTCCGTGTATTGTCAAGGTATTGAATACCTCTACTGCAAAATTATCTTTAGCATAGACGAAAAAATCTACTCTGCTTCTTCCACTACCGTATTTCTTTTCCTCATGAACACAGATCTCACCATATCTGTTCTTCAGGAATTCGCCCACTGCGTTCTCGCTGATTAGAGATAGTGCCCCTACGTTTGCCCATATCTGCTTTCTATGTTCACCTACGGCGTAATCGCTATCTTGTATTTGGAGCATCTTTCTAAGGTTTGGTAATCCACCAAATTTCCGTTGTATTTGTCTTGAAGTGCAAAGATATGGACAAACATCTATCTCAAGTGCGCTTGGATAATGACCATGTTCTGAACGAAATCGCTCGAAGCCTTCTTTAAGTACTTGCAAGGTATATATCTTGTTATGAGGCCGCGACATGGAGATAATCCCCCACTTTTTCCATCAACCTATCAAGGTTCCAGTTTTTTAATGCCGAGACCGCAATGGTCGATTCGGGCGTTGATTTAACCTCGTAGTAAACGCTGCGTGCCTCTTCTAGGTTTTCCACCACACGGTCCATCTTGTTGATTACCGTGATGCGGGGCTTTTCATCCAATTTCAGCTTGTGCAAAATGGTCTCCACGGTCAAGCCCTGGTTGACCGCCTCCGGGCTGGTTATGTCAACAACATGCAGCAAAAGGTCAGCCTCATCCAGTTCCTCCAGCGTGGCATGGAAGGCGGCCACGATAAGCGTGGGCAACCTGTGGATGAAACCGACAGTGTCGGTCAGCAATATGTTGCGCCCGTCCGGCAACCTGAGCCTCCTGGTAACCGGGTCAAGCGTGGAAAAAAGCTTGTCCTCTGTTTCCACATCAGCCTGGCAGATGGCATTCAGCAGCGTGCTCTTGCCGGCATTTGTATAGCCCACAAGTGCTACCAGCGGCGTGTTGGCCTTTTTCCTCTGCCTGCGGTACAGCTCGCGGTGACGCCTGACCGCCTCGATCTGCTTGCCGATGTTGCTGATGCGCTTCCTGATCAGCCTGCGGTCCGTCTCGATCTGCGATTCACCCGGCCCCCTGGTCCCTATGCCGCCGCCCAGCCTTTCAAGGTGGCTCCACTGCCCCTCCAGCCTGGGAAGCAAATATTCATGCTGGGCCAGCTCCACCTGCAGTTTGCCCTCACGTGTCCTGGCGCTGCGGGCAAAGATATCCAGTATCAGGGCCGTCCTGTCGATTACCTTTACCGCCAGCGCTTCCTCGAGGTTGCGCTGCTGCCTGGGGGCAAGCTCATCGTTGATTATAACCGTGTCGTATTGCAACTCCTCTTTGAGATCGATCAACTCCTGCATCTTGCCGGAGCCGACATAATGCGTCGATGAAGGCCTGGCCAGCTTCTGCGTCAGCCTCCCCACCACTTCCGCCCCGGCCGTCCCGGCAAGCTGGTTCAACTCGTCCAGCGAGCTCTCAAGGGACCATGTGTCCCGCCTGTTGCCCCCCTCCACGCCCACCAGCATAGCGCGCTCTTTACTCACCTTGGTGCTGTAGGTAGTTTTGGCCATTAATGAACGCGCCCGCTATTTCTTCCTGAGGGTCAACAGCCGCCTTACGCCTTCGTCGAAGCGGTCATCAGGCTGTGTAATAGACAACCGGACATATCCCTCGCCGGTCCTGCCATAGCCGGTACCCGGCGTAACCGCCACGGCAACCCTGTCCAGCAGTTCAGCAACGTACTGTACCGATGTGTAGCCCTGCGGTACACCTGCCCAGATATAGAACCCGGCCTTTGGCCGGCTGACCTTTAAACCTATGCCCTGCAGCGCATCCACAATCTTATCCCTCCGGGCCTGCAGTACCCTGTTGCGCACCTCAATATCGCCCTGGTTACCCGTGAGGGCTTCGATGGCGGCCAACTGGATGGCCTGGGGTATGCCCGAATCAAGGTTGGACTTGAATCGGAAGAGTGCATCGATCATTTTGCGGTTGCCCACAGCCATGCCGATGCGCCATCCCGTCATATTGTAAGTCTTGGAGAGTGAGTGGAATTCAACCCCCACTTCCTTTGCGCCCGGTATTTCCAGGAAGCTGTGCGGCCTGTAGCCGTCGAAGGCTACCTCGGTGTAAGGGGCATCGTGGCAGACGGCGATATTGTTAGACCGCGCGAACTTAACAACCTTTTCAAAAAAGGCGGGTTCGGCCACGGCACCGGTGGGGTTATTGGGATAACATATCCACAGCACTTTGGCCTTCTTAAGCACTTCCGCCGGGATAGCATCGAGATCAGGGAGGTACCCGCTGCCCTCCAGCAAGGGCATGTAGTACACCTCGCCGCCTGCTAACAACGTGCTGACTGAATAGACGGGATAGCCCGGGTCAGGCACCAGGGCCACGTCGCCGGGATCAAGCAGGCAGAATGACATGTGCCCGATGCCTTCCTTGGACCCGATCAAAGGCAGCACCTCGCTGGTGGGTTCCCAATCCAGCGATACACCGAACCGCGATTTATACCAGCCGGCTATCGCTTTGCATAGCTGCGGCATGCCGTAGGTCTCCGGGTAGCGGTGGTTGAGCGGGTCCTGCGCCGCACGGCAGAGGGCACCGATGATATGCCCGGGGGTAGGAATATCAGGGTCACCGATGGCGAAACTTATTACATCCTCGCCCATGGCCCGCTTTTCAGCTATCTTCCTGTTTATCTCTACAAACAGGTATGGCGGTATCCTATCCATGCGCTTTGATAAATTCATAGCGGGAATTCCCCCGTAAATACTTCTTCGACCGGGCCCTGCAGGAAAACATCGCCCTCCCCGTCCCAGGTGACGGTCAGCACACCGCCCGGCATAGTTATGTCAACTTTTTCACCGGAGAATCCTTTCAGCCTGCAGGCTACGGCGGTGGCACTGCTGCCGCTTCCACAGGCCAGTGTTTCGCCCACTCCCCTTTCCCAGACCCTGGCTTTGAGGTGCTGTCGGTCTATGCGGTTAACGATCTCGAAATTGGTGCGCTCGGGAAATATGCGGTGGTTCTCGACCAGTGGGCCTACCTCATGCAGCGGGAAACCGTCGACATCCCCTTCCATGAAACATATGGCATGCGGGTTTCCCATGGAGACGAATGCCACCTCCAGGTCGCGTCCGCCTACCGATAACGGGTAATTCAACACCGGCCCTTTGCCTTCGACGGATACAGGGATATCCGCGGTGGCCAGCACAGGTATGCCCATGTTCACCCTTGCGTGCGTCACCTTCCCGCCGGATTGTATGGTCTCGATGTGCTTAATGCCGGCCAGCGTTTCAATCGATATGCCGGGCCCTGCGGCTAACTTCCTGTCCACGGCATATTTTGCGAAGCACCTGAGTCCGTTGCCGCTGATCTGTGCCTCAGATCCGTCGGCGTTAAATAACCTCATCCTGAGGCCGGCTACAGCCGATCCCATAACCGCCATCAGGCCGTCAGCACCCACGCCGAGGTGCCGGTCGCACATCTTCTTTGAAATGTTTTGCCAGTCGATGTCCAGTGACCTGGCATCGACCATGATGAAGTCGTTGCCGGTAGCCTGCATCTTCACAAAATCAAGCATCTTTTTCATGAGTTTGAATAGTATATACCATTGTTCAAATAACGGGCTATTTTTTACCCCCCTGCCCGCCTTTCCCCACAAGCAGGCCTATCCTCTCCTGCCCTTCGGCCACCGGCCAGCCGTTCCTGGCGTTGTAATACATGTACCATCTCATCTCAGGCTCATGGTACCTGACATCGCAGGCGTAGATGTGGCTCCTGCGCCACCCGGTAGTGGGCCTCAGCACAGGTTCCTGCAACAGCCTTTCCCATTTCACACCGTCATGAGATTTGAGCACGATAATGGCCGAACCGCTCTGCTTTTTGACGCCGTCCCAGTAAATGCCGTTCTCGAATCCCACGTAACCGTCATCACACTTAATGACCTTTATGGATCCGCAGCTGAGGTTGCACCACGGGTCACTTTTATTGACCTCGATCACGGGTTTTTCCATCACTTCATACGGGCCTTCCGGGTTAGCCGACCGGGCCAGGCCGATGGAGTCCGGCTCGTTAAAGCCGCAGTCCGGTAAATATACCAGCGAGGCGCTGTAATACAGGATATAGGCATCACCCTGCTTTACCAGGCAGGGATTGCTGACGGATTTATTTGGGCCTGAGGCGTGCCATGGCAGTTCCGGCCTGATGAGCACCTTTGGCGCCGACCACTTTTTGAGGTCTGTTGAGTGCGAAACAGCTATCTCCGAGTACCATTTCCTGCCCTTTATCCAGGATAGCACCAGCGAAAGCGGCCGGTACTTTTCATAGAACAGGTAATATACATCGCCTTCGCTATACAGGTAGGGCCTCATGGCGTTGGCTATGGCCACGCCGCGGTCCTTCCACTTGATACCGTCGGCGGAAACGAAGTGGTGGACGCCCCACACCGAGTGGGCAAAAAGGTGCCAGCGGCCGTCGGGTGAATTTTCGGGAAAAACAAAGGTAGGGTCGGCCAGGACCGGCGAGAGCGCCGGATGGTCTATCAGGTAGTTTTCCGAATAATCGGTCCAGCTTATGGCTTTAATATCTTCCGCATTCATTTTTTCACCCCCGTTATAATACTTTTTCGCGTCACGCCCGCGGCTTATGCCTGGCCGCAAGTCTCCAGGAAGCGGAGCGTAGCATCCATTGATTTATCCCCTGTTCCATCATCCGTATCGAACCACCTTATCCTGTCGTCCGAAGGCCGGAACCACGCGTACTGGTTGCGCGCGTAGCGGTGCGTCTCATATTTTATAGTTTGTACAGCTTCCTGCAAACCCGTTTTGCCGGCCAAATGGTCCGCCATCTGCCTGTAGCCGAGACTGTACATGGAGGACAGGCCGCTATGGTAACCCATTTCCAGCAGGTTTTTTACCTCCTGCATAAGCCCGGCGTCAACCATCCGCTCTACCCGTCTGTCGATCAGGCTGTAGAGGCGCTCCCTCCCGGCTGTCAACCCGATGATTAGGACCGGGTACGGCAGCCCCCGTTTTTCGCGCAGCGACGATGCCAATATGCCCCCTATATGATAAATTTCCAAAGCCCTTACTATCCTCCTCAGGTTGTTGGGGGATATCCTGGCCGCTGAGACAGGGTCTATCATTTCAAGCTCCCGGTACAGGCTGCTTATGCCCTCGGACCCAGCCCTGCTCTGCATGCCCTCCCTGAATTCATGGTCGGGCGCAACGGCGGGTATGCGCCATCCCTCCAGCACCGACCACACGTACTGCCCGCTCCCCCCTACCAAAACCGGCAGCCTGCCCGCTTCCTGGATATCCGCTATGCACTTGCAGGCCGACTCCTGGTAGATGGCCAGGTTGTAAGGCTGGTCCGGAAGTATTATGTCAAGCATATGGTGGGGCACCTCCCCCCTTTCCGCTGCATCCGGCTTGGCCGTGCCTATATCCATCAATTTATAGATTTGCCGGCTGTCGGCATTTACTATCTCTCCGTTGAACCGCCTGGCAATAGAGATGCCCAGCCTGCTTTTGCCCACCGCCGTCGGCCCCACTACCGCAACCAGGCACTTCATGGCTTTGCTTTTAATGATGCCGTCTGCTTCACGATGTCCGTGAACTCACCGGGCTTAAGGCTGGCCCCACCAACCAGTGCCCCGTCGATCTGTGGCTGACCAATGAATTCAGCAATATTGGCCGCCGTGACACTGCCACCGTAGAGGATGCGTGTCGCAGCTGCCACCTCCTGTCCCAGCACCACGGCTGCAACCCCGCGGATAAGCTCGATGGTCTGTCCGGCCTTTGTACCGTCTGCCGCCCTGCCGGTTCCGATGGCCCAGATGGGCTCGTAAGCTATGACCACCTCTTTTCCCGCAAAATTACCCTTCAACCCCTCACTCACCTGGCGCGTGAGAATTTCCCCGGTTTTTCCTGCCTCGTTTTCATCCAGAGTCTCCCCGACGCAGAAGATGGGGATAATGCCGGCGGCCACAGCTGCCCTGACCTTTTCGTTCACCATTTGATCAGACTCGCCGAATATCTGGCGGCGTTCAGAGTGGCCGAGTATCACGTACTGGCAATAAGCTTTTAGCATAAGCGCTGAGGTCTCGCCTGTGAAGGCGCCGTTGTCCCTTGAATACATATTCTGAGCGCCCAGCTTAAGCCCGGTACCCCTGATGATTTCACTGACCCTGTAAAGCGAGACAAAAGGAGGGCAGAGGACTGTATCCACCGCATACCCGGCCTCCAGTCCGCCGGCTATGCCTGTTGCCAGAACCACGGCCTCCTCGACCGTGGTATTCATCTTCCAGTTGCCCGCGATTAAAGGCCGGCGCATATACTCACCCCTTTTTATTATCCTGTAGGGACGGGCCTTCAGGCCTGTCCGTCTTGCGGGCGCAGCTGAAGCAACGCCCCTACGTCTTTATTTTTCATCCAGCAATACCTCTACTCCCGGCAGTGTTTTGCCCTCCATGAAACTCATGCTGGCGCCCCCGCCCGTGGATACGTGCGTCATTTTAAAGCCGAGGCGCATCTCCGTGACTATCTCCGCCGTCGAGCCGCCGCCGACCACAGTGGTGGCATGCAGGTTGGCCAGCAGTTCGGCCATGGCCCTGGTGCCGCGCCCGAATTGCTCTATCTCATAGACACCCATCGGGCCGTTCCAGAATACGGTGCGGCACTGCTTGAGCTTCTCTGTAAACAGCTCCCTGGCCTGTGGCCCTATATCCACGACGTACATTTGGGGGGGTATCATGGAAACAGGGGCGATGGCGTACTTGGCTGTATCGTTGATGGCATCTGCCACTATGACATCTGGCGGCAACACCAGTTCAACCTTTCCCGCAGCAGCCTTGGCCGCAAGTTCATTGGCCAGCCCTACCTTGTCATCCTCGACCGCCGAAAGCCCGACGCTGTAACCGTGGGCTTTAAGGAAGGTGGCCGCCATACCGCCGCCGATCAACAGCATATCTATCCTGCCCAGCATATTGCTGATCAGCTTGATCTTGTCGCTTACCTTGGCCCCGCCCAGCAGCGCGCCGAAAGGACGCTGCGCATTGTCCAGCAGGTTGCCCAGCACCCGTAACTCTTTTTCCAGCAGGAAGCCCGCGTAGGCCGGCAGCAATTTAGCCACGCCGTAGGTGGAGGCATGCGCCCGGTGGGCCGTGCCGAAAGCGTCATCCACGTAAATGTCCGCCAGGTCGGCCAGGGCAGCCGAGAATTTAGGGTCGTTAGCCTCTTCCTCGGGATGGAAACGGAGGTTCTCAAGCAAAAGGACGTCGCCGTTCTTCAACTTGTCCACCGCCTTCTCGACCCTGGGTCCGATGCAGTCGGAGACTGTGTAAATGGGCAGGTTGGTCAACTGGGACAGGCGCTCGGCGATGGGGGTCATGCGCAGGGACGCAACTATCTGCCCGTCCGGCCGGCCGAGGTGCGAACATAAAATGATTTTAGCCTTACGCTCAATGAGGTACCATATGGTCGGCAGGGCCGCTATTATGCGGCTGTCGTCCATAATCTCGTTGCTCTTAGGGTCAAGCGGCACATTGAAATCAACCCTCACCAGCACCCTTTTGCCGGTAACCTCGACGTCCCGTATGGATTTCTTCATACAAATCTATCTCCTTCACAGGATATTTACAGCAAATCCTGTACCGTTGACTCCCACCCTCGCCTGAGTATATCCAATCGCTGCCATTTGTTCAAGGGTACCCGCGCGGCCTGTTTATATTTACCATTATTCATATTAAACTGTTATATTATGACCATGCACCGTCACAGCGAACACCCGCTGGTAATCGTACTGTCCGGGCCGTCAGGCGTGGGCAAGGATGCCACGATCGCCAGGATAAAGCAGATCGGGGTCAACTTCCATTACCTGGTCACGGCTACCACAAGGGATATGCGCCCGGGCGAGGTTGACGGCGTGGACTATAATTTTTTGCAGCGGCAGGATTTCACTCAAAAGATTGAGCGGGAAGATTTTCTCGAATACGCCGAGGTTTACGGCAATTTCTACGGCGTGCCCAAGCAGCAGGTGCGGGATGCTTTGAAGAGGGGGCAGGATGTTATAATCAAGGTGGACGTGCAGGGCGCGGCCACGCTCAAGGAAAAGATACCGGATGCCGTCTTCATCTTCCTGCTGCCGCCATCCCTCGAGGACCTGCTTGAAAGGCTGAAGGGCAGGAATGCCGACTCCGAAGCCGCGGTCAGCACCCGAATCCGCAAAGCCGAGGAGGAGTGCAAGTGCATGCCCCTCTTCGATTACTGCGTGATAAATTATAACAACGACCTCGACCGCACAGCTCAAGCCGTGGCGGGGATCATAATCACCGAGAAATTCCGCGTAAAGCCGCGGGCCGTAAGTATTTAGCGCCGTTTGGGCCGTTCCAGCAACCTGACGATCTCCCCCTCCCTCCTGCGCATGGCTGCGGTGTCGGCATGTCCGGCGTGGTCATAGCCAAGTATGTGCAAAACACCGTGCACTATCAGCAGAAGCAATTCCTTTTCCACCCCGACCTGTTTAGCGGTAGCCTGCGCCAATGCCGTGGGATATGAAATGACCAGTATTCCCATTTTGCCCGGGGACCCCGGCAAACGGGGAAAAACGGTATCGTCCGGCCCGGCTTCGTCCAGGGCGAAAGAAAGCACGTCGGTGGGCTCGTCCATGCCGCGGTATTGCCTGTTCAAAGCACGTATGGCCGGATCGTCCGTAATCATGCAGTCGATCTCCATCGGGCCGGCCACCTTTTCAGCGTCCAGCACAGCCAGCACTGTTTGCTTTAGCCACGCGCGCCTAAGCGTACAGCCCTCCAGCCTTTTTAAGCGGATATTTACCGTGTGAATAGTTTCCACCACAGCAGAATATTATCAGTTAAGCGCCTTTTGTACAATCATGTGCGTACCTGATTTGCTTGAAAGGGTGCTTGTAACTATGCTATATTGCATGGCGCCATCGGCCTGATACATTCCAGATGGAGGGATCGCATAGTGGTCTAGTGCGGCCGCCTGCTAAGCGGTTGCCTCGGGAAACCGGGGTCATGGGTTCGAATCCCATTCCCTCCGCCATCCATCACCGCCCGTTAACCTTGCAAATGCGCAGATGAAAGCATATATATGGACCATAGGCTGCCAGATGAACAGGGCAGAGTCGGCCGGCCTCAGAAGCAGGCTGGAGTCGCTTGGACTTGAAATGGTGCGCAACGCCCGCGAGGCTGATATCGCCATCCTCAACACCTGCGTGGTGAGGCAGTCCGCAGAGGACAAGGTGAAGGGGACGCTGGGATTTGTTATGGGCATCAAGTCAGGGAAGCCCCACATGCGCATCGCCGTGACTGGATGTTTCGTGGGACAGGATGTGCAAGGGCTCAGGCAGGATTTCCCCTTCGTGGACCACTTCTTCGGTGCCGGTCAACTGCAGGATTTCGAAGACTGGCTTTGCAGCCACTTGCTGGAACGCGATAGCGCCGCTATGGCCGGCGGGATAGCGCAGGCCTCCCCGGTCAGCGCCTACATACCCATCATCCAGGGATGCAATAATTTCTGCTCCTACTGCATCGTCCCTTACCGGCGCGGCAGGGAAAACAGCCGCCCGGCACAGGACATACTGGACGAAGCGGCCGCGCTGGTCAACCGCGGCGCCCGGGAGATAGTCCTGCTCGGGCAGAACGTCAATGCCTACGGCCACGACCTGGGTACTGGTCCCGATTTAAGCGCGCTGCTTCACATGTTGAGCGGGCTCAGCGGACTACACAGGATAAGGTTTTTAACCAACCATCCCAAGGATATGAGCGGGGCCCTGATGCAGTCCATGGCTGAACTGCCGAAGGTTTGCCGCCACGTGTGCCTGCCCCTGCAGGCCGGTGATGACAGGGTGCTCAAAGATATGAACCGCGGTTACACCCGGGACGGCTACATATCGCTAATAACCCGAGTCCGCCAGGCCGTCCCCGGCATTGCCATCAGCACCGACCTGATCGTGGGTTTTCCCGCTGAAACCGAGCAGCAGTTTATGAGCAGTTACGAGGCCGTAAAAACATTGCGCTTCGACACCGTGCACGCCGCAGCCTATTCCCCCAGGCAGGGCACCAGCGCGTTCTCCAATTTTTCCGACGACGTTCCGCAAGTGGTCAAGCTGCAAAGGCTGCACGCCATAGAGGAACTGCAGGCAGGTATCCAGGCCGGGATCAACGGGGAACTGGCCGGGACCACTGTCGAGGTGCTGGTCGAAGGGATAAAGGGCGGAAAATGGTATGGCCGCACAGGTACAGACAGGCTGGTATTTTTTAGGGATGAGCGTGATTGTATGGGGCAATTGGTGGAAGTCGATATAAAGACGGCCAGTCCCTGGGCGCTGCAGGGTACGCTACTATAACTGTTATAATGAGAACGGGTGAGGCCTGTCCGGTGGAGAGATATGAATTATTATGACTATATAATCATAGGCAGCGGTATCGCCGGCCTCTACAGCGCGCTGTTGGCCATCGAGAACGGCAGTGTACTGATCGTTACCAAGGGCGGTATTGAGGACTGCAATACCCGGTACGCCCAGGGCGGCATCGCGGCCGCCATCGGCAAGAACGACTCTGCTGACCTTCACTTCAAGGATACCATGGCGGCTGGGGACGGTTTATGCTACGAAGAGGCTGTGCGTATACTGGTTGACGAGGCGCCCGACCGCATAGCCGACCTGATCGGCTTCGGCGTGCCGTTTGATACTCAGGATGGGGAGGTGGCCCTGACACGCGAAGCAGCCCACTCGGTATCGCGCATACTGCATGCCGGGGGCGACGCCACCGGGGAATACATTGAGGTTACCCTGAGTGAACAGGTGCGCATGTCACCGGTAAAAGTGCTGGAATACTGCCTTGCTACCGAGATACTGCTCAGTAATGGACGCGTGGCCGGGGTAAAGGCCATAGATTTCCGCAGCGGCATGATCGAGGAATACAGTTGCAAATTCGTTATTTTAGCAAGCGGCGGCGCGGGCAGGCTTTTCAAATATACGACCAACGGTGATACCGCTACGGGGGACGGCATCGCACTGGCCTACCACTCGGGCGCTGAGATCGTTGACATGGAGTTCTTCCAGTTCCACCCCACAGCGCTGAGATTGCCGGGCGTCTCGCCCTTCCTTATCAGCGAGGCTGTGCGCGGCGAGGGTGGCGTGCTGAGGAACAGCGATGGCTACCGCTTCATGCCTGATTACTCTACCAGCGCCGACCTGGCGCCGCGCGATGTAGTGGCCAGGAGCATCCTTTTTGAAATGAGAAAGACAGGCAGCGATAAAGTTTTTCTGGATGTCACACAGGTACCGGCCACAAGGGTTACAACACGCTTCCCCCACATTTACCGCTTTTGCCTCGACCACGGCCTGGACATCACCCAAACCCCCATACCCGTGGCGCCGGCGGCCCACTACCTGATGGGTGGGGTCAAAGTAAATACCTGGGGCGAAACCAATATTGCCGGCCTTTTCGCAGCCGGGGAGACGGCCTGCACCGGCGTGCACGGGGCCAACAGGTTAGCTTCCAACTCACTGCTGGAGGTGCTGGTTTTCAGCAAGAGGATCATAGAGAGGACCGAATTGGCAGAGCCTGCGCCCGGGGAGGTAATAAGGTCGGTCGGATCCCACCAGTTGCCATCGAGGGAGCTGTACAGGGACGCGTCTGCCCTGACACTGACTAACCTGCAGTCGATGCTGTGGGACAGGGTCGGCATCGTTCGTGACGTCGATGGGCTTTACCAGGCTGCCGTGACCCTCACCGCCTGGAACCGCATCCTGCCCGTGCCCACCGACCGCCTTTCCTGGGAACTGAACAACATGGTAACCAATGCAAGGCTCATGACCGAGGCGGCCCTGCTGCGGGAGGAGAGCCGCGGCGCTCACTACCGGTCGGACTTCCCTACACCGTCCGAGAAATGGAAGAAACACATTGTGTTCCGGCTGTAATACTGATCCTGTAGAAAAGCCGTCAACACTTTTTTTAGAATAATCCGTTGACCGCATCAGCAGGCGCTGTTAGAATGTGCCCGTTTATATTCGTTTGATATGAATTATGCGCGCTTTATATAGTATCGGAGAGTCAGATGTATGAGCAGTAGTTCAAATAAGTTGAGAGGAGTTACTTAATGGTAGTGAAACATTCAGGATACATTCTTATTACATTCCTGATATTTGCTGCTTTAATAGGATCGGTGTTCGTTCAGCCCTCGCCGGTCAGCGCGGCCACCTTGTACGTGGATAAAGCCGGCACTGACGACCCTGCTCACGGTACGGGGCCCGGCGCCAACGCCTTTCTTACGATCAATTATGCCATCAGTCGGGCCGGTGCCGGTGATACAATCAACATCGGCCTTGGCACATGGGTTGAGCAGGTAATTGTCACTAAGTCGCTTACACTGATCGGGACGGCCGTCGCACCGACACCCAACGGCACGTTTATCGCAGCTCCAGCTGACGGCTCCAGGACGAACTACACAGCGGGAGACGGCACCATATTTGATTATGTGATCGTGGCGCACGACACAACAAATGTCACAGTCAGCACACTCACCGTCTATGCGGCCGGCGCCAGGAAAGCCGGCGCTAATTATTACGCAACGGTGGTTTTCGACAATGTAGTCAATCAAAGCGGTATCATCGGGTTCGACTCCGGCTGCGTCTCCGGAGCATTCAACAACAATATCGCCGATATCGATATCGCAATATTGGACAATTCGTTTACCGTTGTTCAGGATTCACTGCTCGTTGATTTCGTCCGCTCGGGCGTGGAATGTTGGGGCAGTCTGGTCAGGGTCCACAACAACGAGATCAACGCTGAGGTTCCCGGTGCAACGTGTATCCGCCTGGATCATGCAGATCCCGGCGTGGTGGATGATAACATGCTGTTATCGGCCGGGAATGGGATAGATGTTGTAGATTGCCTGAGAGTTAATATAGTTGGCAATGAGCTACATGGAACTGCAGCCTTTAATGGTATCCAGTGTCAAACTGCACAGCAAATACTTATTCAGCATAACACGATATATGGATTCCAGGCCGGTGTAATAGACTCGGGGACCACGGCCGTCGGATTTATAGCCGGCAACGAGATCTTCGATTGCGTCGATGGTATTGCCCTGAACAGCGCGACATCCATCTGGATGTCGGTGTATTTTAACCTGATCCATGACAACGGCCGTGGTTTATACCACGCCTGCCAACTGAATGATGTTTGGAGCAATATTTTTTATCACAATACCACCGGCATCGAGAGTGAGAACGCAATTACAGCATATTGCAACGCCATAGTCGCCAACAGTACAGCAGGGCTTGTTCTCCTAAGTAATGCTACATTTAACTGTATCAATAATTACTGGGGAGATAATAGCGGCCCAAATATTAACGGCACGGGACCGGGCACAGGCGACCTGATTGACACCAACGGACATACCGTGCTGGACTGCGATCCCTGGGCTACCATGAACCTGTCGGCTACACCGCCTGCAATTGTGGCCAACGGAGTCTCTCTTTCCACCCTCAATCTGGACTGCACACGCAATAGTGACGGGGACGTTATGGCGTGCAACATACGGGACGGATTTCTGGTGAACTTCGCTACCACCGGCGGAACGTTAACCAGCACGACTGCGCTAACATCAGTCGGACATGCCATTACAACCATTTCATCCACGACACCCGGTATCGCCATAGTCAGTTCAGCATTCAACGCAGTGCCTGAGAGGACTCTATCCACAGTGAACGTAACCTTTACGGCCGTGCCAACACCTACTCCCCCCGTGCCACCAACTACTCTGCCCGTACCCCTGCAAAACGGTATAAATACCGGGAATGGTTCACATGGGGCGTCGCTCACAACGATTACCACGCCGAATACATTACAGCTTCCGAACCTGCAGGTTACATCGGCAAGGCTGTCCGCTTCCTCAGTAGAGACAGGCAGCCCGATAACGGTCATCGCAGATGTAACCAACACGGGAGGCGCCAGCGGCGCGGCCGTAGTCAAAGTATATCTCAACGGCGAGGTGGCCGGTTCACAGGGAGTAAAGGTGGCCAGCGGCAGCACAACGCCCATGACTTTCAACATTACGCCTTCCCAACCGGGGGAATACAGCGTACGCGTGAACAATGTTTCGGCCGGCACTCTCAAAGTTACCGGGGGGAAGGACAGCGATATCCTTTTCGCCGGCGCATTCGCGGCGTTTCTGTTGATACTTCTGGCATTGCTGATCGTATATCTGCGCCAGCGCAGAGCGGCTGTATAAAAACAGATATAACTGCTAATACAACAACAGGGCGGGCCTTGGGGACCGCCCTGTTGTTGTATCGCCTTGTCCAACGATATTTGACATCCCTTGTCCCCATTGTATACACTGGTTACAAGAACAAATGTACGCAAATGGATTGACAATATGAGAAAAGCAGGGCCCAGCGACAAACGCGAAAAGATCATCGATTTTATCAGGGATTTCTACGACGAACACGGCTACACCCCTACGGTTCGCGACATACAGAAGGGTTGCGGGCTGAGCTCCACGGCCGTTGTGCAGTACCACCTCAAGGTTCTCGAAAGCGAGCACCAGATCGAGAGGGATTCAAAGGTTTTCAGGAGCATCCAGCTGCCCGACCGCAAAAATACCATACGTGTGCCCGTGCTGGGTATAATAGCGGCGGGAACCCCCATACCGGTGATGAGCGCCGACACGTGGCACCAGGAGGCGGTGGATACACTGGAATTGTCCGGCGAGATCACTCAGGACAGGGATGTGTTCGCATTGAGGGTGAGCGGCCTCTCCATGATAGATGCCCTCATCGATGACGGCGATATCGTTTTGCTGGAGCCCGTCAAAAAAGTTGAGAACGGGGACATGGTGGCAGCGTGGCTGATCAAGGAGGAGGCGGTCACACTCAAAAGGTTTTACCGCGAAGAGGGCCGCATCAGGCTGCAGCCGGCCAATTCCCAGATGGATCCCGTCTATACGGACGCTGCCAATGTGGATATCCAGGGCAGGGTGGTGGCTGTCATCAGGACCATTTAGCACTCGCAACAGTTCTTAAACAGGCTTAATAAACAGGAGGTAACCATGAGCGATCCATATTCTGAGTTTGCAGGCAAATACGCTTACCAGGGGTCCGAGAGGTTCAAGAAGATGCTGAGGGTACTGATGAGCGAAGATGAGGTCAAAATTGCCAACATGCTGCCCGCCACGCCGGAGGATATTGCAGTCAAATCGGGCAAGTCCGTTGAGAGCGTGAACGCGATGCTGGCCGAACTGTTTAAAAAAGGTGTAATTTTCGAGTCTTCCAAGGGCTACCGGCCGGCGCGCGACATTTTCCAGCTGCATGATGCTACGGGCAGCGATATGCGCTCGGACAAAGTGTGGGGCAGGGACCTGCTGGACGCCTGGTGGGATTTTTCTGAACATGAGCTCTACAATGACATGGCTAAAATGGTGAAAGATTTCGTTAATCCGGTGTCCAAGGTCATACCTGCGCGGGCGTCCATAGCAGATCCCACGAAGCTGACACCCGACGAGGATATAGAGGGCATTATCGACAGGACTACCAGGATCGCCGTGGTCAAATGCCCCTGCCGGCGCATGGCGCAGAGGTGCGACAGGCCCCTGGAGGTATGCCTCCAGTTAAACAAGGGCGCCGAATATACCATCAAGCGCGGCTCGGGCCGGGAGGTGAGCAAGGCTGAGGCCAAGGAGATACTGCGCACCGCGGCGGAGGGCGGACTCGTACACAGCGTGGGCAATACCGGCGAGGTGGGCCACTATATATGTAACTGCTGCCCGGATTGCTGTATCTTCATGGAGCCGTGGCTGACCCAGGGGGGAGTGGAGAAGGGCATAGCTAAAAGCCGTTTCGAGGCGAAGGTGGACGTGGAGTCATGCAGCGGATGCCAGGACTGCGTCGAGCAGTGCCCCTTCGGTGCCATCGAGATGGTAAAGCTGGCCGGCCAGAAGAAGATGAAGGCCGCCGTCAACCCTGTAAAATGCTTCGGCTGCGGGATCTGCGCCGTTCAATGTGTAGCCGATTCAATCAAGCTCTACGAGGTAAGGGAACACAGCAAGGCATAGCGCTTTCATACAGTGATAATATTAAGGATGGACAGGCATAGCCTGTCCATCCTTTTGTTTCGGGTGCTGTGGTTGCTACCAGGATGAGCGGTGATAGGTGGGGAATATCTGCTTCTCGTAGTCCTTGCCCGTAATGGCGTCGGCGCAGAGGGCGCCTGACAGAGCGGCCCCGTCAACGCCGCCGCCCCATTCCTTCTCGCCGTACTGGTCGCCCACAAAGTACAGGCCTTCCACCCAGGGGGACTTACTGTCCGGCCTGTCCTTGCCCATCGGCCGCCAGTGTCCATAGGCCTCGGAGCCGGCTGTCCAGAAGCGGAACTTGACGTCCTTCTCCCAGCCCGGGAAGTTATCCGTCATGAACCTTTCAGCTTCCGCTATGCAGGCGCTGACCTTGGCCTTGTCGCGCATCTCCCAGTCCAGCAGGGGTATGGAGAAGAGCAAACTGCTCATCTCTATGGGAGCGTGGTTTACCCACCAGGTGAACGATGCCATCACGAAATCGAGGCTCTCAAGGCCCTTTTTCTTGCTGACACCCGAGAGGAATATGAAGCTCCTGGGATCTATGCCCTTCTCGCGGGCGAAATCGCGCGTGGAGTAGAAGAAGCCGGTCAGAAGGCCGGGCACATAGTATTTCTCCTTCACTTCGCGGACGAATTCAGCGGGGAAGTTGCTCTCCGGTATAACGCTGAAAGCCTGTTTGGGAGGTATGTTGCATACCACAAGGCCGGTATCGATTACTTCAGTACCCTTTTTGGTTTTGACCCTTACGCCTTTGACTTTTTTATCCGCGATAATGACCTCTTCGACGGCCGAATCGGTCCATATCTCGCCTCCGGCAGCCTTGATCACGTTTCCCAGTTGCAGGGCGATATCCAGCGTGCCGATGCCGGCGTCTATCTGTCCCACCGACCCCGTGACCAGGTCCATCTGGATGTCCTTGGCAATGGACTGGTATTTCAAATAATCGCGCAGGTGCATGTCATCGGGATTGGCCATAGCGGTCTGCGACCCCGCTAAATTGCGTATGAACAGCCAGTTCTCCTCGCTGCACTCCCTTTCCCGCAGGAAATCGCCCAGCGACCCCTTCATCGACTCGATCTGGTCAAAGGTCAGCGTGGCCATCTCACGCAGCAGCTTCCTGGCCGACTTTCCCCCGTCGCTCATCCACTCATAGGGCCTGCCATGCTCAACCTGGTGCCATTTGGTCTGGTCCTTGTTGTCGATGACCACGAAGCCCTTGTTGGTCTTCATATAAATGGGCTTGCCCAGGTATTTGCAGAGGAAGGTGATCCTGCCTCGGTCGCCCCAGAAGAGGCCGTGTCCGCCGTCATTGATGCAGTGGTTGAACCAGCCTTTTTTGACCACGGACTCGAAGGAGGGCGTGTCATGCGTGATCCAGGTGCCCGTGCTTGCCAGCGCCTTCTGCAGCTCCTTGTAGGAATACTCCTTGTCCATTATCCACAGTTTGTTGTCTTTGCCGTAGAAGCTGAGTATGCGTCCGCCGTAAAATGACTCTTTTTCCAGCACCAGGACTTTTTTACCTTCCTTTGAAGCGAGGATGGCCGCCGTGGCCAGTCCGCCCACCCCTGACCCGACTACGACTACATCAAAATTCTTCGATACCATTGAAATGTAACCTCCTAAAAAATATTCATTGGCCTGTCAATCATTGCTAAAGGTTTGCGCCGCCGTCGATGATCAGCGTGGATCCTGTCATGAAGCTGGATGCCTCGGACGCCAGGTAAAGGGCCGTCCTGGCGATCTCCTCCGGCTGGCCGATCTTTCCCAGTGGCATCTGTTTCAGATACTCGGCCATCAGCTTCTCGTTGCTCCACAGAGCTTCGCTGAACTTGGTCTGCACGATGCCCGGGGCGATGCAGTTCACGCGGATTTTATGGCTGCCCAGTTCTGCAGCGAGGCATTTGGTCATCATGATGATGGCTGCCTTGCTGATGCAGTAAGGGCCCAGGCCCACCGTGACGTAAATGCCGCCTACCGAGGCCACATTGACGATTGCGCCGCCGCTGCCCTGTTCCACCATCATCCTGGCTGCCGCCTGGCTGAGGAAGTAGTAGCCCTTGATATTGGCGTTCATAATCACGTCGAAGGGCGCCTCCTCCATGTGCAGGACATCGGCCATTACGGGGTTGGCAACCGCGTTGTTGACCAATATGTCGAGGCGGCCGAACTCCTCCTTGACCTTAGCCATGAGGTTTTTGAGGTCCTCCATTTTGGCGTTGTGCGCGCTCACGGCTAAGCTGCGGCGTCCCTTTTTCCTGATCTCCTCGGCCACTTTCTCGAGGTCAGGCAGCTTGCGGCTGCTGACGATAACGTCCGCGCCGGCATCGGCGAATTGCAGCGCGATGGACCTGCCGATACCGCGGCTGCCACCTGTGATAAGTGCCACCTTGCCCTCTAAGGACAGGTATGATGCATCCATTTAATTTACCTCCGTCACGTTTATTTAATCCCCGCCATATCGTCGGCTATCTTCTTGCAGCGTTTGAGCTCTTCCCTGGCCTCGCCCAATATCATCATCCGCTGGGACATCAGCGATCCTTCGCCGTGCAGCACCATGACCTCGAACTCCGAGGCAAGCTGCCTGCGGATGAGGTCGAACATGCGCATCCTGGCCTCGGCGGAGGTGCCTGACTTGCCGCTCATGTATTTCTCCATGTAGGGACGTGTCTCGGGGTTCTGCCAGTCCAAGTAAGTGGGCTTGGTTATGAGTGCCCCGCCCGCTATGTCCTGTATCAGCTTGGCCAATCCATGGTACTTGTCCGCGAAATGGTACTTGGCTATGTTGGTGGTCACCGGGTTGGGCACCGGCATGCCGCCGTGCATGACGAAGTCCAGGCAGGCCGCGCGCGTCAGCGACTTGAGTGTCTGCAGGTACATGGCCGCCTCCGTGAGCTTCTCCCTGATATGCGGCACGTCCGCCACGCCGTTGTATTCGGCGATGGCGTAGGCCATGCCCACGAATATCTCCGAAATGGGTATGCGGTAGGCGCAGCCTGTCCGCCTGTGCAAAATTCCGAAGTTGTGCGCTATAAGGATGGCCTGTTTCCACTCGCCGCACATGAAAACGCGCTCCCAGGGCACGAAGACATCATCAAAGATAACCAATTGGTCGGTGTGCATGCGCCAGGGGCGATCCACCGGGAATTCCATGGAGCTGATGCCCGACTTTATTGGACGGCATATTTGTTTCAACCCTTTGGCGTTGCAGGGTACCGCAAAGGCCACGGCGTAGTCCTTGTCGGCCTCGGTCATGGCCCTGCCGGGGATTACAAATATCTCGTTGGAGTAGGCGGAGCCTGTGATATGCATCTTGGCGCCCCGCACTACAATGCCTTTGGCGTTCTTTTCGACTACCCTCGGATAAAAGTCGGGATGCACCTGCCTGGGGTCGGAGGGGCGCATCAACCTGTCCCCCTTGGCATCGGTGACCGCCGAAACGATGGCCACGTCCTCCTTCATGAGGTACTGGCGGAAGTGGTGCACACGGTCGATATATTCCTTGTTCTGGGTCAGGTTGGCGAATATCTGGATGGCGTTGATGGCGTCGGCGCCTATATCCTTGGCCAGCGGGATGTAGCCGTCGGCGTAGGTCGAGGTAGCTATTATGAGTTCCGTGGCCTTGACCAGGTCCTCCCCGTTCTTCGGGATATAATAATACCTGCTGACCTCCTGTTTGAGTTCGGGGTCGTAAACATTGGCAAGGTCCTTAAACTGTGGCAACTCGGCGCACTCATAGTCCAGCGCCATGGTATCGACGCATACCTTGAGTGCCGGGTGGGTGGTGACGTCCTTCACCTTTTCCCCGTACATGTAAACTTCCCTGCCGTCGCGCAGGCTCTCTTTAAATTGTTCGGGACTTCTCAAAGCCATGGTTATCTCCTTTACGTTATTTAGAGGCCGAGGGATTTGGCTATCATGTTTTTCTGTATCTGCCGGGTCCCGCCGCCGATCAGCAATATGTACGAATCACGCAGGTATCTCTGCGCGTCGTATTCATACATCAGGCTGTATCCACCGAATATCTGCATGGCGCGGTGCGCAATATTGGTCCAGCATTCCGTGGCCACTAATTTGGCCATGCATGACTCCTTGTAGCACGGCTTATTGGAATCGCGCAGCCAGGCCAACTGGTAAACGCACAAACGCGCCAGGTGCAAATCGACGGCCATCTCGGCCAGCATGTGGCTGATAGCCTGGAACTTGCCGATGGGCTGGCCGAAGGCGTTCCTCTCCTTGGCATACTGCAGGGAATCGTCGAAGGCGGCCTGCGCGTATCCCAGTGAATTGGCGGCCACCTCCAGGTGCTCGGTTTCCAGCGTGCTGATGAGCAGTTGCCAGCCGCGGTTGACCGCCTCGGGGCCGCCCAGGACGTGAGTTTTGGGTACCTGCACGTTATCGTAAACCACCTCGCAGGTGGTGTCTGTGAATCCGCCCATCTTTTTGAGCGGCCTGGCGCTGTAACCCTTTCTTTTAGTATCGACGATAAAGAGGGATAGCCCCTTGTGCTTGGCCACTTCTTTGTCGGTCCTGGCCAGCGTGATAGTATAGTCCGCCTTGTCGGCCAGCGTGATGAACATCTTGGTACCGTTGAGGACGTAATGGTCACCCTGTTCCACAGCCGTGGTCCTGGCGGCGGCGGCATCCGAACCGGAGTCGGGTTCCGTGATCCCGTAGGCAAAGAGCAGTTCCCCCCTGCAAAGTTTGGGAAGGTAGTATTTCTTCTGCTCCTCGTTTCCGCAGTGCAGGACCATGTCGGCGCCGTACATGATGACGGCATTGAAATACGAGGCCAGTCCCCAGAATCCCGAGCGGGACAACTCCTCGCAAATAATTGTGTAATCCATGATGCTTCCACCCAGGCCCCCGTACTCAACCGGGGTGATAATGCCCATCACGCCCAGGCTTTTGAGCTTCTCGAATACCTCCGGGGGAAATGAATGCTCCTCGTCCCACTTCCGCACCAATTGTTTGGGGCACTCTTTTTCCACAAACTCCCGCACGGTCGCGCGCAACATCTCCTGCTGCTCAGAAAATTGAAAATCCACGGTCTGGCCTCCTGCTAATGCCCGGGTGTTAACCGGTGATTTATATTCGGTCGTTAAACGTTGACAGGCTTTGCACTATGATATAAACTGCGCGGTGAGTTCATTTTTGATTGATAATTAATCAATTTGCCAGTGTGAAATTATAGTTTAACAGCCGCGTATTGTAAATGCGGCTGCCTTTCCAATTAGATCACTCATTAACGGAGGTTTAGTAATGGGCAACAGCACGGGCAAACAGGTCCCCTTCAAAGAGGGAATGATGAAGCTCCCCCAGTCCCCGGGCGACAAGGGGTACATGGTGGGCAGCAAATGCAAGAAATGCGGTGAACAGTTCTTTATCCGGCGGGAGATATGCGAGAACTGCCAGGGGCGCGACCTCGAGGAGATAGCCCTCGGCAGCAAGGGGAAGCTCTATGCTTTCTCAGTGATGAGCTACCCGGCGCCCCCGCCCTACAAGCCGCCGGACCCATTTGTGCCCTACGGTTTGGGTTGGATCGAACTGCCGGATGGGATGGTGCTCTACTCACTGCTTACGGAAAACGACCCAAAAAAACTCAAGATAGGCATGGAAATGGAGTTGACCTTTGAAAAATTTGGCGAGGACAAGGATGGCAATGACGTCATGATTTGCAAGTTCAAGCCGGCGGGGGCCAATTAACATGCATATTTCTTTACCGCTGAATACACCTGGACTGACGGAGGTACTATGAACGATGTAGTAATTGCCGGTGTCGGGATGCATCCATTCGGCAGGTACCCTGACAAGGAACCTGATGACATTGCTGCTGTAGCTATTTTAAAGGCGCTGGAAGACGCCGGCATGGCCTACCGTGACATCGAGCTTGTGCTTGCCGGGAAAGTCGCGTTTAAAAAGGCGGGCACCGGCATCGACCTGATGATGAAAGTGGGCATGACCGGCGTGCCTATTTACCAGATCAATGCCATGTGCGCCACCGGCGGCGCCATGCTGAAATTGGCAAGGGACGCCATCAATAGCGGCTCCTGCGAGGTCGTGCTCGTTTACGGGTTCGATAAATTCAAGGGCATGTTCGATGAGTTGGGAGACCCCTGGCAGAATGTGCTGGGCATGAAGGCCAGTCCGGCAGCCTTTGCCACCGTGGCCCAGAAATACATGCATGATTACGGTGCCACAGAGGAGGATTTCGCCAGGGTGGCCGTTAAGGCGCATAAAAACGGGGCCAACAACCCCTACGCCCTCTTCAGGAACATTATAACCATCGAGGATGTACTTAAATCTCCCATGGTGGCCTACCCCCTGCACCTGTACAATTTCTGCACGCCCGATGACGGCGCCGCGGCCGCCATTGTTTGCAGCAAGAAGGCTGCTAAAAAATTCGGCATCCGCAAGCCGATAACCATCGCCGCCACTGTGATGCAGACGGCGCAGTATCCCCCATCTGTGGTTGAGCCCAGCAACACATACAGTGTGAACCTCAGGAAGAAGGGCTTCTCGGTGACCGAGTTAGCCGCCAAAAAGGCCTATGAGATGGCGGGCGTGGGACCCAAGGACATAGACGTGTGCGAGGTGCAGGATACCGAGTCCGCACACGAGCTGGTCCACATCGAGCAGCTCGGCCTGTGCAAGCCTGGGGAAGCATACAGGCTTCTGCGGGAAGGCGAGTGGGATATCACCGGCAGGCTGCCCGTCAATCCAAGCGGCGGCATCCAGTGTAAGGGCGAGCCGCCCGGGGCCTCGGGCCTGGGGCAGGTTTGCGAGATCGTATGGCAGATGAGGGGTCAGGCGGGAAAAAGGCAGATATCACGGGATCCCAAAATCGGCCTGTGCCAGGTATTCGGATGGAATCACGTGGCCGCCGTCACCATACTGAAAAAATAACTTTTCCATGAATGAAAAAGCAGGGGGCGTTTGCCCCCTGCTTTTTCTCGTCTATATCCGGTGTGATTATTTCTTGGAGCGTGCTACGGAGCGGGCCATGCGGTCCAGCTTGAAGATAGTCGTGAACTCCATATTCTTGCTGATCCACAGCCTCTTCATGATGACCGAGTCCGTGATAGCGCCGCGGTAGGCCAGGCCATCCGCCAGGACCTTGGGACTCTTGGCTACCATGACGAAATCGGGCCTGGTTATCTTTTTCTCCTCCAGGCTGATATCACCGTTGTTGATGATGATGGCGAATTCCCCGCCTGTGGTCTTGACCTGGATATTGCGCTTCCAACCGCCGATATCCTTGCGGGCGCGCTCGGTTGCATTCATCGCCTTGATGACCGATTTGATCTCCTTGAGCGCCTTGCTGTAGGTTGCCTGTTCCGCCGTAGTAGCCTTCTTCAGGACTGGCTCAACCACAGCTTCCCAGTTGATCTGCGAAGAGAGCAGACCCTTCTTGGCGACCTGTGCCTTGGTCAGTTCGCTGGTTGGCACGCAGAAGATATCGCTGATCTCGCCGCTACGGTCATCCCTGAAAATTACCTTGACCTCGGTACCCTTCTTGATGATGCCCGGCGCGAGTATGCCGGTGGTGGTATATACATTCACAGCCAGCGCAGTATCTGCGCCCTCAAGGACAACGCGTCCCCTGCCGTAGGGGGCCATTTTGAGGAAAAGCGAGTTGGCAAAATAGGTGATGGGCGGGGTGCACAGCATCTTACCCACCTGTCCGATTTCGACTAACTTTGTGGCAACGAAACCGCAATCGTAGCAGTGGGTCAGGTAGGGCGGGCAGCGTACCAGTCCGCACTTGGGGCATTTGCAGCCGAGTACCTTTTTATCGTCCCTCAGTGCCAGGAAGAAGTCCGAGAATTCACCCTTTGTCCTCTGGTAAAAGGTGTACATGGCATCGTTGGCGATAAGGTATTTTTGCTTGTCGATGGTCAATACATGTGAGCCTACGTCGGGTATATATTCTGCCGGGATAAGTTTTTCTGCTTTCTTAACCATTTTATTTATCTCCTTCCTCGCTTAGTCATGTTCCAGGATACAGATAGCAGTGTACTGTGCGATTGTACTGCCTGTTCCATGCACAAGCGCGGTTTTTTTCTTGCGCTTTATCAATTCGTTGCGCGCCGACCATGCGGACATGATGTTGCTTGCGCCCACGGCGTGGCCCGAGTAAATAAGGCCGCCGCAGGGATTGACGATGTATTTACCGCCGGGTAGCATCAGGCCGTCATCAATCAGGGAATCCGCCTTGCCCCGCGGTACCAGGCCGAACTCGGCCATGGAGATCTCAAGCTGATGGACGAAAGCGTCGTGGAGTTCGACGATATCGATGGATTTCTTAGGATCCTTGATGCCTGCCATCTGGTAGGCGCGCTGAGAACCTAAGTAATCCGACATAATGCGCGGCATAATCTTCTGGTTCTTTCCAGCGAAGGAGTGCTCGTTTGCTTCGCCCAGGCCGGTAATCCAGACAATCGGCTTGCCCGTATTCTTGGAGATGGCTTTAGCAGTCTCTTCCTCAGCCAGGATGAGGGCAGCTGCACCTTCCGTGTAAACGCATATCTCCAGTTCCTTGAACGGGTAAACAACTAACCTGGAGTTCATAACCTCTTCGGGTGTCACCTGGTCATGCTGCCGCTGGGCATACTTGTTAGTCTTGACATATTCGCTGAGCAGGGATGATATCTTGGCCGTAACCTCCGGCTTGAGGTCCTTGGGGAATTCATCCATATATGCCAGTACAACCTCGGCATAGCTGTCGGCAGCGGTCCATCCCAGCTTCTGCTCGAAGAAGCTGTCGCCCGACCAGCCGATGGATTTGATCACCTCGGGGGTGGCGGACATTGACATGAAATCGAAGCAGTCCGTGCATTTCTCGACGCCCAGTACCAGGGCAGTCTTAAACCTGCCGGCTGCCACGTAGGCATGCGCCGCGGATATGGTATAAGCCCCGGTCGCGCCGCCGGTGCTGATGCGGGTGCCGAACTTATTCTGCATGCCGATCAAGCCGTGTAAGGCATGCTCGGGGATACAGGTCCGTTCAAAAATATCGTTATAGATACCATAGAAAACGGAATCGACATCCTTGATTGAGATCTTGGCATCCTTGACCACCTCCCTGGTGGCCATCTGGGCGAGTTCGTAGTACGTTTTTTCGTTCCATTTGGCTTTGAAGGGCGTAACCGCCGCACCAACAATGCCGACCCTTTTGGACATGGTACAGACCTCCTTTTTGAAAATTAATACATTTTATATAACTTTGATTGATTAATCAATTTACGGAATATGTCTATTTCTTATCGCCGATTAATTCTTCTATGGAATGCCGTACATTTCGCATCAACTCATCCCTTTGTTCGGTTTTAAATAACGACGTATCTATAGGTTCACCGATATTCACCTCGATCTCACGGCCAAGAACAAAATCGAAGGTATCGGGAGGTAAAATGGCATCACTTCCCTTGATACCCACCGGGATGATAACTGCCCCGGTCTGCAGTGCAAGCATAAACCCGCCCTTTTTAAAGTCCCCGAGTTTCCCGCTGCGCGACCTGGTCCCTTCGGGAGCTACCCAAAGGACAATCCCGCTCTGCATGATTTTGCGGGCCTCGTCGAGATCCCTTAGTGCCTGTTTAAGATTGTGGCGGTCAATGGAGATAAACTCCGCCGCCTTCATCCCTTTGCCCCATATGGGGATATTAAAGAGTTCTTTCTTGGTCAGCATGCGGATACTTCCGGGCAGAGAAACAAAGCTCAAGGGGATATCGTAATAACTCAGGTGATTAGTCATTATGATATGCGGCCGCCCCGGTTTTATCGTTACCCTATGCGGGTTAGACACTACCCAGGAGGCCCCAACCGCCCGGAGCAGCACGCCCGACCACCATCTGAGGACGCTGTCTGCGTATTCCCTGTTATAAGTCCGGGTAAGCCTCAAATAGAACACGCGAAAGCAGATCGACAGGGTACAGGTTACCGTGACTATGATGATCGATATCTTCTTAAGAAATGATGCCTTCATAACAGGCCTTGTGCCTTTTCATGCGAAGATGCCCGCCATCCGTTTCTCGATACCTTCGGCCTCCTTGACCATCCTGTCCAGCAGCTCTTTGACCGTGGGCTCGTCCTTGATCAGGCCGGTGCACTGCCCTACCGGAAGGACTCCTTTCTTGAGGTCGCCCTCTTCCGTGGCCAACTGGAAGGCATGGGATGCGTTGGCCAGGTAGGCGAGCTGTTTGGCGTTCTTCCAGCCGGAAAGCAGCACCCCGGCAAAGAGCTTGGCGAAGGGGAGGTGCAACTGCTTCGCAACGTCCTGTGCATTGACGAATGCAGCCGGCAGGTCAAGTCCCTTCCTCTCCGCGCGCTCGGCAGTGCCGGTCTTCATGACACGGCAGTACAGACCATCGAAGCGCTTTGAGTACAAAGTGTCGGTTACATCCTTGGTGACGGAAAGGTCCTTGTAGTTCTTGTGCAGCGGGCTTTCTTTGGTGGTCATCAGCCGGGTGCCCATGGCGACGCCTTCTGCTCCCAATGCCAGCGCTGCAGCCAGGCCCCTGCCGTCCGCGATCCCGCCTGCTGCGACAACCGGTATGGTGAGGGCATTCACCAGGCTGGGGATGAGGCAGAAAGTGGTGACGAACTCACCGTGGGCTGCGGCCTCGTTGCCTGTGGCGATGACGGCGTCACAGCCGTACTCCTCGGCCCTTTTGGCGTGGCGGGCGTTGACCACGGTGGCTATGACCTTGCCGCCGTATTTATGGGCCGCCTCGACTATCCAGTCACCCTTGCCCAGGGCGAAGTTGACTACCGGGACCTGTTCCTCGAGCAGCACTTTTGCGGATTCCATGGCGCCGGGGAATAGCAGCGATGCGTTGGCCCCGAAGGGTTTATCAGTGAGCGCGCGGATGCGCTTGATGGATTCCCGCGTCGTATCCTTGTCAAGGGGGCCTGTGGCAAGAATGCCCAGTCCTCCTGCATTTGATACCGCAGCCACCATCTCGGGAACACTGATCCAGCTCATCCCCGATAAAAAAATCGGGTAGCGGATCCCCAACATCTCCGTAATTCGTGTTTTCATTTAGCTCCTCCTGATATTTTTATTATCAATCAATGATAGTGATCTCTCAATCTTTAAGCAGGTTGTTGATCCCGCCGAACATAAACGATACAGATCTCTGGGCAATATTCTCGATATCCTCCGGTGGCTCCTGCCACAGGAAGTAGTGGCAGGCAATTCTCTCATACACCCCGACAATGCACACGGCGATCAGTTCGGGGGTGAAGACGTCGCTGCTATCCATGCCCTGTCCCTTTCTTATTTGCAGGAAGGCTTCTTTAATATCCTGCGTAAGCCTGATGGAAAGCTGTCTCCTCTGTTCCTCGACCTGCGCGCTCTGGCCCACGGATTCCCTGAAAAATATTGCAAGCCACTCAGGGTGGCGCCCGCAGAAATTTCTCAGGAAGGCAAACGAGATATTCTTAAAGCTGTCGAATGAGTAATCGGCCCTTTTAAACTCCTCACCGAGCAATTTCCTTAGCTGGTAACCAATCTCCTGCATCAATGTGATGAGCAGGTCCTCCTTGTTTTTGAAATAGAAATACACGGAGCCGGTGGAAACCTCGGCCATATCGGCTATCTCCTCGATGCCGGTCTGGTGGTAGCCCTTCCGGGCAAAGAGAGTCTCGGCGGCCTTGAGAATGGTGTTGTACTTCTGTTCTTTCTCTCTCAGCCGCCGTAAAGCACTGCGTGAAGGCATAACTTCCTGATCGCCCGATTTGGACATACAAAGCTCCGCTTCGCTAAAAACCTTCGATCCGTGAGACGATTTCAAGCATGACTTCGTCCGCGCCGCCGCCTATGGACATTACCCGGACATCCCGGAAATAGCGCGAGATGAGTGTCTCGTTCATTAACCCCATACCACCGAACATCTGGAGGCACCCTGTGGCAACTTCAGAAATCAGCTGTCCTGCCAGCAGTTTCCCCATGGAGACCTCCCGCGTTGCGTCGCGGTCTTCCATCTTTAACCGGACGATGTGGTAGGTCAGCTGTCTCAGGGCTTCATTCCTGGTAATCCAGTCCGCCAGCCTGTGCCTCAATACCTGCTTGGTGATAAGGGGTTTGCCGAATACGATACGCTGGCGGATATAGTCCACCGTCATGGAGATCATATCCTGCACGGCCGAACAGGTACCGGGCAGCACGGCGAACCTCTCATGCTGGAACTGCTTCATCTGGATGATGAAACCCTCACGGTCGTCGCCGATCAGGTTTTCCGCAGGCACCTTCACGTCGTCAAAAAAGAGCTCAGCCGTATCGCTGCTCCACAGCCCGATTTTATCCAGCTTCTTGCTTACCTGGAAACCTTTAAGGTTGGTGGGCACTACGAAAAGGCCGAAGGAATGATAACCCTCTCCCTCATCGGTCCTCGCCAGGAGTGTGAAGAAATCCGCCTGGACACCGTTGGTGATGAAGGTCTTCGATCCGTTCAGGATATAGTGATCGCCCTTCTTGACTGCTTTGGACCTCATGGCACGGACGTCTGAGCCCGCGTCCGGCTCGGTAACGGCAATGGCGCAGACCATGTCGCCGGCGATGGCCGGCTTCAGGTAGGTTTCCTTGAGGTACTCGCTGCCGAAGGCCGCGATGGCCGGGGTGGCCATGTTGGTTTGCACGGCTATGGCCGTTGAAACACCCATGCCTTTGATATGTCCGATCTCCTCAAGCATGACCGTCTCGAACCAGTAATCCAGTCCCCCTCCCCCGTATTTGGGATCGTACCGGATTCCCAGGAATCCGAGGTCACCCATCTTCTTAAAAAGCTCATGCAGGGGGGCGGTGGTCTTTTCCCATTCATTCATATGAGGGTTGATCTCTTTATCTACAAACTTCTTTATCGATGCCCTGAAAGCGTCATGCGTCTCGTTAAAATACATTGCTTATTCTCCTTTTTCTGCCGGGCTGCTTATATCCCCGGCCATATTATATCCGCGTCATATGGTAATCAGTGGGGAACGATAGACTCCGGCAGATCGACAACCTTTGCGCGCAGGTACTCGCCCAGGGTCTTGGCCTGGGGGTCGCTCCTTGTCGACGCCGCCACGCCCTCACCCAGCACGCCCCTGATATAGAAATTGACGGCGTAAAGGTTGGGAAACTCATAGCGTTCGATCTCATACTTGCTCATATCCTTGAGCAGTTCCTTGAGCTTTTTAACGTTCAGGAAATCCCGGAGAAAGGCGTAGGCTTCGGGAGTTTTTCCCCAGACACCGAGATTGGCATTGCCGCCCTTGTCGCCTGAGCGGGTGGCAAATACGCGGCCGAAGGGAATTTTTACCGTCTTGCCGGCCGGCACAGGCGGTATGGATATTTTCGGCGCCTGCGGAGGTGGTGCTGCTGTACCGGACGGCACAAAACCGACCGAAAACTCCTCGCCGTCGATCATAATTTTCTGTGCGACGTCGCCCTGTGGAATAAGCGCCGGCCAGTGGATGATGGCCATGGTGCCTTTAGCCGGCGGGGCGGTCAGGGTGAAACCGGGTATGTTGGCCAGTCCCAGTTCGACGATCTTGGCGGAGAACCTGTCCACCTTCTTCTGGTCCTTGTCCATGACGGATATGCGCAGATAGGCAAAGGCCTCGTCGTTAGTCTGGGGGTCATCCTTGTTTGATCGGACAAGCTGAACTTCCTCGAGGGCATACTGCCCTCTCCCACCCATATTATCGAAAAACGCCTCCTCGAATATCTTAGCTTTTTTCTCGATGTCGAGGCCGGTCAGTACCACCGTAGCCGAATTCCTGTATCCACCTATGCAGTTGATGCACACCTTGGTGGTCCCCGGGGGGGGTGCGCCCAGCACGCCGGATATTTTGACGCGGTCGGGCGCCTCCTGGGATATTTGGATGGTATCGAAGCGGGCCGAAACATCGGGGGTCAGGTAGGTTGGTTCCTTGACCTCGTAGAGGAGCTGCGCCTTGACCGTGTCCACGGAGACGAGGCCTCCCGTGCCCGGGTGCTTGGTGATGACCGATGACCCATCGGAAGATATCTCGGCTATGGGATAGCCGACCTTGAGGAATGATGGCACCTCGTCGATGAAGGAATAATTGCCGCCCGTTGCCTGTGCTGCGCATTCAACTATATGTCCCGCCACCGCTGCGCCGGCTAACCTGTCCCAGTCATCGCGCTTCCAGCCGAACCACCAGGCCGCGGGCCCCATGACCAGCGAGGCGTCGGCCACGCGGCCGCTGACCACGATATCCGCGCCCTTTTCAAGGGCCGCGGCGATGCCCCAGCCGCCGAGATAGGCATTGGCCGTGATGGGAACCAGTCCCCCTTCTTTGAGAGATATGCCTTTGTCGAGGTGGACCAGCGCCTCACCAGCCTCCTGCAGCTGGGCTATCCGTCCCATCAGGTCGTCCCCATCGATGCAGGCGATCTTGGGATGCAGCCCCAATCTCTCAGCAATCTTGAGCAGTTCCTGCGCCAGTCCGCGGGGATTCAATCCGCCGGCGTTGGATACAACCTTGATCTTCTTATCGAGGCATTCACCCATGATCTCTTCCATCTGTTTGAGAAAGGTGGGGGTATATCCCGCCTCGGGGTTTTTCAATTTCAGGCGGAAGAGCAGCGCCATGGTAAGTTCTGCAAGGTAATCACCGGTAAGGACGTCTATGGGGCCACCCCTCACCATCTCCGCTGCGGCGGCCAGCCGGTCCCCGAAGAAGCCGCTGCAATTTGCAATGATTACCTTGTCCTTTCCTTTCCTGTTCTCAACGCTCATAGCAAGTCCTCCTCTCTTTCTATTCAGGGCTATTTACCCGTGAAATTGGGCGTCCTCTTCTCTATAAAGGCGATTATGCCCTCTTTGGCGTCTTCTGTACTGACGATCTCCTTAAGCTTTTCCGAAAGAAAGATAAGTGCCTGTTTCAACGGCAGGTTGGACATGGCGTAGAAAGCCTGTTTGCCGATTTTCATGCCGATGGGGCTCTTCGAGGTAAGGATGGCCAGCACTTTAGCTACTTCTGCGTCAAGGTCTGCCGCGGGCACCACCCGGGTGACTAATCCCATGGCAAGCGCATCCTGCGCTGAAAGCCTTTCTCCCAGCAGGATCATCTCCATGGCCTTCTTCTGCAGCACATTGCGGAATATGAGCGCACCGATCATCATGGGCCACAGTCCGACATTCACCTCCGGCGTCCCGAATTTAGAGTCGTCGCTTGCTATAACGATGTCGCAGCCAAGCATAAATCCCATGCCGCCCGCCAGGCAGAATCCCTTGACCCGGGCGACGGTGGGTTTGGGGAAGCTCACGATCCGGTTTAGCAGGCCTGCATAGTTAGCGAAGATATCCTTGCCCTCGGTGGCGACAGCCCCGCTCAGTTGCGCCCCCGTACAGAAGGCCTTATCCCCTGCGCCGGTGACCAGAATGGCGCGCACCTTATCGTCTTTTTCCGCCTGATCTAAATATTCCTGGAACAGGGCCAGAGCCTCAGGTGTTATGGCGTTTCTCTGCGGCTCCCTGTTGATGGTGATGTATGCCACGCCTTCATCGACGTGGTAGAGCAGATGCCTGTCCTCCATACTATTCCCTCCTCATGTATATAATTATGCCGTTATGTCAACTGTTCTTCTGTTACTCTCTGGTTGGGCCTGCATCGTCACGGTCGATATCGATCAATATCTGGCCGGGCATTACCTTGTCTCCCTCGGCTACATTGACCGCCTTGACCGTCCCGTCCGAGGGAGCGGTCAGCGTCGTTTCCATCTTCATCGACGAGACGACGATCACTTTATCACCCTGTTTCACCCTGTCTCCCGCGGCAACCAATATCCTGACCACCACGGCGGGCATGGGCGGCGTGATATCCTGCGGAACGGCCTGCAAGCCCTTCTTTCCCCTGGCACGTGTTTCGAGGTTGTCCGCATCTTCGATGGTATAGGGGACTCCCCTGATTATGACCGTCTTAACGTTGCCGTCGCCGGCAATGTAGGCATTTACGGGAGAGCCGTTTACCACGAGATTCAGGTGATGGCTTGAGATAACGGAATACTGGACATCTAGAAGGCAGCCGTCGCGGGAAAGAGCGATGCCATGGTCCCCCTTCTTTTCAGCCTGGAAGGAGATCATCTTCTCATCTAACTTAAGCCTGTACTGCATATACTGTCCTGTACTCCGTCCTTAACGTCCCCACTGGCCAAGTGTCTGCCATGGCGACGATTCCGCACTCACAGTTCCTGAAGAAGCCGTGGCCTTTTTGACACCGGACAATTCATCGATGATGAACGCGGCGCAGGCGGCATCCTCATCGCACCGGTTCGGCTTCCAGCCGCTGAAATGGGCCTCAATAAAATCGGTGAAAGTATCCCCTTTCCTGAAGGCCTCAGACTTAAGCACATCGATGAGGAAGGGTACGGGTGTCCTCACGCCGAGGATTATGTAATCTTCCAGCGCCTGTATCATCCTGCTGATGGCCTGTTCCCTGTCCTCCGCATGCGCGATCAGTTTCGACAATATGGGATCGTACTCCACAGGCACCTGGAATCCCGTATAGACTCCGCAATCGTTGCGTATGCCGGGTCCCGACGGTTCCTGCATGTAAATTATCCTGCCGGGGGACGGATAGAACCCCTTTTCGGGGTCTTCCGCGTAGATGCGGCACTCGATGGCATGTCCCCGTCCGCGCACGTCTTCCTGTGCAAGCCTCAGTGCATTCCCCGCGGCCACTTCCAGTTGGATGCGCACGATATCCAGGCCGGTGACCATCTCCGTGATGGGGTGTTCCACCTGCAGGCGGGTATTGACCTCGAGAAAATAGAAGCCTCCCTGCTGATCAACGAGAAACTCGACCGTGCCGGCGTTCATGTACCCTGACGCCTTAGCCACGGCGACTGCGGCAGCCCCCATGCGTTGCCTCAATTGGGGTGTCATGACCGGTGAGGGCGTCTCCTCGATGATCTTCTGGTGGCGCCGCTGGATGGAGCACTCCCTTTCGAGCAGGTGGATCACGTGACCGTGCATATCGGCTACTATCTGGAACTCCACATGCCGGGGACGTGAAAGGTACTTTTCCAAATAGATGGACCCGTCGCTGAATGCCCTTTTGGCCTCACTCGATGCCGAGACGCAGGCCTCACTAAAATCTTCGGGCGAGGCGACCACGCGCATGCCCTTCCCACCGCCTCCGGCAGCAGCCTTTATGAGGACCGGGTATCCGATGTTTGCCGCCTCCCGGGCAAGTATGGCGGGGTCCGATTGGGGACGGTCCATGCCGGGTATGACGGGTACACCCTTTCCTGCAACTGTGCGGCGTGCAACCGTCTTGTCTCCCAGTGCACGTATGACCTGCGAAGGGGGTCCGATGAATACCACTGCCTCCTGTTCGCAGCGCTCTGCAAAGAGGGGGTTTTCCGCTAAGAAGCCGTAGCCCGGGTGGATGGCCTCGGCCCCGGTCTGTTTGGCAGCGGCGATGATTTTATCGATATTAAGGTAGCTTTGCGCCGGCTCAGATTCCCCTAAGAAGACGGCCTGGTCGGCCTTGAGCACATGAGCGGCTTTGCGGTCCGCCTCGGAATATACAGCTACGGTGGCGATACCCATCTCGTGGCATGTTCTCATCACGCGCAGGGCGATCTCTCCCCGGTTTGCCACGAGTACCTTCTTGAACATGGGTTGATCGCCTTTGTGAGACTGCCCCTTCATCTTCGTTACATCCTGAATATGCCGTAGCCGAACATGTCGTCGCGTATGGGCGCATTGAGGGCGGCTGAAATGGCCAGTCCCAGTACATCCCGTGTATTCAGGGGGTCGAGTATGCCATCGTCCCAGAGCTGCGACGTGCTGTACAGTGCGTTGCTTTCCTTTTTGGACGCCTCGATGATGGGATTTCGGATCGCCTCCTCCTCCTCCTTGGTCATGGGAGGCAGCCCTTCCTTGGCCAGTTGGTCCTTGCGCAGCGTCACCAGGACGCCTGAGGCCTGTTCGCCACCCATCACGGCGATCTCGGCATTGGGATACATCCAGAGGAAGCGTGGAGAGTAGGCCCGTCCGCACATTGCGTAATTGCCCGCCCCGAAGGAAGCGCCCACGATGATGGTGAACTTGGGCACGGTCGAGCAGGCCACGGCGGTTACCATCTTGTGCCCGTGCTTGGCGACGCCCTGGCGTTCATACTCCCTGCCGATGATAAAACCGTTGATATTCTGAAGAAATATGAGGGGTATCTTGCGCCGGTCACAGATCTGGATGAACTGCGCCGCCTTCATGGAACTGTCGGGAAAGAGCACGCCGTTGTTGCCGAGTATGCCGACGGGATATCCGTGGATATAGGCCCAGCCGCAGACCAGCGTCGGGCCAAAGAGTTCCTTGAATTCTAAGAATTCGCTTCCATCGACAATCCGTGCGATCAGTTCGCGCACGTCATATGGCACCTTGAATTCCTTGCTGACGATGCCGTATATCTCTTTAGGGTCATAGAGGGGTGGTTTGGGCTCATGCATGGGCAGGCGCGCCTTCTCGGCAGCGGGCATACATTCCATGATATTTCGCAAAATCTCGATGGCGTGCCGGTCGTCCTCGGCGTAATAGTCAGATACTCCCGATTCCCTGCAGTGCAGGTCCACACCCCCCAGTTGGTCGGCCGTCACCTCTTCTCCCGTGGCCGCCTTGACCAAGGGCGGCCCGCCCAGGAAGATTGCCCCTGTCCCTTTGACGTGTATGGTTTCATCCGACATGGCGGGGACATAGGCGCCGCCGGCCGTGCACAGCCCCATCACTGCCGTGATCTGGGGGATACCCATCTTTGACATCATGGCCTGGTTGTAGAATATCCTTCCGCCGTCGTCGATATCGGGAAATACCTCGGATTGCAGCGGCAGGTATCCTCCCGCGGAATCGATCATGGTTATGATCGGCAGACGGTTCTCCATGGAGATTGTCTGCATCCGCAGCGTCTTCTTCATGGTCATGGGGTAGGTGGCGCCGCCCTTGATTGTTGCGTCATTGCCGGTGATGAGCACTTCCTTGCCGCTAACGACCCCCAGGCCGCATACCAATCCACCCCCGTGGATCATGCCGTCATACATGCCGCGTCCCGCCAGTGGCGCGATCTCTAAGAAGGGGGTATTGCGGTCCAGCAGAAGTTCCAGTTTATCGCGGATAGGCATTTTACCCTGGGCCGCGATGCGGTCCTTGGCCTTCTGCGGGCGGTCATCCCGCGCTACCCGCAACTCCTCCTTCAACCCCGAGACAAGGGCCTCCATGGAATCGAAGTTCCTGCGGTATTCATCCGATGTGGTATCGATTTTCGTTTCGATCACATCCATGCCCGTTCATCCTCCCTGTGGAATAACTTAGATAAATTTGCAGAAATAACTATCAATATTGAATCTGGTTCAAAATAATAACAGCGTTCATTGGAGGTGTCAAGTGGATATCCGCTATGTGGTTGATATGAATTGTTACAAGTTGAGACGTGAAATTGACAGCTTAGTTGCGCAGGCATATTATGCTGACCAGTGCCAAAAAGGATGATGACCGCTTAGTTTAGTTATTATATGGGCAACCCCAGTTTTAGACAGGAGGCATTATGCAGCAGCTCACACTCGGTCAAAAGCTTTCCTATGCCATGGGTGGCATGGCTCTCAACTTAGCGAACCTGGTGATCTCTCAATGGCTGCTCAAGCTTTACGTTCCCAGTAAGGACACCGCCCTGGTGGCCGTGACCATGTTTTCCATCATCTTCCTGATCGGGAGGGTGCTCGACGGACTTTGCGAGCCCATCGCCGGATTCCTCAGCGACCACTGGCGCTCCAAACGCGGCAGGCGCATCCCGTTTATCATGGCCCTGACTATACCAACGGCGCTGATTACCTTCCTACTGTGGATACCTCCCTTTCCCAACGAAATGAACTGGCTCAATGCTGTATGGGTATTCGCGCTGGTGCAGCTATTCTTCATCTGCTGGTCACTGTTAGCCAACCCCTACCTGGCACTGCTGCCCGAGATTACCAGCAATTTAAAGGAGCGCGTGAATATCTCCACCATGCAGGCGGTCTTTTTAATGGTGGGCACTTTGATTTTCGCGGTCATGGGACCGATCAAGGAAGCCTTTGGATGGATCGGCATCGGCATTGTGACCGGTGGGCTTACCATTGTTTCATTCGCGCCGACTGTTTTTGCAATCAAGGAAAAGCCGTCTGACGGTGACGGGACACCCCGAGAGAAGCTGAAATTCGGCCTGATCTTCGACTGGGCAAGGACAACGCTCAAGAACCGTGCCTTCGTTTACCTGCTGGCCGCAACGGCATTCCTGTGGTTCTCCCTGAATATGGTGATCCTGCTGGTGCCGTTCTGGGTACAGTATGTCCTGGGCATGACCGATAGCGAAGTTGTGCTCCTCATGGCCCCGCTGCTGGCGGCCAATATCCTTTTCTTCTTTGTGTTTAATTTCCTGGCCAAAAGGTACGGGAAATATGCCATATTCCTTGTAACGCTGGCCAGCGCCGTCGTAACTATGCCGCTGCTCTGCCTTGTTGGCGTACTGCCCTTCGGCGATAAAATGCTGCAGTCCCAGGTGGTGATGGCGCTGATTGGCATACCGGTGGCGGGAATCATGGTGCTCCCCTTCGCCCTGCTCGCCGATGTAATCGATTATGATGAGAAACTCACCGGCAAGCGCAGAGAGGGTATATACGTAGGGGTGCAGGCCTTCTTCCAGAAGATCGCCATCGGGATCTCCATCGCTGTGGCGGCGGCACTGATGTACGCGGGCGGCGATTTGAAGCCAACCGAACTGGGCCTCAAGCTTATCTCCCTGACCGCCGGCGCAGTAGCGATTATCTCGTTACTGGTCTTTCTGCGCTATCCCATCAGGGAAAAGGACGGCAAGGCATACCTGAAGGATTAAACCCGGCTGCGGTTCTTTCACTACGGTAAAAAGCTCTTTACTTCCCGGTTTTCCGGCAGGCGGTTATTCTGCGCGATGAAGCGGTAGAGGCGCGCCGAAACCGTTTCCGTCCGCTCAAGTGTGTCCATGTCCACCCGGTAAAGGCCGAACTTCGGGCCGAATCCTTTGGCCCATTCCCAGTTGTCGGTGAGGCTCCAGTAGGTAAAGCCGAAGATGGGACAACCCTCCGCTACCAAACGGTGCACCCAGGTTAGATGGTCCAGGATAAAGTCCGGCCGCCGGTCGTCTCTTGCGTCGGCCAGCCCGCTTTCGGCGATTATGATAGGTATCTTCCCGTAGCGGTGCGCGACTGTTTTGCAGATGTGGTATATGCCCTCGGGATATATCTCCCATCCCATATCGGTCACCGGGTAGGTGGAATAATTGGTGCGGTCGATCATCCCAGGTTTCAACGGATTGAAGGAAAGTATCTCGCGCGTGTAATAATTGACTCCTATCCAGTCCATCGTGTTCTTAAGAACACTGTTGCTCTCCCTGACCGACGGACCCAGCAGAACGTTTATATCGATAACGCCGCTATGTATGGCATCGAGGAAATTCCAGTTGAATATCCTGTCGGTCTGACCTACCACGACGCGGTCCATGAAAAAGCCTTTGGGCTGGTAATGGAAGAAGAAGTAGATGATGCCAACTTGGGGAATTTTGAGCACGCCGTCTTCTTCAATTGTCCCGTGTTCTTTGATGATGTGGTAGGCCTTGGCGTGAGCATGGATAAGCGTCCGGTAGATTTGCACAGCCAGCACCAGGTCTTTTTTGTTGGGCGGAATATCTCCCAACCCGTACCCGGACAGGGCGTATATCTGCGAATCGATCATGGTGCTCCAGTAATCGACATATTTGGCGAAGCGCACGGCGCACTCCCGCACAAAGGCCTCCCAGCGCTCCATCACCACCGTGTTTTCCCATCCCCCTATGTCGGCCGCCCACTGCGGAAGTGTAAAATGCCAGAGATTAAAAAATACTGTGAAGCCTTTTTCTTTAAGCGAAATCAGCATGGCCTCATAGTGCTTCCAGGCGTCAGCGTCATAAGCGCCCATATGAGGCTCCACCCGGCTCCATTCGATGCCGATGCGGTGCGAGTTCTGGCCGTCCCGTTTGGCCAGCTCAAGGTCGCCTTCATAGCGGTTGTAGAAATCCACGGAGCGTCCGCAGACATCGCCGTTCTCAATGGGCGATGGTTTTTGCGACTCCCAGCGCGCCCAGTCGTTGTTGAGGTTGCCGCCCTCATGCTGGTAGGCGTCCTCACCGGTCCCCCACAGGAAGCCATGGGGGAATTGCTGGCCCTGCACGGGCAGTTTCCGCGATGGAGGATGAATGCGCAGGCTCCCGTAGATAGCGGCACCGGCGATTACGACGGCCAGCACAACAATCGCTCCAATTATAAAATACATTTATACGCGCCTGAACGATCTAACGGCCTTTTATTGTACTAAGTGTAACATGGTTACGCGTGGATCAAGGATGGCTGCTATCGCCGCTGTTGGGGCAGACTTCATAGCAGTCCCAATTTATGCGCTATCTCCAACACTCCTTTTTGCAGTTGCGAGTCCGGCGGAAGCTCCGTAAGCGGCGTGCCTTCCGCCTCCAATGCCTTGATTACCTGGTCTTCGGGTATCAGGCCGATGATTTGCAAAGACGCCTCCTCTATCATGGCGGCTATCTTAGGGGGTAGAGGAATTGAGGCGCGATTGACTATTAAATAAATCCTGCCCGCATGGGTGCGCAGGTCCTTGATCAGCGCCTTCATGTTGGCAGCGGTGAAAATCCCTCTCACCGTAAGGTCCGAGACTAAGAGCATGATGTCTATATCGCGCGTGGTCTGGCGGCTGATATGCTCCATGCCCGCTTCACAGTCGATTACCACGTGGCCGTAGTTCTTCCCAAGCCGGTCGATGCAGGTGCGGATCATGTTGTTGGCAGCGCAGTAGCACCCCGCCCCCTCCGGACGTCCCATGGCTAAGAGGTCTATTTGAGGGGATTCCACAAGTGCCTCGCTTATCTTCATATCGAGGTAGTCCTGTTTGGACAGGCCGGGTTCCATGGTCCTGGCCCTTACCCTGGCTGCCATCTCCTCCCGCACCTTGCCCACGGTTTCGCTCAGGGGCAGGCCCAGTACCATATTAAGATTGGTGGCGGGGTCGGCATCGATGGCCAGCACCGCACCTTTTTGTGAAAGCAGTTTGATAAGCAGGGCCGCGATAGTAGTCTTGCCGCTGCCCCCCTTGCCGGCGATGGCTATAGTAGTAGTCATTTTCAATCGGTCGCGGTACCCAAAACCAGGAAATGACTAAAATCCGTATCTGTGGTCGGGGTGAGTGGATTTGAACCACCGGCCTCATGGTCCCAAACCATGCGCGCTACCACTGCGCTACACCCCGCAGCAAAAGAGTATAGGTTACTAAAAAAGCTGAGTCAAGAAATGTGATGCACCGTGAACCGGCTGCTTAGCGGCAATCGGGACAGGTGTCGAAGAATCCCGCCTCAAGGTTCCACTTCTTCCTGATGAACTCAAGCTGGGCCTCGGGCGCCCACTGCATGCCGCACTTCCCGCACTTCTTCAGCTTGAACTCCACCTTCCAGTTGTAGATGTGGCGGACGCCGTTCTTCTCCTCCATCTTGACTGCGCCGGTGGGACAAACGTAATAACAGGAGCCGCAGCCGATGCAAGCCTTAGCCCTCTCTAAGAAGGGCGGCTTGGGCTCCTTGGAAACACCGCGGTTTACCAAACTGATGGCGCTCACCCCGACCACCTGCTCGCAGGTCCGCACGCACAAACCGCAGACGATGCAGTTGTGCTTCTCCCAGTATTCCTCGCGGAAAGAAGGCCTCTCCAGGCCGTACTCGGCGGCCAGGTCCTTGATGACCTTGTTCTCGCTGCACCTTGTCAGCAGCAGGTCCAAAAGCATTTTGCGGTTTTTGATGATGCGCGGGGAATCGGTCTGGACAACCAGTCCCTCCTCCACGGGATACAGGCAGGAGGTGACGATGCGGGTCCTGGTCCCGCGCGTCGCCTCGACGATGCACAGCCTGCAGGCCCCGTAAGGCTCGATGGCCTCATGGTCGCACAGAGTAGGTATCCTGATGCCGTGGTCCCTGGCTACCTTCAGCACCATGCTGCCCTTTTCCGCGGTGTACTTGACGCCGTTTATGGTCAGGTTTACCGGTTCATTCAATGCTCACAGCTCCCATCTTGCAAATATCATAGCAGGTGCGGCACTTGATGCACTTGGATTGATCCAGCGCAACGGGCTTCTTCTTGCCCATGAATATAAGGGCCTGGGTGGGACAGGGTTTAACACATAATCCGCAGCCCGGGCATTTATCGTCGATAACGGCGAATTTTATGAGGGACTTGCAAACACCGGCCGGGCATTTTTTATGCTTAATATGCGCCTCGTATTCATCCCTGAAATATTGTATGGTGGTCAAAACCGGGTTGGGGGCTGAACTGCCCAGGGCGCACAGCGCGCTGTCCTGCAGGTGGGCTGAAAGCTCGCTCAAAAGCTCAAGGTCGCTCTCCCTGCCCTTGCCCTCAGTGATGTCTGTGAGTACCTGGCGCATCCGCTTGACGCCCTCGCGGCAGGGCACGCATTTTCCGCACGATTCCTCCTCGAGGAAGGTGAGGAAGTAGCGGGCCACGTCCACCATGCAGTTGCCCTCGTCCATAACTATCATGCCGCCCGATCCCATCATGGATCCGGCCCTGGTTAGCGAATCGAAATCAACCGGAGAATCCAGCAATGATTCGGGAAGGCAGCCGCCCGACGGGCCGCCCGTCTGTACAGCCTTGAATTTCTTGCCGCCGCGTATGCCGCCGCCGATATCAAAGATAATCTCCCTAAGCTTGATGCCCATGGGCACTTCCACCAGGCCGGTATTGTTGACCTTTCCCGTCAGTGAGAATATCTTGGTGCCGCTGTTGCCCGGGGCGCCTATCCTGCTGAACCACGCGGCGCCGTTGTTGATGATGAGGGGTATGTTGGCCCAGGTCTCCACGTTGTTTAAACAGCTCGGGCGGTCCCACAATCCCCTCTCCACCGTGTGTACATATTTTGCCCTGGGCTCGCCGGGCTTCCCTTCAAGGGACGCCATGAGGGCGGTCGATTCGCCGCAGACAAATGCCCCGCCGCCCTTGTTGACCCTGACGCTGAAATCAAACCCCGATCCTAATATGTCCTTGCCGACCAGCCCCAGCTTCCCGGCCTGCTCGATGGCTAAAGTAATATTCTTGAGGGCCAGGGGATACTCGTTGCGCACGTAGATATAGCCCTGGTGGGAGCCTATGGCGAAGGCGCCGATAATCAGCCCTTCCAGCACGCTGTGGGGATTGCCCGTCAGCAGTCCCTCGTTGGCGTAGGCGCCGGGATCGCCCTCGTCGGCGTTTACTATTACATACTTGATATCGCCGTGTGCCTTACGGCAGGTATCCCACTTGGTCCCCGTGGGGAATCCGCCGCCGCCGCGGCCCCGCAACCCGGACTCTTTGACCATCCCTATGACTTGGTCGGGTTGCAACTCGAAAAGGGTCTTGGCCAGGGCGGCATAGCCGCCAATGGCGATATAGTCTTCGATATTGGTGGGATCAATCCTGGCATTGTTTCCCAGCACCATGCGCTGCTGGTTCCTGTAAAACGGGATGTCGTTCTGCCGTGCTACAGCCGGGGTGGCCGCATCCTTCCTGAAAAGCAGCCGCTCGACCGTCTCCTTACGAAGGACGGTTTTCTCCAATATCTCGGGCACATCGGTTGTTTTAATCCTCTGGTAGAAGAGGTTGCCGGGCTCAATGATGGCGATGGGACCGCGCTCGCAGAAACCGTGGCAGCCCGTGATCTTGAAGTCCACCTGGTCGGCCAGGTTGCGTTTGGCTATCTCCGAACTGAAGGCCTCCGCCACAGGGTTGCTGCCGTAGGGACGGCAGGCGGTGCCGTTGCACAGCGAGATACGGCACTTCCCTGTGTCCATCTCCTGCGCCAGCTTCTTGTGAAGCGCGGCCAATGCTTTAGCGGTCTTTAATTTACCAGGCATCTTAATTATTCTTTAAATTTATTTAACATGGGTTCGACCTTATCGTTGGTCATCTGCCCGAAGAATTCCTCGCCTATCTTGACCACGGGACCCGTTGCGCAGCAACCCATGCAGTTGACGCTCTCCAGCGTGAACCCACGGTCGGGGGTGGTCTGGCCGCGCTTGACATGCAACTGGCGCTCGAGCGATTCCAGTATCAGGCCGGCGCCCCGCACATGGCAGGCTGTGCCAAGGCAGACGCTGACGATGTGCTTGCCCCTTTCCTCAAGGCTGAAGGCGCGGAAAAAGGTAGCCATGCTGTAAACCTGGCTCTGGGGTATGTCCATCTTCTTGCTCAACCTGTCAAGCGCCGTGCGCGGCAGGTAGTTATATTCGGCCTGGATGTCCTGCAGTATGGAAACCATCTGACTGCGGTCACCGCCGTATTTCTTGATAATCCCGGCTACTTTATCTTTCATTTCACTTTCTTCAGCCCGGCAAGCTGCCTGACCTTGTTATACTCTTCCACTACCTTTACCTGTATCTCGGCGATGTTGTCCCTGGTTAAATGCCGGAACCTTCCCTGCAACTTTAAATAGTCCTCGACCGGCCTCAAAGTGGTCAGGTCGATATTCAATTTGTACTGCCCGTCCTCGATCTCGTACATGGGGAAAATGCCAGTCTCGACCGCCAGCCTGCCCAGCTTGACAGTCTGGTTGGAAGGACAGCGCCAGCCGGTGGGGCAAACCGATAAAATGTGTATGTATGAAGGCCCCTTGACCTTGACGGCCTTCTCAACCTTGGCCATTATGTCAAACGGATAGCTGGAGCATGATGTCGCCACGTATGGAATATTATGCGCCGCGGCTATGGCGGCCATATTCTTCTTCCATGTATGCTGGCCCATACTTTCCTTGCCGGCAGGGGCGGTGGTGGTGGAGGCGCCGAAAGGCGTCTCGCTGGAACGTTGTATCCCGGTATTCATGTAGGCTTCGTTGTCATAGCACACGTAAAGGAAATCATGTCCTCTTTCCATGGCGCCTGACAGCGACTGCAGGCCGATGTCAGCCGTGCCGCCATCCCCGCCCATGGCCACCACCTTGACCTGCTTGGTATATCCGTGCTTGCGCCTGAGGGCTTTGAGTCCGGACTCGATGCCCGAGGCCACAGCCGAGGCGTTCTCGAAGAGTGTATGGATCCAGGGCACCTCCCAGGACGTCTGGGGCAGAGGCGTGGAGATTATCTCCATGCAGCCCGTGGCGTTGGATATGATGGTGTTGCGTCCCAGCGCCTTGCACACGTAGCGCACTGCCAGCACCTCGCCGCAGCCCGAGCAAGCCCGGTGACCGGACGCTATATACTCGCGGTTGGTGACCAATTTGGGAGCATAAATGCTGAGAGTTTCCACTATTCCCTCACTCCGAACATGACCGTCTCCGCCGTTTTGCCCGACTTGATATGTTCCAGCCCGATCTCGACAAGCTTTTCAAAATCGGGGGGCGAGATGTCGCGCCCGCCAAGCCCGCCCACTATGCTGGCTACCTGCGGTTTTTCTTTGCATGAGTAGAGGGCCGCCCTGATCTCGGAGCAAACCGGCCCAGGCCCGCCCAGCGAAATGGCGCGGTCCAGCACGATAACATTTTTAGCGCCTGACAATGCCTCGATTAAATCCTCGTAGGGGAAGGGACGCCACAGCCGGATCCTGACCAGCCCGACCTTTTTGCCCTCGGACTGCATCTTGTCGATGGCGTCCATGGCATTTTCGCTGTAACTGCCCATGGTCACCAGCAGCGTCTCGGCGTCCTCAGTCTTATATTGCTCAACGGGCTTATAGTGCCGTCCGGTCAGTTCGGCATACTTTTTCCAAACTTCAAGAATCACCTTTTTCGAATCGCGCAGCGCCATGTCCAGCGCCTTCCTGCTCTCTGTATAGAGGTTGGGCATGGCGAAACAGCCCATGGTTACAGGATTGTCGGGGTCCAGCGTGATGCTGCGATTGTAGGGTGGCAGGAACCCGCTGACAGCCTGCTGGTCAAGCATCTCGATAGGTTCAATCACATGGGAGATGTGAAAGCCGTCAAGGTTGATAATGGTCGGCAGCAGGACGTCAGGATGCTCGGCGATGTAAAAGGCGCATATCACCTGGTCGAAAGCCTGCTGGCCGTTTTCTACAAATATCTGTATCCAGCCCGAGTCCCTGGTGATCATGGCGTCCGAGTGGTCACCCCAGATATTCAAAGGGCCGGAAAGGGCGCGGTTAGCCACGGTCATCACGATGGGAAGGCGCAGCGAGGCCGCTACCAGCAACACCTCGTGCATGAGAATAAGGCCCTGGCTGGCGGTAGCGGTGAATGTCCTGGCCCCCACGGCACTGGATCCCAGGCAGGAGCTCATGGCGGAGTGCTCCGACTCGACAGGTATATATTCAGCGTCGAGATGTCCTTCTGCTACCATCTCGGCCAACCCCTCCACTATGTGGGTCTGCGGGGTAATGGGATAGGCGGCGATGACGTCCACGTTGGCCAGCCTGACGGCCTCGGCGATGGCCAGCGATGATTCAATACCGACATGTTTCATGGCCACTGTTAATGTCCCTCTACCATTTTAATCGCTTTGGTCCAGCATTCCTGCGCGCAGATGCCGCATCCCTTACAATAGAATTCGTTGGACCTGAAATACCCGTCCTTCTGCTGGCTGATGCAGAACTCGGGGCAAAAGATGGAACATATGCCGCACTTGATGCAAACGGCGCTGTTCCATTCCGGGTGCTGCGATTTCCAGTCGCCGGTGCAGAAGGTCTTGGTATTGCCGACATCTTTGACCACGCAGCCCACCAGCAGCTCGCTCCATTTGGCCAACTTCTCAGCCTGGAAGTGCTTCTCTTTCTTGGGTCCGGTTGTGGTTATCTCGCTCAGAGCCGTGGTATTAAAAGCCCTGTTGCATGCTTCGAAATTGGCCTTCGCGCGGGGGCCGAATTTCTCCTCCAGGGGATGGTTGAGAGAATCCATCTTAATGGCACCTGTGGCCTTGATCAGGGCTCCCAGCATGGTGGTATTGACTATATTGACCTTCAGCAGCTCCCTGGCGATGGCCGATGCGTCCACAACCGCCAGTTTCCAGTCTCCGCTGAATTCCTGCTTGATCTCCTCGATTGATTTGGTGCTGTTAACTATCAGTGTCCCACCCGGTTTCAACCCGTCCACCACGTTTATCAACGTAACCAGGCCGGGATCAAGCACTATCACGATATCCGGCTTGACCACACCCGAGCGCACCCTGATGGGGGTGCCGGCGCTTATCCTGTTAAAGGCCAGCACCGGGGCGCCGCGCCTCTCAGGTCCGAAACTGGGGAAAGCCTGGGCGAACTTACCGTCGTGGATGGCGGCCAGCGCAGTCAACTCGGCGGACGTAACTGCACCCTGGCCACCCCGGCCATGCCAGCGAATTTCGATAGCTGTACCCTCTTTCATTTCTCTCAATCTTAAACTGCAATAAGGTTCGATGCGCCCCTGGAGGGAATCGAACCCTCGCACACGGCTTCGGAGGCCGATGCTCTATCCCCTGAGCTACAGGGGCACAGTGGCCGATTACTCAGACATCATCCATTCCGGCATTCCCGACAAGTGATGTAGTATATCAAGTTTATTTTTTATTTAGCAAATCAAAGGCCGGACGGGTTGATAAAGAGGGGCAGCAGGATGAGAAAGTAGATGGCCATGATGACCAGGCCCATGGGGACACCTATAATGGCCCATTCCTTCATGCTTATTTTCAACCTGGCGGCGGCCACGATGTTGGGTATGTTGCCCGGAATCAGCATGCCCCCCGCTATGAGCAGTCCCATGATGATGGCCGTGATCTGCGAAAGCAGCATGGATGGCCCAATTTCCATGGCCGTCAGCGTGGCGTTATCCAGCACAGCCGAGACCATGTTTATCCAGTAAAGGGCGGCCGAAGGCACATGCACCACGTACCACACGATGATGGGCTTCATGCCCTCACCCAGAAGTATGAGAGCTGCTACGAAGAAATACACACGCACGGCCCGCAAAATCACGGTCTTCAAAGTTTCCGAGTACTCCACAGTATGCTTGAGGTTGGTCAGGCCGATATTTCTGCCAATATAAAATGTCCCGAACAGGGCGATGGCCGCCACGCCGGGGATGACGTACAGTCCGAATACCTGCAGCGGGAAGAGAAAACCGGCGTGGAAGGGCGGGCCCGCCAGCTTTGAGACAAGTATGGTTGAAAGCGGTTCCCCTACGGGCGTGAGCACGGCTCCCAACCCCATAGCGAAACAGGCCACCACGGCGAACTTGATCTTCTCCTTCTTGTCCAGAGGGATGGCCGCGATGATCTCGGAAAGCAGCACAGCCGTGACTATGATGGAGACTATGCTGCTCAAAATGCCGCATACCAGGATCATGAGAAAGGTGAACACCCTCCACCCGAGCTTTGAGGCAATAGAAAGGACGCCCCGGCAGAAGGCCCTGTTGAAATAATGTATGAGCAGGCCGAATACCAGCACGACCTGAAAGATGCCGATGGGGATATTGCCAATTTCTACGGGCGCCTTAAGTGCCTCGATGACCAGTTGCGGGCTCCATAGCCCGGAGATGGTAACTGCGCCGACGCCCATGACAAGGAAGAAAAGTTCGAGGTTTTCCTCGACCTTCTTGACGGCAAACGGCAATATCAGCACGGCCAGGATAACAAGGCACAACCCCACGGTTATGGCCATCACGGGTTGTTCAGGTACCTGCGCGGTTAAAAAATTGCTATTCATCGGTCAAGCAGGACATATGGGCAACTTCAGAAGACTAAAAATCTCTTAAGCCGCGGTGTGCGAATATCAGGACTCTGTCCCGTTATCGGCCGTCTTAATCAATAATACCGGGATGGCCGTAGCCCGCAGTATCTTCTCCGCCACGCTGCCCCAGAAAAGCTTCGAGATGCCTGAGCGTCCGTGGGTGGCCATGATGATAATATCTACATCGTTGTTATTGGCATACCTGACGAGGCTGTCGGCTGCCTTGCCGGTCAACAGCACCGCGCGGGCGTTAACGCCCGACTGTTTCAGGCGTGCAGTCACCTGGTCCAGGTACTTGTGCGCCTCTTTCCTGCCTTCGGCGTCGATCTGCTTTATCTCGTCATCGCTGAGCGCGATCTTTCCCCTGGTGGGTATCTCCAGCGGCTCAATCACGGTCACCAGTTCCACACTTGCATCTGATTTTCCGGCTATAGTTTCGATATGGGGTATCACGCATTCCGCAACCTGTGAACCGTCCAGGGGCACCATAATTTTCTGATACATAACCATACCTCCTTAGCTGCGGGAAATCCTTAGTCGTAGATTGGACTGAATGATATCACCTCGAAATCTGCTATTCAAATATTGTGATTTGCAGGTGCAGGCAAATCCGTTTGCTCAGACTATTGCAAGATGAAGGGACTTCCACTATTAACTTGCCATATGTGAAATCCGATGCTATTATAAAATGGCTTTTACTCAGAATGTGCATTGAGGTCAAAATATGCGTGAGAAAACGAAGAAGGCAACTTTCAATCTTCACATTACCGTCCTGGATGCAATGGACGAAGTAATGGCCCGGGGAATGGCGGCCAGTAAGAATGCCCTCGTGGAACAGGCGTTGATTAAAGAGGTGAAAGAGCTGAGGAGGCAGCAGAGAAAAACACTCTGGCAGGAGGCTGCCAGGGATGCTCTGTTTTTATCAGATATAAAGCAGGTTGAGCATGATTTCCGATATGCAGATGCTGAGACTGCAGGAAAAATGGACCGATGAAAAGTTACCAGTGGGCAGTCATGGAAGCAAGCCTTGACCCGGCGGCCGGGGCAGAGCAAAAGGGCATACGGCCTGTGCTTGTAGTCAGCAATGAGGAGTACAATCAAACCATCCCCAATGTCACAATCCTTCCATTGACTTCAACCCGGCGCCGCTTATATCCATCCGAGGTGTTGCTTTCCAGAGGAAAGGCGGGGCAGCCCTTAGATTCGATTATAATGGCTCACCAGATAAGGACGATCTCCAGGCAGCGGCTGGGGAAATTCTGGGGATATCTGGCCGACATAAAGCTCAGGGACGAGGTAAGGGGCGCTATCAAAGAGCATCTGGATATCGATTAGCCACCGGCCGGATCGCAGCGGTTTTTTCCGGCGTATCCGTGATGTTATAATAGACGGGCCTGGAGAGGTGACCGAGTGGCTGATGGTGCCGCTCTCGAAAAGCGGTGGGCGAGAGCCTCGTGGGTTCGAATCCCACCCTCTCCGCCAGGTTTTGTAATCAGGAGAGGTGCTGGAGTGGCCTAACAGGCGCGCCTGGAAAGCGCGTGTAGCTTCACCGCTACCATGGGTTCGAATCCCATCCTCTCCGCCATTCAGTCAATGTCTTTGTTGTTTGACCATCCAGGGCGACTCGCCATTATGCCGGCGAGCAAGCCGGGACAAGGAGTAATCCAAAATGAAACAATGGTATGAATCGTTATTTGAAAACTATGGGAAAACGTATGATAACGAAGTTTTTACACAGGGCACAATGGGCGAATGTGATTTCATTGAAAAGGAAATCAATTTTAACAAGTCGCTGAAAATTATCGACATCGGATGTGGGACCGGCAGGCACTCGATCGAATTATCTAAAAGAGGTTACAGTGTTACCGGAATTGACCTCTCGGAATCACAGCTTGAACGGGCGAAGGAAAAAGCCGCGGCACAGAACCTGCAAATCGATTTTCGGCATCACGATGCCAGGAAATTGCCCTTTAAGGACGAATATGAGCTGGCAATCATGCTGTGTGAAGGCGCTTTCCCGTTGATGGAAACTGATGAAATGAATTATGAGATACTGCGCGGTGCGGCCGATTCATTAAAGGCCCACGGGAAGTTGATCTTTACCACCTTGAATGGATTATTCCCTTTGTTTAATTCCATTGAGAAATTTTGCGCTTCGGCAACCGGGGAAGGAAATGCAACCTACGGCAGCAATACTTTTGATTTAATGACTTTTCGAGATTTCAATACTACAACTATTGAAGACGATTCCGGAAATAAGAGGGAATTGGCATGTAATGAAAGATATTACGTGCCTTCCGAAATCACGTGGCTATTGAAGTCACTGGGGTTTATAAAGGTCGAGATTTACGGGGCAAAACTGGGAGCCTTTGCAAGAACTGATAGACTATTAAAGAGTGATTTTGAGATGCTTGTAATTGCTGAGAAAAATGGATCCTGATTTGAAGGTCGGCCTGGCATTGGGCAGCGGCGCGGCGCTGGGGATGGCGCATATCGGCGTTATCAAGGCCCTGCGCGAAGCTAATATCCCCATCGACATGATCGCCGGCACCAGCATGGGCGCGCTGGTCGGCGCCTGCTATTCCGCGGACGGCCAGATAGCGGACATGGAGGAACTCGCGCTGACAGCCAACCTGCGCAGGATTACCAGGCTTCTTGATCCCAAATTTACGCTGATAAGGATTGGCTTTATTCAGGGAAAGCGGGTGGAGAATTTTCTAAAACCCATTATCGGCGACCGTGACATCAACCAGTGCAAAATCCCCTTTGCCGCCGTAGCCACCGACATTCATTCCGCCAGGCAGGTTATCATCACACAGGGGTCACTTCTAACAGCGGTGCGGGCCAGCATATCCATACCGGTCGTGTTCGTGCCTGTGCATTACGAAGGCCGCTACTTAGTGGATGGCGGGGCGCTTAACCCGGTGCCTGCGGACGTGGTGAAGTCCATGGGCGCAACCTTTGTCATAGCTGTAAATGTGTTGAATGATCCCAAGAAACGCATACACCTCGGCTTAACCGGCAATAAAAAATCATCCAGGGCGCCGGGCATCATGAATACGCTCATTCAATCCATATACATCATGGAATATGAGATGGTACGCTCCAGCATATTGAAGGCTGATATCATGATTGAGCCTGACGTTAGCAATATCGAAATCTACGAGTTTCATCGCGGCACCGAGGCTATTGCAGCCGGATACAGGGCGGCGAAGGCTGTCGTCCCCGAGATCAAGAGAATGCTTGACGGCCAACCTTTGACATAACCGGCCGCCTTTTCTTGCGGGTCCCGTGCTTGTGTTAAAATACCTCGATTTATATGCCTGACGACAAAGAAATCAAATACTGGATCGGGTTCACCAGGGTAGCGGGCATCGGCAGGGTGCGGCTGTCTTTGCTCAAGGCGCACTTCGGATCGCTTGCGAGTGCCTGGAAGGCGCCCCGCCCGGAACTGCTCAAAGCAGGGCTCGACGCTGGCGCCACCGACAGCCTGCTGGCCAGCCGCCCCGATATTGACCTTGATAAGGATCTGTCCCTTGTCGAGAAGTACAAGATCAAGGTAATCACCTTTGAATCGCCGGACTACCCTGCAATTCTTAAGGAGACGCACGATCACCCCGCAGTTTTATATGTCAGAGGTGAGATTGCCCCCGCGGATTCCGAAAGCGTGGCCGTAGTCGGCACGAGGAAGGCCACGGCATACGGCAGGCAGGTCACCGAGGATATCGTGAGCAACCTTGCGCTCAACGGCATAACCATAACAAGCGGACTGGCCAGGGGTATTGATACGATCGCGCACAGGTCGGCCCTGGAGGCCGGCGGCAGGACCATCGCCGTATTTGGCTGCGGTCTGGATATCGTTTACCCGCCGGAAAACCTCAAGCTGGCTAAGGATATAATTGGGAACGGAGCATTGGTCAGCGAGCACCCCCCGGGCGTAAGGCCCAGGCCGGAAAATTTCCCGCGGCGCAACAGGATAATGAGCGGACTGTGCCGCGGCGTGCTTGTAGTGGAATCGGGGGAAAAAAGCGGCGCGCTTATCACCGTCAGCTTTGCGCTCGATCAGAACAGGGAAGTCTTCGCCGTCCCCGGCAGCATATTTTCGGGCATGAGCCGCGGGCCCAACAGGCTTATCCAGGAGGGCGCCAAGTTAGTCAGGAACCACCTCGATATCCTCGAGGAACTGCAGCTTCCCGTGGTCGCGCGTCAGATCGAGATGCAGGATCCCCTTGCCCCCGCAGGGAATGAATCGATTATAATAAAATACATTTCCGGGGAACCGGCACACGTGGACGAGATTTGCCGGGCCAGCGGGCTGGATACATCAACGGTGGTAAGCTGCCTGGCGATTATGGAACTGAACGGCCTGGTCAGGCAAACAGGCGGCATGACCTATACGCTGAACAGCCGCCTGAAATAAAAAAGCTTTAATATTGAGAGAGATATGACTGTAAAACTTGTAATCGTGGAATCACCGGCCAAGGCCAGGACCCTGGGAAAAATATTGGGTAAAAACTATATCATCCGTGCGTCTATGGGACATGTGCGGGACCTGCCGGCCGACAGGCTGGGCATATTGATCGACAAGGACTTCGAGCCGGAATATAAAAATATCCCGGCCAGAAGGGATGTGCTCAAAGAGATCAGGGAGCTTGCCAACAGCGCCTCGTCCGTTTACCTGGCTACAGACCCGGACCGCGAGGGTGAGGCCATCTCGTGGCACCTTATCAAGGCTGCCAACCTGCAGAAGGATAAAATCCCCCTCAGGCGCGTGACCTTCCACGAGATCACACAGGAAGCGGTTGAGCATGCCTTTAAAAATCCCCGTCCCATCGATATGAAGATGGTCGATGCGCAGCAGGCCAGGCGCATTCTCGACCGCTTAGTCGGGTACAAGCTGAGCCCGCTGCTGTGGAAAAAGGTGCTCAAAGGGCTGTCAGCCGGCAGGGTGCAGTCAGTTGCCGTCCGGTTGGTCGTCGACCGCGAAAAGGAGATACTTCAGTTTATCCCGGTCGAATACTGGACGATTGAAGCTGAACTGGTGCAGAAGGCTAAAAAAAGCGAACCCTTCAGGGTCTCGTTCGTCGGCCTGTCCGGCGGAGGGAAATTGGATGTACCGGATACAGTTCATTGCGAAAACATAATGTCCGACCTGCGGGAGTCCCAATACTCGGTAAAATCGATACAGAAAAAAGAGGTTGCCCGCCAATCGGCGCCCCCGTTCATTACAAGCACCATGCAGCAGGAGGCCTTCCGCAAGCTGCATTTCACCGTTAAGAAAACCATGGTCATCGCCCAGCAGCTTTATGAAGGGTTATCCATCGGGGAGGAGGGCGATACCGGACTGATAACCTACATGAGGACCGACTCTACCAATGTAGCGGCTTCCGCCATCGAGGAGATACGTTCCTATATAGCGGCCAATTTTTCCAAGCAGTATTTGCCGGCAACCGCCAGGCATTTCACCAAGAAGGTCAAGGCGGCGCAGGAAGCGCATGAAGCGATACGTCCGACCAGGGCAGGGCGGGACCCCGCCGCCATTAAGAAGTACCTCAACAAGGACCAGTATGAGCTTTACGACCTGATCTGGAAGAGGGCAATAGCCAGCCAGATGTCCGCAGCACTCTTCGATACGCTGACCGTGGACATCGATGCCGAATGCAAAAAAAGCAGCGTAACCTACCTGCTGCGCACCAGGGCATCCAGGCTTAGCTTCCCCGGTTTTACGGCGCTCTACACGGAGGGGCGCGATGAGGAGAAGGATGAGTTCGATGACTTTAAGAGTGCGGCCATCCCCCAGTTGAAGGAGGGCGAAGCGCTCAACCTGGTTGACCTGTTTCCCGAGCAATTCTTTACCCAGCCTCCCCCCCGCTACACCGAGGCAACGCTGATCAAGTCCCTGGAACAAAAGGGCATCGGCAGGCCCAGCACCTACGCGCCCATAATTTCCACCATAATAGACAGGGAATATGTATTCAAGGACGGAGGCAAGCTGCGCCCCGAGGAGATAGGCGTTATTGTCAACGACCTGCTGGTGAGCAACTTTCCCAACATCATCGATTACAATTTCACGGCCAGGATGGAGTCAGACCTTGACGAGATCGCCAAGGGTACAATGAACCGCCAGTCCGTCATAAAGTCGTTCTATACCCCCTTTGAGAGCGACCTGGCCAGGGCACAGGAAACACTGCAGAAGGTCGTCATCACCTCCGATGAAAAGTGTCCCGAGTGCGCCAGGGACATGGTATTGAAATCAAGCCGCTTCGGGAAATTCTGGGCCTGCTCGGATTACCCCAATTGCATGGGCAAGAAGAATTTAACGGTTGCCCGCGGTCCTGCGCCCGAGCCGTCCGACGAGAAGTGCCCCACCTGCGGAGGGGCAATGGTCATACGTACCGGCCGCTACGGAAAATTCCTGGCCTGCACTAAATACCCTGAGTGCAAGACAACGAAAAAGATTTTCGGGCCGCGGAAGACCAACCCTTCCCGTAAAAAGAAGGACTGACGCAATGGATTCCCGCGCCGAATGCCACTGCTGAAAACGAGGCCAGAAGTTTGAACCGGCTATCTTCATTTCGCAACAGCTTCACGGCAAATGAGATCGACGGCGCTATTACCGGCTCCCCCAGCAACAGGCGCTACCTTTCCGGGTTCACCGGCAGCGCCGGCTGGTTGGTCGTCTCACCGCAGAGGGCCTGCCTGGCAGTCGATTTCCGCTACGTTGAGCAGGCCCGCCAGCAGGCGCCCGGTTGCGAGGTCATATATATAAAAGGTGACATCAGCGGCTGGCTTGCCGAGCTGGTCACAGGCATGAACATCAGCAGGCTTGGCGTGGAGTCCGATCACCTGTCCCTGACCACCTACCGGTCCATCTGCCTGGCGGCGCAGGCAGCCAAAGCTGAATTCCAGGTCATCCCCATCAAAAGTCCGGCCGAACCGCTGCGGGCGGTCAAGGACGCCGACGAGCTTGCCCGCATCACCGCAGCCTGCGCCATAGCAGACAGGGCATTGGAACAGGTGATGCCGTCAATTGAGGCAGGACTGACCGAAAAACAATTGGCCTGGCAGATCGAACGCTTCCTCAGGCAGGATGGGAGCGAGTCGCTGCCTTTCGAAATTATCGTGGCTTCGGGAGCCAACTCGGCTATGCCCCACGCCGGTCCGACCGACAAACCGATCGCGGAGGGTGAGCCCATAATTATTGACATGGGGGCCCGGCACGGCGGCTACTGCTGCGATATGACGCGCACCTGCATCTTGGGGAAGGGTGACGAAAAGTTCAATAGCGTTTACAATATCGTGCTGGGCGCGCAGACATCGGCCATAGCTTTGATAAAGGATGGCATGGCCGCGGGTGAAGCAGACAGCCTGGTTCGTGGTATGATTGATAAAGCAGGCTACGGGGAATTCTTCGGCCATGGACTCGGGCACGGCATCGGGCTTGAGGCTCACGAAGGGCCGCGCCTGGGGCCGGGCAGCGGTGATATTTTGACTGAGAATATGGCCTTTACCATCGAGCCCGGTGTGTACCTGCCCGGGTGGGGCGGGGTCAGGATTGAAGATACCGTCACTATTGCCGGCGGCAAAGTGCGGGCCCTGACAGGCGCGGGCAAGAGGTCCCGCATATATGGAGGTAAAATATTATGATTGACGCCGGTGAGCTGAAGAAAGGAATCACCATCACACTTGACGGGCAGCTTTTCCAGGTACTGGACTACCATCACATCAAAGTAGGCAGGGGTTCGGCCCAGATCAGGATACGGCTGAGGGACGTCAAAGCCGGCCACATCGTGGAAAAATCATTCCAGGCCAGCGAAAAATTCGCCAAGGCTTTCCTCGAGAGGCGGCAGGTGCAGTTCCTCTATAGTGACGGCGATATCTATCACTTCATGGACAACGAGAGCTACGAACAGACGGCCGTGGACAAGGTGTTGATGGGAGAAACCATCAACTACCTCAAAGAGAATATGAATATGGAATTGCTCACGCACAATGGGGTGCCCATCGGTGTTGACCTACCCTTATCGGTTGAACTGAAGATCGCCGAGACCGGCCCCGGGTTCAAGGGGAATACAGCCAGCGCCGGGGGAAAGCCGGCCGTAATGGAAACGGGCATCACCATCCAGGTGCCATTTTTCCTCAACGCCGGCGATACCATCAAGGTTGATACCAGGACCGGCCAATACTTAGAAAGGGTGTAACCCTTGATCAAGGCCGACCTGCACGTCCATACCAAACACTCGGCTGATTCCTACATGTCCTATCAGCAGTTGATCAACGCCTGCCAGTCAAAAGGCGTTAATTGCATCGCTGTAGCCGACCACGGCACTACCCTGGGGGCCAGGGAAATCAGCAAAATTGCGCCTTTCAAGGTCATAATCTGCGAAGAGGTGCGCACCCCCTATGGCGAAATCATGGGCATGTTCCTGCAGGAAGATATTCCCGACAAAATCCCCGTGGACGAGGCCATTAAGCATATCCGTGACCAGGGCGGGCTTATATGCATCCCTCATCCTTATGACCGTGTCAGGCCCTCCGCCTTTCGCGACGGGAAGATGTTGGAGGAAGTGGTGGACAGGGTGGATATTATCGAGGTATTCAATGCGCGCAGCCTTTTCCCCGGGGCCGAGAGAAAGGCGCTCAGCCTGGCCCGCAGGCACGGCAAGCTGATCAGCTACGGATCTGATGGCCACAGCCCATCGGAAATAGGTTATGCCTATGCCGAGATGCCTGATTTTAACAGCCCGCAGGAATTCCTCATTTCGCTGGCCGGCGCTACGTTTCACGGCAGGAAATCCAGCCCGCTGATACACCTTATCACCACCACTGCGAGGATGGGCAAGCGCATCAGGCGGGGATAGACAGGATGCTGAGGATCGGCTGGTTTTCTACGGCACGGGGGGATAGTTCCAAAAAACTGTTGGACACGGTGGCCTCCGCAATCCGCGGGGGTGGACTTGATGCCCGCATCGAGTTCGTCTTTTGCAGCCGTGACGCCGGTGAATCGGACAAGACCGACATCTTCCTGTCACAGGTCAAAGAATACTGCATACCGCTGGTGACATTCTCGGTAAAATCCTTCGCCAGCAGCATGCAAAAGCAGGTCGGTGTCAAGGAAGAGGAACTGCCTGTATGGCGCCTCGAATATGACCGCCGGGTCATGGCTAAGCTGGAGGGTTTTAAGGTGGACGTATGCCTGCTGGCGGGCTACATGCTGATCGTGGGCCGGGAGATGTGCAACAGGTTCAACATGATCAACCTTCACCCTGCCCTGCCCTCAGGACCCAAGGGCACCTGGCAGGAGGTGATCTGGCAATTGATTGATGAGAGGGCGACGGAGTCGGGCGTTATGATCCACCTGGTCACGCCCCAATTGGACAGGGGCCCGGTTATCTCGTTCTGCAGGTTCCCTCTAAGGGGAGGGCGGTTCGATGCGTTATGGGACGCGCTGGGGGACCTTTCCGTGGACAAAATCAGGCAGGCCGAGGGCGAGGGAAACGAACTCTTCAAGATGATCCGGCATAGCGGGTTTATCAGGGAGACGCCGCTGATCATACACACACTGAGCTCATTCAGCCTGGGCAACATCAGGATAGACGGTGGCAAAACGCTGATAGACAGCTGCGGATTGCCCATTTCAGGCTATGACCTGACCGCCGGGATAGACCGCGAGATACTCAGATAGTTACTTCTTTTCTTTCTTGGCCGCCGGCGCCAGGACATCGTCGATGAGGCCGTATTCCACTGCCTGCTTGGTGTCGAAATATATATCCCTGTCGGTGTCCTGCTGTATCTTTTCCAGCGACTGCCCGGTGTGCTTGGCCAGTATGTTTGCCACCAGCTGATCCAATCTCTCGAACTCCTTGGCGGCGATCTTTATGTCGGTTATCTGTCCCTGTGTCCCGGCCCGGCCCTGGTGCATATGGATGGTGGAGTTGGGCAGGGCATACCTTTTGCCCTTTGCCCCGGCGCACAGCAGTACCGTACCCATGCTGTAGGCTGAACCCACGCAGATGGTGGAAACGTCCGGCGTGACCAACTGCATGGTATCGTAGATGGCCAGCCCGGCGGTGACGACACCACCCGGCGAATGGATGTAGATGCTGATATCCTTCTCGGGATCCTCCCTGGCAAGATACAGCAACTGCGCGACGATGACATTGGCTACCTGGTCGTCCACCTGCGTGCCCAGGAAGATGATCCTCTCCTTCAGCAGCAGGGAGTAGATGTCCATATGCCGCTCCCCCCTGGCGCTGTTCTCTATGACCATTGGTATTATGTTAAATGGTGACCTTTCCATACCGGTACCTCCGTTTTTATATTATTGTTCCTGTCCCGTGACCAATTTGGTCAGAAAGTCCATGGCCTTGTTGATGGCCATCATATCCCGTAGCGATTCACGCGGCCTGGGTTGGGTGAACAGCTTTTTAACCTCTTCGGCCCTGCCGGGCTCTTCGCCCGCCATCTTCTCTATTGACTCGTTCACTTCTTCATCGCTTACCGTTATGTTCTCAAGCTCGGCTATCTTGCTGGTGACTAAGTAGGCCTTAACGCGGTCGGATGCCGCCGGCTTGAGGTCCTCACGGTGCTGATCAAGCGTCTTCTTGGCGTTAACCAGGTAGCTCTCCAGCCCCTTGACGCCATCGGGGAAATTCCTGGCCTCTTCATTGATGATATGGTCAACTTCCCTCTCGACCAGCACAGGCGGGAAATCTATGCTGCCCTGCTCGATAAGCGCGGTGACCAACTTGTGCTCAAACTCCTTCTTGAGGCTCTCGTCGGCCCGTACCTGCAGGCCGTCCTTTATCTTCCCCCTTAATTCCGCCAGGTCCTGGCTGCCGGCATCTCTGGCAAAATCATCGTTTATCTCGGGTAGGTTCTTCTCCTTCACATCCTTGATTTTCACGCTGAACGAGTATTGTTTTCCCGCTATCTCCTTGATCTCGAAATCGTCCGGGAAGGTCATCTCGAACTCCTTCTCCTCCTCCTTTACCATCCCCTCAAGCTTCTCGGCGAAACCGGGTATGGGGTACTTGGCGCCCTGGTTGACTTCGTAGGACGTATCCTTGCGCGACAAAATAGCCTCTTCACCGCGTTTTCCCTCGATGTCTATAGTCACGATATCCCCGAATTGAACAGCCCGCTCAGCCGGCACCAGTGTGCCGAACTGCAGCCGCAGTTGCTCGATAACCTGGTTGATATCGTCCTCGCCTATCTCCTTTACACCCATCTCCAACCTTATATCACGGTAGTTGCCCGGCGTAACCTCGGGTTTGGTGGGCACAATGGCCTTGAATATGACGGGGTCAAGCTGCACCAGTTCTATCTTAGGCTCATCGATAGCCGAGATGGATTCGCTTTTTAGAGCCTCCTCATAGGCTTCGGGCACCAGGTGTTCAAGTGCCTCCTGCATAATGGCCTGCTTGCCCACGTGCTGCTCTACCAAAGAAGTCGGAGCCTTGCCCTTCCTGAAGCCGGGCAGCACAACCCGCCTGGATAAATGTTCAAGCGCTATACCCATGTATTTTTCGGTTTCCGCACCCTCCATCTCAATGTTGAGGGCAACCTGGCAGTTCTCCATTTTTTCCGTTGTAGTCTTCATATTAACCTTTCACCTTGCGTAATTATATCATTGCAAAATTGGACTTCAAAAAGGTACCTGTCAGACCCGTGGGTCAATTATTTTCAGGTTCAGCTCCTTCAGTTGTTCATCTGATATGAATGAAGGGGCATCCGTCATGACATCTACCGCAGCCTGGTTCTTGGGGAAGGCGATCACGTCCCTGATGCTCTTGCTGCGGGTCAGCATCATAACGAAGCGGTCGATGCCGGGGGCGATGCCGCCGTGGGGTGGGGCGCCGTAATCCAGCGCCTCGAGGAAACTGCCGAACTTGGCCTCGGTCTCTTCCTTCGTGTAACCTAAAATGCTGAATACCTGTTCCTGCATGGCGCGGTTATGGATCCTGATGCTCCCGCTGGAAAGTTCGAAGCCATTGCAGACGATGTCATAGTGGCGGGCGCGCACTTTACCGGGGTCGGACTCAAGCAGGGGGATGTCCTCCTCGAAGGGCGCCGTGAATGGGTGATGCGTTGAATCCCACATCTTCCTCTCGGCGCTCCAGTCAAACAGGGGGAAATCGGTGATAAAAACGAATGCCATCAGGTTGGGATCGCACAGGTCCAAACGCCTGCCCATCTCGCGCCGCAACTCGTCGAGCACCTTGTTCACCATAGCCGCCTCGCCAGCAGCTATCAGCAGCAGGTCACCCGCTTTAGCCCCCATCCTGCCCAGGATTTGCCTCAACCGGGCGATGTCAAGGTGTTTGGCAGCCACCGATTTGATCCTTTCAATGCCGACGTTCCCGGTGGTCTCCGCAGTCTCCCCGGCCATCCAGGCCAGCGTGAGCAGCCCTTTGGCCCCGCACGATTTGGCAAGCTCGGTCAGTTCCTCCACCTGTTTGTGCCCGTAGCCGGCGCAGCCGGGCAGGCATATGCCCCTGACCCTGCCGCCTTCCTCAATGGCCGACTTGAAAACGATGAACTGGCTGTCAGCTACAATGTCCGAGATGTCTTTCAACTCCAGCCCGAAGCGTATATCGGGCTTGTCCGTGCCATACCTTTCGAGCACCTCGGCATAGGACATCCTGGGGAACGGTTTGACCAGGCCCATATCGGGCTTTACGGTCTCCACCAGCCCGGTGAACATCTCCTCCAGCAGCGTAAGTATATCCTCCTCATCCACGAAGCTCATCTCCAGGTCGAGCTGCGTAAACTCGGGCTGCCTGTCGGCCCGTGAGTCCTCATCACGGAAGCAGCGCGCCACCTGGTAATACTTCTCGATGCCGGCCACCATGAGCAGTTGCTTCAACATCTGCGGTGACTGCGGAAGGGCATAAAATTTGCCGGCATGTACGCGGCTGGGCACCAGGTAGTCCCGCGCCCCTTCCGGCGTGCTCTTGATCATGATGGGCGTCTCGATTTCCACGAATCCGCGGGCATCGAGGAAATCGCGCATATACTTGATGACGCGGTACCGCAGCAGCATGTTGTCGCGCATGCCCGCCCGCCTCAGGTGCAGGTAGCGGTACTTCAGCAGCAGCGATTCATCGACATCAACCTCTTCATTTATGTAAAACGGCGGCGTTTTCGAAGCGTTGAATATTTTCAGGCTGCCGGCAGGCACCTCGATTTCGCCGGTGGGCAGCCTGGGGTTCTCTGTCCCCTGCGGCCTCCTGGACACCCTCCCCGCAACCTGGATTACGTACTCATTGCGCAGCCCGTTGGCCGTGGCGTGTATATCAGGGGCCAGTTCCGGGTTAAAAACCACCTGCGTGATACCCTCGCGGTCACGCAGGTCGATGAATATCAGTCCGCCCAGGTCCCTGCGCCTGTGCACCCAGCCGGCCAGGGTGACTTCTTCCCCGACATTGGCTTCGCGCAATTGACCGCAATTATGACTTTTCAGCAAAATTCCCTCCCGGGCGTAGAATTATATCCTAATACGTTCATACTTCACAAAGTTTGGGGCGGGACGGATGGAAGCGGGTGTAAGTGGAGAAGCAGGGTGCAGGGCGATCAGCCGTCAGCGGCCGCTTTATATTTCTCGCGCAAAGCGGGCTTTTCGATTTTGCCTGTAGGGTTCCTGGTCACCTTATCAAAAATTACCTTCCTGGGCACCTTATGGCGGGCCAGGTTGGCGCGGCAGTACCCGATTATCTCAGCCTCGCTGATGTTTGCGCCCGGCCTGGGGTCCACGATGGCCACGGCGATCTCTCCCAGCCTGTGATCCGGTATGCCGATCACGGCCACGTCGTTTACCGCGTCCAAGTTGTGAATGGCGTCCTCCACCTCGACCGGGTAGATGTTCTCCCCGCCCGTGATGATGACGTCCTTTTTCCTGTCCACCAGGTAAATGAACCCGTCCCCGTCCACGGTAGCCATGTCGCCGGTGAACAGCCAGCCATCGCGCAGGGCCTCCGCCGTCTTTTCAGGGTTTCTATAATATTCCTTCATCACTCCCTCGCCCCTCACCGCCAGTTCCCCTATCTTGCCGGATTGAAGCAAATCGCCTTTTTCATCGACAATTTTAGTCTCCCAGTTAAACCCTGCCTTGCCGATGGCCCCCACCTTGTGAATGTTTTCCAGGCCGAGGTGCACGCATCCGGGGCCGCTGCATTCGCTTAAGCCGTAGTTTGTATCGTACTGCATGCCCGGGAAGAACTCCATCCAGCGCCTGACCAGCGAAGGGGGCACAGGCTGCGCCCCGATGTGCATCAGGCGCCAGCAACTGAGATCATAGTCCTCTTTTCTCACCTTCCCGTCTTCCAGCGCGACCAATATATCATGCGCCCAGGGCACCAGCAGCCATACGATAGTGCCCCGCTCTTTGTGCACTGTTTCCAGTATGTTGCGGGGATTGACTTCGCCCAGCAGGGTGGCCCTGCCCCCCGTGACCAGGCTGCCGAACCAGTGCATCTTGGACCCCGTGTGGTAGAGGGGCGGTATGAGAATGAAATTGTCCGACCTGTGCTGCCCGTGATGGGCATATTCAGTCATGGCGGCGCACCTCAGATTGTCATGCGTCAGCAATATCGGCTTGGGAGTGCCCGTGGTGCCCGATGTGAAATACAGGCTGCACCCCTCATCCGGGATAATATCGATGACAGGTTGGGAGGAGGGGCGCCCTTCAATCCAGGTCCGGTACCCGGTCATGTATCCCGGCAGGCCGTTGCCGAGGGCGATAATTTTCTCCACAGCGGGAAGCTGCTTTCTAACCGAATCCACCCTTTCTATAAACTCCTCCCCTATGATCATGAATTTGGCGCCGGAGATCTCGGCGCAGTACCTGAAGTCGCTGCCGGTAAACCTGAAGTTGAGCGGGACCACCCATGCCCCGCTCCTCAATATGCCGAAATAGACGATTAACCAGTCGATGGAATTCATCATCCAGTGGATAACGCGGTCGCCCTTCTTCACGCCCGTTTCGATCAGCGCATTGGCAACGCGGTTTGCCTCGTCATCCATCTGCCGCCAGGTAACCTCCCGGCGGTAATTGAGGGAGGGCTTAAGCTCGACCAGGGCGCAGTCGTCCGGGTACATCCTGGCATTTCTTGCCAACATCTCCGGTATCGTAATCATTAATTCTTAACCCTTATGCGAAAGAGATGACCCGCCTAATACTTTGCCAGGCTGGGCAGGAATGTGGCTATTTGAGGGAATGCCAGCAGGATGACCGCAGCCACCACCAGGGCGGCCAAAAATGGCGTGATCCCTTTGAAGATTGTTTCGAGCGGTATATCGGGGGCAATCCCCTTGATGACATATACATTCAGGCCTACGGGCGGCGTGATGACACCAATCTCGGTCACCAGCACTATAATGACCCCGAACCAGATGGGGTCAAATCCCAGGGCCAGCACAACGGGGTAGAAGATGGGTATGGTGAGGGTGATCAGGGCGAGCGAATCCATGAAGCACCCGCCAAAGATATAGATGATGATAATGATGCCCATGATAGCCACGGGCGGCAGAGGCAGCGCCCCCACCCACTCGGTGAGCATCATGGGTATGGTGGTGATGGCAATGAAATGTCCGAAAACAGTGGCCCCTGCCACGATCACCATGACCATGCAGGTGATGCGCACTGTGTCCTTCAGCGCGTTGACGAAGCCTGCCCAGGTGAGCTGCCTGGTTACCAGCCCGATGATAACAGCGCCGGCCACGCCCGCGGCCCCCGCCTGGGTAGGGCTGAACCAGCCGAAAAAGAGACCCAGTATAACGAAGCAGAATAGAAAGAGCATCTCGATGATGCCGGTGAGGGCCTCCATCTTCTCCTTGAAAGTGGATGGCTCGCCTGCGGGCGCCAGCTTCGGGTTGAACTTGCAGATGATGGCCACGGCGGCCATCAGCAGGGCGGCGATCAGCAGGCCGGGGAAAACGCCCGCCATGAAGAGTTTACCGATGGACTGTTCGGTAAGTATGCCGTAAACAATAAAGATGGTGCTGGGCGGGATCATGATGCCAAGCGTGCCGGCCGCGGCCACGATGCCTGTGGCCAATGAATCGTCGTATTTATAGCGCTTCATTTCCGGTATGCATACCTTGCCCATGGCGGCGGCGGTAGCGCTGGTCGAGCCGTTGATGGCGGCGAAGCCGGCGCAACCCATGACAGTTGCCAGGGCCAGGCCGCCCGGGAACCTGCTGAAAAGCACATAGCCCGCATCGTAAAGGCGCCTGCTCATGCCGGACTCCGAGGCTATGCAGCCCATCAGGGTAAACATGGGTATAACGGTCAGCGAATATGATGAAAAAATATCGAAGAAGTCGCGTGCCAGAAGGTTCATGCCCGCAGCCGGCGTGACCACTATGCTGAACCCGATGAGCCCGACAAAGGCCATGGCGAAGGCCACCGGCATGCGCAGCAGGAAGAGTATGACCAGGAAGACAACGCCGATGATGCCGATCAGTATGTTGTCCATGGACCTACGGCTCCCTCAGCATCTTGATCATTTGCATAATGAGAACCAGCACCACCACCAGGCTGCAAAGCCCCAGTCCCCAGACAAAGGGATAGTAAGGAATATGCAATGTCATGGCCACTTCCCCGCTGGATTGCAGCGCCAGCCCGTAAGTGTAGCTCTGCCACGCTAAAATTATGAAAAGCAGTATGCTGAAGCAATGGACGATAGTGGCGATCACCTTCTGCGGCACACGGGGCAATTTTCTCACCAGCATCTCGACCTCGATATGCCCGTGGGCGATCTGGGTCTGGGCGATGGCGAAGGAGATCGCCACCACGCTGAGCAGGCTGACCAGTTCGATGCCGCCCGTGAGCGGCAGCTTGAAAAACTTGTTGCCGCAGATGTCGACCAGCACAAGTGCGACCATAGCCATCAGGCTGACCAGCGCCACCCGGTTAAGCCAGCCCGCTATGCCGGTTACAACTTTTTCAAACCTGTTAAACATACTCGTTTACAGGGGCGGCAGGCATAAATCTGCCCTGCCGCCCATCCAAGTCTATATCCGTGGTCACGTGATTATTTTGCGAATTCGGCCTGGACGAAATCAATACACTGCTGGTCTGTGGGTGTTTTGCCGGCCCAGTACTTCGCCCTTTCAGCCAGGTATTTTTCATACTGTGCTGCGGGCAGCCCTTTGGCCTCCCTCTCCTCGATGTATTTGTCCTTCAGCGGCTGAGTGGCCTGGACCCACTTGGCCGATTCTTCCGGCGACAGCTTGATCAGTTCGCGGCCTTCAAAGGTATTGAAGAATTTCATCCCTGATATGTCGTAGTTTGTCCAGGTCATGCCGTGCTTGTCGATCCACTCATTGCTGACGTCGGTGAAAACCTTCTGGATGTCGGGTGGCAGGCCATTCCACTTGTCCTTGTTCATGACCACATACATATTGGCGGTGCTGCCCACCTCCGGGCACTCGGTGACATATTTGACCACCTCGGCCTGCTTCCATCCTTCCAGCGTCTCGCGCGGTGTGTAGCTGCCATCGATGGTTCCCTTGGACATCAGCTCATAGGCTTCGTTCTGAGCCGCGCCGTAGCCCTTGCCGCCCAGCGCCTCGATTATGCTGGCGCCGACGCCGGTGGACCTTATCACCATGCCCTTCAGATCTTCGAGCTGTTTGACCGGCTTTTTAGTTGAGAAAATAACGCTGGGTCCGTGAGCGTGAAAATATAGCACATGGACGTTGTCGAACTCCTTGGGTTTAAACTCGTTATAAAAATCATTGGCAACTTTGGTTGCCACCCAGCCATTCAGGTACCCGTGAGGCAGTTCCACCAGCTCCGCAGCCGGGAAGCGTCCCATGGTGTAGGACACCACGGACATCCCCATGTCGGACAGCCCGCTCAGCACCCCGTCATATACCTGTGGGGCCTTGGTCAGGGTGCCACCCGAAAACACGGTGATCTTGACCCTGCCATTGGTGCGGGCTTTTATCTCATCGGCGAACTTCTGCGCCAGTATGGAGTTCTTGTGCACGGGGGGGAAGAAAACGCTGTAGGTAAATTCATACGTCTTGTTATCCGTGACAGCAGGTGTGGACGAAACATTGTCCGATGGTGCTGCAGGCGCAGGGGCGCACGCGGCTGCCATGGTCAAAACCAGGATCATAGCCACTATAATCTGTATAAACGCCGTCCTTTTCATAGATATACCTCCACTAATATTAATAATACGGGGACAACAGGGGGTAACAAGAATAGCCGTGGCGGGTTCGTGACTCCAGTGCCGCCGGGAAGGTCCGGCAGCTCAGCCAGAGTCACTTTCGGTAGATATATTTGTTAGCGTGCATCTATTTATACTTGTTTATGGCCCGCCATTGCGGCAAGACTGAAACAGTATATTATATTACTACGTATCGCTGCAAACCCGTCAAGTCCCCGGGTGAGGTCTATTACCGGGCGGCCGCTTGTGTCACCCGTGATTACATGAGTTGGATAGTTACATGATAAAATAACGTCGTCACTGTAAGACCATGCGGGTACGTAACATTGAACAGGTAACCGGCTAATTATTAACGCGGAGGTAGATATGGCCATATATTTGATGCTCTCAACCCTGACCGGTGACGGCAGAAAGGCGATCGAGGAGTACCCCGAGAAGATGAAGGAACTGAATAAGGAAGTCGAGTACATGGGGGTGAAAATATTATCCCAGTACGCGTTGCTGGGGCAATACGACTTTGTGCATATTATCGAAGCGCCCAGTAATGAAAAAGCGGCAGAACTGGCCATCCACCTTTCAGCGGGGGGACTGCAGAGCCTGACTATGCCGGCCATCCCCCTGGATAAGCTGATCGAAACTCTCAAGAAAAAGCCGCCGGTATTTTGACCCGTCCATACAGGTTTGAACTTGGCTGCCCCGCAGCATTATAATTAGGCTTCAAATTTAAGCAGGCGCCGCACCGGGTTGATCATGAGCAAAATCCGTAAACTGTTATCAGGCAACGAAGCAATAGCCATGGGCGCATACCACGCCGGTGTAAGGGTGGCTACAGCCTACCCGGGGACGCCCAGCACCGAGATACTCGAGAACCTGTCAAAGTTCAAGGACCTCTACGCCGAGTGGTCCACCAACGAAAAAGTAGCCATGGAGGTGGGCCTGGGCGCCTGCTACGCCGGGGTCAGGACCATGGTCTCCATGAAACATGTGGGTCTTAACGTGGCGGCGGATCCCTTCATGGCGGCGGCGACCACGGGTGTGCATGGGGGCCTGGTGGTGGTATCGGCAGATGACCCGGGCATACACAGTTCCCAGGGCGAGCAGGATAACCGCCACTTTGCCAGGCTGGGACGGGTGCCCATGATCGAGCCGGCCGACAGCCAGGAAGCCTACGATTTCATTGCCGCAGCCTATGAAATGAGTGAGAGATTCGATACACCCGTACTTTTCAGGATAACCACCAGGGTGGCGCATTCCAAGTCTGTCGTCGAGATAGATATGGGCGCCGACAGGGCTGAAAGGAACAAGTATTTTCACCACCACGTGGAGAAATATGTCATGTTGCCGGGACATGCCCGCCTGAGGGTGCCCCACATGCACAGGCGCATGGCCGAGCTTACCGAACTGGCCGAAGTGACCTCCCTCAATCAGTTGATCGAAGGGGACGGGCAAACAGGTATCATAACGAGCGGCGTAAGCTATGAATATGCCCGGGAAGTTTTCCAAACAGCCTCCTTCCTCAAGCTCGGCCTGATTTATCCGCTGCCCCCGCACCTCATTCAGCGCTTCGCCGGGCAGGTGAAGAAGCTGTTCGTAATAGAAGAGCTGGATCCCTTCCTGGAGGACACTATCAGGGCCATGGGCATCCATGTTGAGGGCAAGAAGCATGTCCCCCGCTTTGGAGAACTGAATACCGGCGCCGTGCGCCACGCCGCAACGAAGGCAGAGATTATGTCACCGGCCGCAGCCGCATCCGAACCCGTTACTCTCGGCAACCTGCCGGGACGTCCCCCCCTGCTGTGCGCGGGTTGCCCGCATGCCGGCGCCTTTTTCGTGCTCAGCACCATCGGTAAAAGGTCAAAGGTGCTCGATGCCGCCGGCAGGTCGGAGAAGGAATCCGGACTTATCATCACCGGCGACATAGGATGCTACACCCTTGCCACCTATCCGCCTCTGCGCGCCATGGACACCACTGCCTGTATGGGGGCCAGCATCGGCCAGGCCATCGGTTTGGTCAAGGCCGGTGTCACCAGCAAGGTGGCAGCGGTTATCGGCGACTCAACTTTCATGCACTCCGGCATTACCGGCCTCATAGACGCGGTTTACAACGATGCAAATATCGCCGTCATTATCCTGGACAATGGGACCACGGCCATGACCGGGCACCAGGACCATCCGGGCTCGGGAAAATCCGCGCAGGGCGCAGCGGCCCAGAAGGTGGATATTGCCAAAGTGGTGGAAGGGGCCGGTGTAAAAAATCTGCAGGTGGTGGATGCATTTGATATCAAATCCGTCAGGTCAGCCATCAGGTCGGCCTTAGGCGGCGGGCATTTGTCCGTGGTCATAGTCAGGGGAAAATGCGCCATCATCAACAAAGTGCGCAAGAACAGGCGGCAGGTTGACCGGGACACCTGCAACGACTGCGGGGTATGCCTGATGATAGGCTGCCCGGCCATCCGCAAGAAGGATGGCAAGGTGGATATTGAGGCCGGCGCATGCATGGGGGATGAGTGCGGCATCTGCCAGCAGCTTTGCCCCAGGAAGGCCATCGGCACGGATGGGAAGGCGGGATGATGAGTAATCACCAGCATAAACAGGACATCCTGATGGTGGGAGTGGGCGGCCAGGGCATTGTTTTGGCCAGCGATATACTGGGCGACGCCGCACTGGACATGGGCCTGGACGTCAAGAAGACGGATACACTGGGGATGGCGCAGCGGGGCGGCAGCGTGACCAGTCACCTGCGCATCGGCCAAAAGGTGTGGTCACCCCTGATCAATGCTCCCGAAGCTGACATCCTGCTGGCCTTCGAGAAATTGGAGGCCGCCAGGTGGGTAGGCTTCCTGAGGTCGGGCGGCACAGCGGTCATCAATAATTTAGCCATCCCCCCGCTCTCAATCTCGCTGGGCACTCAGGTATACCCGGAGGACGCGGCCGTACTCGGTTCCTTCAGAAGTGTGACGGAGAAGGTACACCTGGTCAACGGCACAGACAGGGTAGCCGGCCTGGGTGATATCCGCACGCTGAACATCTTCATGCTGGGATATTTATCGCGCATCCTGCCCATGGAGATAACCGATGTACAGTGGGAGAAGAGCATCGCCCGGCATCTGCCGGCCAAGATACTGGATTTGAATAAACGCGCTTTTAAAGCGGGAAGGGAGGCAGCAGACGGTGTCAATATCTGATAACGTCCGCACGCGCATGGCGGCGGGGTCATGGGTGCGCCGCATGTTCGAGGAAGCTGCCATCCTCAAGAAGAAGCACGGCGAGCACAATGTCTTCGACCTTTCATTGGGAAACCCCGTCATCGAGCCCCCCGCTGAATTCAAACATGTACTCAGGAAGCTGAGCGATAACCCCATGGCGGGCATGCACCGCTACATGGAGAACGCCGGGTACGAGGAGACCAGGAGGTCGGTGGCAAAGCAGGTCTCGCTGGAAAACAACATGGAAGTCGCCTTCCAGGACATCATCATGACCGTGGGCGCAGCCGGCGCCATCAACGTGATACTCAAGACCTTATTGAACCGGGGTGACGAGGTCATCGTGTTCGCCCCCTATTTCATGGAATACGATAACTACATCGACAACCACGGCGGGGTGACGGTCGTTATCCCCACCGATGATAATTTCCTGCCCGACCTGGACCTGCTTGAGCGGGGGATCAACGCCCGGACGAAGGTGGTGATCATCAATTCGCCCAATAACCCTACGGGAGTGGTCTATAGCGAGAAGTTTGTCAGGCAACTCGGCCATGTGCTCGAGCGCAAAGAGAAGAAGCTGGGCATTTCCATATACTTAGTCAGCGACGAGGCCTACAGCAGCCTGGTCTACGACGGCCTCAGCTACGTGCCCATCCTGCAAACCTACCACCGCAGCATGATAGCAACGTCGCATTCCAAGGACCTTGCCCTGCCCGGGGAAAGGATAGGCTACATAGCCGTGCACCCGTCCATGGAGCAGCGCGAGGAGATAATCAGCGGGCTGATCTTCTGCAACCGCATACTCGGCTTTGTCAACGCCCCGGCGCTGATGCAGAACATCGTCCGTCACCTGCAGCACGTGACGGTCTCCATACCGGAATACCAGGAGAAACGTGATTTTATGTATAATAGCCTGGCCGGCATGGGCTACCGGCTGGTTAAGCCGCAGGGGGCTTTTTACATGTTCCCCCGGACTCTTATCGAAAATGACGTGGAGTTTGTTCACGAATTGCAAAAATTGAACGTTATGACTGTTCCCGGCAGGGGCTTCGGCAGCCCCGGCTATTTCAGGATATCTTACTGCGTCAATCACAGCACCCTCGAAGGCGCCCTTGACGGCTTCAAGAAGGCGGCCGGGCTGTTTAGAATCTCCTGATCCGGGCGGTTCACGTCGACAACCACCGCCCCCCTTAATTCACATGATCGACACATATACAATTCCACAACTCATAGAGGCCAACCACAAGAAGTGGGGCGGGCAGACTGCCATGTGTGTAAAAAGCCGCGGCATATGGAACCGCTACAACTGGACGGACTACTACGAGAGGGTGAAGTACTTTTCTCTCGGCCTGATCAGCCTGGGCCTGAAGAAGGGGGACGTGGTATGCATCATCGGCGACAATGAGCCCGAATGGTTCTGGGGTGAGTTCGCGGTGCAGGCCGCGGGCGGCATAGCTACAGGCTCTTTCGTGGATTCCATCCCTTCCGAGCTTAAATACATCGCCAATCATTCCGGCGCCGGCTTTGCGCTGGTCAACGACCAGGAACAGACCGATAAGTTCCTCGAGTTCTGCGATGAACTCCCCTCGCTGCAAAAAATCATCTACTGGGACCCCAAGGGACTGGGCAACTATGATGACCCCCGCCTGCTCAGCTTCAAAAAAGTCATTGAAATGGGAGTTGCCTTCGAGAGGGCAACTCCCGGTGTGTTTGAGCAAAACCTGGCGGCGGTACGGCCGGACGATACGGCTTTTATCTACTACACATCCGGCACGACCGGTTTGCCCAAGGGCGCCATACTCACGCACAAGGCCCTGGTCAACACGGCCCGCGGTTTTGTCAGCGTCTATCCCCTTGATGGCAGCGACGACCTGGTCTCCAATTTCCCTGCCGCATGGGTGGGCGACAGCTATTTTGCCACCATCCCCCACCTGCTGACCGGTGCGCGGCTCAATTTTGCCGAGGAGCCGGAGACCATTGCGGAGGACACTCGGGAGGTCGGCCCGGATTTCGCCATATACGGCCCGCGGCAATGGGAGAGCCTCGTCAGCGAGATACAGGTCAAGATCACCGACGCGCACCCGCTCAAGAGGTTTTTCTACCGCCTGATGATGCCGGTGGGCTACAAGATGGCGGAGTTCAAATTCAACGACCGGGAGCCGGGGCCTTTCTGGAAAACGCTCTACCTGGTTGCCCACCTGCTGCTGCTCAGGCCGCTCAAGGACCGGCTGGGGTTGAGCAGCGTGAGGTTCGCCGTGACCGGAAGTTCGGTGCTCAGCCTCGATACCTTCAAACTCATCCACGCCATGGGTATCGAGCTCAGGCAGACCTATGCCAGCACGGAGGCCGGCTTCATATCCTCGCACACAAAGGGGGACATCGATTTCCAGAGCGTGGGCCGTCCCGCACTGGGCGTGGAGGTTCGGCTATCGGGGGACGGCGAACTGCTGGTGAGGAGCGACTGCACTTTTACAGCCTACCTGGGCGAGCCCGAAAAAACGGCCCTCATAAAGAAGGACGGCTGGGTGCATACCGGCGATGCGGTGAATATCAATGACAAGGGGCACCTCATATTTTTGGACAGGCTGGAGCACATGGGCACCCTGGTCAACGGCGCCAAATACGCCCCGCAGTACATCGAGGGCAGGCTGCGCTTCAGCCCGTATATCAAGGACGCCATGGTCATTGGCGGCAAGGACAAGTCATTCGTGGCAACCATGGTCAATATAGACTTTGCCATGGTGGGAAAGTGGGCCGAGCGCAGGGGCCTGCCCTATACCACCTTTGTTGACCTTTCGCAGAAGAAGGAGGTGGCGGATTTAATCAGTAAGGACCTGCTGAGGGTTAACAGCTACCTGCCGGAGCTATCCAGGGTAAAAAGGTATATGCTATTGCACAAGGAGTTCGACCCCGATGAGGCGGAGCTGACCAGGACGCGCAAGCTCAGGCGGGAGTTCATGGAGATGCGCTACAAGCCAGTCATCGACGCCATCTACGGCGGGGCGGATTCGCTCACGGTTGATGCATCGGTAACCTACCGCGACGGCAGGAAAGGCAACGTGTCCACGGCGATAAGGATATGGGACATCTGACATGACTAATTTACTGCAATACACCGTGACCGGCCTGGCGGTGGGCATGATATACGCACTCATCGCCCTGGGCTTCGCCCTCATCTGGAAATCCAGCCGTGTAGCCAACCTGGCTCTGGGGCAGTTGGTGCTCATATCCTCATGGTTCACCTACAGCATGCTGGTGCAGGCCAGGCTGCCTATCTGGGCCGGCATGATAATGACCATATTATTCGCCATCTTTCTGGGCTGGATGATCGAGCGCTTCACACTTCGCCCGCTGATCGGGCAACCCATACTGTCGCTCATAGCAGTCACGCTGGGCATAGGCTATTTCCTGGAGGGGGTGGTCACGGTGGTGTGGCCGGTGAGCGTGGCCAAGCTGCCGCCCCTCTTTCCGCAGGAGGCGGTGACAATCGGGACGGCGGTCATCTCGCAGGAATACCTGTGGGCGGCGGGCATATCGCTGGTACTGTTCGGCCTGCTCTCGCTATTTTTCAAGTTCCACAAGATGGGCATCGCAATGCGCGCCAGCGCGGACGACCAGCTGGCCGTGCAGGCCTGCGCCGTGCCTATAACCTCCATCTTCTCCATGTCCTGGATATTTGCCTGCGTGGTCGCGGCCATCGGCGGGATATTGATATCAAGCATAGGCGGCATTACCAACGGCCTGGTCGAAACCGGGTTCAAGTCCTTCTCGGTGGTGATACTGGGGGGGCTCGACTCGTTCATCGGCTGCATGGTGGCGGGTCCCATCATCGGGCTGTGCGAGAATGTGGGCGCAGGCTACCTGACACCTATTCTCGGGCCGGGCATCAAGGACCTCATACCCTTCGTCATAATCATCATAGTCATGATGATCAAGCCATACGGCCTGTTCGGAGAAGAGCGCATTGAGAGGATATAGCCGGTGAGTTTGCCCTGCGGTATTCGCAACTACTCCTACAATACGGATACGGCCATCATCCGCACGAAGACCCAGTGGGTGCTGTTCGGCCTCTTCCTGGTACTGCTCTTTACCATGCCGCTCTACCTGCCCAGGTCCGGCCTGGACGTGATGAACCTGATGGGCATAACCATCGTCTCCATAGTCGGGCTGAATATACTGGTGGGCTACTGCGGGCAGCTGTCCATCGGGCACGCCGGCTTCATGGCCGTGGGCGCCTACACCACTGCCATACTTACCGGCAATCTCGGCCTGCCCTTCTGGGCATCATTCATACTCTCAGGCTTTTCGGCAGGCCTGGTGGGGCTGTTTTTCGGCATGCCCTCGCTGAGGGTCAAGGGGTTTTACCTGGCCATCACCACCATCGCCGCCCAGTTCATCATCATCTGGATCATCAACCACTGGAGCGACGTCACGCACGGATCGATGGGCATCAGTGTCGCGCCGGCCAACATCGGGCCCTTCCAGTTTGAAAGCGAGGCCAGCCAGTTTTACCTCATCATGTCGGTGGCGGGCTTAAGCGTGCTCTTCGCCACCAATCTGGCCAGGAGCCGTATCGGCCGGGCCTTTGTAGCGGTGAGGGACAACGACCTGGCGGCGGAGGTAATGGGCATAAACGTCTTCACCTACAAGCTGCTGGCATTCTTCCTGGGCTGCTTCTTCGCGGGGATTGCGGGTTCGCTATTTGCCCAGTGGCGCGGTAATATTACCTCGGAGGACTTCACCTTCGGACAGTCCATACTTTATATAGGCATACTTATCATCGGCGGGCTGGGCACAGCCATCGGCCCGATATTAGGCGTGGTGTTCATCCGGCTATTGGAGCAGTTCGTGTTATTTTTATCGCCACTCATAGAGCAGACATTCAGCGGCCTGCCCTCGGGCTTTGCCACCGGGTTAGGTCCGCTGGTATTCGGCCTGGCCATGATCGTGTTCCTGGTCATTGAGCCACGCGGCCTGGCCCACCGCTGGCAATTGTTCAAGGCCTCATACAGGATGTGGCCGTTCTCTTACTGATAACGCATTGATGAAAAATATAATACGATTTGATTAGGAAACAGAGAGGAGGTTCACGTGAGAAAAAGTAAACTACCGGTATCCCTGGCCGTGCTGCTGTTGGTGGCACTGGCCGTCTCCATGATGCCCGGCTGCACACCCGCAGCGCCGGCCGGCCAGAAGGTCATCAAACTGGGACTGAGCATCCCCTTCACCGGCGCAGCTGCCGAGAAAGGGGCCCCTATAGGACAGGGCCAGTTGGACGCCATAAAGTACATCAATGACGAGAAGGGCGGTGTCGAGGGATACAAGATTGAGCCGGTCTGGTACGACACGGCCTACGATTCCGCCAAGGCCACCACCATCGTCAAGAAGCTGATGGACGATGGCTGCTCGCTCTTTACAGTCGTAGCCTCCAAGGACATGACGGCTTCCAAAGAAGCTGCCAACAGGGCTGCTTTCCCCGGCATGGTATGCTTCAGTTCCCCATCGCTGACACATCCCCCCCAGCACATATACGCGCAGCTTCCCGATTATGGCGACGATTGGGCTGCATTCGCCAGGTATTACCTGCAAAATATCTGGAAAGGCGAAGGCAAGCCCAGGATGGCCCTCATGCTGCTGAGCAATTCCACGGGTTACGGCGTGAGGGACGCAGCTAGGGCGGCTGCCGCTGACCTGGGAATCGAAATTGTGGCAACCGAGGAACACACGGCCACCACCATATCGGAAACAGACGCCCTCACCAGGATCAAGGACAAGAATCCCGACGTGCTCTTCATATCCAGCACCCCTGCCCCCACGGCGGTCATCCTCAAGAATGCCTACGACCTCAAGATGATACCGGGGATTACGGTGGGTTGCGCCCATGCCAGTTTCACCAAGGCACTGACAGATTTGGCGGGCAAGGATGTAACCGAGGGTATCTATGGCGTTTACCCCACGGTGAACTGGGGGGACGACGTACCCGGCATGGCCAAGATGATGGAATACAGCAAAAAATATCATCCTGAATACGCCGGCAACAATGATTACCTCATCGGCTGGGCTTCCAGCCTGATCAACGCCGAGATACTGCGCCAGGCAATCAAGGTGTCAGGCGCCGAAGCTATTGCCAAAGGCGATGCCGCGTCATGGGCACTGGTGGAAAAGAACGGGTTTATGAACGTCAAAAACTACGATGTAGAAGGCCTGCACGGGCCGGTTGATTTCTCCAACCCCGTGGACAAGCGCGGCTCCAAATCCGTCAAGATATTTAAGGTACAGGACGGGAAGATGGTTTCCCAGACCGGGTGGGTGGACGCCCCCAACATACTTTACGAGAATTTAGACTGGTTCGGAAAATAAAATAATTCGGCTCCCGCAATGTTAAGACTGAATAACATTGAGGTTTCCTACCTCAATGTAATAAAGGTGCTGCACGGCATCTCCATCTCGGTGGACGACGGCCTGGTGGTTGCCCTGCTGGGCGCCAACGGTGCCGGCAAGACCACGACGCTCAAGGCCATTTCCGGTCTGCTGAGGGTAGAAGAGGGCGAGATCAACGATGGAACAATCGAGTGGGACGGGGTAAGGATCGACCGCAAGAACGCAGTTGACATAGGCAGGCTGGGCATCGTGCAGGCGCTGGAGGGACGGCGTGTCTTCGGGCACCTCAGTTCCGAGGAAAACCTGCTGGTGGGCGCCTTCTCGCGCTCCAACCAGCGCAAGGTCAAGGCCGACCTCGACATGGTTTACGGCTATTTCCCGCGCCTTCAAGGACTCAGGAAGAACATTGCCGGTTACCTTTCCGGCGGAGAGCAGCAGATGCTGGTCATAGGGCGCGCCATGATGGCCGCCCCGAAGCTGATGATGCTGGACGAGCCGTCTTTAGGCCTGGCGCCCATGATAGTGGAGCAGATATACGACATCATCCGCAAATTCAACATCGAGCGCAGCACCTCCATACTGCTGGTTGAGCAAAATGTGCGGGTGGCACTCAATACGGCCCACTACGGCTACGTCATGGAAAACGGGAGGGTGGTGCTGGACGGGTCGGCTGACTACCTGAAGGGGCGGGAGGACGTCAAGGAATTCTATATCGGCATCTCGGCCTCAGGCGAGAAGAAGAGCTACAAAGAGATCAAGCACTACAAGCGCCGCAAGAGATGGCTGTAGCAGCGGTATATCAGCGTATTGGGAATGCCCTATCCCTCGCCTAAATAGGCTGCAATAACTTTCTGGTCCACGGCTATCTCGGCGGGGGTCCCCTCGGCTATCTTGCGGCCGAAATCCAAAACCACGATGCGGTCGGCGATATCCATGACTACGCCCATATCGTGCTCGATCAGGACGATCGAGTCCACGCCGTCCCGCAGCACGGGAGTATTTGGGTACGTATCCCCCTGCCCCTCGAATATATCGTAGATAAAGCGGGCGATGTCCTCCTTCTCCTCGAGGTTCATACCCGCCATGGGCTCGTCGAGCAGTATCAGCCGGGGCTCAAGTGCCAGCGCCCTGCCCAGTTCGACCCTTTTCCTCAACCCGTATGGCAGCGAGCCGACCACGGTCTTCCTGATGCGCTCGATCTCCAGGAAGTCTATGATGTCCTCAACGGTCTTCCTGTGCTCGACCTCCTCGCGGTGGGCAGGCCCGAAATAGAGGAAGGTGCTCAAGATGTTCTGCTTCATAAGCACGTGCCGGGCCGCCATGATATTGTCCAGCGTGCTCAGGCCCGCATAAAGTTCGATGTTCTGGAAAGTGCGGGCGATGCCCATCTTGGCGATGCGGTCCGACTTTACGCCGTTAATCTTATTACCGTTGAACCTGATCTCACCCTTCTGAGGCTTGTAGAATCCGTTGATGCAGTTGAGCAGGCAGGTTTTACCCGCCCCGTTGGGTCCGATGATAGCCAATATCTCGTTCTTGTGGATATCAAGGTTTATATCCGTCAGTGCCCTCACACCGCCGAACCAGAGCGAGAGGTCCCTGACACTGAGTATGGTTTCCTTTGCAGTCATAATAAATAAAACTAATCAGGCACGTTTATTTTGCAGGCTGTGCGGCCGGAGTTGTATGTTACCACTAAAGTCACACGGTTTAAAAGTCCGGGTCCGTAACAACTGCAACCGTAACTATTTGCATTTTATCTCATATATGTAAAACAGAGCCACCCTCATAAATACGAGGGTGGCCCTGCGTTACCGCTGTCAATGTATATCAGGTTGTACTTACTGCGCCCGCGACCATAATTCTCGGACCCGCGTGGGTACCGATAGTCGGACCCACCTTGGTGTGGATTATTTCCACGCCCGGGATGGCTGCCTTTATGCGTTTGGTAAGGTCTTCAAGCTCCTCCGGCGTGGTCGCGTCCTCCAGGATTATTTCTTTCGGACTGCCGGTCTTTTTCATCAGGTCAACCAGTAAATTTACGGCCTTGGCACGGCCCCGCGCCTGGGTAACCGGGTGGATCACACCGTCTTTAAGCGTCAAGACGGGGTTCAGCTTGAGCATTCCTCCCAGCAGCGCCTTGGCCAGGCCGATGCGCCCACCCTTTCTCAGGTACTCCAGGGTATCGAAAATCATGTAAACCCGTATCTTCGGCTGGATATCCTTCACTATCTTCACAATCTCTGCCAGCTTCATGCCTTTCTCAGCCGCCCTGGCCGCTTCAAGCGTCTGCAGCAGCAGCCCGGCGCAGGTCCACTTGCTGTCAATGACCTCGATTTTAAGGTTGCTGTCAACAAGTTTTTTGGCCTGCATAGCGCTCTCATAAGTGCCGCTGATTCCGGCGGATATGGTCAGCACCAGTATTTCATCGGTCTCTTTGGCCAGCTTCGTGTACGCCTCTGCAAACGCCCCGGGGGCAGGCTGTGAGGTGGTGGGGTGCACCTTGCTCTCCACCAGCATCTTGTAGAACTGCGCGGGTGTGATGGTCACGCCGTCGTCGTAGCTGTCAGCGCCGAACAGCACGTGAAGCGGGACAGTGGTAATATCGTATTTTTTCTTGATGTCCTCGGGAATGTCCCCTGTGCTGTCACAAATAATCTTCACCATTCTTTATTTACCTCCTTATTCTGATACCAAGTGTTACAGTATAGTCTATATGTAAGAGTGCCCGGTATCCGTAGTTGTACTTATCCGGCATTGCGGTTTCTCAGCCAATAGGATGGGGCATTGACAAGCTTACGGTTAAGACATAATATGCGGACTGATGGCAATAAGTGATGATAATTGCCTGATGGAGAAATCGATATGGGGAATCCTGAAATAGGGGGGAATATATGATCTTTAATGCTTTCATAGACATTATTGCTGTAGTTGTCGCGTTGGTGTTTGTACAGCTTGTGCTCACCGGTATCAACATTTTACAAAAGGGCGGTTCCTA